>VYLG01000007.1_pt1 | contig 163185 bp, 156 predicted proteins | sample 5114351 | NCBI WGS metagenome assembly VYLG01 (sample SAMN12291798, study PRJNA351875) | freshwater metagenome | isolation source: freshwater lake | place: USA: Michigan, Kent Lake | collected 2013-08-15
TGGCGGCGGTGGTCGCTCCGGTGGCGGCGGTGGCTACGGCGGCGGTCGCAGTAGCGGCGGCGGCGGACGCGGTCGATATTAATCGACTGAGATCCGACTGACTTTGAGAGACCCAGCTTCGGCTGGGTCTCTTTTTGTGTGTGGAATGTATCTGACTTTGAAAGCGTTAGACTAAGGCATGGATCAACTTCCGACAAGCGAGCAAGAGTGGCGCGGCATTCTCACCCCCGAACAGTTTCACGTTCTCCGCGAAAAGGGGACTGAACGAGCATTCACCGGGGAATATTGGGATCACAAAGGAGACGGCCTTTACCGCTGCGCCGGGTGTAACGAAGTTCTGTTCACCAGTGAAGCCAAGTTCGATTCCGGCTGTGGCTGGCCCTCGTTCTACGAGGGGATGGACAAAGCGAAAATCACCGAGCATGAAGACAACACCCTTGGCATGCGCCGGGTTGAGGTGACTTGTACTAATTGCGGAGGTCACCTAGGCCACGTCTTTCCTGACGGCTATGGAACACCAACTGGGATGCGATACTGCATCAATAGCGTGAGTATCAAGTTTGAACAGAAACCCGCGTAGAGCGCGAACTCGTAGCTCTCGCTTTCACTAAATCATAGGTTCCGATCGTAAACAATCGGAACCAGAAGAAGCTTCAAATGCGAAAGCCCTGAAATCGCACTCTAGGGGATCACCACTTGGTCTCGACTGTGTAGCTCACTGTTTTGACTTCACCCGGCTTGAGTTTCAGTTCAAAAACCGCAGTTGAAGCATCTTCTTTTACGAAGTTGTCCGACTTCTCCGTGACTTTCCAGTCGCCCCAATGCCGCTCATAGAGGTACACCGTTTCCGCCACGGCTTTACGGTTCCTCACTTCGATCTCAAAACTTTCTCGCACTCGTTGCGAAGACACTCTCGTAAAGTTTGTTCGCTTCCGATCTGCGCGAATGTCAAAGGACCGGCCAACATTGAGGCTGATCTTCTCGTCCTTTGGAGTGTGCTTGATCATGTCTTCTCCGAGGAACTGGACGGACCCCTTGCTATCTCGCGAATAGATTCGCATCTTTCCTGCCGGGAATGGCATTCCGAGATTTGATTTTTCATCGTTGACAAACTTCAGCTTCACCAGCGGCGAGAGTTGTCCTGTTCCAACTTGACCCTCATCAGGATAGTAACCGTCGTAGCCTGCCATGGAATCGAAGATGATCTGCTTTTTTACAGGGACATTGTCGCCAGTTAGCAGGCTGAGCTGTTTGTTTTCTTTATTGCGAACCGAGGCTGGGCGTTGGAGGGTGTAAAGGTGGTACTCGAAGAGTGACTCTTCGGACATTTGGCCTCCAGCTTTCTGCTTGCGAACATTTGCATCCGCCGCCATCGCCATGAATTCAGCTCTCGGTGGCTGGACTGTATTGATTTCTCCAGCCAACAGCTTCAAAGTTGCATCCTTGAACGACATTCCACTTTGGTTATTTAGCGAGACCCAGCCTTGCAAGTCAGCTGTCGCATCCTTGTCGAGAGTCAAGACATAGTTAGCATTCCAGCTCATTCCCTGCGTAAGATAACTCAGTTCAATCTGAGCCTCCTGATCTTTGTCGCTATCCAGCTCCCAAATCAGTGAGGGAGTCGAGATTAGTCCTTCGGGCATCTCCAATACATCAATCTCTCCCTGCGGAGAGAGGATGATCCGCCCATCATCGGCACGAATCACGAGTCCGTTGTACGAATATTCCTGACCGTTCCCCGTGTTCACGACTGATGTTGGTGAGCTGAGAAGAGTGCCAGAAATGGTCTCCTTTTGCATTCCGATCGCTCTAGTAAGGCTGATTTTCTTTCCAATTGACTTCGCCAAAATCGACTGCGGTGAGATCAGGTCAAATTGGTAGTTCTGCTCCAGAACTCCAACAGACCCAGGATTCGAGAGACATTTGAACCCAACCGAAGTTGGGTCGATCAACTGTGCGACGTTCTCAACGAGCATTGACTGAGTTCCCCTCTTCAGCTTCGCAGCGCGAACTTCCTTGATGAAGCCCATGCCCTGGTTGTAAACGGTGACCTCGGTCGAGGTCGGAGCGGCGAGGGCGGCGGCGGCGGCAAGTGTGCTCAACATACAATCCTTCTGTGCCTATGGACGCGCGGATTGTTCAATCCGTTTCAGAAAAGGTATTATCTTGTTTCCTTAATGTCGGGGCGTGGCGCAGTTGGTAGCGCGCGTGCTTTGGGAGCATGAGGTCGCACGTTCGAATCGTGTCGCCCCGACCACTTTAACTTGGAGTTCTTTGTTCGGAACTCATTCCTCAGTCACCTCGGGAACTGGCACGGTTCCTGCCCTGGTAAACTAGATTCGATTCCAGGTCAGCGGCCAAGCGCGGGGTTACACCGTGCAGAAGCGTTCGATTTCAGGGAGTTCGTAACACTCATGAAGTCAAAACAGCAACCCGTCGCGCACCGAAGCGCGCACCGCCTTTTCATTTCCCTTGGATTAGGACTGCTCTCTGCTACGTCGGCACTTGCCGCCGAAGGCGAGAACGTCCATCTCAAGTTTGGTTCTCAAGATAAGATCATCCTCCTCGTAGCCGCCATTCTAGGCGTTGTGGGTGTCATCGTCGCAATGATGATGGCGAAAAAACTCATGACCGAAGATCGCGGTAGCGAGGGCATGCAGTTCGTACAAACCGCCATCGAAGACGGCGCAAGAGCCTATTTGAGCCAGCAGATCAAAATGATGGCGCCGTTCATCGTCGTCTTGATCTTCGCGCTTAGTGCGCTGTATTACAAGGGCATGGGCTTAGTCGCCGGCCTTGTCGGCGTCGCGTTCTTGGTCGGCGTGATCTCATCTTACGTTTCTGGCTTCGCTGGAATGATCATGGCCGTCAAGGCCAACGCTCGAGTTGCTAATGCCGCCCTGACATCAAACAAGAAGGCACTCGAAATCGCCTTCAAAGCTGGCTCTGTGGCTGGGCTGGTCACCATTGGCGTCGGCCTCTTCTTCTCTTCGATGATTCTCATCGTTTTCCCTTCCCAGGCAACGACGTTGCTCGTCGGATACGGGTTCGGTGGATCGCTCGCCGCTCTCTTCATGCGAGTCGGCGGTGGAATCTACACCAAAGCTGCCGACGTTGGAGCCGATCTCGTTGGAAAGGTCGAAGCTGGAATCCCTGAAGACTCCCCGATGAACCCAGCTACGATTGCTGACAACGTTGGCGACAACGTCGGAGACTGTGCCGGTATGGCTGCTGACGTTTTCGAGTCATACGTTGTTATGCTCGTCGCGACGATCGTGCTGGGAGCGGCAACTTCCACAGTTTTGGACGGCAACACCTGGCCGAAGCTGATCGTATTCGCCCTCGCTGCTTGTGCAATCGGAATCGTGGCATCGATGATCGGCATTGCCGGAGTCAAAGGAAACGACGACCTCGATAGCGATCCGCTCAAACCGATTCTTGGTGGCTTCCGCCTGACCGCGCTTATCTCAGCGATCGGCGCATTTGGTCTATCGTTCCTTCTTCTCAATAACATTTCGCTTCGCGAAATCTTGACTCAATCAGCCGCGCAATCCAAAGTGATGGCGACCGTTAAGTTGGTTCAAGCCGATCTGGCAAAATCTAAGAAGATCGAAGAGTCGAAGGTTTCCGAGAAAGACATTCTGGAGGACAGCCGAGTCAAAGCCCTTGGGCTTTCGGCGACGGACAAGGATGATGAGACCAACGTCAAGCAACTCATTGCAACTCCGGGCGCCGGATTGAAAATGCCGAAGGGCCTCGCTGGCTTCAAGGAAGTCACTCAAGACGAGCTGAAGGCAAGATCCTTCCCTGCCCTTAACTACGCAGTGACTCGTGGCTTCGACGAAAAAGACTTCCAAACCAACAAGTACACAACAGTTGCCGAGCGATTCGGCAAAGAGTACGTGGCGGTCAAACTTGAAGCAAACATCACCATGCCTGCCCAACAAGGTCAGCCTGCTCAATCGAGCAAGCAAACCATTTGGCTAGGTCCTGGTGAACCCAAGAAGATCGACGACCAGCTCACCAAGGGCAAAGAAGCGATTGCTGCTCAAAAGGGCACCGCGGATATCAAGGTCCTTGACAAGAAGCCGGTGAGCCTTTACTACTCACCAAGCGAAGATCGCTTCGCGTTGGTTTCAGCCCCTGGCGTTGATCGCCCCGACAAGTTCCAGGGTGGTGAATCCATCACGTTCTTCCGCAAATCTGTGGAAGATATGAAGGCTGCGGACGTCGCTAAGGAGAAGGATCCAACTGCAACTGCACCCGCTGCGGTTCAGATCGAAAACGGCGCAGCGGTTGAAACCGTCAAGATCCCCTGGTACAAGTTCGCTCTTGCAGTTGTCTTCGGAATCATTGTCGCCATCGCCGTTGAGTTCCTAACGAACTACTACGTCAGTGCATCCAAGCGACCTTGTAAAGAGGTTGCCGGTGTTGCAACCGCTGGCCCTGCACCAATGCTGATCTCGGGATTTGCATACGGACTCGAGTCGAGCGTCTTCATGGTTCTCGCAATCGTGGTCGCGCTCCTGGTTCCGCTTAACCTATTCCCACCTGCGGAGTACGGCTCCATGATCATGGCGTTCTACGGAATTGCCTTGGTCGGCCTGGGACTGCTCACCACAACTGCGTACATCCTCGCGATGGATACCTTCGGACCGATCTCTGACAACGCACAAGGCGTGTTCGAGATGTCCGGAGAGAGCCACAACGAGTACGGTTCCACCTCACTACAGCGATTGGACGCCGCCGGAAACACGACCAAGGCTCTCACGAAGGGCTTTGCAATCACGACCGCGGTTGTCGCAGCCGTCGCTCTCTTCCAGTCATTCGTCGAGTCATCACACCTGGAAATCCAAGGTCTTCGGCTCGATGTTCCAGAGGTCTTCCTCGGACTTCTGATCGGCGCTGCTGCCCCTTACCTGTTCAGCTCATTCGCGATCAACGCAGTTGGCCGCGCTGCCTTCGAGCTCATCTCTGAAGTGCGACGCCAATTCCGCGAGATGCCAGGCATCCTCAAAGGAGAGACCAAGCCGGACTACGCTCGATGCGTCGCAATTGTTACAGCGGCAGCCCAGCGCGAACTGCTCGGACCAGGAATCCTCGCGATCTTCCTCCCGGTCGCAGTTGCGTTCGGCTTCGGCATCGGGAAGGCTCCTGTCATGGTCGGTGAAACCGAATACAACCTGAGCGGAGCGATGGCACTGGGTGGCTTCCTTGCCGGTGCAATCGCTAGCGGTCAGTTGATGGCAGTTCTCCTTGCCAACTCTGGCGGAATGTGGGACAACGCTAAGAAGGTCATCGAAGACGGACTTCACGGAGGCAAAGGCACCGAAGCTCACAAGGCGTCGGTCGTTTGCGACACGGTCGGCGATCCGTTTAAGGACACCGCAGGCCCTGCGCTCAACCCGCTCATCAAGGTCATGAACTTGGTTGCGCTCTTGATCGTCGGAGTTGTTATTCAACCTCAGACCAGCGGAGTACTCGGCTGGGTTGTCACTGCTGTCGCGCTTGCGGCTCTAGTGTTTGCGTTCCTTCGAAGCAAGAAGGGTTCACTCGCCGAGCAACTCGAGCACATGAACGACTGACGTCGTTGAAAGCTCTCAGCCGTCAGCCTGCAGTGGCTGACTGCTGAGGGCCAAATACTTAAAGCTCAAACTCAGCAACGACAAACGTGTGATCGCTCGGCTTCTCAAGGAGCCGAGCGTTTTTGTCTATCGTACAGCTGATGCACTTCTCTGCAAGTGCTTCTGATGCGTAGATGTGGTCGATCCTCCACCCGATTCCGCGCTGAACTGCTTGCGGAACCGTAAACTCCCAATACGAATAGTGGCCGCCCCCAAACTCGTGAAGGCGGAAAACATCGATCAGACCGTACTCAACAATCTTCGAGAGCCGCGAGAACTCGTCAGGGTGGTGCCCTACTCCGCCAAGCACCTTGGCGGAATCATAAACATCATGCGGCTGGGGAGCGATATTGATGTCGCCAAGCCATATCAGTGGTTCGCTTTTGGGGTGTTCGAAGATGTAGTCGCGAAACTTCTCCAACCATCTCATCTTGTAAATCCACTTTTCAGCACCGACTGTGTTCCCGTTCGGAACGTATGTGTTTACGATTCGGATCCCCTGAATCACTCCCGAAACAATTCGAGCGTCTTCCGACATCTCCGGATCACCAAACCCATTTCGCTGATCTTCGATCGGAGTCTTACTCAGCAAGGCGACTCCGTTCCAAGCTTTCTGCCCATTCAGAGCCACGTGATACCCAAGTGCTTCGATCTCCGCTCGTGGAAACTTGTCGTTCTCCGCCTTGGTCTCCTGAATGGCCAAGACATCGGGCTGATTCTCTTCGAGCCAATCCAGAATACGTGGCAATCTGGCCCGCGATCCTGCGGCGTTATAGGTCGCAATCTTCATGCGCAGAGTTTAACTCTTCGGTAACTCGAATCGGACGACTCGGGTGCTGCCAGAGTATCGAACCTGAAACGCCCCATAAGGAGATTCCGTTAACGGAGGCAACTCAGCAAGATATCCGACGACCCGGTTGCGACCCCAACGAATCAGCGAGTCCTGATCGGGCAACGGAGTCGTAGGCCAAGCCACGACTCTAGAAGCGACTTGATCCCAGGATGTTTTCAACACATCTTTCGGGTGACGGTCCTGGACATCCTGAATGCATTTCAGCAGCAATGGAGCAAACCGGGCTGGTCCTGCTTTTCGATTCTCAGTCTGGCTAAACCCAATTTCAATGTGATCTAAAATGGACGGCTGACCTGTCTCTGACTCATCCCCGTCGGTCAAATCGAAAGTGTTCAAGGTTGCCACACGGAAAAAGACGAGTGTTTTCCCGTGCGACTGAGACGCAAATCGATCCCAGGCAGGTTGAATGTCTTTCTCGCCGCAGGCTTGCTGATGCCCAAGCCATCGCGAAAGCAAACCTGGCGTCATGATCACAGCATGTTCAACATCAACCATCCGCTCGCCATCGAACCAGCTCCGAAAGACGACTCGGTTAAGTCCCAAAACGCGGTCAATCCCCTTCCCTTTCTTCGCGAGCCTTGCCCCAACTTCCATTTCAGGAGGGATTGGCTTTCCAGCAAAGTTGGCTAGGCCCAACCCAATGATGGTTAACAAGATTGGCATATCTTGATTCTCGGCAGAGTTTCTTAGTTCAAAATACTGCCATGAGCTTCGACACGATTTTACGCAACGCCCAGGTGCTGAGCTCAGACGGAATTCACGAGGCCGACATCGCGATTCAAAACGGAAAAATCGTGGAGCTTGGCTCGCTCGCTCAAAGCTCGGCGGAAGTGGAAAAGGATGTCAGGGGCCTGATGGTGATGCCTGGGGGAATCGATACTCAGGTGCACTTTAGGGAGCCGGGGTTAGAACACAAGGAAGATCTGGCATCGGGCTCTCTTGCCGCGCTACACGGTGGAATCACGACTTATCTGGAAATGCCAAACACAAAGCCCGAGACGACGACACCAGAAGCACTCGAGGACAAGATCAAGCGAGCGACGGGCCGTTCGTGGGTCAATTTTGGATTCTTCTTCGGTGCATCACCGAGTAACGCGGAGCAGCTTGACAAGTACGAGAATCTCCCCGGCACCCCGGGAATCAAGGTCTTCATGGGCTCCAGCACCGGCGATCTCTTGGTTGCAACAGATGAGGACGTGGAACGCGTCCTCAGTCATGGTTCGCGAAGGGTGGCCTTCCACAGTGAAGATGAGGCGCGGAACAACGAGCGCAAAGCACTAATCTCCGGGAATCCATCGGTTCACGAGCACCACTTCCTTCGCGACGCAGAGAGCGCAAGGCTTTGCACCGAGAGACTCTTGAGAATCTGCGAGAAGACCGGCCGGCCGGTTCATGTGCTGCATATATCAACCGCCGACGAGCTTCCAATGCTCAAGGCGGCGAAAGCAAAAGGGCTGCCTGTTACGTGCGAAGTTACGCCCCAACACCTCTGGTTCGCCGCCCCGGAAGCCTACGATCGACTCGGATCTAAGGTGCAAATGAATCCGCCAATACGGAACGAAGAGCATCGAGCAGCAATATGGGCCGCTCTTCAAGACGGGTTGTTCGACGTTTTTGGATCAGATCACGCCCCCCACACTCTAGAGGAGAAGTCCAAGCCGTACCCATCTAGCCCAAGCGGGATGCCTGGTGTCGAGACACTGCTACCAGTGCTTCTCACCTTCGCGGCACAAGGCCGAATCAGCTACCGGACCATTGCAAAAATGCTCTGTGAGACCCCCGCCGCTCTATACACGATGCGTGATAAAGGCAAAATTGCGCCAGGCTATGATGCCGATCTGGTTCTGGTTGACCCCGGCAAATCCTACGTTGTAAATGAGTCCAAACTTCACTCCAAATGCGGCTGGTCACCGTATCACGGCGAAACATTGACCGGCTCGATTGAAGCAGTCTATGTTGGGGGTTTTGAGGCTATGTCAGAAGGCACCACGCACGGATTACCACGTGGCAAAGTCGTGGACTTTACCAACGATTAAAGCCGTTCACCGGAGCAAAGGACTCGATATGTTGGGTCGGGAACAGGTCGATCCCAGCCGCAGACTTCAGCGTGTAAAGCGAGTATCCGACGCACGCGGTGAGTGCCAGTGCACCGTACAAAGCCAGTCCGCTGTCCACTAGTGATCGCATTCGACCTTGAACCTCCATCCCAAACAGCGCCAGCGATTCCGCTAGCGAGTAGGGTCTAGGCGCATACATCGGTGCCGCAGTAGGCGGAATCACCAGATAGATCAATTCCGTCTCGTGTTGCTCTTCCGTCTGAATCTGATAGGCTCGCAATGCGCTCACAAAAATAAAGTGCCTCACTAAGAACAGCACTCACCGCGTAAGACTGCGGGGTTGTTACTAGGAAACTGATTGGACCCTGCAAAGGAAACTTGACACGACCGAATGTCCTACCACGCCAGCTGCCGGCAGATCACCTTCGTGGAAGATCGCAAACGGTGGGCCCTCAAGAGCATTTAGATAGAACTCGTGACTTCGCAAATAATCGCGGACCCGCCTAGGATTCGGAATTCAAGGGCTGAGTTTGGCGCATGATTCCCTCTCAACGACTTTGACCGGACGACAAATTGTCTCCACATCCTCGATTGCTCGGTTTGCTAACAGATCCGACAATCGCATCATCGCCGTATATCCTTGTTCAAAACTTGGGAGCCCAACAGTTGTGACCGATGGGGTGGTCAGTTCAGCCCAAGTTGAATCGTGATAACCAATGACGCTGACTTCAGAGGGAACCGCGACGTCTTTCGTCTGAAGTTCCCGGATCACACGCATTGCAAGGGCCAGACTCGCAGTAGCGATCGCGGTTGGACGATTCTTCAAGCGAAGAAAATCCGAAACCACTTCAGCAACATCTGACCCATCAAAACTGGCACGGAAGAAGCATGATTCAGCGAGCGCAATTCCCCGTCGCGCGAGTGTTTGAATGAACGTTTGTTCACAGAACTGAGTCGTTGCGGATTGGTCTTTGAGGCCAATAAATGAAAGTGACTTGTGTCCGAGGTCTGCCATGTAATCGGCCTGCGCCGAAAATCCTGCTTCATCATCCAAAACAACCGAAACCGTGGCGGACCCCCCGTGCCGATTAAGAGTTACCAGGGGCACCTCATTCTTTGTTGCGAATTCCAGAAAGTCGTGATGCGGAACCTGGGCCGCGATGATCACCCCATCCACCCTTCCCTGCCGAACTAGATTGATAATCTCTTGCCCGGCATCCTTCGCCGGATATTTGTAGACAAAGAGAACGATTCCTAGTTCGCTGGCAGCTTTCTCCGCTCCGGATGTGATCGCTGCATACATTGGGTGCTCAAGCGATGGGAAAACAAGTACAGCAGCCCCTGTTCGTCGGGTGCGCAGACCTCTGGCCATGAGATTTGGTCGATACCCAAGCTCGGCAGCTGCCCTGGTAATGCGCTCCCGTGCTTCTGCAGAGACGTGAATATTCCCACCTTGCAAAACTTTTGATACTGTTGAAATATCGTAGCCAGCAAGGTAAGCAACGTCTTTGAGCCGAACCATGTAGATCAATTGTACGACGCGGGGTCGCGACAAACGATTGACGTTTTAGCATTGAGTAAACTCTTATCTGTGCTTGGCAAGCTTAACGGAATGTGGTCAAGGAAGTGGATTGCACTCCTTGTGTCACTGGCAGTTTTGCTCAGTTCGGCACTAAGTAGTGTCTGCATCTCTGCTCCTGGCAAGCATTGCCGAACCGCGGCCGTGCAGAAAGTTCAATTTCTAATTGCGGTTGAAGACGCACAGGGGAAACTTGTTCTCAAGCCGATTGATCGAGCACCCAAGCCTGGTGAGCTGTCATTCAAGCAGTGCTACTGTGAAGATGGAAAGGCCGCCAAGGATCTAAAAGAGGTCCCAACGAACGTTCCTCTTGTCTGGATAGTTCCCGCGAAGCACGACTTCGATTTGAGCTTCCAAACGCCACAGATCTCTTGCCAATCGAAGCTGCCTTCAATGGTTTCGTTGGCGACCCATCCCCCCATCCCTCCGCCTGATCAGGCGTAAGTTCCCTTCCGAATCGTGACCACTGTCACGGTCATTCACCGGCAATCGTGCGTCTGCACGTCGCCCCTGAACAGAACTTACGCAGACTATGAAAAAAGCATTCACGCTCATTGAGCTACTCGTCGTCATTGCAATAATTGCGATTCTAGCCGCCATCCTCTTCCCTGTCTTCGCGCAAGCAAAGCTCGCCGCAAAGAAGACTGTTGACCTGAGCAATCAGAAGCAGATCGGCACCGCCCTGATGATGTACGCGTCGGATAACGACGACTACTATCCGCTCACCTCGTTCCCAAGTAAAGGCAACAACTGGCCCATGCAGTGCCAGCCTTACATCAAGAACTTCGACATGTTCCGCTCGCCAGGGGACGCCAGCACACTTTGGCCTGCATCCAACATCCAGCGCCCGACTCCAGATGTGCCAGCTTCCGATCCTCGCTGGGGCTATCGGTGGTCCAGCTACTTGCTGAGCGCCTACATGAGTGGCGCTTACGGGGGAACCGGAACGTTTGCGACCGTGACCGCCCTTCCTTCCCCAGCCAGCGTGATCTACGTTGTCCTCGCTCGGGATGATGTGGTTCCACGCGACCATTTCCACGGTTTCTATTGGGGAACTCCATCCGAGGCCGTGAGTGGTTTCATGCAGAACATGACATTCGATACCACGAAGAACGAAACCAAGGAAATCAAACTTGGCGCGTTCTCAGGCGGTGCGAACTACGCTTATGCCGACGGCCATGCCAAGTTCGGGAAGTGGAGCCAGCTTTGGTGGCGAGATCTGCCGAGGAACATCTACGCAGGCTCGTTCGACCCTCGCAATGAAGGGAGGACGAACTAATGGTTTCTCTGATTCTAGCTTTGGCGTTCTGCAAGAATCCAGTTCCTGCGTTTAGCGCAACAGCATCAAACGGAAAGAGTGTGACCGAGAAGCTCCTTTGCGAGAAACCATCGGTTGTCGTTTTCCTAAAGAAGGGCTGCCCCTGCAATCCTGATGCGGCAAAGAATCTCAACAAGCTAGTGGGCGATCTTGGCGATTCGGCTCAGGTCGTTGCATTCATAAACTCCGATCAGAAAGGGGCGACCGAAGAAGCAAAGGCTTTGAAAGCAAAATTCCTGATCATTCCCGATGACAAGAAGACAGTCATCTCGGGATGTGGGGCCACTCGGAGTCTCGACTTTACTGTCGTTGCCACAACCGACGCCCCCCGCTTTCCCAAGCTCTGGAATGGCTACAGCAGCGGCACGATGAATGAGGCGCTCGACATCATTGTGAAGCACGGCAAGACGCTCAAGAAATGGGATGTCTCAGCATTTCCGAAGGAGGCTGTCGCCGGCTGCGGCTTCTAGTCGCAAGCCCACAGGGTCAGGGCGCAATGCTCTGACTCTGCTCGAACCCTCGACAGACGCAGGCGACGTGCAACACGGATGCTGCCTGTCTCTTCGGAGGCATCGCTTGTGAGACTCCCGGCGGCTCGGAACCGGGCCGCCAACACCACTACCCACATGAAAACACCATATGTAATCGTAGCAAGCCTAGTGCTTCTAGGATGCCAGCAATCTAGTTCACCACTTGATCCTAAACTAGGAATCGAGAATGAACAAGCTTTGAGCGACCTACAGATGCGCGAGCAGAAGAATCATCTGGTTACCGATCAGATGTGGAAGGACGCGAAGAGCCTTGACTCGGTCAAAGCTCCAGAGTTCGATCTAGAGGACACCGAAGGCAACAAGGTTTCGGTAAAGAAACTCACAGAGGGCAACAGGCCTCTCCTGATCTTCTTCATCGAACGGCAATGCCCGTGTTGTCTTGGCGCCAAGTACTTCGTCGACAAGTTTGTCGATCTCTACGGCGACAAGATCAGCGTCATCGGAATTGTTAACGCGAACCACGAACAAGCCCTTCTCTGGAAGAAGGGCACAAAGCCTCGATTCCGAATCATAGAAGACCCCTACCAAAAGGCGATCCAGCTCTACAAGGCTGAACGAGGCGTCTACACCGCCTTGATCAAGCCCGACGGAACGATCTCCAAGGCCTACCCAGGCTACGACATCAAAATGCTCCAGGAGATCAGCGGCAAACTCGCCGAGTTTGCCGGAATCCCCGCTAAGGAGTACGTCTCCCCCGCTGCTCCGAAGGTCACCACATCTGGCTGCACCTTCCCCGAACCCGAAAACGAATCCAAAAAGGAACAATCAAAATGAACAAACTCACCGTCATCCTCCCCCTCGTTGTCGCTTGCGCTTCAGCTCAAGAAGCATGTAAGCCGCTGCCAACCTTTTCGCTCAAGGCGACTAACGGCAAGACCTACACCCAACGAGAATTCTCCGCTAAGCCAACCGTGGTGATCTTTCTTAAGAAGGGGTGCCCGCACAACCCGAAGTCAGCGCCAGACTTCAACAAACTCCCGGCGATGCTGGGCAAGAAGGTTAACGTGGTTGCGATTACTGACGCTGACCTCGCAACGGCAAGAGCCTATGCAAAGGAAATCAAGCTCACTGTGCCTCTTATTGCGGATGCCAAGCTTAGCGTGATCAATGCTTTTGGCGCAAAGCGGAGCCTAGACATGGCGATCACTTGCACGCATGATAAAAAGGTTGCTCAGATGTGGGAAGGTTACAGTCAAGAGTCACTCAAGGAGCTGGTCGCTTCCCTACCGGGACACGGCGGCCCCAGCCTCAACATTAAATTCGATGGATTCCCGACGAAAAAACAGTCCGGTTGCCCATTTGGAATGTAAAGGTTGCGTTTCGGCGTACCGATTGATAAACTTGGCTCGTCAGTAATGACGGGTCAAGTTACACCATGAAGAAAGTGATCGCTCTATTCGCCGTTGTCGGCGTCGTTGCCGCTTCGACGTTCCAAGCCGAGGCCAAGCCTCCATTTGCGGCCAAAGAGAAGAAGGCCTGCAACTATTGCCACACATCCGACTCGGGTGGCGCACGTGGCTTCCGAGGAATTTATTACGGGGCGAACAAGCTCAGCTTCAAGAAGTTTGCCGAAAAGACTCAAGCCAAAAAGGCTGGAGTTAAAGAAGGTGCAGTTGGCGCCGACAGCAAGCCGACGAAGCCTTACACCGGTAAGTAAGCGATTCGACTCGAATTGGCGGGGAACTCTCACGTAGAGTTCCCCGCTATACTTTAGGTACATGCAAGACCTCGATCCTCGCAAGCAGTCCCTGCTCCGCGCAATTGTGATCGAGTATGTCCGGGGAGCCGAACCCGTCGGCTCTGAGATGCTCACCCAAAAATACGACCTGGGCGTCAAGTCGGCAACAATCCGCAACGAGCTCGCTGAGATGTCCGAACTGGGATTCTTAGAGCAACCACACACCTCCGCCGGTCGAGTGCCTTCTGATCGCGGCTACCGGTTCTATGTTGATCGCCTAGTCATTGCGAAAGAGATTGACGAGGCTCGCCAAAAGAGCATTCGAGAGGCCTCCGACGAGACTGAGGCTCTGACCGATCTTCTTCGAGATACGGTGAAGGTTCTCAGCCGGGCAACCCAACAACTAGGCGTGGCTACCACCGTTCGGGATTTGGGAGTTACTGTTCGGACGGCACTCATTTCTGCACTTGGACCCACCCAAGCGCTCTTAGTCGTCGCGTTTAGCAACGGCCATATCGAGAACCGAATGATCGAATGCCCAACAAATCTCACGCTGGAGGACATCGGGCGCGCAAACCAGGTCTTACAACTCAACCTCATCGGCAAAGACCTGAAGACGTTGACAAAAAGCAAAACGCCGCCAACCACCGAGAATGCGCCCGCAGACAAGCTGACAACCACGATCTGGACTCAAGTCCGAGCGATCGCACGACAGCTAACACGCGGGAAACTGATTACCGAAGGTGAAGAGTATCTCTTTGCCAAGCCCGAATTCCAGCGCGATACCGGTGCCCTGGCCGACCTCTTCAGAGAATTGGACGAAACCGACATCCTCTACGACGCAGTTAAGCCCCAGGCCGACGTGGTTACCATCGGAAAGGAGAACCGGGCCGAGCAGCTCCACCGGTTCTCAGTGATTCGGAAGGCGTATCTCATCGGTCCTAGCGAAGTAGGTGTCGTTGCCCTTGTTGGCCCGACTCGAATGGATTACGACGACAGCATTCCGCTCGTAAACTTCACGGCCGACGCCCTCAGCAGATCGCTCACGCGATTCTTCGGCTAAATCCTGTCCTGACCGACGCTGTTCAAGATGCTGATGCACCCCATGTACTCTCCTGTGTCGTCCTGAAGCGGAACTACTCTCAGAACCATGCTTGCGAACTCACCTGTGAGTCGGACTTCACTCTCTTTGCCAGTTAGGGCTTCAAGGTGAGCCCTTATCGCGGGCGCTTCTGGATCTCGTGTTTTGAAAATTTCGTAAACCGTCTTGCCCACTTCCCATTTGACGCCGAAGTGAGTAGACGGGAATTCGCCGTTCGCCAGGATGTTAATGACCAAGTCCATGTCAGTCGCCCAGACGGTCGACTTAATCTGGTCCATTGCGAGGTGAAACAACGCGAGTGCCGCTCGGAGTTCGACGACGTGATGCTCGCGCTCGGCGACCATCTCGAGCAAGCTCTTACGCTCGACATTTGCATCTCGGAGAGCCTTCTCCGCACGCTCTTTAATAATCCTCACAACGGTATCGGTCCGACCGCTGCCACCTACTTTGAGGCGAATTCTAAGCCAATAAGTGTTGACGGTTCCAACGCTGATATCTAAGCGGTGAGCAATTGCATCATTCGTTAAGCCCTCAACGCAAAGCTCTACGATCTCTTCTTCTCTGGGCGAGAGGTCTCTTTTTGCCATAGGCTCACCCAATCGCTTCGATCTGGATGACCATCATCCGCGCGGCTTCCGCCGAAAGCCGACCTTTCTCGGGCACTGCCCCTACTCTTCCTGCGACCAGCCACTCCATATAGGCGTGGGCGAACCTTCGCCGATCCGGATCACGGATTGCCCTCGCAAAATGTAGTTGAGGTGAATCATTTGCAAGAATGGTTTTTGTGTTCATCTATCGCTCCTAGTATCTAAAGAATTCCAGCTGTGCAATTCCTCTACTACAGTGTGCGATATATATCACTGATTTGAATGTCTGCTTGTTTACAGACACGAACCTTAACTACGGCAGAGGAATTGTGGACAGTGAAAAGCGGACTTGTGGGTTGAACTCGCGTAATCACAACATGTAGGTTCAGGAAATCCCGAATGCTTAACCTAGCCCTCGCACTTACACTTGTCACTCTCCCTAACCACGCACCTCTTGCGAAGGGGACCGCGGCTTCATTCCCATGGCTCTTCGCAAACGGAAACGTCACTTCTCGAACGCTCACCAGCGAAGCCTCTGACGAAATCCTAACCCGTGCTGGCTACAGCGCGCTGTCCCAAGACTCCGCTGCAGCAACATGGAAACAAGCTGGGCTTCCAGCTCCTGATCCGGGTGTCTGGCCATCCTCCACTTCACTTCGAGCATTTGGAAAAGCCGCAAAGGTGGACTGTGTCCTCTACGGAAAAGTTTCTTGGCGAACTAGGAGTATCTGGGTCAACACTGGACCGAAGACGATTTCCACCGCAACCGTCACCGCATACGTTTACGATGTCTCCAAGGGTCGTGTCGTCTACAGCCGTTCCAAGGTTAAAGCCCGAAGTGATGAAAAACCGAGCGTGAATAAGATTGCGGAAGCGATTCTATCCAGCCCACTAATGACATCAAAAGGCGATGATTCGACCTCAAGAGAGCAGCGGGCGGTTCAACTCGCTCTGGCAATTGCCTATCGAGACTGGGTTCGTTCCTCAACCCGCTAACTCCGTCTGATCGGACTCTTTGGCTTAAGCCAAAGAGTCCATGTTGGTCATCATCACTCGGGCTGTTTCGGTCGTGAGCCGACCCTTATCTGGTTGTCCGCCCGATTTTCCGCCAACCAGCCACCCAATGTAGCTCTCTGCGAATCGCTTCTTGTGCGGATCCTTGATCGACTTAATGTAGTTTTGTTGAATCTGAGAGCCCAAAGGGTTTGCCATGTATTCCGAGTCGCTACTGCGACGCTAGCTCCAGGATTGCATTTCCTGTCACCGTTTCATTCAAACAAATCCAGAGAATTTGTTGACGGTAATCTGATGACATGATACGTCCACCCTTACATTCTCCAGGGCAATTGCTTCGGGATCAGATGAAGGAAGGAATTGTGGTTATGCCGGGCGCTTTTTCGGCACTTACCGCCCTCGCTGCTTACAAGCAAGGCGCGAAAGCCGCCTATCTTAGCGGAGGAGCAATTACAAACAATCTTCTGGGAGTTCCAGATATTGCTCTGGCCAGCCTCAACGAATTCGCTTCAACCGCCGCTCAAGCCTGCCAAGTCGCCCCGATCCCGATGATCGCAGACGCTGACACCGGATTCGGAGAAACTTGGAACACGGTGAGAACCGTCATCGAAATGGAGCGAGCAGGCCTCGCGGGCATCCATCTTGAAGATCAGATCAGTCCCAAACGATGCGGACATCTGGACGGGAAAGCGGTTGTTCCAGCCGCCCAAATGGTTAGCAAACTGAAAGCCGCCACCGAGGCAAAGCGCGACAGTAGCTTCATCATCATCGCTCGAACCGACGCTTACGGCGTGGAGGGAATCGAAGCCGCGATTGACCGGGCCAAGGCCTACATCCAGGCTGGAGCCGATGCAATCTTCCCCGAGGGTCTGACTACCGAACAAGAGTTCGAGCAATTCCGAAAAGCCATTGATGCACCGCTTCTTGCGAACATGACCGAGTTTGGAAAGACGCCTCTGATCACCGCCAAGGAGTTTGAAGACCTTGGATACAACATGGTCATTTTCCCGGTCACCGCTCTGCGTGTGATGCTGAAAGCCGTCGAGGACTTCTATTCGGACCTTCTTGCCACGGGAACTCAGAAAGGTTGGATCGAAAAGATGCGAACTCGTCAGGAATTGTACGAAACGATCGACTACGCGGACTACACGGCCAAGGACCAGACCTGGCAGTAGGCTCCGCAAGGTTAAAAGGGCATTTTTTAGACATGCAGTCACCGTAACATTGCCTGAATCCACCCCGTAGGTTCACCAGTTCGAAACGAAAGACCACTGAATGGCACACCTCTGCAGTTAACATGAATATGTCTCAAACAAGGGTGAGACTGCCCGCAACGGCAAATTGATTAATTAACACTGGAGCTGACCAAAAAACGGGTCCGGTGGGCTTGGAAGCAGAGCGCGCTCGGCAATCGCCGGGCGCGTTTCATGTATGCTCATCTATGTTCTGATGAGTGCCGACACCGAAGCCAGCATCCAGCCAGTCGCCGAAGACACTGGCCCGAATCCCTGGAAGTACGTTCCGGTTCTCTACGTCCTGCAGGCCATCCCGGTCGTTCTGATACAGGATGTGTCGACGCTGTTCTACAAAGACTTTGGCATTCCAAATGAGGAAGTGGCGAAGTGGACCTCCCTTCTTGCTTTGCCTTGGGGACTTCAGTTCTTGCTCGGACCGCTGGTTGATCTCAGTGCAGCAAAACGCAAGTGGGTGCTCGGTGGCCAGTTTGTCCTGACGATCCTGCTCGCACTCCTACCCTTTCTGATTCTCCCTGCCGCAAAAGCGTTTTCAATCTCTCTGATCTTTATGGCCGCCGCAGCCTTCTGTTCTGCGTTGACGAACATCGCGACTGATGGCTTTTACCTGTTGGCCTTCACAAAAGAGATTCAGGCTCGATTTGCGGGAATACAGACGGCCTCGTTCCGTGCCGGACGACTGCTAGCCGCGGGTCTAGTCCCCTTCATCGCGGGTCAGCTCATGTCGTTCAACAATGGAACGATTACGACAGGCGGTCACCTATACATCAAGAGCGCAACAGACGCCTATATCAAGTCCGACAAGAGGACGAACGAAGGGTCGAACTACACGAAGGAGCTTAAGGTTCACGTCGATCAAGGCGAGCTGGTCACCGCAGACGGCAAGAAGCTATTGGGCGCAGATGACAAGCCAATCTCGGTTGCAGGAGATGTTTACAGTGTCCAATTCTCGAACGGCGTCGTTTCCCTGGGTGACAAGAAGTTTCAGCTAGGGCTGTATCGACAAAACTCCGCACTCGCGGACCCTAATCCGGCACGTGGGAACTGGGTTGCCGCAACCTACCCGTCGACCGATCCGGCCGATACCTTTGAATCGACTGGACTCAAGCGCCGCCTGACCGCGCCGGTGGCGTGGGCGCTTTCGTTCTTAGGTGTGGCGCTTCTCTACGGAGTGCTGGCTCTCTATTCTCGCAAGTCGCTTCCCTATCCTGCTGCCGATGTCGAACCATCCGATCAACAGCGATTAGAGTTCAAGCCAAACCTAGCCAGGACGTTTTCGATCCTGGGGCTCTATGGGTCAACATATTTCGCCCTGAGCTCGCTGATGCGAATCGCACTGCACCTCATTGCCGGAAACCAGGAAAAGTTTAAAGGTTGGGTCCTCAAGTCTCCTGCCGAGTTCGTGCACATTCAGTCGGGTCTCACTGGGCTAAACGGCGAAATCGTCCAGCTGTTTGTTTGCGCACCAATCGCGGGGTTCCTCTACCTCCTTATCCGAAAGCTCCTCGTCGGATCAGAAATGGGAGCATCCCTATCAACCTTTTTCCGCCAAAGCGGAATCTGGGCGATTGTGGCGTTCATGTTCTTCTATCGCTTCGCCGAGGCGATGGTGAACAAGGCCGTGCCGCTCTTCCTCAAAGATCCACTGACCGGCGGCGGTCTTGCTTTTGACAACTCGCAGATCGGACTCGTCAAAGGCACGATCGGCATGATTGGAATCATTTGCGGTGGAATCGTTGGCGGCATCCTCGTAAGCAAAATCGGCCTCAAAAAGGGCTTCTGGTCCATCGCTATCCTGATGCACCTGCCGATCACTCTGTATCTCCTAGCCGCGATCATGCAACCGACCAGCATGCTTGTGATATCGGTGATCGAGTTCGCGGACCAGTTTGGCTACGGCCTCGGCTACGCCGGCTACTCGGTCTACTTGATGCGTGTTGCCCAGCGAGGAAACTACCCCACGGCTCACTACGCGATCGGCACCGGCATTGGCGGATCGATCATTGCTCTGGCCGGAATCCTCAGCGGAGTCTTGGTCGTAAACTTTGGTTACGTCACCACATTCCTTCTGGCCCTTCTCTTCGGCATCCCCGGAGTCCTGACTCTCTTGTTCATTCCGCACGATGACGAAGCTCCAACAACTGCTTAGTGAAGCGATCACCGACGGCACCTTCCCTGGTGCCGCCTATTACGTTCGCAAGAACGGAGTCATCGAAAAGGGCTACGTCGGTCAGCAGACCTACTGCCCGGACTCAAAAACGATCGATGAACACACACTCTGGGACCTCGCGAGCGTGAGCAAAGTGGTCTCAACCACCACTCTTACAATGCTGGCGATTCAGGGGGGCAAACTAGAACTCGACTGGCCCGTAGCGAAAGTCATCCCTGAGTTTGGTGTCCACGACAAGCAAGAGATCACTTTCCGGAACCTAATGGTCCACAATTCAGGTCTAGCTGCCTTCCGTGCGTATTACAAAACCTGTCGAACCCGAGAAGAGGTGCTCAGGCAGATCTACGACGAAAAGCTCGCCTATCCAACTGGCTCGAAAACCGTCTACAGTGATCTTAGCATGATCCTCATGGATGAGGCCCTGAGTCGGGTTCTGGGAAGCTCCTTAGATGAATTGTTCCGGACCCGTATCGCTGAACCACTTGGGCTGCACCAGATGGGCTACTTTAAAATGGGAGTCCCGACCATGATCGGCCGAGCCGAACGCCAAGCCTGCGCCCCCACCGAGCGAACCGAAGACTGGCGCAGAACCATGCGTCGTCTTCGCCACGGTGACATTGGTTCAGTGAAACTCTACGGCAACGATCCTGAGTTCATTCAAGCCGAAGTTCACGACCCGACCGCAACCGCCATGGGAGGTGTCGCCGGTCACGCAGGACTCTTTGCGACTCTGACGGACCTGGTTAAGTTCACCGAGAACTACTGCACCGCCAAACCGCTTGTGATTGATCCCACGCTAAGAAACGAGTTCACGCATCGCCAATCCAACTCAAGCACTCGAGGACTCGGGTGGGATACAAAGTCTGAAACAGGTTCCTCGGCCGGCACAAAGCTTGGACCAAGATCATACGGTCACACGGGCTACACTGGTACCAGCGTTTGGATCGATCCAGACACCAACAACTTTGGCATTCTACTGACGAATCGAGTTCACCCCACCGCTGATAACGTAAAACTGCAGGGTTTTAGATCGCGCTATTACGATGCGTCCTTTTAAAAGTTCCCATTTTTGGAATATTCAGCCAAAACCCTAAACAATTCTTAATCTCTTTGATATAATGCACTCACTTGGATCCTCGGGTTCAAGATTGATTCTCATGCGAAATCGTGCATTTACACTCATCGAATTGCTGGTGGTCATCGCCATCATCGCAATCCTCGCCGCTATCCTCTTCCCAGTCTTTGCTCAGGCAAAGGACGCTGCGAAGAAGGCCTCGTCGATCTCGAACATCAAGCAGAACGCAACGGCAACCATCATCTACACCACGGACGCAGATGACAACTTCCCCTCCGCCTTTTCGGTTGACGACGGAAGCCCAGCTGGCTACGGCCTGCCAGGTCAAGCTCTGTCAGTCGGTGGAGTTATTCCTAGCGGTTACTGGTGGGTGACCACACTTCCGGCTGGTGCAGACGATCCTTCGTATGCCAACATCGACAGCCAAGGCGCACACAACTCAACCCAGCCTTACCGAAAGAATTTCGATATGCTCCAGATGACCGGACTTCCAGTTGTCGACGTATACGGTGGATCCGTTCCTTACGTTCGAACTCCGGCTCCAGCCAGCATGACAATGAACGGTCTTCTCAGCCTTTACAGCACCACAGCGGTTGCATCCCCTTCACGAGTTCCCCTCTACTGGCCCGGTTCCGGTAAGCAGAACTTCAGAGGTGGAACATTCCCGAGCCCAGCCCTATTCTGCGGCAACACGGCTCCAAATCCTGCGGCATGTCGCTTTAATGCCACCGGTGCACCTCAGGCCGGATCTGCTCTACCATCGTCCAATCGCGGCGACGCGATTGCTAACTTTGGAGCAGGGTTTAACCTCTACTCTGGCGGCATGATGTATTCGTATACCGATACTTCCGCAAAATTCGTTCGCAACAGCAACGGATTCACGAATAACACCCCTGGATCTTTCGCTGCAAACGGGACATTCTCGGCAGGACTCCGATGCCAGTCATCGACAACCTCGCCGTTCTATCTCTCGTTCTTCCGACCTGACCTCGAGAACGTGGTCAACATGGTTAACAACGGCCTCTGCCAATGAGACGCCTAGGCATCCTCAGTATTGTTTGGATGCTCGCCATCTCCCTCACCGGTTGCGGTGAGGGGGCTCCGGCAGGAACTCCGGCAGATCAAATGCCGAAGGCTCCGGCGGAAGGCGAAAAAGCCCCGAAGGGTGGCAAGGCTAACAATGCCATGCCTCCGGTCGGTGCAGATGGCGCTGCTGGAATCTAAACGATCCAGTCAAAAATACGCTGATGATCTTAAGATCATCAGCGTATTTTTTGTAACTTATTGACCGATCTAACCCTTGGTGGGTGCTTTGCGAGTAACGTTTAGCTTGGGGTCAGAAGTATCGGCTCCCACTGACTTGAGGTACTGCATCATGGCTTCAAACTTGTACATCTTTGCGATGTAATAAGCGGTGTAACCTTGCTTCGACTTTGCGTCTAGGCTAGCCCCTTTCGACTTCAAGAACTTGACCATTTCTACGTCGTCGTTCCCAACCGCAATCAATACGGCATTGTAACCGCGAGCATTGACCTCATTGATCTTCGCGCCACTCTTAAGCAGCTCTTCAGCGACGGCTACTTTACCGGTTCCAGCAGCCAACATTAGAGCAGTTGCACCGGTTGCCTTCTGCGAGGCGTTAACATCGGAACCCTCCTTAATGCGTTCTTTGAGTACTTCGAGATTGCCAGATTCGGCGGCCTCCAACAGTGTCAACTTCGGTTGTGGCTCGGCCTTCTGGCAACCCGCCACCATTACGAGGCAGACCAGAGCGAGAGGAGTAAATAGTCTCATTGCACCATTCTACTTCACACGACTGGGGCTTGCTCAACAAATGACTCCAGGGTCATCGCCCCCAAATCACCCGCTTCGCGGCTCCGCACGCCAACCGTTCCGGCCTCGATATCCTTGTCCCCAAGAATCAGCATATACGGCACCTTCTGCATCTGATTATCGCGAATCTTTTTGCCAAGCGTCTCTCGGCGGTCGTCGACTTCGCAGCGATAGCCGAACTCATCCCTCAACCGGACAAACAACTCGTGTGCTTTCTCGTTGTGTCGATCCGCGATCGGCAAGATCGCGATCTGAACTGGCGATAGCCAGAACGGAAACGCACCGGCGTACTGCTCGGTGAGCAGTCCAATCATCCGCTCCAGTGAGCCAAACGGCGCGCGGTGAATCATAATCGGGCGGTGAGGTTTGCTGTCCTCGCCGATATACTCAAGCTCAAACCGCTCTGGCAGGTTGTAGTCCACCTGCACGGTTCCCATCTGCCAATCGCGTCCTAAGGCGTCTTTGATGACGATGTCCAGCTTCGGTCCATAAAAGGCGGCATCGCCAGGCGAGACCTCATAGTCAAGTCCTTTAACCCGGCACGCCTCGAAGATCGCATTCGTCGCAAGCTCCCAGTTTTCGTCGTGACCGATGTATTTGTCCGAAGCCGGATCCTTCGTACCGACTCGGGCTCTGAACGAAGTCAAGCCAAGCTTTCCGAGAACCGTCTGGATCAAGTCGACAACCAACGTGAACTCTTCAACAAGCTGGTCGGGCCGAACGAAGAGGTGCGCGTCGTCCTGGGTGAAGCCTCGAGCCCGCATGATTCCCGCAACTTCCCCGCTCTGTTCATACCGGTAGACCGTTCCCATTTCAGCCAACCGAACGGGAAGATCTCGATAAGATCGCAGTGAAGATCGATAGATCTCGATGTGGAAGGGACAGTTCATCGGCTTGAGAATGAACGTTTCCTTCTCATCATCCGTCATGAACGGGAACATCTTGTCCTTATAGGCAATCGTGTGTCCGCTTACATCCCAGAGTTTCGAGTTTCCAAGGTGCGGAGTTACGACCGGTTGGTAGCCCCGTCGCATCTGCTCCTTGTTGAGGAAGTCGATCATCGTCATCCGAAGCTGAGCACCCTTCGGAAGCCACAAAGGCAACCCAACCCCAACGCGAGGAGAGAACATAAACAGCCCCAACTCGCGACCCAAAACTCGGTGATCGCGGCGCTTAGCCTCCTCAATCATCTCAAGATGAGCCTCAAGCTCTTCTTTGGTCTCAAACGCCGTTCCGTAGATTCGAGTGAGCTGCTTATTCTTGACATCGCCGCGCCAATACGCGCCAGCAATCGACATCAATTTAAACGCTTTGATCTCCTTGGTCGAGTCAACGTGAGGTCCCCGGCAGAGGTCGAGAAAACGATGCTGAACTCCTTCGCGATCAGTTCGCTGCTGATTATAGAAGCTGATCTTCTCGCCTTCCGGAACCGCATCTAACAGTTGCAACTTGTACTCCGCGACTTCCTCTCCCATGCATGGAATTGAAGAATCCATAATCAGCGCCCGAGCTTCGTCTCGCGAGACTTCTGATCGCTCGATCCGCTGGTCGAGCTTCGCCAGCTCCTTCATCTTTGCTTCCAGCGCAGGCAAATCTTCTTCTCGTAGGGGAGACGGAAAGTCGATGTCGTAGTAAAAGCCGTTTTCAATCGGAGGTCCGATCGAGAGTTTTGCGCCGGGATAGAGCTCAGTAACCGCCTGAGCAAGCAGGTGGGCGGCGGAGTGCCGCAAGCGATAAAGATAGGAATCTTCGTAACGTTCTGCCATGAGAAAACCTCCCTGACCAAGGGATTGATGCTGTGAACCAATATTTTAGCCCAAACGACCCAGTGGTACACCCCAAACAAGGAACATAATGAGGTGTTGACCCTTCAAAGGATTTGAGCATGAGAGTTGCATGGATCGCCGGACTCACCCTGATTACATCGAGCGCATTTTCTCAAATGCCACGAGTGATGACCGACCTTGAGTGTCGTAGCCAGCTCACTGATGCTCTCAACAACATGCATCTACCGGATTCGTCGAATCCGATGGCGTATTCGTACGTTGCTCGAATCGATACCGCCGAGAGAATCGGAACCAACGTTACAAACTATATTGGCGTTCTGCGACTGTTCGACAATGCAAGCGCCTCCGGCGAGTTGGCAAAAGCCGAACTGACCACGTACAGAGGCGTGACGTTAATGCAGAGGATCGTCGCTGATGGACGTCGAGTCTGGGCGTACGATCCAACCCGTAACGAATACAGCGTCGCCCAGTACGACACGGAGCGAAGCCCTCGGAACACCGACTACCGAAGGGACTTTGTCAACGCACTCCGCGAGCCGGTTCAAGGCGTTCCTTCCACGCTCATTACTCTCGCCCTGCAGTCAGGCTTGAGCGGAAATGTTAGTTCGAGAGACTGGCTACCCGGCTTTGCGTTTCAAGGCGAAGAGTCTCCTGCGGGTGACACCCAAGTCGTCTGGCAAGCTCTCCCCGACAACAGCCGCTACGCTCGTTTTGACCTGGTTCAAGACACCAATGGGTTCTGGCAACTCGATTCAGCCCGGATTTTTAAGCGAGAGAGCATTGGGGGACAGTTGAGAGAACTCGACACCACCATCAGTTTTCCAAGAGATACCTTTGGAAACCGTTTGACCCAATCCCTCAACAGTATTGAGTTCTCATTCCGCCCCCCAGCCTCATCAAGAGTGCTCAGCAGCCCGCGTCCCGTAAAGTTCTAACCGAGCGCCACAGCGAAGCAACTTCGTCCCAAACTTCTTCTGTAGGTGGGCCAATCACCACTATTTGGGCGACTCCGCACTGAACGACCGCACACCAAGCTCGAGCCGGATCTGATCCGGCGATGGCACTCAGGTCAGCGACTTCAAACCTGATTCGTCGGTGTCGAGAAGGAGGCCTTAGGTCCATGGCTGTGTTTTCAAGAACAGCTGGTAGGACCTCCACCGCAGATCCCGGAAAGTCCTCTTCGAAGAGTCTCCACCAGACTTCAACCTCACGACCAGCTCCAAGGGATAAAGAGCCTATCACTGGGAACGTCTCGTTGCCAAACGGAGTTAAAATTGGCTCGCGCGAGACAATCGGGCTATAGGTTTCACGCCAAAGCATTACTTCTGAGGAGCCACAGCATCAAGAGCCAACTTCACTGAGGCATAGTCATCCCCAGGAACTCCTCTTTCGTAGCCCACCATGTGGTGATCAGAGTCAACGACCACAATAACCGGCACGCCGCTTGTATCGACCGTTTGTGAAATGGTTCCTGTGGTGTCAACAACCACCTCAAGGTCATGAGGCGTCTCGGTCTCGAACTTTCTCACGGCTGCCATCCCGTCTGTTGCCAGCGCAATGAACGCAATGCCCTTTGACTCGTACTGTTTCTTTAGCTCTTCTATCCTTGGGGCAACATACCGACACGGACCGCACCACGTCGCCCAAACATAGATGAGCGCCGGCTTTCCTGCATACTCTTTCGAAAAGGTAACATCGCCACCTGGCTTGAGCGGAGACGCCTTAAAGTCCACTTTGTTGCCACGCTCTGGTCCGCAACCAGCGACAAGCAACGCGAGAGAGAACGCCGCGTAGAATTTCATGAGTTCAGTTTACCGATGACCACCCCTCCCAAGCCCGCCGAAAACCTCGCTAAGGCATTGTGGGAACTCAGCTGGCCCGTCGTCGCCCTTAACTTACTTGGTGTAATCAACTCGCTCCTCGACAGATTCTTCCTCGGGACGCTCCCTCGTGCCGCTCTGACTGCGCACGGAGCGGCTGTCAGTGTGATCTTCATGTTATTCTCGCTCGCCTTTTCTGTGGGAATCGGAGCCGGGGCAATCATAAGCCGGGCTTATGGCGCGCGAGAGTTTGATGAGGTCCAAGTCGGTGCCGATCAAGCGGTCAGAGTATCGGTCTACGTCGGGTTAGCCCTCGGCTTGATTTCTGCCATGACGGCTCCGCTTGCCGCCCAGATTATTCTTCCAGAGACCTCGATTGAGGCAAAGCGAATGATGATTCAGTTTCTCCTCGCTTACTCCGTAGGTCTCCCTGCGATGTGCGTCAACCAAACGCTTGCATCTGCACTGAGGAGCATCGGTAACTCAGTTGCGCCGATGGTGCTGACTGGGATCCAAGTCCCAATCCACATCGGGCTGAACTACCTACTGGTCTACCATCTCAAGCTGGGCCTTCTCGGTGCTGGAATCTCGCTGAGCTCAAGCGTAATCTTTTCCTTATTGTTCTATATTTGGTATGCGCGGCACTCGGTCCTCAAAGCCCATATTTCATTTAAGCCGCCAAGTCTGGACTGGCTAAAGCGCATCCTCAAAATATCCATCCCATCGGGTTTCCAAGCGATCCTTCGGACTTTGTCGTTGCTCGTCTTCACCGTCGTCCTCAGCAGTCTTTCAAACGGAGAAGCTGCCATCGCGGCGATGACAACCGGCTTCGCGATTGAGATGATGATGTTTGCTCCGGCGTTCGGTATCAGCGCTGCAGTATCCGCGCTTGTCGGGCAGTCACTTGGAGCCAAAGAGCCCGGACGTGCGGAAAGCATTGGCTGGATAGGTGCCACAGTTTCGTTCGTCATCGCCGCTCTTCTCGCGGCCCCAATCTATTTTGCGGTTCCGTCATTTGCTCACAGCCTGGTCGGCAGCAAGCCGGATGTACAGGTTGAACTTGTCTCCATCGTGCGATTCTTGTGTATCACTGAACCACTTTTCTGCCTGGCGATGGTGCTCAATGGCGGGCTGCAGGGTGCCGGAGAAACAAAGCACCCCCTTTGGATCAGCATCATCGCTCTCTGGTTTATGCGAGTTCCTCTGGCAACAATCCTCGCACTGTCGGCGGGGTCTCCATTGCTTCTAGGGATTAAGCTGCCAATCGGGCTCGCGCTTGGCGCCAAGGGAGCTTGGATTTCCATGTCAGTGACTCAGGGAATTCAAGGTCTCCTCTGTGGGTTCTCGTGGCGCAAAGGACACTGGAAATCGGTTAAGGTCTGATCCGGTTCGTTCGTTTGGCTTCCTCGGTCATGAGACGGTTGTGGATCAGCTCCTCCCGAAAGCCGTTAAAAGTGCAAATCGCTCTAATTCCGTGAATCTGAACGACCTGCATTGCCGTCTCTTTTCTCAAGGGATTCATCTTTCCGTCGCGACAACGGCCGAGGTCAGCGTCAAACCGGGGGCAATCTTGACATTCCATTGATTCAGAGTTCCATTATGCTGCCGCTCGTCGTCGCAACCGCACTTATTCAGACGCAAAAACCGTCACTCCCGACTCTCAAAGTAGAAGGGAAAAAGATCAGCGTCGAAGTTGATGGCAAAGCGTACGCCTTTGACGCCGATACTGATCCGACCTCCGAAAAAGTCATTCCTCACATCGCTTTCCGTCGTGATCAGCGGTGGGCAGTGTGGGATGACCGTGGACTCACCGTCCGTGACGGGAAGGTTGCCGTAACCACCAAGCTCGGAGAGATTGCTGTTTCACCACGCGCTTTTTCACGGGATGAAATTCTCAAATCCCTCGATCTATTCAAGACCAATAAACGCAAAAAGAACTCCGACGCGCTCAGCGGATCGCTCAGACTCGGAACGAAGTGCTACTTCCTCCCACGATGGACCGATGCGGACGGCAAAACTTGGCTCGAAGCCCTGATCGAAGTCGATCTGGCTCAGCCAAACCCACGACCTAAGTTCCTAGGCCGCTTCAAGGGATTCACTTCAGCTCTTAAAAACATTGATGACCGGCTTTTCCTGGTCCGAGATAGACTTTCAATAGTCTCCTCCGATGGCGGAACATGGGGCCTAGGAAGCTTTGCCGACAACAACGGAACCTTCGAGTTCTCGCCGCTCGGCACAAACCTGATCAGTTACTTCCGTGGCGGCTACTTCCTAGAGTCAACCAGCTACAACACCTACATCGTGGGGCAAATCGATTTGAGTTCCGGACTCAGAAAAAACCTGTTTGAAACCAGGTCGAAGTCAGTGGATCTCAAGGACGGAAGTTCCGTTGCCGTAGTGCGTCAGAAGGGCTCGACGGTCGTCAAGAATTTAAAGACCGGCGGTCAAATCACGACCGATGGTAACGCGTATGTCGCGCCTATCGACAAATATGTCTTAGTCTGGACGAAGGATCAGCGAACCAGTGCTTACCTTTACGAACCTGTGCGATGGACCGCCGTAGCGACGGCCACCAACTAGGCAGCGATCCGCGAGGAAGCTGCCATCAGGCCCTGAGCCTTAGCAGTGAGCTCTGCCGCACCTTTGCCGTCAACCGGAGAAATCGCTTCGCCGATTAGGGTCTGAATCGCACCGGTCGAGCCGTAGCGCCCTGAGACCCAGTCCATCAGCCGATTGTGTAATCGGTCCTTGACGAGCTGAATATTCTTTCCGCCGCTCGGTAAGATGATCGCAAATCCGGTCGGACCATATCGGGCCACGACATCGAGTCGCCTCACGTTGTCTCGGAAGAACTCCGCTGCATCCGCTAAGAAGTCCAACACCGATTGCTCACCGTAGAACTTTCGCAGACCCTCAAGCCCTTGGAAGTCCACTAGCATCAACGCCACAACCGTTTTCTCAAACGAGGCTCGGTGAAGTTCTTCCTCAAGACGGGTTTTGAAATACGCCTCCGTGTAAGCACCGCAAGCACCATCGATGACATCGACCTCTCCCGAAGTCTCCTGCCGTCGAAGCATACGATCTTTTGTTTCCTCAGTCGTCAAGATCTTTCGCAACTTCGAAAGACTCTGGCGCAGGATGTGCGATACGTAATTGCACGAGATATCAAGCTTTGCTGCGATCTCGGTCTGATTCATTGCATCGAAGTGGAACATCGTCAGCACCTGCTTTTCGAGATCTCTCAGCTGACCCATCGCCGCTTCTAGAACGACTCGATCCTCGACGGAGAGCTGCTCCGGCGAGAATGCTGCCGCGTCGATCTTATCGATCTCGCTTTCGCTATCATCGTCTGGATTATTCATGGAATCCAGCGAGCCTACGCGAAGTAGATCCTGGGTGACGATCACCTCATGAACTGAGCTCTCGCTGATACCAATGGCGTCTGCAATTTCTCGCTCCGTCGGAACACGATTCAGCTCGGTCTGCAGAGCCGCCGCTGCACGGTTGACCTTATGCCTTAGCTCCTGGAGCCAGGCTGGTTGGCGAATTGTCTGCGACTTGTCTCGCAGGTAGTGCTTGATCTCTCCGGCAACGAGATAAGTTGCATAAGTGTTAAATCGAACTCCTGCGGTTGGGTCAAACTTGCCCAAAGCATTCAGCAACCCAATGTAACCGACCTGAACTAGATCTTCGAACGCTTCGATGCCCGAAAACTTTCTAGCGGTCCGCTCAACCAAACCTGTATAGGTGACCATGATGAGGTCTTTGAGCTCCGGCCGAGGGTGCTCCAGGTAGCGGAGTACCAGCTCTTCGGCATCGTTGTTCATTTGATTTGGTTGCATATCCTTCCTTGAATCTTTAGGTCGCGGCACATCCTGTGCGTTCTTCATTTAATCTGGTTGACAATTCCGAACATCGGAACCATGATCGAAATGGCGATGAAGCCAACTACGCCACCGAGGAACATGATGAGCAGAGGCTCGATCAACGAAGTAAGTCCTTTGACTGCCGACTCAACTTCCATGTCATAAAAGTCTCCGACCTTGACAAGCATCTCTGGCAGACGACCAGTTTCCTCACCAACGTCGATCATCGTGGTGACCAGAGTTGGAAAGAGGTTGCAGGCCGTTAGCGGCACCGAGAGCTTGTTTCCTTCCCTTAGGCTAGAGCGTGTTCCCTCAACGGCCTTACAAAGCACATCATTGCCAAGCGTTTCACCAACAATTTCGAGCGAGCGAATCATCGGGACACCTGAGTTCAGAAGCGTTCCAAAAGTTCTTGCAAACCGTGCCACACTCATTTTCAAAGTCAACTCGCCAACAATCGGAAGCCTCAACTTCCAATAGTCCACTCGATATCTGCCAGCGTCGGTCTTCGCCCACTTCTTGAAGCCCACAAAGCCGACCGCACCTGCGGCAACCATGAAGAGCCAGTACGCTTGCATAAAGTCACCCATAGCAAACAGAGTTCGGGTGATGAATGGCATCTCGACGTTCATTCCACTGAAGATCTCTTTAAATTTCGGCAAAACGAAGGTGAACATCGCGAAGAGCATCACTTGAGAGGCGATCAACACCAGGACTGGATAAGTCATTGCGCTCTTGATCTTCCCCTTCACCTCGGCTTCGTACTCGAGGAAGCCAGCCAAGCGGTCCAAGATGACGTCCAGGATTCCACCAAGCTCAGCCGCTTTGATCATGTTGATATACAACTTGTTAAAGACCAGCGGGTGCTTCGCCAGAGCTTCATTGAGGGTGATTCCGCCCTTCACATCCACGGTGATGACCTCAATCGCTTCTTTGAGAATCGGATCTTTACACTGCCCCTGAAGGATCTCAAGACATCGAAGAATCGGAATACCCGCATCGATCATCGTCGCAAACTGACGGGAAAATAGAACGAGCGACTTCGGCTTCAGCTTTCCTTTGCCAATTGCCTTTTTCGAGGCGGCCTTTGTGACCTTGATCTCGGTGATGTGAAGAGACTGCTCACGCAGTTTGGCTGCAACGGCCTGTTCACTTTCACCCTCAATAGTCGACGATACATTTCTTCCCGTCGCGGGTTCGATGGCTTTATAGGCGTATAGCGGCATGATAACTCTCCGAGCCGACGCCCCATGACAAATGCCAGGGGAACGGCTACATACAGAGTTATTGGTTACTGCCCAGTCTAAATCTCAGGGCATATTGAAGGCATTTTTGAACCTAATTCGGGTGCCTCAGAAGCCACTTTAGGTTTGATGCCCTCAAACCTAAAGTGGGAATCTCCCGCGTCTCAGCCTCGAGCCGAGGGCGGGGGTACTACGACCTCGTCACCTTGCTTCTTCTTGCCGAGGGAAGGTGGGATCGGCACGTTTGACGTCTCGGCCGCATTCACGAACGACTGGAACAACTGATCGCTCACATCTCGGTATGCACCCGCACCGCTCGGAACGAAAATCACCTTCGCCTTATCCCCTTGGGCGATATCCCGCATGGCGTCAAAATATTGGTTGATTAAGACCAAGTTCATGAGCGTTTGAGGATCAGCACTCGGCATCGCTCCTCGTAAGCTGTCGACTGAAACTGAAAGGCCCTTCACAATCGCCTCGCGCTGGGCAGCAATTCCTTCGCCCTGTAGCCTCTTCGCCTCAGCTTCCGCCTCAGCGTGAAGAACGGTTCGAAGCTTTTGGGCTTCACCTTGGTTCTTCGCAGCAGTCTTCTCGTTCTCTGAAGCCACAACCCGGTTCATTGCCGTCACAACCTCATCCGCCGGACGAACTTCGTTCACCAACGCGTTTCGAATCAAGAACCCAAACTCGGCCATCGAAAGCGAAAGCTGCTCGTTGACCGCGGTTCCAATCGTATCTTGATGCTCAAACACATCTCTAAGTTGCATCTTGGCAACTTCACCCCGAACGACGTTCAACACAAAAGCACTAATCTGCTGCTCGGGTGATTGCAACTTGTAAAACGCGTCCGATGCCCTCTCCGGAATTACCGAATACTGCACCCGCAGAATCATCGTCACAAACGTGTTGTCGCTCGTCTTGAACTGACCAGGAATGTCAAGCTCTCGAATCTGAAGCGACAGCTTCCCCGCCACCATATCCAAGAACGGAATCTTGAAATTCAATCCCGCTCGAGCGACCCGAGAGAACTTCCCAAAACGCTGAATGATAAAGGCGTGCTGTTGGCCAACCACGAATACCCCGCTGAAAAACACGAAGAGACCGAAGAGGCCGAAGCAAAGCAATCCAACAATCGCTCCACCCGCGTTTTCCGCCTGTGCAAGAAACAAGTTCATCAGCAGTAAATACGAATCACCGACCACTTTAGATTCATTTCGCACTGCTCATGACCAGAGACTCAAGACGCAAGACTCACTTCCATGCCAAACTATCGGCGGATGCGAATCTTAGTCGTCGGAAGCGGTGGTCGCGAGCATGCCCTGTGCTGGAAGCTCGCCCAAGAAGCACATGTCATCTGTGCCCCTGGAAACGCGGGGATCGCTGAAGACGTGGACTGCGTCAACATCCCCTCAAACGATTTCCATTCCCTCATCAATCTGATCAAAGAGCGACAGATCGACCTGGTCGTCGTCGGCCCCGAAGACCCCCTGATCGCCGGCCTCGCCGACGCCGTGCGCGAGGCCGGAGTCCTCTGCTTCGGCCCCGGTCGAGCCGGAGCCCAACTGGAAGGCTCAAAAGCTTTCTGCAAAGCCATGATGCAGCGAGCCGGAGTCCCGACCGCAGAGTATCAAGTCTTTATCGATGCCGAAGCCGCCAAGGCGTACGCAAAATCCAAATACGCCGAAGGCACCAAACTCGCCATCAAAGCCAGCGGAAACGCCCTCGGCAAAGGCGTCATCGTCGCCGAAACCCTAACCGAAGCGGAAGAGGGAATCGACACCCTCAAATCCCTCGGCGAAGCCGGAAAGACACTTGTACTCGAAGAGAAGCTAGATGGCAAAGAGTTCAGCCTCCTTACCATTACCAACGGCAAAGACATCTATTCCCTCCCCGTCGCCCAAGACTACAAGCGAATCCATGACCAAGACCAGGGCCCAAACACCGGCGGAATGGGGACCTTCTCCCCCGTCGATTGGGTCACCCCCGAAATCATCGAGCAAACCGAGCGAGAGACAGTCTTGCCAATCCTCCAAACCCTGAGCGAAGACGGCATCGAGTACCGAGGAGTTCTCTTTTCGGGACTGATGCAAACCGCCAAGGGCCCAATGTGTCTCGAATACAACGTCCGATTCGGCGACCCCGAAACCCAAAGCGTCCTTAGCCGCCTTGGCAAAGGCTTCGCCGAGGCCCTCCGAGCCTGCGCCGCTGGAGAACCCATTCCGCCCATCGAACTCCTCGAGCATAAAGCCGTCACGGTTGTAGCCGCATCAGGCGGCTACCCCGGAGACTACGAAAAGGGCAAAGCTATCGCGATCAACGAACTTCCCCAAAGAGTAAAAGTCTTCCACGCCGGAACTAAGCTCAATAATGGGGAACTCCAAACCAACGGCGGTCGGGTTCTGGCGGTCACCGCCACCGCGCCAACCCAACAAGAAGCCCGAACCAAAGCCTACGAAGCCCTCGAACAAATTCATTTCGACGGCATGCAGGCAAGAACCGATATCGGAGCGTAGAACAAACCATGCTCACACCTTACGACTGGCAAGAAGGCATGAACAACCGGGTGTCCTACATCCAGGGGCGCATCGAGCGCGGAGCCGCCGTCCTCGCGGTCTCCCTCGACGCCGGAATCGTCATCTTCACTTACCGCCGCCAGTCGCCCAAGACGTTCGAAATCTACGACAAACTCGCCTTCGCGGGGCTCGGTCAACAATCCGATATAGAGGCTATCCGAACTGCCGCCATGGAATTTGCGCACCGCGAAGGCTATAGCCGCAGCGAACAGGACGTCACCATCCAGCGAGTTGTCACCGCGGTTTCCGCACCGATCAAATCCGCATTCAACGACTTCTCTTCAGCCCCAGCCCTCGCCATCTCACTCTTCGCCGAGCTAGGAACAACGCCTGACAAGGATCAGTTCTATGTGATGGATTTCGACGGCGACTACCACCTCCACCGCCACACTGCTTCCCTTTCCGGCGCTGAACACTCCCCGCTCACCCTCCGAGAAGACATCCCCCTAGAAACAACCCCCGAAAAAGCTGCCCAAAAACTCGCAATTGTCTGGATGCAAATGACCTCCAAGAACGGAGAATCCGAAGTCTCCCTAGAAGGCCTCACGCCGGAAGTCCTGTTCATGGAGCGCAATTCCAAACGGGAGAACGTGTTTAGAACGATTCAGCTGTAACCGCAGCTTCCCAGAATTGGGGACTCGGGACCGGATGGGTTACTGTCACAATTCAAAGACCCTCGCTTCCAACTTCCGACTTACAACTTCCTACTTAACAAATGGCAATCCCCTTCGACGCCCTCTGCCTCGCCGCAATCGCCGACGAAATCAAAGCCATCCAAGGGGCAAAGGTCCAAGGAATCCGCCAGCCAAACCCGACCACCGTCGTCATCGAGCTCTACCACCGGGGCACCGCCTACCAGCTTCTCATCAGTTGCCACCCCGAGTTCTTCCGCACCCACTTCGTCACCCAGCGCCCCCGCAACTCCGGCGAACCCCCCGTTTTCTGCGCAACACTGCGAGCCCGCCTCGACGGCAAAACTCTCGAAGCAACCACGATGAAGCACTCCGATCGTGTGCTCGTCCTCAACTTCGGCGATCACACCCTCATCGCCGAGCTGATGGGAAAGCACTCGAATCTCATCCTCATCGACGAAGAAAACCGCATCCTCTCGGCGGCGAAATGGGTTCGTGACACCCAATCATCGCGCCCCATTCTCCCCAACTCAACCTATCTCTGGCCACCCGTCCTCAATCCCGAAAAGCCCGATCTAACCGACTTCCAAAACCCAAACGTCCACTCCAAATACAAGCGCGCCGCCGAACCCTGGAACCCCGGACTCAGCCTCAAAGACGGAGCCTATCCAGTTTCCCTGGTCGATCACTTCCCCGCTTGGCTCGAAAAGCCGACCTTCTCCGCAGCCTGCGAGCAGGCGTACCGCGAGCGGATTAACAGCCATGAGTTCAACACAGCCCAACGCTCGCTCATCGCCCAACTCGAAGCCGCCATCCTCGCCCGCGAAGTCGCCATCCAAGAACTACATGAAGCAATCGAAATGGGTGGCCGCGCGGGCCAATGGCAACGCCAAGCCGAGCTCCTGATGGCCTATGCGGCAAACCTCCCATCAGGTTCGACCCGAACCGTACTTCCCGACTACGACGGGTCCCAACTCGAAATCAAACTCAATCCCGAACTCTCCGGCAAAGAAAACGCTCTGAAGCTCTTCGACAAAGCCAAAAAGGCAAAGGGTCGAATCGGAGTCCTGCAAGACCAGCTCATCCGCCTCAAAGCGATCAAGTACGACCTCGACGCCTACCTGCTCCGTGCTCTCGAAGCAACCAGCAAGTCCGAGATCGAACAAGCTCAAACCGAAATCAAAGAGCGGCGATTGCTCCTCACCCAAACCCACCGCGCTCCCGACGGCAAACAGGTCAAACCATTCGACGGCCAGCGCATCCGCGAGCTCATCGGCCCCAAAAACCACCGAGTCCTGTACGGCGAAAACGCCGAGGCCAACGACTACCTCACCCTCCGAGTCGCTAAAAGTAACGACTGGTGGCTCCACGTCCGAGGCCACACTTCCGCCCACGTGCTCGTCCCCACCGGTAACAAACCCGAACTCACCCCTCGCGAAGTCCTCGAATTCGCCGCCAAAATCGCCGTCCAGAACTCAACCCAAAAACGCGCCGGCTTCGTCTCCGTGGACTACACTCTCAAAAAGTACGTCCGCCGAACCAAAGGCTCCCCAAAAGGCTCCGTGATCTACACCCACGAAAAAACCCTCCACGTAGAGGCCTAACGGTCCGCATCTCCCTCGTCCAACTTCCGCATCGGAGATGAGCTGAACTCTATCCCCGTAGAGAAGCGATCAGCCACTTCGTTTGCTGGGTGAAAACAAGTAGCTGGGGTGGCACTGGTAAGCCCGCCCAGAAGACTATTTAGAACTTAAGCAAACCTGCTTACCAGTGACCCAACTTGAAATTGCATGGACCTCACTGAACTCCCCTAGGCCTCTTGCTGATCCGAAGGCACTCGACTCAAATACGGTCTAAGACCCCTTCTTGAGAGCTGGAGGTGGCCAGGTTCGAATCATCTTTACCGAACGTACCCGAGGAAATCTGAGTAACGACATTCACTTAATCACAATCCGAACAGGACTTTGTTATGATATGATGGAGTATCGATGGTCTTCAGATCCGGCAGTTGTGCCCAAGGAAACAATAGAGTTCGAGGCGGATCGGAGTTGGTAGCATGAGCGAAAGACTGTTCACTGACAAGCTTGTTTGTGGAAGATTGGAAGTTCGGAGAGTTTGGTCGCTTGACAGTGCCACCCCATTCCATCCTGCTTACCCCGCCCACGCATGTGGCTGGCCGAAAAGATCATCAAAGAAGTGGTGCCGAAACCGATCAAAATCATCTACGAGCTCTGGAAGTACTATAAAGAGTTACTAAAATTGGCTAAGACTTGCCGTGGTTGCATCGACATGTGCCGGGCAAAAGTCTTGCCACCTGATTGGCTACCTCATATCGAGAACGGCACTTGCCCCGAGAGATGCACTGCCGCAGGTATGTGTAAGTAAGAAAAAGTAGGAGAAAATAGAAGACATGCTAGCAATAACTTCGTTAATTCTGCTGACGGGTCCCGATGGAATTGGGACCCTTAAGTGGCTGCAACACACTAGTGTTGCAGCCGTGAGCTATAGCGTAGGAAAGGATCACGCCAGCTTTTCGCTTCACAGCAAGAAGGGGTCGTTCCCTACTAAGGGTTTTACAAAGCAAAGGGCCGGCGACTTCCGGGCCGCTCTACCATCCCAGGCAGGCTTCCCGAACGTCACATACTTTATTTCAAAGAATCGGGATAAACTTCGGGTAGTTTCCAGCCAAGTTGAGTTACAGAACGAGCCACAGATCCATCAGGTCAAGAGTGTCCCTGCAGAAGTCCTGGGCGTCTTCAGAGGAACAGCTTATCTAAAGATGGCTAAGTATGGGTTGGAGCAATTCTACGCAACCGGCGCAAGTTGGCCAGAGTCGGCAGACTCAGTAGACATTGGTGCCGAATCCCACCCTTTCAAGGAAAGGGGATTTAAAATAGGAACTTTTGAGTTTTCTATCAGAGGTTTGGTTAAGGAACAAACCCCAGCCTATGATTCCGTATGCGGCCTTCTTGAAGTGAAACTGAAGCCCGGAACTGCGATACTTCAGCTACAAGTAAAGACACCATAACAATGATCTGTGAATGCCTCCCCCCGCGGCTATGCCGTGTCAGGGGGAGGATGCAATCCAGTTTTCCTCATACCTTAAAACTCGACATTCGCACTCGGATGCGCTTTTCCAGACCATCGAACCTATACTTAGCGTGATTACAATGATGACCCTACTTCCTCTTCTAGGACTTGTTCACTCTCTCAAAGACCCGAATGTCGGTTACATCGAACGACGAACAATGATCGTTGCATTCAAGTCCTATGTTTCCAAGAGCGGTATTGAACTCCGGGTGGAAACAGAAGGTGACAAACTTTTTGGCACAAAGAAACCTGAAGCAGATGGGACCTTCAAGCGGACTGTTGTAACGACTCTTCGCTCTGGAACATCGGCAAAAGATACAACCATTCTTATCGATAAGGATTTGCGATCTTTCAGGCTTACCTCTGGGACAATTGGCGAAGATGCGCAAGTTACCGACTGGACTCCCTTATTGAAGGGAGCGCGGATAACGGCCACTTGGTCGTCCTTGCTGATGATTGCCACAGAAGAAAAGATAGCGAACAAGTTTCTTGATTCCCTGGAAAAATGGGAAGATTCGGGAACAACCGACCCACGGATTCTGTACCTTCGGGCAGGCGCATTCTGGCAGTATGCGGGCATCCTCGGCAAAGATTCGGACGGTTGGCACCTCACTTCGCAAGAAGCTAAACAAGGCCTCGTTCGCTTAGCAATCGGAGCGGTCAAGGGCGAGTAGGTTTTTCACATGTCTACCCATTTCCCAATGGAGCACTTTGGCAAGCGATTTCGCGCTATCGAAGCCGGGTGTAATGGGTTTGTAAAAGGTGCTCTTTGCCTAGCGTATGTTGCATGCCTCTATTTGGTTTTCAAGAGGCTGTGTACCAAGATCATCAAGGGGGCGCATGCCACCCAAATCTAAAGAAGGGAAACAAGCTATGAGAACTCAATATAAAAGACTAATCATCACCGGCTGGCAAATAGTTGGACTGATCTTAATTGCTTACCTGATGTCCGGAGTTGTCGCTTCACTAAAATCATCGGTAGAATCCTCCAACGTTTGGTATTTGTCGATCCCAGCGTACACGCTAGTTTGGCTGCTTCTCTCGCTGGCGGCGACGAGGTACTTGGATAACGAAACCACCTCCCTCCGGAAGAATTTTGGTTGGCGCCTCTGTAAGTGCACCGGTCTAGGAATACTCTGCCACTACTGGATCGCATTCGGTCAGCGCCACTAAGCCCACCCTCATGTGTCCAACCTCCTGAAGACATAGGACAGATTCATGTGCCACCTGACTAGCCACGTTCGTGGACTTGTTAAGCAGAAGTAGTCAGGAGTGGCACTGGTAAGCCCGCTTAGGAACCTCTTGCGGATTCTGAGAATCTGCTTACCAGTGTCCCAACTTGGAATCACCTCCGGCTTTGTAATCTCGCCCCATCGGTGTTGCGAGAGAGAAAGTACAAGTGCCTGGAGGCGAGGGATGTTCCGGAGCACTAGCAAAACCTCTCAGCCGTGAGACGACCGAGTCATCATCACCCGTCCACCAACCCAAAAGACCAAGATCCGCTCCGCCATAATTCCACCGAGCGAAGCGAGCCCAAACTCCCAGAGAAGCTACCAAACCCAAAGTGCCACCCAAACGGGGCTGTGGAGGGTGGGAACCGGCGCGATCAGAATGATCGCGCCATAGCAAATTGCAGGTTGACAAACCCCCAATTTCATCGCCTATAGGTAGATGATCAAATTCTGGAGAACTCTCGCGATACATCCCAATCAAGTCAACGCATCTCACCTGCTCCCGCTGATGCTCGAGCAAAGCGACGAACGAAGCTCAGCGCTGACCTCCACCCGTCTACCCAACCCTACCCAACATCCGCCCCAAATACGAACTGTTTTGAACTTGACTACCCAACAAAATGCGGCGCGGTTCTCGCCCTCCGAAGGCAGAAAGCCCATGCCCGAGAGCCCATATCCTGTCCCCACTTGTCCCCACCAAAATCGAAAAACAGAGACCTGCTTGAACCGACTGTCCCCACTCAAACCCAGAGCAGTTGTTTCTGTCTCAAGCGTGCAGGCTCAAGACTATCCTTCGCGCCCCACGCGCCCTACAAATCCACGAAACCGCAGAACCCCCGAACCTATGCGCCCCACAAAATGCGTCGCGGTTCTAACCCCTCAGGCCCCGCGCAGAGAGGACAACAGCCCGCCAAAGGAACCGTTGCTGAAGCTGACAATCAAATCTCCTTCCCGAACGATTCCCTCAAGCCAAGTCAGAATGTGTCGCCCCCAATCCTTCTCACTTCCCTGCTCCAACGAGATCGCCATCGATGGAACCCCGGTACCCGACAGCCGAGCCGCAATGCCGCGCGTGTCCAGCCGCTCCGACTCCGAATACCGCTCAGGTCGGTCCAATGCCCCAAACGCCACCGCCGCGCATCCCGCAAAACACTCCTCAATCTCTTTGGAGTAGAAAGCCCGAGTCGTCGTATTCGACCGCGGCTCGAAACAAGCCACCACCCGCCGCCCCGGATACTTCGCGAACAGTGCGGACAGCGTTTCGCGAATCGCTGTCGGATGGTGCCCGAAGTCGTCAATCACCAGGGCCCCGTGCCAAGTACCAACCTCCTGCATCCTCCGCTTGGGAGAAAGATACGACGCCACGCCAGCCTGCAACTGAGCCAAGCTCATCCCTAACCGGTGACCCGTGGCAATCGCGACAAGCATGTTGAGTGCGTTGAACCGCCCATTAGCCGGAGAATCAAACTCTCCAAACTCCGATCCATCTCGGAGAACGGAAAAGCGCGAACCCTCAGGCCCCTCGACCAAGTCTCGCACTTGCCAGAAGCACCCTTCTGAAAATCCAAAAGTCTCCACCGCAGAACAGGCAACCTTGAGAACATCAAGAACATTGGCATCATCGCCATTCGCCAAAACCACCCCATTTCTGGGGACCAAGCGAATAAACAGCCGAAACGACTTCTTGACCGCCTCAAGATCATCAAAGATGTCCGCATGGTCGAACTCAATATTGTTCACCACCGCAATATCCGGCCGGTAGTGCAAGAACTTAGACCGCTTATCAAAGTAAGCCGAGTCGTACTCGTCGCCTTCGATCACAAAGACCGAACCCCCGCCGGGCCGACAAGAAACATCAAAATTCCCCGGCACGCCGCCAATCAAGAACCCAGGTTCCAAACCACCGGCCTCCAAAACGGCCGCCGTCATCGCCGTCGTCGTCGTCTTCCCATGAGTCCCGGCGATCACAACCGAAGTCTTCTTGCCAATCAGCCTCTCCCCAATTAGCGCAGGCAACGAAACACAGTTGAGCTTCTGCTCCAATGCAACCTCAAGCTCCTCATTCCCTCTGGAGACAGCGTTCCCAACCACCACCTGAGTCGGCTTACAACCCAACATGTTAGCCGGATCGAACGAACGGAAAACCGAAACCCCCGCGTCTTCAAGATAAGACTTCATCGGCTCATAGAGATCCTGTTCCGAACCAAAGACCTGATCTCCAAGAGCTGCGCAAGCACCAGCGACGCCACCCATCGCCGTCCCGCCGATTCGAATAAAGTAGAGCGTTTCCAAGGTCAGTAGTGAGTATGTCGCCGAAGATGGCGTAGAATCCATCTAACCATGATCTCCGCTGCCGCAATCTACGCAATGCTCGCCGTCGCCCCCGTGGCGGCCAATTCGCTTTACGACTTTACGATGCCAAACATCGACGGCAAGCCAACCAGCCTCAAAAAGTTCAAAGGCAAGGTCGTTCTGGTCGTCAACGTCGCCAGCAAGTGCGGCCTCACCCCGCAATACGATGCACTGCAAAAAGTGTACGAAGCAAACAAGGACAAGGGGCTCGTAGTCCTCGGCTTCCCTGCCAACAACTTCGGCGGACAAGAACCAGGCACCGAAGCAGAAATCAAAACATTCTGCTCGTCAAAATATAACGTCACCTTCCCGATGTTCAGCAAGATCTCGGTAAAAGGCGAGGATATCCACCCGCTTTACAAGTGGCTTCTTGAGCAGACGGAAAACCACAACGACGTCGAGTGGAACTTCGGCAAATTCCTCATCGCCCGAGACGGAAGCAAGGTCATGAGGTTTTCGCCACGAGACACCGTCGAGAGTCCGAATCTGAAGAAGGCAATCGAAACTCTTCTCGCCGAAAAGTAAGCCGACTAGGCCAATCCATGGATTGCGCGGAACTTAGAATCCGCGTAATCCAACCACGGCTGAGCTTGCATCTTTGTTCCGGTCACATGCTCCACTAAGAACTTCGGTGGCATCAACCGACCGTACCCGTAAACCTTCTCGACAAGCCAATCCATGATCGGACGGAACTTACCCTTCGCAATCATATCGTCCACACCCTCAACCTCGGACTTCAGCTTGTTCCAAATCTGAACTCCGATCAAATTGCCGTACGAATAAGTCGGGAAGTAGCCGACCGATCCCCGCGCCCAGTGGACGTCCTGAAGGCATCCGACTGAGTCATCCAGAGGGAAGACTCCCAGGTATTCATCGTACTTGTTATCCCATGCTTCTGGCAGGTTCTTCGCGTCAAGGTCGCCCATCATCAAGGCAACTTCTAACTCAAAACGTATAAGGATGTGAAGGTTGTAAGTGACCTCATCCGATCCGACCCGGATGAAACCAGGTTCGACTTTACTATAGGCTGCGTAAAACTCCTCGGTGGAGTAGTCTCCGAGGAACGAAAACTCCTCCTGAAACCAAGGGAAGAAGAACGACCAGAACGGCAAACTACGTCCAACGACGTTCTCCCAAGTCCGACTCTGCGATTCGTGAACAGCGAGGCTGACTCCGCCAATGAGAGGCGTGCCTTCCCAGTCCGATCTTTGGTTTTGTTCGTAGAGTGCGTGCCCCATCTCGTGCAAGGTCGACGAAACGATGCCTCGAATATGGTTGCTGGGGCGAGTCGTCATCCGAACGTCGCCAACACTTTGATTCGTGCAAAAAGCGTTGGTTGAGATATCCAGGCGACCAGCATCCAAGTTAAACCCAATTTGGCCAATGACCCTTTCCATAACCGACTTGAGCCGTTCCTGATCCCATTTGCGCTCTAAGAACGAGGAATCAATGTGTCGACCTTCCTCTTGGATTTCGCGAACGAGGTTGATTGCAGGTTCCTTAAGGGCACCTAGCGTTTCGACGGCTTCAGCATGCGTCGAACCCTCCTCGTATTGGTCAATAAGGGCGTCGTACGGGTGGTCCTTATAACCCAGAGCTTCGGCACTCTCCCGAGCGATCAAAAACAGCTCGGAATAATAGGGTGCCAATGGCGGGTAATCAGCCTCCTGACGACACTTGCGCCAAACGTCGTAGGCGTCGCTACTGACTCTCGACTTGCGCTCGATGAGTTCGAGCGGCATCCGCTGAGCATGATCAATCTCGCGCTTCAAAACAGTGATCTGGGCCTGTTCTTCTTCGGATGCCCACCGCGAAGCCCCGTCGATGTACTTCGCTATCTCGTTGGATGTGAGCAGCTCGTGCCGCATCCTCGAAAGGCGTCTTACGTGTTCCGTTCGGGCGGGACCACCGCCGGTCGGCATCATCACTTGCCGATCCCAGTTCATCAGGCCAACCGATGCTTCTAATGCGCAAAGATCGCGATATCGGGTCAGAAGCTGATCGAATGCACTCATTGCGCTCTCGCCTATTTTGACTGATATGTCAGAGGATGGTTGTGCATTCGTCCAAAATATGTAAGATTCAAGTGGTTCGCAAGTTGCGTTGAGTTTCGATTGATTCCACAATCTTGCTGGTACTGAGAGTCTCGGAGGTTTCTAAGCACGAGCTTTTCAGAATATCTAAAGAACATCCTGTTGTGGCCTCCCGAATCCGGCAGTCAATGCACTCCATCCGGTGTCGATTGAGGAAGTCCCGTTCCTCCAACGTAAGGATGCGATCCCGCTTTTCCCGGATCATTTTTCCGAACAGGTAGCAGCGGAGCCGGAGCATTAGCTGAACACCTCGTCCATCCAAAGTGCTCTGAACCGCTCCCGGGCGCTGTGAAGCCTTGAACGAACAGTCCCCACGGGAATCTCGAGTATGTCGGCAATTTCTGCATAGTCAAGCTCTTCAATTTCCCTAAGAACCAAGGTTGTCCGCAGGTCGGTTGGAAGCTTGGCCAAAACTCTCTCAATGTGGACTCGGGATTCAATGTCCTCACGCTTGGTCGCCCCTTCTCGAATGTCCGATTGGGGTTCAGGACGGATCCTACGCATTCGGTCAATGCACAATCTTACAGCGATTTGATAAAGATAGCGCTTAAATCCTTGATCGTCTCGCAGAGCCCCAAGTTGATCGAATACCTTGAGGAAGGCCTCCTGAGCCACATCCTCGGCCTCTGAAGGGTCGCGCAATATGTTGGCGGATACCTTGATCAGACCCACTCGGTGCCTTTCGATGAGCCGGGCAACGGCATCTTGATCCCCTTCACGAGCGCGCAACACAAGGTGGCAATCCTGTACTCTGAGTTCAAGTGTTCTGGAAAACGCCATATCTTTTCCTCTCAATCGTACAACAGGACGAGACGAGGAGTGCGATTCGTTCGTCGGTAAACTGACTTTTTATGCCTTTTCCGATTTTTGACCTGGCTCCTGCATGGAATTGCGTACAGCAAAGCCAGGTCGATGATATCGAAATTAGGGCCTACGATGTTGAGCGACGACTCTCTGACGGCTATGTCATTTATCGCGGAGGAGTTGAAGCAATCCTTGGGCCGACAAGAATTATCACAGACACTCTTATCGTCCGAGACGCACCCGAAGGAGCAATTCCAGTTGATGTTGAGGACGGTGGCTCAACTTATCGGCTCAACAACCACGAGGCGCGTGCCGTCGGTGCCGTGAAAATCATTGATCCCGATGGAACTATTCAGGCCAGCGATCTTTGGGTAACTTGGTCGAAGGAACTCCCGGCGGGAAGCGCAACTGCAATCGCAAAAGACTTTAAAGTCGAGATTGGCAAGTTCTTGATGAATGCCGCTGAAGCGAAGCGCGAGGGAACTCGGTGGCGTCTGAGCGAGGTGAGGGCTACGACCGACAAGGGTTCTAGGCCGCTTTATTCACTGTCGATGGATCAGCTCTTGGTCGATCCCGGCCGACAAGGCACTGGCAAGGGCGTCGTGGTTTCGTTTCTCGGCACCAAGTTACCGAAGATTCCCTCGATGGTGTTCTCACTAGATCGTCGAGCTCGTGCAACTCGGATCCCGCAGTTAAGTTATCGCCAGCGCGACGGCTTCGGTGTTGCCTGGGACGGGAATTTCCTCAGTGGAGACCAGAGCCTCCTGACCACGAGTATCAACTCATTCCCCCGGTTACCGCCGACATTCGTGACGACGTTTTCGACGTCCAGAATTCCCTATGAGAGGTCGATCCAGAACCAATTTCAAGTGCAATCGGACCTGGGAGAGCGCAACCCGTTCTCGTTCTTTGGCAACATCTATCTGTCAGATATCGAAGCACAAAGCGCATTCCAGTCAGCCCCAAGAGACACCTTTCAGATTGCATCGACGTTCAATGTCGGAACATTCGGTCGGCGAAGCGATTTTCAACAGCTGTATAGCAAACCTATTGAGCTCATCCAGGAGAAGACTGGGGTTAGCGGCGGAAGAACTTACGCGACCCAACTTCGTGCGGGCCTTTTCCAAGAAGGCGGCGAAAAGGCCGTGGGGCGAGGCTTGCTTACTGCAGCCATTTCTCCGCCTCTGAAGCAAACCGGACGCATGATCTCTAGTTTGAGACTCGACGGTGGAGCGCATATTGATTCGGGTCGTTACACTTGGTTTGGAGGAGAGGCCGGCATATCATATGAACCGAAAGAGAACACTCGCCTCAGCGTGGGAGTCTACGGCTACAAGACCTTCGGCAGACCCCTCTACGACGCCGACATCTTTAACTCAGAACAAGGACTGAGTCTTCGAGGAGACATTTACGGCAAAGCGACAAAGATCAGCATGCTGTGGCGATACGATCCTGCCCAGGGCTGGTTCGACCGCCAGTTCAGAATCTCTCAGGCGATGGGACCAATCGAGCCAGTCATTATCTATCGCCAAAATCCAAACGAGTACCAGTTCGGATTACGCTTTCGCATGGATGAGATTTTGGGGTTAATGCTCAATCGTTCCGGCGGAAGAAACGTGAAACCTACAAAAATCCGTCCGTAATCGCCAAACTTATAACCACGGATGATCTACTCGCTCGATAGCCAGCAGTGCAAGAATCTCGCAGTTTCAACACGGCGTGAATGGCTTTTGCCGAACGGAATCGGTGGATTTGCCATGGGAACGGCAAGCGGAATCAATACTCGACGCTATCATGGGTTGCTTATCGCTGCAGTGAATCCGCCAACCGACAGGAGACTCTTACTTGCCGGAATCGATGGCTACGCGTCCTTCGGCGGGACAAAGCTTGGATTAAGCTCCAACCAGTATCCTGGAGCGATCTACCCTGACGGATACGAGTTTCTTGACTCCTTCGCCGTTTCCGACCGAGCGGTCTGGATTTATCGAAGGGGCCAGGTAAAGGTTCAAAAAACAATCTATGTTGTTCCGGGCGAGAACGCCGTCTTGGTTGAGTACAAGAACATTGGTTCTAAATCAATCGAGCTATCGCTCAGCCCCCTCGTTTGTCACCGCGATTTCCACGCAAATTTCACCGAACGTGAGAGCTATCCTCAGTCGATTCAGATCGGATCCGAGCAGACTGTCATTGAAGAGGACGGAGTCGAACTTGTCATCTCCCATCCCGGCGCACTGCGCTCGCCAGTTGCCGGTTGGTACTACCGATTCGAGCATCAGCGAGAGTTGGAGCGGGGTCTGGATCCGCGAGACGACCTCTTTTGTCCGTGCGAGTTATCCTACACGCTGCAGGCGGGTGAATCAGCCTTGATCTCGGCTTGCGTCGGTGAAACACCTTCATCCTTTCTTCCAAAAGAAACCTTGACCGCAGACCTATCTCTCACTTCCAGACTGAAGGAAGCGGCGATGAAGTTTCTCGTCACAACCGAGTCGAGAACAACAATCTTGGCGGGATACCCGTGGTTTAGCGACTGGGGTCGGGACACGATGATTGCCCTCCCCGGTATCTGCTTAGAAACAGGCCACATCGCCGAGGCTAGGCAAATTCTGCGCGACTATGCATCTCAGCTAAAACACGGCCTCATCCCGAACCGCTTTGTCGAGCGGGGTGAGATTCCGGACTATAACACGGTTGATGCGACCCTGTGGTACGGGAACGCGGTTTACAAAACTCTGTTGGCAGAATGGGACGAGATGTTTGCGAACGAAATGGTCAAGGTGCTCGAGCAAGTAATCTGGCACCACCGCCACGGAACCGACTTTGGAATCATAGTCGATCCTGCAGATGGACTCCTCAAGCAGGGCGAACCTGGACTCCAGCTGACATGGATGGACGCCAAAATTGGAGACTGGGTAGTGACCCCAAGACACGGCAAGCCAGTGGAGATCAATGGTCTCTGGATCAATCTCTTGCGGGTCACCGTCTGGCTCAAGGCAAAGCTGGGGCTCGACTGGTCTGCTGAAGAAACTCTCGCTAATCTGGCAACAACGAACTTCGAAATCAAGTTTTGGCATGAGGCGAGAGGACACTACTTCGACACTGTCGAGCCGGGTGATGCTTCGCTGAGACCAAATCAAGTCATCGCAATGTCGCTTCCCTTTTCGCCGTGCCGCGAGGATCGAGCAGAGAGGGCTCTATCCGTTATCGAACGAGACCTACTGACTCCCGTGGGACTGCGGACTCTCGGTCCCAATGAACCAAGCTACATCGGTCGATTCGAAGGGCCTGTCGGAGAACTTGACGCTGCTTACCATCAAGGCACCGTTTGGCCTTGGCTCATGGGACCATACATTTCAGCCAGGACCCGTTTTGGGGGCGAAGTCAGCTCGCTTCGCAGGACTTTGAAGCTTTCGATCGAAATGCTTGAGGATTGCGGTTTTGCTGGAATCAGTGAATGCTACGACGGAGACCCACCTCACCGCCCTAACGGCTGCCCGTGGCAGGCGTGGAGTGTCGCAGAGTATCTCCGGGCCTGGAATGAGGACTGTGGCGGCGACTAACGACTGACCTCGAATAGGTTTCTCGCAGTTTCGTAAAGCCTCACACGTTCAAGTTGTGCGGGTAACTTGCCATCAAGGCGCGAGAAAATCTCAATAGAAACATTTTCGCTCGTCGTGGCACGTCCCGCAAACTCGGATATGTCCTCGTTGAGATTCCGGTGGTCGTAGCGGTCAACAACGCGCTCTGAGATGATCCGGTCAAGATCGTCGATCGAGCAGAGCATTCCCGTTTTAGGATCCACTTCACCACTTACCGTCACCTCAAGCACGTAGTTATGGCCGTGACCAGCCGGGTTGTTGCACTTGCCGAAAAGCCTCAGATTCTCTTCGAGCGGAAGATCGGGGGCGTGTAGCCGGTGGCTGGCTGCGAACTCATAAATGCGTGTAATCGTGGTTTTCATGCCGTCAAATTCTCCGTAGAGTGTGGGGATTTCTTCGAGTTTAATCTCCGTGAGCGTCACTTCCGGGGGAAGCCCAATCCGCTGAATCTCGGCCCAAATGTAGACCAGAAGATTCTCTACAGTTGGAGCGTACTCAGCAAAATGCGCGACTTCATCGTTCAAACTTCGATTGGCAAACTGCGGCAGAAGGTGCGTCTTGAGAACCGCGTCGATGTCCTTGATGTTGACGATCATGCCGTTCATCGGATCCACTTGACCTTCAACCGTTACATGTAAGGTGTAGTTGTGACCGTGGCTAAACGGTGAGGCCCACTCGCCAAAGAGAATTCGGTTTTCGACTTCCGACAGCTGGGCGAACCAATAACGGTGTCCAGAGGAAAAAGTTACTGTTCGGGTCATCCGCAGAGTCATCTCATCCCCCGGTAGGGCTTGCCCAGGGCATCCGGAGCCTTGGCTCCCTTACCGGAAAGTACCAAGACAAGAAGCGTGGCAACGTAAGGGATAGCAATCAAAAGTGACTTCGGAATCCCTTGCTGGCTCATTTGAAGTTGAATTTGCAAGGTCTCAAAGTAGCCCAACAGGCAAGCGGCGAACAGGCTCCAAACTGGTTTCCACCGCGCAAACGTGACCATTGCAATCGCCATAAATCCTCTTCCTGATATCATATCTGGAGCAAACGAACCCGCTACACCAATTGCGTAATACGCTCCACCTAAGCCCGCCATCACTCCGGCGATAGCGCATGCCTGATAACGAGTTCCGGCAACCGAGAAACCGGCGGCTTCAAGCGAGGACGGATACTCTCCCGCGGCACGCACCTTGAGTCCCCAGTCCGTTTTGAACAATGCGTAGCCGGTCCCTACCGCAGAAAGAACTAGAAGGATCAGGATCGCGTCTAGCCCCCAAAAAAGCTTTGGCAGCGGCGGAAGTGAGAGCAATTGGCCGGTCGCGCCGTTTGATTTCTCGAATAGCATTCCACATACTCCGAACGAGAGAAGATTGAAAACCGTACCAACCACAACCTGATCTTGATGAATGCCGATGGTGATCGCCGCTGAAACCAGGGTCACAATAAGTCCCGCTACTACTCCGGCTAGCATCCCAAGCCAAGGGTTTCCGGTGCTAAGGCTCACCCGCATCGCGACGAAAGCACTCGCCAGCATCGTGCCTTCTAAACCGATGTTGATGATTCCAGCCCTCTGACCGGCCGTCTCTCCGACTGCCGAAAATCCGATCGGCGCTGCGTAACGCAAAATCGATACGAGGTCAATCATACAACCACCTCCTGACTCCGCTCGGCAAGTTGTCGATACCCGAGAAGTGCTAGAACAGCGAGTGCCTGCACAACATAAACGAAATAGCTTCCCCCTCCACCGAAACGGGAAAGATTTGACGTTCCGGCAAACAATGATCCGAAGAAAAGGCTCGAAGCAATGACCCCAATCGGATGAAGCCCCCCAACCAGGGCGACTGGAATCGCAAGGAACCCGTACTGCTGCGAGAACGAAGACGTGAGCTGACCGTTGATTCCCAGATATTGAACACCGCCTGCGAGCCCACATAGCCCGCCACTAAGCAACATTGCCTTAAACTGAATCCACTCGGGGTTATAGCGGTTCGCACGAATAAACCTAGGATTAGCCCCCGTTGCACGCAACAAGTAGCCACTCCTGGTTCTGAACATATACCACCCAACGCAAAGAGCAACCACCAACGCCAAAATCACTCCCAGGTGAAAGTCTGTCTGCCGAGAAGGCTTCCAGAGCATCCAGGCGTCCGGAAGCTGATCCGTCATCGGAGCCGATTGTCCCTCCCTGCGAAGAGGTCCATCGACCCCAAAGACCAGCAACTGAATTCCAATAAAGTTGAGGAGTATCGTCGAGATAACAAGGTTAACACCCCGTTTGATCCAGAGCCAGCCTGCAATCGCCGACCATGCGGCTCCTCCCACAATACTCGCTAACAGAATCAGAAGCGTGGCACCCAAAGGCAATCCGAAACCGGACATCAGCTTAGCGCTTACGGCACCGGATAGTGCGCCGATCACCAACTGCCCCTCACCCCCGATGTTGAAGACGCCTGCCTTCCAGGCGATTGCTACTCCCAGTCCGGCAAGCAGAAGCGGGGTCGATCGCACGAGAGATTGGGAGATGGCAAACCGATCTCCGAAGGCGCCTTGTACCAGCAGCCTCATTCCTTCAACAATCGGGACGCCAGCCAGCAACAATCCGACGGAAATGATTGCGGTCAAACCTGCCAATCCAATAGCGAGCGACTTCACGCTGAGAGTGCCTCGGCAGATGTTTGAAGTAGCTTTCCTCTTGAAAGAAATAGCGTTCTGTGCGAGACTGCGGCGATCTCGTCACGGTCGGTCGAAATGAGCACAACCGCTGCACCACGAGCGGCGGCTTCGCCGATCTGACTCAGCACGAACTTGGATGCTTTCACATCTAACCCTCGCGTTGGATTGACCACAACCAAAAGTTGTGGCTCGCGAGATAGCTCTCGTGCAAGGACGACCTTCTGTTGGTTTCCTCCCGACAGCGATTTCAGCGGAGTCCTCGCGCTTGGTGCTTTGATTTCGTAATTACGAATTGCAGAGTCAGCGGTCAGTTGCGTCGCCGCAATCTCAAGATTCTCCTCGACGGACATCGAGAGTGCGAGACCATCGCTCTGTCGATCCTGGGGCACGTACCCTACTGAGTCTACTTTGGTCACTGAGCCACGAAACTTGCGAACTCCTGCGAGAGCTTCGGCGAGTTCGACTTGCCCATTTCCATCTACACCACCAATCCCGACAACCTCCCCGAAGCCAATTGAGAGATTTAGATCCACGATTGGACACTCCCCATCCACCATCAGCGAGCGACACTCGTACGTTCCGTTATGAGAGATTGCGGGAGGAGCTTCGACAACAATGCTTTCCCCAACCATCTCTTCGGCGATCTGTTTCGGGGACGATTCAGTCGCCCTGAAAGTCCCGCGAAACATCCCGTTTCGCAACACAGTAATCTGATCCGCCACCGAAAAGACCTCAGCAAGCTTGTGTGCGATGATGATCACTGTCAGTCCTCGCTTGGCCAGCGCTCGGAGAGTCGCCAGAAGCCCCTCGACTTCAAGCTCAGTCAGTACGGCCGTAGGCTCATCGAAGATCACTACTCTCGGTGAGGAGGACAGCGCCTTGAGAATCTCGATTCGCTGTCGCTCTCCGACCCCGAGATCTTCACATCGCGTAGATAAGCGGAGCTCCCAACCGAGTGCCGTAGCAGTCCGCTCAGCGTCTTCGATCGCTCCGTTAGAAGCCAGAAGTCCGAGCCGCAAGTTCTCGGCAACGGTGAACGCTGGCACCAGCCGAAAGTGCTGATGAACCATTTGGATACCACTTGCCCTTCGTGAAGACGCTCCCTCCAGACGCACTCCATCCAGTTCAACAGATCCGGCGCTCGGAGTGAGGAATCCCGCGAGGATGTTCATGAGGGTCGACTTCCCTGCCCCGTTTTCTCCGACGACCGCGTGAACTTCACCCGGCCTGAACGAAACCGAAATGTCGCTCAGAGCAGCCAGTGCTCCAAACTTCATCGAAATGTTCCTCGCCTCTAGGAGACCGCCCGGCATCAGAATTTGTCTTTGGGCACGACTAGCTTGCCGCTCAGGATATTTGCTTTCGCTTCTTCCACCGCTTTGATGGCAGTTTCGGGCAATTTACTCTTCAAACTCTCGTTGAAGACGAAGTCGATTGCGCCTTTGTCCATTCCCAACTGAACTACATTTCCGTCGAACTTCTTTTCTTTCACCAGCTTTGCGACTTCCAAAAAAGCGGCTTTTGCCGAGATGGTTGCGCTTGCAATGACAACGCCACTGTCGTTGTCGTTCTGGTTGAGGTTGGCGCCGAGCGCCCAAGCCTTCCCATCTTTGCACGCGGTGAACACTCCTTGGGCAGCGGCGTTTGCTTGGTGAATCAGGACGTCTGCTCCGTTCTTGATCATCGCTTCCGCCACTTGGCGAGCGGCAGCGACGTCATCATTCTTGCCCGTAAAAACTTCAAGAACTTTGACTCCCGGCTTGGACGCCTCGGCTCCGGCCTTGAACGCCTTGAAGGTAGACCGAATACTTGGAACGTCGGGCCCTCCAACCATACCCACTGTACCGCTCTTACTAGTTTGAGCAGCGAGGACTCCAGCTAGGTAAAACGACTGTTCGAGGTAGAAACGAATTGCTCCCGCGTTCTTGGCCGTTGCACTTCCGGAAGACGAGACAAACACGGTCTCAGGGAAATCTTTAGCGACTTGCACCCCAGGCTCGTTGTACTCGAATCCGTGACCGAACACCAACGAGTACCCCTTCTGGGCATAACTCCTCATCGATTCCTTGATGTCATTACCCTGAGCGACTTGATTGCTTGTTTCTGCGCCGAGGTCAGTCTTTATCGCTTCCAGACCCTCATAGGCCATTGCAGACCATCCAGAATCATTCACTGGACCAGGGGTCAAAAGTGCAACTTTAAACTCAGAATTTGACTCTTGACTTCCAGAAGCAGAATTAGTTTGAGATTCGGTTGAATTGCTTGAGCAGCCAACAACAAACAATGATAGGAAAAAACTCAAGCCGAGAGCAAGTTTCATCCCAAGATTCTACGCCCAAGTCCCGTCGGAATTGCTAATTTATCTACCATCATATGGTAGATGTCCCGGTTCGCGTCGGTTTTGATGGTCCTCATTTGCGCTCTTCTGATAGCGTGCGGAGGAGGTGGGGGAACAACGACGGCAACGGGTACAACCTCAACCACGAGTACTTCGACGACCACGAGCACCACAAGTACAACGAGTAGCACCGGGACGACGATGACTCCGGTCAAACTGACCGTAAACTGGGCCGAACGCAGCCGCGCCATCAACGCTCCATCTGCCGCAAAGTCTCTGGTTGTGACAGTTTTTGGAGGTTTGGGACCTTCAGCAGATTACATCTTTAAGATTGATCGAAATTCGGGTGCACCCGCCTACACGCAATCTTACACGTCGCCGAGCAGCGTGCGGAGCGGCACGTTACTTGTCGAAGTCGCTTTTTACTCCGAACTTGCAGGAGCTGGATCCGTCGTAGCCGCAGGCGCCGCCGACGTAGACTTTTCTCAGAACGCTGGAGACATCGGGTCCGTATCGATTGACTCGATCATCAAGTCGGTCACCATCCCAAGTAATCAGAGCGTCGAGGTTGGCCAGACCAAGGACTTGTTGGTAGAGTGCCGAGACATCGACTTAAACATTGTCGCAGTGTCACCAGGTTCAGCAAATTTGTCGATAGATTCTGGATCAGGCTTTTTAGGACTCAATGGACCATCAGTTGTCGGAATCAGCGGAGGAGTAGGAACCGTCATCGCGAGGGTAAATGGCCTTTCGAGTCCTGCCACCCCAGTCAATGTAACGGGAGGGGGAGCTACTGGTGTTGGAAGACTGTTCTTCGTCTCTGATGGACCGATCATCAAGTCAATGTCTGGAGATGGAAGCGATCTACGAGAGTTGGTCGACGGAACTGGTGTCTTCAGCGCGATCTCGTCCCCTGTTCCGAATCACAACCGAACAAAACTTGCGTTCGCTGGCACTAAGTCGGGTTTTGATTCGACTCTGTTCATTTGCCAGGCAGACGGTTCAAATCTGGCTGATCTTTTCGAGAATAGCGCCACAAAGCCAGACGGCCCACATCTTCCGAGATGGTCGCTTGCACCTGAAGTTGCCAATAACTCAGCGACCGGACTCGATCTCCTTTGGTTCATTGCAGTCGTTCCCGGTTCAGGGCTCGGCAGCTTTGGTGTTAACACAACCACGGGAGTGCTGAACCAGTCGTCTTTGGTTGACCAGCTCGCGGTGGGTTCTTGGTCAGCGGCCCCAAGACCTCTGTTGGGTCTCTCAAAGTCAACAGAGACAGGTTGGAATTCGACGATTGATGGCACTGTCATTGACCAAGAGGCCGTGGGGCTAAGCCAAATGGCCGTCAGTCAATCGACGAATGGGACGAGTTTTTGGTTAGTGGCTGTTGATGGTAGCGGAAACTTACGGCGCTACGATTGTGGAATCAACAACGACGGTTCTGGATCGACTTCTGTTTCGGTCAACAGCAGCACTGTACTCACGACTTCCGGGGGTTTCTCAAACCCAACCATCTCGCCTGATGGATCAATGATCGCTGCCGAGCGAGGTTCATTTGAATCTCCCGAGATCGTCACTATGAGCTCGTCGGGCACCAACATTCGCTCGATTGCAACAGGCAGACAACCCTTCTGGCGGTAACATTCGCGTAGCATGACTTCGACGCTAGCACTGGCCATGATGATCCAAGGAGGCTTTGCTTCCCAGTACGACGCCTACGAATACACGATCCCGATGCGAGACGGCGTAAAACTCTACACCGTCGCCTGGGTTCCGAAGGACTTGACAGGAAAGTCGCCACTATTGGTGGAGCGAACCCCGTACGGCGCAGGCTCTCCCAGTACAGGTCCGCGACGGCGCTCGGTATATCTCACCGAGAAGAAGTACATCTATGTCTATCAAGACGTGCGCGGAAAGGGGAAGAGCGAAGGAGACTTCCTAAACACGCGCCCGATGCGTAAAGCCGGAGAGCCTATCGATGAAACGACAGACACCTACGACACTGTCGACTACTTGGTGAAAAACGTTCCTAAAAACAATGGCAACGTCGGTTTGTGGGGCATTTCGTATCCAGGCTTCTATGCTGGTATTGGAGCTGTCAATAACCACCCGGCGCTCAAGGCCGTTGAACCTGGTGCGCCAGTGAGTGACTGGTTCCTCGGAGATGATTGTCATCACAACGGGGCCTTATTCCTTCAGGAGACGTTTGACTTCTGCGGAGGCTTTGACGTTCCACGTGGAGGACAGCGACCAGCCATTGATCGAGGCACAAAATCGGCTTACCAGTTCTACTTGGACACAGGTGCTCTACCAAACTTCGACAAACAGCACTACAAGGGGCTTATCCCTTATTGGACTAAGGAACTCATGGCGCATGATACGTATGACGCCTATTGGAAGGATCGCTCGCTGACACGCAACTTTAAAAACGTCAAATGCGCTGTGATGACCGTCGGGGGTTTCTTCGACAAAGAAGATCTCTGGGGAGCGCTAAACCTCTACCAAGCCGGGGAGAAACAAAACAGCACCGACAATTATCTTGTGATGGGTCCCTGGCTGCACGGAGGATTTGCACGTGGAACCGGAGCATCGCTCGGACAAGTTAAGTTCTATCAGAACACCGCGGAGTTCTTCGGGGAGAAGATCGAACTCCCCTTCTTCGAAAAGTATCTCAACGGAAAGACTTCCGCAACTGCCGAGGCTTACATCTTCGAAACAGGGGCGAACAAGTGGCACACCTTCGCTCAGTGGCCACCGAAAGGTCTGAAACAGAAATCGGTCTACTTTGACGAACAAAAGTCGCTGGAGTGGTTACCAGAGAATCAGCCGGGGTCTGACTCTTACGTCAGCGATCCCGCAAACCCCACACCCTACTTGGAGGACTGGCAGAACAGCAAGCGAGCTCCCGGTGATTGGTTAATCCATAACCAAGCGTGGGCCGAAAAGCGAGGGGATGTACTCACTTACAAGTCCGCGCCGCTTGAGCAAGATGTTCAGATCATTGGAAAGCCAACCGCTGACCTATGGATCAAGACCACGGGAACTGATTGTGATCTCGTCGTCAAGATTATCGACCAATTCCCTTCTAGCACAACTGAAACAACCGCAGGAGCTGACGAGAAGTCGATGGCCGGCTTCCAAATGATGGTTCGGTCAGACATCTTCCGCGCAAAGTTCCGAAAGTCGTTCGAAAAGCCAATCCCTATAAAGCCGGGCGAGCCGACGAAGGTAACGTTTGATCTCAACGAAACGATGCACACCTTCCGAAAAGGACATCAGATCGTGGTTCAAGTGCAAAGCAGCTGGTTCCCGATTGCTGACCGTAATCCAAATAAGTTCATGAACATCCACGAGGCGACTGACGCGGACTTCCAGAAGGCCACGATCTCATTGCTCAGGGGTGGAAAGTACGGCTCAAGGATCATCTTCCGACAGTTACCCAAATGAGGCTCTACCTTGTCCGCCACGGTCGAACCGCATACAATCTGAACCATCTTGCTCAAGGGCACATTGATGTGCCTTTGGATGAAGTGGGGACGGCCCAGGCAATCAAGGTGTCCGAGTTCTTTGTCCGGAATCCGGTTCAGAGAGTGCTTTCGTCTGACAGCCAGCGGGCAGTTGAAACGGCTCGGCTTGCAAGTGTCGCCCTGGGGATTCCAATTGAGACCAGCGCCCTTCTGCGTGAACGCTCATTGGGCGAACTGGAAGGCGCTCCGTTGACAACCCTAGTCAAAGCCTGGGACGCTGCATGTGCCGAAGGTGAGAGCCGGTTTAAAGTAAAGCCTTGCGGAGCAGAGAGCGCATACGAAGTGATGCAAAGAATCGAATCAATCACTGCTGACCTTCATCTTGACACCCGCTCAACTGCCATCTTCACGCATGGGATGACTAAGGAAGTCATTCTTTGCAAGCTACTCGGAGCCCCGGTGGAGGTGAGCCGCTCTTTTCGATTTGATAATGCCTCTATCACTGAACTGCGCTGGGCTCAGGATGTCTGGGTGCTAGAACAGTTCAACAACACCGATCACCTGCGATGATTCTCCCTTCCCTGTTCGCTCTCGGTACGGCCCAGTTGACTCCTGTACTGACCTATCACGATATCATTCCCAAGCGCGACAGTAAGAGTCTATGGTTTGACTGCACCTTCGATGAGTTTCGAGAACAAATCGGGATTCTTCGCAAGCGTAATGCAAGCTTCATTTCTGTCGAGCAACTTAGACTTGCGCTCAAATACGGAAGACCCCTGCCAAAGAACGCGGTCTGCATCACCTTTGCAGATAATTACTTGGGTTTTTATAAACACGCTTGGCCGATCCTGAAAAGTGAAAGAATTCCGGTCACCCAGTTTGTCCACACCGACTTCGTCGGAAGTCCGGTGGGACGCCCGAAGATGTCATGGAAACAACTTACCGAACTCGACCGAAGTGGGCTTGTGACGATCGGTTCTCAAACCTGCTCTCACCCCGCTGATCTCACCAAACTCAGCGACCCTCAACTCAAGCACGAATTTGAGGATTCCAAGAAGGTTTTGGAAAAGAACTTGGGTCACTCTATTTCCTCGATTGCATACCCAAACGGAAAATTCGACGCAAGGGTAGCCAACGCAGCTAAAAAAGCCAACTATCTCATAGGATTCACGGAAACACTCGCTCCGGCCCAAAAGCGACTTGATATGTGGCGCGTGCCGAGGTACGTCCACACAAAATATCAACGGGCTTGGAAAGAAAGTTTTGGGAAATCCTAAATATCAGGATGTAAACGACTGATAAGTCTCTTGAGAACTCGATAGTTCTCACCGGTTAGGCTTCTGATGGTATCGAGAGGAACGTGTTTTTGGGTTGGGTCGGAGAGTCCGGCGGCAACCGCATTCCTCGAACGAGAAGGTTTCACTGTCAAATCGAAGAGCTTTGAGGAATTCAAGGATTTTTCGCAAGAAGGCTTCTACTTCTATCTCATTCAAGACCAGGGCTCGCCAGACCAAAATCCTAATTTGAATCTTGCTTCGGCCAATAGGCTTGGACACTTCGTTCTCGTATGGACAGACGAGAAAAATGAGCTGGATTGGTACAACGTAGGTGCAGACCATGTGGTTGTCGGTCCGCCAGACGAGCGTTGGCTTACAAAAATTCACTTCATCGCCAACTTGCTTGATGAGAGACGCCAGTGGCAGGAGACAGAGGAAAAGTTTACGAGGGCTCACGAAGATCTTCATGCGACCGTCGAAAGCCTAGAATTTGCGTCCAGGCGCTTCGAAGCATTGTTTAATGGTCTTCCGGTTGCCTGCTTTACATTCGATGCCCAGGGGCTTGTTCACGAGTGGAACGGTCTCGCAACCGAAACGTTTGGCATAGAGGCCTACGAAGCCTTTTTCAACACCGTTTGGACCGTCCTTGATCCAGACGAAACCGGAGCATGGAGTCAAGAAAAGGTCGATAAGCTCTTTGCAAGCAATAAAAGCATTGAATTTGACTGGCAGTTCCGCCGTGCGGATGACTCCGAAGTTCATCTAGCTTGCAAAGTCGTCTGCCTGACTAACCGACGCGGCGAGGTGATCGCTGCCGTCGCAGGAAACCTCGATATTACGGAGCGCGTGCTCTCTCAGCGAAAAATCGATGAGCAAATGCGCGAGATCAAGAATTATATGAAGGTCATGGAGCGACAACGTCTCAAACTCCAAGATGCGAACCGACAGCTTCGCCGCCTGGCGGTTACCGACGGCCTGACGGGCTTGATGAATCGTCGTCGATTCAATGAACTGCTCGAAGAAACTCTGGATCGCGCAATTCGACAGGATCATAAGTTCTCACTGCTGCTGTTCGATATCGATCACTTCAAGGCACTGAATGATAATTTTGGACACCAGGCAGGCGATGAAATTCTCATCCAGTTTGCCAAGATTCTTAACACAACAGCTCGACGATATGAACGCCCGGCTCGTTACGGTGGAGAAGAGTTCGCGATCATCCTCGACAACTGCGATGCGTCCGCCGCCCAGCTTGCTGCGGAGCGATTCCGCGCCGCAATCCTTGCCGAATCCTGGCCCCACCGGGCGATCACAGCCTCAGTAGGCTGTTCTACATTCTCGGGAGTAGAAAGCGCGCGTGGCATGATCGAACAGTCTGACGAAGCTCTGTACCACTCCAAACGGACGGGTAGAAACCGAGTGACTCACTACCGAGATCTCACTGAAGAGCAGCTCAAAGCTGCATAAGTGTTAAACTTGGCTGATGCCCAAAGTTCAACCCGGTGACCATGTAGAGCTCAAGGAGTTTGACGCCACTGATCACGGCAAGTTGTCGGAGGAGGAAGTGATTGCCAAGCTAACTAAGCTGACGGAAAGGGTTTCCGAACTTCAAGAGCTCATGTTTGCCGCTGGGCAAACGTCCTTGCTGATCGTCTTGCAAGGGCGGGATACAAGCGGGAAGGACGGCACGATTCGCCACCTTCTTAAATTCATGAACGCTCAGGCGACCAGAATTGCGCCTTTCAAAGTACCGACTCCCATTGAAATCGGTCACGACTTCCTCTGGCGCATCCACGAGCAAACGCCCATGAAGGGTGAGACAGTAATTTTCAATCGTTCGCACTATGAAGATGTGTTAGTGGTTCGAGTGCATGACATCGCTCCAAAAGAGGTTTGGAGCAAGCGGTATGAGCACATTAACAACTTTGAGCAGCTCCTTGCAGACTCCGGAACGATTGTTCTCAAGTTCTTCCTCCACATCAGCAAAGAAGAGCAAGAAGAGCGGTTGATTGAGCGCGAGAACGACCCCATCAAAGCGTGGAAGCTCTCTGTCGGCGATTGGAAAGAACGTGAGTTCTGGGACTCCTACTCCGAAGCGTACGAAGACGCCCTAGCAAAGTGCTCAACGAAGAACGCACCTTGGACCGTCGTGCCGGCAAACCACAAGTGGTATCGAAACTACGTGATCACTAAGGCGATCTGCGAAGCTCTTGAGTCGTTTGAACCCCAGTGGCAAGCTAAGCTCGCCAAGTTAAGCGAGCAGATGAAGGCGGAAGTCGCCGAGTATCGTAAATCTAAGGCTTAATCCGAATCGATTCAGCAACTTGCTTCTCGATCGACTTAATCACGTCCGCGTTCTCTTGCGTCACGAAGCGCAGGCAGTACAGGTCTTTGCCGTTAGGAATGATGTAGCTGATAGTAGTCTTCATACCGCCGTCAATGAGGGTCTTGGTCTCCTCCATCCGATGGGCTTTCCCGGTCGGTAGGTCAATTTCCTTCGCAACTTGTTTGTGGAAGTATTGACCTCGTTCAAACTCATGGGCCGCGTCCCAGCTCCAGTTGCCACCTTGGGTTGCTTTCTGCACGTAGAAGCGGGTTCTCGCCTCACCAATAATCGGCTTGTTGCCGACGGAGATCACGTTGAGGATATTCCCCTTCTTCTTTAGCCGATCAAGGGCTTCTTGTTCGTCCTCGTTCGACATTTGAGTCAGAGCGTTGGACATCTGTTCGACCGCCTTTGAGGCCTCGGGATCGCTAGGTGCTGATGATCCGAACTCGTTACCTTGTCCAAGCAGAGGCGACTCCATCATCCTATCAACACCTTGCCTCCAGCCGCTTGGAATTCCGATCTCTACAACGCCATCCTCACTCGCCCCTTTGGTGTGCCCAGGAGGCAACGCAAACGCCGTCGCCTTCGTTTGAATGGCGGGACTGCCACATCCTGCGGCAACAAGAGCGAAAGGCAAGATCAAGCGAGTGTGCATCTCCGCCATTTTATCGAAATGGCGGAACTAATCGGAAGTATTGTTAAGCAACTACTTCTTCTGTGGCACTTAATTGTTCCACGAGCGCGGGAGAGATGGCCTGTTCCCACGTCGGAGCTGGATAGCCTTGCATCGTCGGCTCTCGTCTTCTCCAACCTCTCCAGGCAGCTTTTATTTGCGACCTCGAGGGAAGGTTGAGGTCGCGTGCAAGCCCAAAAAAGGCGAGAGTCTTGATGAAAATAGCCGAAGGGTCGAACTGCCAAGCAAAGACTCCATGCTGTGCCCAGAGCTCAGATTTGTGGTGGGTGTTGTGCCCGCCCTCTCCGAGTGCCAGAATCTCGACGACTGCGTTATTGCGCGAGTTGTCCGGAACCTGGAACGGCTGCTCTCCCCAAATATGACTGACTGAGTTCACACAGAATGTGGCCCAGTTGACATAACAAATACGAGCAAGGACTTCCCAGATCGAGATACCGCCTAAAACCATCGGGGCTCCAACGCTCACGGCTAGAATGCTCAGATAGATGAGTGGCTGGCCAAGCATTGAAATCGTCTTATCCTGTTCGATTCCAACGATGACGTCAACGAAACGTCCCCACCGAGCCTTGATCAGCTTTTCGGTTGAGGCAACGATCTTCCCGTCTTTGTCCTTCACTTCCCAATGTCCACGATCTTCTTCGCGGAACTTGAAAGTCGTCGGATCCGGAGAGTTTGCGAGAAGATCCGCCTTCCAATCCTCAATTGACATACCTTTCGGTCGGCGCAAGGACGGCTCCCGAAACGCCCACATCATGAAGCTGTGCATGAATGCATAGAATTGCTCGATAAAGATTCCGCGCTTGGAGTCTTCAAATACATACGGAGAGTGCACATCTGCCGAAGTTTCGCCAAAAGCGTGGTGCTTCGAGTGCTTCTTGGTCCACTCGCTGACCGGCCCCTGCACCGCCATTGAACCCATAATGAGCAAAATCGCTCGCACCCACTCGGGAGCCTTGAATGACGGGTGAGTTCCGATACGGTGGTATCCAACGGTAATCCCAAAACCAGCGACGACCCAGCCCATCGTAAACCAAACAAAATTGGCTCCGTAGATCGCGTATTGTCCGACAAAGAACGGGAGCGTTAGGGAAAAGAAGCCGATGCGATAGACAGAGCGTAGAATTCGAGATCGCCAAATACCTGCCGTCAACTTGGCATGACGTCCGTTGAAGCCTTTGACTTTCTCCGCAATCTCCTTGTATCCCCGAACAACGGGATAACGGCGGAAATACGGCCGAACGAACTTAATGTGAGCGCCGATCAGGATGCAGAGCCAAGCGAGTAGACCTACGGATTGACCAAACTTGGTCGGATTTTGCAACGCCTGGTAGAGCGCTACAAGTCCCCCGACAGGTGGCATGAAGATGAAAAAGCCGATGATACCAAGCTCGAATCGGCGGTTCGCTGACGTGTGCGTTTCAGACATAACTGCTGCCAGGGGAGCCGACTGAACGACTAATAAAACGACCCCGACCAGCTAAGTTTAGCACTTCGTTATGGTCGGGGTCGTTTTGGTGTCCCCGTTATTCACTACGAGGAATGGGGCACTATCGGTTCAGAGTTTGGTTGGGACGGTGATTTTCTTGGCGACAATATCGGCCTTCACTGCCTCGAGTTTCTTAAGATTGTCTTCGCCAATCTTGTCCTTCGAGTTCTTGAAATCGCTCAGTCCAACACCATTCGAGGCCAGGTCATAAACCTTCGATCCCGCCGTGAAAGAGCCGTCCTTGATGTCTTTGATCGTCTGGAATACCGACTCATCAACTCGCTTAATCATTGAGGTGAGAACGAAACCTGGAGCTTGGTCGTCCTGGTTGCTATCGACTCCAATGGCAAGCTTTCCGGCTTCTTTAGCCGCTGCGATAACTCCTACTCCACACCGACCGGCGGCGTGATACACAATGTCCGCTCCAGCATTGAACAGCGACTTTGCTGATTCCTTCCCGAGCTGAGTATCGTCCCAGCTTTCGGTGTACTTGCTCGGAAGCATTTCGACTTTCGGATTGGCGGCCATCGCGCCCGCCTTGTAGCCGGCCTCAAACTTCTCGATCAGAGGAATCTTCTTGCCTCCAACAAAACCGATCTTGTTGGCCTTAGTCGCCAGTCCAGCGGCGTAGCCAGCCAGATAACTTCCCTCTTCTTCGCTGAAAAGAAGCGAACGAACGTTGGGTGCCTCCACTGTAGCGTCCACGATGGCAAATTTCACATCAGGAAACTTTGGAGCAACCGCAGTCAGAGCCTCACCTTGGGTGATTCCGATTGCAAAGATGACATCAAACTTTTGCTCTGCAAGGGTTGTCAAGTTGATCGAGTAGTCCTTTTCGGCCTTACTGTCAACGGTCTGAATCTCAACTCCAAGTTCCTTCTGAGCCTTTTCGAGGCCAGCGTAGGCGGAGTCATTGAAGGACTTGTCGCCTCGTCCGCCGCTATCAAACACCATCCCGATGCGGAGTTTCTTTCCTCCCGGGTCGGTGGCCGAAGCAGAAGACGACGAAGAACTCGAACTAGTCGAGTCGGTGGAGCCTCCGGTGCATCCGGCCAGAGCGTAGACCAGCGAAGCTCCTAGAAGGGCAAACAGAATCCTTTTCATACTCATCTCAGGTACGACACCAACTTGCGTCGGCGAGGTAAACTGGCACATTATGGCGCAATTTTATGTTGCGTCGATAAGGAGCAACCCAGTTTGATCATTTGTAACCTCACGAAGCTTGAATCCGCCGTCGATCAGATCAGAAAGACTCACCCCAAGCTTCTTGCCGCCGATGCCGCACTCGTCGCGTCCGCGCTCAGTCTCACGGGTCGCCACGCCAAAGCAGTTTATGAAGGCGAATACTTCATTTGGCCCAACGACAACGAGAAGCTCATGGTTTCGATGTCGGGTCATCTTCACTCGATCAATGCAGCTATCGTAGAATCACTGCCAAAGAAGATCACAAAGAACACAGTTTTGGACGACGAGCCCGTTGTTGTCAACATCGGATTAGCTCCAAACATCGCCGCTGGCGAAGAGCTTCTCAACACCCGAGAAGATCTCAAAACCCTGCTATCAGACATCCTGCAAGCAGGTGTGGAATTCAGCTACTCATCCGCTGATATCGGCTGGCAATGGGCACTCGACCGAGCAAACTGGAACACAATCAGCGACGGCGATTTGAGCCGAAGAATTAAGATCAAAGCCCACTTCACCGAAGGCGCCGTCGGATCCGAGCAGGGAACCACGACCAAAAAGCGAGCAACCAAAAAAGTCGAGGATGCTCCGGTTGCAGCGGTTGCTGAAGAAGAAGTTCCGGCAGAGTAACTGGCTGGTCCGACCCATTGAAAAGCGTTCCGAAGATTTTCGGGACGCTTTTTCTATCGATAGCTGGCGTTGCAGTTCTCGATGATTGTTCGCAAGCGCTTCTTGACCTCGACTAGGGTCGACGCAGGTATCCATGAGCTCGATGAGAATGGCGGGGAGCTCTTCGCAGCCAGGTAAAGGTCTCGGAATAGCACTTCGTTGTCGTCACCGCCCGTGATCTGAGTGTTTCCAATTCTGACTGGAATTCCCGGCTGACCAAACTCGAAGTAACCTTTGAGCAGCCCTTTAGCGTGAGACAGATCGGTTTCGTTGAGCTGATCGATCGATGATAGCAACCTGGACTTAAGCTGATTCACAGCATCTTCCTCCATGATTCTGGTGTCGGTTGCGATAGCAATTCTAAACTCCCATCCGCCGCTCGTCGGAATCAAGAATGCATCCTGCTGATAACTCATGGTCAAGCCCTCTCGGCAGACCCTCCAGAGAATTGTGTCCTTCCCCCCTCCAAGCACAGTCGCCGCAATCACGTCAAGCGGCTCTAGAACGGCGACTTGGGAACTAAACAGCAGAATAGGAGGAGATCCAATGTCTAGTTTTAGCTTCGGAGAACGGCCAGAAACGTCTTTGTTTGGAAAATACTCTTGCCAGAATCGTTCCCGCTCTCGCCACAGTTGGGTAGCGCGTCCGGCGGATACCGGACCTCGGACCCCGACCGTGATCGCCTCCGGACGGATCACAAACTTCCAAACGTCTTGCAACAGAGCTTGGTCGACCTCCATTGGAACCATGTCGAAAGCGCGACTTGCTTTGAGCCACGGGCTGACAGCAGGTGCTGACTGAACTTTAATAGCGTCAGGCAAGAAGGTCGGCTCAGTTAAAACGCTCGATAACACGCTTAAACCTGCTCCGAGGTCTTTTGGCTCCACAGTCAGGCCGATTCTCAACGTATCAGCTAGTTGGTCGATCCTAAACCGATAGCCTGGGGCCAGAATTCGCGAGATATCTCGCTTTCCGTACTGAGGCGTCATCTTGACCGCATTGAACGCCGCTTGTTCTAGCCGAAATCGGTGGCCAGGCTCCAGCTTTGGAAGACGGATCAAAGCCTCGATTGCCACGACCTCACCCCCGGTCGTCGGGAATTCGATCAGGTGTGGCATCAACACAGGGTGCGCCAGCAGCAATGTTTGCAACATCATTTTGCCACCGCCTGAATTTGCCGCCAATAGTTGAGGAACTGAGAGTAGTCGGCTAACTCCACCTGCTCCCAAAGTTTTGAAGGACGTTGGCTCAACCCTGCGTTTAACAGAGTTCCGTGGAACACAGTGGACTTGGTTGGGTTGGCGACTTCTCCCTTGATCCAGGCGTAGAGGTAAGCCTTTCCGGTTCGAAAGGCCACAACTGGGTCTTCATCCTTGAGGACCTTTGCAATCTCCTCTGCCTCATCCTGAGAGCCCAACAGCGCAACTCCCGGACGTGCCGATGGTGTGTAGCTCAAAAAGGGTCGAGACAATCGAGCACTGGCCCCAAAGGCGGCAACTAGCGCGGAAATCGCGCCTGGAGTGCTAATTGGTGGAACCACAATCGCCGCAAGCTGCTTTGTGCCAAATGAACCCGAGATCGTCCTTGGCGACCAAAACTTGACAGGACCTTTCGGAAACCCTTCAAGCTCGGTGCGAATCAGCTTGGTGATAGCCACCTTATCCACAGGTCCGGCAACCGAAACGACGATTTGACCGCCAACTGTCAACTTTTTCCAGAGACTTGTCAGCTGTTCCGGAGTCGCTTTTGAACACGTCTCCTTATCACCCATCATAGATAAGCCCTGCTCCTCGAAGACGACTTTCCACGCCTCATTCGTCGCCTTCGCAACTGAATCCTGAAGCGCGAGCTCGTGTCCGATGATTGCTGACTCACGGGCAATCTCGGCTGGGGTGACGGTCTTCCAGTCAAGAAACTTCCTCATCGTGGAGATCACAACCGGCACTAGACTCGGCGGTACTCGCCACTCAAATCGAACATTATCGCGTGAGGTCGCCGCATCGAGTGCTCCTCCTGATGATTGAATCAGCACATCATGCCCAGGTACTGATCGAGCGATAATATGCTCGAGCAGGTGCCGATAGCCGAAAATCGCGGCCGAGTCGGGGTTGTTCGCATTCGCCACCAGAAGTTGGATTGTCACTAGAGGCGCGGGCAACTGCTGAACGTAGATGACGGAGTCGTTTGCAAGCACAGTTCGCAGCGCATTCTCTTCGCGAAAGCGAGCCTGACCAAGCACGAGCGAAGCGGCAATAGAAGTCAACGGCAAAACGTAGGAAGTATACGACGGCGGTACAATCTTCCCAGCCTTCCAGGTTGAAAACCAGCATGAAATACGCTTGCCTTCCCTTCCTCGCACTTGCCTCGGTTTCGTTTTCCCAGGTCACTCCTGTTGCGGGAGGCAAGTACAAGTTCTCCACAAAGTACGTCAAGGGCCAGACCTACAAGTACGCGATGAACATCAATGTCGGGGGACCACAGCCCACCAAGCAGAACATGAACGTCGTCGTGAAAGTGCTGGACGTGAAGCCAAACGGAAATAAGACACTCCAGACAAGCACCATTTATCCCGGAGAAAAACCTGTATCGGTTACTACAACGCTGGATAAGTACGGCAAACCAACAGACAATAACTTCGGAAACTTCACCGGCTCGCTCGGACTGCCGCTAGATGCAATCAAGGTTGGACAGCAATGGTCTGGCGACGTCCAGATGGCAGGCGGGATGGCAGGCGGAGTCCCCATCAAAGGGAGTTACACATTCAAGGGGCTTTCAACCGTCAACGGGGTCAAAGTGGCGACGATCACCTTCGTGATGGACATGAGAGCACTCTTCAACTCAACAGGATCAGGTTCCCAGGTCGTTCGGGTTTCCGATGGTCAACTTTTCTCCATGAAGATGGTGATGAACATGGACATCCCGGATCAGAAGACGAAGAAGATTACCAAAGCCAAAATCAACATGTCGGTGGCATTAACAAAGTGATTCGAGCTGGCTCTTCGAACCCCGTAATTGCTGAACTTCTGGAACGGCACCCACGCGTGACGGCTGTACCCTCAGGCAACCCAGGAATCGAGTTTGGCTCCCGCTCGGTGAGCTGTGGCGCTGGCCAAGTCGGCGGTCTCATCGAGCTTATTGATAACAACCCACTAGTCTGTGCCGACCACGCTTGGGTTCCCTCTCCAGCTGGAACTCTCGCCCTCTTGGCACTCGGACCCATAAGTGAGGCAGGACTACTTGTTGAAGCTCCCGCTGTACTGACTTCTTTCCCAGACGTGGAGCAGTCGGTTATCGAATCGGAACTTGCCTCGGCGAACTGGACGGACGGGATCATGCTCCAATCCGAGGACCACGACCTTGGCTCGGTTCGCGGAGTTTACGTCGTTGCGAAAATAAGGAATCCGGACAATTTCGACGACCTGGACGAGATTTATCGGGAGCGGTACGAACGGTCGTTCTTCGTTCGCGAACGCGGCGAAAACGAGTGGAACAAGGAACTAGTTTCTGACACCCCTTTCACTTACTACTTTCTCGAACTTTCGCCCGGGGAAACCGAGAGCCTGCTCAGCATCCACGTCATGGCGGATATCAACGGCAAGCTTGGAGCGGCGCAGTACGTTCACATGATGAACGTGATGTGCGGTTTTGAAGAGTCGCTTGGCATTCTCTAAAGTAGAATGCCCCATATGGTGGCGTACAAGCGCATTCCCCTCTTTATCAAGATCATCATCTCGCTTCTTATCGGCGCGGTGCTTGGACACGCATGGCACTCAGGGTTCGGACCGCTCGTCAGTTTGACGGAAGCGACCGGAATCACTGGCGAGTCATTTAAGTGGATCGCTGATCTTGTTTTGCGCGTGCTGCGACTGCTGGCGACTCCGCTTATCTTTACCGCTGTCATCGGTTCGATCATTGGCGCAAACATCACTGGACGCAAAGCCGGAAAACTAATGTGGCTCCTCATGAGCAACACGGTCATAGCCATCCTCGTCGGACTACTCGTCGCCAATGTCGTTCGACCAGGTGACCATCTTCGAAAAGTCTTCACCGAAAAGGGTGCCCCACCGGAGAAAGAACCTTACAACATCTGGAACCACTTGCTGGACTCCGTCCCAACCGACTTTGTCTCACCATTCCAAAAGAACGATATCATTGGCATCATCCTCATCGCAATCGCCTTCGGAATTGCTATGCGGCTGCTTTTGCACTCCGAACAACCCGCGCTGAAGTCAACGATCGAGCACTTCCAAAAGACGCTGAACGCCTTCTTCCAACTCACCTCAAAAATTCTACATTGGGTCTTTGAATTGGTGCCGTTGGCGGTCTTTGCCGTCGTCACCCGCGTAGTGGCGACCAAGGGGCTCGAGAGCCTAACCGGAATGGGAGTTTGGGTTCTGAGTGTTGTGTTTGCCTTGCTGGTGATGGGCGCGTTCTACCTGCTTCGGATGTCGCTTTCTAGCCGCATTTCACCATTAGTTTTCCTAAAGGGGGGCAAGGACGCCTTCTTCATGGCGTTCTCCACCGCATCCTCCGCGGCGACTTTGCCAGTCACTTACCGATGCGCCACCGAGAACCTCAAGATCAAAGACGAGAACGCGAGCATGGGAATCATGGTCGGCGGTACTTTCAACCATGACGGAACCGCACTTTATGAAGCGATGGCCGCCCTCTTCATCGCTCAGGGAATCGGAATGCATTTGCCCGTTGGTCAACAGGTGATCGTTGTGATTATGTCGGTCATTGCAAGCGTCGGCGCCGCCGGTATCCCCGAGGCTGGGCTCGTCACAATGCTCGCCGTCTTCAAAGCCGTGAACCTCCCCGTTGAATACATCCCCCTTCTCCTTACCGTTGACTGGTTCCTTGACCGATGTCGCACCACCATCAATGTGATGGGAGACATGGCATCGACGGCGATTCTGGAGGGCAGGGAGTTAGTCGCCGATACTGACATCAAATGACTTTCTCCGCGTGACCATCTCTAGAAAACTTCCCCTGCCATCGTCGTACGACGAATAACTAACCTTGAATTCCAGATTAGAAGTCAAGTTTCCTCTGTTAAGCAGATCTCCAACGTTGTTTTCCATTCCCCCTCGAACCGTATCCGCATATTCAAACAAATCGTCTCGCAGCTGCTTGTAAAAGCCCGGGTCAGTTGCTTGCATCGAAGAGAGAGATTTGTGGTCGAAGACTCGAAAAAGAGACTTAAACTGCTCTGAAGATGATCCGGGGTCGCTCTTGATCCATGTGCGGTACTGTTGGATGATTGCTTCGCTTTCTAGAGTTATGTATCGATCAAGCAGAGGCTGGCACAAAGCGAGTTGTCGCTCCAGGTTTGCCGCTCCCTGTGGGAACTCCACCATACACTGAAAAGCAGAGGTCGGCTGGGTTCGAGCTCCCAGCTCACGACGTCGAGCTACTTCGCCAGAGTTTTGGATGAGACGTACACCCCCAAGTGCCAACTCCCGTCCCTCGGGGTCAGACCCCGATCCCAGACCTCTCTTTAAATCAAATGCCTTCTGATTTGCGGTCAAAGTCGTGACGATCATCGGACCGACTTGGACAAGTGTCGCGGGAGCAATCAAATAGTCCGGATGCAACCTGAGCTCTCTTTCGTGCAGGTAGGACTGTAACTCTTCTGGCAACAATCTGAATTCAAAACTTACCTGATTGGGATGCTGTATGGCGGTCTCCATCAGGAGCCTCCTGTATCTCAGTCTCTGAACACGTGGGTAGGTCCTGGAGTAGATGATTACCGGTTGAATTTGGAAACTTGCGCTTTTTGTGATCGCTACATCGCCCTGCTCCGAGACGAGCACGTTTTCCACTTTGGTGGCTCTAAACTTTCTGCGACGATACTCCGAATAGGGGACCGACCGACCTAGACCTTCCATTGCCACGATCGTTCCGAAGCCCAGCGTGAATTCAGCTTGGTCTTGCCGACTCAGCGCGGCAAGACCGATACTCCAAAGTGTTAGGTTAGTCAGCACTTTGATTCGCGTTCAAGGTGTACCATCTTGCGGTTCTTTCCCGCTCAGGATATAGCCATGTCTGATTCGTCTCTCCTGCGAAAGGGCGGTACACCCATCCTTCCGCGAAAAGGTTTGTACCTTCCCAGGTCCATCGGGTGTAGGTCCCCGCTGGTGCCTCAACATCGTTGGATTCATTGACCAATGTTTGCAATTTTACATGCCAACTTGGACCAGAACTTACACCATTTCGTTCTGTGCACTTGTTCCAAACGCTCACGGTTGTCGCAGCAGAAAAGGAGACGGTGACTTGTGTCGCGTCGTGCCATTGGTACCAGTTCCGAGACCACCCGTATGGGGTTGTCGTCTGGCTTAGCGCCGAGGCAGCTGTAGCGAGCAGTGTACTGATTGCCAGTATTTTACTCATACCGACCCAACGTTACTATGTTAGGGGGGGGGCTGTCAATACTTCCGTAGATTATCTTTCATTTATTAAGGCTTATTAACCAAAGAAGTCAATACAAGTGTTTTACGATACAATTCCCCCTTCCTCGAAAGAGTCAATTTGAGTTCAGAACCCGCCGGGCCTTGGAACCGCTTGCGCATGCGCAGATAACCGATGTTTCCGACTTCTTCGGTGCCAAAACCTAAGAAGACGTCGCCGCGCTTGATCCCGGCTGCCTCTGCGGGACCTCCCTTGACGATAAATGAGACAATCCAGTTCTTGGACTTTTCGTCCCAAGCAGTGAACATTCCCGCCTCGCCAAGCTTTTCATCGGTCGTCTTGCCCGTGAAATTCTCCATCCAAACTCGGCGACGTTGGTAGTCGATTGTTACGTTAAAGTTTTTCAGGAACCCGAAGCCAACGGTTCCGTCGCCTTCTGCGGAAGAAGAAGGGAGATCAATAATGTCCCAAACGCTAGATTCGACCGGGACTCCGAATACGAACATTTTCGGCATTTGGACACTGTAGGAGTCAACCGGACCCGATGCGACATAGGATTGTGAGACATAAGTTGGGCGCTTGGACAGCGGCATCACGCCAATTCGATCCAATACGTCCTTATGAGTGGTGATGTAAAAGCTATTTCCAGTATCCAGCGCAAGCACAAGCGACTTCCCTGCCTCAGTTTTCACCAGCATCTCTAGCGAAGAGTGTCCCGCCGGAATAAGCTTGGAGAGAAACGTCTTCACCCCGTCTGGTTTGCGGGTCGTCACATCGTAAGTCTTCGGATAAAAAATGAACTTCTTCTTCTCGAAGTTGATCTCGGTAATGTTCTCCGAAATGACCGAGAAACCCATGATTCCGTCGCAGTGCTGTCCGTAAACAAGGCTGTTATCCTCTCCGGGACGAAGAACAGCAGTGGCCTCTCGGCCCTTGACCGGAATGTCCATGTTTCCCAGCTTCAACGACTTTATGCCAACGGTGTCGACTTCAAAGGTTCCGACGAAGTCACGCAAGTTCATCTTGCCGTCAGGTTTGCCCAGATTTATTCCGTCGTCGCAGACGACATAACCGCCAAATCCGGTATCGAACATCAGTGAAACCTTTTTGCCGTTGACTTCTGCATCAACAATAATCGCAGTTTCAGCTGTGCGGAAAGGCACCTCAATGGGAGTTGTAATCTCCTTAACCGAAGCGACGGGCGGTTTTGTACCGCCCTGACTCAAAACGATTGCACCGAGGATTGAGAGCATTGCACTATTCTAACGTACAAATGCCGCCCTAAGTAACAACTATTTGCGACCGAACAGAAGGTAGAGGGGCAAAGTTAGGAAGCTTCCACCGCAGCAGGAGCAAGGGATATGACCGATGAGCCACAGCATGTTTCCCTTTCGGTGAATGAGGTCAAGAATGACCCAGACAATCGCAAGCGCAAGGTGGAGGTATCCGATGACTTGCAACGCCGGCGAAGTCATCGAAGCTTGAATCGCTGCTGATTTCGCCTGGTCGTTCGCTTGAGCAGCTGCCATCATCTCGCCAAACTTTGGAACTACATTCATCAGCATGTTGGCGAACAGAAGGGCGCTCACCGCAGAAAGCGTCCAGCCAATCCCGATCCATCCGCCACCCATTTTGGTGATGAATGGCAGACCTGCAGGTTGCACTTCTGCCGACATTTCGAAGTCACGAGGGTAGCTTGCCTGCTGACTCGTCACAGGCATCCGCTGCAAGAGAGCTTTCGCTCCCTCGTGGTTTGCGTCAAGGTCAACTGCCTGATTCGCGAGCGAACGGGCGAGTTCCAAGTTCCCTAAGTTGTACTCATGGACCGCCGCATTGAAGCGAGCTTTCGCATCGCCAGGAGCTAAACCGATCGCCTTGTCAAACGCCTGAGAAGCCTCACTGGAATTACCAAGTTGTGAAAGACACACGGCCCTAGCAAGCGAGGCACCCGGCGAGTTCGGATCAATCGCAAGCGCAGCGTCTGCTTTGGTCAGGGCTTCAGCGAACTGACCCGAGTTGACGAGATCAGTGCATTCGCTGACCAAAACTTCAAGTTGAGAACTCATTTCTTAAAGTTTGTACGAACCCCGAAGATGTTTCGGTGCAAATTTCTGTATACTTGCCGAACTCCAAACACGCCGGGGAAGCTCGGCAACCAAGGTGAAACCAAGTGAAACTCGGGGGAAGCAATCTTAACATACTCGCGCTGGCTGCAATCATTGGCGGCGCTCTCGTCGGATGCGGTGACAGCGGATCTTCAGCCGCACCTAGCCCGGATAACTCAGCAGCCCCGGCGGGCGGCTCTGAAGCACCTGCAACCGGTGCACGCAAGGCTCCAACTGGCGAAGGATTTAAGGTCGAAGGCGACAAAATCAAGATCGCGGTCGTGACCAGCATTTCTGGTGACAACAAGCCTTGGGGTACCGACCAGCTAGACGGCTGCAAGCTCGCAGTCGACGAATTCAACAAAGCCGGTGGGCTCAACGGAAAGATGGTTGAGATCGTAGAAGGCGACACCGCCTCTAAGCCTGACCAAGCTAAGCTCGCTGCTGAGAAAGTTTTGGGCCAAGGCGTCATCGGAATCGTTGGCGAAGTCTCGAGCGGAAACACCATTCAAATCGCGAAGTCTGCCTTTGATAAGGGTGTCCCTGTAGTCGCGGTTGGCGCAACCAAGACTGACCTCACCGACGAAGGTGCTCACGTTTTCCGAGTCTGCTACACCGACGCTTTCCAAGGTCCAGCGATGGCTCACTTCGCGTTCGAGAAGTTGAACAAGAAGAAGGTAGCGATCCTCACCGACAACGCACTTCCCTACTCCCAGGGTCTTAGCGACAGCTTCCGAGCCGAGTTCAAGAAGCTCGCCGGAGACGCATCGATCGTCGCTGACGAGAAGTATGAGTCAGGTTCCAAGCAAGGTACTGACTACCAAGGCGTTCTGACTAACATCGCAAAGGCAAACCCAGACGCACTCTTCCTGAGTGGCTATTTCACAGAAGTCGGCCCAATTGCCAAGCAAGCTCGCGCGGCTGGTATCAAGGCAGTCTTCCTAGGTGGAGACGGCTGGGACAGCGATACGATCCTCGCAGGCGCTGGCGATGCCATCCTCGGTGGATTCTTTGCAAACCACTACAACAACCTCGATCCAAGCCCGGAAGTCCAAGGCTTCCTAGGACGCTGGAAGGCAGTTCACGGCGGAAATGAACCCTCGACTACGATGGGCGCCCTTGGCTACGATGCAATGGCAGTGACTCTCGATGCCCTCAAGCGCAGCAAGAGCATGGACTCCAAGGGTCTTATGGCTGCTCTCGAAGACACCAGCGACTACAAAGGCGTCTCCGGAAGCATCACCCTCAAAGGTATGAACGGCAACCCGCCCAAGAAGCTGATCGTCGTTGAAGTCGTTCCAAAGACCGGAAACAACTGGCAGAAGTACGCAACCAGCTACACGCCAGACCAAATCAAGTAAGGCAAATAACAAAGAGTGTTAGACCTCGTATCGCTTAATATGGCAGGGTTGGATTTCACAACCCTGCCTCAGCAGCTTGTCAATGGCTTCCTTTTGGGAGCCATCTATGCGCTTGTCGCCTTGGGTTACACCATGGTGTACGGCGTCCTAAAGCTCATCAACTTCGCTCATGGCGAAGTGTTCATGCTCGGCTCCTATGGCGCGATGTTCGCCTCCTGGATGCTTGGCTTCGGCCCCGGTGGATCAGCAGTCGCTGGTTCCTGGGTCACGTTGCTGTTGATGCTATTAATGGCGATGCTGGTGAGCGGCGCATCTGGCTTTGTGATTGAACGATTCGCCTACCGGCCAATCCGAAACCACCCCAGAATTGCCTCTCTGATTACTGCAATCGGTCTCTCTCTTCTTCTTCAATATGGTGGCCAAGCTTTCTTGCTCGAGGGCAAGAAGCAGGCTATCACCTCAAAGGTCAATCCATTCGCGGATGACTTCGTTTTCACTCCCAAGAAGGCTGATGCTTCATTGATCGCAGAAGCCGCGAAGGTTCAGCCGGAAGTAGATGCAGCTCAACGAGCGTTCGATGAACAAAAGAAGTTCGAAAAGAGCATCTATGAACTGTCCCCCGAAGGAGATCGGCTCAACAAGGTTCTTGCTGCCGCCATCGCAAAGCGCGACGACTTGAAGAATCGAGCGGACACAAGTGCCGTCACGATTCGGCTCCCCAAAGGCAAGCTCATCATGCTCACCACAACGATCATGCTGATGATCGGCCTGTGGTACTTGGTCATGAAAACCCGCATGGGCCGCGCGATGCGAGCAGTATCAGTCGACTTCAACGCATCGTCGCTCATGGGAATCAACCTCAACACCGTGATCTCCTTCACCTTCATCCTCGGCTCGGTTCTTGCCGGAGCCGGTGCGATGATGTACTCCACGTTCCAAAGCGCGCCGATTGATCCGTTCAGCGGCACGGCACCAGGCGTAAAGGCCTTTGTCGCCGCCGTCCTCGGTGGAATCGGTAACATTCCCGGAGCCGTCGTCGGGGCCCTCCTCATGGGCGTCGCTGAAAACCTCGTCACCTGGGCTGGTTACTCCTCTTACCGCGATGCAATCGCCTTCGTGATCCTCATCGCTGTCCTGCTCTTCAAGCCCGGCGGGCTTCTGGGATCGAACAAGGTGGAGAAGGTATGACGCAGTTCAACTTCGGAAAATGGTTCGGCACGAGAGCAATCTCGATCTTGGTCGCCCTAGTCTTCTGCTTCTTGCTTGACAAGTTTATGCAGGGGGCGGACAAGTCCTACGGACGCTTCCTAATGTCCCTTGCTGGAATCTATGTGACTCTAGCGGTTAGCCTCAACCTTATCAACGGAATCACCGGTCAGTTCTCAATCGGCCACGCGGCGTTCTACCAGATTGGCGCTTACACAGGCGCAGTTCTGGCAGCTAACAAGTTTTCTGCTTTAGCCGCTTCAAAACCTCTGCTCTGGCTTCTGCTGTCTGCCTTCTTCGGCGCAATTTCAGCAGGACTGGCTGGCTTGATTGTTGGAATCCCTTCGCTGAGGCTTAAGGGCGACTACCTCGCTGTTGTTACGCTAGGCATCGGAGAGATTGTAACGATCATAGCAAAGAACCAAAAATCCCTCGGTGAAGCGTACGGCCTGTCGACAGCCAAAATTGAATCGGTCTTCCTGATCTCCCTCCTGGCGATCAGCAGTATTGCCGTTTGCAGAAACCTGCTGAAAAGTGCCCATGGCCTCGCTTTCCTTGCTGTACGCGAGGATGAAGTTGCATCAGCAGCTATGGGAGTTAATCTGACTAGGATCAAGGTTACGGCGTTTGTCATCGGGTCGGCTTTTGCCGGAGCTGCAGGCGCCCTTTATGCTCACACAAAGGCGTTTGTAAGCCCTCCGGACTTTTCGATGGACGTCTCGTTCTTGATCCTTACCATGGTCGTCTTAGGTGGAACAGGTTCGATCACGGGAACAACCATCGCCGCTATCGTTCTCTTCCTCATCCCTGAGAAGATGCGAGACTTGCCTTACGTCCAAATGGGAACTCCTCTTGGAGTCGCAATCGGAATCATCGTTGCCGTCGTTTTGCTTCGCAAGATTCAAGAAAGTTTCCACGGCGCAGGATCGCAACGGCTGGCTCGGAATCTGGGCTCAGTTGGTATTGGTGCGGTCGTGGCTTTTGTCATGGCAAAGGTTCTCGTGATGATCCCTGCGTTCCAAGGTCAGATCAATGGCGCCCTCTTCCGAATGCCCGTACTTGCCGTCACGCTCGTAGTCCTCATGCTCCTTCGCCCACAAGGAATATTCGGTCATCACGAGTTCTCATGGAGCTGGGTGCAGAAGCTACTCGGCAAGAAGGCTCCCGAAACGGAGGTGGCAGCTTGAGCCTGCTCAAACTCGATCAAGCGACGATCAAGTTCGGCGGACTCGTCGCTGTCAACTCAGTTTCGTTTGAACTAGAAAAAGGCGACCTGTTCGGTCTCATCGGACCCAACGGAGCCGGAAAGACGACGTGCTTCAACATCATCACAGGCGTCTACGCACCGACAAGCGGAAAGATCAACTTCGACGGACGCGACATCACTGGCACCCCATCCAACAAAATTGCCCAGCAGGGCATCTGCCGTACGTTCCAAAACATCCGCCTCTTCCACTCGCTCTCGTCACTTGAGAACGTCGTGGTCGGCGGATTTCTCCGCCACAAAACCGTCCTCGGCTCGGCGCTCTGCTACCTCCCGTCTGCAATCAAGGAAACGGATGAGCTGAAGGCAAAGGCAATGGAGCTTCTTGAACTTGTTGATCTTGCCGACGTTGCGAACACCCGTTCCCGCGATCTCCCTTACGGCAAGCAACGCCGCCTAGAAATCGCCCGCGCCCTGGCAACCCAGCCCAAGCTCCTTCTTCTTGACGAGCCTGCGGCTGGAATGAACCCGCAGGAAAAGATGGAGCTTCTTCAAATGGTCAAGAAGATCCGCGACGTCCTCGGCGTTACGGTGCTTCTCATCGAGCACGACATGAAGTTCGTCATGAACCTCTGCGAACGAATCCTCGTTCTGGATCACGGCGAGGAAATTGCCCAAGGACCCCCGGCCGAAATCAGAAGCAATCCAAAGGTCATCGCTGCGTATCTCGGCGAAGCGGTATAGTTCGAAATCATGCGGGCGACTGAGCATGTCGAGATACTCAGAGCTCTATCTATACAGGACCCCGAGCCCTGGGCCGCGTTCTGCAGGCAATCTGTGCATCGCACTCTTGCCCACTTTGTAGCCTGCCAGCGCTCTTGGCTACCCCTACTTCAAGCGATCATCGAAGGCAAATCGAGGGCGACGGTCAAGCCTCATCCTCTAAAGCTGATGGAGCAGTCTGGGCTGTTGCAAACAGAATGGTCAGCCCTCATAGCCGAGTACGCCACGAATGCGCAGAAGTGGGATGATCTGACCAAGCTCGCCGATCCGGCGCACAATTTGACCGTGGGCCATCGCACGTGGACAGTAAGTGAACTGACCGGAAGACTGATAGGACACGAACGCCACCATCTCGCTGAGCACGGATTGGTGGCGCTTTAGTTAGAACCGAACTAGCCGAACAGCTTCGTTAACGATCTTCTCAACCGACGGTAGAACATGAAGCTCCAGCGGCTTCACCCATGGCACCGGGGTATCCATTCGAGTCACGCGGCTTGGAGGAGCATCTAGCAAGTGAAAGGCCTTCGTCGTGATCCGAGCAACGACCTCACCTGCAAAACCGCAAGTCATCGGTGCCTCATTAACAACGATGACTCGAGAAGTCTTGGCAATCGAGTTAAAGATCGTTTCTTCATCCAGCGGAACCAAAGATCGCAAGTCGATAACTTCAGCCGAGATCCCTTGCTTCTCAAGTTCAGCCGCCGCATCAAGGCAGTGATATACGTTCTGACCGTACGAAACCAGAGTCACGTCCGTGCCCTCACGCCGTATAGCCGCCTTCCCAAGAGGGACGATGTAGTCCTCGGTCGGCAACTCTTCCTCAATTTCTCGCTTTCTGTAAAGCTCCTTAATCTCGTAGAAGATCACTGGATTACCATCGCGAAGAGCAGCTTTCAGCATTCCTTTCGCATCGTAAGGAGTTGACGGGCAAACCACCTTCAGACCTGGTGAGTTACAGAACCACGCCTCGTTCATTTGGCTGTGATACAATGCGCCACCGCCGTAGGCGCCAGCCGGACCGCGAACGACAACCGGGATGTTGACTTCACCTGCGGTTCGATAGTGATAGGTCGCCATCATGTTGACGATCTGGTCGAAGCCGCACGAGATGAAGTCGATGAACTGCATTTCGGCCATAACCGTCATGCCATTCAGCGCCATGCCAACCGCCGAGCCAATGATGGCTGCTTCAGAGATAGGCATATCGACCACTCGATCCTCGCCGTACTTTGCCTGAAGTCCGTCAGTAACGCCAAATGCGCCACCAAGTCGACCAATATCCTCGCCCTGGCAGAGCATCAGTTTGTTGCGCTGCATCTCCTCGTCGAGGGCCTCCTTCAGCGCGGTCAAATAGTTTTTCTTCAAAGCCACCGGAGCTTCCGTTGTTGCCGCCATGATTAGTTGTTCTCCTTGAAGACCCACATCGCGCCTTCCTCAGCTGCCGGAAGCGGAGATGCAATCGCCGCTTCAATGCCTTTGTTGAGATAGGCGACAACCTCTGGTGGGAAGTCATCATTGGTCGCCTCTGAAGCGCCCTTTCCTTCGGCCATGAAGCTCGCTGCCGCTTCGCCGGTCAAGTGCCCAAGCTCAATCAGCTTCTTTCGGCAAACCGCAATCGGGTCACGCTGGCGGCCCTTCTCCACTTCTTCGGCTGGGCGGTACTTCTCCGCGCGATCATCGTCGTGATCGCCGTGCCCATAAGCACGGAATGTTTTACACTCGACAATCGCTGGCCCCTTCCCTGCTCGGGCGTGGTTCACTGCTTCCATCACTTTGTCGTAAACGTCGAAAACGTCTTGACCATCCGCGATGAGACCGGGGATACCATAGCCCTTTGCTCGGTCGGCAAAATCTTCCAGAGGTGATTCAAGCTCCGTAGGCGTACCGTATGCCCACTGGTTATTCTCGATGATAGTGATCACCGGAAGCTTGTGAACTGCGGCATAGTTGATCGCCTCATGGAATATTCCCTGTGCCGTTGAGCCTTCTCCGTTGTAAGTCAAAACGACACAGTTGCCGCCTTGCATTCGGTCAGCATAGGCAACACCCGCAGCCGCAGGAATCGTCCCCGCAAGCATCGAGGTTGAGTGAATAATCTTCTTGCTCTTCGAACCAATGTGTGACCAGTTGTCACGTGCGCGTCCGGGAGATCCTTCTTTGCCCCAAACCTGGCAACAAACTTCTTCAATGGTCATTCCGATGCGGCTGTCGTTGTCCCAACCTGCGCGAATATCTTTCAAGAAGAACGCCGGCATGTCGCGGTGAATCGGGCTGATCCAGTCGGTTGACTGAAGACCGAAGAGAGAGCCAACCAGAATCGCTTCCTGGTTGTGCGAGGAATAAAGCGTTCCCCGAAGGCGTCCGCGCTTCTTCTCTTTGATGAGGCGGATATCAAAATATCGGGCGAGGTAGAGCTGTCTAAAAAGCTCCAAACACTCGTCGCGAGTCAATGACTCGCTGGGTCGACGGCTACCTTGCCCTTGCTCCGCTCGCTCGGCGGTCGCAGTTCCTGATTTAGCGCTCACACTTTCTCCAGTCGCAATACAACTATTACTTCGGAGAATACCCAAGGATCAGTAGCAACTCAGGTTCAAAAAGGTCTTAAAAGTGAAACAACCCCCGTCGCGTAGCGATGGGGGTTGTCTGAATTGGGCTGACTTTAGAGCGAGTTGACCAGGCCGTTCATTTCGGACATGAAGGCATCAAGACCGCCATAACCCAGAATCGAACCGACCTTTGTTCCATCGGCCTTTAGAACAAAAACGTTTGGAATGGCTTCAACGCCGTACTTCTCGGCGAGTGCCGGATTCAGATCAATGTCAATCTTGCAGAAGACGACTTTCTTTCCGAACGCCTTGAACTCTGGAGTATCGAACGCCTGAGCCGCCATCATTTTGCAAGGGCCACACCAGCTTGCCATGAAGTCAACAAAGATGCCTTTGTTGGTCTTCTTGGCAATCATCATGGCCTCGTCGAGGTCGTAAACCCATCGCGAGCCGAAGAAGTCCTCGTAGGACATCTCGGTCGATCCTGTTGGAGCCTTGAACGCGAACAGCGTGTCCACGGCGGTTCCGTCGACGACAACGTTCTTAGCCGAAAAAACGAGTTGCTTCGGTTTCGACTGACCCTTTGCCTCGGCGGTCAACTGGGCCTTTCGAGCGACGCCATCCGGCGAAACAAAGAAGGAAGTCGTCTTCTTTCCAGACTTGTCGAAGAACGCCTTGATTTCATTGACCTTTTCTCCTCCGAGTGTTCGAGATCCTGCATCGACCGTCTTCACAGTCTTCAGAGCTTCACCGAAGAATCCATTGAACATCGCGTACTGGTCTTCGTTGAGGGTGAGTTTCAACTCATCGAGAGTCTGAGGCTTCTTGTAGAAAATATTGTCCTTCTTCGAGAAAACGGTGATGTTGGTGCCGTCAGCGACGATCGTCTCGTCGTCGGTCTCCAATCGAAGCGACGCTGGCTTCTTCAAGTCAATCTTGTAGCTGCTGCTGCCTCCGCCAACTTCATTGATGGTGACAGTTGCGGAGACCGACTTCTTACCAGCCAGAGCCGCCTGCCAATCGGTAAAGCCCTTGCTCGGAGTGTCCAAATATCCCGCGATTGCGGAGAGCGCGATGAGTGTTGTCATGACCTTTTCCCTCGCTTGTGCAGTGAGTTAAAGCTATCATACACAGAGATTGCTCATGTCAGCGAAATTTGCGCGAATTTCCTTAGTCATTTTGATGGTCACCCACTTCTGCCTCGCGGCGTGGTTCGCGGTGATCACGCCGTATCGAACGGGCGGAATTCTTCTCAGCCAACGCGGTCCTGACGGAAAGCCTGCGTATTCAAAGGACATCGGCGCGCCTGATGAGCGACAGCATGCGAATTATGTTGGCTATCTCTTGAAGAACGGCAAGTTGCCCGTGTTTGATCCCAAGTCGCCGACCTTGTATGAGGACTACCAGAGCCACCAACCTCCGCTTTTCTACGGGTTAGCGGCAGCAATTTCGTCAGTTACTGGTCAAAAAGAAGTTGAGTCTCAGTCTTTCGGTCGTGCGATTCGGCTTTTCAACTGCTTAATTGGGGCCGCAGGCGTAGCAGCTGTCTTTTTCGTGGGGCTTTGGGGAACGAAGCGAACTGAGGTCGCCATGGTTTCCGCCTCGTTTGCAGCTTTGTTACCTCTCAACTTAGCACTGAGCGGGGCAATCTCCAACGATCCGCTACTCTGGACACTTGTCGCCTGGGTCATCGCTATGTGTGCGAAAGCCGTTTCCTCAGATAGAACAATACGGAAACAACTGAAATCACTAACGATTGCAAGCTTTCTCGTTGGAGCTGCTTTGTGGACCAAGAGCTCAGCCCTTGTTGTGCTGGTGGTGTTCTTGGCCGTAGTCGCAATCGTGATGGTTGGTAAAAACGTGCCCGAGGATTCGGAGCAGGCCGAAATCCCGCTCTATCGCCCGAAGTTTTTTGTGCCGTTGGCGATTCCTTTTTTGCTAGGCTTCGGACTTTGGGCAAGAAACATGTCGCTCTACGGCGACCCGCTTGCCCAATCCGCCTTCAAAGAAGCCTTCGTCGGCTCCGCCCAGAAAACCGCGATCCTCGCCGCAATCGAAGCCGGACCCAGCGCCGGCTCCCCCGAGGTCCAATATTGGATTAACTGGATTGGCTACTGGACTGCCCGTTCCTTCATCGGTGTCTTTGGCTACATGGACATCTGGTTCAACACTAGCGGAAAAGCAAATAGCAGCACCGACCCCAACCTCCTCTACAAAGCCATCATCCTCTTCAACTTCCTTGGCCTCGGCGGTGGAGTCCTCTGGCTCCGAAACAACTGGAACGAAAACAAGCGCCTCGGTGCGATCACCCTCGGCCTCATCGGTCTCACGGTCGCCCTGTTCGTGATGTTCAACAACACCTACTTCCAGGCCCAAGCCCGCTACCTATTCCCTGCCCTCAGCGCATTTGCAACCCTAATGGCGATCGGCTGGGTTCAAATCTTCCGCAAATGGCAGATCGCGCTGGCGCTTGTTGTGCTCATCTTCGGCGGGTTCACCGTCTACGCCGGAACCCAGCTCCCTGGCGAATTTGCCAAACGGGTTCAAACGGAGTCACCTTCGCCGTAATTTGCGCGTCAGAACAAGGTGATCGTGGTGTCGATGATCTATGAAGGTGCGGGAAGTTTCGATGAGGATTCAATCCTTGTCGAACGCTTTGTCGCAGGCGATCAAAGCGCATTTGAGACCCTCTACTCTCGGTACTACACCCGCGTCTTCAACCTCGCTCGGGGCGTCCTCATCGACCCCGAAGAGGCCGCCGACGCGACCCAGGAAATCTTCGCCCTGGTCTACCGAAACCTGCCGAAGTTCAATCGCCAAAGCAAGTTCAGCACCTGGCTCTTCCGAATCTCGGTCAACCGTGCGATCCAGGAGTCCAGGAAGCGCAGGTTCCGAAACAAGCCGCTCGAGCTCGACCAAGCCGCCGAGCACCCGGCCCCACCCCAAGGCGGTGACGAGCCAGATCCGCGCGTCCAGCTGGCGATGGAAAAGCTCGCTCCGCAAGACCGAGCCATCATCACCCTCTTTTACTGGCAAGAACTCAGTCTCCAAGAAATCGCCGACTCGATGGATATCAATCTCAACGCGGCAAAAACCCGACTGTATCGAGCCCGGGAGCGATTCCGCCAATACTTTGAACAGGAGCCCGAACTCTGATGCCAATTCCACCAGATATCGACGAGCTCATGTGGGCCATCGCGGAGAACGACACCGTAGACGCTGTCCACGACTTCGAGCACCGCTTCCCCAAGTACCAGCAAGAACTGTTGCGTCGCATCAAGGCGGTCCAGGCACTAAGGGCTCAAGGCAAAACCGTCCCGAGCCGCGAGATTCCCGTCTTCCAGGCGAGGCCGGTCACCATCGACCGCAAGCCAATCCAGTGGCTCGGCTACGCCGCAGTCTCGCTGGCCGTCATCTCAACCGCCGTGCTCGCCGCGACCCGGAATCAACCCACCCCGGTTACCAAACCTACTCCAGTCAATACAGAGCGCAAGTCTCTCGTTCCAGAGATGCCGGTGACAAACCCAGCTCCCCCGATTACCCAGGCAACCCCGCCAATCGATCCCGCCAAGAATCCGCCACCAAAACCCGCGGATGACTTCAAAAAGGCCGATCTGATTGTTGAAGTGTCAAAACTCCATGCCGCCATTCAGCTCATCGCTGCCGCTGGCGAAGTCACTGTCACGATTGCTCCGGGACTTGAGAATCCTGACGTTCAAGTCAACTTCACTCAGATGACTGCGATGGAGATGCTCACCGCGCTAGGTAGGGATTACGCCTTTACGCCAGTGATAGATGGCGACAAGCACATCCTCATCCTTCCGGTTAAGGATGATGCCGAACCTCCCGATAACAACGACGAACTCAACTAAACCCCTTGTCGGAATCGCGGGAATCAGCTATATTCACTGGACAAACTTATGCGAATCAAACGCACCTCCGACGTCATTGAACTCATTAGCGAACGCGCGTTCTACTTCTTTGGCGGTGGAATCGCCTGTGGGGCACTTGCCTTTCTCTTTCTGAAATACAAAGGCGACGGAATGTTTGTCGGGCTCGGCTCCGTGTTGGCATTGGCGGCGATCGGCTTGATCGGATACGGAATAAAAGTCGCTCTTGGAACCCGCAAAGTCGCTTCCTTTTCGGTGGACTGCCCAATCTGTACGGAGAGAAACGAACTCGTCGCAAAACCAGAAAACGAGGACGTCACCTGTGTTGCGTGCAACCACTTGATTCCTATCAAGGACGGAAAGGTTCTTCCAGTCGAGCAAGTTCGTTGCGGCTTCTGCAATTCGCTCAACTACTACTCAGAAAAAACTGAGCTACTCATCTGCGAAACCTGCAACCACGAAATCCCGATTACACAAGAAGAGGGCAAACCTACTAAGCAACTCCCTAAGGGCTACGCAGTAGTGGATGACAACCAAAGCTACGAACTCGTTCTAATCGACGGCGGCAAGAAGGACGAGGAGATCATCAAGGTGCTACAGCACATGCTGGCTTTGAACCGAAATCAGGTGAAGGATATGCTCGAAGAGACTCCGGTAACGCTGCTCCAAGGAATCCCCAGGATGAAGGCAGAAATGCTCGCCGCACAAATCGGTAGTCACGGAGCGAAAGCTGAAATGCGGGTTCTGAGCCAGTAGTCTTGACAGGTAGGTGTGGCGGGTACACTCTCCGCATCTTGGCGAGCGGTAGACGACCCTTCAAACGCGCACTTATCAAACTCAGCGGCGAAGCCCTCGCTGGAGACCTTAAGTTCGGTCTCGACCCTCACGTTCTGAACTACATTGCAAACGAAGTCGCCGCAGTGCACCGTGCCGGGATCGAAGCGGCAATCGTCGTCGGAGGCGGAAACTTCATCCGTGGCGAAACCTTCTCGGCTGAGGGCGGAATCGACCGCTCAGTGGCCGACCAAATGGGAATGCTGGGCACCCTCATGAACTCTCTTGGCTTGCTCTCTGCAATCGAAAAGAAGGGCGTTGAGGTTCGGGTGCAAAGTGCGATCACCATTGCCGCCGTTGCCGAGCCGTTCATCAAACGCCGAGCCATGCGCCACCTTCAAAAGGGTCGGATGGTTATCTTTGCCGCCGGAACCGGTAACCCCTATTTTTCAACTGACACCGCCGCCGTCTTACGCGCCCTCGAAATTGACGCTGACGTCATCGTCAAAGCCACCAAGGTTGACGGCGTGTACGACAGCGACCCGAAGAAGAACCCTAACGCGAAGCGATACGATAAGCTGAGCTATAACACCGCGATCCAGGACCGCCTTAAGGTCATGGACCAGACCGCATTCACGATGGCCGAGGAGCACAAACTCCCGCTGATCGTCCTCGATTTTCATAAACCAGGTGCCCTACTCGACGCCCTCAGCGGCGGAACGACGGGAACCCTCGTAGGAGACGAACAATCATGAGCGTAAACGAAACCCTGCAGGAAGCAGAACACAAGATGCAACAGGCCCTCGAGGCCATGATCCACGACTTCGCGAGCTATCGCACCGGCCGAGCCTCCCCGGCGATTCTCGATCGCGTTCACGTCGAGTACTACGGAGTCGAAACTCCGATCACCCAGATCGCTAACGTCTCAGTTCCAGAAGCTCGGCAACTCATGATCCAACCATACGAGAAGAGCATGGTTGGGCCTATCGAAAAGGCAATCATGAAGAGCGACCTCGGAATCAACCCGAACAACGACGGCACCGGCATCCGTCTCATCTTCCCTGCCATGACCGAAGATCGCCGAAAGGACATGGTGAAGCAAGTTCACGCCCGAACCGAGCAGGGCCGGGTTGCCATCCGAAACGTCCGACGGGACGCTAATGACTCGATCAAAGGACTTGAGAAGAAGAAAGAGATCACCGAAGACGAGGTGAAGGGCGGCGAAGCAAAGGTTCAAAAGCTCACCGATACCTACATTGCGAAGGCCGATGATCTAGGCAAGAAGAAAGAAGAAGAACTGATGCAAGTCTAAAGCTGGGTTCCTGCGCAGGTATGGACACCAAGCTTAAAAAGATTCAGATCCAGGCCCAAGAACAAGGCATCGACCTTGAGGGTCTTCCTCAGCACGTAGCCATCATCATGGATGGCAATGGTCGCTGGGCGAAGAAGAAGGGCTGGCAACGGCTTTTGGGTCACCGCGAAGGCTACAAGGCCCTGCGCGGTGCACTCCTCAACTCCAGCGACCTTGGAATCAAGTACCTCACGGTTTACGCCTTCTCGGCCGAGAACTGGCGAAGGCCATCTGAAGAAGTCGAAGGGCTGATGACGCTTATTGAGAAAGCGACGCGAGAGGAACTGAGGATCATGCACACGAACAACGTGCGCCTCAACTTCACTGGCCGCATCGAGGAACTCCCCGCTGGCTTAAGGGACGCGCTTGAGACGGGAATGGAGATGACGGCGAACAACACTGGCATCGTGTTCACCCTGGCCGTCAACTACGGGGGGCGAGCCGAGATTGTCGATGCGGTCAAAGACCTGATCGCCGCTGAGTTCGACCCGGAGGATATCACCGAAGAGCTAATCTCGGCTCATCTTTACAACCCGCATCAGCCTGACCCCGACCTCATGATCCGGACCGCAGGCGAAATGCGTTGGAGCAACTTCTTGCTGTTCCAAGGTGCCTACTGCGAACTCTGGGTCACCCAAGACCCTTGGCCCGAATTCTCCAAGCAGCACCTGCTTGACGCCGTCAAAGAATTCCAGCGGCGCACCCGAAAGTTTGGCGCCGTGGTTTAGCCAAAGTAGTGAATGTGTGCACGCGGGACATCACTGATACGTACAACTATTCAAGATGATCACAACGATGTTGCTCACTCTTGTCGTCAGCAAAGCAAACGCCCAGTCCGCATCCGGACTCGCGTATCCCAAGGATCCTCGGCAGCACATTGCCGTCGTAGCCCAATCAGGTCGCCAAAGCCCGGTCACGGCCCGGAAGGGTTCCTATCCCAAGGATATCACCGCCAATCTGGCTCAGCCTGCGGTCGGAACTCCGGTCGCAAGTCAGAAGTTCAAGCCCAAAGGCGCATATCCAAAGGACCCACGAAACAACCTGGCCTGGCCCTAAGCTTGGCGATCACCAAACGCTACACTGATCCATCCCAGGATCAGCGATAGACCTCCCAGCGGAGTGATGATTGCGAAGAACTTCACTCCGCTGAGCACATAGATGTAGAGCGAGCCGGCAAAGATGCACATTCCCACTAGAATCAATCGCTTTGGCCAGAGAAGCTTCTCGCTTGCTAATGCCAGAATCAGCAACACGGCTGAGTGGATGAGGTGGTAGTGAGCCGCCGTCTTCCACGTCTCGAGCCCTTCTCCTGTGACGTGAGACTTTAACCCGTGTGCACCAAAAGCTCCGAGTGCCACTGCAAGAGCGCCGCTGACCGCAGCCACTTTGACCCATCGATTCATAACGCCAAGCATACTTGACGCGCAAAATACCCCCGACCTCAAGTGAGCGCAGGGGGTATCTGAGGTTAGCCCTTGACTGTCAGAGACTTGCCGTCGATAGTGGTGTGGACAGTGTTTCCTTTGAACTTTCCGTCAGGGGCTAGCATCTTTTGCTGCTCCTTAGTCAAGTCGTTGAACATTAGGTGCCCTTGCTTCTTCTGGAGATCCCATTGCGCTGGAGTTATTGAGCCCATCAACTTCTTCATGCGCTCACCAAGGTCTTTGAGTTGCGCAGAAGCCTCGCGATGACTGCGCTCCGCCTTAGTCATCTCTTCGCGCGACTTTTCCATCTCCTTCCGAGCCTTTTCCATCTCGGCACGAGCTCCTCGAACATCGACTTCGCGTACTCTTTCGACTTCCCGAAGCGACTTGCTCATCTCTTCACGAACTGCGGCGAGCTCCTTTTGCATCTTCGCACGCTCCTCCTGCGTCATCGGAGGAATCTCTCGCAACTTAGCTAACTCACTGAAGGCCTTATCATCGAACATCGTGCCGAATCCTCCAGTTCTGGTCAATGGCATGCCCGGAACCGTCATGGAGTATGGACGCTTCGGATCTACGGCTCGATCCACCGGAGGACGCGCGAAAATTGTATCAGGCGCAATTGCGTAAGATCGACCAGCCCGGAAGACCAGCGTTTTCCCTCGCAGACTCCAGTAACCACCAAAAACTTCTCCGATCGCGTCGAGGGCCTCATGCAATGGCACGTTCTTGAGATTTAGCGAAAGCCGTCCCTTTGGCATCGAATCGCTGGATCCCGCAAAATTCACACCCTGCTTTGAAAGCCACTTCAAAACGTCAGTTGCCGACGCATCCACAAATGAGCACGAAACTTCCTTCTTAAATTCGAGCATTCTTCGGAGTTGATCTGAGGACGAACTGGTCGTGAACAGGTTACCGATGATCGGAAGCTCGGCCAACCGCGGAACTTCAGTAGCCTGCGCGGGGCGCGTAGGAACTTCACGTGTTTGCACTTCTGTGGTCGGAACAACAGCTGCCGCTAATCCGCTTGAGCTCGTTCCCGATCCGGCACAAGCTCCTTGTTCGTTGCTCTTGACCACAACATACTGCTTGTCGTGAATCAGATCGTCTTGCATGGCGGTAGTCATGCTTGCTGCAAATAAGAGTCCGGATAAGATCGGCATCGTTTTCTCCTGAGCTCCAACGCGAAGTTGGTTGATCCGTGTACGAAACCCCGCTACCAAGAAGTTCCCGAATCAAAAAGAAAAACGAAAAAGCTGTCGTTGACGACGCCAACGACAGCTTTTTGTCCGAGTTTGAAGCTTTAGTGCCCGCCGCCGGTTGTCTTTGGTGGTTCGCCGCCTGGTCGTCTTGCAGGACGAGGGATCTTTGCTTCAACCCACTCAACGAACTTTGCACGATCCTTATCGCCCATTGTTCCGTTGTTCTTCGGAGGCATTGCGCCCTTCTTGACCTCTCGAGCTGAGTTTCGCCACATGCGAGCGTTCTTCAGCGCGTCTTCTTCGGTCATGTTATCCGGGAACATCACGTTGTGCTCTGCCTTATCCTTGTTGTGGCAACTGATACAGTTCGCCTTAACAATCGGAATAATGTCCTTCTTGAAGTCGAGCTTTGTAGTTTTGACAGGTTCTTTGGGAGGGTCTTGGGCAAAGACCATACCTGCGAGCGCGACCACGGCAAGCGCGGGAATGAGGGCGACGGCTTTCATCACCAGGATTGTACGTCGAAATCCACTCGGGGTTCAACAGAATTCTCGGCTAGGTTCAAATCGGATATAATCGAGCCTCCGAGCGAACGATGATGTTTGGGCGGCTCCCATCATGCGCCTTACCGACGACCTCCGAATAACTGACGCCCGGCCAATGATTCCGCCGGCGATCCTGCATGAGGAGATGCCACTCACTAACGACATCGCGAGAAGAGTTGCCGACGCCCGCAACGCAGTCTCGGACACCATCCACGGACGAGACGACAGGTTGGTCGTCGTCGTCGGTCCCTGCAGTGTTCATGACCCAAAAGCCGTTCTGGAATACGCTGAAAGGCTCCTGCCCCACGCCTGCCGCCTCGAGGACAAGCTCATCGTTCTCATGCGTGCTTACTTCGAAAAGCCGCGAACCAGCGTCGGCTGGAAGGGGCTTATTAATGACCCGGATTTGGACGAGAGCTACCACGTCAATAAAGGACTCCGGCTTGCTAGGAAACTCCTTCTCGACGTCAACGAGCTCGGACTCCCCACCGCCAGCGAATACCTTGATCTTCAACTTCCGCAGCACATTGCAGATGTCACAAGCTGGGTTGCAATTGGAGCCCGAACCACTGAGAGCCAAGTTCACCGTGAACTGAGTAGCGGGCTTTCGATGCCCGTTGGCTTTAAAAATACGACCGAGGGCAATGTCCAACGTGCCGTCGAGGCCGTTATCGCAGCCAAACAGTCTCACTGGTTCCCCTCGATCACTAAACAAGGCGTTTCATCCCTTTTCAAAACGAGCGGAAATGATGACTGCCACATCATCTTGCGTGGCGGAACGCAGACCGGGACAAACTTCGACCGGGACTCGGTACAAGCTGCTCGGGAACTCCTTCTTAAGAACGAGCTTCCCGCTCGCTTGATGGTGGACTGCAGTCACGGGAACTCCAGCAAGAACCACAGAAATCAAGCGCTAGTCATCGACTCAATCATCGACCAACTCCAACATCCGGATCACGGAATCATGGGCGTGATGATCGAAAGCTTCTTAGTTGAAGGGGCGCAAAAGGTGGGTCCAAACATGGTGTACGGGCAGAGCGTTACTGATGCTTGTATCGGATTTGAAGAAACAGTTGCCCTACTCGAAAAACTCGGCGCAGCAAACCTTAACAAGTCTTCTTAGGCGTGTTCGTAAATTTGCCGAACTATTTTGCCGATGTTAACTTCTGGAGCAAGTCACTTCAGATGTCAACGAACACCTCCTCTCAATCAACATTCCAAAAGGCCAGTAAAGAGGTTCTTGCGTACCTGGCTCATCGACATCCTATGTCACTTTGGATGGTAACACGTGCAAACGGAAATGAATGGATCGTTCTTGACTCAAACGATCACTCTTACGGAGTCAAGGGAGGCCAAGTTTTCAACTGGTCAGATAGTTTTTGTAGCCGGATGGTCAGGGGTGAGGGCCCGCGCATCGCGCCTGACTCTAACCAAATTGAGGTCTATCGATCGGCCCCCATCGGACAGCAAGTCGATATTGCTGCTTACGTCGGCATTCCGCTTTATGATCATCATCAAGAGTTCTTCGGGACGCTCTGTGCCATCGATCCATGCGTCCAAGACCAGCAACTAACGGAGAGCTTGCCAGAGCTTGAACTGATCGCCTCGCTTCTCATGCACGTCTACGAAGGTGAGGTGGAGCGCAACCGAATCGAAAGACGCACTTTGGCGCTAGCGAATGATTCATGGACTGACACGCAAACCGGGGCTCATACGATCCGTGCCTGGGAGCATGATATTCGATCGGCTGATTTGGAGATTGCTGTGTCAGCCCAGCCGGGTGGAGTGATCGTCATTCATCACGAGTTTGCTGCCGCCGAGGCTGCAGCCTTCATTGCAAACCTCCAGTCAAAACTGGGCAGTTTCAGTAGGATTTACAAGATGGGGACCCACGAATTCGCTATCTTGATGTGCAACATTGGAGAAGTCAAACAGCACGCAGTTCTAACGCTTCTTCAATCCTATACACAGAAGCTCAGCATCGGTTATCACTCACGAAAGGCAACTCAGAACTTTCTGGACTGCTACAAGCTCGCCAAATCTCTCGCAGAATATTCGATGCGAGCGGCGGCTTAACTAGGTTCCGAATCGTCTATCCTCAAAAGGCTCTTGGGCCGCTGGGTGGAGAATTGGAGAAATTTGACGTAATTTTGCCGGCAGGGGGCCGGATTGACGACCATTTCGCGAGAGTCGCGCTGACGCCATACAAGGCGCTGATCAACGTACAAGATTCGATGATCGGCTACAAAGTCATAGACGCTGTGCTGGGTAGCCAGCGAGTGGGACGCACGGTACTCGTGGCATCTCAAGACGTCAAGGAGAAGCTCGGCGGTCGATGCACTTCGGTCTTAAACGACACCGGTGATCTGACCAAGAACATCTCGATGGGACTTCAAGAGCTTAAGTCGCTCGGAAACATCTCGAATCGCGTCTTGATCGTGACGACCGATCTTCCGTACCTGGAGACAAAGTTGATCGATCAATTCCTAGACCTCTGCCCCGACGTCGATCTCGCCGTTCCTCTCATCAAAAAGGAAGAGTATCTCGACCGCTTCCCTTCCGCCACCGGGACCTTTGCCAAGCTCCGAGACGGCGAGTGGACTATTGGCTGTGCCTACCTCTTCAAGCCTGACGTCTTTATCAAAGCGCTTCCGAAGATCGAGCAAGTCGTCGCAAATCGAAAGAGTGTCCCCAAGCTTGCCGGAATCCTGGGTCTCGGGTTCCTGTGGAAGGTGATGACGCGCTCCATTTCGGTCCCAGAAGTTGTCTCAAAGATTGAAGGAGTCATCGGCTGCAAGATCGCCGCCGTTAAAAGCGGTCCGGCGGAACTCGCGTTCGACGTTGACGATATTCCAGACTACGAGTACGCTCTGCGAAACAAGTAAATGGAAACGCACTATCAGGTTCCAATTGAGGATGACTTAGGGCATCCGTCGCCGTACGGCGACCGCCCACTCACTCTTTCGGAGCATCTGACGATTGCTGCCTACTGGTTCGCAACGAACTTCCACTGGGGGGCCATCCTGTTGATTCTCCTTCCCGGAGACATCAGGGTGCTCGCACCCGACAATAAGGCAACTGTCCTCGGACTCGTTACTGGTCTCGGAGCGATTCCTGCCCTCATCGTTCCGCTGATAGCCGGTGCACTGAGTGACCGTTGCACCCATCCGTCAGGTCGTAGAAAGCCATTTCTCGCAAAAGGCATCGCCGTCAACATACTTGGACTCATCATGATGGCGGCGACCGTGCAGATGCACAAACAGCTTCCTGTGCCGCTCGCGTTTTATCTTCTTGGCTACACCGTCGTCCAGATCGGAAACAATATTGCCTCTGGAGCTTTCATGGGTGTCATCCCTGATGTCGTGCCGGATAAAGAGCGCGGTAAAGCTTCCGGCTATATGGCTTTGATGACGCAGTTTGGAACTCTCCTCGGTGCCGTTGGCGCAGGAATGCTGCTTAAAGGGACGCTTGAACGATACTTCGCGGTTGCGCTCGTCCTTGTTCTCGTGGGGTTCTCAACACGAAAAATCAAAGAGTTCCATCAAACCGAATCCCAACCAATCGATTGGAACACCTATTGGCGAAGCATTTGGATTGACCCCAAGCAATACCCTGACTTCGCTTGGGTCTGGATTACTCGGTTCCTTGTCATGATGGGCTTTTATGCCATCATGCCCTTCATCAACTACTACCTCGTCGACGTCGTCGGCGTCGCGCAGGACAAAGTTGATGCAACCGCCCCCATGCTCCTTGGAGTTGTGCTGATCGTTTCATCATTGTCCGGCTATTTCGGCGGAGCAATCAGCGACAAAATCGGTCGAAAGAAAGTCGTCTACATCGCCAACACAATCATCGCAGTCGTCGCCCCTCTCTTTGTCCTAGCCCACTCAATGCCGCTTGCCCTGTTGGTCGGAGCACTGTTCGGATTCGGCTACGGAGCCTACATCTCGGTTGACTACGCCCTCGGTACAGATGTGCTTCCCAGCAATACTGACGCCGGAAAAGACATGGCGGTATGGCACATCGCAATGACTTTGCCCCAGTCAATTACAGCTCCGATCGCGGGAATACTCATCAGCCTTCCAGGGAAGACCACGACTCCCGCATTAGAAGTCGGAGGCGAGGCAATCTCTCACTACAAACTCGCCGGCTACGCGATGGTCTTCATCCTCTGCTCGCTTTGCTTCGCGCTGGGCGCTTACCTGCTGCGGAATGTGAAAGGCGTGAAATGAAGAGCTTTGCTGGCTTCTTCTTCACCACAATCGCCATCATCGGCTTTCTCTGCTGGTACAGCCAGTTTAACTACGACCTCGACAACTTTTACCACCTAGGCCACGCCAAGCTCTACTGGCAAAAAGGACCCACGTTCCGCCCGTTTCCATGGGCAACTTACAGCGTCATTAGCCAGCATAACAGTGATATGTGGTGGGGCTTCCATCTGCTTCTTACTCCCCTTTGGGTGGTCAGGGATCCTGTTTGGGTACTGGGACTAGCGCCCGTTTTTTTGCTTACGTTGCATGTTCTGATAGCGCGTTGGGCGTTGGTTCGACTCCAGATTTCCCAGTGGTACGCCTTGGCCGTGCTCTTCGGCAGCGTCTCTTTCCTGACTCGCATGGACACCGTTCGCCCCCAAACGTTGTCGTCCGTTTTGCTCCTGCTCATCTTTTCGGGGTTGGTCACAAACGGCCCTTGGATCGCACTTTTCGGTTCGGCAGTCTTAGGATTCGTTCACCCGACTCTGTCCTACATGGTCATCCTCGTTGCACTGGCCACTGCATTGACCCGCCGGATGATGAAACAGGAGTGGAACGCCTGGGTCGAGCTCTCCTGTGTCCTCGTCGCGCTGAGCGTTGCCATCCTGCGCCCCGGAATTCCGGACGGCCTAGCCCTACTCAAGGTCCAACTCATCGACCTTATGCTCGCCAAGAAAGCTGGTGCAATCCACAACTTTGGTTCCGAACTGGCTCCGGTGAACCCGTCCTACTTTGTCCGGGCAATGTTGGGTCCGACCCTGATGCTTGGCGCCGCCTTGTTCTTTGCGCTACGAGCAAAGCGAGAGAAAGACGGACATGCTCTTGCCTCCGGTCTCTTAATCGCACTCGGAGCGATTGGGATCGCAATGCTCATTACTCGCCGAGGGGTTGACCAATACGTACCATTCGTCATCACATCCGCGTTGCTCCTGATTCGCCAAACCGGTGGCCTGAACGTTTTTGCCGGTGCAATATTTATTGGTAACTCGGTGGTTTCTGTCGGAGGCTTCATTTGGCAACATCATCTGCGCCCCCACAAGCTGAACGCGACCGACTTCAAGGGAGCCAATGAATGGCTAATAGCAAACACCAAGAAGGGCGAAATCGTCGGCCAGAGTATCTGGTCGGACTTCGGACCCATCTTCTTTTGGAACCAGCATAACCGCTTCTTCGGCGGCATGGACCCTATTTTCCAGTACACGTTCTCTAAGGAGAAGTATTGGGCAATGAGTCTGGGCGCTCCACTCCGGATTCCGGGAGAAACTGGCACGAGCAATCCTAAGGAACTCAAGGATGAGAAACCAATATCCGAGGTCTTTCCGAAAGTCTTCGATACACGATGGCTGATCGCTCACAAGTTAACATATCGAGCCGTCCGGGACGCTCTAAAAGAAGACCCCAAAGTAAAACTCCGCTATGAAGACGATTACGCGATGGTATTCGAGTTTCTGCCTTGATGGCGTAAGATACGTGGTGATGATCGTCGCCGCTTGTCTCTTAATGTCTTGTGCTCTTCAACACACGGCCGCTAATCCACCGAGAAAAGCGCCCCTCGGTGCAAACATCGAGGGGATTGCAGATTGGATGCGTAGCATGCCGTTTGCCGACGTGATGAAATCCTCTCGGGCCTTCGGAAAGCCTGACCAACCCTGGGTAGCCATCTCCAACCTCGACGCCCAAGGCTGGCCCAAAGAAGACTTCGGCGTCGTGTTGTTCGCCGCACTAAACGGAGTAAAGGGGCTCGGCGGCACTTACAAGATTTCTTTCAAAAGCAACGGCACCCCTCAGATCAAAGCTGTCGCCAGCTCAGCAAACATCACAAATCTTAAAAAAGTTGGCGACACCTGGACCGCCGACATGATCCCGCCCAATGAGTTCGAGCAAATCATGCTCAGCTTCTCCGGCACTAATGGCGGCGTCCGCGACCTCAAGATCATGCGGCCAGGAACGCAACCGACCGACACCTTCTACAAGCCCTTTCTCGATCACGTCCGTCGATTCACCACGATCCGCTACATGGACTGGGGAAGCACCAACGGCAACCGCCTCGAAAAATGGGAAGACCGATTGGTGCCGACTTCTCCAAGCTTTGCTAGCCCGAAAGGAGTTCCGTACGAGACGATGATCGACCTCTCGAACATGATCAAAGCCGATGCCTGGATCTGCTTCCCGGCTCATGCCAATGATCAGTACGTTAAGAACCTCGCGGAACTGTGTAAGAAGCGCCTCGATCCATCACTCAAACTGTACATCGAATACAGCAATGAAGTCTGGAACTGGAGCTTCGAACAGGCCACTTACAACAAAGACCGGGCAAACGCCGAAGCGGCCAAAGACCCCAAAATGAGCTGGGATGGCCAAGGTGCCAACTGGACCTGGCCCGCCCGAAGAATTGGCAAGCGCACCGCCGAAATCTCCGATGCCTTCAAAGCCGTTTACGGCTCCGACTTCAAGGATCGGATTCGACCCGTCCTTTGCACTCAAGTCGTCTGGCCCGAAAACTGGCTCTATGAGGGCATGAACTACATTGCCCACAACTATGCCAAACCAAGCGATGTCATCTACGCAATTGCGGGCGCCCCATATTTCAACGCTGAAGAGGTTAAGAAGAAACCGAACGCCACAAAGGACGACATCTTGGATGCGCTGGACAAAGTGATCGATGGTATGCCCAAGTGGGCAAAGTTCAAAGAACACCAGGAGATCATGAAGAAGTATGGATTGAAGTGGCTTTGCTACGAAGCTGGTCCGGACACCTTTGGACCCGAGCATATCGCGGCCAAAAAAGCTTCTCAACTTGACCCTCGAATGGAGCAGCTTTTGGCAAAGTACTGGAAGACTTGGCGGTCTGGTGGCGGCGAGCTGATGAATTACTTCATTGCTGGAGCCACCAACTATGACACTCAGTACGGCACATGGGGCCTCACCGACGATCTGACAAAGTCGAATTCGCCGAAGATTAAGGCGATGGACGCGATCCTTAGCGGCAAACTGTGATTTACCGCTAAGCCCGGGCGTAGACTAGGGATGATGAAATACACCTCCCTGGGCCGGTCGGGCCTCCAAGTTTCGCGCCTGTGCCTCGGCACCATGAACTTCGGCCCCCACGCGACTCCCGAGGAGAGCTACGCAATCATGGACCGCGCCCACGAGCACGGCATTAACTTCTTCGATACTGCCGACGTTTACGGCTGGCAAAAGGGTGAAGGAATCACCGAGAAGATTATTGGAGACTGGTTCGCCAAGGGCGGAAACCGCCGCGAGAAGACGGTCATCGCCACTAAGCTCTACGGCGACATGGGTAGCGGAAACATGGACGGCTGGCCAAACACCAACCGCGTCACCGCCCTCCACATCCGACGAGCATGCGAAGGATCTTTGACCCGTCTCAAGACGGATTACATCGACCTGTATCAAATGCACCACATCTACCGCGACACCCCTTGGGAAGAAGTTTGGGAAGCGTTCAGCATCCTTAAGCAGCAGGGCAAAGTTCTCTACATCGGTTCCTCAAACTTCGCCGGCTGGCACATCGCCCAGGCGAACGAGAAAGCCAAGCGCCGCGGCATCATGGGCCTCGTCTCCGAGCAGTCGAAGTACTCCCTTCTCCAACGCGAAATCGAAATGGAAGTCGGGCCCGCTGCTGAAGCCTACGGCGTCGGCGTCATCCCCTGGTCCCCTTTAGCCAGCGGAGTCCTTGCCGGAGTGATGAAGGGCCAAGAAGGCGCCCGACGCCACGGCGACTGGGTCAAGAAGCTCATTGAGGAGAAGGGAGACAAGCTCACGGCCTGGGAAGACCTCTGCGAATCCATCGGCGAGCAACCCGCCGATGTCGCCCTTGCCTGGACCCTCTCCAAGTCCTTCGTCACAGGCCCCATCATCGGCCCAAGAACCATCGAACAACTCGATGGCTCCCTCCGAGCTCTCGAAATCGAGATCACCACCGAACTCAACGAGAAGATTGACGCCATCTTCCCAGCGTTCAAAACCTCGCCAGAGCACTACGCTTGGTAAGGAGCTAATGTGCTCCGCAGTTGCACTGCGGAGCACGTCTGTTGATACCGTGCTACTTCGCAGAAACCATCTCTGGGAACAGATTAAACTTGAATTGGTAGCCCGACCCACTCGGCTGGATCAAGCCGAACCAGCCTCGGTCGTCCCATGGGGTTACCGAACCGCCGGCACCGACCACTGTCTTCTTCACAGCTTGATAGAACGCTTTCGCCTCTGGCGAATTCCTCAGGCTCTGATCCTTGTCTCGGCCCACTCCGAACTCTCCGTAGTGGATGCCTACTCCCAACGACTGTGCGTGGCGAATAACCTTTTGGATAGGCTCAACAATTGCCGCTTCACCCGGCCACTTGGCATTGCTTCCGTCCTGACCACAGAACGGCCAAGGATCATAGGTGTGCACCGATACGCCCAAGAACGGGTCCTTTCCTTTTCCGGGTAAGAAGGAGCGGTCGGGGTAGTCGGGTTGGAGCATGTTGTGATTCCCTTGCCCATTTGGCATGATCAGCACCGTGCGTTTGGTATTGTTTCCACCGGTCTTCCGGATTGCCGCATAGCCAATCTCGTTAATCCTCCGGGTAAGTGCGATCGCCTGCTGGTCAAAAGGCTTGACAGGTCCGCTCCAGTCTCCCATCTTCCCTTCTGGCTCGTTCAGTACCTCGAACACGACATGGCTCGAGGAATTTTCGAACTGATTCGCGATCCCAGTCCAAAGATTCGAAAATGCACTATCAAACTTCGCTGAGCCGTCATAGCTCTTCTTCAACCAGTGCTCATGGTGGGTGTTCAAGATGACGTACAGATTCTTCGTGGTGCAGTAACCGACGATTTTCCGTAGCTCGGCCAGCCGTGGATGTGACTTCTTGAGATTTCCCTTCTCATCGGCGAGGTTGTCGCCTTCGAACATGTCCATCCATGTAATCGGAATGCGAATGTGCTTCGCTCCGGCAGATCGGTACAAGTCAATAACCTTCTTGGCATCGGCAAACGTGGCTGAGTTAGCCTTTAAGTCAAAGGTATTTCCAAGGTTAAACCCGACGCCCATCGCCTGAATGACAGTTTTCGCAGGCGCAAAAACCTCGAGTCCCTGGCCCTGAGGTCCTAGCACAAAGCTTTTGACAAGTAGAAAGCTGACAATCATCACCATGCAGCATTCTACACAAGCCCAGCTCTGTTCGATCTATCCTAACCGAAAGGCGTAAATCATCTCATACTCTTTGCCGCGCACAACTCGTGCGTGTACCACATATCCGTTCCGAGCTAGGAGCGTCTCCAAGTACGAGACATTCTTCAAGCCGCTGACGTTGTGATACTCCATCAAGAATCCGGTGATCCTATCAAGGAGCCCCGAACGCTCCATCTGCTCGAGCAATTCGTATTCCGCCCCCTCACAATCCATTTTTACAACGACTGGTTGTCCAGGGTGTGCGGCGAAGACGGACTCAAACTCTTCAACCACGGAGCGTAAAGCGCACCGAACTGTCGTCTGCTTTTCCGATGCACCCGTATTCAAATACATCGAGGTAGCTCCCGTGATGTTGCTGTCAAACACGACATCAATCTCTGCCGCTTTGGCCGCCAGTCCCGCGGGATGAACGGTGACTAGCTCGGTAAGTCCATTCCGCTCGACGTGCTCCCGAGCGCGCTCAGCGACTTCTGGAACGAGTTCATAAGCATAAACCCGGAGGCCCAGTTGACTCGCGAAGTAGGTAGCTGCGATGCCGATATTCGCGCCAATGTCGACAATCACCGGCTTCTGATCCAATACGACTCGGTAGATCCCTTCCGAGAAGATCTCACCCACAATCGCAAACTCCATCCCCGACTTGACCGAAAACTCAAGAGACTCATACTTCACAACGAGCTGATCAGCCTCAATTCGTCCCGAAAAACCCCCGCACCGATAAGCCCCCGCATAGGGAGCAAGCACATCAACCGTCCATGGGAGTCGAGAGACATCAACCACGAGATCGCACAAACTGAAGACGTTGCCCGCGAGCGTTGCCTTAGGATCAAACTGCCGCACCTCTTGAAGCAAAATGCGATGAGATCGCCAACCGGAAAGACCGAGGGTTCGGGCAAGGCCCTTAACTAGAGTTGCACGTCCAATTGTGGAGCGATTGGACGTGCAACTCGTTTAGCTTAGGCGATTTCAGGGAATCAGGATTGCCTCAACCGACAGCTCGGACTGCCGAAGCTGAGGAGTACTTGGGATGTTTCTTCCTATAATCGACCAGCCGGTTCCGAGCCGTCGTGAAAATCGGCGCAACCTTGGCCTTCCCCGAAGCACTATTTGTGGTGCTCACGTAGCACTTCGCCTCAGAGCTTCGAACACTCAGTATCCGAAGCTTTGAGGCGAGGCCAATAGCACGCAACGCCGAAAAATGCTGCCGCGAGATTCCGTCAGTAGTGCACTTAGACCGATTAAGAGGTTTTCTCCTCTGTCTTTGTGGCTGCTTGGTTAGGTTTCTTGGGCGTCAGGGCGCTAGTAAGTTGATTGATATCGCCACCGTTCAAGCCGATTTCCGCCATAAGGGAGTCCAACAAGGGTGCTTGCCCACGGTAGCGAAGAGCAGAGTTGACGAGCTGATCAGCTAGACTCCCACCAGTTTGGTCTCCGGTTGCCGCGCTTGAGTTCCCACCCCCGATTCCGTCTACCTGAATGATCTTGATTCCTTCGATCTGCTCCATCGGTTTGACACTCTCGCGGATAATGTTCGGAAGATTTTCGATCAGCAGTTGTTTGATACGAGTCTCCATAACTTCTATGTTCAAGAGGTTCTCAGCTTCATTCAGCGCACGTCGCCCCTTCGCATCTACTTCGTAAGCTGCGGCTCGAGCCTCGGCTGCCAGTCGCTCGCTGTCCGCGGCGGCCTGTGCGGCAATTCTGTTTCGATTCGCCTCGGCTTCGGCAACCGTTTGGATTGCTTGAGCCTGGTCCAAGGCAGCCCTCTTTTCGGCTTCTGCCGCGACAGTTTTCTTAAGCGCCTCACGCTCTGCTTCTTCGGAAGCCTGAACGAGCTCTATGGCCTTTCGACGCTCTGCGGCTTCAATTTCTTTAGCGCTCAGAACCTTTTCCTGAGTGCGCACCGACTCAGCCAAGGCAAGGTTGGCCGCGGCTTCCGCTTCGCTTTTGGCTTTACTCTTCTCGGCAATTGCAACGGCTCGATCTTGCTCAGCAAGTTCCAGTAGCTTTGACTTTTCAATCTCCGCAGCTTCGATCGATTGCTTCTTTAGAATTTCTTGCTCGGAAACGAGCTTCTCCAGCTCAATCCGTTGCTTTTCAATCTCCTGCTTGCTGAGCTGGTCTGCTATGGCTACCTTCTGCTGTGACTGAATTTCTGCTTCTCGAGCCTCCTGGGTTCGAAGAGCCTGCTCACGAGAAATCTCTGCAGCTTGAGCAGCTTTCCTATTGGTAATTTCACGTTCCTGTTCAAGTCGTGCATATTCGGAGTCCCGTGACAATGAAAGAGACTGTTTTTCAGCTTCAAGGTTCTTCAACTGAATCGCGATCTTAGTTTCTTGCTCAATGTCATTACGCTCCTTTCGCTTCGCCTCAATGATCTCAGTTATCTTGGCCAGACCCTGAGCATCGAACGCATTTTGAGGATTTAGATAGTCTTGTGAAGTCTGGTCAAGTGCCGTTAAGGAAACCGATTCGAGCTCAAGGCCGTTCTTGAGAATATCTTCAGAGACTGTTGTCTGAACTCTTTGCACAAACTCGACTCGCTTCTCGTGAAGTTCTTCCATTGTCATCTCAGCCGCAACGGATCGCAAAGCATCGACAAACTTTCCTTCGACCAGTTCCTTCAGTTGCTCAGGTTGCATTGTTCTGCGTCCTAGAGTTTGAGCCGCGTCAGCGATGGCCTCCTCCGTGGGTTTGACCCGAACGAAGAATTCGGCCTGCACATCAACACGCATGCGGTCTTTGGTAATCAACCCCGCCTCGTTATTGCGGCTAATGTTTAGCCGCATCGTGTTCATGTTCACCTCAATCGTTTCCTGAACGACAGGCAAGATAACGGCACCGCCATTGAGAATGATTCGCTGTCCCCCGAAGCCAGTTCGTACAAAAGCCCGTTCCTTGCTTGCGCGTTTGTAGAGCCGAGAGACGATCAACAAAATCATCACGATCGTAATCGCGACGACCGCCACAGGCACGAGCCATTGAGTCACTTGAGTTTCCATTTTCTTTCTTCTTGTACTTTTACTTATCGTTGTTGAGGATGTCCTCAACGTTTCCACTTACCGCAAGAAATCTGGAGCCAGCCTGTTCGACCAAGATGACTTGGCTACCTTGAGGAAAAACTTCCTCAGGATTCTTCGGCTCGACCAAGACGTAGTGGGTTTGACCGTGGTCATCTACAAGCTTTGCCTCGGCGGAAAGCCCGGCCTTAGCAACACCGCTTTGAATTGTCACAAGCCGAAACAGAAAACTCGAACTGGCGACTGCGGTTGTATGAAGTTTAAACTTTGTTTTCGCGAATGCTTTACCGACTAGCCGGCAGCATCCAAGCGTCACGAACATTGCGGGGGCAATCGCAACCCAACCAGGCAGAAAGGCACCGCGAGTTCCGATCGCCATCATCTGGATGACGTAGCCGGTCACAAAGAACGAACAGGTCGCAACGAGGACGAATATCGAAAGCGGCATCGCGGATATGCCAAAGAACTCGAGCAATCCGTTCATCAGCCCATCGGAATCCCAATCGACTTCCAGATCAGCATCTGCTTCTGGAAGATGGATAGCGCCAAGAAGCGTGGCGGTAACTATCAAAAGCGACAACACGGCCAGAACAACGAGAGCAACGACAAATGCCGTATTCTCTTTGGCGGTGAAGAAGTCAGCTATCATTGCCGTATGACGCTACATAATACGAGATTCTCGGGGTACCGTTGCAACTTATTTTTTTACTATCTCTGATTCCAGGGCAAGTTGCACTCGAGACACACAACCCGACCCAAAAGTTAACGGCGATAGGTTGACAAACACCTTATAACGTTGTCTGTTAGATGATGATATAGGATCTCGACGATAGTTCGCACCCAATCTCAAAACCTGACATTTACCACCCCTGTGCCAGGTCGGTGCATTTAGGTTCATGGATACGCACCGACTTCACCGAACTTGGCCAATGAAGGATAGCAAGTTGAATCTAAAGGCACCGACTTCACTGATCGCCGTTCACCCGAGGATCAATCACTCGCCGCAACTGCGCCAACCCTCAGGTGCACAGCCCTTATCGCGCAGATCGAACCGCTTCCAATGTGTGCTTCGCGTGACGCAAATGATGCTCCAGCGAGAAGATGTGCTCTACCTCTTCCTTGGTCAGGTTCGCCACGACATCCTCGTCCTGCTCAACCGAGGTCTTGAAGTCATGCCCTTCCCAAGCCTTCGCCGCGTTGCGCTGCGCAACCTTGTAAGCCGCCGCCCGGGGCAGGCCCTTGCCAACCAGAGCCACCATTAGATGCTCACTAAACACCAGGTCACCCATCTTGCGAAGGTTAGCCGCCATCGTTTCAGGATAGACGTTCAGCCCCGTCAGAATCCGCGCCATGCGGTTCAACATGAAGTCCGCCAGGTGACAAGCGTCAGGGAAAACGATTCGCTCCAACGAGGAGTTCGTCAAATCGCGCTCGTGCCAAGTCGAAACGCTCTCCAGCATCGACACCGCATGGCCTCTCAGGAGTCGAGAAAGACCAACAACCGTCTCCGAGTTCCACGGATTGCGCTTGTGTGGCATCGCGCTCGACCCGGTCTGGCCAGCCGCAAACGCCTCCTGAACCTCCAGAATCTCCGTCCTCTGAAGGTTTCGAAGTTCAGTGGCAATCCGCTCCAGCCCCCCGCCCATCACGGCGAGAACGTTGATAAACTGCGAGTGCTTATCGCGGTTGATAATCTGTGTCGAAGAAGGCTCCGCTTTCAATCCGAGCCGGGCCAAAACTGACGTTTCCATCTCAGGAGAAACAACTGCGTGAATGCCCACCGCGCCGCTGATCTTGCCGTAAGAAAGCTCCTCCTGGCAGGTCTTGATCCGCACAATGTTTCGATCTAGTTCGGCAAGCCAGTTCGCGCACTTGAAGCCAAACGTTACCGGCTCAGCGTGAATGCCATGAGTTCGACCAATCTGCGGTGTATCAATATGCTCCTCCGCAAGTCGCTCAATCTGATCCCGAAGTCGACCCGCCGACTCGAGAAGAACCGAGCAAGAGTCTCGAAGCATCATGCCCAAGGCGGTATCGATGACATCGTAAGACGTGACGCCGTAGTGAATCCACCGCCCCGCCGGTCCAACGTTCTCCTCAAGGCACCGAACAAAAGCGACCAAGTCATGCCGAGTTTCAAGCTCCAGCTCATCGCAACGCGCGATGGTAAATGCCGATTTGTCACGAATAGCCTGCATGTCAGAAGTCGGAATGACGCCTGCATCATGCCAGCCTTCGCAGATCGCAACCTCAACTTCCTGCCACCTCTCGAACTTGGCCTGCTGGGACCAAATGTCGTTCATTGCGGCGGTAGAGTAGCGATCAATCACACCCTTAAGGGTACCTTCCCACCTGCTTTTGAACCCAGTCCAACGGGATCAAGGCGAAGTTTTTCCCCTTGCTATTCATCGCCGCCATCAGACGAACCCCAGGTCGATCAATGATGTCGATCCCGTCGGTCTCATCAATCTCCGCCGAGAAACCTCCCCGAGGGATGCCACTCCGCTTGTCATAAAACCAATAGTAAGACTTATCTTTACGCTGATCAGTTGACACCAGCAGGTCACCCATGATTGCCAACCCCTCGTGGTCGCCGAGGTGAAGCGGATTCCGAATCAGCATTATCGGCCGATCAACCGCTTCAGGACGAGCGTCGTACACCCAAATTCCAGTTCCTTCGTCAGAGTAATAGACGCGGCTCGTCTCAGGATCGACGACAATCGATTCGGTCTCCTTCTTACCGCTGAACGCTCCAAACCGCCGAACGCTGACGGCATCAATCTTGTTTGTCACCCGGTTCCATTTTAGTTCGAGTTGCTCGATGTGCTTAGTCGTCCGTCCGGCTTTCGGCGTCACAAACACATAGGAACGAGCAAAGGATTTCCAAGCAGCGATCCCCATCGGAGCTCGATCTTCTCCAGTCTCGTTGACGAAAACTTCCGTGCTCCCAGAATAGTCAGTGAACACCTTTCCACTCCAAGCCAAACTGAGTATTCGGAGCCGGTTCGAGAGTCGTTCCGTCACTACGGCCGTCGGCGTTTTGCCAACAAGTGAATCGGTTCCATCGAATACGGCAACGTTGTTCGGACGATCAAATGGTTCCGACTTGGCTACGAACTTGCCCTGCAAATCAAACGCGTAGAGAGCACCATTCTTCTCCTCCTTATCGGTGCCCAGAATTAACGACTTCTCCGGTTGGGCTGAGTTATAGGCGAACGCCGGATCATCGGCGTCAAACTTTACCGGCTCGGTGAACAGGATTGAACCAAGGAGTAACGTGGATGTGAGCATAGATTCGGGAAAGAAAATGGCACCGACTTCCGTCGGTGCCATGTAATTCATCGAGAATGAACTACTGAACCTGAAGTCCAGTTGCCGGATCCATAACCGGAAGACCACCGAGCGAGTAAGCAGCCTTGCCCCACATATAGCGGTTCACATTAAAGGTAGCAGCGATCGGTTGGAACTTTGCGCTTGAATCAACGAACACGTAGTTGTTACCCGTATCAAACCGTCCACCGTTTGTGTACCGAAGGGTGTGGGTTAGCCCTCCATTGGTCGTGAGAGCTTCGCAGCTGAAGACTGCGCCGACAGTTCCTCGACCGACCCACTTACCTAGCTGGCCAGCAACTGCTCCGCTCGTCGTCATTGCTTCAAGCGGCAAGTCTGATGCCGAGGTGGGAACGCTTGACCCGCTCAGGTCTCGTTGTCCTCTTCGGGCGATACCGAACGCTGGTCGGTAAGATCGGTACTCGCCACCCGCGCTGACCTGCATACAGAACTGCTTCTCGGTTGCCGGTGCTACCAAAATGGTCTGGCTGACTCCATCAACGGCAGTTGCATTGACAACATTGGCAGTGTCTGAGTCTTGTCGCTTTCGACCGATGATCGATTGGTTTGCGACGTAAGATGTTCTACCTACCTGTAGTGTGTAGACCCCAGCCGGATATCCCTGAAGAGCACAACCGTCCACAGCTCGCTGCATACCTGGCTCACCGAATCCACGGTTGTTGTTGGTTCGGTCTGCACAACCCGGTGCCCATCCGCCAATGGCGTCGACTGGACTGACGAAGATCTGCTCGTTCTTCATGTAAGGGAGGGTCATCCATGTCCAATGAACTTCATTACCTGCCGAGTTGTTCTCTCGGTGGTTACTTGGCATGAACACGTCATCGTTATCAGCGATGTAGAGTTGGAGTCCGATTCCAATCTGCTTAGAATTGCTTAGATCGGCTGATTTCTTCGCGGCCATCTTTGCCTGGGCGAATACTGGGAATAAAATTGCAGCGAGGATCGCGATGATGGCGATCACGACTAGAAGTTCAATAAGGGTGAATGCCTTGCGGGTCATGACCCAAAAATGAAACCTCTCCATTGTTAAGAAGAGGTTTCATGAATGTTAAGGAATCGTTAATCTTGTTAAACCTTAACGAATCGCTTGATCGGTCTCAGCATCAAAGATATGGAGCCGATCTAAATTGACCAGAATCTCCGCCTCGGAGCCAGGCCGGAGTTTTGTCTCCTTGTCAATCGAGGCAACAAGCTTTGCACCATTGACCTGAAGGTACGCGACATATTCATGACCAAGCGGCTCCATAACGTCAACGAGAGCTTTCATCGTGTTATCTGGAGTGGATGGCACGTTAGTTGGCAACGCCTTGTCGAAAAGCTCTTCCGGGCGAATGCCAAGTGTAACTCGCTTTCCGTTCATTTCAGCTGCTGGGTGCCCGCTTGGCAGTGGAAGTGAGAAAGCGCCGGCGTCAACGCGACCCTCTTTGATAACAGCATCTAAGAAGTTCATCGGAGGTGAGCCGATGAAGCCCGCGACGAACTTGTTTGCCGGATGCGAGTAAACCTCCTCTGGCTTGTCGCATTGCTGTAGAACTCCGTCCTTCATGATCGCCATTCGCTGACCCATGGTCATCGCCTCGACCTGATCGTGAGTTACGTAAACCGTTGTAATGCCGAGCTTTCGGTGAAGCGAGATCAGCTCGTAACGTGTTTGGACGCGTAGTTTCGCGTCGAGGTTCGAGAGAGGCTCGTCCATCAAGAATACTTTCGGTTTTCGAACAATCGCTCGGGCAAGCGCGACTCGTTGACGCTGGCCGCCGGAAAGCTCCTTCGGACGCCGAGTGAGGTACTTCTCGATATCTAGCATCCGAGCGGCTTCTTTTACTCGGTTATCGATGTCTTCCTTGATTCGCTTCGCTTCAGCAGCGTTTGCTAGTTGCCAAAAGAATCCCTTGAGCTCTCGGAGTCGGAGGCCAAACGCAATGTTGTCATACACGTTCATGTGGGGATACAGCGCGTAGTTTTGGAATACCATCGCGATATCACGGTCTTTTGGCGGAACATCGTTGACACGAACTTCGCCAATCATAATGTCGCCAAGTGAGGCTTCTTCGAGTCCTGCAATCATGCGTAGCGCAGTTGTCTTTCCGCAACCCGAGGGTCCGACGAGAACCATAAACTCTTGGTCTTTGACTTCGAGGTTGAGGTCGTTGACTGCTTTGACGTCCTTGCCAAATATTTTGCTTACGCTTTTGAATGCGACTCCTGCCAATTTGTTACTCCGATGTTCCCCAGCGTTGGGGCTAACGCCGATTATAACCTGTTTTCAACTAGATTTCGACCCTCTAACCAACGCTTAGGTATCTTTATGTTTCCCCAGATGCAGAATCGCCGCGCTTTTACGCTGATTGAACTTCTTGTGGTGATCGCAATCATCGCCATCTTGGCCGCGATTCTCTTTCCCGTCTTCGCTCGTGCTAAGGAAGCTGCAAAGCAAACGGCCTGTCTTTCCAACCTGAAGAACATCGGATTGGCGTTCACCCTGTACGGCTCGGACTCGGATGATATGCTTCCGAATACCAACGTCACCGGGCTTTGGACTGGTCGACGATTCCGCTTCCCGATCATGCCCTATCTTGGCGTGAACCAAAAGAGCCGAGCGACGAGCCAGTACGATTCAGACTCACCTTCGGCGATGCTGTATTGTCCCTCCGACGCATCTCGTTCGCTCTTCAATGACACTTCCTATTCGTATGTTTCCTCGCTTTATCGGCCGCCGTCCTTCTTGGCTTCGGTGACTTCCCTAGCTCAGTTGGCTGGAGACGCCGCTTGCCCAGTTGGGACATGTGAATCGGTGTCTTTCACCCAAGTATCTCAGCCGGCTTCCAAGGTTATGGTTTTTGAGTGGGTGAATGCCCACAACTTTGGCCAAACTGGCCCAGTAGGGCCTTGGGGCAAGAATGTCGGTTTTTCCATCGGTCCTGGTTCCCTAGAGGGTCGTCGGAACTTGACGTTTGTTGATGGCCACTCGAAGAGCTTTTCAGCTTCGCAGATGTCGGTCAACCCAAATTTCGGTTCGGCCGATCCGAACTTGACACCGGGCGGGTACGACGGATCGGACCTGAAGTAGCTTTAAAGCCTCGGTCGGTACGCCAAACCCCTATGAACTACCGAATACTAAGAGAACCCAAACAAGTGATACTCCGCGGCCCACCAACCTCTATAGAGGGATAGACCTGCAATCACCGCCAGCCGAGGTGTCTTAGTAGGAACCTCCACCATCTCAACTCTCTGTACCTTTATAGGATAGAGTACGTTGCGATGGCAGCGAGTTTGGGGCAGCCTATTTGAAGAAGTCAAACTTTGCTAATTTATCTCTTACCGAAGCCAAGAACGCACCGGCAAGCATTCCGTCGATCAGCCTATGATCGTAGGTGAGAACCAGGTGCATGATGGAACGGATTGCGATCATATCGTCCACGATGACCGGGGTCTTTTTGATGGCGTAGACGCCAAGGATGCCGGCTTGCGGAGCGTTGATCATCGGAGTTCCGAAGAGGGCGCCGTAGGTTCCGGGGTTGGTGAGGGTAAAGGTTCCCCCTTGGACATCGGCGACCGAGAGTGAATTGGAGCGAGCCTTCTTCGCGATCCCGTCCAGGTCTCGAGCGATGTCGATCAGAGACTTAGCCTGGCAGTCACGAATGACGGGCACGATGAGTCCGCCTTCGCCCTTAGCTCCGAGCGCGACCGCGACACCCATGTGGACGCCTTTGGTCTTGACGATGTTGTTATCTGGCATCAGCGCCGCGTTCATAAGCGGGAACTCGACGAGGGCTTCGGTGAGCGCTTTAATGAAGAACGGAGTATAAGTGAGCTTAACGCCGTAGGTCTCTAGGAAGGTCTCCTTGTTCTTATCACGGAAGTTGACCATGTGGGTGACATCAACTTCGGTGATCGTGGTGACGGTGGGAACCTGTGATGACTTGACCATGTGGTCAGCGATCATCTTGCGCATTCCGGCAAGCGGGGTGATTTCTTGGTCAGGACCTGCAACCGTTGCGGCTGGGGCCTTAAATTCTGGAGCTTTGGCGACGGGTGCAGCTTTGGAACCACTTCCTGCAAGGAAAGCCTCGAGATCTTTCTTCGTCACTCGTCCACCTTCGCCCGATCCTTCGATGCTGGCGAGTTGGGCCTCGGAAACATTGTTGTCCTTCGCCATCGCTCGAACGAGCGGGGTGTACCAGCGCTTTTCAGCCGAAGGCTGGATGTTTGAAGTTGGGATTTCGGCGGGAGTAGGTGTAGGTGCTTCCGCCTTGGGAGCTTCTTCTTTCTTGGCAGCAGGAGCCGGCGCGCTAGCGGCGGCGGATGCATCCGTTTCAATGAAGCCCATCGCCTCAAAAACCTTGACCGGGGCACCTTCTCCAATAACGATTTCGGTTAGCACTCCAGCTGAAGGAGCACCAAGTTCTGTGTTGACCTTATCGGTCATGATCTCGACTACCGGCTCGTCTTCCTTGACGGTGTCACCTACCTGTTTTAACCAGCGGCTGACTGTTCCTTCATGGACAGATTCACCGAGCTCGGGCATCAAGATTTCTACACGCATTTCTTTCTCCTAGTCTACCGATTGAGAGCTGAATTCGGCGGCAATAAAGCTCCGCAAATCCGCCTCGTTGACAAGTGGCTCGCCTGGCGAGACGTTGTCGAGTTTGCCATCCTTCATCCACTGTTCCAACTCGCCAACGAGCGAGAAGAGGTGGTCAAAACTATCCACCCAGAACAGCAGGGGTTGGTAGTGGTCAATTTCAAAATACTGGTTGATGACCCACTCGAGCTGGATCGGAAAGCGCTGGACTTCTGATGACTCGACGCAGTGCTCGATTTCGCCGTACGAGCTCAAGAGGCCGCTGCCATAAACCTTCATCCCGTCGGATTCCTTCATCAACCCGAATTCAATGGTGAACCAGAAAAATCGCGCCATCGCTTTGATGATGCTCTCGACCTTTTTCACCTGCTTTTCGGGATCCTTGATGCCTTGGGCGATCTCGGCGGCGAGGTGGGCTAGGTCGCCAAACCGGACCAGAGTATCGGCAAATGCACGGTCGGTATGCATTGGCACATGGCCAGCGATGTCATGGAAGATATCAGGTTCCGGCAGATAGTCGAGCTTATCACCGCGCCGGATCGTGATCGTAGTCGGAAACTCTCGATTGCGCAGGCAATCGAAAAACATAAAGGCCGGAACGTATCCTGCAACGGCCTTTGCTCTGAAACCGGTGAGCGGGTTAAGAAACTGGTTGACATCGTCGAGTTTGGGAACTCGTTGAGGATCAAGACAGAGGTTTGCGATACCACGCATGAAGTGCTGGTTCGCATACTTTTCCCAGCGAGGAGACATTCGAGAGTACAGAGCCGCCCAGGCCTCATGGTTTGCCTCCGAGTAGAGATCGTAGGGCTGTTGGATGTAAAGCTCTCCGGCCGCCTTGCGCTCTTCGATAAACGGGGCTTCCGTGGTGGTAAGACCGATTTGAACCGGAACTTCTTCGTTCGCAGTGGTCATTGTGCCTGCAAGTTTACTAGGAAACCTAGTAAAGACGCTCCGCGTTCGCCCGCTTTCGGAAGAACTCTCGGATGCCAATTCCGATTGATGTCAAGAGCGGTAGAAGCAAGCCAAGGTAATGAGCGTATCGAACTTTTCCGGTCGTCAGTGTATTGGCGTAGAGGATCTCTCGAGTGAACATATACTTCTGAAACCCGAAAAGCAGCGCTAGTCCGAAGGCAACATACACAACTGGCATCCACTTGGGCCGCTTGCCCTCGTTTTCCAGGTACCTGTTTGAGGCAGAATAGGCGAGGACTCCGAATACCAAGAAGAGCAACGGGACCATCATGATCTCCAACGCACTCTCGGGCGAGCCAGACTCCGGGTTAAAAAAATCCATATTTCTCCTTTGAATTATGGCAGAGCCAGGTAATTCTTACAGGGCTATTCGCCGGTCTGTCTCGGGAAACTGACTTCACTGACCGTCCACCCTAACACATCTCGAAGCGAAAAGGTTCCGTTCATTGATCGTGAAAGGTTTTCAACGATCTGTAACCCAAGGCTTTTGGAGTCTTTGGGATTGAACTCTGGAGGCAGCTTGTCGCCGCTATTGCTGACCCAAAGATTGACGTTGCCTTCCTTTTCCTCAACCGTCACGTGAATTTCTCCCTCGCTGCAGACCTCGAAGCCGTGTTCAATTGCGTTGCTAATGAGTTCATTCAGGAGCAGGGCAACGGAGGTTGCTTGGTTCATGTTGAGCTTTAGGTCAACGCCTCGAACCAGGAAAGAAATCTTCTTGTTCGGCATCAGTAGCGAGCTCTGGTGGTGGTGAACTAGGGCTTCGGCGATACTTTTGATTCCCACATGGTCGAGGTCTTCTCGGCTCAGTAGATCATGAACTGAAGAGATTGTCAGGATACGAGTGAGGACGTCGTTTAAGGCTTGTTCTAACGTCTTGTAGTTCGCTGTTCTGAGCTGGAGACGGAGAAGTGATGCAACTTGCTGGAGGTTGTTTTTCACTCGGTGGTGCATCTCCTGCATTAGCGTTCCGCGAACCTGGAGCTTTGCATTTTCAATTGCAAGAGCGGCTTGCTGGGCAAGTGTCTCAAGAGCCTTGATCTCATCGGGCGAGAAGTCCCGGACTTCTTCGGTGTAGCAACTTAACACGCCAACTGGTTTGTCGGCGATACTCAGCGGGACGCAGATCATGCTTCGGAGACCTTGCTCAACAGCAAGGTCGTGGCCGATGTACTCACTGTCGGTCTGAACGTCGCGCACGATGATCGGTCGATCTTCTTCAAGAGCGCGACCCGCAATCGATTCTCCGATTTGAATCGCTCGTTTACGTTGATAGGCCTTCACGGTTGCCTGGGTGGCTTTGAGGACCAGCTCTTTCCCAGCCTCGTCAACGAGCCGAACTGTGCAGACCTTATAGTTGAACTGTTGAGCAGTCAGATTCACCAACAACTGAAGAATCTCGTCTAGGTAAGGCGAGTTTGTCATCCGCTGGGTGACTTCGTTTAATGCGCCTAGTCGGTTCGACTGAGCTCCGACTTGAAATCCGGCTCGGAAGGATTTGTAGACCATCGCGAGGGTTGTTGCGCTATCTTCGAGCTTCTTCTTCACTGGCACCGAAAAGCGCCAGGGTTTCTGCCGTCTCAAGAGCAATACGCCGAAGAGGTGCCCGGTTACGTGCCGCAACGGAACCGCTGCAACCGCTCCAGACTCATGCTCACTCAGCCCAGGGTACTTGGCGTAGTTCGGATGCTTGAACGCATGATTCGAGACGTATTCGCCCTCGCCCTGCAGAATGACCTGTCCGGTGATGCCGATCCCTTTTCCAAGCTTCAGCCTCCCAACCATCTCGGGCACAACTGTACTCGCCCGAAGTATCAGCCCATCCTGAGAGTCCCGGAACAGAATGTCGCACGAATCGGCCCTGGTTTCTCGCTGAACGATATGCACCATCTCGTTCAGTAGATCATCTTCCGACCAAGTATTGGCGGCGGCCCGAATTAGTTCGCGAGTGGCTTCGAGTTCCATGGGTCAGAACGGGCCAATTGCTGTGGTGCTCACCTTGTCGGCGCCCAAGGTTCGGCCTGCAAGGGCGATGATTTGGTCGTTAGTGACCTTGTTCAGGCGCTCAAGGGCTTCGTCCACGGTCACCTGGCGCTGGTAATTGAGCTCATTTCGACTTTGACGCATCATCCGCGAATTCATCCCCTCAAGTGCCAGAACAAGATTCCCGGCGAGCGATTTTTTGGTTCGCTCCAGTTCATCTGCCGACAAACCGTTTGACATTACGTCATCAAATTCCTTCCGGACGAGCTCCTTCACAAGCTCCCAATTCTTTTGGCTGGTTCCGCCGTAAACTGTGTATGCACCACCAGCTCCGTAACTAAGGACGTAGGAACCGACGGAGTAGACCAGGCCCCGCTTCTCCCGAATCTCTTGGAAGAGGCGGCTTGACATGGACCCGCCAAGAGCGGAATCAAGAATGCTCATCACCGCGATGTCTTCCTCGTCATAAACTGATATTCCGTCGGTACCGATACAGAAATGAACCTGTTCGGTGTCCTTCGCAACCTCGTTCACGATTGCAACGCCCGCCGGACGGGAAACTTGGGTCGACTCACCGCCATTCGGAATCTTGCCAAGATACTTTTCAGCAACTTCTTTCACTTGCTCAACATCCACATTTCCAGCAATGCTGAGAACGACGTTCTCGGCCCGGTATCGCCGGTCCATGTAGTCTCGGATGTGGGTCGCTCGGAAGGAACGGACTGACTCCTCGGTGCCAATGATCGGCTTGCCGAGCGGGTGGTCACCCCAGCGGTAGCCAAGATGAAGTTCGTGTACATGGTCACCTGGTTCATCCAACGAGCGCTTGATTTCTTCGCAGACAACCTCTTCTTCCCTTTCCAACTCCTCGGGATCGAAGTTGGAATGCAACATCATGTCCGAAAGGACATCGACACCGTTCGCAACGTCATCCGAAAGAACTCGGCAGTAGTAGCACGTTGATTCCTTGTCCGTGAATGCGTTGAGCATTCCGCCGCGGCCTTCAATCGACTCAGCGATTTCCTTAGCCGTTCGCCGTTCAGTTCCTTTAAACAGCATGTGCTCGATCAAGTGGGTAATCCCAGCCTCATGCTCAAGCTCGTGGCGGGAGCCCGTTTTGCACCAAAGCCCAATTGCCGCAGATCGGACATAGGGGACGTTTTCGACAAGGATTCTGACGCCGTTTGCCAGCGTGATTTTATTGATTTCGCTCATTGGTTAGCCAAGTTTGGTGGAGAGCATCCCGAGACGCTCCATTGAAAATTGAAATTCGTCGCCTTTGGTGACTGCGCAGGCAGAGTCGTCGAAAATCGGTCCGATGCAGAAGAGATCACCGCTTTTCAGAGTGCAAGTCTCACTTGCCAGCTTCACTGCTTCAATCAGCGACAGCGAAAACTCTTCAAAATTCAAAAAGCCCTTCTCGTCTCCATTCACTCTGATTGACGCGGAAAGTTTGTACATGATTCCGTTGTCCGTGGGGGTCATCACATCATCCAGGTCGTCGGGGGTCGTAATGACCGGGCCAACCATAATTCCGAAATCCTGCGCTCGGCCGATCAGCAACCCATCGTCTTGTTGGACACTATTCGAGGAGAGAATATTAACGAGCGTGAATCCGAGCAGAACTGCCTCAGCGTCATCCTCGTCAAGCTGATATCCAGTGCCACCAATCACAGCTCCGAGGTAGGAGCGCACGACGTAGTCGGTCGCAGTGTCAGGGAGTTCAATCACCATGCTCGGCCCAATCACGGCGGCGGGGTTAGCATAAACGAAACCGGTATCCGCAACATCGGTTCGGAAAACCCGGATCGATGGCGGAGTCGGAACCGGGGCGAGCGGACGGACGTCGGCAGCCTCATGAACCCCAATGGCTTCGGTGCCATCGGTCTCATAAATTTTTCCGTCGTAAACCATTCCTGAGCGAATTGTTCCTGGCTCGGATTTCAGTTCAAAACGGCAAAGTTTCACCCGAACAGGATACCTTTTCGAGACGATTGACCCTTAAACACGAAAACGGCTAGATGCACCCGGCAATTCCGTGGTATGATTCACCCGCAGAACAGGCACGACCTGGGAGAATCTGGATGCCGAAAAAAATTCTTGTTTGTGACGATGAGCGACATATTGTTCGCCTGATTCAAGTCAACCTTGAGAAACAGGGTTACACGGTTGTGACCGCGTTTGACGGAAAGGAAGGGCTTGAAAAGGTTAAGGCGGAGAAGCCAGATATGGCTGTACTTGACGTCATGATGCCTTATATGGACGGCTTTGAAGTTCTTAAGTCGCTTCGCAGAGAGCCAGAGACCGAATCACTTCCGGTCATCATGCTTACCGCAAAGGCGCAAGATAAGGACGTCTTTGAGGGCTACCACTACGGTGCTGACATGTATCTCACCAAGCCGTTCAACCCAATCGAGTTGGTCACGTTCGTCAAGAGAATCCTTGATGGAAACGACGGCGGCAGCGGAAGCAGCAAGCGTATCGATCTCTAACCCATATCACCAGATTCAAAAAACCTGAGAAGAATGCCTTCTCAGGTTTTTTTGTGATTACGGAACAAGAAATGTTGTTGAGAATTCGTATTCTTGTGTTATGATTCTTGTGAATACGAATTCTCGGAATGAACCGAGAGTTGTAAGGACGCACCAATGAGGGTGACACAGCGCGATATAGCAAGGTTGGCAAAGGTCTCACAGGCTACGGTTTCGCGTGTGTTGTCGGGTGACGTTCGAGTTGAAGAAGAAATTCGAGATCGAGTTCTTCGCATCATGGCGGAAAAGAACTACAAGCCCGATGTTCGTGCTCAGGCACTTCGCAGCAAGCGAGCTGGAATGATCGGTCTCGTTATCAAGCGGCCTCAAGGCGGAATCTCCAACGATCCGTTCTTCGCAAACCTGATCTCATCCATCGTCGATGAACTCTCCGGATCGGACTTCCATCTTTGCGTCGACTCCGCGATGAGCGACTTCTCACACGAAGCGATCTACGACGAGATGCTCCGCACCCGGCGGGTGGATGGTCTGATTCTCGTTGAGTCCGAGGCTTCTGACGATCGCATCATTCGGCTCCAGCGCGACCACTTCCCCTTCGTTCTCATAGGCAATCCGCTTCACGCGGGAGAGGTACACAGTGTTGACAACGACAATGTCCTAGCCTCGGAAACCGTCACCCGGCACCTAATCGAGCAAGGGTACAAACGAATTGCGTTCCTCGGTGCAAGATCAGGGATCACCGTTTCGGACGACCGCATCGCGGGTTACCAACGCGCCCTTCGCGGAAGCCAGGAAGATCACCTCGTTTTTCACGCCGACTTTGGGAGCGAGAATGCCCGAAGAGCGGCTTTTGAGTTCCTCGGCCAAGATGATCGCCCGGACGCAGTTGTCGTTCTCGACGACTTCATGGCCCTAGGCGTCTCAATCGCCGCCCGAGAGAAGGGGCTTTCGATTCCCGATGATCTCGGCATAGCCTCGTTTAACGACACGAGTCTCTGTGAAGCAGTCGGTGGGGGACTCACGAGCGTCAACCTCAACATTCCAGCCCTTGTCAAGCAGACCGTCGAGCGGCTCATCCAGATCATTGATGACGAAAACGTGCCGACAAATCGTCGGCTGATCATACCGGCAAAGCTGAGCGTTCGGCAGAGCACGATGCGAAAAGGGGTGATGCGATGATGCTTGTTGGAATGCTGTTCGTACAGGAGACGCTTCAGAAGTTCGTTTTCGTTGCCGACGAAAACCTCAATTCGGTCAGCGTTGCGGGCACGTTTAATAACTGGAACAAGGACGCCAACCCGCTTACTCTTGGCGCGGACGGTCGTACCTGGACAACAAACATCAAGCTCGGTCTTGGCAAACACCAATACAAGTTCATCAAGAACGGCGATCAGTGGATCACCGATCCAAAAGCCACGAAGAACGAAAACGACGGCGGCGGCAACATCAACTCGATTCTCTTCATCACCCCTCCGGATTACAAGATCAAAGCGAGCCGAACTGATGGGCAAACCGCGAAAAGCGCAATCTTCCACGAGCCGCTCGCGCCCTACTTTAACTTCTACAACGGAAGGGTTCAGCTTAAATTCAGAACGCGTCCAGGCGATGTTCAATCGGTGAAAGTAGTTTCCGGAAAAGTGGCTGTAAGCGCAAAGGAATCACCAATTGACGACTTCTATTCCAACTGGAAAGCCGACCTTCCTTGGGACGGAAAGTCAAAGTTGTTCTACCGTTTTGAAGTCTCCGATGGAGCAGCTAAGGCCAACTTCTCTTATTCGGTGGACCCAGCCAAGACCGCAGTCTTCACCACCCCAGCTTGGGTTCCACAAACCGTCGTTTATCAAATCTTCCCGGATCGATTTGCTAACGGAAACCGCTCAAACGACCCCGTGGACGTCATGCCGTGGGACGCAAAACCAACTTATAGCAACCGTTTCGGTGGAGATGTCGCGGGTGTAAGCAAGCACCTCAAGCACCTGAAAGACCTCGGAGTCGGCACGGTCTACTTCAACCCGATCTTCGCCAGTCCGAGCAACCACCGCTACGAAGCCGACGATTTTTATCAGCCCGACAAAGACTTCGGGACGCAAGCCGAATTCATCGCCCTCACGAAAGAGATGAAGGCGAGCGGAATCCGAACCGTGATGGACTTCGTGTTCAACCACACATCGCCGAGATTCTTTGCCTTCAAAGATCTTGCAGAGAAGGGTCAAGACAGTAAGTACAAGGATTGGTACTTCCCCAAGAGTTTCCCAGTGGTGAGCGGAGACAGCAAGACTTACGAAGCGTGGTACGGCTTCCCTTCCATGCCAAAAGTCAACATCGTTCACCCAGAAGCGCGAGACTGGTTCCTAAAGATGGCTCAGTTCTGGCTGAAGAACTCGGCGCTGGACGGAATGCGGCTCGACGTTGCAAACGAAGTGAACCCAGAGTTCTGGCGAACAATGCGACCAATTGTCAAAAAGGCCAATCCTAACGTCTGGATCATCGGCGAAATCTGGGGCGATGGAAACCCTTGGCTCAAAGGCGACCAGTTTGACTCGGTGATGAACTATCAGTTCCGAGATGCTTGCTTGAAGTTCATCGCGAAAGGAACCACCAACTCAACCCAGTTTGCGAACCAACTCATGAAGGTTCACGAGAGCTACGTTCCGCAGGTGAGCAACAACATGATGAATCTGCTGAGCAGCCACGATACGGCAAGGTTTCTCACCGAAGCTGGTGGCGACAAGGATCTCCAGAAGCTCGCAGCCGCAATCCAGTTCACCTGGGTAGGCGCGCCAAGCGTCTATTACGGCGAGGAGCTAGGCATGGAAGGTGGAGCCGACCCGGACAACCGACGAGGTATGGCGTGGGACATGGCGACCCCGACAAACAGCATGCTTGGATACTATAGAAAGCTCGCCGCGCTCAAGAAAACTAACTCAGCACTCTGGACTCCGAACGTAGAATTCGCCCAGATCGAAGGTACCGAAAGCGACAAAGTGGGAGCCTACTACCGCACCAGCAACAAAGACGCCGTTGTCGTAGCCTACAACCGTTCCGATATGGAACAAACGATTTCTCTCCGCCCTCCAACAACCGTGCGAAAGCTCGCGAGCGGAGGATTCTCTGACATCATCTCCGGCGACCGTGTTGCGGTCTCCGATCGACCAGTAATCATCAAATTGCGACCGAAGTCAGCCCGCGTGTTGGCGACAGTCGCGAAGAAATCCTCGCTTGCCCCCCAGGTTCAGCTCTTTGCTGTTTCGAAAGGGGATTCGGTTCAACGCCGAGCGAATTCCATTCAGGAGCAAACACAACAACCATGAAAAACAATCGAGCGTTTACGCTCATCGAACTCCTCGTCGTGATTGCGATCATCGCAATCCTCGCCGCGATCCTCTTCCCAGTCTTCGCTCAGGCGAAAGCAGCTGCAAAGAAGACGGCCGATTTGAGCAACATCAAGCAACAGATGACCTCCACATTCTTGTATGCCAGCGACGCAGATGACTTTCTTCCGGTAGGAGTCTTCCAGGAAGACTACGTCATGTCCGCTCGACTTCAGCCGTACATGAAGAATCGTGAAATCTTCAAGAATCCGGGTTCACCTTATCCAGAAGGCGCCGTGCAGCGTCAAAAATCAAAGGGCGATCCTTCACAACCGCTACCGGGCTACATGCTACCTCCAGATGACGCCTGCGTGGGCTTGGGGACTTCAACCAGGCCAGGAGCGGGGCTGTTTAGTGATATCTATCCTCCTATGGATTATCGCCTTAACCAGAATATTTTTGGTTACGAACAGGCTGCCCTTGGGACCCCGTGCCGAACTTCTGGAAGGTATGGTTACTACGCTCCAGCTCCTAACAACTTCAGCGCAGGCGGTGCAGGAACAGGAGTCGGTGGCAATGGTGGTGTTGAAGGCGTTGGTCCAGGTTCAACACAATTCGTAAACGTTGCCAAAGTAGTAGTGTTCATCGACTTCCCTCCGACAAGGTCGACTTGGCCAGGAAATTCAGGCCTGCCAGGTTTCTGGGGCATCACTTCCGGTTATTGGTCGAACGGATCCAACGTTGCTCACATGGACGGTCATGCTAAATACTACAAAGGAACCAAGCTACTTCCAAACCAGAAGGAAGATGGAACCATCCTGAATGCAGGGACTTGGTGTGGTTCAGAGGGTGGAACTTGTCCATTCGGTGCCTCTTGGTCCGGCGGGGCTCCATTTGCCAATCAAAACGGAACTTCCTACCACTGGTGGGGAACAAACTGGGCTTCGCCTGACAACCAATAATTCAACCTTGTTCCTGGTTTGAGCCTCGTTTGAATCAGGAACACCCCTATAAACGCATGAAAATCGCAATTAACCTTTCATTCATAGTCATCGTAGCCAGTTTGCTGTCCGGCTGTAGCTCTGGCGGACCTGCAGCTGGAATGTCAGATTCTGAAATTAAATCTGAATACGATAAGATGACACCTCAAGACAAGATCAAGTTCATCGCATCTAGCCCAGCTTCTGGACCGGAGAAAGAAGCAAAGTTTAAGAAGATAGAGGAAGAAACGGGTGTGAAGGCATCCGATGTTCTTGGCGCTAATTCTTCGATGTCACCAGGAGCGGGTCAAGCCAAGACCGGACCCTAACGTACTGTTCGCATCTACAACGACCTTGTGTACATCACAAGGTCGTTTTTTTCGTCTCTGGGCCATTCGCTTTCGGGTTTGTCCCAGTAGAGTTCAAGTCCGTTTCCATCGGGGTCGGAAAGATAAAACGCCTCGCTAACTCCGTGGTCTGCAGAGCCCTCCACGAGGTGTTCGACTCGCTTGACCGCTTCGTAGAGCTCCTCACGAGTCGCATACAGGATCGCGGCATGAAACAACCCTGGAGACCGCTGAGGAGCAGGACCTGCGCCCTTGCTTTGCCACTGATTGAGCCCAATATGATGGTGATACCCACCTGCCGAGACAAAGGCAGCGTCCGCGCCATACCTCTGAGTGAGCTGGAAGCCCAGCACTCCACAGTAGAACTCCAGCGACCGCTCTAGGTCGCTGACTTTGAGATGGACATGCCCAATTCGGGTTCCAGCAGGAACGGTGTACTCGCTCATACAGGCTTGTATACTCCTATCTGATGCCCCTTTCTCCAACTCCAGCCGAGATCGAACAGCGCAACCGTGTGATAACGCGGATTCTGGAGTGCATTCGGACCGAGACCCGGATCAAGCTTCCAGAGTTTGACCCCTCGCGGGCAAGGCCGTCGGATCAGTTTGCCCTGATCAACGTTGGTCTCGAACCGAATGAGTTTGGCGGAGTTATTGGAGCTTATCGCTACCAGTTTGAAGGTGAAGAGGATCTGCTCCACCTCATGGTGACTTCTGTCTCCGATGGTGTGGTGACCACTGCCGAGGCCCACGAGGTTGCCTCAGTAGTCTTGCACGGTGTGCCGTCTGCCCTTGTCTGGCTCAAACCCGGCGAGTTCTCGCAGCACTTCTATGTCGGTCACGATGAGCTCCTGAGTCAGCTGACGGAAAGCCTATAGCCTAGAAACGCAGGTAAATTGGAACCTCGCCGCCAAAATCGGCATAGAGAATAGGGGGATGAGCGAACCGGATTGTCTGACTTTGCGCGAGGCTGTTGAACAGCTCGGCACAGTTGCGCCCGGAGCACCGTTATTGGCCCTGGGACAAACAGTCTTTTGGGACGAACCCATGAAGGCGGGCCTTGCTCTAGAAGCCGCCCGGGCAGGGGCCAAGTTCATCGCCGGAGTGCATGATACGGACTACTTTGCTAAAGCTCCTGGAACGAAGCACGCCAAAAACCAGTTCCTGACCCTGCCTCACAATGATGGATCAACCAAAGCACTTTGGTCCGCCGCAGCCGAGTTTTCGTGCTTGTTTGGTTCCGAGACTGTCATCACAAAGGATGCGCTCATCAAAGCGGGGCTGCGCTTTGACCGCTTAAGCCAGATTCGGAAAGGATTTTTAGATGAGGCCACCCAGGCCTGGGGATGGCGAGGAATCGTTTCTCTCGATGAGCAACCACCGATCACCCTCGAAGTCCAAGCAGATTCGCTCAGCCGTGAGCTCTGCAAGACCCTGAAATGGGCAATTGACGAATCAACGTCATCTTTTGGCGGCGAAGGTTTTGATCGAGCAGTTCGGAAAGGTGACGAACTCAACGCGCACTTCTGCGATTCCGCGGATCGCGACGGCCAGACGTTGTCCCAGGTCTATCGCGATCTGCTTCCAAAGGTCTACTCGTTCGTGGCGAATCGCCCCGTGCCGATGGAGACGACTCAGACGAGTCAGCTGCTTAGGTTCAACTCATCAACGTGCGCCTTGCCTCGGTTTGAGTTGGTACGACGATTTGTTGAGGACCAGACGGCGCGAAGCGCTTACGATACAGCCATCAAGGGTTACCCTGGTTTGTATAGCCTGTCCAAGTTCGGTACCGGCGCGATCCCGTTTGACCTTGTCATCCCGGGAGTTGGGCGCGGAACCATTCGTATTGGAAATCGGGGAATCGTGATCAATACCCCGCGCCCGCAGTTCCTTTCCTTCAAGAAGCCAATCCAATCGCTAGAAGAATTTGCTGCTTTGATCGAGGCTAAGTTTGGGTCTGACTGCGTCCTGGTCGGCAAGGCAGTCACTCTTATTGGCATGCTGGGAAGGGAGTTTGTTTTCTCGTTCCACGAAGGCGCCTCGTCCTACGTCAAAGCTTCTCGAGAACTTCACCGAGCGTTAGACTTTAAGGTGAATCCCATCCTTAGGATTCGCTACCAGCTTTGGGACTCATTAGATAATCTTCAAGGTTGGTTCAAGCTGCCAGAGCCGCTTCATCGAGCGTTTGGCTCGGACGATGTCTGTTTCCCTTCCTTCGCGGCCCGGTGGCGTGCGGTTGGCACTGAACAAAAGGAGCGCCTCGCTCGACTTGGGACGTTGCGAAAGCCGATCGATCTCATCCAGTTCCTCGAGAGCCTTCTCGGAGGAGCGTGGAGCACTCAGGCGAAAGAGTACGCGGTTCTTCAACGGCAGCTGTCGGTTCTGTCGCGAGAGGTCGAAGAACTCACGGATAAGCGCAAACGCATCTATGGCCGCTTGCGCCAGATTCGTACCGAATGGCAAGCGCTCGAGCTCCAGAAGGGTGAGCATTTCCGGGAGCGGATCTTCGATCGCCTAGCGAGCGAGACCGACATGGAAACCAGGGCGATGTTCAGCCAAAAGCTGTTTCTGTTGCAGTCCGAGCGCGATTCGCTCCGCGCAGCGCTCTTGAAACTTGGACGAAAACAGCGAGAAGCTTCGCAAGACCCCGCCGTGATGCGGGCTCACGAGAGGCGTCGAGAAATTGAAATCGAAGCCGAGCTGAAACGTCTCAAACTGATTCGAGAAGCCATCGTCGCGAGCACCGGGCTAGAGAATGCGAACCGCCGACCTGCGGCCTGGTGGCTACCGATGATCTCGCCAGACGGTAAATTGTTTGACACCGTTATGAAATCTGCCGAATGCTGGTGGGAGCCGATGAATTGAGGTTTTGGAAGGTTCAATCCATCGGGAATCACTTCCCTCTTGTTCTCTCTTCCGAATACTCCGGTGATCTCTCGGCACTTGCGATCCAGATGTGCCGCGATCACTTTGGAATCGGCGGTGACGGCTTGTTAGCGGTCGGCGTTGACGGCTCCGACCTCGTGTTGCGGATGTTCAATCCGGACGGGACTGAGGACTTCTGCGGCAATGGCCTGCGCTGTGCGGCTCGATTTGCGTTCGATCAGGGATTGGTTGGTTCTTCATTTAACATACTGCACTTGGGTCGAACTGTTCCCGTGAGAGTAGACGGAAATCTGATCAAGACAGTAATCGGCACCGCTTCTTACGAGCCAAAGGACGTCCCGACGATCATCGCCGGCGAACTGTTCGACGAGACAATTTTCGCTGGACGAGACGCGGATTGGTCAGTGGTCTTATCCGGTTCCGCACTTTCAACCGGCTCAACCCATGTTGTCCTGCCCGTCGGTTCCCTTCCTGATGACGATGGTTTTAGGGCGATCTCCTCAAGGCTAGAGGTCGATCCTCGATTTCCTCAACGAACCAGCGTCATCTGGGCGGCTCGAGATGGCGAGGCGCTGAAGCTTCGCATTTGGGAGCGCGGAGTCGGCGAAACGCTCGGCTGCGGCACAGGCTCCTCGGCGGCGGCCGTCGACTGGATGCGCCGTCGCAAGCGAGGCGGTCGTATCGAAGTGAAGAACCCGGGCGGGACGGTTTGGGTCTCCGCCGACACCTGGTCCTCGCCGATAACTCTGGAAGGCGAGGCGACCACGGTGTTTCAAGGCGTTTTTCCGATATAATCTTGGTTCCGTTGCCCGGGTGGCGAAATGGTAGACGCAGAGGACTTAAAATCCTTTGGTAGTAATACCGTGAGGGTTCGAGTCCCTCCCTGGGCACCAAAACTGGACTACCTCCGCCGGTGTCCGCTTCTGAGCTCTTCGCGGCACCATGGAAGTTTGAACCTGCTAAGGGACAGCTTTAACCAGTATGATTTTTCTTCTGCAGGGCCGGGTGATTTCGATCCTTCCATGTGAGTACAAAGATGATCACAGTTAGAATTGAAGTCGTCGCGATGGTTGCTGCTGACCTGTGCGGGTCTGTAATTGTGAATATCCAGAGCAGTCCACAAGAAGCGAATCGTCCGAACCAGAACACGACTGGATACGCAACACTATGCATGGTTCCGTATTGTCCGGGAAGCCGCTTTGGATGACTGCACCAGTAGTTGAAAATAGCTGCGACAATTAGAAAGAAGATCATCTCAGCTATTGCTCTTCAAAACCAGCTAGCTGCTTCAGCTCACCGGTGACCATGTAGTGCACTCGCTCCGCGATGTTAACCGAGTGGTCAGCGATCCGCTCGAGGTGATGGATCGCCTGGAAGAGCCAGCCGTGGGCGACGACGGAATCTGGGTCACGGCGCATCAGAAGGAAAACTTGCGCACGCAACTCTCGGTAGATCTTGTCCGCCTCGTTCTCCTGAGTACCTACCAGCTCCACGCGCTCCAAATCGCGCCGCACGAACGCTTCCATGGCGTCGTGGAGCATCTTTCGGCACAGAAGCGCAAACTTGCCGAGGTCAATGATGTCGGTTCGCCCAGCTTCCTTTTCGATTTTCAGAGTGGCTTTGGCCAAGTCCACCGCAAGGTCGGCGCACCGCTCCAGATCAGTGATAATCTTCAATGTAGCGCCGACGTGCCGCAGATCGGCACCCATCGGGTTTTGGAGCCCGATGATCTTCATGCAGAGTGACTCGATCACAAGCTCCTTTTCGTCAATCGCATCGTCCTGTTGGATTGCTTCTTTCGCGAGCACCGGGTCGAGTTTCACCAAGGAAGTAGACGCATCAGCCACCATTTTTTCGACCCAGCTAGCCATCTCAAGAAGCTCATGCTCCATGATCTCTAGCTCACGGTCAAAATTCTGGCGGGCGTAGCTTTGGGTTTCCATGTCGATCAAAACGGATTGTGGCAGTAGAAAGTTCGCTCACCCTCGGTCGTTCCTTCGGGCTTAACGCTGGAGCAGATCTCTTGTCGCCGAATGCACCGATCAGCAAAGCGACAACCAGGTTTGACGTCTTTCGGATCAGGCAGCTCCCCTTCCAGCGGCTCCGGCAAATAGCCCAACTTATCAAGCGTCGGAGCAGATTCGAGTAGGGCTCTCGTGTAAGGGTGCTTCGGATTAGAAAAAATCTCTTCTGTCGGCCCAGTCTCCACGATCCGACCCAAGTACATGACCGCAATTCGGTCGGCAAGGAACCGGACCGTCATCAGATCATGAGAAATATACAGGAACGCGCAGCCCAGCTCGGTCCGAATGTCTTTCAACAAGTTCAGAATCTGTGCACGGATAGAAAGGTCGAGAGCCGATGTCGGCTCGTCACAGATGACCAAAGGCGGACGCAAAGCCAAGGCTCGCCCGATCGCGACTCGCTGCCGCTGTCCACCCGAAAGCTGATGCGGATACCGATCCGTAAACCGCTCATCGAGACCGACTTGCTTCATCACCGCCGGAACATCAACGGGCACCTTCATCAGCATCCCGGGTTCGGCGATAGATCGAGAAATTGTCCAGCGTGGGTTGAGTGAGGCATAAGGGTCCTGCCAGACCATCCCCACTCGCGATGCCATGTCGCTAGTTGTCTTCAGAACCTCTTCGCCACCGAGGACCATGGAACCGCCCGAAGTGGGTTGTAGGCCCAGTACGGCCTTCGCTAACGTGGTCTTTCCGCATCCCGATTCGCCGACGACGGCAACAATCTCGCCTTCGTTGACTTCGAGCGAGACACCGTCAAGGGCGTGAACGACCCCCTTGTTAACCGGGTAGGTCAGTCGAAGATCGTCGACGCGAAGAACGGGGTTACTCATTTTCTCCCAAGATGCTTTGGCTCCAGAACAAGCGATTGCGTAGCTTGTAAAGGAAGTCTTCATTTTGGATGGTCACAAGGTTAGTTGTGCGCTCCGAACGGCGAATTTCTACATAATCGCCGGGAAGTAGGTGCAACCGGGTCTGACCATCACCGCTCAAAACCGCGTCTCCGCCGCTATTCAGCCTCAATTTTATGGTTGAGGCTGCTCCGAGTACCAGGGGCCTTGCGGAGAGTGTGTGAGGGGCTAAGGCGGTCAGAATAAGGGCATCCACGTTAGGGTCGACGACTGGCCCCCCGGCGGATAGGTTGTATCCGGTAGAACCGGTGGGCGTAGAAACCATCACTCCATCCGCCGGATAGCTCGTCAAGGCTTGGCCGTTGACTTCCACATCGAACGTGAGCATCCGGTCAGTGACCGTCCTTTGCAGAACAGATTCGTTGAGGGTATGAATTGTCGCGACGGACTTCTCGCCGCGCACGAGAGACGTTTCAAGCATCATCCGACGTTCGGTCTTGTGTTCTCCATCTTGAAAGGCACTCAGGACAGCTCCAATGTCCTCGGGCATGCACTGAGTCACAAAACCAAATCGCCCGAAGTGAACTCCCAGAATGGGTGTTCCTTTTGCGGAACAGAGATGAGCGGCACGAATGATTGTCCCATCTCCTCCAAAGGCGATCACCAGATCGCAATCGGCAACTTCAGCAGGCCCTACTGCATGGAGTCCAAGCCGTCCGGCGGCACGATCTTCGGACACGACTTCACACCCTCGGTCCAAAAGCCAACGAGCCGCCCGTTGGGCGGCTTCGGCGGCATCTTCACGATGCAGATTGAGGACGATGGAGGCTCGCAATTAACCCGCTGCTTTCATTCTCTTAAGATTCTTCGCGACATCCGAATTATTCGGATCAATCTGCGCTGCTTTTTCGAGCAGAGCAATTGCTTGAGGTCGCTTGTTCATCTTCTCAAGAACGACTGCTAGGTTATTGTACGCCGGAACGAACTTGGCGTCAGCAGAAATCGCACTTCGGAAGGCGGCTTCGGCGGCGGCGTAGTTTGCATCTCGAAGGTGGCAGCGTCCAACTCCGTCAAGTGCCATTGAGCTTGACGCTTTAGTAGCGAGAGCGCTCTTGTACTGAGTCATTGCTTCCTTGGTATTGCCCATCTCGTACTGAGCGTCTGCGACCAGGAGCCGAGTCTCGATGTCGCTTGGCATCAGCCGAAGCATTTCCATCCAGATCGGCATTGCTGATTTGACATCGCCCGATCGAGCGGCTGCGGCGGCAAAGTTCTTCTTGTTCTTTGCAGAAGGATCGATTCCGGCAAGCTTCTCGAAGAGTTCTCGAGCTTCGGCGTATTCGCCTTTGTTGAAGAGAATCACGCCGAGATTGCCGAGAGTCGCTGCGTCGGAGTCGCGCAGTGAAAGTGCTTTACGGAATGCCATCTCAGCGCCCGCGTAGTCCTTCTTGTTCTTCTTCATCACACCGATGTTGAAGTTGTATGTAAAGTCAGTTGCAAACATGGACTCGTAGTTCGAGTACAGAGCTTCCATGTCCGCCGTGCGGGATCCTTGAGCGTAGCAGTCGCCGAGAGCCAGCACAATCTGCTTGTCCTGGGCGCCTGCCTTTAGGGCGCGCTCAAGATATGTTGCTGCACTGGAGTGCTTTCGAAGTCGGTAGAGAAGTGCGCCGGCATTTCGAGCGTACGTTTGGTTCTTAGGATCCATGTCCGAAGCCCGGCTGAAGGTTGTAGCTGCAGCGTCAAACTTCTTCGCTCCTTCCTGAGCAACGCCAAGGTTGTTCACAACGAAGGCCTTGTCCTTTGCCTTGTCGCCCGCTTTGGTGAACATTAGGATCGCTTTGTCCCAATCCTTGTTCTGGATGTGAATGTTGCCCAGATTGTAGTAAGGCTCGAACGATGCTTGATCGACGACGATCAGCTCGTTGTATCGAAGCAGTGCCTTGTCCTTCTGGTCTGTGATGAAATAGGCGTTTGCAAGGTTGTTGAGAACTTCCGTATCTTTCTTGTTAGCAGCGTACGCGACTTCAAGTGGTCCGACGGCCTTCTTCGCTTCGTTGTTCTTTAGATACAAGAAGCCGAGCCAGCCGTTGGCAGAACCGCTCATAGGAAATTCCTTAACGATTCCTTCGAACGTCGCAATAGCATCGCCTAACGGAAGTGTCTTCTTGTTGTACTGCTCGGCAGCCGCTACGACCTTTACGTTTGCTGCGCTTTCAACATCCGTAGGTCCCTGAGCGAACGCGCTGCTCAGAGCGATGGCACAAAGTGCCGTAACCAATAATCGCATTGACTTCATATCTATCTCAGACCACCTCATATTCTATGCCAATTCGTAGGCACCCATGATTTTGGGAATCGCGTTTTCGTAAGCATCCTCTAAGTCCACGAGGCCCCAAGACAGGGTGCCAAACGTGCCACTCAGGTTCAAATCGGGCACATTCGTGACTTCACCTAGTTCAATTACCAGAAGATTGTGCGTCTCGACAATTTCTCTCACCTTTGCTAGGTCGGATGTCGAAATAACGACATCTCCCTGAAACTCTCCGAAAAGCTCAGAAACAGCAAAGTCGGCGTTTGGAATCTCGGCATTGATTCCTAGGCCCGCTGCAATCGCCATCTCACTCAGAGCAACCGCCAATCCCCCGTCGCTGACATCATGGGCAGAGGCAATTGCTGCTTGACTCGCAAGCTCCACCATTGCGTTGCAAAGCCGTTTCTCGGCGACTAAGTCTGGTGCTTCTGGGTAACCATCTTCACTCCCAACCACGTCAACCAAAAAGGCACTCGCCCCGAGCCCCTGGTGGCTCGAAGGAGTTTGCCCAGTCCGAATCAATGCCAGAGTATCGCCGAGTCTTGGGACCAATCCAAGCGCCTTTGTCGGATCGTCCAGAACCCCGACCATTCCAATCATGGGCGTCGGAGGAATCTCGCCTAGCTCGCTCTCGTTGTAGAAACTCACGTTTCCGCTGATGACCGGAGTGTCCAGAGCCTCGCTTGCGCTTGCGATCCCTTCGACAGCCTCGGCAAACTGCCAATAGACCTCTGGGTAGGTTGGATTTCCAAAGTTCAGACCGTCAGTCACGGCAACAGGACGCGCACCTGTACAGGCAACGTTCCGAGCCGATTCGACGACCGCAAGTTGGCCACCCCGCAGCGGGTGAGCCTTGGTCCATCGAGCATTTCCGTCCAGTTTGACGGCGAACCCTTTCTTAGCCCCGCTCGGGGCGATGACTGCGGCATCTGCCGCTCCAGAGGACCTCACAGTTTGGGTCTGGACTTGTTGGTCGTACTGCTGGAACACGTACCGTTTGCTCGTAATATCTGGGCTCGCGAGGAGCTTGAGAAGAGCGGAGTGCAGGTCTACTTCCGGCAGGCTTGCAGGATCGAACTGGGCTGCCTTTCGGAAGGATTCCGGCTCAATCTGCTCGCTGTGATAGACCGGGCAGTGGTCGGTTAGAAGCTTGGGATCAAGCTCGGCTATGACCTCCCCGTTTCTTGAAACGCGGAGGATTTCACCGTCAGTGACATGCCCGACCACAACCGCGTGGACTCCCCACTTGTGAAAAACATCGATGACTTCCTGCTCGCGACCTTTCGTGGCAACCGCCATCATCCGCTCCTGACTCTCGCTGAGCATCAGCTCGTAGCCGCTCATGTCGTTTTCTCGCATCGGAACCAAATCGAGGTTGATCTCCATCCCGACTCCGCCTTTGCTCGCCATCTCGACGGTGGAACAAGTCAATCCCGCCGCTCCCATGTCCTGAATTGCGACGATGGCACCGGTAGCGAGGGCTTCGAGGGTTGCTTCAATGACCTGCTTTTCAGCGAAAGGATCACCAATCTGGACATTTGGCCGTTTCGCTTCGCTGTCTTCGCCAAACGCTTCAGAAGCAAAGGTCGCACCGTGGATACCGTCACGACCAGTCGACGAACCAAGGTAAATCACGGGATTCCCAACTCCGCTAGCCGCAGCGGTCGTCACTTCATCTAGCTTGAGAACACCCACGCACATCGCGTTCACAAGCGGATTCCCGGAATAGTTGGGGTGGAAGTTGACTTCGCCACCAACCGTGGGAACTCCAACACAGTTACCGTAGCCCGCAATCCCTTCCACCACGTGGTCGAACAAATAGCGGTTCTTCCGGACAATAGCATCGGGAGCTTTTCCGTCCTCAATCGGACCAAAGCGCAAGGAGTTTAGCAGTGCAACCGGGCGAGCACCCATCGTCAAGATATCTCGAATGATCCCTCCGACGCCTGTGGCTGCCCCTTGATAAGGTTCGACATAGGAAGGATGGTTGTGAGATTCAACCTTCATGGTGATTCCCAAGCCATCGCCCAAAGGCACGACGCCTGCGTTCTCCAGGCCCTCGCCTTCCATGGCCTCTTTGTATTTGCTAAAGCGGTTCAGAACTGGTCGTGAAAATTTGTAGCCGCAATGCTCGCTCCACATGACCGCGAACATACCGAGTTCGGTATAGGAGGGATCGCGCCCCAAAAGTTCGGTCAGCAGGGCGTACTCTGAATCGTTCAAGCCCATGGACGAGTAGACTTCTGGTGTGAAGGCGGCCATCTTCCTAAGTATATCTGTCGCCCTGCTTGCCGGGTGTGGTTCGGGGACCAAGGTCGTCGGGAAATGGGAAGGTTCCAGAGACTGGATGGCGATTGGCACCCAAAATGAGGAAGTATCTCGAGCCTTAGCTGGGGTCATGCTCGAGCTCAGAGCGAACCAAACTTTTGTGCTTCAGGACGGTGGAGTGCCGTTTGAAGGAACCTATGTGGTGTCCGGAAAAGATATTCGGTTTGACGTTTTACAAATCATGAATCGCCCTGTGGGGATCCAACCTGAGGGAACTCAGAAAGCTGCCGCCTTCAGTGCCCAAGTGAAGGACGGCAAGATCTACTTCCGAGCCGCAGGTGAGAAAGACGCGGTCGTGCTTAACTCTAAGGTGCCGGAACCGGCTCGACAGTAGCCGACGTAACCGTATCACCGACCTGAATGGCGTCGATCAGCGCTTGTCCGTCCAGTACTGATCCAAAGACGACATAGTTTCCGTCCAGTGAAGGCTGATCCCCAAGGCAGACGTAGATCTGACTCCCGGCAGAATCCAAGCTCGACGATCTCGCCATACCGAGCGAATACTTCAAGTGCTTGAGGTCGTTAGCTTCAAAATTGATGGTGTAGCCCGGCCCACCTGTCCCGATGCTTGGATCAGTGAGCGGCAGAGTTTTTGTAAACGGACATCCCCACTGAACAACAAAGGTCTCTTCCCGCCGGTGCAGCTTGATCCCTTCATAAAACTTCTCATTGACTAGAGAGACAAGGTTGGCACAATGCCGAGGTGCCTTATCTGGCCTCAAACCAAGAGAGATCGATCCGGCCGTCGAGAAGTTGAAACGAACCATCAAATCGTTTCGCACCGAAATCGTCGTACTGACGGACTTAGTTGTGTCGCTCGCCAGAGTGGCAGTTACGGTGACATCGCCCAACGTCGTCGCATCACCAGTCCAGACGCCAGCAGTAGTTATGGTTCCCGAAGAAGCTGACCAGTTGACTCCCGAGGTGGCAAGGGTTCCCGCAATCTTCGCCTGGAAGGTCTGCCGCGAGAGCGGCATCGCGTATCGGATTCCCGAATATGCAACCAGTTCAATCGGAGGCGCAACTGTCACCGTGAATGTCTGTTGCTTGCTTGGGTCCACCGTGCTCGTTGCAGTGATCGTATCAGTAAAAGTTGAAGTACCGACTGCCCCGCTCGGCGCGGTATAAACTCCCGAAACAGTGATGCTGCCCAAGGCCGCCGTCCATGTCACTTCATTGGACCCAGCCCCGGAGACCGTCGCACTAAACGTCTTGGTCCCACCATAAGCGACATTGCTTCCGCCTGTTGAGCTTATGTTGACGACGTACCCCGAATCCACCTTGGCAATCGCCTCCGCGAACTTGGTTGGCTCTCCGGAGACTTCCGCCCGAATCGTGTAATTGCCTGAAGCTGCCGGTGCTTTGTACTTTCCCGGCTCGGTGAAACTGCCCTGAGACGTGGGCCCAACTCCCGGCAGGCTCCAAACGACCGCTTGGTTCCCGCCGTCTACGACTGCAGTTAGCTGGATCGACTCGTTTGGCTTCAAACTGATCGACGAAGGCGTGATCGAAATGCCGCGATACGGAGCAGGTGAACCTGAACCGCCGCTTCCGCCACAGGCAAGAAGAACAGTCATGACCAAACCAAACAACAAAACGCGAAGGCGCATGCGTCTATTGTATCCGTGCCGCCTGGTTACAGCGGCCGGGTCTTCAGCTTAACTGGTCGAATTACCCGAGCGACTGGATGCCAGGTGTCCTCAATGAATCCATCCTGAATGGTTCCCCAAGCGGTAGCCCCATCCATTGCGCTCGGCTCTAAAAGCTCGAATGCAACCCTACCCAACGGCTGCTCACAACGAACCAGAATCCCCTGAATCGGTCGATTCCAGGTTTTCCACTCGCCCTCCAATGTGATCAGTTTGTGACCCTGAAACGCTGATCTAGCTTCGGTTCGCTTCGTGATTCGGAATGCTTCGAGAGGATTGGTTTTCGGGGGATCTTGATCGAGTCCCTCGATCACCTCCAGCTTAAGCCCGTGCAACTTGAGAAGCTCAATAAGCTTTGGTTCCGAATCTGGAATCACGTAGGCGAATGGAACTTCGGCGAAAGTGGTGCCGATGAAACGATCAAAGACCGGCATCATCACTTTCTCAATATCTCGAACCGGCCCCTTGTTCTTCACTCCCGCGCTGAGTCCCTTTTCCAGTAAGACTTCTTCTTCGCCTCGGGAGGTCATTTGGAATCGGGTGGCCAACTTTGATCCAACAATCGAAGCCTCCGAAGCTGCGTGAATCGCTTTGATCTTGGCTGCGTCTTTGAGAATCTTGCCCAGGCAAAGCTTAACGAATCGCTCGGTATCTCTCACCCGAATATCAAACGGCTCATACACCATGGCCTCACTGAGAATGGGCAACGCGCCCCTCAGCCCGGTGTAGTTCGTAACGAACCGAGCATCGGCGGCAAATGTCTCGAACCGCCACTTTCCGTCTTGGAAGAACCCGTTTCCGTAATCCTGCAATTCCAGCTTGAACTTCTTACGCGCCTCCGATCTGACCGCCGGGAAGAACTCTTTGAAAGCGTAGTTCAACAGCTCCGGATGAGCATTGGGATTGCCCGGCCCTCCATAAGTCATGGGATATCCATGCCGCGTTCCGTCGGTGGTATGCAGATCAAACACCACATCTGGATTCCAAGAGTAGATGTTCTTGAGAGCACCTTGCATCTCGGACGACTCCGCCTTGGTGCAATCCCGATTCAGGTCTAGCCCCTGTCCGTTTGGCCTCAAACCGACCATTTCCGGCCCATTCTGACCCGGTCGGTTTTTCGCCTGAGGAGCAAACTCCTCGTTCCCGTCGCAGTTATAGATCGGCTGCACGAGCAAGATCGCCTTCTTCAAGAGTCCACGATCCCGCACCCATTCGCGCATGAGGTGCTGGGCGGCTTCCTTGCCTTCCACTTCGCCGGCATGAATGTTTGCTTGAACGTAGATGATCAACTTCCCGCTCTTGGCCGCTTCTTGGGCGGTGGAGACCATGGGCTCGGCAATCGTGACAAGAGGAATCTGCCGACCCTTAGTCGACGTGCCGCTGTAGCCCAGCCGCGAGACTTTTGGATACTTGGTCGTGAGCGCCTTGCAGTAGCCAACCACGTCTTCGTAAGTCGAAGTCTCCAAAAACTTCGTCCGCTCAGCCCGCGTTTTAAGCGGATCGTCGAACAATCCAGACATCAATAGGAGCGGAACCAAAGCCATCCCAACCTTTTACCCGCTAAACTAGCCGAGATGTCTTCTGAATGGCCACCCGAACTTGACGCGCTCATCGCCGCCCCTGATCACCACAAGCTGCTGATGGAGAACGAGAAGGTCCGAGTCCTGGAAACAAAGATCAATCCGGGCGAAACTGTTCCGGTTCACACCCATCAAAACGCATCGACGAACTACTTCTTCTCCTGGGGCGACTGCATTCGGCGTGATGATAAAGGTGAAGTGCTATTCGACTCAAAGGCCGCCGGAGTCTGCCTCGAACCTGGAACAACAACGTGGCAGGGGCCTCTACCTCCGCACACGCTCGAGAACGTTGGAGACCAGCCGATCCATTTGATCTCTGTTGAGATTAAATAGGTTTAGCCCCGTCCCAGCCTGATGATTTTTAGCAAGGACTGAACGCCCTATCGAACTCGTCGGGCCATGGCCCGATCCGTACATTCGATCGCGATCTTCGTCGCGACCAGTGCATCATCAGGCGAGGCAAGAGCACCAATCTCTCCATGAGCCAGATACCGAGCAAACTGCCGGTACATGGCGTCGAAGTCCTTCTCGCTGGCACCCTCGGAGCGAATCACTCCTTTGCCGTTCCTGGCTTCCAGTACATAGCCATTCCGGTCAAACCGAGCGACGCCCCCCGTCCCAATAAGCTCGTAAGTAAAGTAGGAAACCGGTTCTCGAGTGGTGTGGCCATAAGTGAACGACACCTCCACGGAAGCAGTGATTCCGCCCTCCAAAGCAAGATGGCAGGTCACGTGATCCGGAGCGTCGTACTTAGCGACCCAAGCTCCAAACCCGTCACAAGAAACCACCTCGCGCCCGGTCATCCACCTGATCAAGTCGATTTGGTGAACGCCACAGTCAATCAACGGACCGCCTTCCAGCATCCTTCCTCGCCAAAGCGGACTCTCGATCCAATTCCCCGCTGAGTCCTGCACCCACTGCCCATGAAGATTCCAGAGATACTGCATCCGGATGTGCCGGACATCCCCCACAAGGCCCTCGCGGAGCCACTGCTTCAGCTGCGCTGCGACATGCGAGAATCGGTAGACCAAACCAACAAAGAACCCCTTCCCCGAGTCTTCCATCACGGCGATCATATCCGCCGCTTCGTCCTCGTTTTGGGCAATTGGCTTTTCACAAAGCACGTGCACGCCATGTTGTGACGCCAGCATCACGTTGTCAAAATGCGAAGCTAGCGGGGAGCAAATCGCCACCGCATCCATCGGCTGAGCAAAGAACGCTTCGTCCGATTCAAACGCCTGACCGCCAAATCGAGACGCATAGAGCGCCGCTCTACCCGGAACGGGATCGAACAAACCGACCAGCTCAAAATCAGAACACCTCCCGATTGCCGGGAGGTGTCCGAAGTCGGCGACGGAACCGCAGCCCATCAAGCCGATGCGAAATGCCATGTCAGCTCTTGTAGCGTCCCGAGATGGAGTTGGTCACCTTGTTCTGCATTGCCGGACCGTTTGTTCCGCCTGCGCCTGGATTCTCGCCAGGTTGGTTCCCGCTTCCCTTTGCCGGATCGTCGTAGCCAGAAACGGTGCCTTTTGCGCGGCCTCCGTTGTCTTTACCGAGTCGGGTGCCGCTGTTTGCGCCGCCAAACCCGCCGTTCGAGCCTTTATCGCCCATGTAGCGTGGCTTCTCCTCGTGCGGCGTGGTTGCTGAAATGAAGCTATCGACCGACTTTGGACGACACCCAGTCAGCAGTAGTCCCAGAGCCAATCCAAGAATCGCGATCCGTGCGTTCATACCCATAATTTACCTCACCTGCTTCGTTAGAACGAAACGTCGACTTTCTCCTCGTTTCCAGTCTCGCTGCTCTTGTAAAGGGCGTCAAAAATGGCGTTCAGGATCAAGCCGTTGAGTCCCGGAACCGGTGACTCTTTACCGTTCTGAATGGCATCGATAAAGGCAACGACCTCGGCGGTGTGCGGAGACTCAACTTTCGGCACATTCTTCGGTTTGAGGTCGAACAACTGCTTGTTCGATTCCGTGTAAATCTCAATCGGGTCGTCGCCCCAGATCTTGACGTTTGCACCTGCTTTGGTTCCAAAGAGCTGGGTTTTCATGCTCTCTCCTTCCCCTTGGTTCGCCATGAACGAACTTTCCAGAGAGACAACCGCACCGTTGTCGAACTTAATCATTCCGACAGCGAAATCTTCGACGGAGAACTTCGAGCGATCGTAGTCGCCAAAGTTGTTTGTCAGGTCAGGGTTCTTGCCAAGCATGTCCCAAGTCTTTCCGCTCGCCGAGACTGGCTTCGGATAACCCATCAGATAGAGCGTGAAGTCCAAAATATGGACACCAATATCAATCAGCGGGCCTCCGCCTTGCTTTTCTTTGTCGATAAAGACTCCCCAACCAGGTACGCCGCGACGCCGAAGAGCCTGAGCTCGGGCGAAGTAGATGTCACCCATGTTCCCCGCGTCAATGTACTCCTTCATGAAGCGACCAGGACCGCTGAAGCGACTTTGCAGAGCAACCTGGAGAATCTTGCCCGACTCGCGAGCTGCTGCGCACATCTCTTTCGCCTCTTCGGCGTTCATCGCCAACGGCTTCTCGCAAAGAACGTGGATTCCCGCTTTCAGAGCATCAATTGTTGGGTCCTTGTGGAACTTGTTTGGAGTCGTGACCGAGACTGCATCAATCTCGCCAGCGGCGAGCATCTCGCGATAGTCCGAGTAGATTCGTTTGATTCCAAACTTCTCTGCGGCTTCGTTTGCCACTTTCTCGTTCAGATCCGCTACCGCAACCATTTCGCAGTTTTCCGGGATCGTCGCATATCCCTTCATGTGTGCGTTCTGGGCGATGCCACCCGCACCGATAATTCCGACTCGTACTTTGTCTGCCATGCAAGCTCAAGGTTACCCAGCCGTTGGGCACAATTCCGGGTTACAATTGCGCTATGCAAAGCTCAGTAAGGACAGTTGACGAGTATTTAACCGAAATCCCTGAAATACGGCGAGAAGTGGTAACGAGCATTCGGGCAGTAATTCGCGAGGCAATCCCTGAGTTAGAAGAATCAATGAAGTACGGGATGGCGGCGTACACTCGGCCAGGCGAGGCTGAACCGGAAGTGGCATTTGCAAGTCAGGCAAAGTACATCTCAATCTACTTCCCTGTTCCCGTTGTCGATGCCAAACGACACCTGCTGAGCGGTCTCAACGTCGGAAAGTGCTGTGTACGGTACAGCTCCCCTCATAAAGTGAATCTGGAGGTTTTGAACGAGCTCCTAACGGAGACAGTCAGACAGTATCGGGCTTCGGCTTAGGCTGATCCTCGTCGTACTCGAGGTCTTGCGCATCTTCGACAAGATTGGCTGAGTCTGAATCCTCTTGAGAGGGCTCTTCGGAATATTTCATCGCCAGCAACGTTCCACCGACCGCAATCGTCAACAAGACACCCCAAAACACAGCCTGGGGCATATGCGGAGTCGCTTGCGGCGAAGAACTTGCGGCCAAAAAGGCAAGCTTGACCCCAACCCATGCTACAAGGGCATAAGCAACGTGATCCAAAACGGGGTATCGATCAAGGATGCGAACAAATGCCCCTGCCGCAAATCTCAGTAACACAATCCCAACGATTGCCCCAAACAGCACGACCCAGATTTTTCGGCTGTCGTTGTGAATAAATGTAATTCCGGCCAGAACCGAATCGATGGCAAACGCAATATCGGTCAGCTCAACTGCGATAACTGTTGGCCAAAACCCTTTACCGACCGGCTTTACCTCTTTCTCGGATCTAGAACCTACAAAGTGTTTGATGGACATAAGGATCAGATAAGCCGCTCCAATCGCTTGCAGCCACCATTGCTTTAGAATGACTGTTGCGAAAAGAATCGCCACCAAGCGAAAGAAGAAGGCTCCGCCGAGGCCATAAAGCAAAGCTTTCTTCTGCTGCTCACGCGGCAGATGCCTTACCATAATCGCCAGAACCAGGGCGTTGTCGCCCGACAACAGACCCTCCAGAACCACGAGCGCGGCGACGCTCGCGAGGTCTTTCGTTTCAACGATCTGGTGAAAAGGGAGTTCCATCGTTCAAAATCTATGTGTATGCCAACCTACGTCTACGAATGCTCGACCTGCGAAAAGACCTTCGAACTCGAACAACGCATCACCGAAGACCCAATCAAGGATTGCCAGTGCGGCTCCAATGGTACCGTGAAACGCGTGATTCAGCCGGTCGGCATCGCCTTTAAGGGTTCGGGTTTCTACGTGAACGACAGTTCTTCGGTTTCCTCGACGGCTTCACCGGCTTCGGCAGAGAGCTGTACGGGCGACAAAGCGTCGTGTGCCTGCAGCTCCGAAGCCTAATCCGAATTCGGTCAGAGAGAATCGCACGCTTCGCGCACAGTCATTCCGTGGGGACGAACTCCTCTCGGAATGCCTTCAGCGCGATATCCGCCGAGGCATCCTTCGAGCTGCTCAACTTTTTAATAACTACATTCGGATCCTTTGAACCGGCCAGCTTAACTGCCATCGCCGCCAGAGACCAGTGCTCGATCTCTCGAATCCCTCTTTCGCGATTGCCCATCGGACTTGACTTCAACCATTCGACGACTTTTTGCGGATCAACCGTCTTCTTTGCCTCAGTCTTCACCGATTCGTACTGGTCAACTTCGTCAAGCACCTGAGCGTAAGTCTCGTCAATGAACGCCTCGATATCCGGAGCATCGCTGTTCGCGCCCTCGTTCTGAATCATCTTCGAAACTGACCGCCGCACAGTTTGCTCGTCCGCAGGGGGTTGAATCGGACGGTTTTGCCAAATCACGCCGATCAATATCAATGGAGCTACGACGAGTCCCATTCGCGTGGCGGCCCATGGCACGGCCGTGCGTTTTCGCATATGTGAACCCCAAGAGTAGATCTCAAGAGGCTCCTGAACACCCCGGACTACCACACGACCAACCTTCCTGGCCGCTGGCAGAGCTTGTGCCCGAACCAAATCGAAGACCATCCGCGAACAAACAATCGTGCCCGCTTTCGCCTCGCGCTCGAGTCGAGCGCAAATGTTGACTGCGTCACCGAAGACGTCTCCATCCGTAATCGTGACTTCCCCGGTATGAATCGCATAGCGGTGTTCCAATTCACTCATCATCGGAACCGCAGCAAGGCACGCTCTCACTGCCTGGGCTGGACTTTCGAACAGACAAAGCAAACCGTCACCCGTCGATTTAACAACGACGCCGTCGTGAGATTCAACCACTGCCCGAAAGACCTTGTGATCGTTTGATAAGGCAGCAAGGGCTGCCGGCTCATCGGCTTGCATCCGCGCAGTGAAACCCACCGCATCGGATAGCACAACCGTTCTCAGAACCTTTTCCCCGACCATATCCCGTCAACCATTCTGAACGAAATTTCTTACTGAAAGTTCGTCTACATATCCACTACTCACCCCGACGAATAACCTGTGGAAAACGATGCGCAAAATTTTGCAAAATTACTGCTTGAAATCTATACCTAGTGGTGGCATACTGTTCAAGCCACTATATCTAGTGGCTATCTCGGAAGATCGATGCATTGCCCCTCGTGCGGAAACGAAGACCTCAAGGTACTCGACTCGCGTCCCGGTTCGGACGGTGAGTCGATACGGCGACGTCGCGAGTGTCCGTCCTGCAGCCGCAGGTTCACCACGATCGAACGCATCGAAAAAGCACGGCTCTTTGTTATCAAACGAGACACCAGCCGCGCCGACTTCAACCGTGAAAAAGTCTTCGAAAGCATGCGCCTCGCTTGTGGAAAGCGCCCAGTCTCAATAGAGACGCTACAAGCAACCGCCCTGCGAATCGAAGAACAACTTCAAAAGAAATTCGACAACGAAGTGCCAACCAAGGAGATCGGACGTGCTGTGATGCGCGAACTATCCACCATCGACACAGTTGCCTACGTCCGTTTTGCGTCGGTCTACCAAGAGTTCGAGACCGTCGCCGATTTTGCCGAAATGGTGGAAACCGTCCAGCGCGAAGAAGCTCTGAACCCTTTCCGGCATTTGCAGAAGGAACTCATCACCATCCCAACTCAGGAAGAGAAATCATGAAAATTCGACGCTACTTCACGCAATCTGGTCAAAACCCCTACGCTGGCATCAACTTCGAGCCACGTAAGAGTGAGATCCGCAACCCAGATGGCTCCACCGTCTTCCTGATGGAGAACGTCATGGTTCCGTCCGGTTGGAGCCAAGTAGCGACCGACATTCTCGCCCAGAAATACTTCCGGAAAGCGGGCCTCACCCCAGGCAAAGTTGGCGGAGTCGAATACGCCGGCGAAAATGCCTCCGTGGTAACCCCATCAGCAGAGTGCGAGACCGACTCCCGCCAAGTCTTCCACCGCCTCGCCGGATGCTGGCGACACTGGGGCGAGAAGTTCAACTACTTTGACTCCGCCGATGACGCCCAGACCTTTTACGACGAGATGGTCAACATGCTGGCTCGCCAAGTCGCCGCGCCAAACAGTCCCCAGTGGTTCAACACCGGCATGCACTTCGCCTACGGCATCACCGGCTCCGCCCAGGGCCACTACTATGTCGACCCACGCAACGGCGAACTGAAGAAGTCCGCTAACGCCTATGAGCGCCCACAGCCCCACGCCTGCTTCATTCTCAGTGTGAAGGATGACCTCGTCAACGAAGGCGGCATCATGGACCTCTGGACCCGCGAAGCCCGAATCTTCAAATATGGCTCAGGCGTCGGCACCAACTTCTCCAAGATCCGAGGCGAGAACGAGCGACTCAGCGGCGGCGGAAAATCCTCCGGCCTGATGAGCTTCCTCCGAGTCGGCGATCGCTCCGCTGGTGCCATCAAATCCGGAGGCACCACCCGCCGAGCAGCCAAGATGGTCTGCCTCGACATCAACCACCCCGATATCGAAGAGTTCGTCAACTGGAAAGTCAAGGAAGAGCAAAAGGTTGCCTCCCTCGTCACCGGCTCCAAGCTCAACCAGCGGCACATCAACAACGTGATGAAGGCCGCCTACGTCGACGGAACCGTCAACGCCAATCCGCGCACCAACAAAGCCCTCTGGACCGCCATCGCCGAAGCCAAGCTCGACGAAATCCCGACCAACTACATCCAGCGCGCCATCCAGTTCGCCGAGCAGGGATACACCAGCATCGAGTTCCCAACCTTCGACACCGGCTACGAATCCGAAGCCTACATCACCGTCTCCGGCCAGAACTCCAACAACTCGGTCCGAGTCTCCAACGACTTCTTCAAAGCCGTCGAAGCCGACGCCGACTGGAGCCTCACCGCCCGAACCAGCGGCAAAACCGTCAAGTCCGTCAAGGCAAAAGGTCTCTGGGATGACATCTGCCAGGCCGCCTGGAACTCCGCCGACCCCGGCCTCCAATATGACACCACGATCAACGAGTGGCACACCTGCCCTGCGCACGGCCGCATCAACGCGTCCAACCCTTGCTCGGAGTACATGTTCCTCGATGACACCGCCTGCAACCTCGCCAGCATCAACCTCGCCACCCTCTATAACCGAGAAACCGGCAAGTTCGACGTCGAAGGCTACATGCACGCCATCCAACTCTGGACCGTCGTGCTCGAAATCAGCGTCCTGATGGCGCAGTTCCCGTCCAAAGAAGTCGCCCAGCTCAGCTACGACTTCCGAACCCTCGGCCTCGGATACGCCAACCTCGGCGCCCTGCTGATGCAGATGGGAATCCCCTACGACAGCCCCGAAGGCTTCGCCATCGCCGGAGCCCTCACCGCCGTCCTCGGAGGCGAAAGCTACGCAACCAGCGCCGAAATGGCCAAGCAGCACGGCCCATTCCCTTCCTACCAGCCGAACCGCGAGAACATGCTCCGCGTCATTCGCAACCACCGACGCGCCGCCTACAACGCCGCCCGATCGGAGTACGAAGGCCTCAGCATCCTTCCTCTCGGCATCGACCAACTTCTCTGCCCCGGAGACCTCCTTCACGCCGCCCACAAGTCGTGGGATCGAGCCCTCGAGCTCGGCGAGAAGTACGGCTACCGCAACGCCCAGGTGACGGTTCTTGCGCCCACCGGCACCATCGGGCTCATCATGGACTGCGACACCACCGGTGTCGAGCCAGACTTCGCCCTCGTTAAGTTCAAGAAGCTTTCCGGCGGCGGATACTTCAAGATCATCAACCAGTCGATCCCGCCTGCCCTCACCAAAATGGGCTACGACGGCAAGCAAATCGACGACATCATCGGCTACACCGTCGGCTACAAAACCCTCAACGGCGCCCCGCACATCAACCACGAAACCCTCGCCGCCAAGGGCTTCACCGAAACTGAACTCCAAAAGCTCGAAGCCGGCCTCGAAAGCGCCTTCGAACTCCAGTTCGTCTTCAACAAATACACGTTCGGCGACGAGTTCTGCACCAAGGTCCTCGGCTTCACCGAAGACCAAATCAACGACTGGTCGTTCAACATGCTCGTTGAACTCGGCTTCACCAAAGCCCAGATCGAAGAGGCCAACGAGTTCGTCTGCGGCTCCATGACCGTCGAAGGTGCCCCGCACCTCAAAGCCGAGCACCTTGCCGTGTTCGACTGCGCCAACCGATGTGGCAAGAAGGGTCAGCGCTTCATCAGCGCCGAGGGCCACATCCGAATGATGGCCGCCGCCCAGCCGTTCCTTTCCGGAGCGATCAGCAAGACCATCAACCTCCCATCCGAGGCCAGCGTCGAAGACGTCCACAACGCCTACTGGCTCTCCTGGCAACTCGGAATCAAGGCCAATGCCCTCTACCGCGACGGCAGCAAACTCAGCCAGCCCCTCAACAGCAGCAGCTCCGACTCCGCCGCCGCAATCCTCGAAGCCACCCTCGACCTCGACATGGGAACCCCGACTGAAGACTCGAGCCTCGAGCCTGCAGCCTCAACCGCCCCTCTGTCACAGCACGAAGAGATCGAGCGCATCGCCACCAAACTCGTCTACCGCTACATCAGCAAGCGACGAGTCATGCCCGGACGCCGCAGAGGCTACACCCAAAAGGCCCGCGTCGGCGGACACAAGGTCTACCTCCGAACCGGTGAATTCGAAGACGGAACCCTCGGCGAAATCTTCATCGATATGCACCGCGAAGGCGCCGCCTTCCGGTCGCTCATGAACTGCTTCGCCATCGCCGTCTCCCTCGGCCTCCAATACGGAGTCCCGCTCGAGGAGTTCACCGAGGCGTTCGTCTTCACCCGCTTCGAGCCAAACGGCTCCGTCCATGGCCACGACAACATCAAAATGTCCACGTCGGTCATCGACTACATCTTCCGCGAGCTCAGCATGTCCTACCTCGGACGAACCGATCTCGTGCAAGTCAAGCCCGAAGACCTCCGCTCCGACACCATGGGCAACCCAAACCAGGTCATCGACTTCGATGAAGAAGAAGAGCAAGGCGAACTCGAGGACCACGTCCCCGGCTCGGCAAGAAACGACCACAGCAGCGTCGGCTACAACGCCAACAGCACCGCCGAACAAGGACAAGACCCCCTCCCTTTTGAAGGCGGGCGAGCCCTCGGTTCGCCCACCGACGCGCTGATCAGGAACCAAGCCAACAACGTCGCCGTCTACGAAGAACGCGTCGTCAGCGGCAACGGCTCCAACGGCCTAGGCCTGTTCGAAGTCAGCGAAGCTCCGGCATCGAAGTCTCAAACCTCAAACCTCAAACCTCAAACCTCCAACGTGGCCTACCTAGCCGCTTCCGCTCAAGACGAGCAAGCTGCCAAGGTCCGCGAAGCCCGCCTCAAAGGCTACGAAGGCGACCCCTGCGGCAACTGCGGAGCGTTTACGCTAGTCAGGAACGGAGTCTGCCTCAAATGCAACAGCTGCGGAGAAACAAGCGGGTGTAGTTGATGTCCCGGACCGAAATCGATCCCAATGATGACTCTTTCGAGTCAACGGTGCTCTGCGTTGGCGTCTTCGCAGAGCCGGTTCATTACACGAAGGCGAGAGACCGAGGCTTAAATCTCGTAATCAAACAATTCAAGAGTGGAATTGGAAACTGGCACACGATATTGGAGCATGCCAAAAGACTCAGTCGAACTTCTGGCTCTAAGATATGTCTACGATTAACTGCCGATACATTCTTAAGGGCTGTCGACGACGAACATGCCAAAGTGTTCTTTGAGCTTCTATCTATAGCGAAGCGGCTAGATCACGTCATCCTCGTCCACAACTTCCTCTTGGACGGCGATTTGATGTGGCTAGATGGGACAGATGTAAAGCTCTACCATGTCGGCCTTGAACAAGAGTTTGAGGTACCTTCCGAAATCTCTAAGCGAATAGGGCAATACGGGTTGGATCGTTCAATTCTGGAATGCCACACTCGGATGCGAGAACTGATCGCCTATGTCCGAGATTCAGATTTGGTTATCCTTCCGTACACGAGCACAAACTATTTGAGTAGTTTGGTCATAGACTTCTTAGAAGGGGAAATCTGCTACGACAATACGATTCGAATATTCGTTCCCAATGCCTTAGTTATCAAAGATGAAGCTGAACGTTTCATCTCGCTTATAAGAGATTATTGCAAAGGACTAGGACTACTCGACGTTCAATCTTCACGAGTTGACACAGCCAAAGGGGCCCATTTCGTGTTTCAAGTTGGAGCTGAAACCAATGCTGTTGTGCGAATGGAGGACATCTATTCGCATTTCGCATTGTTCTTGTCAGAATGTATGAAAAGCCCTGCTGCGGCCGCAAAAGCGCTAGCGAAGGCGGGAGTGAATCCACAAAAGGCTGACGCATTCGCGAAGAAATTGAGTATCGATGGTAAGCGCTTAGAGTCAGACCTCACATACTTTGCCGAAACCAGACACGCCGAACTCAAAAGGGATCTCAGAGAAAGCCTAATTATTGGCAGAAGTGGCGAATCGAACGAATCACTCTCCTCCCCAAACCTACCGATCTTTGAAGACAAGATCACTTTTGGGACACTCAATGTATTGCAAAACTGTACGGTTCAGATGGGCCAAATCTTAAATGTGGAAGAGGCAGAATCGGGACTACGTCGTCTGATAACCGAAAATTCTGACTCCATAGAGCAAGTTGCATTGTTATCGGATGTTGAAGCGCTTACCGATTCGGAAATACCAACCGGGGAAAAATTGTCGTCTTACACCAGAATCAAGCGCTTTGTCTCACGCCACTCCGGGAAGCTAGAAGACTTAGCGATCAAAGCCTTAATACAATGGGCTGAAAAGAAACTCCTCGGAACATGAACTCGACGTGCCACTCCGTGGGCTGGGCAAGGACTCGCGGGGCACTGTCAAGCGACCAACTGCCCGATCCAATCGCCATCCGCCAGGCTAGCTGCTCATCGTTTGGATCTGAGTGCAGCTGCCCGCACGAAAACTGTCTGGAGCGGTCTGTAGGCTTTTCGAAGTTTATCTGACGCTTATTTAAACCGACCGAATTTTTAGGTAACCAGCAATGCACCTTAGGCGAAAGGAACTCCTCCGTAGTAATTCCTCCATTCATCACCTTCTGTCAGTGATATGATAAGTTTCAAGAATTTCAACAAATTTCCACGATTCGACCGAAACGTCCTGGAGTGGGTTCTCGTCATATAGGACATGGAGGATCAGATGAAATCCACTGGAGAAAATTGCGCTAAGGTTCTAGACGTTGCGAAAGTGATCACTGGCTTCAGTGCTAGCCGGAGCTACAGGTTAAATCTCATCGAATGGTTGCAGACGGCGACGCTTGAGGAGGTCAATTCAAGTGTGGCTGGGAGCTTTAACCTAGGAGTGACTTTTGAAGGAGTGCCGGTATCAATTGGACAAAGTTCGTCCCGAGACGACTGGCGTCGTTTTCAAAGCTTACGGAATGAGGGGCGGTTGATTGAGATCACTGAACAAACCGCATTATCGTTCTTCTCGATGGGACCTGATACCAATGCAGTCAATAAATGGCTAGAGTGCATGAAGGGCCGAAACTACGGTCTTGTACTCATAGAATCAACAAGGACAAATGAAGAGCTTACGGCAGTAGTTAAGTGGACTCCAACAGTTGGTGGTCCACGGAGTACGACTTTGAAGATTATCGCTCAAAATTGCAGAGCAACAGATGAAGAAGTCGAAGTCGCAGCGGGAGCCACCGAGGTCGTGACTGCGGTCGTGATAGACCGCAAAAAGGACAGTCAGCTGATCATTGCTAGTCAAGATGGTGTTGTCCGGGCCGCGTTTGGTGCTGTCACCAGGAATCACAAGTATCGAGCTACGGTTGTTAGTTGTTTGATAAATGGTAGCTGGAATGTCCCTCCTACTGTGGATCCCGATCAACAGTCTTACAGAATAGGGATTCAATCTAGTGCAAGCCGAGCCAAGGTTGACAGGATTCTGAGACTGAATCAATCCAACGTCAATCTGCAGCTAGACGTCACCGTCAACGAGGACGAAGATCCTGGGATACTCATTGGAAATGTGGAGATTTTGGGGGGCATAACAAACACAGATTTCTCGTTTTCAACCAACTGGTCTGACATCGAAAGCGGCAAATCCGAACTCAAGACGTTCAATGGCGAAATAAGGGGAAATCCTGCCGACAAACCGCATTGCATTTGGATACTAAACGTCAAATGTCTCCTCGAGAAACTATCTTGAGAAGCCTGTTGATTTGATGCCTCGGGATCCGTGATCCCGAGGCTACAGTTCCCATCTTGCTAACAAGCGACCAACAACTCGAGCCAATCGCCATCCGCCCGCTCAGCTTGTCAGTGTTTTCGTCGCCGAAGCAAGCAGCCCAAGCCGACGCCAATCGCAACAATCGAGGCTGGTTCGGGAACTGGTGTTGGGGTGAATGTGTACCTCTGCCTCACGTTGCTCAGGAGCGACGACGCCATATTGTAAATCACGCCTCCGTTCGAAGTCGTTGCTTCCGTCCGTGTCGAAAGTGTCCACACCCCCGAAACGGTTCCGCTACCGATGTAAGTCGAAAGCGAGCTGGGAGCAACCGCAACATAGGCAGATGAGTTTGTGACTGCAGGCATCTGGACTGTCGCCGACTGGACGGATGCCGTCAGCGTGTTTGAGCCGTTGTTGACCGTCGATGTTGTCAGCAACGATAAACCGGGGAACGATGAGACCCCGTAGGTTTGGGTCAAGTTGCCGTTGAATCCAACGATGTTGAACGACGTACCGAAGGCCAGAACCTGATTCGCGTAGGCAGATGCTGCAGTCCCATCGATCTGGAACTCAACTCCGGTCAACGTCCCCAGGCTCGGGTCGAACTTTGGAAACGTAATGGTTGAAGAAGCAACGTTGTAGTTGACAATGTCACTCGACGCGAAGTTAGTGTTCGAGCCAACAGTGCGGGTCGGGTAGTTAACGTTTGCTGGGCCAATCTGAGCTTGATAAACAAGAAAATCTGCCCGCGCAGCCGTGGGTACGACCAACAGGATCGAAGAGTACGCCAGTATTTTGAATTTCGACATGCTACTACTATACGTCAGTTTCTGATTTACACGGTAAATGAAATATTAAGAACCTGTAAACCTTATCTGATGGTCATTCTTACCAGCCAAGCCGACGAGCTACTACGTGGACTGGGTAAGCACTCGGGAACGCTACCAAGCGACCAACCACCCGAGCCAATCGCCATCCGCCCGCCCAGCTTCGATAACTCCGACGTGGTTGCCGGGTGTCAGGACTCCCCTTACACAATCGATGGGTGAGGGATGGCGTTTCAAGATGTTAAGATATATGCCCTTCGTATGCACCATCCTGGATAAATTGAGGGGTTTCTTGTATACTGCGACCGGACCTAACCGGTTCTGGATTCAAGTGAAAATTACTTTTGTTGGCTTAACCCTACTCGGCATTTGCGGCTCAGCACATGCTACTTTTTTCAACTCCGCCGCGTTCGCAAACAACGGCGCAACCCAGTCATCGTTCTACACCGCGGCTGGAATCAGCTCGCCTCAATGGCTTGTCGATTTTGAAGCCATTCCGGTTTCAACGAACGTCCATGGCAACGCGTCACTGTTCCCGAACCTGACGATCACTACGAGCAACTCAAGTGCGGTGGTCACTTCAGGGGCTGGATCCATTGGGGGATCTAATCCGATCGGAGCGAGAGCCCTTCAGATGGCTGAAGGCAACAACGTCTTTCTGACATTTGCAACTCCAGTCGACTACATCGGCGGATTCGACATCGATCAATCTGGACTATCACTCACCGTCTTCCTCGTTGGGGGCGGTAGCGAATCAGTCAACCTTGAAACAACCGCCGGCGACGGAAACTCCGCAGAGTTTTGGGGTTACGTGAAGAACTCTGGAGGGCCACAGATCAGTTCCGTCAGGTTCTCAGGTGTCAGTGGGGCATCTGGTTGGGCTCTGGATAACTTGCAATACAACACCCCGGTTCCCGAGCCATGCACTATTCTTGCCCTCGGCACTGGAGCAGTGGCTCTGATGCGCCGGCGCATGGCCAAGTAGCTAGTTAGTTTGGCGGAACCTACAAAGGTGCACCTCGGAGAAATTCGATTTGCACCTTTGTAGGTTTGATCACTGACCAACCACCCGAGCCAATCGTCATCCGCCCGCCCAGCTTGTCAGTGTTCCTCCATGCCTCCAACCCAAAACTCCCCGCTCGACGGGGAGTCGGTGAGTGACAACGAACCGGTGGGGCTGTGGTAGCTGCGAACCAGCCAACAAATTCACCGTAGTAAACTCCCCAAATGGATCACGGCACGCTGGTTCTAAACGCCGTCGTGGACGCCTGCAAAGGTTTGGGACTCTCTGAGTACATGACCCAAACCGAATTCCTACTCAAAATCTCAGGCGCGCCCGGCCAAGTGTTCGACATCGAAGTCGAAGACGACGGCGAAGAAGCAACCCTCTGGATCGATGCCGCCCACTTCCACACCCACTTCGGCCGTGGCGTCGAACCCGAAGTCGTCGTTCAAATCGTAAAGAACCTTCTAACGGGCGAATCCAGCGCCCAAGCCCGCTACCGAGGCAACAAGTGGATCGAAAGCCAGATCACCGGAGAACGAGGCGCCCAAGTCGGCTCCGTCACCCTAAACCCCTTCCTCCGCCTATTCCCCGAACGCATCGAAACGCTAGAAAACAAAGTCATCCTCCCAGAGTCCTAACCAATGGTCCGCGCCTGCTTGCCAGTGTTCCGATGTGCCAAAGCCCCCGTCAATCCTTGGGGAGGTGAAAGCTATGAAGCACCGACAAACGTGATCATCCACCAGAATGGGTGAAACATCTGTGGAGTTGACACGCATGCAAGAAACGCCGGGACAAACTTGATCATAGGCTTGACGGAACGAAGCTGAATGACTGCCCGAGTCTCGGTATAGAGGAGCCCAAGCATAGGCACACCCAGCACAACAAGCCCCAGATTGCACAGGTTCATGAGGAGCCAAAATGGCAGACTAGCCTCGCCTCCACTCGATTTGGGCCAAGGAAAATGGCACAAAACCGCCCAGAACCCAGTGCAAAACGTAAACCCGCCGACCACGGTCCACACGAAACGTCTGTAGGATTTATCGTCCACCCTCTAAATCACAACGGAGTTTCATCCCAACTCGTTGCGTACTTCTCGCTACAAACCACCCAACCCAATCGCCCTCCGACCGCACCCCAAAAAACCCCTACTTCCGCTTCAAAGTCACCCGGGCAAACGATGACGACTCACCCGACTTTTCCACGTTGTCGATGCTCCAGGCCCAACTCTTCCCTGCGCGGTCGTAAGCAAACGTGTTGCGAATCCCACTCCCGTCGGCCAACTTCCAGACGAACGGAATCCGATCGCCATCCGGCTTTCCGTGCCCCACCCCGTCCGCAGAAAAGTTCGTCACGCCAGTGTTATCTAGCCACATCACCGCAAACTCCTGGTTCGCCTTATCCCATGAAATGTGAATCCACGCCTCGTACGCCGGCTTCCCCGCCGCATCCTTCTCGCGCGAAAGCTCATGGATGCGAACGTACTGCTTGTTAAGAATCCGGTCAACAACAACGTCGTGGACCACCTTCTCCCCCCCAATCGTCCCCCGCATCACCCACTTGCCGATCATCTTCTCCATCAGGAACTCAGGGTCAGGCTTCTTAGAACTCTGCGCAACCGCCGAACAAGGAATCCCTGCACCTCCCGCAATCCCCACAACAGCGCAACCAAAAACTAACTGACGCATCACTCGCTTTCCCATAAAACCCCTATCGATAATCATGGCATGAGCATCAACCAACATGTCTCGACTCTCCTCCTGTTCAGGAACCGCCGCCAACCGCAAACGAAAGTGGTTGACAAACCCCCGATTTCATTGCCTATATATAGATGAACAAATTGTGCAGACCGCGCGAGAAACATCCCCACCCATTCACGGCGTCTCGCCTACCCAACCCTACCCAACTTTCGCCCAAAATACGGACTTCGTTGAACCTGACTACCCATCAAAAAGCGTCGCAGTTCTCTTCACCCGAGCCAACCGCCATCCGCCCACCCAGCTTGTCAGTGTGCGTCGACGCAGCCAATCCGCCCTACAGGTACTCGCGGCCAACCACTACCCCGAAGAACAAACTCCCCAAAACTACAGAAATCCGCCAAATCGACGCCCCATAAATCCGCCGCAGTCCACAAGACAGATGCCCGAGCATGACCACCATAGCCACAACTGTCACCCACTGCCCAACCGGAACTTCGCCGCTGACCCACCCACCACGCGCCAGCAGCCGAAACAACGGCATCGCCAGCACATACTCGGCTAAGAGCAGCACCATCAAGAATGACCAAAAATGGCTCGCCACTACCAACGAGTGAACAAAGCCTCGCTTCTCTCGCAATCCAACGAGCCACAAAACGACCGCCAACCAAATGCCAAGTCCCAACAAAGCCAGCGACTTGTGGTTTGCCCGAACCGGATCAGAATCAAAGTAGGCCGTGTGCGCAGCAAACGTGATCGCCTGCAACCAAAGAAACAACTGCAACGGCCCAATAAATGCCGCCCGCTGCCCTCCGATAAATCGAACCGTCAGCTCCCCAGGATGGAAAACTAACACCCGTAGAGTCTTCCAAAGCTTTCCATCATAGGAAAAAACCGCCCCGAGGACTTCTTGAACCAGTTGAAGAAAAGTAGGCAGCCCTATCTGAAACTTCTGCCCGCACTGTGGGCAAAAGGGCGAATCAAACTCAGTTGAGCAATTCCCGCAACGGTTCACAACCGAATGATACTAGCTCTCCGGAGAAAAATGGCCCACGCCAGTTGAGTCTAACCAGTTCGACTCAACTGGCGTAAGCCCGTAGTTTTGCTAGGGTTCGCCAGTGTTATCCGTGCTACAGTGTTCATACGGGGTTCCTAGTGTTCCCCTGGACTCCCAATTGAATAAACATCGTAGTTTTTTCGGAGCCCTGATGCTGTTGGTAGCCATCCCAACAAGTGCGCAGGCTCTCACTGAATTCGCCGTCAACGGTGGATTCGAAACCGGAAACTTCACTGGTTGGACCCAGTTTCCAACTGGCGCGGGCCAGCAAACCGTCACCTCACTACTGCCCTCCTCAGGCACCTTTTCGGCGAACATCAATAACACGGTGATTGCTTCAAACTCCCTTTTCAAGCAGGCAAATGTTGGAATCGGAAGCATCTTGCCGGGACAAGCAGTCACGATCAGCTTCGACGCTAAAGGCTCATTCGGCCCTGGCGGAGTAGCCTTCGCTGAGTTCTTCACTGAACTTTCCGGCGGTGGCACCTCAAGCTCGCAGATACTGGGTGGTGGGCCGCTAAACCTTCACCCGACTGAATGGAGAACGTTTACGTACAATGTCAACGCAGGACCCAATACCAGCGGTGGAGTAACGCTGCAACTTGGCGCGGCAACCGGAGCGACCCCCGGCAGCTTCGCAGATGTCTCCTACGACAATATCTCGATCCAATCGGTACCAGAACCTGCCTCCATGGCAGCCTTGGGGCTGGGTGCGGCTGCCCTGTTACGCAAGCGACGCAAGACACTTGCTTAAAGGCTGTGACCATCAAAAGAGTCTCGAAGCAACTTAGTTGCATCGAGACTCTTTTGAAAAAGAACAGAGCTTCCGCACAATTCTCTCGGCGCCGCTTTTCATCCATCTGGGCGCCGATTATGAGCTACTTTTCTTCTTTGAACTCGGCGTCGATGACTTCTTCCCCGTCTGCGGCCGTGTTCTCAGAAACGCCGGCTTCAGCTCCGCTTGCGGCATAAAGCTTTTCGGCGATTGAGTGACTGAGCTGTTCTAGGTCTGCGTAGGTGGTTTTGATTTCTTCTTCAAACCCACTGACGACTGCCTTTCGAACGGCTTCGATCTTTTCGGTTGCCGACTGTCGGGTTGCTTCGTCAATCTTATCTCCAGCGTCTCGCAGGGTCTTCTCGGTCTGCGAAGCGAGGCTGTCGGCCTTGTTTTTCAGCTCAGCAAGCTCTTGGAACTGCTGGTCTGCTTCGGCGTTCATCTCAGCCTCCCGAACCATTCGCTCGATCTCGTCGCGGTTGAGGTTGCCCGAACCAGTGATCGTGATCGACTGCTTGGCTCCGGTTCCCTTCTCCTGAGCGCTGACGTGCAGGATGCCGTTCGCGTCGATGTCGAAGGTAACTTCGATCTGCGGTACTCGAGCAGGTGCGGGCGGGATTCCAGCGAGGTGGAAGCGACCAAGCGACTTGTTGTCTCGAGCCATTGGGCGTTCGCCTTGAAGAATGTGGATTTCGACTTCCGGCTGATTATCAGCGGCGGTTGTATAAACCCGGCTCTTCTTGGTCGGAATCGTGGTGTTTCGGTCGATGAGCTTGTCAAAGATTCCGCCCTGGGTTTCGACACCTAGCGAGAGCGGGGTGACATCGAGAAGGACGATATTCTTGACTTCTCCGCCAAGGACGCCGGCCTGAATCGCAGCACCAATTGCAACGACTTCGTCTGGGTTAACCGAGCGGTTCGGCTCTTTACCGGTGAGCTTCTTGACCAGGTCCTGAACCTGCGGCATTCGCGAGGAACCACCAACCATGATGATCTCATCGACTTCGCCAGCCTTGACTTTTGCATCTTCCAGAGCCTGATTAAACGGCTTCTTGACTCGGTCCATCAGGTCGCTGGTCAGCTCTTCGAACTTTGCCCGGGTCATCGAGTAGTCAAGGTGCTTCGGCTCGTTGTCTACCGCAGTGACATAAGGAAGGTTGATCTGCGTCGACATCTGGCTCGACAGCTCGATCTTTGCTCGCTCGGCCGCCTCGCGAAGTCGCTGAACAGCTGCGCGGTCCTTGAGCAAGTCAACGCCTTGGTCCTTCTTGAATTCAGCAGCTAGCCAGTCCACGATCTTGTTGTCGAAGTCGTCTCCGCCCAGGTGGCTATCGCCACTGGTCGAGCGGACTTCAAACACACCTTCACCGACGTCGAGAACGGAAACGTCGAAGGTTCCACCACCGAGGTCGAAAACGAGGATTGTCTCGTTCGCCTTCTTATCCAAACCGTACGCAAGTGAAGCGGCAGTCGGCTCGTTGATGATTCTGAGAACTTTGAGGCCTGCAATTTCGCCAGCGTTCTTCGTGGCAGTTCGCTGAGCGTCGTTGAAGTAAGCAGGAACCGTGATGACCGCTTGGTCTACCGTTTCGCCAAGATAAGACTCGGCGTCGGTCTTGAGCTTCTGAAGAATCATTGCTGAGACTTCTTCAGGAGTTAGCTCTTTGTCCAGGGCTGGCACATAAGCTACGGTTTGGCCATTTTTTCCAGCTTTGAGCTTGTAGCTAATTCGGCTCTGCTCGCTGGAAACTTCACTGAATTGGTGGCCGATAAATCGCTTGATCGACGAAATTGTATTGTCGGGGTTGACGACGGCTTGTCGCTTGGCAGTCACGCCGACCAGACGCTCCCCGTTCTGCTTGAAACCGACAACGGATGGGCATGTTCGGGAGCCTTCTGCCGTTGCAATAACGACTGGCTCACCGCCCTCCATGACGGCGACGACGCTGTTGGTAGTTCCTAAGTCAATTCCTACTGTTTTTCCCATGTTGGCTCTTACTTACTATTATGGCGTTAAACCATTTGAGTCTTAGACACTCAAGTAGGTATACGATAAGAATACCTTGGGCGTTGCGATAGGTTCTACATTCCTGCGACGAGCGGTAGCATGAAGTCGTATTTCAGGACAATGAGCGAAACCGACTACACCGTGAAGTTTATCGAGATCGCTCGGGCGAGCCGTCCGTTGTTGTCCCTGAAACACACGGCTGAGGAGTGGGCAACTCGGGTCCTCGCTGCACTATTTCCCGAACTCTGTCAAAGCTCCGACTGCAAAGATCAAATCGTCAGGGACAGACTTGAATCGATCACGAAGTTGACTGAATCGCTCTCGAAACTGGTTCAATCACCCACACTTGAATCCGAATCGCTCTTCGCGTCTCTCCTAGAGATTCGAGAGCAACTACTTCTCGATGCGGAAGCGATCCTTGAGGGCGATCCGGCAGCCACATCGCTCGACGAAGTTATCCTCTCATATCCTGGATTCCTAGCTACTGCCCATTACCGACTCGCGCATTATCTTCACCGCCAAGGGTTCAAGCTGGTTCCGAGAATCATCACCGAGAAGGCCCACCGAGAGACCGGAATCGATATTCACCCTGGTGCGGAGATCGGGGACCGATTCTTCATCGACCATGGCACCGGAGTCGTGATTGGTGAAACAACTGTCATTGGCTCCGGCGTAAAACTTTATCAAGGCGTAACCCTCGGCGCACTTTCGATTTCAAAGGAAATGGCGAAATCGAAGCGGCATCCAACCATCGAAGACGACGTTCTGATTTACGCTAATGCAACGATTCTCGGGGGTGAGACCGTCATCGGACAAGGCTCGATCATCGGCGGAAACGCCTGGATCACCGAATCCGTCGCCCCTGGCTCCTTCGTGAAATATAACCCAAAATGAAATACAACAGCATCCTTGAAGCAATTGGAAACACTCCGCACGTGCGGCTCAACCGGCTCTTTGGGGATCGCTGTAACGTCTTCTTGAAGCTGGAACGCCAGAACCCGGGCGGATCGATCAAGGATCGGATCGCGCTGGCAATGATCGAAGCGGCCGAACAAGATGGCTCACTCAAGCCAGGGACAACGATCATCGAGCCGACTTCTGGGAATACGGGAATTGGATTGGCGTTGGTGGCCGCAGTAAAAGGCTATAAGTTGATCTTGGTCATGCCTGAATCAATGTCTATCGAACGCCGCCGGATCATGGCTGCTTACGGAGCGACCTTTGACCTAACTCCAAAGGAAAAGGGCATGAAGGGTGCAATTGAACGGGCGAGAGAGCTTGCGGCGGAAACCGAAAATAGTTGGATTCCCCAACAGTTCGAGAACCCAGCAAACATTCATGTCCACCAACGGACAACTGCACTCGAAATCCTGAATGACTTCCCTGATGGCCTTGACGCGATTATCACTGGAGTCGGAACGGGCGGGCACGTTACCGGGGTGGCAGAAGTCCTGAAGCCGAAGTTTCCCTCACTCAAAGTCTTCGCCGTCGAACCCGCCAAATCTCCGGTCATCTCGGGTGGTGCGCCTTCGCCACACCGCCTCCAAGGAATCGGCGCTGGCTTTGTCCCTGCGAACCTCCACACAGATAGCCTCGACGGGGTGATTCAGATCGAGGAAGCCGAGGCTTTTGAATACGCCCGACGCGCTGCTGCTGAAGAAGGCATCTTCATCGGCATTTCTTCGGGAGCATCCTTGGCCGCAGTTGCCAAGAAGCTCCCGGAGCTATCCGACGGGAGTACGGTCCTGACGTTCTGCTATGACACCGGCGAGCGCTACCTCTCAATTGATGATCTTTTCACGGCGTAGCATTCATTTCTCGACTGCAAACTAGGCACGTTTCAACGGCGGCGGTTAAACTTGGCATTCACTATGAGTGCCGCCACTGAATCGCATCTCGACCATAGCAAAGCCGATGAGCGCAACGGACTTCCGGGTTCAATGCCTCGAAAAGTCAACGTCCTGATGATGGGCGCTGGCAGCTTTTTCACAAACTCCGTGCTTCGCGATGTTGTTTTGATTCCCGACAACCAGGGAGGCGAACTGCGACTTTGCGACATCGACGAGAGTCGCCTCAAGCTCCAGATGACGCTGATGCAGAAGCTGATCGACACCGTTGGTCAGACCGACAAGTGGAAGTTGGTAGGTTCGACGAACCGCCGCGAGCTGATGAAGGGGATTGATTATGCGGTCAACTCCATCGAGGTCAGCGGGACCGAGTGCGTGCGGTTCGACAACGATATTCCGCTCGAATTCGGAATCAGCCAGAACATCGGCGACACGCTTGGCCCTGGGGGGCTGATGAAGGGGATGCGGACGATTCCGGTCTACCTCGACATTTTGCGCGACATGCGCGAGCTCTGCCCCACGGCGATCATGCTCAACTACACCAATCCGATGAGCATGATGATCCTTGCCGGTGCCCGGGCAGTACCAGAGATTCAGCAGATTGGCCTTTGTCACTCCGTTCAAGGAACTTCGAGAATGCTCGCCGGCTTTGCAGAAGTGCCGTACGAGCAGGTCCAATGGCAATGTGCCGGAATCAACCACCTCGCCTGGTTCACCGAATTCAATGGTCCGGACGGCGAGTCGCTTTATCCTAAGCTGATGGCGATGGCGGCGGATCGGTCATCGGAGTTTGCGACCAAAGAACCGGTGCGAAGCGATATGATGCTTCACTTCGGAGCATTCATCACCGAATCCAGCGGTCACCTCTCCGAGTATCTTCCCTACTACCGAAAGCGCAAGGATCTTCTCGACAAATACACCGACACCGGCTACCGAGGTGAAGAGTCCTTCTACGCAAACAACTGGCCCAATTGGCGCAAGACTGCCGACGAGAATCGAGACAAGATGATCTCGGGTGAGAAAGAGCTTGATCTTAAGCGGTCGTTTGAGTATGGTGCTTGGATCATTGAGTCGATTGAAAAGAATGCTCCAATCGTTGTCTACGGAAACGTCGCTCCGAACCAGGGGTTGATCTCCAACCTCCCTCATGACGGATGTGTCGAGGTTGCTTGTTTGATCAACCACAACGGGATTCAGCCGACGAAGTTTGGTCGATTGCCTTCGCAGATGGCGGCGATTTGCGATTCAAATATGCGCTACTTCGACCTGGCGGCTGATGCCGCAGTTCACAAGTCAAAGCAGCATGCGGAGTGGGCGTTGATGCTCGATCCGCTCACTTCGGCGGTGTGTTGTCCGGCGGAGGTTCGGGAGTTGACGAAGCGCCTGTTCGATGCTGAAGAGCAGTTCCTGCCCGGATTCAACTAAGGCGTAATTGGGTGAGCGAGATCGCTCACCCTTTGTTGTTACTTCACGCCGAACGTGACCGTGACGACCGCGCTGATCGACTTCTCTTTGCTCGAAAGGTCGTTGTAGCCTGAGTCATAGATCTCGAAGTCATAGCGCGGGGTGATCTGTAGCGGAGCCATTCGGACTCCGCGGACGTCGCCGACTCCAGCGCCGGATTTGCTGGCGACTTCTTCGGCACGCTTGCGGGCGTCTTCGGCGGCGAGGCCAAGGATTTCGCGCTTAACATCACCGATCTTGGTGTAGAAGAACTGTGGAGTTTCGGAGACCAGAGGCACGCCTTGGGCGATAAGATCCGTTGATTCGCGGCTGATCTGCTCGACTTCGTTGACCTTGGTCGAGCGCACGGCGACCGCCTGGGAGACGTCGTAGCCTTTGATCGAGCGATAGCCGCCACCATCGTAGCCACCGTCTTTCTTCTCTTCATAAAGAGCGGTGGTCTGAACTGCGCCGATGACGATTTCCTTCTCGTTCAGCCCCTTGCTCTTCAGGTACTCGGTGAGCTTCGCGATGGCAGTCTTCACTGCGGAGTAGCCATTCCCCATCGTGTCGGAGCGGTAGGAGATTCGACCTGTCCAAGCGATCATATCGCTGTCGATGTCCTTGCGGGCAGAGCCGGTGACTTTGATTTCGCCGCCTCCGCGAGCGCGCACGACTGCGTTGCCGAGCAGCATTGTTGAAGCGATCACCGCGAAGGCGATAATGCCGGTACCGATTAGACTACGATTTGGATTTTCTGACATTGAGTTTCCTGTCTTACGGGACGCACGAGGATGGGCATTCGTTTCTAAAACAACAATTTGAAACCTGCCGGGAAAATAGACGTCACTTATTTTTGATGATTATCCTCGCTGCTCTCACACTGGGTTTAGTGGACAAGTCCGTCCTTCAAATCGAGCTTACTGGTCCGAAACAAATCAAGCTTGGCGAAGACTTTCAGGCATCGCTGGTGTACACGAACTTGAGCGGCAGTCGAATCGTTTTATTGCCAAGTGGCGCGTCGAATTCTTCGATGATGCGTGCTCCCAGCACCTTGATCGAGTTGCGCCGAAAGGGGGAGAAGAAGTGGACCAAGTTGAGTGCACCCCCTCTGTGCGGTAATACGAATCCGATTACGCCTGAGGAGTTTGTGACGGTAGATGGGTACCAAGCTGTATCTAAGCAGGCTCGGTTCTCTTGGACAGCGGACGTTGTTGGCAAGGCAAGATTTAAGGCGGGAACGTACGAAGTCCAGGTGAGCTACGATACGTCGGCTCCGATCAACAATTGGATTGGTGGGCCGTTGCCCGAACCTGCTCACAGCGAGGCAAGAGCGAAGATTCAGAGCTTTTTCGACCAGGTTCCAAAAGGGCGCTTTGTGACGAGCCCTTATACTGTTCAGGTTCGGTAACAGCTACATCCGTTCTGGCGCGCTGACTCCGAGGAGGTCCAGCGTCTCCTTAAGTGCCTTCTTCGTCGCCTCGCATAGCTGAACCCTAGCTGAGGTAAGAGCGGCGTCTTCGGAGATGACTTTGCAGTCGCCGTAGAAGCCGTGGAAGGCGCGGGCAAGCTCAATAGCGTAGGTCGTGAGGCGGTGGACGCCGTAGTCCTCGGCGGCACGGCTGACTTCGTTGGGGAGGTCGGCGATGCGCTTGATGAGGGTTTTCTCTTTGGGGTGGGTGAGGAGCGCGAGGTTGGCGTCGCCTTGCTCACCAGCTTTTTCGAGGATCGAGCAGATTCGCGCGTGGGCGTACTGAACGTAGAACACGGGGTTCTCGTCAGATTGCTTTTCGGCGAGATCGAGGTCGAAGTCGAAGGTGGTGTCGTGCGAGCGCATCAGATAGAAGAAGCGGGCGACATCCTTGCCGGATTCAAGTTGCTCGGCCTCGGTGCCTTCGGGCTTGAGCTTGGTGCCAATCTCGCGCATGAGGTCGATGAGAGCGTAGATGTTGCCATCTCGCTTTCGCATTGGCGCGGGCTTGCCGTCCTTCATGAACCGGACGAGTTGGTAGATCTGGACTTCTAGCTTCTCGCGCGCTTCTTTCAGCGCCTTCTGGCAAGCGGCTTTCTCGTTTTCGTCGCGGTAGAGCTTGGCATCGAACTCGTCTTGGCAGGGCTCGCCGGGTTCGCTTGGTTCGAGGAGCATGGCGGCGACGACGGCGGTAAGGCGGCCGATGTAGCCATGGTGGTCTGGGCCGAGGATGGTGATGAGCTTGTCGGCATTTTGTGGTCGGTTGAATTTGTCTTTGTGATAAGCGACGTCGCTGGCGATATAGGTGAGGCGGCCGTCTTTGCGAAGCAGGACGCGGTCCATGTCGTCGCCTAGCTTGGTTGAGCGGAGCCAGAGGGTTTCACCTTCGGCGGTGGCTTCGGCCTGCTGGACTTCGCCTTCGTCATCGACATCGGCGGTTTGAGACTCGATGATGACGTCCTCAATCTTTCCGCCTTTGGCAAGCTTGAGCTTGGTTCGGGTGGGGTCAGTGTTGGCGATTCCTTTGGCGGCGAGAGTTTTGATTTCTTCGGCAACGGTTCCGGCGTCGTGGAGGGATTGCTCGGAGAACCAGGTGTTGTAGTTGACACCGAAGGCGGTGAGGGCAGACCGCTGAGCCTCGATCATCTTATGTTCCGATGCCTTTTGGAGAACGACGACTTCCGCTGACTCCAGGTTTTGACCTTGTAGCTCCATAGCTACGTCGTGCACGTAGTCGCCTTTGTATCCGTTCTCGGGGACTGGCTCGCCTTTAATCAGTGCGCGCACCGATTCAGCGAACAATCTCATCTGCTCCGAATTCACACCGTCGTTAATGTAATATTCGCGGTGGACGGTGTGGCCGGCGGCTTCGAAGATGTTGCAGAGGGTCGAGCCGTATGCGGCGCCTCGGCCGGAGCCGATGGTGATGGGGCCGTTGGGGTTGACGGAGACGAATTCGACGTTGATCTTAAGCGGATTCTCGACCGGGCGCTGTTTGGCGAGCTCGTTATTCCCTAGCGCGTTGATGGTTCCGACGTAACCTGCCACGAACTCGGAGTTCAATCGAAGGTTGATGAAGCCTGGACCGGCAATTTCGACCGACTCAATCGAAGGATTGATCTTGACGCCTTCGACCAGCATTTCGGCGAACTCGCGCGGGTTCTTCCCGGCAACTTTCGAAGCTACCATCGCGATGTTGCACGCAAAATCCCCGTGATCAGGATTCTTCGGGTCAGCGATTTCGATACGGACATCCAGAACCTCCTGTGGCAGGCGGCCTTGCTCGACGAGCTGGGTCAAGGCGGCGCGGAAGACGGAGGCAAGGAAGGTTCGTAGCAAGGCAGTAGTTTACTTCGTCAGGTTGGAAGTCGGAAGTTGGAAATCGGAAGCACAGGAGCCGTTCTAGGTCAGAGCCTTCGCCTGAGTAGCCCCGATGCTCGTCTTCTAACTTCCAACTTCCAACTTCCAACTTGCGTTCTTGGCATGAATCTTGCAGCCAATACGCATCGGGCTTACGATGTTGAAAGTGGTGGTTGCGGTGATGGTTTTGGTTCCGGCAGGAGCGCGGGCAGATGCTCCGGCGATGTTCGGATCAATGGCTCCTCGTGAGTCTCAATCGTTAGAGCCGGCTTCTTTGGCGGCTCTGACGGTTGGGGTCGGCGGCTTGATCCGGGTTCGGCTTAGGAAAGCTGAGCAGCTAGGATCGCGGCGGCGGCGCTAAGGGCTTCTTCGACTTTGGTGGCGTCTCGACCACCGGCGGTTGCGAACGCGGCCTGACCGCCTCCACCACCTCCGGCGATTTTGGCGACTTCGCGCAGGACGTTTCCGGCGTGGGCTCCCTTGGCTAGCGCGTCGGGACCGACTTTGCACATGAAGGTGATCTTCTCACCGACCACGGCACCTAGGGTGACCTGGGCGGGCTTGCCGTTGGCTTCGTTGTCGATAGCTTGGGATGCGACCTTTTGGTCGGCGTCGCCGAAGTTCTTGACCCAGAGCTCGATGCCGTTGATGTTGGTGGTTTCTTGCTTTGTGCTTTCTCCACTCATCGCCGCCATCTCAGCTTTTTCGCGCTTTTTGCGCTCATCTTTGAGCTGTTCGAGGGTCTTCTCAACGGCTTGGACGATCTCCTTGGGGTTCGTTTTGAGGAGAGCGGCGGCTTCTTTGAGGTCGCTTTGCTGTTGGTTGACCAGGGCATAGGCGGCCTCGCCGCAGACGGCTTCGATTCGGCGGACTCCGCTTGCGGCGGAGGATTCGCTGACGATTTTGAAGAGGCCGATTTCGCCGGTGGTCCGCACGTGGGTTCCGCCGCAGAGCTCTTTGCTGAACTCGCCGATCTCGACCATTCGGACCTTGTCGCCGTACTTCTCGCCGAAGAGCGCCATCGCACCTTTGGCTTTTGCTTCGGCGATGGGGAGGTCGGCGTAGGTTGTGACAACGGTGTTTTTGAGGATTTCTTCGTTGACGGTTTGCTCGACCTTCTGAATTTCCTCTTGGCTGAGGGCTTTGCCGTGGGTGAAGTCGAAGCGGAGGTTGTCGGGGCCGTTGTAGCTCCCCGCCTGGTTTACGCTGGTTCCGAGATGGTGACGCAGAGAGGCTTGGAGGAGGTGGGTCGCGGTGTGATGGCGTTGAGTTTTGCTTCGTCGCGGGCTTTCGACGATCGCATCGACCTGTTTGCCGAGAAGGACTTCGAGGTTTTCGCCTTGGACTTCATGCCAGAAGAGACCTGCGCTCTTCGCTGTGTTGATGACGTTGTATCCGCCAAGGGTACCGGTGTCGCCGGTTTGGCCGCCGCTTTCTGCATAAAACGGGGTGCGGTCGAGGGCGATCAAGGCAACATTTGGAAACTTGGGCTTGATCCGGGTGACGGTTGCACTTGCGGTGAGAACAGCGTAGCCGAGGAATTCGGTGGTTTCGGGGGCGTCGTCGGCTTTGAGTTCCTCGGTGGCTTCCAGGTCGCCGTAGGCGGACTTGTCGCCTTGGGCTCCACGGCTTCGCTCTTGGGCTTCTTGCATGGCTTTGTTAAAGCCGTCGAGGTCGACAGTGATCCCGGCTTCGGCGCAGAGTTCTTGAGTGACTTCGAGCGGGAAGCCGAAGGTGTCGTAGAGTTGGAAGGCAGTGGGACCGGACAGGACGGATTGGCCCGATAGATCCGATATGGCTTCTTCGAGGAGTTCCGAGCCGCGTTTGAGGGTACGGCGGAAGAGTTCCTCCTCACTTTTTAAGGTTTCGGCGATGATGTCTTTTCGTTCAGCGAGTTCCTTGTAGTGGCTACCGAAGGTCTCGAACACAGCCTCAGCGACGTTGTGCATGAAGAGGTCGTTGAACCCAAGGGTGCGCTGACCCTTGAGGACGGCACGGCGGATGAGACGGCGGAGGACGTAGCCTCGACCGTTGTTTGCCGGGAGGATTCCATCGGCGATGCAGAAGCAGGCGGTGCGGATGTGGTCGGCAATGATTCGGCGGGCGGCGGTTCCGACCTCTGGGGTTAGCTCTGCGCCATCGTTTGTCGGTGCGTAGAACTCACTGATCTCATCTAACTTAGCGAAGATCGCCGAGAAGGCGTCGGTGTCATAGACGGACTTGTAGCCGTTGAGGACGGCGACGGTGCGCTCGATGCCCATTCCGGTGTCGATTCCGTTGAAGGGGAGGTTGGGCATGCCGGTTTTCACCCAGCCGCTGTCGCTCTCGGTTCCTTGCCACTCGTATTGGATGAAGACATCGTTCCAGATTTCCAGCCAGTTCTTGGCGTCGTCATCGGCGAGCCAATCTTCAGTTGTATAGGGGGCTAACGGAGGATCGCCGGCACCTTGCCAGTAGAACATCTCGGAGTTGGGGCCGCAGGGGCCGGGGGGGCCCTTGGTGAAGCTACCGGCGGGCCAGTAGTTGGTTTCGTCGCCGAGCTTAAAGATGCGGATCGACGGATCGAGTCCGGCGGCGGTCAGGTGAGCGGACCAGTAGTCATACGCTTCTTGGTCATCCTCGAAAACGGTGAAGGAGAGGCGCTTGGGATCGAGGCCGAGCCATTCGGGTGACGTGAGGAACTCCCAGGAGTAGTCGATGGCTTCCTTCTTGAAGTAGTCACCGAACGAGAAGTTGCCAAGCATCTCGAAGAAGGTGAGGTGGCTGTCGTCGCCTACTTCGTCAATGTCACCGGTTCTAACGCACTTTTGGGCGGTGGTAAGGCGCTTTTGAGGTGGAGTAGCTACGCCTCGGAAGTAGGGCTTGAACTGAACCATTCCCGCGCCATTGAAGAGGAGGCTCTCGTCCAAGCGTCCGGTGACGTCATAAGGAATGAGCGAGCCGGAGTCGTGGATGAGGTGGCCTTTGCTCTCGAAGAACCGGAGGTATTTCTCGCGCAGTTCTCGGACGGTCACAATCGGGCGGGACATTCCGTCTAGTTTATCGTTTGTGGCGATCGGTTTGTCGCCCCACGCGAGACACGCGCCCTTGAATCATCACGGCTGAACGTGAAACTCTGGCGCAGCTGACTTCGAACATGTTGCAGGCGTAGCAACCGCACCAACGGTGTATGTCCCCCCAGCAGGGCAAGTGGGAGTGTTGTTCAAGTAGTTACCAGAACCGACGAGGTCGGTCATGGCACATGCGTCTCCGGATGCCTTTTTCTTGTCCATCGCCCACTGCTCTTTGGCAGTCTCGATTTGCTTCATGTTGCTGATGCACGTCTTCTGGCGTGCGACTTCGCGAGTCTTGACAAAATTGGGAACTGCGATCCCGGCAAGCACGCCAATGATCAGAACAACGATCATGACCTCAACAAGGGTGAATCCGCGCGCTTTCATACTATTCATGTCGGTAGTACGGATTGATTTCCATACAAACAAGCAACAAACCCCGACCAAGTTACTTGGTCGGGGTTTATTGAAGCGTAAGTCTTCTCGACCTTACGGAAGAACGTGAAGGTTAGGCGCGGCGGCCAGTGAACACGATGGATTGGTTCCGACAGCACCGGTGGTATAGGTTCCACCGCCTGGGCACACGGGATATGACTTGACGTATGCCGGAGCAATGTTGGCGTTGGTGACTGCATCGCCGTTTGCCTTCTTGTTGTCCATTGCCCACTGCTCTTTAGCAGAGTTGATCTGCGTGAGGTTACCGATACAGGTAGCTCGGCGAGCGGACTCTCGTGCCTTAACAAAGTTA
>VYLG01000008.1_pt1 | contig 143321 bp, 136 predicted proteins | sample 5114351 | NCBI WGS metagenome assembly VYLG01 (sample SAMN12291798, study PRJNA351875) | freshwater metagenome | isolation source: freshwater lake | place: USA: Michigan, Kent Lake | collected 2013-08-15
TGTCCGTTCCTGCCCGGCCCGGGTGACGAGCAAGGCGCTGGCGGATGAGATGAGAAGAGCAGGAATCTGCGAAGTAAGACCTTCACCAACTGAGAGCAGAGCGTAAGTCTTGAGGATGGTCATGGCGTCGCTCTGACCCTTGAACAGTCCGACACCGAAGCCACCGATGATGTTGATGGCGATGATCAGGAGCGAAGCGACGGCGTCGCCTTTGACGAACTTGGAGGCACCATCCATTGCACCATAGAAGTCGGCTTCTTGCTTAACTCCCTTTCGGCGCGCTTTCGCCATATCTTCGTCAATCAGACCGGCCGCAAGGTCGGCGTCGATGGCCATCTGTTTACCGGGCATCGCGTCTAATGTGAACCTGGCGACGACTTCCGATACGCGTCCGGCACCGTTGGTGATAACCACGAACTGAACGATCATCAGGATAAGGAAGACCACGAAGCCAACGACGAAGTCGCCACCCATAACGAAGTTGCCGAACGTCTCGATAACATGTCCGGCTTTACCTGAACCCAGGATCAGCTTGGTTGCGGCGACCGAAAGGGCAAGCCGGAAGAGAGTCGTGATTACCAGCAGCGGTGGAAATGAGCTGAACTGAAGAGGGTCGGTGATGTTGACCGTGGTTAGCAGGATCATGACCGAGGTGCCGAGGGCAACAACGAGTCCGAGGTCAAGCATCCAGCCCGGCATGGGCAGCATGAGCATCGCAACGATGACAAGGAGACCGATTCCGGCGAGAATATCGGTGTGTTTGAGGATCTTTGCGACGGCTTGCATTGCTTGAGGGCGCAGAACGCCCGTATTGGAGTTATTGGATTCTGAGCGCACTTTTATAGGGCAAACCTGGCAAATTTTGTCTGAGTGGAGAACCGGAAAAAGGCAACGCAATCTCTTGGTTCAATAGAACTTGAAAATCAATGGTTATGGAGAGGGATTTTTAAGCCGACTATGGAACATGTAGATTGGTCATTGGTGCATCTTGCTCCGTTGCCCTGTTTCAGAACACGCCATGAGAGAGAAATTCGGCCGAGGGAGGGATAAGAATCCGCCTAAGGTCAAACTGTCTGTTAAGCCTGCAGTAGAGCGGGGAGCCATCGGCGTGGCTGTTCGGTTTGGCATCTTCGTCTTTGCAGTCAGCTTGGCGAGTGGTTTCATCGCTGGCCTCGGAGTGAAGAAGGCGGCACGCAACCGGATCTGGGCGAACTACAGCGAGATGCGGACGTTAACGAGCGGCCTGCTCGCGAAAAGTGTCAACCCTCAAAAGTTAAAGACGATCTGGAATGAGTCGGACAAATCTGGACCCGCCTACTTGGCGACACTTTCGACCTTGCGTAAGTTCATGGCCAGGGACCCTCGACTGGCTAATGCATATGTCGTCCGCTTAAGCAACAAGAAAGTCACGTATGTCGTGGACCCAGGTCCCGTTGGTAAACGGTCCGACGGCCGAGCAGTTCTACAGGCGAAAGTCGGAGACAGAATCGACAATCCTAGCCAGAACCTCCTCAATACACTCAAAACGGGCAAAACAAATCTTGATCAGGTCGTTCTGAAAGAGCCCGGCGGAGATGTCCTACGGAGCTACGCAGCTCTGATTGGGAGTAACGGAAAGCCAGTTGCAGCGGTTTGTCTGGATGTCAAGAACTCTCCGCTCGCACACGAACTTGAGGATATTGAGGCGGCGTTCAAAACCGGCCTCATCAGCGCCTTTGGGTTTAGCTTGCTCCTGGGGACAATTTCTGGAATGATCGTGAGAAGACTTAGGGCCACGGTCTCCGAACAAAGCACGAAGCTAGGTTGGACGGAAGATAATCTTGCCGCTACAGTAGAAGCTGCCAAAGCTTTGAACGTTTCTCTGGTGAACACTCTCAACGCAGCTGGTTGCTTAATATGGCAAGGCAATGCGAAAGTTCAGGATGGTCGATTGATTTGGGCCGCAAAGCTTAAGCATCAGTCGCCGTTCGCATGGATCGAACATCAAATCTCATCCGGAGATTCTTTTGATTACCTGTGGGAGACTCTGCGAGACCCTGAAGATGATCACCTGTGGCAACGCTCCGTCAAGGATGCGATCGCTAAGAAGGCGGAAACCGTTTCGACAGAATATCGAATCTGTAGAGAAAACGGCGAGTCATATTGGTTCTCAGAGCAGTTGACACTGGCATACAATCCGGACGGGTCGATTTCACTTGAAGCGTTTGTCAATGACATCTCAGAAACCCGAGCTAGAGGGGAAGAAGTACGACAGCTAGCATTCTTTGACACGGTTACGGGATTGATCAACCGAACCAAGATTCACGAAGTGATTGGCATCCTCCTCGGCGAGTCCCCACGAATGGGTGTTGTCGGCATTGAAATCAGCAACTTCAGGAACATTAACGAGTCCTGGGGTGCCGAAATTGGAGACAAGTTGCTAAAAGCCTTTGGTGCAACTTTGTCCGAAGGAGTTGCAGCGGCAGGGATTGTCGGGCGGCTTGCAGGAGATGATTTTGTGGTCATCGTTCCCGATCCACACGCCATGTCTTGGATTGTTGGCAAGATTGATGAACTCTGTCAAAAGGCGATCTACATTGATGGCGTAGAAATCGCCAAAATGTGTCGGATCGGGTACGTCCAGGCAGAAGATGGGGAAACAGCGACGGGCATCCTGAGAAAAGTGAACTTGGCTCTTGAAAACGCCCGTAAAAATCAGTCGATCTATCCAGTGATCTATAAGCCCGAGATGAGCTTCCGTGCCAAGATGCGCGTTGAACTTGAGACGGCTATGCGACAGGCCCTTACCGATGGCGAGTTTCACCTCGTATTCCAGCCGATCTACTGCAACAAGACAAAGAGACTCGTCAAGGCAGAGGCGCTTCTTCGGTGGAATTCGAGTCGGTTTGGCCAAGTTTCTCCAGCGACATTTATTCCGATCGCGGAAGAATCTGACATCATCAACGACCTTGGAAACTATGTTTTAGACGAAACTGCCAAAGCGATTCGGAAGGTGATTGATCTGACCCGAGAGGACAGTTTTGCGATTAGCATGAATCTTTCGCTGCGTCAGCTTAAGAACACTTCTACCCTCAATGCATTCAGTACCGCTGTGGACCGCTGGGGGATCACAACAAAGAACTTGATCATCGAGGTGACAGAATCGTCGATCATGCATGATGCGGGAGAGTGCCTTGCGATGCTCGTCCAACTCCAAGATCGCGGATTTAGCTTGGCTATTGATGACTTCGGGACTGGCTACTCATCGCTTGCAACTTTGGCGAGCCTGCCGTTCGATATTTTGAAAATTGACAAGCGGTTCGTCGATGGAATAGCTGTCGATAAGAAGCAGGAAGAAGTGATTGGAACGATCATTCGACTTGCTCGAGCGCTCAACTTGCAGATTGTCGCCGAGGGGATCGAGACCGAACCACAGTTCGAGTTCCTTGCGAGCAAGGAAGTGGAATACAGCCAAGGATTCTTCTTCAGCAAGCCCTTGCCATTAGAAGATCTGGTGATGCTTGCTCAGAACGGAAACGACCTCGCGGCGTAAGGTTTGAGGTAATCTCTTTGTCCTAACGCGCTCGTAGCTCAGTGGATAGAGCATCAGCTTGCGGAGCTGGGGGTCGGAGGTTCGAGTCCTCTCGAGCGCGCCAAATTTTTTCGATCTTACTACCCCCTTAGGGTATCATTTCAGTGTGAATCGGCCCAATGTTGACCAACTTGGTTCTGTAGCAAGTTTCGCTTGCGCGGTTCACTGCGCCCTGACAGGTGTCGCGCTTGGCGTGCTCTCATCCGTAGGACTGGGCTTTGTAGGGCACCCTATTCTCGAGGTTTTGTTCATCGGATCCACGGTTGCCCTTGGTGTCTGGGCAGTTGTCCGCGGTTTCAAGGTGCATCGATCCTGGCATCCGCCGGCACTTTTTTGTTCCGGGATGGCAATGATTCTCCTGGCTCACGCAAATGAGCCAGGTTGGGTCTTTTCAGTACTCGGCGGTGCGCTTCTGATCACCTTTCATTGGATGAATCAAAAGTTGTCGCGGCAATGCCAGGCCTAAACTACATCGACTGATCGCCGTATAGGGTTTGGATGTAGCTGACCTGCCCCATGTGGTAGCTAGCGTTCCAGCCTGCGAAGGTCATGGTTTGGAGGAATGTGTACTTGCCCCATGGGAATTCCACTTCGGTCTGAAACTCGGCTTCAGGGAAGGCTCGAACAGCTTCGTTAAACTTCTTCATGTTCTCGTTAGCCGCCGCCTCGCAGGCGTCAAGATCAGGCAGGGCAGCCTTTGCTTCCTCAAATCCCCCAAAAATGGAGGGATCGAATCCGCGAGCGCCGAGAAGACCGGGGACCCAGAGTGGGCACAGGGCGACTTCTTGTGCTTGGTCGAGAGTTGATCTTCCTGCGTCGAGTGGCTTCCAGTCAAGTTTATCGGCTGGCACCTTACGGCAGGTCTCGAAGAAGTTGGCGAGGTTTCGCTCAGTGTCTTGGATGATGAAGTCGATGACGTTCATAGCATGATAACTATACGTGCGTCTACATGTTTGTGTCAAGGGTTTGTATCACGAAACTGTGAGAATTACCTGCAAAAACTTCGAGCGTTTTGTGAGAGTTGTGTTATAATAGCGTTGTGAATACGTATTCTCGTATTCTTTCAAAGGTGAATTGGCAATGAAGCGATTTTTAATTGGTGGGCTAGCACTTGCTGCAGTCTCAAGTTCTTTCGGGCAGGTTATCGACGGCACAAGAGACGCATCGTACAACGGTGGGAATTTTCAAACTGTTGACACGAACTTCGGTGACAGCAACCAGGGTTCGATTTACCAGGCAAACGGAAGCGAATTGGCTGGAATGTACGCCGAGATTACTTCGACGCATCTTGTGTTGATGTTCACTGGCAATCTTCAAACCAACTTTAACAAGTTCGAGCTGTTTATTGACGTCGACGGAGCTACGAGTGGGCAGAATGTGCTCAGAAATGACAATGCTAACGTAGACTTTAACGGGTTGAACCGCATGGCTGGCTTGACGTTCGATTCCGGATTCAATGCTGACTACTACTTGACTTTGACGGCTGGCAATGCATCTGCATCTGCAGGAGAGATGTTCGCAAACTTCGCTACGCTTCCTACGGCTGGCGCTGGCGTCGGAACGTACCTTGGAACTTCCAACGTATTTGGAGCGGCGACGACGTTGACCGGCGGTTCGAATCTTGGAATTCAACTTGCGATCAACAACAGTAACACAGGCGGAGTAGCTGGTGGTACCGGAGCAGCCAACCTTGCGAATGCGCAAGCAGCAAGTACGGGTATTGAGATTTCGATACCTCTTTCCGAAATCGGTAACCCAACTTGGGGTGGAGGGCTAAGAGTTTCTTCCTTCATCAACGGCAGCGGACATGACTTCGTATCCAACCAGGTTCTTGGGGGGCTTCCAGGTTCGACGGGTAACTTGGGTGAGCCAGCGAACGTCAACTTTAACAACATTGCAGGGAATCAATTCGTGGCCGTACCAGAGCCTGCTTCGATGGCAGTCCTCGGACTCGGTATCCTCGGTCTCGCACGACGACGACGAAACAAGTAAGTCTCGCGACACAAACAAGAACGCCACTCTGACACGAGTGGCGTTTTTGTTTGTGACACTTGATGTGTCAGGAGCGTAGAGAACTCTCGTATGGCACTCGCAGTCGGCTCAGCCGCACCAGATTTCACTCTCAAGACCAAGAACGCTGAAGGGCTTCATGAAGTCACCCTTTCGAATCATAAAGGCAATGACAACGTTGTTCTCCTTTGGTTTCCCGCGGCTTTCACCGGCGTCTGCACCAAGGAGTTCTGCGACTTGAGCGGCGGGGTGCACAATCTTCCCGGTGCGAAGGTGTACGGAATCTCTTGCGATTCTGCCTTTGCTCAGGAAGGTTGGGCAAAGGCGGAGAACATCTCTGTCACGCTGCTGAGTGACTATGCGCACAAGGTGACCGAGGCGTATGATGTCGTGCTCCCTGATCTGGCGGGACTGGGGCCAGCTTCGAAACGAGCCGCGTTTGTGATCGACAAAGCGGGCATTGTCCGATACTCGGAAGAGACTCCTACCCCCGGCGATCTGCCCGATTTCACTGCGATTGTCGAAGTTTTGAAAACCCTCTAAACCAAAGCGCACATCTTCGCCCGAAAGGGAATAAACTCACGGGCGAAGATGAAGATTGGTCTGTTTATCGCGCTGTTCGGCGACAAGTCACTTGACGACGCCTTGGATACATGTGTTGCCGAAGGCATCCAGTCGGTTGAAATCGGCTGTGGGGCTTATCCCGGTGCGGCCCACCTCGACGTAGAGAAGTTGCTGGAAAGCAAGGCGGATCGAGATGAGCTGCTCAAAAAGATTGAGAGCCGAGGTCTGATGCTCTCCGCTCTGAGCTGCCACGGTAACGCGCTGCACCCAGTCAAGAGCATTGCCGACGATCACCATAAGGCGTTCGTGAACGGCGTCAAGCTCGCCTCGATGCTTGGAGTTCCGGTTGTGAACGGATTCAGCGGTTGCCCCGGCGATGCGCCTGGTGCGAAGAATCCGAACTGGGTCACCTGCGCGTGGCCTGACGAATTCCGCGACATTTTGGAGTATCAGTGGAACGACGTGGTCTTCCCTTATTGGAAGGAGCAGGCTGCGTTCCTCAAGCAGCACAACGTGAAGTTTGCGATTGAAATGCACCCTGGTTTCGTTTGCTACTCCAACGACACGCTCCTCAAGCTTCGCAAAGGAGTTGGTGCGGATGGCGAGTGGATCGGTGCGAACTTCGATCCGAGCCACCTGTGGTGGCAGGGAATTGATCCGATTGCGGCCGTTCGGCAGCTCGCTCAAGAAGGCGCGCTGTTCCATGTTCATGCAAAGGACACGAAGATCAATGACTACACCTCAGCTTTGAACGGAAACCTCGACGCCAAGTCTTATGGCGACATCAATGGCCGAAGCTGGGTGTTCCGGTCCGTGGGCTATGGTCACGGGGTGGAGTGGTGGAAGCAGTTCTGTTCCGAACTTCGTATGGGCGGCTATGACTATGTTCTGTCGATTGAGCACGAGGATGGTCTGATGTCTCCGATGGAAGGACTCCGGAAGGCTCTGGACGTATTGAAGCAGTCGGTGATTCAGGAATCAGCCGGCGAAATGTTCTGGGCGCGGGACTAAGTTTGGGATGGAGGGGTTCGTTGTCTGGATCGCAGCTATCCTGAGCGGACTCCTCTTCGATGTTTCCAACATTGTTTTCATTATCGAGAATCGGAGAAATGGAAAGCACATTTCTCCGGTGACGCTTATTCCTGCAATTGCATATGTTGGTGCCCTCATTGTGGGCCGTACGATCGGCTCAGCGGTTTTCGTCACCTTGGCAGCGATCTTGCTACTAGGGCATCTGTCCATGATGTTTTTTTGGAGAAGCCTCTCAAAATGGACGAAAGATGCGTGGGATCAACATTAAATAGTCGCGTTTCACGCCGCGCCGCGGAGCTGTTCTAGCTCTTCGGTGAGGCGGTTGGCGACGCGTTTGGCCCGCATCCCCATAGCCTGAATCAAAGCGATTTGTTCGATACTGTCTGAAGGCACCAAGTAGGGCCAGGGCTCGACGCTCACTCCAGCACTTTGGGCTGCCATCGTTGCGATTTCTGTCGCACCGATAATCAGCTTTTCTTTGTCATCCAACTCAAAATCCTGGGGACCTCGCAAAGCTATTGTCAGTTCACGAGTCAGGTTCCAAGCTGAAGCAAGTCGGCCAGCGGCAGCGTGAATGGATTCTCCGTTCACAGTTTGGAAGGCGCTCGCGATCGGAATTTGTCGTAGGCGCGCTACCGTTGCTGCAGCATCGAACTCTTCTGGGAATTGTCGGGCAACCAGAGCTGCCGATAGAGACGAGAACATTGCAAAGGAAGCCGCTCGGAGCTGCAATTCTGCGTCCGTAAGGGTGAGGTCTTGCTCTAGTGCCATCGGAGCCAAGCATCCAATGACCAGGCACCCAAGCGACATCTGAGAACCGCTAACAACCGCACTTTTGACTCTTGAACCCGATATCCACAGGTCAGAGGCAATCGCAAGCTGAGCCAAGGCGGTGGGTCCTGCGCGCTGAATGATCAGCGGCATGTTGCTTTCAAATCCTAAGAACTCACAGATTGTTCTGGCGGTTCGGCTGACGATCACGTCTGAGGCCAGCACTGTCAGCAAGGTTCGCGCATCCTGCTGCTCCTGCTGGATCAGCAGCATCGCCGCGGTGGGCGGGAGCGGGGTTGCGTGCAACGAGTTCATCGGCAATCTTGACAGGTGCTGTTAGCACCACAGTAATAGTTTCGGGAACCTGATGGGGAATCCACACAGTTTTTCAATTAAGGTATCATAGGAGATTCGAGGTTATCATGAAGGAAGGAATTCACCCAACTCAGTATCCGGTCATTTTTGTTGACGGAGAGCACGAGTGGACGGGCACATCAACCACCAAGACCGCTAACATCCGTTCGGTCAACGGTGTGGATCATTACGTTATCAACTGCGAAATCAGCGCGTTCAGCCACCCATTCTATACGGGTCAGAAGAAGCTGGTCGATACCGCAGGTCGCGTCGAGAAGTTTATGCGACGCTACGGCAATCAGCCGAAGAAGTAAACACCGGAGTCCCATCTGCTCATGCGCCCGATGCAGAGAAAGGGAATCTACATTACAGCCGCTACGGTTTTCGGACTCGTTGCGGCTGGTTTTGTATTCAACGCTCTTCGTGTGCGAAGAGAGGAGGGCATTGCGCTCTCCAAAGGGATGTCGCCCGTCTATTGGGCGGATCGTTTTACGGGTAGGGATTATTTCAACCCGGATCGCCGCATTTTCTATCGAGGAAATCGGGAGCGAAAGACCGTCGCGCTTACAATTGACGACGGCCCGCATCCGGTCTCGTGTCAGAAAATGGTCGCAACTCTGGCGGAGAAAAACGTCAAAGCCGCGTTTTTCTTGGTCGGCAAACAAGTTGACGGCAACCCCGACCTTGTGAAGCTCATGGTCGATGGCGGCCACGAGATTTGCAACCATACGTATGATCACGTCCGCCTCGATAAGCTCAGCCGGGAGAAGGTTTTTGACCAGATCCATGAATGCGACGTGGCGGTAGAAAATGCAATCGGGAAGAAGATGACCTTGTTCCGCCCACCCGGAATGCGATTTTCGGACACGGTTCTCGATGTGGTTAAGCAGAAGGAAGAGATCATGGTGCACTGGGGCATCGGAGCAAAAGACTTTGTCGGGACCGTCCCTGACTATGAGCTCACGCCGGAACTCAAGAAGCTTCCGAAAACCACTCCGAAGCTGATCGTGGACTACGTCACTCGTCAGTTGAAGCCAGGGATGATCATTCTTCTCCACGATAATCCCATTACCGCCGAGGCTTTAGGGCCGATGATCGATGCAGTGCGTGCCCAGGGCTACGAATTCGAGACCTGCGCGGAGATGATGAAGCACTTGCCGAACCCGGTTTATGTCGATGTGAATCCAGCGGTTACGAACATTGTCGCCCAATCGAGATAACCGCCATAATAAGGAATGCCTCAGCATCCTCACCGCATTCCTCTCGAGCAAGCCGACCCAACGATTTACGGTCTGATTCAGAAGGAAGAGCGGCGGCAGGAAGAGAACATTGAGCTGATTGCATCTGAGAATATCGCTTCGCTAGCTGTGCGAGAGGCGATGAGTTCGGTTCTCACGGACAAGTACGCCGAAGGCTATCCGGGTAAGCGCTACTACGGTGGCTGTGAAGTTGTTGACGAGATTGAGCAGCTGGCGATTGATCGAGTGAAAGAGCTCTATGGAGCAGAACATGCCAATGTTCAGCCACACAGCGGAGCCCAGGCCAACATGGCGGTCTACTTCGCTTTCCTTAAGCCCGGTGACACCCTCATGGCGATGAACTTGGCGCACGGTGGACACCTCACCCACGGCTCTCACGTGAACTTCAGTGGCATGTTTTACAACATCGTTCCTTACGGCGTTGCCGAAGGGTCGGAAGTCATCGACTATGACGCATTCCGGAAATCAGCCCTTGAAACAAAGCCGAAAATGATTGTCAGTGGGGCCACTGCTTACTCACGCCAGTTCGATTTTGCGAAAATCAGAGAGATAGCAGATGAGGTCGGCGCGCTGCACATGTGCGACATGTCGCACTATTCAGGACTGATTGCGGCGGGTGTCTACGATTCGCCGGTTCCACACTGCGACTTCGTGACTTCGACCACTCACAAGTCCATTCGTGGTCCGCGAGGCGGCATGATCCTCTGCAAAGAGCAGTACGCCAAGGAGATCGACAAGTCGGTGTTCCCGGGCATCCAAGGTGGCCCGCTTATGCACGTGATCGCGGCAAAGGCAATAGCCTTCGGTGAGGCGCTTCAGCCGTCCTTTAAGGACTACCAGAAGCAAATCGCTGCAAACGCTAAGGCGTTGGCAGTTGCGATGGAGAAAGAAGGATTCAGAGTCGTTTCGGGCGGAACTGACTCTCACTTGATGCTCATCGACCTTCGGCCGTACGGAGTCACTGGGAAGATCGCCCAGATCGCGTTGGACGAAGCCGCGATTACAACCAACAAGAACTCGATTCCTTTTGATCCGGAAAAGCCGTTCGTGACTTCAGGTATTCGGCTGGGAACTCCGGCGGTAACGACGCGAGGCATGAAGGAAAGTGAAATGTCGGAGATCGCCGCGCTGATCGCGCAGACCCTGCGTGTTCATGACGATCCGTCTGGCCTAGCGGCAGTGAGAGCGAAGACGATCGAGCTAACGAAGCGATTCCCGATTCACTTGTTCTAAACCTGCCGGCTCGGCACCCAAGCCGTCGTCCGCCCTCCGATCTGTTCTCGAATGATGGCTTGACCGTCGATCAGCTCGTCGCCCTTCGCGCCGCCCCAGCGGTAGTGGAAGAGCCAGGAGGAAGGGAACTTGTCTTTGTCGGCTCCGACCTCGACGGCGAGCGAAATGACTTCCTTCAGGGCAGCGTGAAGGCGGAAGCAGTCGTCCTGAGTCAGAGTTTTGCCGTGTCGAGAGGGACGGATACCCGCCAGGAAGAGCACTTCGTCGGCGATCCAGTTTCCGACTCCGCAGAATAGGGATTGATCGAGGAGCAGAGCTTTGATTGGGGCGGATCGACGAGAAATTGAATCGAGAATCGCGTCAGGCGATGGAAGAGCTGAGTAGCAGTCCGGACCCAGTTTTGCAATCGCACCGTCGTCCATCGGCGAGGAGCAGAGCCAGATTCTCGCGAGTCGGCGACCGTCTGTCATCACCACTTGACCACCATCCTCCGCGGTTAAGAGCATCTTCAGAAACTTGGGACGACCCTCGGCGTCTTCCATCGGAGCTTGGCCGTGTTCGCGCAAACGAATCGTTGAAGCGCCGATTTCTCGCACCCATCCCGCCATGCCAAGGTGCCCGAATAGCCAAGGTTTCGTATCCAGTTCCAGCCAGAAGTATTTGCCAATCCGCCCCGTTCCGGTCACTGTTCTTCCGACCACGGCATCTCGGACCACTGAAGCGGGAGTCTTCTTCAGCACAATAGAATCTTCAGCGATCTCGGCGTCGACAATACGTCGTCCAGCAAGAACCCGATCAAAAACTCGGCGGACGGTCTCAACTTCTGGCAGCTCGGGCATCGTATAAGGATACTGGAGACGGCATGGAGCGAAGCGACTACACAAAAGGTGAACTGCGGGAAGAGGATCTACTTCGAGACCCATTCGAGTTGTTTCGGCAATGGCTCCAAGCTGCTCGCGAGCACGTCGAAGTTGAACCCGACGCATTCTGCCTCTCGACGAGTAGCCTCGAGGGACGTCCTTCAGGACGAATGCTCCTGTTGCGAGGCGTTGACGATGGACTTCTGTTCTACACCAACTACCTGTCGCGAAAAGGCGAGGAGCTAACCGAAAACCCTAACGCTTCAATGACCTTTTGGTGGGGAATCCTGGAAAGACAAATACGAATCGAAGGCGAAGTCAAGCAACTGACTCCCAAAGAGTCCGACACGTACTTCGAATCACGGCCACCCTCGAGCCGGCAAGCGAGCGCCGCGAGCCCGCAGAGTCAGGTCGTTTCTAGTCGAGAGGAGCTTGTCCATCGAGTGGCCGAGGCAGGGTCCGACCGACCTCCGCATTGGGGTGGTTACCGCCTGGTCCCTCACACTTTTGAGTTCTGGCAGGGTCGCCCATCTCGGCTCCACGACCGATTCCGGTATCGGAGATACGGCGAGGAATGGAAGATCGACCGGCTTGCACCCTAGTTAATGGAGGACGAATTACCGGAGGATCAGTCCGGCCGCTGCCACGACCATTGCGATTGCCGCGATGGTAATGATTTGGAACAGATAAGTGTCCTTGCGCTTCCACGCTTGAAAAACGTCGATGATGCCAAGGAAGGCCATAACATAGCCGAAACCGTCCGTAAACAAGATCAAGCAGACCGACAGAACGCTCCAGAACGTGATCGAAACCAGTCCGGCCTTCGAAGGCTTGGTGGGAGGGTAATCGGCTGCGCGGGGGTATTCCACGTACTGCTCCTCAGGCGGAGCCGCCTTCGGGGGCATGTCTACGAGGCCAAGTTCGGGAATAGTGTGGGCGAGCACGCTCTCGCCTGCCGGAGTGATTCGTACAGTTGATCTTGGTAAAACTCGGCCGTCAGCCGCCCACGTCACCAGAGTCTCGAGCTCCACCGGCCCGTACTCGTTGCCATCCCTTCCGATCAATACGTATGGCATCTGCGATTAACGGAACATAGGGCCGATGAAGAATCGGAAGCCAAGGGCGACAACGGTGCAGACGATCGCGATGATGAGCGCAGCGAGCCCTCCCTGCTGATCCTCCTCTTTCGCCTTCCAGCCCATCTGGATGGCGTACGATCCAAGAAAGATTGATAGAAATCCGATCGTTAGACCCACTGCCAGCGTCGCGATAGAAAGGCCGACCGTGATCCAGAACGGCTTCATCCCCTGGTCGTTATAATTCCGCATCATTTGGGCGGTCATATCGGGCTGAGCGTAACTGGGTCGACCCTCGTATCCCGCCATCGGAGCGACGGTTCCCATTGAGGGCACCGGAGCAGGGGGAAACAGGTTAGAGACTTCCGGCATCGTGCTGGCCTGAAGCACCATACCGTTCGTTTCGTTGCGAATCTTCGATGTCGGTACGACTCGATTATCTCTCGCCCATTCTTGTAAAGTGGCCAAATCAACGGGCCCATACTCGTTCCCGTCGGTACCCGTCACAAAGTATCGCATCGATCCATTATGCCCGGTTCAACCCTGGGTGTCAATCAACCAGAGTGGCCATCAGCCTGGGTGCCAATCAACTTGGGTGTCAATCAACCGGAGGAACTACTTTGACGATCCGGACGTTCTCGCCTTCTCGCGCCAGGTAGATCGATGCGGTGCGATCCTTGGGCCACTGGGTTGGGTCGGTCAGGTTGATGAGTTCCTTCGGGAACTTAAACGTCACGAATCGTGGAACCGTATTGATCAGCACCCGTCCGGTATCAAACTGCTTGGCATAAAGGACGCCGTAGAATGTGCCAGTCTCTGCGACCCAGTTGCGTTTGCACACCTCGAATCGCTCTTGCATAGCGTCAGGTTTGTCCTCCTGCCTCGGAATCTCGCTCAAAGGTGTGATCACTTTCGTCGCTCCTTGAAGAGCCCGAGTTGGGTTCCGCAACCCCTTGGTCGAATGAAGTTCAAAGTGCAAGTGGGGTCCGGTCGCTTTTCCGGAGTCGCCGACATAGCCGATCAGCTGACCTGCTTTAACCCGATCCCCGTGTCGCAGAATGGGGGAGAACATGAAATCTGGGTCGGCCTTGTTGTCGCCGGTTCCTGGGGTGTCGTTGTTGAGATGAGTGCCTAAGCACTTGTAGTCCTCATCGCCGTAGATCCAGAACGAGTTGACCTTTTTGCCAAAGACTCCATCGAAAGGCGCAATGATCGGAGTCATCTTCCTGGCCCGGATATCAACGCCAGTGTGACGGAAAGTGCCCCGACTTTCGTTGTAGTTGTTGCGCCAGTCGCAACGACCAACCACAGGAAAGATCATCTTGACTTGCGCCATTCCAGAGGGAAGCGAAGCGTTTGTGTAGGGGGCTACGGGGGGTGGGAATTTGCCATAAGACGCCCAGGTTTGTGCGGCGATCATCGCCGTTAGCAAGCATCCCATCTGTTTATTAGTACCCGATTTGAACCTGCAGGTTCCCTGGTAAAATCGGTAAGTGAGTCTTGAGGTCCTGATCTCCGAAGCCGATGTTGCCCGCCGAACCAAGGAGATGGCCGCCGAAATCTCCGCCTCCATTCCCGCCAACGGACAGCCGATTATCCTCTTAGGAATCCTCAAAGGCTCCGTTCACTTCCTTTCCGATCTCTCTCGTGCGCTTTGGGCACTGGATCGCGAGTGTCAATTGGAATTCATGCAAGTGAGTAGCTGGCATGGAGAGATGGCGAGTTCGGGCATCGTTCAAATCAAGAAGGATCTCGACAGCTCGATCGAAGATCGCGACGTGGTAATCGTCGAGGACATTCTCGACACTGGTCGGACCCTTTCCCACCTTCGAGAACTTCTTACGGTGCGAAGGCCAAGCTCACTTCAAATTTGTACTTTGCTGAGTAAGCCAGAAGCGCGGATCGTGGAAGTGGAAGCAGAATTCTTGGGCTTCGAGATTCCTGATAAATTTGTGGTAGGATATGGGTTAGATTACGACGAGCGGTATCGCAACTTGCCTTACATCGCCGTCTACCACCAAGATTAATCTCTTCGAGATTCGAACGGTGAATCCCCCCTATCTCACTCAACGGACTGATATACGTCTATGAACCCTACATTTCGACAACGCCAGGGCGCAGGTGCCGCTGGTGGAAACAACAACCAAAATCGTCGCCGTCGCGGACCTCGCGGCAACTCCACGGAGGGTCTGCCAAAAGGCGACATGCAAATCGATCCGGAACTGCTCCCGGAAACCGATTTTAGCCATTACGACGATATGCCTCCGGCTGAGCTTCTGAAGCTCGCAAAGAAGCACAAGATTTCTGCTGATCTCCTCAAATACGAAGTCATCGAAGCCCTTCTTGTCAAAGTCAACGCTGACAAAGAAGCCGTTTATGCCAAGGGAATCCTTGAGATCATGAATGACGGATGGGGTTTCCTGCGCAAGGACACTTACCAGCCTTCGCCAGAAGACACCTACGTCGGTCAGACTCTTATCAAGAAACTTAACCTTCGCGGCGGAGACATCGTTTTTGGGCTTTGCAAGCCCCAGAAGGAAGGCGAGCGATACCGAGGCTTGTTCCGTGTTGAATCGGTGAATAACCAGGGTATCACGACCTTTACCGCTAAGGCTCGGAAGAACTTCGACGAGTTGACGCCGCTCTTCCCAGACGAGCGATTGGTCATGGAAACCAGCCCGGACAATATTCCGACGCGAATTGTTGACCTGATCTCTCCAATCGGAAAGGGCCAACGCGCGCTCATCGTTTCTCCTCCGAAGGCCGGAAAGACCACGATGATGAAGTCGATTGCCAACGCGATCGCAGCCAATCACCCAGAAGTTTTCTTGATGGTTCTTCTGGTTGATGAACGACCCGAGGAGGTCACCGATATGCGACGTTCGGTTCGCGGACAGGTTATCTCGTCGACCTTTGACGAGCCGGCCGAGAACCACATGCGAGTCGCCGAGCTCTGTATGGAGCAAGCCAAGCGTCTCGTGGAGAGCGGTCGAGATGTTGTCATCATGCTCGATTCGTTGACTCGACTTTCACGAGCTTCTAACTTAACCATCAACCCTTCTGGTCGAACTTTGACCGGTGGCTTGGATCCTTCCGCTTTGTACCGACCTCGTCGGTTCTTCGGCGCGGCGCGAAACATTGAAGAAGGCGGATCGCTCACGATCATTGCTTCTGTTCTGGTTGATACTGGCTCCAAGATGGACGAATCAATCTTTGAAGAGCTGAAGGGAACTGGTAACAGTGAGATCATCCTCGACCGGGAACTTTCTGAGCGACGCATCTGGCCAGCTATTGACGTTCGCCGATCATCGACCCGCCAAGAGCAACTCCTGTTCAACCCCGCTATCTATCAAGGAGTTGTCCAACTTCGTCGTCTCATGGCTAAAGAGCAGAACTCGATGGAAGCCACCGAGCAGTTCATCAAGCTCATCAAGCGAACTCCGAACAATGCGGCGTTTATCGAGAGCGTGATTCAGCGCACCAGCGCGGCGGTATAAGTCTGAAGTTGGAGGTTGGAAGTCGGAAGTTGTTCCGGCCGCTAATCTCCAACTCTCTCTCGCTCAAGCATTTCTCGGATGACGGGGGGAATGGATACTGCCTTCCGCTCCGAGCCCATGAGAACGTGCCACGTGTATCCTTCGGTCGATACAAGGCCGGTGGACTCGTTGAGAACTGAGTAGTCGAATCGCATCGCGGCTCGCTTAACTTCGCTCATCCAAACCCGCACTTGGATCCAGTCGTCGTACTTCACTTCGCCTTTGTATCTAGCGTGAACCTCGACGACGGGAAGAAAGAAGCCCATCTCTTCAAGCTCCTTGTAGGCAAAACCACGATCACGGCACCACTCACCCCGGGCCTGCTCGAACCAGTAGAGGTAATTCGCATAGTAGGCGTGCCCCATTTGATCCGTTTCGCCATAGCGAACACGTATGCGTGCCGAAGTCTCGTTCATCTGCTCTATTATGGTGCGTCGGTCGTCGCGGTTGGTCGTGGGTAGACTCGCGGCAAATGGACGAGTTCTTGTTCGAGACGGATCGATTGTGGATTCGCCATGCAAACGATTCCGACCTAAACGATATGTTTGCAATCTATGGAGACATCGAAGTGATGCGCTACCTCGGTGCGGAGCCCAAGGCCGTTGAAACTCTGGACGAGATTCAGTTTATGATCGATCGCCGAAAAGGATTGGCGCAGGAGTTCGGAGACCGGCAAGGTGCTTGGTGCGTCGTTTTGAAGGAGACTAATTGCGTAATCGGTGCGGTGTTGTTCAAGCCCCTCCCCGGTAGAGATGCAAAAACGCCGTCCGGCGAAATCGAAATCGGCTGGCATCTCGGTCGGACCCATTGGGGGCAGGGATACGCGATCGAAGCCTCTCGGGCTTGCTTGCTGTACGGCTTCGCCAAAAATCCCGGCCTGGCACGTGTTCTCGCTTGCTTCTATCCCGAGAATGTGAGGTCCGAACGGATCATGCAAAAATTGGGAATGAGTTATCTCGAGCACACCGACGCCTATTATGGAGTCTTGCTCAGTGTTTACGAGATAACTCGCGAATCAGCTGGCTACTAGCTCTCTCAGGTGCTCGTCGCCGACTTCGGAAAGCGTATCCGCCATCTCCAGAAACTTCGAGTAGATCTGCTCAAACCGTTCCGGTGTGAACTCGTATCCGAGCTCCTGAAGGCGATGCTTCAAGCCGTGTCGACCGGAACGAGCGGTCAGAATAATCTCGCTCTTCGCAGCTCCGACGAGTGACGGGTCGATGATTTCGTAGGTGGATCGATCCTTGAGGACTCCGTCCTGGTGGATGCCCGAGCTGTGTGCGTAGGCGTTCGCGCCAACGACGGCCTTGTTGCGTTGAACAAGCATTCCGGTAAGTTGGGAAACAAGCCTGGAAGTGACCAACAGTTGGGTGGTATCGATTCTTGTTGCGATATCGAGGACGTCGCGACGCACGTAGAGTGCCATCACGACTTCTTCAAGAGCGGTATTTCCTGCGCGCTCGCCGATGCCGTTGATGGTGACTTCGACTTGACGGGCTCCCCCCATGACTCCAGCAACGGTGTTTGCCGTAGCCATGCCGAGGTCGTTGTGGCAGTGGCAGCTGAGGATCGCTTTATCCGCGTTCGGAACGTTGTTTAGGATTCCTGCCATGAGGTCGCGGTATTCATCCGGGTAGGCGTAGCCGGTTGTATCCGGCACGTTGATCGTGGTAGCTCCGGCCTTGATGACTTCCTCGACGACCTTGTAAACGTAGTCTCGGTCTGCCCTTCCGGAGTCTTCCATGAAGTATTCAATGTCGTCGGTGAACTGGCGCGCGCATTTGACGGCGTTGACTCCAGTTTCAAGGGCTTGCTCTTTCGTCATTCGGAGCTTGTTGTCGAGGTGGTTTTGCGAAACCCCAAGACCCGTGTGGATACGCCTACGCTCCGCCGGCGCGAGAGCTTCTGCGGCGACTTCGATGTCCTTCTGGCGCGCCCTTGTCAGTCCACAAATAGTGACTCCCTTCAACTCAGTTGCCAAGGTATGAACACTCTCAAAATCGCCTGGGGACGAGATGGGGAAGCCGGCTTCGATAATGTCGACTCCGAGGCGCACCAGCTGGTGCCCAATCTCGAGTTTCTGAGGCAGCGATAGTCGTACCCCTGGACTCTGCTCACCGTCGCGCAGGGTTGTATCGAAGACAAAAAGCCTCTGGTTCATATCTATGTGGATTATAACAGGCGAGAGGTACAATTCAACTCAAGATGACCTCCGTTCTAGTGAACCTTTCCGCAAACGCAGACCAAGTTTCTGAGCCTTGGATTTGGCGGATTAGTCGAGACTTTAACGTCAAGGTGAGCATTGTCAAAGCCAACATCGACGCTGACTTTGGCTACATGCAGGTCGATCTGAGCGGGGAAGTTGAGGATATTCAGCGAACAATTGCCTGGCTGATGACCACCGGACTTCATGTCGAAGCTTTGAGTCGCGCAGTCGGTGCATGATAGGAGCGCGGACGACCTGTCCGCCGCCGAGTCGAAAAGCGGCCACAAATGATCGAACTTCCTTACGAGAAACCCGAAGACTTCGAGGCGTTCTGGCACAACGCCACCCACGAGGCACTTCATCATCCGCTTAAGGTTGTTGATTGGCAGTTCAAGTCCACTCAAACTGATACCCATCAAGTTGATACCTTTGCTTTTGAAGGTATCGATGGAGCCCTTCGATACGGGTGGCTCGCGTACCCCGAGGGAGCGAGGAGCCTTCGATCTTTTCTCTGGCTGCCTCCCTATGGCCGAGAGTCAAAGCTTCCAGATCAGTATGGAACGAGGCCAGGAATGGTGTCGCTCAGCTTTAACTTCCACGGCGAGGGTCCTTTTCACCAGGAATCTTATGCAATCGAACGGGGCTATTTTGCCCACGGAGCAGACGAGCCAGAGACGTGGGTTTTCCGGCGCATGTTCCAAGATGCCGTTATTGCGAGCCGAATCCTCCAGGCTCAGGTGCAGGTGGATGCCGACCATATCGGCGTTTCAGGAATGTCCCAGGGCGGCGGAATCAGTATCTGGCAGGGAGCATGGAATCCAATCATCAAGCGAGTCTGCGCGGACATGCCGTTCCTCAGCACAATAGGGAACACCCTTTTGAATAGCGTTTACCGATATCCGCTCAAGGAAGTGAAAGACTTCATGGACACCATCCCGGTTGGGGAAGCCCGTGTGCTCCACACCCTCAGCTACTTCGATACCGCCTTCCAGGCCCAACACTGTACCGTCCCAACTCAGGTGAGCCTTGGACTAAAGGATCCGGCCTGCAGACCGGATACGGTCCGCGCTGCTTACGACGCCTTGACTGGTGAGCGAATCCTTATCGAGTACAACCACGGCCACGATTGGCATCCCGATATGGTTGCGAACAACCTTAGCTGGTTCAACCGATGAGCTTAGTGGCGAATAGTGTGATTGTGATATGATCACGGGGTGATTGATAAGCGTTTTCTTATTGCTTCGTGTCTAGCTTTAGTCAGTGCCCTTGGCATTGCATCGGAGACTGACGTCAAGCTTGTCGGTTTTTCCTTTGAGAGGTATGAGCGGCCAAAGTATCTGTCGCCTGAACTGCCTCGGACGGGACTAACTGCCGTCGTCGAGCTAAAGAACGGAAAGGTGCTAAAGGCACCGTTTACTCCTGGAGGTCGAGATGCTCAGTGGTACAGCGGAATTGCGGCCTTCGAGAAATTCGACCTCAAGGATGCGAAGTACTTTGGAATACAAGAAGTAACTCCAAACACGTTTACCCAGTTTTCGAAAATTACTGGCGTTCGTGTGAGTGCGTTCACTATTGGTGGCGAGCAGCGTGTCGTTGAACTACCAAGCGAGGTGTCCAAACCCAAATGGACGGACCGAAATGGGGCAAAGATGCTTCCAGCTGTGGATACCGCAGATGCCATTGTCCCCTGGTCTGAAATCACAATAACGGTTCAAACAGGAGATGGTCTTGAGCCAGGTAGTTCGCTGATTTTTCAACTCGAGTCGACAAGTGGCGAAACTGCCGATGTAAAGGCGGACTATGCCTACGACAAAGACGTCTTCAACAACAATACGGTGACGGTGTTAAAAAAGCGAGTTCCGTTCAATTTTTCCAGAGCGGAAATGCATCGCATTCGGGTCGGACTAAAAGGAGGGCAAACTGGCATTAGTACCGATGATATTGATCTGAAAGCCCTGAAGATTGAGTCAAGGAGTCTGAAGCGCACTCCCGAGACCCTTTACCAAACTGGATCCCTCGGCTTTCGGCTTGGTCTCAAAGGAGTCAGCTGGTGGCAATCACCGGTTTTTAAAGAGCGAGAAATACTCGGAGCCACATCTGCACAGAAGATTTTTTACGAAATTTATACAGCTTCCGACGACCTGAGGGTTGATGGATCTGAAGAGCGCACTCGAAGTAGGCTCTATTTTCTTTTCCGATACAACAATGACAAGGAATACACCGACAGTTTGCCGACACTCGATCAAATCCGCGATCGCTCTGCTTTTGGGTCCAACGGCACCTGTACAGGGTCATTCACCCTCCCGGACCCAACGAGCTTAAACCGGCTCAATTTCATTCAACTTCTTCCGTCCCTCGGAAGTAATGGATCGGGTCTTTACAACTTCCTCGGTACCGACGATTGGGATTTTGCGGGAATCAGATTTTTAATCGTGGACAGCAATAACGTCAAGAGGGTGATCTACTCCAACATTTTCAACACGAAATTGAGCCAGAAATTTTTCAACCTAGGTGGGAGAGTTGATCCGTTCAAATTTTTGGGGCAGACGAAGAAAGTTATTTCCGTGACCACTCGAAATCCTCAAAGTGGCACCCCAGGCATTCTAGTTAACTAAAGACTGAACAAGAACAACCATGAAAATCCAATCTCGAACCCTCATCGTCGCCGGAATCGTCGGACTCGCGGCTGTTCTTTATGCGGCTCAATCCGCCACTCTGCTTTCGGTCAACGGAAAGAAAACCCCAAACGGGGTCATTTACGAAGGTGAGTCCGCATACGTGTCTCTCGCCGCTCTGAAAGCTGCGGGAGCAGAAGTGTCGGTTACTGGTGAGCGGGTAGCTATTCAGTTCACCCCTCTTAAGGATCAAATTCAAAGCGATGCAGCTGAAGGAGTTCTCGGTGAATGGATTCAAAACGGTGGTTGGCGAGTAAAGGTGCACAGCATAGCTCCCAGTAAAAGTCCATTTGGAAAGGGTGGCGGTTTTGCGATCAAGTTTGAGTTCAGAAATCTCGTAGGGAAGACGATGAACTTTGGAGCAAGTGGGCTGAAAGGGATGCAGATTTTCGATGAGAATGGCCTTGGTATGCTCTACAGCGTTTCCTCGTTCAAAGATTTGTATAAGCCCGTAGCTCCGGGCGGCGGATTCACAAGCGACTTAGTTTTTGGGTTAGGAGCTGGCGACACACGGCCAGTTGGTAAGCCTGCAAAGCTTCTGATAAAGTTCGGGCAATCTGGAAAGAATCGATTCAAAGACATTCGCATTGATTTGAGCGGCAATTGAAGCTACTGTTAGCAACTTTGAGGGTGGTTGAAAGCTACCCTCAAGCTACGGTCTGATCTGCCGAACTAGCCTTGTTCTCGGGGTTCGACCCGATGCTGGCACATGATCATCGTTTAGATTTGCCCCCGGACTTCGTTAAAGAGAACCTGTCACGTAGGTCCGTTGGAGGGGTAAAGTTTGCTCCAAATGCCCTTGCACATCGCGCTCGCGGGATTAGCAATCATGTCGACCATCACCTCCTCGATCGATCCCCAACGTCACATCTGGTTTACTGCTCCAGCAAAGGATTGGAACGAGGCGCTCCCACTCGGCAATGGCAAAACTGGAGCGATGGTCTTCGGAACCATCAACGAGAAAATCCAACTCAACGACGCCACATTCTGGGCCGGCCACCCCCACGATTACAGCAACCCCGAAGCGCATAAAATTCTCGCCGAAATTCAGCGTCTGATCTTTGCTGGAAAGGAAAACGAAGCTACCGCTCTTGCCTCAAAATCCTTCATGGGCTCGCCCCCATTCCAAGCCGCGTATCAACCGATCGGCGACCTCCTCATCGAACCTGGTAACACCAAGGGAGTTTCGGATTTCTTCCGTTCGCTAGATGTTAGGACCGGAATCTCCACGGTCACCTACATCGCTGAAGGCATCACGTACTCCCGAGAATCCTTCGTCAGCGCTGCCGACGGCGTCCTTGTCATCCGCATTTCTGCCGACAAGCCAAACGCGCTCTCAACCCAAATCCGTCTCGTCGGCCCTTACCAAACCTCCCTGGAACACCGGAGCAAAGGACTTCTGGCTAAGGGCCAATGGAAAGATGATGGTCAAAAACGAGCATGGACCGCAAACTGGGACAAGCCGGGCATCAAATACGCCGTTGCCATGAAGCCGAGGGCGATCAGCGGGGCTATCTCAGAAGACCCCCAAGGATTCAAAGTCACGAACGCGAGCGAACTAGTTCTTATCCTCGCCACCGACACCAGCCACGTCAACTACCAAAACATTCAAGGCGACCCGGAATCAAAAGTCTCTCAACGACTCGAACGTGCTTCAAAGAAGACCTATGTCGAGCTAAAGGCCCGCCACCTGAAGGATCTCTCGAAGTACCTGGACCGAGTGACCATTGACCTTCCTAAGTCTGCAGACTCCAACCTCCCCACTCCCGAGCGCCTCTCCGCGTTCCGCATCAACCGAAACGATCCCGCGCTTGCCGCGCTCTATTTTAACTACGGCCGTTACCTCCTAGTCTCATCAAGTCGCCCGGGAGGACAACCTGCGAACCTCCAGGGAATCTGGAACAAGGACACCGGACCCGCCTGGGGCAGTAAATACACCACCAATATCAACCTCCAAATGAACTACTGGCCGGCAGAGGTCACCAATCTCTCTGAGACCACCGCTCCATTATTTGGCCTCATAGAAGACCTTCGGATCACAGGCGGAAAGGTTGCAAAGGATTATTACAATGCCAAAGGCTGGGTGCTCCACCACAATACTGATCTCTGGAGAGGCGCCGCTCCTGTCGACGGAGTCTGGGGAGTCTGGCCCATGGGCTCTGCTTGGCTTGCACTACATTCTTGGGAGCACTACCTGTTTACCCGTGACACTAAATTTCTAAAGGACACCGCCTATCCACAAATGAGGGGGGCGGCGCAGTTTGTTATCGATTTCCTCAAAGAAGGTCCCAGAGGATCGAAGTCGGAAGGAAAGCTCGTCACTAACCCATCGCATTCCCCCGAAAACGCTTTCACTAAACCCGACGGCACTCGTTCGCAGTTCACCTACGGAGCTACGATGGACCTCCAGATTTGTCGCGAAATCCTCCAAAGTTGTCTCGCTGCAGCAAAAGAACTCAACCTGAAACCAGATCCATTTACCGAGGCAGCAGCGAACAAGCTAGCCAATCTCATGCCTGTCCAGATCAGTCCCAAAACTGGGCGGTTGCAAGAATGGATAGAGGACTATGATGAACCCGAACCGGGTCACCGGCACATGTCTCACTTGTTTGGCCTCCATCCCGGAACGCAAATCACCGCCGACTCCAATCCCGAGATGTTCAAAGCCGCAAGAAAGTCTCTCGAACATCGTCTGGCAAACGGTGGCGGCGGGACCGGATGGAGTCGCGCCTGGCTCGTCAACTTCTTCGCCCGTCTCGCAGACCCCAAGGGAGTTCAGGAACACCTTGACCTCCTGTTCATCAAGAGCACTCAGAACAACCTACTCGACTCCCACCCGCCGTTCCAAATTGATGGGAACTTTGGGGCCACCGCAGGAATTGCAGAAGCTCTTATCCAGAGTCATGAACTGAACAAGGATGGTATTCGAATAGTCCGAATCATTCCTGCTTTGCCCACGACTTGGACGTCAGGGAGCCTCAAGGGAATCAAGGCTCGTGGTGGACTCACACTTGGATTCGTATGGCGAGATTCTCAGGTAGTGGAAGTTAATGTGAAGGCCTCAAAGCCGATCAGTTTCCATCTTCGCACTCCACTGGTAGATCAAAGTCTCACGCTGAAGGCAAACGAGTCAATCTTTATCCGGTACTGACTCGCAGTGCGCCGTGGTCAGTGATCCAATAAGAATGCCGTGCCCGAGATGTTGAAAGACCGTTCTGATCGTGTCCTCGACATGTTCGGCTAGGCAACTAGATTCATCGAGCCGGGAATCTGAACTCTTGTGCTTGAGCACCAAACGGTGCTCAAGCACAAAAGTCAAACTTACTTCCGATTGGCGAATAGGTCATCGAAAATCCAACCACCGGAGGTGCTTCCGATAGCGGTTTCGTAGCCAGTTGCTCCACCCACAACAGGTAGCGTCAATCGAGTCGCAGCGAGGTCAACGGTCAGCTTTGTTCCGGCGTTTGGCCAAAGTGTGAACTCACGGTCGCTAGAGAAAATCATGAGTCCGATCTTTCGTCCAGCCGCAATCACTTGATCGTCAGGCTGAAGGTCAAAGGTTAGTTCAACAAACTCTCCGGGCTTCAAAGGGGTTCCTTTTAGCATGCTCTGATAGCTGCCGCCCTTCTGAAGCGATTTCGAGTTCTGGGGATCGGCCCAGCCCCTTGTTATGATGTTTGAGTTTATCGGGCCGCCCTCGATCCATGGGAGTTGAACTAAATAGACCGAAAGATTCGCTGCCGGTTTGCTCGAAGCGACGCGAATGGTGATCTTCGGTGTCCCCGAAATATGAAGCGGAGCTTTCAGTTCTGGGCTCGCAAACAAGAGACGGTTGGGCGAGGAATCAGCCTTGGCTAGCGCGGGAGCACCGAAGGCAACATCGTCGATGAGTTCTCCTTTGGAGCCCATTGGCGCCGGGGCCATGTCGAGAGACTTACCATCTGGGTAAAGCAATACTGGTTTCGCTGATGGATTAGGATAGTCTGGGTAAGGAGTCGGTTCACCACGTCTAGGGGTTTGCTCTCGCATGATGAACGCCTTTGGACCCTTTTCGATTCCGTTCTCAATTCCGTACAAGAAACGCGAGAACCACTTGTTCTGCATCTCAAACGGTGGATCGCCTCCGTGTCCACCTTGGTGGAAGTATTGAACCAACGGCACTTTTCCTTTGACTGCTTCGCTGATCCGAACCGCATGTTCCGGAACGACGTTCCAGTCGTTAAAGCCATGCGCCATCAGGACGGCGCTCTTAATGTTCTTGGCGAACTGCAGTAAGTCTCGGTCTGCCCAAAACGGATTGTAGTCTCCCGTGACCCTGTCCTGATTCTTGGCAAAAAGCCCATCCCGATAGATTCTGACCCCCGCCGGTCGCAACGCAGGGTCGCCGCTGCTGACGAAATCGAACAGCGAGTCGATATCTTCGCCTAGGTAGCCTCCTGGACTTCTGACGAGACCGTTCGAGCGGTAGTAGTGGTAGTAAGAAGTGTTGGGAGAGACCGGAATGATTGCTTCCAGGCCCTTGACACCTGTGGTGGCGGCGGCAATCGGCAAGGTGCCCTCGTAAGAAGTGCCCATCATCCCAACCTTACCGGTACACCATTTTGCGAAAACTTGCTCAGTCCCGTCTATCGTCTTGTAGCCCTTAGCTCTGCCACACAGCCAGTCAATAACGGCTTTTGGTGCAAACCTCTCAGGAACGGCTCCGATAGTCACCGCTCCGTTGGAGCGTCCCGTCCCAGGTGCTTCTGAATGGACAACAGCGAAGCCACGAGGAACCCACTCCCGGATCATCGAGTTAGAGATCACGGTTCGTTTTGGATCGTATTTGACGTTAGGGTGCTTCGTTCGCGCCGGGGAGACGGCCCCAACTTCCTGCCTGACATCCCAAAGATCAGAGACTCCATCCGATGTTCCGGCAAAGTAGGGTGACGAGTGGTAGATCACCGGGACCCTCAATCCTGCGGTCTGCGTCTGCTTTTGTCGGGTGACATTGACAAAAACACGGTCCTTCTTGCCATCTTGGTCCGAATCAAACTCAGTCTCGACCCAAAGAAATTCTCGAATCCAATCCTTTTGTTCTGCAAACGCCGGAACGATCTCGGCCATTCCATCGGAAAACCTCGGCATAGCTTGCATATTGAGTTGCTGGCCCGTTGGCGAAGCAACCAAGAATGAGGAGAGTGCGATCCCTGCGATCAACATAGTTAAGACAGTATGCCCCACCATTCCCCAGTTCGACAAACGAACTGCAAAAAAGGAAACGGTCTAGCCGTCGTACTCTAGCTCGTGAAGAATTCGGGGGTTCTGTCGCCAGCCTTCCTGCACCTTAACGTGGAGTTCGAGGAAGACTTTATTGCCTAGCATCTCTTCTAGCTCGACGCGGGCTTGGGTGCCGATTTCCTTTATAAAGGCTCCGGCTTTGCCAAGCATGATTGGGCGCTGAGAAGTCTTGTCGACGATGATCGTCGCCGAGATTCGGGTGAGATTGCCCTCGTCCTCCCATGACTCGACCACCACGGCAGTGGCATGGGGAACCTCTTGTCTCGTTTTGATCAGGATCTTTTCTCGGACGTACTCTGCGGCAAGGAAGCGCGCCGACTGGTCAGTGAACTCATCAGCAGGATAAAAGGGAGCTCTTTCAGGAAGGTGAGAAAGCAGAATATCGATGAGCTTGTCGACGTTTTCGTTTTTCGTCGCAATGGTCATCATGTACTCCTCAGTGCCGAAAAGCTCCGTGTACTCCTCAACATGCCGAACGACGTGTTCCGCCTTGAGGTGGTCCATCTTGTTCAGACAGAGAACCACGGGAACTTCCTTGTGCTGCTTGACGAGCCGGGCGATTGATTGCTCGATATCGTCTGGTCTTGATGCCGAATCTACAACGACTAGGATCGCATCGATCCCATCAAGGGCACCTCGCGCCTGCTCCACCATCGCCCGCTGAAGGCGGTTGATGGGCTCGTGGATTCCCGGAGTATCAATGAAGGCGATCTGGTACTCGGGCTTGGTGACGATTCCCATCACGCGTCGCCGCGTTGTTTGGGGCTTGCTGCTGACGATGCTGACTTTGTGCCCGGTGATCAAATTGATCAGTGTGCTTTTGCCGACGTTTGGCTTTCCAACGACCGCGACGTGTCCAAATTTGTGGGCCATGGCTTAGTCCCTCTTCCTGAAGAGAATATCGATCTCAACTCCGTGGCCATCTTCCTTCAGCTTCTCTTCGCCAGTTGGATCGAAGTCCACCTGCTCAGCAAGCGTGAGCTTTCGTTCGCGACGGTTCCGCCCTTGGCGCCGTCGGCCTGTTGAGGTCTGAATTGCGCCGGGCGCGAGAGATGCGTCCTCTTGGTAATCGTCGTCGTGGTTTTGCAGGTACCAGTCGTCAATGCCGACGTCCTCGTTGGAGTCTGTTCCGTTCGACCACTCGTCGAGCCGCATGATGGGGACATCAAATGTGCTGACATCGATTCGAACGTTCGATTCGCGCTCCGGAAGCTCTGCCATGTGGAGCAGTTGTCGCTGGTCAGCTTCGAGGATTCGCCGAACCTCGTCGGTTGGGCCGATGAGGAAGTTAAGAGTGGTGCCGTCGGCAGCCGTAAAGCGGAGCGAGTTGGAGTCAACCACTGCCCATTCTCCCGTCTGAAGGTTATATGCACTCCACTTTCCGGGCAGGGTGATAGTTCGCTGACCATCGCCACAGCAGTGAACTGTCAGGAATGGAGCCCGAACGTGGACCACGTCATCGGAGAAGCTGTAGACGTGGGCACCCGCTTTTTGGGCCAGCGCTCGAATGAGCGCGGGGTTGCAAACCGGCTCGCCAAGGAAGACGCTGGTCCACTTGGCTCCAGTTTCGTCGCCGACGTTGTCCTTGACAACAAGGCTAGGAAGTCCTGTCTGGATGTATTCACCCAAGACCGAGCCTTCTTCGGGAATCGCGAAGTAGGTCGGTTCGACGATCGTGTCAGTTGTGATCGATGCGTTAGGGAACGCCTGAGCGATCGGATTTCGGCGGTCCAGAACCTGGGTTCCGGCTTTACTGAAGATCGGCTGAGGTTTGATCGCAATTCCAGTCACTTCTCGAGCTCGCTCTAGCGTTTCGCGGCCAGAGTCAAAGACGCCAGCGGTGTAGAACCAAGCGAGAAGCTTGCCGTCCCGGTGGAGTCGCTGCTTGATCGCAGAGCGTAGGTCTGACCGAATATCCCATGCGTTGAGGAACAAGTAAACCTTGCTCTCCGGAAACTTCTCTCGGTGGGTGAGATCGCTCAGCAGGTAGAAGCCGACGCTGACACCTGCCCGAAGAACCGACTCACGTACCGAGCGGACTAGGTTTGTAAATGGCTTGGTTCCCATGAGGTAACCCATGGTTCGCTCGTCGATGAACACGGCAACATCCGGCTCCGACGGGTTTGCTGCCATGGCACGAACGAGGGTCTGTCGTAGCGTCTTTGCTCGGGTCCAAACTGAGTTAGTCGTCAGCCAGCCGTTGCCCCACTGGTCGCTCCAGTTAATGCCCGTTCCGTGAGCCAAGGCAGCACCGAGGCCGCGAAGGTGGACGCTCTCAAGTGCCTGCGGCGTTCGCATGACCGGGTTGTGAGTGTCCGGCTCAGGACGGTTGGCAAGGGACGTCTTGAAGTCTTCGAGGGTGACAGCTAGCTTTCCGTTAAGCACAACCGAGTCGATCGGAAGCGTGAAGCTCGCGACTCCACCCGGCGTGCGATCCTTATAGGAAGGGGCCGCTGAGACGAAGTCAATCTCAGGCGTTCGCAGAACCTTTCCGAGCGCAAGTTGTCCGCTGGTTGGGTAAGTGTTCTCGAGTGAAAGTCCATACCGAACACCGACCAAGAACCTTCCTCCCGATGCCTCTTTGATCGCATAGGAAAGATCAGCCAGCCGGTGAACGGTAATGTCGCTCAGGAACAAGTTGTAGTCAACAATCGCCCGTTCGCGTCGGTCGGAGCGGATAAGTCGCTGGTCTTTTAGGCCGTCGGTGTTGAAGTCCGGAATACGGATCGAGTCGAACGAGGCGGTACCGTCGAACCAAGACGCGCGAAGAAGGACTTCGTCGCCCTGGTATCGCTCTCGAACCCATTCGCGGAACTTGCGCTTGCTGGCAAGAGAAATGTCGAAGCCCTGGGCTTCAGCGATCAGCCAGTTGTCCCGATCAATCTCGATGCCCAGGAAGTTATCCGCAACTCCGGCCTTCTGAATTGAAGCAACCAGGTTTCGAAGCAGGGTTTCGACATGCTTCCAATACTTGTCATCGCTGAGACTCGGCTCAGAGAGGTCGTTTCGCCTGTCGCGGTAGACCGCTTCCGGGAAGTCGATTTCCCAACCTTTTGCGGCGCACAGATTGAGGTGAATCATCACCTGGGCGTTGCGGGTGATTCCGGTGATCTTCTTGGTTAGATCAACGATCTGGGTTGAGATCGCGGAGAAGTGGTGCTCGTCACAGATGGCGTCAAACCCGAGTGCGAAAACTTCGAGCCCAGCCTCGGCAGCTTGCTTCACTTCGTCGAGAATCGTCTCGACCCGCGAGGCGTCTTGCGGCTGTGAATAGAACCAGAAATTCGGATAAACCTTGTGGTCTCGCACGAGAGTCGGTAGCCCTTCGCGAACAACGACTTGGGGAGCATCTGCAGGAATGTCGATCAATGCCCTTGGAGGCAAGATTGTCTTTTCTGGTTTCAGCTTGTGTTCTGGCTTCGGTGATGGCTCACGCTCGCTGATCTTCGTCCGAACTTGCTTCGGCTCTGGCTTTGGAGCGTCTTCCGAGATGGTTCGCATTTTGACAACCAAGTCGTCAAACTCAATCACTTCTGTTGGTTCAAATTCAACGAGCGGTCGCGACTCTTCACGGTCGTCCCGATCACGCTCTTGGCGCGGAGATCTCGTCTCTTCAGCTTCTCGAGCCACTCTAGGCGCACGCTCAGGTTCTTGGCGCTCGCGCTGAGGGCGCTCACGGCGTCCTCGTTCTGGCCTTGCTTCACGCTCTGGTCGAGCTTCACGTTCGATTGGAGCTCCTTCTCGGGCTCGAAAAACGGGGATCGGTAGTTCTTCGTCCCAGTTATCCGGCTCCGCTGTCTTCTTAGGTGCCGACTTTCGCTCAGGTTTGGCGACCGGGGTCGGTTCGTCTTCCACGACCGCGACAGCAGGAACGGCACGGCGGGGCCGAAAGGCGAGCGAAACATCTTCGCTAATAAGCGATTGAAGTTCTTCGGCGATATCGCTTGTCGCTTCGGCATGCTCCTCAACAAGTGTTGCCAAAGAAACTTCGGTCTTCGGTTTGCCTAGTTTCTTCCGCACGGGCGCGACTTCCACCTTTTGGCGAATCTCGGGCAGCGCAACAGCCACAACCGGAGTCTCTTCGACTTTTGGCTTGGCGACTCGCTTTGCAGCGGGCTTTTTAACGGTCTTGGCTGCGCCTGTTGCTTCTTCGCTGGCGGCTACCGGGGTTGTTTCAGAAATCTGTTCGACAGGAGTGGTTTTCTTCCGTGGCATGGTGTTGCTCTATTAGGTTGCAGACCCAATCCAATAGGTCTGTTGGTGTTGTAAAGACGTAGTCCGGGGTTTCGGCGAGGAGGTCTTCCTTTTTGCCGGCACCGTACAGGACAGCACCCGAACGGAGACCAGCTCCCCGGGCGCAACGAAGATCAAAAACTGAATCGCCAATCATGATGGCGTTCTCCGCACTTACTCCGAGCCGCTCAATGGCGAGCAGGGCGGGGTCAGGGCTAGGTTTTGGGTTGACGACATCGGATGCGCTGACGGCGGTGTCCGCCGCACTCCATCCGCTAAAGTGTTGAGCGAGGATTTCGACCTCGACCGCGTTGCGACTTGTGACCAAGGCCGTTTTGAAACCGTTTTCTTTGGCCGTGATCAGTGCCTGCGTTGCGTCAGCAAACTCTGTTTCGAGGTCCTGGTGCACGCCGTAACGCTGAATCGTGTAGTCGCAAAGCTTTTGGAGTTGAGATTCGTCTGGGTTCAACCCAAACAACTTCATCTGCGCTACGAGGGGGGTGCCAATCAGAGAAATGATCTCTGTGTCCAAAGGGCGCGTGCCCGTGAACTTCTCGTAGGTATCGCCGAGTCCGGCGACGATCATGGCTATTGAATCGACAAGGGTGCCATCAACATCGAACAAAATTGCCCGGATTGGTGGAGTCTCGGAGATTCCTGGCACCTAGACAGTATGGCTCATTTGAACCTATTAATGCACCCTAAAGAACCGCAACTTTGCACCGAACATCCCATTGTATGGACGCAGGATTGCTGTTAGCGGGCGTCTCCACGGTGGTCAAGCCACCCGGAGCACCACCCGGAAAAGACATCGAGACACCCCCGGCAAAAGCCAAGAATGAGTTCAAAGACGTTCTGAAGCAAGCCGAAGGTAAGTCTTCGGGAGAAGTAGCGGAAGCTGAGCCGAATGCTCAACCGCAAAAACTGGACTCCACCGAAGAACCAACCGATGACAAAGCCCAGGCTTCGAAGGCCTGGACTGAGCTACTTGGACTCGCCGTCATCTCGTCACCGGTGACCGTACCTACCGACGCGATGGCTGTCGTGCAAGTCAGTGCTCCTTTACCCACTGAATTAATTTCGCTCGACCCGGAGAAGGCTTCTGTGGAAGCGGATTCGAGCTTGATCTCGCCGACAGTGGCTCAGGTCCTCAATGTCGTGGAGATCTCGGCAAAGCAAAGTCGATTGGATTCTGCGCAAGTTCAGCAACGACCGGAGTTTCAGACTAACTTGAAGCCTGAACTAGTGCAGTCTTTGCCACAACAAACCGCAAGTATGATCGCAACCCCTAGTTCAGTTGCAACTTCCACAACCGTGGGGCAGTCGCTGACGGAGAAGAACGCGGAAAAGATCGTAGGGAGTGAAGTCGTCGAAAGCGGCGGTTCTGAAGGCGTATCGGTCTTCACAGATGTTGTTGCTGAAGTTACTAGCCAGCCAGAATCTGGATTTGGTGGAAATCCGAAAGGGCACTCGGATTCAAATTTTAATGGCCAACAGCAAGCGTCTGGTCAAACCGAAGTAAAGGCGGTTTCATCCGAAACCACTCAGAAGGTTGAACAGTCTATGGCCATGACGCCCGCGGAACGGAAAGCGGTAGTTCACCAACTCACCCAAAAGATCGAAGCGCTTGCCGTGAACAGTGTTCGAAACGAGGTCACGGTGAGAATGGAACCAGCCGAACTAGGAACCGTTCTGGTGCAGGTAACGAGAGGCATGGGAGAACTCACCGCTTCGCTGAGCGCGAACAACAAGGAACTGCAAACCACTTTGCACGAAGCGAAGAACGAACTTGCAGCTGCCCTGACAGCCAAGACCAACGCGACGGTCAAGGTCGAGGTGATCTCAGCCGAGTCAACGCCAATGGGGCCATCGAACGAAAACTCGAGGCACTCGTCACCTCAGAATCAACCGCGACAAGAAGCCCTGACTAAGTTCTACGAAGCGCGAACCACCGAACCGAAAGTTCAAACGACGACCAAACCGAGGCTATCTCATAGTCTTATCGACCTGGAGAGCTAGTATGGATACCACTGCAATAAGCAATAACCTAAAAATCACTTCTGGAAAGAATACAAAGAACCTTAGCAAGAGTGAACTTGATACCCAAGATTTCCTCAATCTTCTTGCCACTCAGCTTGCTAACCAGAACCCTCTTGAGCCAATGAGCGATGCAGACTATTATGCACAAATCGCACAGTTGGGGACAACTCAGGGTATTGATAAACTCAACAAGAAGGCGGATGTTGAGCAGGCACAAAGTCTCATGGGTAAGACCGTTACTGCGGTTCGGCCAAACTCAGTTAATAATCCCACTGCTTCACCAATGGTAACCGGAACGATTACTAAGATGGTGAGCCGTGATGGAGAGTATAAGGTTGGTATTCAGGAGCCGAACGGGAATGTTGTCGAAGTCAAACTAGACGCGATTCAATCGATCGAACCTTATCAAACTCTAGGGCAATACGCTCACTTAGTCGGAAAGTCAGTGATGGGTCTGAATGAATCCGGAACTGCCGTTTCGGGCGAAGTGACCGGATTGAACCGATTGAACGGTAAGATTCAACTGCAAGTCAAAACTTCCGGTGGAACTGTCAACATGAGCCCCGATAACTTGACCCAAATAGGTTAACATGTCCACGGATCGGATTCAAAACGCACGAATATCGGAGCTGATCGCTAACCAGCCATCAGCCCCGGTTTCGCCGGCTCAGCAAGGAAGAGTTGGCGAGTTTGCCGACATCCTTCAGGATCGACTGAAGCTCAGCGGTCACGCTCAGACTCGACTGCAAAGCCGAAACATCGAGCTAGACCAAAATGCATGGGATCGAGTCATGTCCGGTGTCGAAAAGGCTGCCGCTAAAGGAGCAAAAGAATCGCTCGTGATGGTCGATGATGTTGCCTTAGTGGTGAGCATCAAAAACAAGACTGTCATTACCGCTGTTGACAAGAGCACGTTGAAAGACAATGTGTTCACTAATATTGATAGTGCCATCGTCGTTTAGGTCTAAAGGAATCTCCAAATAGACCAAAGATTATTATCAAGTGATATTGGCCGGACTCTGGTTCTAAAAACCCCAAAGAGGCCAATGCTAAGCCAGAAGTGCGAAGCAGATCACACACAAAGGGAAATTAGAACGGATGCTACAAGCCATGCTCTCAGGTGTCGCCTCAATCAAGGCGCACCAATCTCGGATGAACGTTATTGGCAACAACCTTGCCAATACCTCGACCACCGCATATAAAGGTCAGCGAGTTAACTTCGCGGACATGATGTCCCAAACAACCCAGGGCGCCTCAAGGCCAACCGGGGCAAGGGGTGGTATCAACCCAACACAATACGGACTTGGCGTCTATGTCGGAGGCACAGACGTTTCGTTCGAGCAGGGCGGACTAACTCAGACAAACCGACCAACAGACTTGGCAATCCAAGGAAACGGATTCTTCATCACGTCGAATAGCAGCCGAATGGCATACACCCGTGATGGTGGTCTCGATCTAGACTCGGCCGGTGTCATGGTTCACCAGGCCACTGGAGAGAGAATCTTAGGTTGGATGGCAGACCCGAGTGGGGCGATCGATACGACGACGCCACTTGATGCGACAAACTTTCTCACCGTTCCGGTTGGGCGACTTAACACAGTTAAAGCGACGGATATGACGACTTGGACCGGAAACCTTGATGCTAACGCCCTTAATACTGATCAAGTTCAGACAAAGATGCGCGTCTACGACTCCTTAGGTGGGTCGCACGACCTCACCATCGTCATGACGAACCGTTCCGCTCCTCCCGCCGCTGGCGGCCCCGCGAGTGCAATAGCAAGTTGGGACTGGTCAATGTATGAAGGCGATCCTTCAACCGGAACTCTACTTGGAGGCAGTGCTAGCCCCGGCAACGAAAGACTCTACTTCGACTTGAACGGAACTCAAGTTTCGAACTTGGCGGCTGGTACTTTCAACTCTATTACCGTCGCACCTGCGACAGCGGGGGCATACCCAAGTTTCGACATCGACGTCAACTTCAACAACTTATCGCAACTCGTAGCGAGATCGCAGGTTAATGGAATCGATCAGAACGGATTTCCGTCCGGGTCGCTCGAAAACTATTCCATCTCCCAAGACGGGCTGATCACCGGAATCTTTACGAATGGCATGACTCGAGCCATTGGTCAAATCGGAATGGCAACGTTTGCGAACCCAGAGGGCCTTAGCCGAAGTGGCGGGAACCTGTTTGAACAATCCGACAACGCAGGATCGCCAATCATCGGACTACCGAGAGATGCTGGCATGGGATCGGTCAACGCAGGGTATCTGGAGCAGTCCAATATCGATATGAGCGGCGAAATGACTGACCTCATCATCACTCAGCGCGGCTTCCAGGCTAATACCAAGATCGTCACGACGGTCGACGAGATGCTCCAAGAGCTGATTAACATCAAGAGATAATCCGATGTCAGTGAGCCGTGAGCCATGAATGGCTCACGGCTCACTCAGCTGTTATAGCCCTTCGAAAAAGTCGTTCCCTTTATCATCAACCACGATGAAAGCAGGGAAGTTGACAACTTCAATTTTCCGAATTGCTTCCATCCCCAGGTCCTCAAAATCGAGGACCTCAACACTGGTGATGTTGTTCTGAGCCAAAATCGCCGCAGGTCCCCCGATTGACCCGAGGTAGAACCCGCCGTGCTTTTTGCAAGCCTCAGTGACCGCCTTCGAGCGGTTACCCTTGGCGAGCATCACCATTGAGCCGCCGTGGCTTTGGAAGAGATCGACAAATGCATCCATCCGTCCAGCAGTGGTTGGTCCGAATGAGCCGGTTGGCATCCCGGGAGGCGTCTTGGCCGGCCCAGCATAGTAGACCGGAAATTCTTTGAAGTAGCTTGGCATTTCCTCGCCCCGCTCCAGCATTTCCCTAATCCGAGCGTGAGCCGAATCCCGTGCAACAATGATCGGACCCGTAAGGCTGACCCGAGTCTTGACCGGAAACTTCGAGAGAATTTCGCGAATTCGCTCCATTCCGAGAGTCAAATCTATCTGGACTGGCGGAGCAAGCTTAGGTTGTTCTGCTGGTAGGTATTGAGCTGGGTTGTGCTCCAATTGCTCGATGAAAACGCCATCGCGGGTGATTTTGCCCTTAATATTGCGATCCGCCGAACAACTAACACCTATTCCGATAGGCATCGAAGCTGCGTGACGTGGCATCCGGAGCACTCGGACATCATGCGCAAACATCTTGCCCCCAAACTGGGCTCCGATCCCGCTTTCCTGGGCGATCTTTAAGATGCGAGCTTCCCACTCAGCATCGCGGAATGCCCTACCGCCTTCTGAGCCAGTGGTTGGGAGGTGATCGTAATAGCCAGCAGAAAGTAGCTTCAGCGACTTCATCACCGTCTCAGCAGAAGTTCCGCCAAGTACTACGGCAAGGTGATACGGTGGGCAAGCGGATGTCCCAATATCCTTCAACTTGCTCTTGACAAACTCGGTCAGATCGCGTTCGTTCAAAACAGCAGGAGTGGCCTGATAGAGATACATCTTATTCGCACTTCCGCCGCCTTTCGCAACAAACAAGAACTTAAACTCATCGCCCGACGAGGACATGATGTCAACCTGAGCCGGAAGGTTATTGCGCGTGTTCTTCTCTTTGAATACCTCCAAAGGAGCGATTTGGCTGTACCGCAGATTCTTCTCGGCATAGGTCTCATAAATCCCCTCCGAAACCGCCTCATCTTCATCAAAATCGGTGAGGACAAACTGTCCTTTCTTTCCGAAGGCAATCGCCGTTCCGGTGTCCTGGCACGAGGGTAGTAGTCCAGCCGCTGAGACCACCGCGTTTTGCAGGTGAGTGTAGATGACAAATCGGTCATTGTCACTCGCCTCGGGGTCATCAAGCTCCGCTCGGAGCTGCTCCAAATGCGCCTTGCGGAAGTAGAAGTTGATCTCCGAAAAAGCCTCTTTTGCGAGTTGTAGCACAGCCTCGCGAGAGACTTTTAGATACTCCTTACCCTCGACGGAAACCGTTGAGACTCCGCTCGAGGAGAGTTTGCGGTACTCGGTTGTATCATTACCGAGCTGAAAAGTTGGTTCGTATTCGAAGCTCATGTTTACACCAGCCGATACTTCTGAATCAGCTCGAGCGCGACGTCGCGATCATGCCAGTTGCGAACCTCAACAAACTTGTCTTCAAGGTCCTTATAAACTCGGAAGAAGTGGCTGATCTCCTTAAGAGTGTGGTCGTTGAGTTCCTTAATCGAGCGCCGATAGCCAAAACGGGGGTCTTTGTTTGCAACACAAAGAATCTTCTCATCCGGTCCCTTATCGTCGGTCATTTCGAGAACCCCGATCGGCGTCACGTCGATGATGCAGCCTGGGAACGTCGGATGCGAGACGAGCACAAGGACATCGATGGGGTCGCCGTCGATGTAGTGAGTCTGCGGAATGTAGCCGTAGTCGAATGGGTAGAAAAGAGGCGAGTAAAGCACTCTGTCCAGCTTGATCAGCCCCGTTTTGGCGTCGACCTCGTACTTGTTTGTACTCCCCCGAGGAATTTCGATAACGACGTTAAAACTCTCCGGAGCATTCTCTCCAATCGTTGCGTGCAATAGCGACATCAGTGCTTGCAGTTTACTTTGGTTCCGGCATGCGAATGACGGCTAGATTTGCTTACCAAGAAGCCATGTTGGACCCGTCCAATGCGGTTCCCGAGGCACACGGCGTCACTCGTCCATCCAATGAATAACCAAATGTTCCACCACAAACCGGGTCTTTCAGTTTTGTCGAATCACTTGGGTCGACCCCAAGTGTCGTCGGGTCGATATAGGGGCCATTCCAAGATCCTGATGGCGGAGACACCAGGTTTCCTTCAGAGTTCCGAAGTTGGTTCGGCGCGGCCGAATTGTCGAGCTGACCCAGATCTTTCGGTAGCAAGCCCGTGTCGGCGCGCACCCGCTCGACAGCAACTCGAATTGCGCGGAGCTTGGACCTCAGATGAGTTTCGTGTGATCGCCGAGTCGAACTCATGATTTTAGGAATCGCAATTGCCGCAAGAACCGCGATCACAACAATCACGATCAGCAGTTCTACGAGGGTGAACGCTCGGCGCACGAATTAATTATAGGGAAGAACCGTCAAACTTTCCAATCAAACCAAACGCCCATCGTCTCCTCCCGTTTCTCCGTCGTCAACTTGTAGGCATCCACGCATTCCCCCGGATCGAACCGGTGAGTATTCAATCCCTCCAACGAAAATCGTCCGCTGGTGAGGAGCCGGAAGAAGGTTCGGTAGATACGATCCTCAAACCAGTCCTGTGTTTCATGCATGACGTGACCAGCATGAATCCTCACGCCGCGACGAATCACGTCAGGAGTTAGTCTCTGTTCCGAAGGCGTTCCCGTATCGCCCAGCAGAACCAGGGTTCCAAAGTCTCTCACCAACGGCAAGGCCTTGGCGAACACGGCCGCCGCTCCCGTCGTATCGATCACAATCCGGGGCAGGGAACCGAAGTGGGTCTTAACGGCGACACCAAAATCGTCGACGGAACCAGCGAATACGGAGGCCGCGCCACCTGCTGTTGCCATCTCGAGTCGCATTGCAACAGGGTCGCAGACGATTACATTGCAACCCGCCGCAACGCACCATCGCACCGCCATCTGGCCGATGGGCCCGGCCCCGATGATCGCAACATCGTCTTCCAAGCGAATATCTCCGGTGGGAAGAATCATCGAGCCGATCATTGCCAAAGCTGCCCACATCGCCTGTTCGTCAGAGACGGAATCGGGGATCACCGTGACTCTCGAAGCGGCCACAACCTGTTCTGAAGCGTGGGAGCAACGAACAAAAACCCGATCTCCGAGATTGACAGAGGCAACAGAGGGATCAGCTTCGACAACTTCACCGACGGTGCAATAGCCTGTCGAAAATGGGTACTTCACCCAATCATCCCAGTGTGTTCCCGGTTCAAACAGGCGCATGAAACAGATACCTTCCGTTCCTGTGGAAATCAGAGAGCAACTCGACCTAATCCGAATCTGCCCCTCACCAACAACGGCAGGTTCAAAATCGATCAGCTCAACGTGACCTTTGCCCTGGAAGACGATCTTTTTCGCCATTGCTCCAGTCTATCAATAAATGGGAGTCGCCGCAATCTATAATGAGACGTTCATGGACGTTCGCCGTATCATCGCCGAGAGCTACTTAGCCGCGGGTTTCACCGAAGACTTCAACGACAAGTTAGCTCATATTTCGGAGCTAAAAAAATTCGAAGTTGGCGAGTACATGATGCACGACGACGACGACTCTCGCGACCTCATGATTTTGGCGCAAGGGAAGGCAGAAGTTCGCACCCAGGCCGAGGATGTGATCGGCTTTCTCAAGTCGCCGATGCCTTTCGGAGAAGTAGCTTTTTTGGACGGGAAACGGCGCTCAGGATCAGTCGTCGCAGTGGAACCATGCACGGTTGTGCAAATCCCTGAACATGCCCTGAGGGAACTGTTGCGAACGGAGCCGCTTATGGCTGTCCGAGCTCTCCTTAATTTGAGCCAGATCCTCTGTGATAGATTAAGGAAGGCCAATCAGCAGATTGCCGCTCTAAACGCAATCGAAGAAGCCACCCTCTAGGCGGCTTTGCGAGATTGCTTGTGCTCGTACATTCGAACGTCTGCCTCGTGAAATGCGGATTCTGCACTTATCGTAGGCCTAAGTTGGACTATGCCATAGCTGGCAACGATCCTAATCGTTGAAGTTTTGAACTGAAGAGGCTTCTTCTCCAAAATGCTGTTGACTCGTTCAAGCTTGGCCTCAAGCTGGATCCTGTTGCCTTTAAAGACAACGGCAAATTCATCCCCACCAAGGCGGGCTACCTGGGTCCCATTCCCACCCAGCACCCCGAAGGTCTCGGTGAGTCGCTGGGCAAATAGGGTGAGTGCGGCATCGCCAGCAAGGTGTCCATGAGCGTCATTGATCTCTTTGAAACTGTTTAGATCTAATATCGCGAGATGGTATTCCTCTCCCAGGGCGGTCCTGTTGATCGCTGTTGCGAGCATGAAGTCAAACGCCGAGCGGTTGCTGAGCTTGGTCAGATGGTCGGTGCGAACGCTTCTTTCTGCGACGCGAAGCTTAGATCGCAAGTCCTCAATCTGAGACGTGCAAACCTTGCGAATGGCTCTCGAAGATTCCTTGTGTTCGCTGATTGCTTGAGAGAGAATTTTGACCTCTTCCCTTAACCCTTTCACAACTTCGTCAAAACTCTGAGCTTCCGTCAGCTTTGTGATTCTTGCCGAAGATTGCTCTGTAACGTCTTCCAGCGCATCCCCTGAATTGACCGCTCCATCCAACGAGCAAAGAACCTCGCGCAGACTATCGTAGGTTGCTTCGATTGACTTTTCAATTGCCTTTCTCTGAGAGCGGGCAAAGTGTTCTACAACTTGATTTAAGACGTCCGCGACTTGTTCAAACGTCTGATCAGTCGCTTCCGGCGCCGTCGCATCCTTGCACAGCGAGTCGATCTTAGTGCAAAAGTCCTGCGAAATAGGATCGTTGGGAAGAATGACCAGGTTTTTGTAACCGTTGGTTGCAGACACTCCAAGCTTCACCGCGCTTGGGCTGCTCGGTGCAACATCATCAAAAACGCCCTTCTTCTTCCACAACATAAGCGATGAAGTTCTGCCTGGTTCTAGGTTCAAAGCACCTGATAGATATGCGAGGGAAGAACAAAAATGTTTGAGATTGGTGAGGGTTTTGCGCTGGACACTAGCGCGGGGCGAGATTCTGCAATATAATGGCAGAGCTAGGCGAATTGCGCCCGATATTGTCGGGCACGTTTGTCTAGACGTAAGGATGCAATAGAGGTGTCTTGTTAGTGTCTTCAATGAATACCATCCGTAATTCAGCACTGAGTGGTGCGTTGTTGCTTGGGTTAGCTTCCGTAGTTGGAGCGCAGGTGGCGTCAAGCCCCTCCGCAACCGACTTTAAGGGCCGACTCAATCGAACCGCATTTACTCAAAATAAGGGTCAATGGAATTCTGAAGCTCTCTTCTCTGGCTCTGCCAATGGAATGGATCTTTGGATATCGAAGAAAGGATTCGTCTTCCAATACAATCGAACCAAGAGCGACAAATCCAACGAGTATGCAGGTCATACAGTCGGTATGTTGTTCGAGGGTGCCGAGAAGTTCTCGGCGGTTGGTGTGAAGTCGACCGGCGTTCGGCAGTACTTGTCAGGTGACAATAAGGCTCCGATCACCACCAATAACTTCGAAAAGGTCCGCCTCAACGGCATCTATCAGGGCGTTGACGCAGTTGCCTACTTTGAGAACAAAACACCTCGCTACGACTTCATTGTTAAGCCTGGTGCATCGCCAAAGTCGATCAACCTCAATTTTAAGGGTGCATCCTCCCTGAAAGTAGTTGACGATCACCGACTTGAGATTGGCACCGTCCTCGGAGCCAAGTATCAGCAAGGTCTGTTTGCCTACCAAATGGTCGGCTCGAAGCAGGTCGCCGTGCCCGTCAAGTTCAAAAAGATTGACGCAACGCATGTTGGATTCGAAGTTGGTGCTTACGATAAAACGAAGACACTCGTTATCGATCCGCTTGTTTATGGCACCTACTACGGTGGCGATCGCGGTTGGGACGAAGTTCGCGGTGTAGCTGCTGATTCGCTCGGTTCGGTGTACATCACCGGTTACACGAGATCCTCGATCTACCCGATCCTCTTCGGGCCCTTTGGATTCTCGACTCCAGTCGGCCGAGATGCGTTCGTTTCTCGCCTGCAGGGTGATGCCTACAACCACGACTATTCAATTTTGGTCGCTGGTTCCGGTGATGAGCAAGGAAACTTCATCCAGCTCGACCCACTTGGCAATGTTTGGGTCGTTGGTTCAACAAACTCTCCAAACTTCCCTCCAAACCAAGGGGCGCCAACGACGAACGATGGCAACATTTGGATGCTACGACTCTCCAAGTCGTCAACCACAATTCTCACTCCGTTCTCCGGTGGTAATCCAGTGATAAAGAGGTATGGCTCCTCAACCGCCACTCCTAGGATTACCAACGTCACGTCCTTCTCGATTCGTCCGGATGCAACAATCATCCCAGGCGCAACGGTAAGGTTGCTGATCACCGGTACGTGTACGAATGCAGGTGTTGCAGAATTGGGCAACACTGGAAACAAAAACGCATTCTATCTCTCTACTGACTACACTGATTCTTCGAACACCTTCGCGGTTTCAAGTACCGCATCGGGCTATATTGCAACCGGTGGTACCGCTACTCCGACGATCACTGGCTCAGCCTTCGATCGTAACGGCAATTTTTTCCTCAACGGAACATTGATTGCAACTGGGAACTCGGACACAGCTGGTGCATCACCAGTCTTTGACACGACTCCTGGTGGCTTCACCAACAGTCGTCTGCAACGAGGTCGAGACATTTGGGTTCGGAAGTATTCGCCGGACTCAGGGATTCTCTGGTCATCGCTCCTAGGTGGCGCTGCTGAGGATATCACTGAGGGACTCCTTCATACTCACCAAGTTAACGGTCGGGATGTCGGTGGTACAACCTGTGCTACTGATCCTTCTGGAAACGTTTACGTTCTTGGTCGTTCACAATCGTTTGACTTCCCTCGAACTAGAGGTGTCTTCGGTGAAACATTCCTGAGCGGTCGAAACTACATCACCGCAACAAAGATTAGCGCCGACGGTACGACCATTCTTTACAGCACGAACATCGATAACCGTGGAGATGTGCTTGCTGCAGGTATTGCTGTCGACCCTCGAGGAAACGCATATCTCACTGGTACAGTCAAGGCGAGCACTCGTCTTGAAGGAACGCCCGGAGATCCTCCAGTGCCGACAGTCGTCGACTCGTCCTTTGTTACAACCGGTGTTGAAGAGATTCCCCAGTTCAACAGCCTGAGAGGCGCATTCACATATCCGACTGCTCCAAAAACTGGAGCTAGCGACGCTTGGTTAACCATTCTTAACCCTGACGCTACTGCCCTTATCCGAAGCACCTACATTGGCGGTCTTTTGGATGAAGGTATCTTCGCTCCGTATGTAGACAACGGTGGTGACGTTTGGACATTTGGATGGGTAGATACCGTCCGAACGTACACCATTTTTAGCTCCACTGGAACTAGAACTGATGTCGTGGATACGTCTGGTTTGGCCGGGGGATTCATTACGCCGCTGGCATTCAAGCAAGCCCCGGATACGCAAACCCCCCCTGGATCCACAGTCACGGAGTCAAACGCGTTCATGCTAACGTTCCAGGGTACTCCCTTCTCATTTGCTGGCACTTTTGGTGGTCCACCAGCGAATGGCATTACTTATCAACGAGACGGTTTCCTGCTTCGATGGCGAGAGTCATTGCCGCTGATTTCGTCGCTGACGATGAACCCGGCTTCAATCCCAGGCGGAGACCCTTCCGGTCTTTCTAGTCCTCCGGCTTCGACGGGTACGATCACGCTATCTGCGCCAGCTCCTACGGGTGGTTCCACCATCTCGCTTTCGCTGGATAACGGAACACTTGCTTCGTTCCAACCGTCTTCGGCGCTGACGACGACAACTGTCACCGTTGCTGAGGGAACCACGACTGCAAACTTCCAGGTCTTCGGCCGAGTTGTTACCGGGAACCAAACCGTCAACATTCGGGCAGACTACGGTGGAAACGTCAGGATCGCTTCACTCCAAATCACTCCTTGGTTGAGGTCAATCGTATTGACTCCGACGAGTGTGATTGGTGGCGTTCAGTCGACGGGAACTGTTTCGTTAAACGCTGCGGCGCCTGCGGCTGGAGCAATCGTCAACATTTCGACTGACAGACCAGACCTGTTCACCTTCCCGGGTGGAGCGACTGTCACAGTGCCTTCGGGTGCAACTCAAGCAACATTTGCGATCGACACCAATGGTGTGAGCGCCAATGACGTTGGCTCAATCAACGCAAGCCTTCTCGGTGTCAGCCGAACGGCTAGCCTTGGAGTCACCCCGGCGAAGCTCAAGTCGGTGGTCCTGACCCCAACCTCGGTTGCCGCTGGCGGATCCTCAACCGGAAAGGTAACCCTCGACGGTAAAGCAGGCGCTGCAATGGTTGTTGACCTTCGGGTGCAGGGTAATCCTGCTGGATACACGATCACCCCAGCGCAGGTCACGATCCCTGCTGGAGCTACAGAGTCGCCAGACTTTGTAATCCAAACTCCGTTCGAAGCCGCGAACGTCAGCAGAGCAATTCTTGCTGAAAGAAGGAGCGGATCTGTTGTTATCGACGGACCCGTTAGTGGAAATCTCAGCGTTCAGGCAATTTTGGTCAGCGGATTCATTATCGATCCAACGACGATTCCTAGCGGTGGAGTAACCAACGGAAGCATCACTCTGAGCAATCCTGCTCCAGCCGGTGGTGCTCGAGTCCAGCTAGATAGCAGCCGACCAGACCTTCTGAACCCGGTTGACGCTAGCGGAAATCTCATTTCCGAGATCGTCATCCCAGCTGGTGCTTCGACGGCAACGGTGAGACTCCAAGCACTCTTTGCCCTCTCGGGGGATGAGATTGCAACCATCACTGCATGGAGAGGTCCTTCGATGTCACTCGGACAATCCGATGACGTCACAGTGCAAGCTCTGACCTACACCCTCACCCTGAACCCTACTGAAGTGACAGATGGTTCTAGCTCCACTGGTACGATCACGATCAGTGCACCTGCGATCCCTGGATTCGAAATGGATCTTGCGAGTGACCTCGCCGGAATCACGTTGAGTCCGAATCCTGTTGCATTCACGGCTGGATCAACCACGGCTACGTTCACGATCGGAACTCCTGCTCTCACCGAGACCCGGGTTGCCACGATCTCTGCTCAAGCCGGTACTCTTCCCGCGGCAACCGCTTCACTAACGGTTCGTGCGTTGGAAGTTAAGTCGATCAAGTTGCTCCCGAGCAATAAGGTCAAGCAAGGCGGAATTGTGACGATTGAGGTAACTCTCAATCGTGCACCTGCGGTGACCACAACCGGAAAGATTACGTTCTCAAACGCAACTCTGTTCCAGTTGCCTACGGGAGTCACTAGCGTGGACTTTACGGTCAACGCAGGCCAGACGAAGGGAACGGCTATTTTGCGAACACGCAGAGTTCCACGTAATCTGACAACCACGGTAACCGCAACCGTCAGTTCGACTGGGAACCCGTCGATCAGTACAACCCTCACCGTCGTCCGATAAGGACGGCGATGAGAAAAGCCCCTCCAAGAATCTTGGAGGGGCTTCTTTGTGACTAGCGCAAATTAGAGAATGGACTTTCCTAAGACTGCTCCATCTACTGACAACTCATAGACCAGGGGAACTGCCGTCCCTAAGTTGAGCTCCAAAACCTCAGCCTCAGAGAGCCCATCAAGTTGCATCACGATCGACCGATTAGAGTTTCCGTGAGCAACAACCAGAACATCCTTGCCTTGTGCGATATCGCCGAGAATCGCTCGCTCAAAGAACGGAAGAGTTCGGGCAGCAGTGTCCTTCAAAGACTCGCCGTTAGGAGGGGGAATGTCGTAGCTTCTGCGCCAAATCTTGACCTGTTCGTCCCCGAACTTCTCAGCGGTCTTCTTCTTGTTCAATCCCTGAAGGTCGCCGTAGTGCCTTTCGTTAAGAGCCGGATCGCGGATGATCGGTACCGACACACCCATCCCTTCAAGAATGAGGTCTAGCGTTCGCTGCGCACGTTGAAGCCCACTGGTGTAGGCGACGTCAACGGATATCCCTTTCAGGCGACCGCCAGCGGCAAGTGCCTCTTCAACACCTTTAGCAGTTAGGGGAACGTCGACCCAACCGGTGAACCGGTCTTCGACGTTCCAAAGCGACTGTCCGTGTCGGACCAGAATCAGTTTTGGCATCGCCAACGAGTTTACTTACTCAGTTGGCCCATGCTGGGTGGCAACCACGAGGATATCCACTGTCTTCAGTTGTTTCGCTAACTCAAGCAAAAGCGAGCCCTTCAAAAAGTCTTGCAGTTTGGTGCGGTCACTATGACCAAGAATGATCTGAGTCACGTTGTTTTCCTGCACATAATTGATGATCGAAGATGCAACGTCACCCTTCAGGGTCACCGTAGGGATACCCAATCGCTCACACAGCATAAAGTCGTCTTGAAGGATGCGAGCTGCTGTTTCCGGGAGCTTGGGTTCCTCAACATAAACCGCCTTGACCTCGCCCTGCATTTTCTGAGCAAGCCGCCATCCTCGCCGAATCATTCTCAAAGAAGAACGCGTTGGCGTGATGCAAATCAAAACTCGGTCACTCGTCTGCCAGGGCCGAGCAATTCGCTCGCGCTTGCGCCAGGCAATCAAGTCCTCATCCACTCGGCCCGCAATCTCTCGCATGGCCATCTCGCGCAAGGCGTTCAGCTTGACTTCGTCATAGCGGCCCTTTAGCTCACTCTCAACTTGCTCGGTAGGAACAATCTCGCCGCGCTTCACGCGGTTTCGCAGGGCCTGCGGAGTCACGTCAACAAGCTCAACTTCATCAGCATGGTGGAACAGCCGATCCGGAACGGTTTCAACAACGCGCCGTCCAGTGATTTCAAAAATGTCATCGTTGAGCGATTCCAGAGCTTCCACGTTCATCGTCGCCAATACGTGAATACCCTTCTGCAGAAGCTCTTCAACGTCTTCCCAGCGGTTCGCATGGGCCGAACCAGGAACGTTAGTGTGTCCAAGGTTGTCGACCAAGACCGTATGCGGAGCTCGTTTCAAGATCGAGGGAATATCAATCTCCCGACCTTCGGTGCCTGCATACTGAAAAACGAGTGGAGGAATCGTAGCGAGTCCCGCGCTGAAGTCTTCGGAAAGCAAACGGTCTCCCTCGTTAATGATTGCAATCACGCAATCCTCGCCTCGAGCAGCGCGGCGTCGAGCTTCCTCGATCATCACCTTTGCTTTTCCGACGCCGGGCGCATAGCCCAAAAAGATCTTGAGTTTTCCAGGAGTGTTGGCTGGCATACGTTAGTCCGCAAGTGAGACCGTCATCATTCGGTCAATCCATTCAGTATGGCGTTTCAAAAGAGGATCGATCATTAAGGTCGCCGATGATGGGATCGACTTTTCATCACGCAAGTGAGTTTCGAGCTCGTACTCACAAAGCGCCTGGAAGAACCGTTTTCCGCACGGAACATCGTCGGAGTCGATATACGCCTTGATGAGCTCCTGAACAACCGCAGGAAGAATCACTTTCACGTACCTAGGCGAATCCGTCTCCTTCATGACTTCAAACGTGCAGGTTAGGTCGCCATAGATGTCGTCAACCGCTTCCTCATTTAACTCAAAGTTAAAACCACCGACGTTGCGACGAGAGAATTCGCGGGAAACTGTCGTAATCGGAGTATGTTTGCCATCTCGCTCAATTGCGGCTCGAACTGCGTCGCGGAGTGCCTCGGGAGCAAAGGGCTTGCGAAGAAAATCGGTCGCGCCTCGGTTCATCGCTTCGAGGGCCGTATCGCACCCACCAAATCCTGAGACGATAATCACCTTTGCGGATGGATCTCGGCGAATAATCTCCTGCTCAACCTCGATCCCGGTCATATCGGGCATCCGGTAGTCCGAAACAACCACATCGTAATTGGCGCCATTGCCATAAGCGGCGAGTCCATCACTGCCGTTTTTGGCGGTTGTGACGTTAAATCCAGAGTTGGAAAGAACCAACTCCATCATTTTCAAAATGCAAGATTCGTCGTCGATGACGAGAACGTTTGAACTCAAATATCCTCCGTGCTTGCGCCCGCCTTTCTACATACGTTTGAAAAGGCGAAACAGATTTGCACTTCCAAAGATTGATTATGGTTCGTTGGCTGGGCGGTAAAGACGGCAAATCTCAACAATGTGTAGATTCTATTGATGACGCAGAGATTTTCAATGAGCGTATAAACTAGAGAAGTGAAGGCGCTCAAACTGATCGGCATCGGAATCGCGGGAGTTTTTGGATACTTCACGTATAACGTTGTCGCGCTCGCAAACACGCGTGGAAAGGTCGACCCAAGCCTGGATTTCTCCAAACCTCGTCATCCGGTGACGCCGGAGATGGCAGCGGAAGTCAAAAACCTCAACCTCAAAACCGCGAAACTGTTTAAACTCCCGAACACGCGAGGCGTAGCCACCGCAATCGGCGGAGCCGGACCAAAACCACAGTTTGTTTATGCAATTAAAAAGGGTTGCCCATGCTCGTTTGATGCGGAGCCGTTGATGCAGGCACTCTACAAACACTTCGATGGAAAAATCGAGTTTATCGGCGTCACCGATGCCGAGCAGAAAGACGCGCTCAGGTGGGAGAGTGATCTCCGTGTCCCCTACTCTGTAGTCAGCAACCCGAAAGTCGAGGTGATGCAGGAATACCAATTTCCCGCATCCGTGTATTGCAGTCTGATCGACACCCGCGGCGTCATCGTCAAGCGGTGGGCCGGTTACAGCCGTTCCTACCTTGCTGAGATGAACGTCGAAATGGCAAAGCTCCTGAAGCAGGAGCCAAAGCCATTCGACTCGAAATACGCGCCCGATGCAAACACCAGCGGCTGCAGCTTCGAAGGGTACAAGCCAGAATTTACTTCACCCGAGGGCTAAGTGTGGATAACTATTTCTTGCGTCCTTAACATCTATCGCGCACAATGGAGTTCATGGGAGTAAAGCTAAGCGATCCATACGAGTTCCGAAACGAGTTCATCTCGATACGATTCCAAAACGGGCTGCCTCCTGAAGTGGGTATCAACGGGGTCCGCGCCGAAGACGTCATAGACGTTCTCATCGCAAAGCTCTCCCTTTATCAGCAAGGAGATCTGGCGTGTAAAGAGAACGAGCAGGCACTAGAATCGCTAACCGTCGCCCGGGACGCGCTCGTGCGAAGGCGACAACGAAGGCAAATGCAAGGTGTTTATCACACCTTGGCGCCACACGCAGATCGCACGGAAGATCTCCACGAGGAGTTCTCCGCAACCGGTGCCTGAGTTCGCCTACTAGAATTACTGGTACTGTTCGGGTTAAACTCGCGCGATGCGAGCATTCATCTTCGCGGCCTTATCACTCGTCGCCGCAAACAGCCTAGCCGATCTCAAGTACACGGTTTATCCGGGTTCGGCAGAGAACAAGCTCAAAGTTGAGCTTGAAGTCGTCGCGCAGGGCGACAAGGTTGAATTCCAAATCCCGAACTGGGCGCCTGGTTCCTATCGGTACGATGATGTCTGGAAGCGCGTCACTGATGCTAAGGCAGAAGGCGGGGTTGACGTCAAAACCGAAGGCACAAATCCGTTGATCACCACATGGAGCATCCCGGCGAAGAAAGGGAAGTCAGTAACGATTAGCTACGAAATTCCAGTCCAGTACGCCAACAACACTGGACACTTCTCCGGTCCATCCTTCTATATGTACCCAGTCGGCCGGACCCAAGAGCCCTGTCAAGTTGAATTCAAGTTTGCTCCTGGAACCCCCATCATCACCGGTATGAACCCGGTGAGAGGCAATCAGGCCCTCTACAAAGTCCCCACGTATGACGTTCTCGCCGACAACCCGGTCACCTGGGGCGATTACACGCTCGACACCTACAAATCGTTCGGCAAGACGCACTACATCGCCTACCGGGGAGTTCCCAAAAAGGATGTTGACCGTGCCTATGTGATCAAAGCCTGCAAGTTCGTTACTGACATGCAAGCCGACTTCTTCGGAAGCGCGGTTCCGTACGACCGATATGTTTGGCACTTTAGTGTGAACGACGCACCTGACGGAGCCGGTGGCCTCGAGCACCTTTCCAGCACCCAAATCAGCCTCGCCAGCGGAGTTGGTCCTGGTGCGGTCAGCGTTCTCTCGCACGAGTTTTTCCACTTGTGGAATGTCAAACGAATCCGCTCAAAGATCTTAGGCCCCTTCGATTACACCACCCAGCCTCAAACCGGCGCGCTTTGGTGGCTAGAAGGAGTCACCGACTACTATGCCCACACACTACTCGGTCGTTACGGATGGTACGGCAAGAACGAGCGGCATCCAGATGCAATCTCCAAACTGTATGCGGACGCCGTCCAGAACTTGAGCGCCGTCCGAGCCCGACCTGCGAGGCTTGATGTTTCGCCATACGAATCGAGCTATCGCGTTCGAGACGCATCGAACGGACGAGGGAACAGCCAAGGCTATCAAGTGAGCTATTACGACACCGGATGGCTCGTCGGCCTGGTGCTTGACATCGAAATGCTCGATCAAACCAACGGGAAGCGAAGTCTCGACGATGTTGAACTCGCCCTCTGGGAGCAGTGCCGCGATGATAAGCCCGGTTTCGAGGAAGACGACATCCGTCGGCACCTCGTGAAATTCGGTGGCTACCTCATGGGCACGTTCTACGACGATGTTGTTATGAAGCCGGGTGAACTGCCGGTCGAACGGCAACTCGCCAAGATCGGAAAGGAACTGATGACCGTCGACGAGAAGTTCGGATCAATCCCATTCTCGCTACGCACGAGTCTAGAGGACAAGGCACCAAGGGTCTCCCTTTCTGAAGACTCAGGTATTCCTCAGGGTTCCATTGTCACCAAGATAAACGGAACCGACGTGACGGGTGATAACGCAAGGGCGCAAACGACCCTATACAGATCCTTACAGCGAACTGTCAAGCCGGGTGATATTCTGAAGGTCACCTTGAAAGAAGGAGACAAGACCCGAGAAATCAACGTTAAGGTCGCCGAGGGCACCCGAAAAGTCCAGCGGATCATCTCCGTCAAAAACCCAACGGAGCGCCAGTTGGCACTCCGCAAGGTTTTCGAGGCTAAGAAACGCCGTTAAAGTAGCATCGCGCGAGAGGCATCTGTTCCAAGCCTCTCGCGCCACTTATCCACTAGGTGCGAGTTGGTTATTCGCCCGCTAGCCTCATCGTAGGTGCGAATGAACGAGAGCAACTTTGAACCGTCCGCACTCAACACAAACGGTGGAACTGCGTTGCCTTCACCAACCAAGAATCCCGAGATCGGGTCTCGAACCAGTTTTGTAATTGACTCCGTCAACAAATCAGGATTTGTTTCATTAAACCAACTCAGAGCATGGTGCGATCGCATTCCGCTGACGCTGTCCCAGGTCCACACAAAGTAGCGATCTCCCACCATGTAGTGAGCACAGATGTGTTGAGGAAGACCCGGCACCAAAGCTCGTAGCTCGGCTCGATGAACGAAAGGGAAGTAGGTTGAGTTTTCGAGCGATCGGCATGTCACCGGTGCGGAAAGCCCCTCGATGTCCTGCAGTGAGATCACCCGGAGCGTTGGAACGACGTCCTTAACATTGCTAAGGACGACATGGGAGTCGCTAACCAAAACCGGGTTTGAATATCGTTCGATAATAACCAATGCGGCGTGGTCGTGGTTTCGAGAAATCACCGTCTCAGGAACTGGAACCTGATCAACCGTCTGAAACTGGAAACCCCTTGGCGATTTCCAATCCTTTGAACCCCAAGGCGAAAAACGCGGGGTCTTTGCCAACAACGATACAAGCCGAGATTCCTGGCTTTTAGGTAGCCCAGTTGAACTCAAAACAGCAGAATGCATGTACATATCTTACGGAATGTGTGAGGTTTGTGAAGTTAAATCCCTGAAACCCCGTAAGAAACCCCGCACCCTTGCGGAGTAGGACTCTTTAAGGCTAAGCTAGCCGCAATGAGTCCGAAGGCGAGAGAAAACTTAACGGGCTATCTATTCATCTCACCTTGGCTCGTTGGCTTCTTCGTCTTCACCCTATGGCCGTTCCTTCGGTCGTTTTATCTCAGCTTCTGTAACTACAACATTGTTCAGCCGCCCAAGTTCATTGGCTTGGCGAACTACCAAATGATGCTGTTCAACGACGAACTGTTCTATAAGTCGCTTTGGGTGACGCTGCGTTACGCGATCGTGGCCGTGCCGCTCACCTTGGTTGTCGGCGTGGCCCTCGCCCTTCTTCTCAACCTCAACGTCAAGGGGATCGCCGTTTTCCGCACCATTTTCTATCTCCCATCAATCGTCCCAACGGTCGCCATGACCTCCATTTTCATGTGGATTCTCAATCCGCAAGTCGGAATGGTCAACCGGATCCTCGCGATCTTTGGTGTTACCGGACCAGCTTGGCTAAGCGACCCGGTCTGGACGCCGTGGACCCTCATCTTCATGGCGGTTTGGGCAGCCGGAGGCTCGATGGTGACCTATCTCGCCGGCCTCAAAGACATCCCCCAGTACCTTTACGAAGCCGCCACGTTAGACGGGGCAAACGCCTTCCGGAAAATGCGAATGATCACCCTTCCAATGCTTTCGCCGGTGATCTTCTTCAACCTTGTGATGAGTGTCATCGGCACGTTCCAGTACTTCACCCAAGCCTTCGTCATCTCCAACGGCTCCGGCGGCCCCGAAGACTCGACCTTGTTCTATGCGCTGTACATGTTCCGGCGCTGCTGGAAGTACATGGACATGGGCTATGGCAGCGCGATGGCTTGGGTGCTATTTGTGATTGTCATGGTCTCCACCGGACTCATCTTCCGAACCCAGAAGAGGTGGGTGCACTATGGCCGCTAACTTTTGGAGTGCGCGAACTCGGTCGCGCTTTCACTTCCGCCCACTAGAGGCTGTTGGGGTAACTGAGTGAAGACAGGCCACATCATCCTCGGAATCCTCGCGTTAGCCGCCGGCTACGGGCTCAGCACGGCTAGCATGCCGTCGTCCGGTTACAAGGGCCGTGAAAAGATCAAGTTCTGGCACCGCTGGGGCGGCGAATGGGAGAAGGTCGTTTACAAGATTGCGAAAGAATTCAACGAATCTCAGACCCAGTATGAGGTCGTTCCGATGTTTGTTACTGGAGCCGGCTCCGAAACCAAGTTCATTCTCAGCGCAACTGGCGGTGACCCTTGCGATGTCATGTCAATCTGGAACGGCGGACTGGCTCCCCTAGCCGCCGCTGACCTCCTGACACCCTTGGAAACCCTGATGACGCCTGAGGAGCTAATCTATTTCCAAACCAAAACTTACCGCGCAGTCCGCGAGAGCGGGCAGTTCCGTGGCAAAACCTACGGCATCACAATAGGAGCGGATCTCTTCGGTTACTATGTCAACGCCGACCACCTGCGCGAAGCAGGACTAGACCCCGACAAGCCCCCGAAAACCTTCGCTGAGCTCGTAGCGATGGGTAAGAAACTCGAAAAGCGAGACGCCTCCGGAAACCTCCAGCGAATGGGCCTCAATATCGCCTCCTTGCAAACCCACAGCTATGCTTTCGGTCCCGGTTTCTGGGACAGCAACGCCCGAGAACTCCGCCTGAACACGCCCGATATGGTCGAGGCACTGACGGCAATGGTCGAGCAGCGCAAACTCGTCGGCTTCCAAAATGCCCAGCGCTTCTGGGCGAGCCAAAACACCGGCTCCAGCACCGGCGCATGGCCGTTCATCGACGGCGCCGTCAGCATCACCTACGACGGCCAATGGCGCGTCGAAGAAATTCGAAAGTACAAACCCGACATGGACTACCGAGTCTGGCCCGTCCCGCCACCCGAAGGCGGTAGGCCGCTACCCGGAAGCATCGGCGGAAACTTCATGATCATTCCCTCCGCCGCCAAAAACAAGAAAGGAGCCTTCGAGTGGCTCAAATTCTGGAGCGGCCTAACCAACCCTAACCGCGCAGCAAAGTACGAAAACTGGGGCGGCTGGATCCCCCTGAGCCCCGACGTCGCCCACTCTCCAACCTACGAGGCCTACATCAAAGCTAACCCGCGTTTCCAAACGTTCATCGACATCCTCGATGGTCCGAACGTCCACGCCTACCCACCCGTTTCCTACCTAGGTTTCCTCCTCGACCAGCTCCAACGGGCCGAAGACGTTGCCCTCCGAGGCTCGAAAACGCCAAAAGAAGCTCTCGACGAACTAGACGCCAACGTGAAGAAAGAACTCAAACGACGAAAAGAGATGGGGTTCGATGACTCGCTTTAACAAAATCCTCGCCTACATCGCCCTCGCGTGCCTCAGCATTCCGCCAATGCTCCCGCTTGTGTGGATGATCTCCACCTCGCTCAAAACCAACGAGCAAATCTACACCAAAGGAGAAGGCACAACCACCCAAGGCTTCTCTTTCGCAAGCCTAATCCCCAGCCCCGTCGCCTGGAACAACTACCCCGACTCCCTCGAGACCATCCCCTTCATGGTCTACCTCCGAAACACGGTGTTCCTCTGCGTCTGCATCGTCGTCGCCGCCGTCATCAGCTCCTCAATCGTCGCCTACGGCTTCGCCAGAATCAACTTCAAAGGCTCCAAAATGTGGTTCGGAATCATGCTTGCCACCATGGCCCTCCCCGGCCAGGTGACAATGATCCCTAACTTTGCCCTCTTCCGAACCCTCGGCTGGTACGGAACCTATCTCCCGCTCATCGTCCCCGCGATGTGCGCAACCCCATTCTTCGTCTTCCTCCTCAGCCAGTTCTTTAAAACCCTCCCCGAAGAAATGGCTGAATCCGCAAAGGTCGACGGCGCCAACGACTGGGTCATCTTCTGTCGCCTCATCATCCCCCTGAGCAAACCCGCCCTCGCCACCTGCGCCCTCTTCGCCTTCCTCGGAACCTGGAACGACTTCCTCGGACCCCTCCTCTACATCAGTGACGCCAGCAAATACACCCTCGCCTACGGCCTCCAACAGTTCGTCAACAACCCCTACGTCAACTGGATGCAGCTCATGGCCGCCAGCACTCTCTTCACCCTCCCAATCATCCTCCTCTTCTTCTTCGCCCAGAAAACCTTTATCCAAGGCATCTCTACAACCGGTGGAAAATAGCTTCCGAAGTCCCCTCTCCATTCCATGGAGAGGGGATTTAGGGGTGAGGCCGACTGTCGACCCCTAATCGGAACTCCAAACGCCCGTCCACCCGTAAACTCCCCAAGAAATGCAAGAAGTCCGCGAAGCCCTCAAACGCCAACACCACGCCGCAATGGCGATGTTCCGCCAAGCCGTCGAAAACTGCCCCGACGACGTCTGGACCTCCGGCGAACACCCCAGAAACTACTGGCGAATCGCTTACCACGCCCTCGCCTACGCCCACCTTTACCTCTACGAAGACCTCAAAAACTGGAACAAGTGGCCCAACCACATCCAGGAAAACACCTACCTCGACGGCGACGACGTCCCTGTTAACGAGCCCTACACCAAACAGGAACTCACACAACTGGTCAACCTCATCGACTCCGAAATCGACCCCCGAATCGACGCCCTCGACCTCACCTCACCCACCTGCGGCTTCACCTGGTACCCCAAAGTCACCCGCGTCGAACTCCTCATCCTCTCCCTCCGCCACATCCACGGCCACCTCGGCCAGCTCCACGAAATCCTCATCGCCAACGGCCAAGACATCGAGTGGCTGGGGCAGATAAAGTAGTTCCGAGAAGTCCCCTCTCCATTCCCATGGAGAGGGGATTTAGGGGTGAGGCAGAAAGCTACCAGCTAGCAATTAGCTAAACTCAATTCTGGGTTCTCACCACAAAATGACCCTCCACCCCACCGACCCCGAACTCCTCCAAGCCGCCAAAAACCTCCTCGGCCAACACATCGTCATGCCCGGACTCCGCGCCCGAATCGTCGAAACCGAAGCCTACGGCCCCGTCGACCCCGGCTGCCACGCCTACCGAGGTCCAACCCCCAGAACCCGAGTCATGTTCGACCGACCCGGCCTCGCCTACACCTACTTCACCTACGGCAACCACTGGATGTTCTGTATCACCGCACTCAAAGAAGGCACCGCCGGAGCAATCCTCATCCGCGCCGCCGTCCCCCTCGAAGGCATCCGAACAATGCAAGAAAGAAGACCCAAAGCCAGAAGAGACCAAGACCTACTCAACGGCCCTGGAAAGCTCTGCGCCGCCCTACACATCAACCAATCCCACTACGCCCTAGATATCACCACTCCAAACAACCAACTCTGGCTAGAGCCCGGCGACCCACCCCAAGAAATCCGCACCGGCACCCGTATCGGCCTCGCCGAAGGCAAAGGCGACCTCCACCCCTGGCGCTTCTGGTCCGCCGAGGACGAACTCTACGTCAGTCGCCCGCTTACTACCGAACCCTCCACTGCGCCTCCGAATAGTTGAGTGTAAGCGACTGCGGAACGTGTGAGCATCGAAAGTCCACTCACTTTTCACTTATTGGTTGGTTTGTAACGATGATCTCCCCGAAGGAGAGATTTATGTGGATGGGGGTAAAAATCTTCGCATGACTTTAGAAGGTGTTATCTCCTAACAGAGGCTACTTGGGGAGCCATCCTTTCGGGATAAGTGATATAACTGGGGAGTGTTCACTTCTTTAGCGATGACATTAGCTTTGACTGTTGGTTTTCAGGGGGCTGATACTGACTTAGATGGTCTGCCAGACGCTTGGGAGACGCGGGGCGAGGGACCCATCAACCCGTCAATCCACCGCACGAATCCGAATCGAAGCGACTTCTTTTTCGTTGCGATCCGGCGCCCAGGCGTCACGATGGAAGCAATTCGACCCACCTTGGACCGTGTAGCCAGATTCTTCCGAGAGGTTCCGTACCGAAACTTGGATGGAAGCACTGGGATCAACATGATCATCATCGATGGAGGTCAACTTCCGGCCTCTATGGCCACCACAACCTTTGACCGATTGAACTACGAAGACCACATGCCAGCCGATTGGAAAGGTAAAGGTCATGCCTATCTGATCGAGAATGGTTCAAGGGCTGGGGGTGGGTCAACCTTGGGCAAGTGGTCGGCAAGCGGATATCAGTGGCAAGTAATCGCCCATGAACTGGGCCACCAGTTTGGGTTACAACACAACGATTTTGGGGGTCGTGGAGGTCCTCTCTATACAAGCCTCATGAACTATGACTTCTCGTATTCCTTCAATGGCTCTGCAGACGCCGTGCACTACAGCACAGGGAAGTTCTTGGCAGCTCGTCTTAACGAGACAAGCGTCAACGAGACCATGCCCTATCCACTTGCAGACTTGGAATACTTGACCAAGGCTCCATACGAATTCCAAATTCGGGCGAAGACAAGCACGACAACGGATGTTGATTGGAACCGAAATGGCGAGTTTGGCGAGGTTAATACCCGAGCGATTATTGCCGAGGGCGCGTCCGTTCCGACAGGGGATGGAACGCACTTAGGGAACATTGATGGAGCACCGACTATGGCGGTGTCCGATGGAAGCCTGTACGTGATCTACCCAACCACGGGTGGAGACAAGGAAACTTGGGTGACGAACGCTTTACAACCGAATTCTAGGCTTATGCTCCAGAGGTTCAAGGGATCTGTCGCAATGGCACCCATCAATCTCAACGTTTCGTCAATTGCGAGCGATCCCTCTGCCGTCGAAATGGGCGGAAGGATTGCAGTCGGCTACACCATGCCGGGAAGATTCCCGGCGGTAACGATGTTGGGCGTCGACAAATATGGAGAAGTCGAATCCCGAGTTCTGGCACTTGCCCCGAACGGGCTGAGCCCTGAGGGGCCGCGGGCTGACCAAGTGGTTTTGGCGGCTGCGAAATCGTCCTATCCCAGCCGGAACAAGGCATGGGCGTTTCTCTGGAATCAGAACACGAAGCAGATCAGCTGGATGGGCCTTGATGACAACAGTGCTGGTCCAAAACCTGTTCCAGCGTTGACCCAGCCCAAAAGCTTGGGTTCGCTTACGAGCAATTCTCCAATTGCGGTTGCCTACAACAATAAAAAGAACCGCCTGATCGTCGTCAAAACGGGTGGTCCTTCGGGCCCTGCCGGTCAAATTTGGGTAACCGAGTTCGCCCCTGTTTGGGAAGACAAGAAGATTGTTGATTGGCGAGAGGCGAGTAGTCAGGGGCTTTCTGACACAGGCGTACGTTTAATTACCCAGGTTGCTCCTTCGATCGTAATCGATGAGGGGCCGACGGGTGGTGAAAAAGGACTCATCACCGTTTACTTTAAGCGTTCTGCACCAATCGATGAGGCGGCACAGTTCTACCGTTGTCGCCAAGTATTGGGTTCAACCCTCAACGGCGGTTGGCGGACGAAGATGATGCGAGATGATTGGAGCACCTCTCGAAGCGCCGCGGCATTTATTCCTTACGAAGGTGACATCGCTTGGGCCCTTCGCTGGAGGGCATACGGCTTAGAAAACCGCCTAGTGCTCATCCGAAAGGCTTCTGGCATCTCGGACGGACCATTTCGAGATCAAGATGACGTGACCCACATCGCAAAAACTGGGATGCGAGGATACTTCGGACGTTAGAGACTCGGATTCGATCTTTTGATGCGTCCAACAAATTCTAACCTTTGATACCTCGGGATCGTTGATCCCGAGGTCCAAAGCCGGCCCGAGTCTCCAACGGTCCGGCGCAACTCCCTCCCTTCCGGGAGGGTGGCACACGTGGAAGTGAAGCGCCTAAAGAGACGGGTGGGGGCATCCCTCGAGACTCCCCAACCAAGAACCGAAACACAACCTGGTTGACAAACACCCGACTTCGTCACCTAGTAAGTGATGATCAAAGACCCTCTGCACTCGCGCTTGGAACATCCCGAAGCAGTCGGGACCCCTCACCGAAGCCCGAGAAACCGATGAACAAGCCTCCCAACTCCGATCCTGGTCCATCTCGATTAGGAGCAAATCGTTGGACTCTATTCGCATCCCTGACTCACTAAACTTCAGCCACATTACGAAGTGCGTCGTATAATCGTGAACTAGCTGCTATGAAAGTTGCCCGCTTGGTTGCTATCAGTGCGATTTCGCTAACACTCGGTGGATTGGGATATCTGTCGTTTGGCGCCAAAGCGAATCAGACCCGACAACTGAGAGAGAATCTCTTGCTCTGCGAAACCCCGAAAGGTTTTAAGACAATTCCCGACCTAGTTCGCCGGTATGGGCAATTTACGTTTGTAGGTCCACACACGATCTATTTCGCCGATCATGGCAAGATTGAACCGAAAGCTGATGGAATTTGGAACGGAAATTCCGGTCCCGAGTTCTGGATGGGTGGCGACAAAGTTCAGGCAGACGGGTCCATCGAATGCACCCAGTATCGGAGTTTCTCCTCTCTGATAAATCTCAGCTCTGGGAAGATGACCCGGAATGCTGTCGACGCCCCAATCGCGATGAGTCTCATGTTTAAGCGATATGCTTTCACGGGCGAACTAAGGGACCGTGCTTTGGACTCCTGCGGTGGTGTCGAATTCTCTCTTGATGATAAGCTCAAGGTGAAACGTCTAGCAGGAAAGCCTTCTCATGGCAGCGACTGCTTCTGGAAACTTGTTAAGGGCGACATAGGCGACATTTATCAACGCCCTGTGACTATCACAACTGGTCCGCACACCGGAAGACAGATTGCTTTTGATCTTCCAGAAGACGAAGGTTATGTCGGCGAAATTTTCGGGGTGACGTACGATCAAGGTCTGTTGATCGAAACGAGCGACAAACAAGGCTACAACCGCTGGCTAAGAGTGGCTCACCTCAAAGAAGGAGTCCTCCAAGTTTCACCCAGACTTACAAAGTTGACGATGAACTCCATGGGGCAACGTGTGAGCCTCTCGCTCGACGGGAAGAAAGTGGCCATCTTTGGCGAGGTTGGATACGAGCAAGACTCTGAAGGCGACGTTCGGCTTTTCGACTTACCCAGCCAAGTAGAGCGGTTCGTCGCACGAGGGCTCCATCAACGTATCCTAAGCATGCGCATTTCGCCGGATAACAAGTACCTGGCAGTCACAACCGACGGCGGATTCTTCTGGAAACAGCTTTGATGGCTTGGGGTCCGTGATCCCGCAGGCTACGTCCAGAGACATTTTCGACGCTTTGGGATACTTATCACGAGACAAATAACCTCCCATCAGGTTGACAAACCCCGTTTTCGTTGCATATGAGGTGATGATCCAGTTTTCTCTACACGCGCGTGTGATTCAGCCCGAAGAAATCGTAACGCCCTCGTCCGGCATCGTGCCACCAGGCGTGGCTATTCTCTCTTCCGACTGCGAAACTGCGAAACTGAAACTCGCCCCGACCCCCGACTCAAATCCTTGTCCCCACTTGTCCCCACCAAAATCGAAAAATGAGCACCCATTTGAACCCAACACCCCCCACAAAACGCGTCGCAGTTCTCTGCCAATCTCAAGACTCCCCCGCGCCCCTTGCGCCCCACAAATCTCTGAAAGTGAACAATCTCCGAACCTACGCGGCCCACAAAATGCGTCGCAGTTCTCTCCCAACCTGCCCAACAAACTCTACACACTACCGTCAGCCAGCCGCCAATCCCCGACCGCAGATTCCCGATTCTCGCTTCTTGCTTCCTGCTCGCCGCTCACTGTCCCCGGCAATCGCATCGGAACCAAAGTCGAAACCCCCGGCTCCTGCATCGTCACTCCGAGCAGAGTCGGAGCCGCCGCGATCGTCGTGTGATTGTGAGTAATCGTGATGAACTGGATCGTCTGGCTAAACTCCAAAAGAGTCTCCGCAAACCGTTCAACATTGCGCCCGTCCAGCGGAGCATCGACCTCGTCCAAAACAACCAGCGGCGCCGGCTTATGCTTCAGCAAAGCAAACAAGAACGCCGAAGCGCAAAGGCTCCTCTCGCCGCCGCTGAGTAGCTGCAACGGCTGCCGCTTCTTCCCCGGAAGCTGCACCACAATATCGACCCCCGTCTCCAAGACATTGTCCGGAGTAGTAAGCGACAACTCCGCCGCCCCGCCGCCAAACAGCTTCGTAAACATCTCGGCAAAGTGATCCCGAACCGCATTAAACGTGTTCACAAACTTATCCCGGGTCAACTTATCAAGTTCCTTGATCGAAGCCTCGACCTGAACAATGCCGTTCATCGTGTCCTCGCGCTGCGCGCCCAGAGATTCAAGCCGCTCCGTCAGCCGCTCATAAGCCTCAATGGCCCCGACATTAACGTCGCCCATCGCCTTAATCTCTCGCCGCAACCGCCCCGCCAACTGCTGAGCATCATCCGGTATCTCATGAACCCCTTCCTGAGCCACCGCATCCTCCTCAGTGAGACCATAAGCATCCATCAACCGCTCCGCAGTAGTAGCTCTGCGCGTCTCCGCCCGAGCCCGAGCCAGCTCCGCCTGATGGTTCGCCTGACCCAGCGCCAGAATATTCTCCCGCGCCTGCCGAGCCTGATCCGCCGTCGCCTGCGCCTCCTCCTGCTTCTCGCGCCGCTCCTTACTGAGGTGAGTCAACCGAACCATCGCATGAACCTTGTCCGCCTCAAACCGCTCCGCCTCCTGCCGATGAACCTCAATCTGCGCCGAAGCCTTCTCCCGCTCCGGCCCAAGATTCTCCAACCGCCGCCCACGATGCTTCTCCGCATCCTGCGCCGACTCCAACCGCTTCTCAGCCGCATACTGCCGAGTCTGAGCGCTTCGTACCCGCTCTTGAGCCTCCCGCAACCGAGTCTCCGCCTGCTCAGCATCCGCCGACTTCGAAGCCAAAAGCCGAATCACTGAATCCCGCTCCGACTCCAGTGCCGGAATATCAACATCCTCAATACTAGTCCCCGCCGCCTTCTGAATCTGGTCCAGCTCCCCCCGCGCCTTACCCAACTGCCGCTCCGCATCCTTCAGCTCATCCTGAAGCGTCCGTAAAAAGCTAAGCGCCTCCTTAACCGGCTCCTCAGCTTCCCGCCTGGCCAGCTCCTTCTCGCCGATCTGCGCCCGAAGCTGCTCAATCTCCTGAGCTCGTTTAGCCTTCCGCTTATCCGCCCCCGCAACCAGCTTCTGTAGCTCCGCGAGCTCCCGCTCAATCTCGGCCAGATCCGACTTACGCTGAACAATCCCATACCCCTGCCGCTGATTCTGTCCACCGGTCACCGCTCCGCTGTTATGAACCACCTCGCCATCAATCGTGACGAGCCGGTTCCAACCACTCGTCTTCGCCAACCGCAGCGCATCGTCAAGGGTGTCGACAATAATGACTCGACCGAGAAGGGAATCGATAACGGGTCGAACCCGGTTCTCGCACTCCACCAACTGGCTCGCACGACCAACAACGCCCTTCTCGTTCAGCACCCGCCGAAACTCGGTGGAAGGTTCCTGAGGCCGCATCAGCGGAATCGGCTGAAAAGTACATCGCCCTGCCCGGTTCTCTTTGAGCCAGCCAACGGCTCGTTTCGCGTCGCTGTCGTGATCGACGATGAGGTCGTTCGCGGAGGCGCCGAGCGCGGTTTCGATCGCAAGCGAGAACTCTCGGTCTGCCTCGATCGCGTCCGCCACGCTCTCGTATCGGCCCTGCAGAAGCCCTCTTTCAGCGGCTTCAAGAACCGCGCGAGAACCTTGCGAGAGGCCCTCATGGGCATCCAGTGTAGCCTCTATGCCGCGCTTGCGACCCTCTAGACTGGCTTGCTCGCCAAGCGAACCTCGGAGCCTGGTCGCTTCGTCTTCGTCCGTCTTTCTGATCTCCGCAATGCTGGCCTGGAGGTCGGAAATCTCTGAGTTGATGGTGCTGAGAGACGAGTCGACGGTTTCAAACTCCTTTTGAGCTCCATCGATTCCTTCGTTTAGATCTGGCAGCGACTTTTCGATCCCCGAGATTTCGCGTTGTAGAAGCTTGGCCCGGTCGGCACTCGCCTCCTGCTCTGCCTCCCACTTTAGCCGCCGAACCTTTTGCTCCCTGGCTTCGTTGAGCTGCTTTTCGAGGGCAGTGAGTTGGGCCGAGAGCTGTTTTGCCTCAACGCTTGCGCCGGCCGAGTCTGACTGGATGACTGTAAGAGCCTCTAACGCGGTTTGCGCGTCAAGTTTTGAGTCCGCCAGATCGACTTCGGCTTCTTTGAGCCGCCGATCAAGCGATTCTGAATCCTCCTCGAGAGACTTTTCTTGGTTCGCAAGCGAGGCGAGACGCTCTTCGAGGACCTTGATGTTGGCTTGGGCCCGCTCTAGCCCGGTGACGGCGGTTTGCTGAGCGATTCTTGCTTGCTCCATACTCGCTTCGAGTTCTTGGATTTGGGTGCTCAGCACGCGGTGCAGTTTCTCCAGTTCTTCCACCCGGCGAGTTTCATCTTCGACAACTCCTCCGGAGCTTCTCAGTTTCTCTTCCAACGACTTGAGTTCGGAAAGCGCTGTGCAAAGGTCCCGAATAAGAAGTCCGATCTCGACCTCCTGCAGGGAAGCTGTTAAAGACTTGTATCGCTTCGCCTGCTCGGCTTCGTCCTCTAAAGGCTCACGCTGGTCTTCTAGTTCTCGGAGAATATCGTCAACCCGTGATAGCGAATCTCGTGCGGCAGCGAGACGCCGAAGCGATTCGTTTTTGCGTGTTCGGTATCGCTGAACACCTGCGGCTTCGTCGATCCAGGCGCGTCTGTCTTCGGCTGAAGCGGCGAGGGCCTGGTCGATTTCCTTTTGTCCGACAATCGCGTAACCTGCTCGTCCAAGGCCGGAGTCGGACATGAGCTCGACAACGTCTCGCATCCGACAGGACTGGCGGTTGATTGAGTATTCGCTGTCACCGGCGCGGGTCAGTCTGCGGGTCACCCAGACTTCTATGGCGTCGATCGGCAGGGAACCGTCTTCGTTGTCGAAGCAGAGCGAGACTTCGGCGTAGCCAACGGCTTTACGGCCTTGGGCCCCGGAGAAGATGACATCTTGCGAAGAGGAAGCCCGAAGGTGCTTGATCGAACCTTCTCCGAGGCCCCAGAGAATCGCATCGACTAGATTCGACTTACCACACCCGTTTGGCCCCACAACTGCAACGACTCCGCCGTCGAGAGAGAACTCGGTGCGGTCGGCAAACGTCTTAAAACCAAAAAGCTTGACTCGGGTGAGGCGCATGGATGCGAATCATTAAGGATACTTTTCTTAACAACCGGCGCGATAGGCACATTCTGTGCATTTGAAATCCCTATGAACAAATTCCTGACGATATTAGCTACAGTTTGCCTTGTGGCAGGGGCATCAGCAGATACTTCACTTCGGAACCATATCCAAGCTAAGTACTCGGCAATTGCCAAAGCAATGATTGTAAGTGTCGACAAGGCGCTCGAACTTAACGAGCGCATCTTAACGAGCGATTTTGTGTGGGTTGATCTCGGTCGTAACGAGTATGCGGTGGAACCGTACATGGGATCGCAATCTAAAATGGCGGCTCAAATCGCAAAGGTTTATTCAGCGACCAACACGATCATTGCCTATCAAGAAGAAGGACTGTACGTGAGATGCCGGACGAAGTCAACACTCGGGTATCGAAGGCAAGGATTCAGCAACGATAGGCATTTGATGACTGCAATCAGCGACGACGTATGGGTGAAGACTATCCACGGATGGAAGATGCTTCGCACAACATCCATCCGTGAGAACGACACGATCGCGCGTCGAGGAGTTTCTTCTCAGAGTGCAGCAGTCATGACGGCTCGCATGACTTCGGCTGGTGTTGTCCAGCCAGCACCTGCCTTGGCTTTGCCATCCTCTAGCATCGTTCGGTAGCCCTGCTGCTTGGCAACTTCGTTTAGTTCGGCAAACGTGACGTTTCGCGCGACTGCGGCTCTGAATTCGGGAGTTCCAAGGATGAGTTCAAAAATGCCGATTCGGCCTCTGTAGCCCGAGTTCTTGCAATCGGGGCAACCTGCACCCTTCATGAATTTGCCCGACTCCAGTTCGGCTGGAGTGAACTTTAGGAGCTCAATTTCTTCAGCAGTCGGCTTGTAGGGTTGTCGGCACTTTGCACAGTTGAGCCTGACCAAACGCTGAGCGAGCGAGCCTAGTAGAACGCCTCCAACGAGGTAAGGCTCGGCACCCATGTCGAACATTCGTCCGATGGTCTCGACTGCGTTGTTAGTGTGCAGCGTCGACATGACCAAGTGGCCGGTCAGACCAGCTTGGATGCCAATTTTTAGAGATTCTGGGTCCCGCATTTCGCCGACGAGCATCACGTCAGGGTCTTGGCGAAGGAACGATCGCATGACGCGAGGGAACGGCATTCGCTCCGTGACCTGAACCTGAGCGATGTTCTTCTCGTATTCGTACTCGATTGGGTCCTCAACCGTGACGATGTTCCGAATGCGGGCGTCGAGAGTGTTGAGCGACGCATACAGGGTTGAGGATTTTCCGGATCCGGTTGGTCCGGTTACCAGGATCAGACCGTAGGGAGCAGAAATTGCTCGCTCCCAGCGGCCGAGGATGTCCTCGGGCATTCCTAGCTTTCCGAGGTCTACCTTCATAGCCGCGGGATCGAGAATACGCATGACCATCTTCTCGCCGTTCATCGAAGGCAGACATGAAGCGCGGCAGGAAAGGCGGCGACCCATGTATTCCATGTCGATTCGTCCGTCTTGCGGTTCGCGCTGCTCGTCAATTCTCATCCCGGCAGCTAGCTTTAGCCGGGCGAGAACGTTTTGGGCTTGCTCCAGGGGCAACTCGCCTGCAGAGTGGAGGATGCCGTCTTGTCGGTATCGGATTCTCAGCTGGTCGCGTTCGGGTTGGAGGTGGATGTCGCTGGTGTTGGTTTCCAGCGCGTTCATGAAGATGTTGTCTACAATTCCGACGGCAATGGAGACATCGTCTCCGCCCATTTCGCGGGATTGACCACCTTCTCTAACAATCAGTCGAAATCTCTTGGCGGCGCCGAAGTTTGTTTGTGCGTAGTCGGTGTTCATGAGTCCTAGAGGGCATCATACTATGAACGGATGCCTCGACCCAACCCCTTTTTGCTGATAACGATGCTGTTTTGGGGTTTCAACTTTGTGTCCATGAAGATTATCTTCCCGGTGATGGCACCTTCGGCAGTTGTGTTCTGGCGCTACTTTTTGATGGGGGCCGTACTAGTTCTGATTTGTCTTGCATCGAAACAGTCGCTTCGAATGCCTGCCGAACATCGATTTGCCATTCTGCTCACCGGGTTCTTCTCGATGGGAATCTATATGGTTCTATTCTTCGAAGGCGTTAAACGTGCGCCAGCGGGTGAGTCGGCCATTATCCTGGCAACCAACCCGATCATGGTTGGGGTGATGAGCATGATTCTTGGCCGCGAACCCAAGTCACGAGTTCGTGTATTAGGTTCAGTTGTTGCCCTTGCCGGGGTTGCGCTGGTCGTTTGGGGACGTCCTGGATCGATGGTAACTGCCAAGGAGACGAGCGAACGCGTGGTCGGAGATGTTCTGCTGTTCCTGAGCGCGATTGCATGGGCGGCTTCGGTGATCTTGGCAAAGCCAGTCTCTGCTCATGTGAAGCCACTGCCTCTCTTTACGATGTCGATGCTGGGGGGGCTCCCGGTAGTCGCGATCTACGGATTCTCGGACGCATTCCGGACCAATTGGGGTGCCTTCACGGGTTGGCATTGGCTGAATCTCGCACAGATTGCGTTTGGATCTGGGGTGGTCGCGATGGTGTTTTACTATCGAGGAGTTGCCGAATTGCCAGCGAGTGTTGCGTCCTTGCACCAGTTCCTGGTTCCGGTTCTGACGACGCTGTTTGCGGCGGTGATTTTGCATGAGCGTTTGGCTTGGGTTCAGGGAATCGGAGTTGCGATTCTCCTTGTCGGACTCTCGATCAACGTAGGTCTGGTTAAGTTGACCAAGAAAAGCGACTCCGGGGATCAGAAACCGGAGCCGCTAATGGGGTCTTGAAGCGAGACCTTAAATCTTGTTTGCTTGTCGAAGGCGATTGATGCCGGCAATGCCAATGATCAGAACGGCAAGTGCCGCAGGGTTGAATGAAGCATCATTCAGTGCTACAGTGCCTGAGTTGAAGGTGGGGGATCCAACATGCTCGGCTGAGGCTGTGGCCATCATTGTTACCGAACTCATTAGCGCAATCCCTCGTTTCATCGTTTGTTCTCGAAAGGCTTCCGTGCCTTACATCTTCGAACAGTTGCACGTCACGTGCCAATTCTTCCTGGTCCGCGAAAGACTGTGGAATGTGCGAGTGTAAACTCGATCCTTGATGCAAGGAAAGCGCGCCGCCGATACTGTCGTTACGATTGCAGAGGTGATACGCCCTAATGAGGCGAACTTCCTCGGGAAACTTTTCGGGGGTGAGCTGCTCGCTAAGATTGACCTTTGCGCCTATGCCGCTTCCGCGAAACACTCTGGAACAACCTGTGTCACGGCCAGCTTTGATCAGGTCGACTTTCATGAGCCAATCGAAGTCGGTGAACTTGTGACGCTTCAGGGGCAGGTCACGTTTGTCGGAAAGACCTCGATGGAGGTGATGGTTGAGGTTTGGACGGAGAACTTGAAGCATGGCGTGAAGCGTCATGCAAACACGGCAAGAGTAACAATGGTTGCACTCCTGAATGGCAAGCCTATTGAGGTTCCTAGGCTGATCTGCGAAACCCGAGAAGAGAAGATTCTGTTCCTGGAAGGAAAGTTGCGGCGAGATACCCGTAAAAAGCTCTCTGCAGAACGAGCGGCTGAATACAGCAGAATCGAGTCAATGACAGACGCGGAGTTGGACGCAGCACTCGGGAGCTGAATCAAAGAGAGACAGCCCTGAGGTCAACTCAACGTTACATTCCAAGCCATTTCTTGACTTTGTAAACGGTGGTGTCACGGTTCAGCTGAGCGATTGCTCGAGTCAAAGGAACTTGCTTGGGGCAGACTTTGACGCAGTTCTGGGCGTTGCCGCACCCGCTTAGACCGTCGTCTGAGGTCAAGAACTCGTATCGCTCGCTGTCCAGCGTCTTTCCGACTGGGTGTGTGCTAAACAGAAGTGCCTGGCCGAGCGCTGCCGGTCCTACGAAAGCAGACTTCTCGTTGATCTGAGGGCATGCTTCCATGCAGCATCCGCAGGTCATACATCGGGATAGAGCGTAGCGAAGCTGGCGAACGTGATCGTCTTGAGGCTGAGCCATTCCGAGGTCAAAGGAGCCATCAATCGGAACCCATGCGCGAACCTTCTTGAGATTTTCAAACATCTGGGAACGATCTACGACCAAGTCTCGAACCAACGGGAACTTCTTCATCGGTTCCAGAGTGACCTCGTATGTATCCCCTACCAAAACTCCCACTTCTTCGATCAACGCTGTGCAGGCTTGTCGGATGCCACCGTTGATATTCATTGTGCAACTGCCGCAAACTTCTTCTAGGCAAGCTGCTTCGTAGGCGGGGGCCGATACGTTTTTGCCCTCGACAGTCGTCGGCTTGCGCTGAACGAGCATGAGGGCTGAAATTACGTTGATCTTGTCAACGTAAGGAACTTCGAACGTGTCCCATCGTTGTTCTTTTCCCGCGCCGTTCTGGCGAAGAACCTTCAATCGAATCTTGTTTGCCGATGCTACAGCGGTTGCACTCATTGCTATCCCAATTCTACGCAATTGGGCGCAAAAAATTCTTGGAAATGAGGCGGTTGTCTTAACGGCGGAGTAAAGGGTATATTAGAAGTTCGCGTACTTTGTCCCATGCTCCCATCACCAGACATCCTTAACGAATATCCTTTGGGCAAATTTGTGCTCTCAAACTTGGCCGCGAAACGAGCCAAGCAGCTCCGAGAAGGCGCACTTCCTCTCGTGCAAATCGAGTCGCGACATCCGCTCACGATCGCCTTGGCAGAGATTGCTGCCGGCAAGATCGAGCCGCGAAGCTTTGCCGCCGTCGCCGAGCCGGTCGGTGAGCACGTCGAAAGCATTGTTCTCGCCGAAGATTTCGTCGCTGGTGAATTTGGAATGCTTCTTCCTGCTCTGGATGAGAACGAAGCCGTCTTGATCGAAACCGTCGGTCTTGAAGATGCTGACCCAGCTTCTCTGGCGGATGACGAAGAAATCAGCCTCGCAGACCTTGCGGTTGAAGGTGAAGAGGAAGAAGAAGCCGCGCCGGCTGCTGAGGATGATACGCTTTCGTTGAGCGACATCGCCGAAGAAGAAGCGTCGCTGGAAGACGACGCCGAAACGGAGTAACCCACGATGGCCCAACGGGACCCGTATGAGGTGCTGGGGGTGTCGCGTTCCGCCAGCGCAGATGAAATCAAGTCGGCTTATCGCCGACTTGCTAGAAAGTATCACCCAGACGTCAATCAGGGTGACCCAGCCTCGGAAGAGAAGTTTAAAGAGGTTTCTGGGGCCTACGAAGTTCTATCTGATCCGGACAAGCGAGCCCGGTTCGACCAGTTCGGCACTACAGAGGGCATGCCTCAAGATCCCTTCTTTGGAGGAGCCGGTGGTGGAGGAATTGGCGATCTGTTTGACATGTTCTTCGGAGCTTCCGGCGGGCACCAGGGAAGGAGGCGAACACCGGCACAAGATGGCGACGACCTGCGACTCGACTTGCAGATTTCACTCCTTGACGTTATTGATGGACTTTCAAAAGAAGTTGATGTCAACCGCGCTTCTGAGTGTTCGGATTGTAGTGGTTCGGGCGTAGAGGGTGGAGGGCAGCCAAGCCAGTGTGGCGGCTGTAATGGTTCGGGAGTTGTTTCCGCAGTCAGGAACACGTTCCTCGGGCAAGTTCGGACCCAAACCGCATGTCCGAAATGCAATGGTCACGGATTCACCATTACCAATCCTTGCCGCAAGTGCTCCGGGCAAGGCGTTCGACCGTCGACTGACAAAGTTCTGATCAACATTCCGCAGGGCGTGGAAACAGGTTCAACAATCCATATGCCAGGTCACGGCTCCGACGGAGTTCGGGGGGGGCGACCGGGAGATTTGTACGTCGTGCTTCATGTTGCCGAAGATGGCCCGTTTGTCCGGCGCGGACAGCATGTGTTGACAGGAATTGACATCACCGTTAGCCAAGCAATTCTTGGCGACGAAATGACTATCGATGGAATCGACAAGGAGCTAACGGTCGAGATTCCGAGCGGAGCCCAACCTGGTCAGAAAGTGACCTTGAAAGGCGAAGGTTTGCCCCCGCTTCATGGTGGGAGACGAGGTGACCTCGTCGTTGAACTCAATGTCACCGTCCCTAAGAAGGTGAGCGAAGCCGAAGCGCGGCTCATCCGGGAGTTCGCAGAGCTGCGCGGTGAGAAAGTGCCCGATGGTAAGTCCAGCCTCTTTGGTGGGCTGTTTGGAAAGAAGAAATGAACTGGATTTTGATCAAGGCGCATCAATCGCCCGCCCCTGCCGACTGGTCGCCAATTATCGAAGTCTTTCGAGATTTTGGGATCGAAAACACTCTGGAAGAGAAAGGAGCCATCGTCGGGTGCTACGTCGACGTTGATGGGGTTCAGGCTCAAATCGAAGCCCTTAAGAAGGCTCTAGCCGAACTCGGTGTCGATAACGTAACCTCCGAGCCCCTGGTGGAAGTCGACTGGGAGAATGAGTGGAAGAAGTTCTTCAAACCTCGGCGAGTTGGAGAGCATTTTGTCGTCAGACCAACTTGGGAAACCTTTGAGGCCCAGCCGAGTGACAAAATCATCATCCTTGATCCAGGTCAGGCGTTCGGGACGGGTGACCACCCAACCACCAGAAACTGCCTTGCTTACTTGGAAAAGTATGTTCAGCCTGGCCGCGATGTGCTCGACCTCGGCTGCGGCTCGGGAATTCTTGCGGTCGGAGCAAAGCTGCTGCAAGCAGGCGAAGTCTGTGCGATTGATATCGACCCCATCTCAATTGAAGTTGCCAAGGAAAACTTTGGGCGAAATGAAGTTGAAGTTTTAACCGCCGTCGGTGACGTTCTATCGCTCCAATTCGAGTCCGAATGGGACATTGTCGTTTCCAATATCATCTCAGCTACTTTAATCAACCTTGCACCAGACGCCGCTTACTCGCTCCGAAGCGGAGGAACCTGGATCGTTAGCGGAATCATCTCCCAGAACTGGGCAGACGTGAAGAAGGCCGCGGAAAAGCAGGGGTTACACTACGTTGAACATGTCGAAGAAGACGGCTGGGTTGCCGGAGTTTTCTCGAAGCAGTAGCAGTGCCTAAGCGCCGAGTTCTGCATAGACTTCCCGCGCCTTGGAAAGTAGCTGCGCCTCGTTCGTGTGGCTCTCATCAATTTTCTGAGTCTTGACGACTCTTGAGTAAAGAAGCTCATTCCTCTGCTTGAGCCAACTCGTAAATCGAGCCATTGCATTGCTCGAGCCATCGCCGGAGCCAAAGACGACAATTCGGTCGGCACCTGCGAGCTTTTCAGCAACTGCTTGAAAAAATTCGTCCTGATTCGCCCGCTCTGAGTTCTTGAAGTAGTCATGGTTTGAGTGCACATGATGTCGCTGCCCAGAGGGATCATAATGCTCAACTTTTTCTGGAATCGCGTCGACGACTTGTGTCCGGTAGATGCGGGCTCCAGAGTGGTTCATCACCACGAGCGCATGAAAGTCTTCTGGTTCAGGAGGACCTTGCTCGACGCCTTCCAGCAAGCGCCTCAGCTCCATGACTTGGTCCGCAGACAGGATGTCTGAATCTGCTGGTGAATGGAAAATCATGACCTTCCCCTCAACCGTCACCTTGGCATTCCCGTTGTGCTCCGTCTCAACGGTGCCAACAGAGGAAGCGAGTGATCTCACGTCACTCCAACCGAGGTTGTGAGTGAGCGGACGTTGGAAAACAGTTTCGTATATGCGACGATTGTGGGTGTTCATGATTCAATGTTCCGGGGCTGCACAGGGTGATTGGGGGGACTTTTCTGACGGAGGCAGGTGTCACTTAGCCGTCAGCTCCTCGCTGGACATCTGGCCGATCATTTCGATAACGCTATGAGCAGCTAAAGCGCTCTCCCGGAACGAAGCCAAATGCCGATATACCGAATCCGCTTCCGGGATAAACTTTTTGCACGCTGCGACGCAAGCAACGGCTTCCGAAGCATCGCCGCCTTTAAGGCGGCTGGCATGGCTCGAACAAGCATCGGCACAGATCCGACCCAGCTCCGAGGCGACTTCCATGCTGCCCATCATCTCACCTTGGAAGGCACTTCCGTTACATTGCATTGCGCAATTGTCGCAAGCCTCGATGCACAATTCTGACGGGGATTTTGGGTTTGACATCTGGGTCCTCCACCGGAGCTTCTGGCTCTTGGGTGATCTCCAGATTGGCAGTTTAGATTCCGGTTATCAAGTCGGATACTTTGCTGTCATCCATCTCTTGACACCTTTATCGGATGTTGAAGTACTTCGCTTCGGGGTGGTGGACAACGATAGCACTCGTTGACTGCTCTGGAGTGAGCATAAACTCTTCGGTGAGTCCGATTCCGATGTCTTCGGGCTGTAAAAGCTCGAACAGTTTGGCCTGGTCTTCAAGATTTGGACAAGCGGGGTAGCCAAATGAGTATCTTGCGCCATGATACTTAGCGCTGAATAGAAGCCGCATTTCATCGGGTTCTTGGTCGGCGATTCCCATTTCGATTCGAACTTGGCGATGCCAGTATTCAGCCAGGGCCTCAGCGGTTTCAACGCCCATTCCGTGGGTGAACAGGTAATCCTGATACTCGCCTTTGGCGAACAGATCGCGTTCCAGCTCAGATATTGCCGATCCAGCCGTGACAATTTGGAAGCCAACAGTGTCGGGCACAGTCCCGACTGGCCGGAAGAAATCTGACAGACAGAGCCGACGGCCGTCTCGTTGACGAGGAAACGTGAATCGGAGCCGCTCGGTCCTGGCATCATCCTGGTAAATGATGAGGTCGTTGCCGTCGCTGTGGCAAGGAAAGTAGCCCCACTTCACCTTGGGCTGCATGACGTTGCCGAGTTCACGGCAAAGACGGTCAAATGTCGGGCGGACATTGACCTCAAGCCACTCGTTGAACTCGATGTTCCCCATGCCTTCTTGCCGTTTGAACTGCCACTGGCCGCGGAAAAGAGCGATCGGGTTAATGTATTTGTAGAGTTCAAAAATGTCGAATTTAGTCGCAGCCTTTGCTCCGTAGAAGGGAAGTGCTGGACTCTCCGGTAGTGGCTCGATCTCTGAGCGGGTGCCGTCGAATGTGTACAGAACCGGATCGAGGGTATCAACTCGGTGGGATCGAACTCGTTCAGGAAACGAGTCTTCTTCTCCAATCGGCTCTTCTAAGGCGGTAGAACCGAGTTCTTCCATGAGTCGAAGTCCTTCGAACGCGTCCTGCGCGTAAAAAACTCGACCTTTGTAGATCGCCCGAAGATCCTCTTCGACGTAAGACCTCGTCAAGGCGGCTCCGCCAAGAATCACCGGGTAGGAAGAAAGACCGCGATCATTGAGCTCGATCAAGTTGTCCTTCATGATGATCGTGCTCTTGACCAACAGCCCGCTTAATCCGATTGCGTGGCACTTGTGTTGCTGAGCACCTTCGATGATCGCCTGGATCGGCTGCTTGATTCCAATATTAACGACTCGATATCCGTTGTTCGTGAGAATGATGTCGACCAGGTTCTTACCGATGTCGTGCACGTCACCCGCGACGGTCGCGAGAAGGATCGAGCCCTTCTCTGAGCCTTCTTCCTTCTCCATGAATTGCTCAAGATGACGCACTGCAGCTTTCATCACCTCGGCGCTTTGGAGCACGAAGGGAAGTTGCATTTTGCCCGCGCCAAACAGCTCTCCCACTGTTTTCATTCCGGCGAGCAGTAGATCGTTGATGATCTGAAGAGGAGTGTAAGACACTCTGGCTTCATCCAGCCGGGTTTCGAGTCCCTTCTTGATCCCATCGACGATGTGCTTCTGAAGTTGATCCTCAATCGAGAGCCCGTCAAACGAATTAACGGAAGAGTCGGAAATCTTGACGTTCTCGAACCGAGCCATGAGTTCGTGCAATGGGTCGTAAGTACACGTTTTCTCAGGTTCGCTCACACCTAAGAGGATACCTCTTGCAGGTTCCCGGCAAAATTGCGTACACTGCGTGCATCTGACGGGGCGGTTAGACCGTCTCCTTAGGATGAGGGGACTATGAAAAACCTTAACAAAGTGATCATTCTCGGAACAGCCATGATGGCTGTCTCCGCAAACGCACAGTTTGGTGCGGCATCGAAGAAGGACTTCACCATGGAAAATGGTAAGTCAGGTGGCTACTTCACCTACAATCCATTCACCAGAGCATCGGGCGGTGGAGCAGACGCAAGCGGCTACAGCTTCTCAGTTGAAAAGCTCATTGGCACCAAGGAAATGGCCGAGTCCATTTTGGGCTTTTCTCAGGCACGTGTTGACGGCGCAACCCTGTGGCAACTGAGCTACAGAATGTACACCGGAGAAGATACGAGCCTCCAGCTGGGAATCTACGGTGGTGATGGATTCGGCGGAAAGAACGACTTCAGCCTCCACTACTGGAAGGATATGCCTTCTCAGGGTGAAGGAGCGATCAGCTTCTCGCTCTTCGGTGGACTTTATCGAGACTCTACCGACAACAAGGTGAACTTGAGCTTTGGAATCAAGGCATCCTATCCCCTCCAGAATTCGGTAAGCATTGATGCTACGTTCTGGCAGTTCCAACGCGGTGGAAACAACGGTAACTTCCTCACCCTCGGTGTTGGCTACAAGTTCTAAGGAACACTAGCCGACAATCAATAAAACGGGATCGCACGATGCGATCCCGTTTTTGTGTTCCAGATTCACTTTAAGCGAAGGACGGCTCAAGGTCCTTCTGGAGCATTGCCCTTGCCCGGAATAACCAGCTTTTGATCGTCCCTTCCGGCTTGTGAAGCTGGATGGCGATCTCGTTGACGTCCATGTGCTCAAAGTGTCGCATCATGATGATCTGACGGTATCTCCATGGAAGGCGCTTGATTGCCTCCATGATCTGTCCCCTGAGCAAGGCACCCTCGGCTCGCTCGGTTGTCTCCCCGTTATCGCTCAGCGAGTACTCGTGGTTGTCGATCGACTCTGTCGCATTCTTCCGCTGCCGGGCCAAATCCACTATGCAGTTCATGCATATCCGTGTTAGCCAAGGTCGAAGTGGTCGGCTAGTGTCGAAATCCTTTAGGCTGCGGAAGGCCTTAACGAAGGTCTCTTGAACGACGTCCGCTGCGTCGTCAGTGTTGTGCAGTTTTCGGAGGGCGAGGCCGATCAGCATCGGTCGATAGGTATCCATCAGCGACTGGAAAGCGTCGGCATTACCGTTTCGTATTTCCATCACAAGATTCGATTCCCAAGACTGCACGTAGGTGTTCATTTCTATTTCTCCCAATGTTCCTTGAGGTTTCTTCATTCCTCAATACAAATATTATAGATTATTTCAAACAGACTTTAAGAAATTTGAATATTGATAGGTCTAAATCTTCATTGTTCTTTAACCTAAGGAACAAACACAGGTTCACCCGATGATCTCTACATGGGAGAATTGCGGGGGCTTCTCTTAAGAGTATTTGCAGGAGTGGTGCTTTGCACAGCGACAGGGACAGCCGTGGACCGGACGCTGGTGCAAGAGTCGTTTGTTCCGATACCCGTCGATTTGTCTGTAGACCGACGGCTGGATGCTTACGTTCCGCTATATCGGCGGATGATGCCGTTGGTTGATGATCGACATCCGATCAGCCCGATCGAGCTAAGAGAAGTTGCTGACGATTGGGCACGCGGAGTCCAGAGCGGAGACTTGCGACCCCTGGAGGCGAGTTTTCACGGTGAGAGCATGGTCGAGTCTCCAAAGGCGCAACTACTTTCAGCAACCGCCAAAGTTGCTGACCAACTAAACAGAGTGTCAGAAGTAGAGATCAGGAATGGACTCATCGACGATGGAGTATCCGATGCGCTTCGGGCAAATGTGATGATTGAGTCAGTCCGATTTGCATCGCCTTCGACAATGATCGCTACTGCAAGTGTAGCCCGACGCTCGTTGAAGCTCGCCTCCGCAAACATTTCTCGTGCCAAACGAATTCCTGCACACCTCCTCGCTCAAATACGGACACAGGGAGAACTGGAGACTCGTTACGCTGACATGTTCCGCCGTGTGGAACGCCAGAAACTGGTCTATTCCGTGAGGTACGGTTACGAAGACGCTGAGCAAGTCGCTAAAGAGGAGTACGAGACTATTGCCTTCAAAAGTGAGACTCGAGCGCAGAGGTTCTTTGGCTTCGAGAGCGCGGTCGTCCTAAACCGCGGTGCGAAGGCATGTTTGTTTGCTCCTGAGTCAAAGATCAAGTAGCTTTCGAAGGGTATCGGCCCTTCTCCCGTCGGCAAACTCTTCCTCTTCATGCATCAGTAAGTCCAGGCTATTCAGAGCCGCGTCGATCTTTCTGATATCCGTAGAAAAGCCTTCAGCTTGTGTTGCAGCAGCGAGCCTTAGCCATCCCAACACTCTAACGGCGTTTGGCAGTGTCACCCTTGGGCTGGCCTTGATGTACTCGAGTGCTTCTCTTGCTTTCCGATTCAGTTTGGGAGACTCGAGCCCAAGCCTAGTTTCTCGCTCTCTGTCTGTTAGGTAGTCAACGGCACCCATAAACTCGCCTAGAGATGCCAACGTAGTTGAAACTTGTGCGAAAGCCCCTACGGGCCTTGATCCTTCGCCGAAAAGCCCACGAACCGTGATCTTCTTTTCCAGCAAGGCATCAAAAACCTCCCCCCGGAGCGCGTCATGCCCTAGTCCGACGAGGTGCATCATCGTCGAAAACCGGCGGCCCTCTCCGCAGTTGTACACCGAGCTTGCCAAGAATCCCTGCTGAGCCGAGAATGCAAAATCCAAATGTTTCGACAGCTTTTGTAGAAAGGAATACGCTGCTTTCTCGGCATTGGCTACGTCGTCTGCTGCGCACACTGCCTGAACTCGAATGTGATCTTCTTCGTTCACCATTACGCTGAGAGTTCGATCCTTATTGTAGAGGACGGCTCTGCCGGGCAACGCCCACTGGAAGTTGGGAGAGATCATGCGCTGGGAAAGAAGTCTCTCCCGCTCTCTTGCAGTGATAGATCGATTAACGACTAGATCTGGGTCAACTTGCTTTATAGCCGAGACGACTTTGCTCATCACCTCTATTAGCTCGATTGAGTCTGCAACCGTCGGAAACTTGTGATTTGAAAGATTCCGCATGTAGCGGACCCGAGATGAAAGCGCAACGTCTGAGCTCATTTGATGGATCTTTGACTTAGTGCAGAGTTTGCCGCAGAGTGAATATTAGCACGATCACTTCCCGAATTCCCCCCTATTTCCCCCCGCCCCTTGACCAACAATGATGGATGGAGGTAAATTCTTCACTCCATTGCCGCTTAGCTCAGTCGGTAGAGCAAGTGACTGTTAATCACTGGGTCGTAGGTTCGAGTCCTACAGCGGCAGCCACAGTTTTAGGTTCAAAAAGCTCCTTTCGAGGGGCTTTTTTGTTGAATCCGAGACTGAGTTGGGAGCGGATTGGAAAACGAAAAGCGGCCCCATCCCAGCGCGGTGCCACGTATAACGATTCGTTCCCATATAACGTTGGGTTCTTCATGTCGGGCCATGCGCTGTAAGATGACGCCGTGAAGTTGCGCGCAGTCATCAAAGACCGAAAACTCGTCTCGCTATCTACGCTCACTGTCGTGAGCTTAATTGCCGGTATTGCATTTGCTCAGGCACGCGGATTCTGATCGTTAACGGCAGGGTTGCGTCCAACGACGTGAGGGTCATCAACGGTAAATCCTACGCACCCGTAGCCGATTTGGCCAAGGCGTTAGATATGGTTGTCGTCCAACGGCCGGACGGAAAAATTGAATTGACTCGCCAGGGTGGTAGCGGAGCGATCGAAGCTAAACTGACAGGGAAGGTAGGAGATTTTCTCTTCGATGGGGGCTGGTGATTCAAGGTAGTAAGTGTTGTCAGTAATTGACGCCCATCAAATGGTTTTCGAAGGACTAACGCAGCTTTAGACGGTTCGCCTATCTCGATGCCTAGAGAAGCCCAGTCAGATACCTCTATGGCTCGTCTGTGGTCGTTTGACCGCATTGCTCGGAGCTTGCCATGGGGCGGTCAAGCCAGTTGTGCCTTTGTTGCTTTGCGTTTGAGCGAACTAGAATCGACCATTTTGTTTAAAACAATGGCTTGAGCAAAGCGGTGACGAGTTGCGTGCGAATCTGACCAATATACGGCGGCTCGTCGCGATACACCCGCCCGTCAGCTTCTCCAATGCAGCAGTTCCATCGCTTTTCGAAAGAAAGCGATGCGTCGCCTTGTTCGGCTACTGATGGACTGCCAGATCTTAAGAACCGCCGTAGTGGGCTTCTGCTAGGGTTGTAATTCCAGAATCCGATTCACCCATCCAGAAGAGGTGTCCGGTCTCCGTGACGTGTTGGGCGACAACTCTGCGTCCGTCACCGATCGTGTACGTCTTGCCTCGTGTTGCGTCTCGCTTTTGCCACTCTGTGGCTAGGCTGCCCCAGTTGTCGACGCAGAGTAGGCAGCGCCCAATGGCGAGGAGAATTCGGTCGATCGCTTCTTGTGGAGTCACCTCAACTCCTTTGGCAAGCATCAAACTTGTCGCTCGGTGGCGAAGTTCAGTAGGGAATCCATTGGTCGTCAGATTGAGACCGAGTCCTACGATTGGGACGCCGTCTACAACTTCAGTCAGGATCCCTCCGATTTTCAGTCCCTCCCAGACGATGTCATTAGGCCACTGCACCTTGAGGTCGAATTCGGTCGCAACAACAACGGCCAGCCCCATTCCAACTAAATAGGGGCTTGGGTGGTTCGTAAACTCATCGAATCTGAAAGAGGCGGCAAGAGCAGTTCCGGGCTCGCAATGCCATTCGCGTTCGTATCTTCCTCGCCCTTGGGTCTGGTTGTCTGTCCAGATGACGCCAGCGTCTTCTGAGAACTTCATCAGGTCTTGGGTAGAGGTTGCCTCGGAAACAAAAATTGTTGGACCGGTAGGTGGGTACATGATCAGTTAAGCTCTAAATGGAAAGAAAGAGAAGGGGCAGAGTGGGTGAGAGCACCCACGGAAACGACATCAACGCCGGATTCGGCGATAGCTCGGACAGTTGACAGAGAAACTCCGCCACTGGCTTCAAAGAGGGCCTTACCTTGGTAGGTCTCCACGACCTCCGCCATCACTGCCGGCAGCATGTTATCTAAAAGGATCACATCGGCGCCAGCCGCAACCGCTTCGGAAACTTGTTCCGGATGATCGCACTCGATTTCGATTTTGTACAGGTGTGAAATTTTGTCTCTAGTGGCTTTCACGGCGGACTCGATTGATCCGTGCGCTCGAATGTGGTTGTCCTTTATCATCACCGCGTCATAGAGACCCATCCGGTGGCTATGCCCGCCTCCACATCGGACTGCATATTTTTGAAGGTGACGCATCAGGGGGACTGTTTTTCGAGTGTCAACGACTTTTGCCTTCGTGCCCTTCACCGTCGCAACAAAGTGACTTGTGAGAGTGCTGACACCGCTGAGCATCATGAGATAGTTCAGCGCGGTCCGCTCAACCTGTAGTGCTCGGTTACCTTCGAGACAACCTCGAGCTATCATTGTTCCCGGTCCCACTGGGGCTCCGTCAGAGACGAGACATTCGGTAGTTTCTCCGAAAAGGTGAGACACGATTCCGACACCGCACGCGACTCCCGTCGCCTGGGCTTCGATGTACCAATTGACAAATCGACCTTCAGGGATTGCAGAGGAAGTGATATCACCGGAAAACACATCCTCATGAAGTGCGGCCTTGACATGATCTTCCCAGCCAAAGGGCCGCGGTTCTAGCCACACATTTTTCATCCGACAGACTAATTTACCAGACTGTAAGGGTAGCCCCTCGCAGGCTCGTACGTCTGATCTTGGATGATCACTTTACTATTGGCAGGGGCATCGCTTGCCGAAGCGAAACCGTTAGGACTGTCCGAAATCTCTGAGCTGCTCTTGGCCAAATCAAAGCGTCCCTCGCTTGTGGTCTCGGCCGGACCAACGCAGTTTAATCTCGATGCCGATATCTCGGATCCAGACGGCTTTGTCGATCCGGCAGTTAGATTGGGAGCCCTACTTTTGAGAAGCGATATGACCGTGCTGAGACCAACGATTTTGCCTGAATCCAATTGGGGAGTTCTGAAACCTCTTATTGGTGCGTCTTCGCCAGCGAAAATCATGGAGGAGACAGTTCCTGCTTCCGCTGTCAAGGGTGGAAAACTTGTCTTTTCCTCTGCAAAAGGATCGGTCATCGGTCTCCGTTCCTTGGCGTCACTGAATTTTGGCAAGCAGATTCAGTTGGCGGGCTACTTTGTTGGGTCCCAAAGTTCTCCGTTTAAAGTTGCCATTTCGGCAACATCTGGAGTTGATGGCGTGGTCTTAGCGCAATCACTCGCAACCGGACTTGGTGGAAAATTCCGCGTGACCGAGAAGGCTTGGGTGATCGACTTCGACGCTTCAGCATGGCGACGAGGCTTTTCGGTGCTGCTTTCCAAAGCTCAAGAAGGATTACGAAAAGGCGAAAGTCCGAGTTCTCAACCCCAGTACGATCCATCAGGTGGTCAGGTCTATGACTACCTGCCTCAGATGCCCAGTTTGGCGAAGAGTAAGGAGAGTCGTGAACTCGCACTTAGTTTGCTGAGCCAAGCCATTGGTGCGCTCAGCGACAACTTGGTCGAGCAAACGTTCGCTTTTCCTAACACCGCCACACGGCTCAATCTCAACAACTATCCTGGGTTAAAGCGACCAATTGGAGACTTTATCAGGTCGCTCAGCGCGAAGTCCTCGGGAGGTGCAACCGTCACCCGACCAGGGCAGAGCGGAGCGGCACTCCCACCAAACGTCTTGAACAGGATCGATCCTAATCGGTCCGGCGAGTTGATTATTGAAACCAATTTCCGAGTTTCAGTTGAGCTCAATCTAACAGGAGTCCGGGGTGGGGACAGCCAAGAACCTCTGAAGCTTCAAATCCTCTGATAGAGGCCCAACGCCTTTCGGTGCGGGGCCGGGATTGGCAGGGACTGGATCGACGCTAGTGGGAGAAGCAAGTAGCCAGCCAAGGCCGATTCGAGGCGAATCAACTTGACGTCAGCGGAAATCCGGTGGTTCGTCACCGTGTAAGTCAGTCGACCAAGGTCCTCGACCCAGCCCTCAGCAGGCGGCTCGTCCACCGTGGGGAGCAGGTACATGCCAGACCACCACTCTCCGGCAGCTGACTGGGTGAGGTGGATCTGCCCCTCAGAGACAAGAACCCACATCGTCTGGGTGAGTCTCTTGATCTCGGGTTTGGCAGAAGCAGTTGGGAGTTCGTTCGTTAACCCACGAAGGAACGCGCGGCAGTCCAGCCTAATTGGGCAAGCCGAGCAGCTCGGCTCACGCGGAGTGCACACAGTGGCGCCTAGCTCCATGAGCGCCTGATTCCAATCGCCTGCCGCAGACTCGCTCACGTTCTGTTCCGCCCAGTTCCATGCGGCTTTTGATAGGTCGGAACCCGATGAGCGGTCGCCATTAAGGCGCGCATAGACGCGCTCGACGTTTCCGTCGACAAGAGGGACCGGTAAGTCGTAGGCAATAGAGCATATCGCTCCGGCGGTGTAGTCGCCAACGCCAGGCACTTTTCTCCAGCCCCCAACTTCCGTAGGAAATCCCTGCTCGACGACAACTTTGGCGCCTGCCAAAAGGCTCTTTGCGCGGCGATAATAGCCCAAGCCCTGCCAAAGCTGAAGCACATCCTCTTCAGTCGCCGTAGCTAACGAGCCGACGGAAGGGAAGCGAGCCATCCACCGCTCAAAGTAAGGGATGACAACGCTGACCTGGGTTTGCTGAAGCATGACTTCGCTCACCCAAATCGCATAGGGATCTTTCGTTCGACGCCAAGGCATCGGGCGCTGATTCGCTCGAAACCAAGGAACGAGCTTTTCGTGAAGGCTATTCAAGCCCAATCTCGGCGAGGACGGCTTCAGGTTCGGCTGCGTCGGTCAATGCGCGGCCAATGACCAGGTAGTCGGCTCCATCGGCAATCGCTTGAGCAGGCGTTCCGACGCGCTTTTGGTCATGACTCGGTCCGCTCAGACGAATTCCCGGGGTCACAATGATTCCTTGTTTGCCAATAGCTTCACGAATTGGCTTAATTTCGAATGCGGAGCAGACAACCCCATCGAGCTGGAGGTTGATGGCATCGGCGGAGAGCTTGACCATGTGCTCTTCAATGGTTCGGTTCACTCCAAGGTGCTCGGTGAGCGTGCTTTGGTCGAGCGAAGTGAGCACGGAGACGCCGACCAAGAGTGGTCTTCGCTCGTCGGAGTAGGCATTTGCCTCCTCCACAGCGGCGCTCAGCATTGCGGGACCACCTGTGAGGTGAAGGGTCATCATCCAAACATTGTGCTTGGCGGCTTCGCGGACAGCCAGGCCGACCGAGTTAGGAATGTCGTGGAACTTGAGGTCGAGAAACACTCGTTCCGCCCCGGCATCTTGGAGCTTGTCAATACATGACAGCCCGTTAGGGAGCGTGAGTCCGTGACCGATTTTAAAGGTGTTCACCCAAGGGCTGAGGCGTCGGACGGTGGCAATGGCCTCATCGAGGTTGCCAGTGTCGAGGGCGCAGATAACCTGTCTTACCATCGAACAGTCAGCGTACCCGGTTATTCGGCACGATCGACTTTTGAGGCGACTCGCTTTAATTCTCGGCTAACCACAGTCGCGGTTTTTGCGTCCATCGCCGCGAGAAGGGCTGCGGACTTTTCAGCATCCATTTCGACCAACACCGGAGCTAGCTCAGACGGAGTCATGGCCTTCGTGATCTTTACCAACCCTTCCGTTGGAATCTCGTTCCAAACGGTAGCAAGTTTGATAGCGCCTTCTTTGTCATTGACCGGTGTCTCGGCTACAATTGGGGTTTTCGGTTCCTCGACCTTTTTCTTTGGAGCGGCTTTTGGCTTCACTTCCGGCTTCTTGGCTGCTGCTGCCGCGGGCTTCTTGGGCGTGAGGCCAGGGATGTTGATTTTGCCCAATTTAGCGAGAACCACAACGGCTACGGCAGCAAGAACAAGCACGACGATGAGGATGATGACAGTCATCAACCCCTTCTTCTTCGTCTTCTTGCCTCCTTCAGCCATTATCGTAGGTTAAGTTTCGTGTAGATTTTGTCTACGTATTTTCTAGTTTCGGCAAAATCTGGAATCCCTTTAGCTTTGTCGACGTTTCCGGGACCAGCATTGTAAGCGGCGAGGGCCAGATCGAAACGACCTGGATAGCGGGCGATCATCTGTTTGAGATACTTCGTTCCGCCCGTGAGGTTCTCGTACGGGTCGAACGGATTTGAGACTCCCATTTCACGAGCGGTGTCGGGCATGAGTTGCATGAGGCCCTTGGCGCCTTTGTCGGACACATCGTCGACTTTGTAGTCACTTTCGGCCTCGACCACTGCCCGGATGATTTTTGCGTCGATGTCCTGTTCACGCGCAACGCGCTCGATCATGGCTTGTACTTGCACTTTGCTACTTGGCTGACCCGGATCGAAAGGTGCTAGCCCATCTTCCATGTGTAAGTTTGGACTGCCACTGCCAATGTTTCCTTGAAGAGCCATCGGGTTCTTGGCTGCTTCCTTCATCACCTTTTTGAACTCGTTTGGATCCTTGACTCCGAGGCGCTCCCGCAGCTCTTGCATGCGTTGCCGGACGGCCTCGGGGCCTTTGGGCTGAAAGTCGATGTCGAAGCTCATGCGGCGACTCTCCGTTGGGTTGCGAATTCATCGAGGGCGTTTTGCTCTCGTTTTTCTAGGATGGCTTTGAACTCGGCGTAGGCGCGTTCCCTTAGCTTCTCCATGACTGACTTTTCTTGGCGTTTGTCTAGCCATATTGAACGTGCCTCATCTTCCTCTTCTTGAAGGGCGTAGATGAGGAGCCGCTGTGCTCGTTCGTTGTCGTCGAGCTTTTGGAGACGGAGTTCGAGTTCTCGTCGTTGGGTGAGGTCGTCGGCACCCATTCCGAGGAAGGTTCTACGGGCTCGGTCGATCTCATTGAGTTCCGACTCGGCCTCGTAGCGGGCGGCCTGCTTTTCTAGGAAGTGGTCCTTCGCCCATTTCTCTTCCATCTCTCGGTATTCCAGGACGCGCTGGAGCCGAAATTGAAACGCAGTTTCCGCCATATGTTGTTGTTATCGGCTTGGTTTGGTTTTCCTGAAGGGTTTTGTAAGGTATCTACAGTTTCCCGCTGGCTTCCAGAATCGGATGGAAGCCGGAGTTACTTTGCTAGAAGTTGCAGAGCCTCGCCGTCTACTCGGCAGATTTTCCACTCATGCATGAGCTTGGCACCCATTGATTCGTAGAAATCGATGCTTGGCTGATTCCAGTCGAGGACGCTCCACTCGAAGCGTGCGTAGCCGTTGTCGACTGCTTCCTTGGCGAGGTACTTGAGCAGTGCCTTGCCGTAGCCTTTTCCTCGATGTTCTGGCTTGACAAACAGGTCCTCGAGATAGATTCCGGGTTTGCCTTTGAATGTGCTGAAGTTGTTGAAGTAGAGGGCGAAGCCGACGGGCTCGCCTTGTTGCCAGCACACGACGGCCTTGGCTCTTGGAGTTTGGAAGAGCCAGTTGTCGAGGTCTTCGTCGGTGATGATGCACTCTTCGCGAAGCTTTTCGTAGTCGGCGAGTGCTTCGATCAGGCGGCGGATGATTGGGATGTCTTTTGGCGTGGCGGGAAGAATTTGCATAGCGCGTCGTTAGTCTTTAGTCTTTAGTCGGTTGGTCAACCCGAGTTTGACCTCCGGCCAGTCCTCGGCCATGATGGCGAACCAGGCGGTGTCGCGGAACTCGCCCCAGGGGGTGAGTTTATGCTTTTTGAACACTCCCTCGGGTTTGGCTCCTAGCTTTCGCATGGCGGCCTTGCTGTGTTCGTTACGGTCGTCGGCCTTGAGGGTGACTTTGACACAGTCCAGGGTTTCGAAGGCGTGGCTGAGCATGAGGAGCTTTGCTTCGGGGTTGAGGGTTGTTCCGCGGCGCTCTTCGATGTACCAAGTCATACCAATCTCGACCTGCCGGTCGATCTCGCGGATGTCTAGGAAGTTCGTCATTCCAAGGATCTGACCAGTTTGGAGGTCTTCGATGACTTGGCCGTGGATGGTTGACGTCGCAAGGATGTAGTCGACGAACGGCTGCCAGCCTTCGGCCTCGTTACTTGTGGGAATGCTCGTGACGTAGTATTTGAATGTATCCAGGCTTGTCAGACTGGCGAGCTTCTGAGAGTCCTCGCTAGTTAGGGGTCGGATACGGATTGTTGATCCAGTGAGAATAGGGAAGTGGAATGGCACCAGGCATAGTTTAACCTGGTGCCAATACGGCGTTACGGGAGTTTGCTCGGATCGAAGCACCTGCCGGGACCGACTAGGGCCGTCTCTTGTGCAAGCGGGCGGCAGTCGCCATTGCAGTCCGCCCAGTCCATGCTCCATGGTGCAACATTATCACCTTTTCGTTCGAGCAGTTTGTCCCACGACGTTGGCTTGACGTGTCCGTCGACGAAAGTCATGATGGTCATCTTTCGATATCTGAAAGCGATTTCTTTGGAGTAAGCATTCCCCCACTGGTTTGAGCCGCAGGTGAGATTCGCGTCCAGCGACTCAAGGAGGTTCGTAAAGTTGTTTGTGCCCGGCACCAGATCAGGGTCGCCACCGGTGAAGAACGCAAACGTCTCCGCCGGAAGTTCGAGCGCGGTTGCTACTTGAGCTGGTACGTTGGTTGCCTTTGTCAGACCGTCGTAGTTGTAACTGTAGTTCCCGTCGTTGGTCCAGTTGGTTCGGGTGAGCTGGGTGACATCATCTGGGCTGAGAGGGCAGTCGAAGATTTGGACGTTCTTGGCGTAAGGGCCGTAGAACCAGGGCCAGTTAGTCCAGGCGCGCATGTTGGTGTTTGCACCGAAGCCATTGCTGGCGGGCACGTTCTCGCCGGCGAGGTTCTTGTGGAATACGTCCTCATAATCGCCGAGGTAAAGCACCATCGCGGTCGAGATGTTCCGCATATTGCTCAGCGACTGGGTTCCTTTCGCGGACTCCTTGGCTTGGGCAAAGACTGGGAAGAGGATGGCGGCGAGGATCGCGATGATTGCGATGACGACCAGGAGTTCGATGAGGGTGAACGCTCGTTTCATGATGGCTTCGGACGCATGTTGCGACCGACGGAAACGATACTTGGGGTTTGTTAAGCTGGTGGTATTAACAGGGTTAAGTGTTTGGACACCTCGGACGCAGTTAGCTAACGTGAAGCGAGCTAGCGATTCAAATTGGGAGAATTCCAGTTCTACGCGCTTAGATGCGGCTTCCGAAACTTCGAGATCTTCAATGCTCGGGATGCTGGTGATGTCGTATTTGAAATTGTTGAAGTTGCCGATTCCGGCGAGGTCTTTCGTGTTTGTCCAGAATAGAGGATCGATTAGGATGGTCTTTTCAGAGAGTCTAGGTAACTGAACTGACATCTTTGAACGGAAGATGAAAAAACTCCCACGCAATGGTGGGAGTTATTGAAATCTACCAGATCCGATTACTTTGCCGATCTTCGTCGACGTACAAGCCCAGCGATTCCGAGTCCAAGTGCCGCCATCGATGCAGGCTCTGGCACAGGATTGGTGTGGAGAACCACTCGGTCAACTGTTCCCGTGTCACCCGCAGCTAAATCGATTAGTCGAAACGTGTAAGCTCCCGAAACATTTGCTACGCCAGCCAGATCCACTGCTCCGGTGGTAATCGCAGCAGTCGTGTCGTAAATGATCCCGCTTGTTGCCGAATCTACATTTCCGTTGCTAGACTGGCTTCCGAGGATATCTGGGTCAACTCCAGAGTCGGCGAAGAACATGCTCACAAAGGTGCGATCACTTCCGCCTCCGTTAGCGATTGCGCTTCCAGGGAGCCAGAGCAGACTGACAGTCTCTCCACTTGGAGCAACCATGTCGATTCCCACGTCTCCAATGAAGGTGTGCGCCGGGCTAAGGAAGATATCTACTCTTGTTAGAGTTCCGGAAATGCCAGATGCGTTGAGGGTGAAGTCAGTGAAGTCCAGACCATCATCAGGGATCGCCCAATTGAGCCCCACACCTGAGTCGAAAGTCTGCGCCTGAGACAGTGCCGCTGTTGCCAAAAATGCTAATGCAATAAGCCTTTTCATGTGTTTCCTCAAGAGAACGACACAAGACACCTTCGTCGAGCTAGTGAACTCTTATCGCAATCTTAACACTTTATCGAACATTTATGGCGGAAATTATGAGAAAAAGCTCTAGGTTTTCGGGGCCTTCTCAAGGAAAGGGGTTTCGTTCAACCGGAGGGTCTGCTCCGGTAAGTGGATTACCGGAGCAGACCCTCGGAGGAGCCGTCTACATCAACGACATCGGCATGATGACGCAGAAGTAGCTGGACTCTTCATCGCCGGACTTGAACACGGCGGGGCGGGAGGGTTCGGTCATTTCGACTTTGACTCCGGGGCCGCTGATGGGTTCTAGGGCGTCGAGGACGTATTTCCCGTTGAAAGCGATTTCGATCTCGCCGTTGGACGAGATGATCGGCAGCTCTTCCTTCGCATCGCCTTTTTCTTCGGAACGGGCAACGATGGTGAGGGTTTCCTCCCCGCCTTTGAAGCGGATTCGGTTGGCACTGTCTCGTGCGACGATCATCGCTCGCTTGACTTTGCTACCGAGTTGATCAGCTTCGATGGACCAGGTGCGGGTGGTTTCGGCAGGTACGACTCGCTCCCAATTGGGATAGGTGCCTTGAAGTAGCTGGGTGACGACCTTGGCTGAGCCAGCGTCGACGCCGACGCGTCCGGCGCCGAACTCGAGCTTGACTTCGGTGTCGTCGGAAACCGGAAGAGCCTTGATTGCCTTAAGAGCTTTCTCAGGCACAACCGCATTGACTTCGCCACCAAGGCCTGGCTTGGTGATTTGTCGAACAGCGAGTCGGTGGGTATCGGTTGCTACGAGGAGCAATCTGTCTCCCGTGTAATTCAACATTACACCAGTCAGTAGCTGTCGGTGAGGGTCGGTCGAAACTGCGAAGATAACCGAATCGACCGCCGAGCGGAGCTCGCCAGCGGGAATCTTAAAGTCGCTTTCGCCGCCGAAGGTTGGAGCGTCAGGGAAATCGACGGGGTCGAGGGAGTGGAGTCGGTATTCCGACGCTCCGTGGGTCAGCAAAACGTTAGTGCCGTCCGAGGTGGAAAGGCTGACATCTCCGTCAGGCAAAGAGGAAACGATGTCCACGAGAAGTCGAGCGGGGACGCAGATTGCGCCTGGCTCTTCGACAACACAAGGCAACGACCTTTCAACCCACATTTCGCCATCACATCCGACAACACGGATGGTTGTTTCGGTTGCCTCAACCTTCAGGGTTTGAAGGATGTTGACCGATGTGCGGGTAGAAGCGGCTTGGCCAGCGGCGCTGACGGCTTCGAAGAACTCTTTTCGTGGACAAGTGATTTTCATCTGATTGGTCTTAGCCGGACATCGGCAATTGGTATTGAAGGTAAATCGGCTCGGGCGCGCCTTGTTGCATTTCTCCCGCTCGCGCGTAAATTTTCATCAGAATTCGAGCGTGAGTTTCGTCGGTATAGGCTCCGTCGTCGTCGCTTTGCAACCGCGTAACGGTCGAGCGAAGGGAAGTCATGTCTGACTTCAGGGTTGGGTTGGTCGCCGCGACTGCTTCGAGTTCGGCGTTCAGGTCTTCGGCGAGCTCTTGGCCCGCGTACATATCGACGAGTTTGTCGTAGATGGTGTTCATTCTTGTGTGCCTCCTAGCTTGTCGCGGAGCGCCCTACGTCCTCTGTATAGGCGAGATTTCAGTGCCGGAACACTGATTTTCAGAACCTCCGCGGCTTCCCGGGCTGCCATCTCTTCGAGATCACAAAGCACTAATGGCTCCCGGTATTCAGCGGGAAGCTCCGAGAGGGCCTGCTGGACAGTGATGCGCAGCGTTGACTTCTCTTCGGTTCCCGCGATTGATGCGTCTGGGGGCAGCTCCATGAGTTTGTGCTGCCGCATTTTGTCGATGCAAAGGTTCCTGGCGATGCGGAATAGCCACGTTCGGAACGCTCCATCTGCGCGGAGTTCGCCTGATCGGCGAAGGACGCGTAGGAAGGTTTCGGCAGTGATGTCTTCGGCATCGGAACGATTGCCCAGCATTCTGAACGTGTAGCGGAAAATCCTTTCTCCGTACAGTTCATAGATTCCGCCCAAAGCCTTGGTATCGCCCTCATTGAGAGCGGTAAGCCAGCGCTTTTCCTGGAGAGAATCGTGATTGGTTTCACCGGGCATGATATAGACGGAGCGACCCCAGAGAAGGTCGCAAAAGAACTTCCTATTGTATCACTTCTAGTGAGGTTGCGGGGAAGTTGTAGAGCAAACCCAATGGCTCTGTTTGATTTCAACAAGTAGCCGATTCCGTATCTGGGCCAGGGTACATCTGCAACAAAAGTGTTAAACGACCAAAGGTTCGAAGTCGTGTAGGCTTTGAAGTAAAGTAGTCGATGGTATGAGCGTTGTTGGGGCGAGACGTTTGCAGGTCTTTGTAAGTTCTACTTACAAAGACCTGAAGCTGGAGCGGCAAGCGGCTGTCGAGGCAATATTAAAGATGGGGCACATTCCTGCTGGAATGGAGCTTTTTGCTGCAGATAATCGAAAGCAGATGGAGACGATCAAGGACTGGATCATGGAGTCGGATATCTACTTGCTTATTGTTGGGGGACGATATGGAAGTGTCGAACCTGACTCGGGGAAGAGTTTCACTCACTTAGAGTGGGAATTTGCCCAAAGTGAGTCTAAGCCGAGCTTTACCTGCATGCTTGATTCGACCTACATCACACTAAAGCAACTTGAACTGGAACGGCAAGAAAAGGGTCGGGGTGCGGAGGTGCGAGATATCGAAGAATGTGACCATTTCACACAGTGGAAAAGGGATCTTTTGGGGACCTTGGTTGAGCAAGCAAAGGACATAAACGAGATCAAACTAGCTGTACACAGTTCTATTCCAGTCCTTGAACGTCTGCACGAATCTGAACTCCGAGGCTGGGTACGGCCAAATCCGGCTGATTTTGCTGGGATTTCAGATGCTATGGCGATGCTGACCAAAGAGAATCAGAGGCTGAGGCTTGAGCTTGCGGTGAACGATAAATCCGCTCAGATTGGAGGACTGAACTTTCGTCAGGCCTTCGATGAAATTGCCAAGGATGCCGACATGCAGCCACTTTTAAGTTGCTCCGCCTTGTTCGTTCGCCCGATAGCTGTCACTAGAAATGTTGAAGTCTCTAGAATGCTCCAGAAACTTACCGTGAGGGGACTCTTGTTCAGAAACAGTGACAAGAATCGGTATGAGCTATCTGAGAATGGAAAACAGTTTCTAAGTTGGCTAGAGTTTCAGCGAGAAACCCTGCCAGAGACGACAACATTTTCCAGAATTCGTCGGAAAAGTGCCGACTTTGTCGAGTTCTCTGAAAATGTATGATTTTTAAATCAGCTCGTAACGCGTGTTCCTTCTCTTCGCTCCATACCCGGCATCTTTGATCAGTCGCTCAAACTCTGTGGCGTTCAGAATGAACTTGTTGCCCGCCGCCGAGACGACGTTTTCTTCGATCATGACCGAGCCGAAGTCGTTGGCGCCGTAGCCGAGCCCGAGTTGGGCGATCTTTGGACCCTGAGTCAGGATTGAGAGTTGGATGTTGTCGAAGTTGTCGAGGAAAATTCGGGAGACGGCAAGGGTTCGGAGGTAGTCGGCAGCGGTGGCCTTGGCGGGGATTTGGAGCATGGTGTCCTCGGGTTGGAAAGACCAGGTGACGAAGGCGCGGAAGGGCTGGCACTCGTCTTGGAGGTCGCGGATTCGGCCGAGGTGCTCTACGCGGTCTTCGAGGGTCTCGACATGCCCAAACATCATGGAAGCCGTGCTGCGAATTCCCATCGCTGAGGCGGCGCGCATGCAGGCGAGCCACTCATCGGTGGTGTCCTTATAGGGGGCAATGATTTTGCGGACGCGGTCAACGAGTATTTCGCCACCGGCACCGGGGATCGAGTGGAGGCCGCTGGCTTTGAGGCGAGTCAGGCACTCTTCGAGGGTGATCTTGCTGATGTGGGCGATATAGATGATCTCGGCGGGGCTGAGCGCGTGGAGGATTACTTCGGGGTATTCGCGCTTAATGAGCGAGAAAATGTGCTCGAAGTATTCGATCTTGAGCTTGGGGTTGAGGCCGCCTTGGAAGAGAATTTCGACGCCGCCTTTGTCGACCGTGTCTTTGACTTTGGCAAGAATGTCCTCATCGCTGTGAAGGTAGCCCTCTTCGTGACCTGGAGTGCGGTAAAAGGCGCAGAACTTGCAGCGAACCCAGCAGACGTTGGTGTAGTTGAGGATTCGCCCTACGATATAGGTGACGACCTTTGGATCTGTTCGCTGTTGGCGACGAAAATTGGCGAGCGCAGCGAGCTCGAGCGGATTGTTGTGGTGGAAGAGGAAGAGGGCTTCCTCGGCGTTGATGCGCTCGTTTGCATAGACCTTCTCGGAGATCGAGTCGATAGATATTGTGTCGAGAAGTGCCATCACAACTATTCTACTCCCTTGGTTTCAGGAAAGTTTGAAAGTTGATTAAGCAAGCAGAGCGCGAGGCTCTTCGTGATGGTTCTCGATGATCTCAAGCCTTTGGACCGGTTTTTTGCGGCGGTCCTGCTTCGGCCAAAGAGTTGGAAGAGAGAAGGCTAGTGCGTGGTCATCTCCAAAAACTCCCAGAACAACCTGCCGGTACTGCACAGCTCGGTCAACTAGGGTTTGGTGGAGTCGGCGCCGTTCTGAGCGAATTTGCCTTTCCTGGGCGAAGGCTTTGTCTCTGGCCTTGAACGCCTGTCGAAGCACTTGGACTCCGGCAGCAAACATCTCGATTGTGGTTCCGTCTGGCAAGACAAGTGGTCGAACCGAGTTGGCATGTCGCCAAATCATGAGCGTGCGCTCAACAGGAGCCATGTAGCGGGCTTCGTTTGACCGAGTATCAGGCAGGGCGGGAAGTCCCTTGGCGAAATCGGAATCAGGATAGAGCCCTCGCACCAAATAGGCAAATCGTTGCATGGTGGACCGCATGTTGTCTTTGTAAAGGGTGAGCTGAGCGCTTGCCTTGTCGCGGATTTCGGTGATGCGTTCGATCTCTGCGGTGAGGTGATCAAACTCGACGGCTTTGTTCAGAAAGGCGTTACGGTCGAAGTCGCCCTTCAGCACAATTCCTGGGGAAGTGAGACCTTGATTTGCAGTGCTCCAGTGGCTAAGGATGCGGTCAAAAATGCCCTTTGCGTCGCTCAAATCCAATATTGTCTGTCTCATCCGTGTGACGAATACGTTACCCGGCGGTAAGTGTCGTATTCGAGATGTTTTTAACTGGATTCAAAGCGTTTCGAGTGCGATTCGCGTGTGGTGAAGTGCGTAAACTTAGGTTCAAATGCGCTATTGGCTCATGAAGTCTGAACCTGACACGTATTCCATCGATGACCTCGAAAAATCTGAGGTTCCCGCAATGTGGGAAGGGTGTAGAAACTACACAGTTCGGAATTTCTTTCGAGATTCAATGGCAGACGGAGATTTGGCGTTCTTTCATCATTCGAATGCGACGCCAAGTGGAATCGTGGGGACGATGCGCATCTGTGGCGACGCCTTTCCCGATCCGACTCAGTTTGATCCCAATAGTGACTACTTTGACCCCAAGGCTCCGGCTGATGGGTCGAGATGGATCTGTCGAAATGTTCAACTCATCCAGAAGTTCAACAGGATGATTCCGATTAGTGAACTGAGAGAGACGCCGGGATTGGAGGGTATGTTGCTTCTAGCCCGAGGACAGCGACTCTCGGTGATGCCAGTTACCGAAGAGGAATGGCGAATCATCACCGCGTTGAAGGAAATTTGACATGAAACAGTCCCGATTGACTCGGGACTGTTGAAGCCCCGAGTTAATCGGGGTCTAGTGCCTATGTCTCAGTACGACTTGGGTGCGATGATCTCAGTCGTTGTCTTCAGGATGGTGCCGTTGACATTGACCCGGATAGTGTATTCGCCGGGCATGGGCCTTGTGAAGCCGCGAGCCTGCCAGGTAAGGACGCCTACTCCCCGTTTTTTGAGGGCGTTCATTTGCGGCTCACTGATCGTGATCGATTGCTCATCACCAGTTGCACCCTGATACGTCGCGGTGATCGCACCATTCTCAGGAATGTCCTTCGGAATCCAGAGATAGACACGAATCGATGTCCCTGTGTTATTGGATCCGCCGAATGTATCACCGTCGAGCGGTGAACCGGAATCCCAAGCGCTGTAAACCGCAGGGGATGCGCCGAGGATCAGTGGTTCCTTTGGCGCACGATCTGTGGAATCTGCGACAAAGTTCTTCGGCATTCCCTCGAGTGCGGAGATGTCGATGGTCCAGATCGCTCGGCCGTGAGTTCCAACGACCAGATCCTTCATGCGAGGATGAACTTTGAGATCATGAACGGCGACCGTAGGGAAGTTGCCCCGGATTCGGCTCCAGGTTGCTCCTCGATCCGTCGAGAAGCGAAGCGACATCTCTGAACCGAGGAACAGAAGGTCGGGGTTTGTTTCGCCTTCTTTGACGACGTAAACGCTGTCATAGTCCGGCAGTGCCCCTGCGAGAGACTTAAACGTCTTACCCGCGTCCTCGCTTACATAAACGTAGGAACGGAAGTCGTTGTTCCGATGGCCATCCGCTGTGACGTAGAGCCGATCCTTCTCCCACTTCGACCAAAGCACTCGGCTGATCCAGGTGTTTGCTGGTAGACCAGAGAGCTTCGATGTGACGTCTGTCCATGTCTCGCCGTTATCCAGCGAGATGTTGACCTGCCCGTCATCAGAACCAGTGGCATAGCGACCTTTCGCGAGTCGAGATTCGTCGAGGGTAATGATGGTGCAGTGGTTCTCTGCCCCAGTCGATTCGATGTTAATGCTGAGCCGCTTGCTGAGTTCTCCCGACTTGATCTTCCGTGGACTCATTGTGGTCAGGTCCGGAGAGATCGGGTTCCAAGTGTCTCCGCGGTCAGTTGACTTCATCAACCGGTTTGCACCGATGTAGACGGTCTTTTGGTCGTGAGGAGAAAGCATGAATGGGGTGCTCCAGTTGAATCGAAGAGTTTCACCTTGGATCGCGGGTCGAATACTCTTTCGGGCTCCTGTCTTCCGATTGAGGCGGGCAGTTGCGCCGCCTTGGCTCTCGCTGAATACCCACTCGGATTCGTTTTTGTCTACCGCAACGTGGAACCCGTCACCTCCATTGAGATAAGTCGCGTTCCAAGCACCAACCGGACCGTTGGTGGTTTGGGTCGGCAGCGCCCAGCTACCGTTGTCCTGCAGTCCACCGTAAACCCAGTAGGGGAACTGGCTATCGAAGTCGACCGCATAGAACTGCCCAAGAGCAAGCTGGTTGTGGTGGCGCCAGGTGATGCCTTTGTCCTTGGATGAGTAGATACCTCCATCGCACCCTGTAAGCAGGTGGTTAGTGTTTTTCGGGTCCACCCAGAAGGTGTGGTGATCCGCGTGGGTTCTCTGACCGATCATTTTCCAGTCTTTGCCTTGGTTCTCGGTCACCAGAAGGTTAAGTCCGCCGATGTAGATTCGGTTCGGATCGATCGGATCAATGGTTGGGTTGCTAAAGTAGAAGGGTCTGGGGTTCAGCATTCGAAGCAATGACCAAGACTCGCCTCCGTCTCGGCTGATAAAGATGCCTCCGCCATTCATCTGACTACCCGCCGGAACAGTTTTACGCCATGCATCTGGATCGACTGGTTTCTTTTGAGCCGGCTTTTCCGATTGCTTCTGGTTCGCCGGCGGTGTTGGAGCTTGTCCACCTTGGGAAGCAAATAGATGTGCTTCGCTTCCGTCGAAGTCTCTCTCTCGCTCCTGCTCCTCTTGACCTTCTCCGGCAAACGGATTCGAAGTATCTTTGGGTGGAACAAACTCCACCGTTGCGATCATGACATTGGGGTTTTTGGCGTGGATGCTGATCGCAGTTCGACCAACAACCGTGTTGGGGAGTCCCTTCTTCACGGGCTTCCAGGTTTCACCTCCGTCTGTGCTCTTGAACAGACCACTTTCGAGTCCTCCGCTCGCCATCACGTACGGCTTTCGCAGGCGATCCCAAGCGCAGGCAAACATGATGCGAGGGTTCTTGGGGTTCACATCCAGGTCGATGATTCCGGCACGGTCGCCTCGGCTGAGAACCATGCGCCATGTCTTGCCACCGTCGGTTGACTTGTATAGGCCTCTCTCTTCGCTGCGGCCCCAGAGGCGCCCCACAGCCGCGACGAACACGATATCTGGGTTTTTGGGATCGACGTAGATCTCGGAGATATGGCGGGTCTCACGAAGTCCAATGTGCGACCACGTTTTGCCACCGTCCACCGACTTGTAGACGCCGTCGCCCCAGGCAACCGAGTTGCGGCTCGATTGTTCGCCCGTCCCCACGTAAACCACATTTGGCTTGGACTGGCAGATCGCCACCGCGCCCATGCTGACCGAATTTCCGTAGTCAAACACTGCCTCGAAAGTATCCCCGCCGTTCTGAGTCTTAAACAGTCCACCGCTGGCGGATGCGACGTAGAAGAGATCTGGGTTGGCTTCTGAGACGCTGAAGTCCATGATTCGTCCACCCATGTTGGTCGGACCAAGCTCTCGTGGCCGAAGCGCGTCGAGGATCATCGCGAGGTTGCCTTCGCTCTTAGGGCGTGGAATCGGAGTTTGGGCTCCAATAACTCCGGGAAGCGAACAGAGGACGGCAGAGAGGGCAAGAAGTTGCCGATAATGCATAGAGAGGCTTTTACCTTGTTCTCGGGTCAAATGAGTTCCAGTACCGGAAAGATTTTGCCGTAACACCTAATGTTTCATGACAAGTTGCACGAAAATGTATTTAGAGCTTTAAGGAAGCGTCCCTCGTTATGAACTTTGAACAATTTACAGTTTTGCCATCTTTGTTTGCAGGGATGGGAGTCGTTGCCGTGATTTGGGGGCTACTCGACAAGGGGAATTCGGGCAAGTCCGCAACCCAGGCATTCGTTGGCGATTCTTCTGAAGAGGTCGCTCGACTCCAAGCCGAATTAGCAAGCGCGAAGGAAGAAGCGGATAAAGTGGCTGATCTCCATTCTTACACTCGCCAGTTGGAAGCCAAAGTACAAGTTTTGGAAGCAGCCTCCGCTGAGCCAGGAAGTGAAGAGCATGAGATGCGCGTTAAGGTGCTAGAACAGCAATTGAGCGAAAAAGCCGCGTTGGAAGCAAAACTAGCAGTTACGCAACAAGAGCTGTCTGATCTCAAAGCCAAGTTTGAAATGCACCAGGCTGTATCTAGTCCTGCACCTGTTGCCGCACCGATTGTCGAAGTTCAGCCGAAGTCAGAACCGGTATCAGAGCCTGCTGCTGAGCCCCAGGCTGCCGCTGAGCCACCGGCTGCTGCTGAGCCACAATCCGAGGCTCCTCAAGCGGTTGAGGCTCCGAAGCTAGAAGAAGTCGTCTCTCCTTTCGCCGAGCCGGTAAAGATCGAAGAGCCATCAGCACCAGTTGAGATGGAAGTCGTGCACAACGACAATCCAGTTCCTCCGACTGTTCAGCCAATGGTTGCCTCCGGTGGGGCGGCAACTGCTGCTCAGCTGGAGCCCGTCGAAGATCGACCTGCTCTGCGAGTCGAAGTTCCGACTCCAGTTGCGGTTGGTGATAATCGCGATCCGCTCGAAGATATCGACGGAATCGGCCCCGTTTATCAGCAAAAGCTTTACGAAGCGGGCATCAAGACGTTCGCCCAGCTCGCTGCTGCATCGCCAAGTCGAATTACAGAAGTGATCGAGCCGCAGAACTGGCAGCACATTGACGTCATGAAGTGGCGACGAGAAGCCGCCCTTTATGCCGCTGGAGAAAAGTCGTGAAACTGACTTCCAAACAGACTAAACTCACCGCCGGACTCGTCCTATTGGGGGCGGCCCTGGCTTTTGGAATGGGACCAGCTCCAGCTGCCCCGGTAGTGACGAAGACCAAAAAGGGCGCGAAGACCGCCGATACCGTGGGTCTGCTCGCGATTACCCATCCCAGCGATGAGAAGCATTATGGTGAGGGCACTTACGTTTTTGAGGGACAGATCGGCAAAGGGAAGAAAGTCGAAGTTCGACTAGATGACCGAGATCCCGTTCAGATGAGTTCTGACTCGGATGGAGCTTATCGTTTCGAAGCGCAGAAGGTGAAGGAAGGTTCTCACAACATCGAAGTCATCGTGAAAGACGCTGGCAAAAACGATTCAAAGCCTGAGACACGAAATCTCGAGTTCACCGTTTCGAAGGGCGCTTCGAAGGAAATCGTGGCGCATTCCTCGCCGAAGGACTCCGCCAAACATTCTCCTAAGGTGGCGAAGAAAGACGCTGATGAACTTCCGACAGACCTCCTCCCAGAAGACGACGGATCGGATGTCGTTTACCCAGGTGGTGGAGACCTAGGCACAGACGATGTTGCTAAGAAGGACAAGGTCGCTGCTGAAGAAGCTAAGGCTAAACCCGCCGCCAAGCCGCACGAAAAGCCTAAGGCGGTCGCCGGAAAGAAGCCAGCTCCTAAGAAGCCAGCGGCTAGTAAGACGGCCAAAAAATTCGCAATCAGTTCGCACTCCAATTTCAACGTGGTTCCCCACGGAGTCATCAAAATTGGAGGAAAGGGAACTCCCGGCGATAAAGTGATGCTCTTGGTGGACGGAAAGCCATCGATGCGCGGAACAGTCAAACCGGACGGTCGCTGGTCGTTCCCCGTGAAGGTCGCCAAAGCGGGATTCAGAAAGATCACTGCTCAGAACCTCAAGACTCGCCAGCAAGCGTGGATCAAGCTCAAGATCAAGTAAGTTGATCTTGATTCAACGCCCCTCGTGAACCGAGGGGTGTTTTGCTATGTTAGGTCGGTAAACTCTGGTCATGGACTTTGCCCTGACGCAAGAGCACGAGTTGATTCGTGAGATGGCCTATAAGTTCGGACAAAACGAGGTCCTTCCGGGCCTTGCCGAGCGCGACCGTGAGCACCGAAGCGACGCTTCGATGCTGGAAAAGATGTCGGAAGGCGGCATTATGGGTATCTCGATTCCGGCCAAGTACGGCGGTTCGGATACGGATTACATCTCACTTGGAATCGTCTGCGAGGAGCTTGAAAGGGCGGATTCAACCGCTCGAGTTGTGATGTCGGTTCATAGCGGTCTCCACTCTTTGACATTGTTGCAGTGGGGAACTGAGGAGCAGAAGGATCGCTGGCTTCCGGACCTTGCTAAGGGCAACCGATGGGGGGCGTTTGGGCTTACGGAGCCGAATGCGGGTTCTGATGCGGCTAACTTACGGACTACGGCGACCCGCGACGGCGATTCCTACATTCTCAATGGCGAGAAGACTTGGATTTCGTTGGCGGATTATGCGCACCAGTTCTTGGTCATTACTCGGTTGACGAATACGGACGCCAAGGCACCTTATGCGGCGTTCATTGTTGATCGAAACACTCCGGGATTCTCGTCCAAGGCCCTGAAAGGGAAGTTGGGAGTTCGGGCAGGGAATACCGGACAGATTTTCTTTGAGAACATGCGGGTCGATAAGTCCTGCATGCTGGGCGAGGAAGGCGATGGGTTTAAGGTCGCGATGTCGGCTTTGGATCACGGACGCTACACGGTTGCCGCTGGTGCAGTAGGAATCATTACCGCCTGCCTTGACGCTTCGGTGAAGTACGCGAACGAGCGTTCGGTAGGCGGCGAAGTGATCGGTAAGAAGCAGTTGGTTCAGCAGATGATCGCCTCGATGGTTCGGGGTCGCGATGTTGGTCGGCTACTGTACTACCAAGTTGGTTGGATGAAGAATCAGGGGCTTCGGCACACTCGAGAGTGCTCGATGGCTAAGTGGGTGAACTGTGAGGCGGCGTTTGATTCGGCGAATAAGGCGGTCGAGATACACGGCGCCTACGGATTCTCCGATGAGTTCCCAGTAGAGCGATACTTCCGAAACTCGCGCGGCGCGATGATCTATGAAGGAACTCATGAGATTCACACGCTGATGCAGGCGGAATATGAGCTCGGTTACAGGGTGGATCGCCCGATCTCTCGGGTACTTCCGACTTGGTCGGTTGTCTGACGGAACAGTCTCTATTCCACAAGCTGCGCAATTCGTTCTAGCCCTCGGTCAAACGAGGTGCCGAGCATTTTCTCGGTGTTCATCAGGACTCCAAAGAGCTTGTTGATGAAGTTGTTCGTCCCCGACATGATCCAGCTTAGCTTTGTTCCGTCGGTGGCGGGTTCCAGCTTGAAGTCGGCGCGTGCGGAGGATTGGAAGGGGCGCTCGAACTCGAGGGCGACATCGACGGCGTCATTCGGAAGCGACCGGATGATCGTGCAGGAACCGGCTCCAGTCTTTTTCCCGTCCCAGCGGTAGTATCCGCCTTCGCCCGTTGTGTTCTCGCCGTAGGTGAGAACCGCCGTCGGCTCGGCCTCGAGCCACGGAGACCACTTCTCCCAGTTCTTAAACTCATTGACTTGCTCGAACACCGCTTCGGGAGATGCTTTGATAACTCTTGATCGCTCAAATCGGTAGTCGTTCGGTCGAGACTGGACATAGATCATGAACAGAACTAAACAGAGTATGAGGATTTGAAGAAACAGCATGGTGGGTAATGATATCAGACCAGCCCAGATAAAGCAAAAACTCTTCCCGATGAAATCGGGAAGAGTTGCGACTTGTATGGACGCTCGGAATTAACGAGCGTAGAATTCGACGACCTGCTGCTCTTGGAAGAACTTAGGGAAGTCTTCGCGCTCAGGCATTGCAATGATCTTGCCGTTCATGCCCTGAACGTTCGCTTCGATGTAAGCAGGAACCGGAGCGCCTTCGTAGTTATTGTTTCGAGCAATGTCTCGGCTCGACTTTCGGTCTCGGACCTCGACGACATCGCCGACCTTCAGCTGGAAGGAAGCAATGTTAACGACCTTTCCGTTGACGGTGATGTGGCAGTGGCTGACCATCTGTCGGGCTTGGAAAATGGTCTTTGCATATCCGAGTCGCCAGACTGCAGTTGCAAGTCGGAGCTCGAGGAGGCGAAGGAAGTTGAGCGAGGTGTTGCCGCTCATTCGCTGAGCCTTCTTGAACGTGTTCGAGAACTGCTTCTCGAGCATGTTGTAGTAGCGGCGGATGACCTGCTTGGCCAAAAGCTGCTCGCCGTATTCGGACTGCCGTCGATCCTTAAGGTTCGGGCCGTGCTGACCGAGCGGGTATGGTCGCTTGGTTACAGGGCTGTTAGGTCGACCCCAAATGTCGTAGCCGACAGTGCGGCAGATGTCTGTCTTTCTTCCTCGATAAGTTGCCATTTCTAAGTCGCTAATGCGCGAGAGAACCCGCGAACATGGAAATATACCCGATCTAGTTCGCAGTTTGCAGTTATCAATTTGCTGTTTTCGCAACTCCGCACCCCAAACACCCAACTCTCAACATAGGAGAGTGTAATCTTAACCTGCAATGAGCAAGTCGGCACCGGGGGTTAGGTTCGCAGAGGTTGATCGGGAAACGAAGGAGACACGAATTCATGTCGTTCTAGATCTCGACGGCGGAACCAAGCAGGATATCTCCACCGGAATTGGCTTCTTCGACCACATGCTCCAGCAACTCGCTTTTCATGGGCAATTCGATGTGGGGATCGAAGCCGAGGGCGATCTTTTCATTGACGACCACCACACGGTTGAGGACGTTGGGATTGTGCTCGGTCGGGCAGTAAGGCAGGCCCTGGAAGAGAACACCGGGATCGAACGCTACGGAGTTGCCCTTGTTCCAATGGATGAAGCCTTGATCCAGTCTGTTGTCGATATCAGCGGACGCGGAGGCTTTTATACCGATATCGAGTTTAAGCGCGAGCAAGTCGGCGAACTTTCCACCGAGTGCGTGAAGGAATTCTGGAAGTCGTTTGCAGTGAACGCAGGAATTACTCTCCATATTCGAAAGTTGGCAGGCGAGAACGATCACCACGTGATCGAGGGGATGTTCAAGTCGGTGGGGAGGGCTCTTAAAGCCGCAACAGCGCGAGTCGAGCGGGCTGGAAGCACTTCCACCAAGGGTCGAATTGGCTAAATTATTGCGCTCGCGCAACTAAAATGGCTTTGGCGAAGTAACGTATTGGCAATATGGGACGCGATTTAGAAATGCTCATTCCGCTTTTTGCGGTGGCTCTGATTTTTGGGGTGCCAATTGTGGCAATTCTAACAAACCATCAGCGCAAAATGGCTGAGCTGATCCACGGGAAGCAGGGGCAGGTTCCTGCTCAAGATCTGTCGCCCATTTATCACGAATTGAAGAATCTGCGAGACTCTGTAAACTCTTTGGCAATGAACGTCGACTCTTTGCGGAGTGAAGTCAAGGCGCAAAGTCAATTGAGCGATCGGCTCAGCGTCGGAGAATAAGAAAACATGCAAATCGAAGGCGTTATCGCGTTGATGATCCCAATATTCGCGCTGTGCATTCCCATTGTCGCGATTCTGACAAAGCACCAGAAAGAGATGGCGCAGCACTTTGCTCAGCAGAACGCGCAACAACTCCCGGTCCAGGATCCGACGGTTCTTCAAATGCGCGAAGAAATGCGAATGTTGAGAGAGCAATTGAATCAGCAGTCCATCCTGCTTGACGATATTCGATCACAAAACAAGAATTTGCAAGAAAGAGTAAGCGAAAACGCGTAGTTTGCGTTACAATTTTAAGGTTAGCGTTGAACTCCGGAGGGTTCAGGGGATAGACTGTATGTTCCTCGGTTTTTGCCCCGGAGTCTGAATGAGAGTTATCCAAGCTGCTTCCAAACGAATTGACCGCCACATCGAAGTCCCAAATCTTATCGAGCTCCAGCTAAATTCATACCGCTGGTTCATCGAAGAAGGACTCTCAGAACTCTTTAAGACGTTCTCTCCAATCTACGACTTTACGCAGTCGAATTTCATCGAACTCGTCTCGTTCTCTCTCGGCGAGCCGAAGTACTCCATTCAGGATTGCCGCGACCGCGACATCACCTTCGAGGCTCCCATCAAAGCAATCGTTCGCTTTGGCGGTAAAGAGCGTGAGGTCATCGAGTCTGAGGTTTACCTTGGCGACCTGCCTTTGATGACCGACCGTGGAACCTTCATCATTAACGGCCGAGAGCGAGTTATCGTTTCTCAGCTTTCCCGTTCACCCGGTCTTTACTTTGAAGAAGGTGTTGACTCTGCAATGCAGGTCATCATCTCGGCTCGAGTCATTCCTAACGAGGGTCCTTGGCTTGAGGTTGAGTCCGATGGCAATTTCGTTGTTCGAACCCAAATTTCTCAGACTAAGAAGCTTCCGATTACCCAGCTGGTGAAGGCCCTCTACGGCTTCTACATGGTTGACGATCAGGGCAAGATGAAGACCGACGGTCGCGGTGCTCGAAAGCGCGCGCTGAAGGACTCCATCGGAAAGCGAACCGTTGAGAAGGCCATCGATCCTTCGACGGGAGAAGTGATTCTTGACATCAACACGACGATCTCTGCTGAAACCCTGAAGGGTCTCGATAAGGATCAGCTTGAGATTGAAGTTTTCTCTGCAACTCCGCTGGGAACTAACGAGGAGATCATGATGGCGATGTCCAAGATCGTGACTCTGGAAAAGCCCTCCGAGGAAGACTTGGTTGGAAAGCGAGTTCTTGCCGACATCGTTGATGGAGGCGAGCTTGTTATCGCCACTGGTGGAAAGATTGACTCTGCAGTTGCTAAGCGAATTGTGGCCATGGACTTGCCCTCGCTTGACGTACGCCACGTGCCGGTTCTTGTTGACGCAACTCTCGAAGCCGATCCGACGAACAACTCGCGGGATGCTCTTCTCGATATTTACAAGAGAATGCGTCCGGGCGAAGCGGCGAACGAGGATGCAGCGAAGCAGCTTGTTTACGGGCTCTTCTTTGATGTTCGACGATACGATCTCGGTCGTGTCGGCCGCCGATTCTTGAATCAGAAGCTCGGACTCGACATTCCTTTGAATGTCCGAAACCTCACGGCTGAAGACCTCGCGAACATCATGATCGCGATGACACCATACGTCAACCGCGAAAAGGATCGAGACGATATCGATGACTTGAAGAACAAGCGAGTCCGCTCGGTTGGAGAGCTTCTCCAGTCGCAACTTCGACTTGGCTTCGTCCGAATGGAGAAGGTCGCTCGTGAGCGAATGACCTCGCAGGATCAAGAGAACTTGCTTCCAGGGATCATCCTCTCGGTCAAGCCGATCTCTGCGTCGATCAAGAGCTTCTTTAGTTCGAACCAGCTTTCGACGTTCATGGATCAGACCAACCCGCTGTCGGAAATCACCAACAAGCGGCGTCTCTCCTCGCTTGGGCCTGGTGGTCTTCAGCGATCCAGCGCAAAGCTGGAAGTTCGGGACGTTCACCGTTCGCACTACGGTCGAATCTGTCCGATTGAGACTCCAGAAGGTCCGAACATTGGTCTTATCTCGCAGTTGACCTCGCACGCTCGTGTCGACGAGTTTGGCTTCATCATGACGCCGTACCGAAAGGTCACTGAGGGTCACATTACCGACCAGGTGGTCTATCTCACGGCTCAGCAGGAAGACGGAATTCTCGTTGCTCCGGCTGATATTAAGACTGATGCTGCTGGTCTCTTCCTTGACGAGCGAATTCAGGTTCGTTGCGCTGGCGGAGTTCTCCAGGGTGCTTCGTACCCAACGGTTCCTCGTGAAAAGATCGACTACATCGACGTTTCTCCTGCTCAGATCATCTCGGTTGCAACCGCGCTCATTCCGTTCCTTGAGAACGATGACGCTAACCGTGCTCTGATGGGTGCTAACATGCAGCGACAGGCGGTTCCTTGCCTTCGCGCTGATAAGCCACTGGTTGGAACAGGCTACGAAAGCGTTGCTGCGGTTGACTCCGGTGCGGCAGTCGTTGCTCACAATCCTGGAAAGGTTGAGTACGTTTCTGCTACTGAGATTCGCATCCGAAAGGATGACGGTCAGCTCGACAACTACTCGTTGATGCACATGGTGCAGTCGAACAAGTCGACCTGTTTCACTCAGCGACCAGTCGTTGGCCTCGGTCAGTACGTTCTGAAGGGCGACGCTCTTGCGGACGGGCCTTGTGTTGACAACGGCGAACTCGCTCTCGGAAAGAACGTGGTTGTCGCGTTTATGCCTTGGAACGGTTACAACTATGAGGACGCGATCCTCATCAGTGACCGCGTGGTGAAGGACGACGTTTACACTTCGATCCACATCGAGCGATATGAAACTGAAGCGGTTGACACCAAGCTCGGACCAGAAGAAATCACTCGCGACATTCCAAACGTCGGCGAAGATGCTCTAAAGGATCTCGACGAAAACGGAATTATCCGAATCGGTGCCGAAGTTCGACCGGAAGATATTCTGGTCGGAAAGGTTGCACCGAAGGGTCAGGTCGAGATGACCGCTGAAGAGCGGCTGATCATCGCGATCTTCGGTAAGAAGGCCGAAGAAACCCGCGACGTATCTCTCCGAGTCCCGCACGGTGAGAAGGGAACGGTCATTGACGTAAAAGTCTTTAGCCGCTACAAGTACCTGTCGCCATCGATCAACTACATCTACAAAGAGTCCAAGAAGCGAGATCGCCTGATCTGCGATCGAACCGAAGAGCCCCTGTTGCAGATTCCTGGCGACGAGTTGCCAGCTGGAACCAACATGACCGTGCAGGTCTTTATTGCTCAGAAGCGAAAGCTGATGGTCGGTGACAAGATGGCAGGTCGACACGGTAACAAGGGAGTTGTCTCTCGAGTTATGTCGGCTGAGGACATGCCGTTCCTCGCAGACGGAACTCCGGTTGATATCGTTTTGAACCCACTTGGTGTTCCTTCGCGAATGAACATCGGGCAGATTCTTGAGACCCACCTTGGCTACGTTGGCAAGCACCTCGGAATCGAGTACAAGTGCCCGGCGTTCCAGGGAGCTACCGAGCACGAAGTTCTTGAGGAAATGGAGCGGCTTGCCGAACACTTCCGACAGCGCGTTCTGGATAGCTACATCAAGTCTGAGCTTCAACTCGACGTAGACTTTGGTAAAGGTGACGGAATCGATGCCATGATGGCAAAGGTCGAAGCAAAGCTTCGAACGCTGGGAACCAACGGACTAGAGCGAGTTGCTCGCATCCTCGCGGCGCCTCCGGTTAAGCCAGTTTCAGAGTTGATGGAAGTCGACGCTGAGAATTTTGAATTCGAAGATCTTGAACTTGAGATTGATGAGAAGCCAGTCAAGGTCAAGGACGATGTCTACAACAACCTTCTTGGGAAGCTCAAGCACAACGTGTTTGAGCGGGCAGGGCTGGACCCAGAAACCTGTAAGTCAACTGTTCGAGACGGTCTCACTGGAGACACGTTGCCCAACAAGATTACGGTTGGCGTTATCTACATTCTGAAGTTAGAGCACTTGGTCGACGAGAAGATTCACGCTCGTTCGATCGGACCGTACTCGCTTGTTACTCAGCAGCCGCTGGGTGGTAAGGCTCAGTTTGGTGGACAGCGATTCGGAGAAATGGAAGTGTGGGCGCTTGAAGCTTACGGCGCGGCGTACACCCTCCAGGAGCTTCTGACTATCAAGTCGGACGACGTCGTTGGCCGAGTTCGCGCTTACGAAAGCATCGTCAAGGGCGAAAGCATTGCTGAGCCTGGCATTCCAGAGTCCTTCAAGATTCTGGTCAACGAGCTCCGCTCGCTTGGTCTCAAGGTCAGCGTTGAGGATTCCAATAACAAGGAACTCCCGCTCAAGGATCTTGATGAGCTCAGTGGTGGCGACGACATGCGCCTCGCCCGATCAGTTGGGTTCTTTAACTAATTCATATTCCGCTCCGGTTGCAAACGGAGCGGAACTCTCACTCGCAGCTTTACAGAGATAGGAACACGAAAAGGAAATTATGGCAGCCGTTAGTCTGTTCGACAAAATCAAAATTGGAATCGCAAGCCCGGAGGACATCCTCTCATGGACGCATGGGGAAGTCAAGAAGCCGGAGACCATTAACTACCGGACCTTCAAACCAGAACGAGATGGCTTGTTCTGTGAGAAGATTTTCGGACCAGTCAAGGACTGGGAGTGTTCGTGTGGTCGCTACAAGAAGATCAAGTACAAGGGCATCGTGTGCGAACGCTGTGGCGTTGAAGTCACTCGAAGCAAGGTCCGACGCGAGCGAATGGGCCACGTCGAACTCGCGGCTCCGATCTGCCACATCTGGTACCTCAAGGGTGTTCCTTCGCCCCTCTCGTTGATCCTCGACATTTCCCCGAGGCTGCTTGAGAAGGTCATCTACTTCGCTAGCTTCATCATCATCGATATCGAGTCCGAGCAGATTCAGGAACTACTTCCTGAGGTGCGAAAGGCTGTCGAAGTAGAAAAGATGCACATGCAACTCGGAATGCGCGAGCTTGAAGAGGAATCCCTGAGCCGCCTCGCCGAAGACATGAAGAACAACGGCGACGAGTACGACGAGGTTTATGTTCGTGAGCGATCCAAGGCTGTTAACGACCGAATTAAGGCTGAGTATCGCGACTGCGACGACCGGATTAAGGATCTGGATATTGCTGTTGAAATCCTTGGCAAACTTGAGCGAAACCAGCTCATTGACGAAGATAAGTACCGAGCTGTCTCGAAGCTTCTTGATGGTGTTGGTATGCGCATGGAGCGAGATCTCCGCCCGCTGGTCCGCGCAAACATCGGTGCCGACGCGGTCAAGGAACTTCTTCACAAGGTTGACCTAGAATCTCTAGCTCGACAGCTGCGACAAGAGATCGTCATGACCACTTCTCAGCGACGTGCTCGTGCAATCAAGCGACTTGAGGTCGTCGAAGCCCTCATTGGTTCCAAGAGCCGCCCTGAGTGGATGATCCAGGACGTTGTCCCGGTCATCTCGCCAGAGCTTCGCCCGATGGTTCAGCTCGATGGTGGTCGCTTCGCAACCTCCGATCTTAACGATCTCTATCGACGCATTATCAACCGAAACAACCGGTTGAAGAAGATCATCGAGATTCACGCTCCGGAATCGATTATTAACCACGAAAAGCGACTTCTTCAGGAAGCCGTCGACGCGTTGATCGATAACGGTCGCCGAGCTCGCCCGGTTGTGGGTTCAAACGCTCGCCCGCTGAAGTCCCTTAGCGACATGCTCAAGGGTAAGGAAGGACGATTCCGAAAGAACCTTCTCGGTAAGCGCGTTGACTATTCTGGTCGATCTGTTATCGTTGTCGGACCTCACCTTAAGCTGCACCAATGCGGACTTCCGAAGGAAATGGCTCTTGAGCTATTCAAGCCATTCGTGATGAAGACCCTGGTTGAGAAGCGCATTACGCAGAACATCAAGACTGCAAAGCGAATGATCGACCGAATGCACCCGGCAGTTTGGGACGGACTCGAAGAGGTCATTAAGGAACACCCGGTCCTTCTGAACCGCGCTCCGACGCTTCACCGACTTGGTATCCAGGCCTTCGAGCCAATCCTTGTTGACGGAAAGGCAATTCAGCTTCACCCGCTGGTTTGTAACATGTACAACGCGGACTTTGACGGTGACCAGATGGCTGTTCACGTTCCGCTCTCCTCGGAAGCTCAGGCTGAAGCTCGAGTTCTGATGCTGTCGACGCAGAACCTATTCACCCCTTCGGACGGACGTGCGACCTGTGCGCCTGTTCAGGACATCGTTCTGGGTAACTACGCCCTGACGTTCATGTCGATTGAAGGTAAGGCAAAGCTTGAGAAGCAGATTGCAGATCATAAGTCAAAGCCTGAAAAGAACCCGGCACCGTACATCTTTGCGAACCCCAACGAAGTGATCTTCAACCTGGAGTCGCCGTCGGTAGAGAAGAGGCTTCAGCTTAACGAGCCAATCTTGGTTCAGCTCACTCGCCCGGTCTTCCGACCAGACGACGAAGTTGCATTCCGAGATGGAGTTACTGGCCAGGAGTACCAAAACGTCACCTCACTCGACGATGATGGAAAGGAGTTCACCGAAATGGAAGCTCTGGACATGGAGTACGAGAACGTGATTCGCATGATGACCGCCGGACAGGTGATCTTCCATGCCGCTCTCCCATGGCCGCTCCGATATTCGGAGCCCCTTCTCAACGTTGAGTTGACGAAGAAAGCACTTGCCGACATCATTCTGGTAATCCACAAGAGAGCCGGCGTCGGAGCAACCATTAAGTTCCTTGACGACATGAAGGACACTGGTTTCAAGTGGGCGACCAAGTACGGTCTCACTGTTGCGATCACCGACATGGACCCGCCTGCTCGACGAGATGAAATCATCAAGGACGCAGACGACCGATCGAACAAGATTCTTGGTCAGTTCCGACGAGGAATGCTCGCGTTTAACGAAATGCAGGGCACGCTGGTTAAGCTGTGGCAAGAAACCTACGACGTTATCGGTAAAGAAATCGTCCAAGGTCTCACCCAGTTCAACCCGCTAAGCATTGTCACCGTCTCCGGTGCTCGGGGTTCGATCAAGCAGCTTGCGCAGCTCTCCGGAATGCGCGGTCTGATGTTGAACCAGTTCAACGAAACGATCTATGAGCTTCCGGTTAAGAACTCGTTCCACCGAGGCCTGTCGATGCTTGAGTACTTCGTCACCACCCACGGTGCACGTAAGGGACTTGCCGACACTGCTCTTCGAACTGCTGACGCTGGCTACCTGACTCGCCGACTTTGCGACGTCGCACAAGACGTTATCATCAAGGCCGACGACTGCGGAACCGCCGAAGGAATGACTGCGCACCGAATCGTTTCGATGGGAGAGCAGATTGAGTCCATCGGTGATAGAATGGTCGCACGACTTGCCCTTTCGGTCATCAATGACCCAGAGACCGGCGAGTCACTCACTCAGTACCAAGCACCAATCTCGGTTGAAACCAGCAAGAAGCTGAACGCAATCGAGAAGAAGTTCTACGCGGCTGTCGAAGCAGCCAAGGATGACAAGGCTCGGGACAAGATCGTCAAGAAGTACGTCGAGGCTGGCTTCGAGATGACCGATCACGGTCTGCTCGCGGCTAAGGTTCGATCACCACTCTATTGCGACCTTATCCAAGGTGTCTGTTCCAAGTGCTACGGTATCGACCTCTCGACTAACAAGTTGGTTGAAGTTGGTGTCTCGGTTGGAATCATCGCAGCACAATCGATCGGTGAGCCAGGTACCCAGCTTACGATGCGTACGTTCCACACGGGTGGTGTTGCAGGATCGGCTACCATTGCACGAACGAACCAGTACAAGACTGGTAAGTTCATCCGCCAGTTCATGGAGGACTTTGCGATGGCGACCGACAACGACATGAAGGTCTTCGATCCTACGAAGTTGCTTGCAACTCAAGAGGGCATCGTTAAGTCGCTGTTCCAGAACCCAGAAGTGGCACCGCTCACGATTAACCAAACTCCGATCGAGGAGATTGAAGATCCGAAGGCAAAGCGAAAGGCTGAGCGATTGAGCAAAGCTGCCGCTAAGGCCGCTGACAAGAGCGATAGCGATAGCCGCAAGCTGTGGGAGAAGTCACGAAAGACGTTCTTCTACTCTTGGACGGGTGAATCGTCCGGTATCGTCCGTGTCGAAGAAATCTTCGAAGCACGACGACAGCCTCGTGGTAAGGCGATCATTTGCCCGGTCTCGGGTGTGGTCGAAGATATCCGTGAGTCGTCGTTCGGTCGATTTGTGGTCATCAATGCAACGGTTCCGGTCACCGGTCCGTTGAAGGATGCCTACGTCAGCGACATGCAGAACTGGCCGAAGGACAGTAACGGTAGCTACGCTGGCGGACTGCACAAGGCCGTCGGACAGAAGCTCACAACTGCAATCCTCGCAATCCTCCGAAAGGCTGAAGTGACCGAAGTGAATGTGATCTACGCGATCCTCGTTCCACCTCTCGGAAAGCTTCCGGTCGAAAAGGGAACCCGAATCATCAAGGGTGACCCGCTCACCGAAGGTCCTCGAGATCCGCACGAGGTTCTGGAGCTTGCTGGCGCGGCTGCGGTTCACGAATACTTCGTCGAGAACCTGCAAAGCGTTTACAAGAGCCAGGGCGTTGACGTTAACGACAAGCACGTTGAAGTCATCATCCGGCAGATGATGCGAAAGCGACAGGTTAAGGAGCCGGGCGATACGCCTTACCTCCCGGGCCAGATCGTTGACCGGTTCGCGTTTGCTAAGGCCAACGAGACTGTCAAGGAAGCTGCTCGCTCCGGAAAGAAGATCAAGTACGTCGACCCGATTACCGGCGAGAACGTGGAGCGCGATCCAAAGGAAGCAACTGCAACCTGGATCCTCCTCGGAATCACCGAGGCATCGCTTGCAACGGACTCGTTCCTTTCCGCAGCATCGTTCCAAAAGACCACCCGCGTCCTTACGGAAGCAGCGGTCCGAGGAAAGAAGGACTACCTGGTCGGCCTCAAAGAGAACGTCATCCTTGGTCGCCTTATTCCTTCGGGAACGGGTGTCAAAGAGTATCGAGAAATCGACGTCAACGTCCAGCGCGGATCGTGGGCCGAGCAATCGCTTCAAGCTCTCGTCGAATCCGACGATATGGAGTTTGACGACGAGTTCGAGAGCCTCAACTTCCCGTCGCTATCCGACATGGCTAGCGAAGAAATCAGCCTCGACGAGATTTAATCGTCGAGGACTTGCATCAACACGGCACCTGAAGTATCAGGTGCCGTTTGTTTTTTTGAGGAACTCTCGAACCGTTACAACTCGCTGCGTTTTCTGATGACGACATTCGGAACCGGCAGCAAGGATTCATCCTTTCTGATCGGCATATTCGAGTTCATAAACATGGCAGTAATCCTGCGCTCGGCCTCAGCAGCGTAATCGTTCATCTGTTGTTCCATGTCGGTTCGCATCTCTTCCATATCGTCAAGTAGGCGCAAGATTATCTCCACCCCAGCAAGATTAACGCCTAGCTCTTGAGTAAGCCGTTGGATGCGGCGAACCCGCATGATGTCGAGTTCTGAGTACAGCCGGTTCTTTGCTCCCGCTCGCGATGGAATCACTAAACCGAGTCGCTCGTACTGCCGCAACGTTTGCGGATGGACATTGCAAAGCTGTGCGGCGACTCCGATCATATAGACCGGTTGGTTCTCTTGTCTCATTTCGAGGCCTCGAGTTCACGAAGCTCTGAGAGCAACTGTCGTTCGTGTTCCGAAAGAGTTTTCGGTACGGTGATCTTGATTCGAGCCATCAAATCAGTTCGGCCACCAGACATCCTAGAAATCCCCTGTCCCGAGAGACGAAACGCTTGTCCGCTCTGGGTGCCAGACGGAATCTTCATCGACACAACCCCCCGAAGCGTGGGAATCTTGATCTCGCCGCCGAGAGCGGCTGTAGTGTATGGCACTAAAACATCGGTTTCCAAGTGCTCACCAACCATCCGGAATTTGTCGTTTCGTGCCCAGCGGATCAGCACGTAAAGATCACCGGCGCGTCCGTTCGCTCCCGCGTGTCCCTTTGAGGGAACTCGCAGTTTCTTCCCATCCGGAATCCCTGCAGGAATTTTCACCTCTACCTTTTTGGTTGTGGGTACAGTCGCGATATCACCGCGAGTTCTCTGGGCGTCCATAGTCTGGTACGTCAAAGTTCGGGTGGTGCCAGCATCAATGTCCTCTAGGGAAATTTCAACCTCGCGTTCGATGTCGCGGGGCTGAGCAGCGTCGTAGTCCTGCATCCGGAACCCACCGCCTCCTTGTCCCCCGAAGAATTGCTCGAAGATGGAACCAAAGCCTCCCATTCCTCCAAAATCAGGACCGCCGAAATCAGCGGCACCAGGGTTATTCCGCACAGCCTCCCAGTTCGAGCCGTACTGGTCATACAGGGCCTTCTTTTCCGGATCGGATAAAACCTCGTAAGCCTCGCTTGCTTGCTTAAACCGCGCTTCCGCCGACTTGTCCCCTGGGTTGACGTCTGGGTGATACTTTCGGGCGAGCTTGCGGTACGCCGATTTGATTTCTTTCTCATCCGCTCCGCGCGGAATGCCTAAAACTTGGTAGTAATCAGCCATGATTGTATCACCTTCAATTATATGAGTATATGACGCTCAAGTCACTAGGGACGTTGCGAATATTCTAGCAATTGCACAGCAAGACCCAGAAGGATGAAAAGCAATCTGCCGATACAGAAGAAATGGACTTCCGTACTCTAGCAATTCGCATCGCGCGGAGTGAAAACGTTCCGGTGCTCCCAACCGTAGTGCTGAAGATACTGAAGATGTACGGGGCCGACGAGGCAACCCCTAAGTCACTTGAGCAAGTGATTATCCATGATGCTGGATTCGCAGCAAAAGTTCTTCGGGTCGCAAGCTCTTCGCTCTACGGGAATACCCCAGTGAATGACGTTCAGAGAGCCATCTCAGTCATCGGTCTCAACCAGCTCAAGCAAATCACGATTAGCTTGGCTTATCAAGAATTCATGACAACTCGCGGAAGTGTCGCTAGCTTTGATCGTATCATCTTTTGGCAGCATTGCCTTGCTTCTGGCGTTGCAAGTCGCGAGTTGATGCGGCTGATAGACGACATCAATTCGGATGAGGCGTACATCGCTGGGCTGACCCACGACATCGGAATCCTTGCCCTGGAACGATTCGCCCCCGTACAGTTGGACCAGTCGATCCGAACGGCCGCCGCCAAAGCCTTGCCGCTAGCTCAGGTTGAGATGCACCTCCATGGGTTTACCCACGCTCAAGTGGGTGGAGTGTTGGCAGACTCATGGAAGCTCAGTAAGCAAATCGCAAACTCAGTGCGGTTTCATGACTCTCCATACGAGGACACCGAAACACCCCAGATGAGTTTGGTTGTTGCCGCAGGAAACCAGATCGCCTACGAACTGGGATACCCCTCGGTGGCCTGCGTTCCTGGTAATGAAGAACTGATCGATCTTGTGGAAAAACTAGGATTGAGACCCGAATCTCTGGATCGGGTTAGAAGGTGCGTGAAATCTGAGGTGGATATGGCCGATCATGAATATGGAAGTCGCCGAGCCGCCTAAGAATCTGCCTCCAATCGACCAATAAGTAAACAAGTCCGTGGACCTGCAACTCCTAATTCTAAAAATATCTCGAAGCGAGAACCTGCCGGTTCTTCCCACGGTCGTAGTTCAAATTTTGAAACTTTACGAGGATCCCAACATATCTTCGAGAAGCCTAGAACACATTATCGAACAAGACCCAGCCATGGCTGCAAAAGTGCTCCGGGTGGCCGGATCTTCGATGTATGGAATGAAATCGGTCACGACGGTCAATCGCGCACTCAGCGTGCTTGGAATGAACACGCTGCGTTCTATCGCGATTTCACTGGCATACCAACAGATTTTGTCAGGAAAACAGGTTCGTCCAGCGTTTGATCATCTCGCTCTCTGGCGTCACTCACTGGCCGTAGGGATTGGAGCACGAGGGTTAATGCGACATGTCAACATCGGCCTTGCAGAAGAGATGTACGTTGCGGGCTTGATGCACGACATAGGAATTCTTACGATGGATCGCTTCGCCCAACCTGAGCTAGTAAAGGCTGTTCAAACTGCGACGGCGAAGCGCATTCCGCTCCGAGAAGCTGAGCTGATGGTGAACGGTTTTGATCACTGCCAGGTTGGGGGCTACCTGGCCGATAAATGGAAACTGACACCTATGATGGCGAACGTGATTAAGTATCACGATACGCCAGAAGAGGACGACATCACCACCCAGTCAACAGTCGTCTCCGCCGCTGCTAACCACCTTGCATACCGCTGTGGATTTCCTGCGATGCCAGGGCTACCCGGTTGCGAGAATGGTGAGGGCTACCTCGCAAGCCTTGGACTTGAGCAGGAGAAGATCGACGCCGTTTGTACTCAGATCATGGTTGAGGTTGATTCTGCGGATGAAGCCATGGGCGGAGCCCGAGCTGCTTGAGTCAAGTTGGCGATTGGCATCAAGCCTAAAAAGGCTTGATGCCAATCGCTGGATCGCTATTTCTTCAATGTAACTCTGCGCCCTCGGCGCGATTCTTGGCATACTCCGCTACCAACGCTTGTTGATCAGGATAGGGAAGTTCAGCGTAGAGAGCAAAGTGCCGACGGAATCGACCTCGCCCTTTTGTGATTGACCGAAGTTCAAGTGCGTACTTGGTCATATTGGCCATAGGAACCGTCGCCCTGATCCGGCTCTTGCCTGCTGAGATGGGGTCCATTCCAAGCAAGTGCCCCCGACGACCGTTCAGGTCACCGACAACGTCGCCAACATTCTCATCGTTCACGTCGACTTCAACTTCCAGAATTGGCTCAAGAATAACCGGATCGGCTTTAGCGAAAGCCTCGCGGATAGCTAAGGCTCCCGCGGTTTTAAAAGCCATCTCGCTAGAATCGACATCATGGTACGAGCCGTCAAAGACGGTGACCTTGAAGTCCGTCGCGGGGTTCCCGCTCACGAAGCCGTGTTCCATCGCCTCCCGGATGCCTTTCTCGATGGCGGGAATGAAGTTCTTGGGGATTGCTCCGCCAACGACTTTGTTCTCGAAGACGAACCCTTCTCCGCGACCAAGCGGCTCGACTTCGATGTGACAATCGCCAAACTGGCCCTTGCCTCCAGTCTGCCGCTTGTGGCGGCCTTGTGCCTTTGCTTTGCTACGGATGGTCTCACGAAATGCCACTTTTGCTTCGCTGATGGTGACACTAACTCCGAACTTGGACTTCAGCCGTTCGATAATCGAATCCAGATGAATGTCCCCCATGCCTTCCACGATCTCCTGGTGGACTGTCGAATCTCGGAACGAACGGAAGGTCGGATCTTCATCCATCAGCTTTGCCAATGCGCCGGGAAGTTTGTCTTCATCGGCCTTGGTGACGGGCGTGATTGCGATTCGGTAGATCGGCTCCGGAAGGTGAATCGGTTCGAGAAGAACTCGTGCCTTCGTTGAAGCAAGAGTGTCTCCGGTGTGGGTGTTGGTCAGCTTTGCGACCGCGCAGATATCGCCCGCGCCGACGACTGGCGCGAGTTCTTGGGTTTTGCCGTGAGGGAAAAAGAGGTTATGAATTCTCTCATCAGTCTCGCGATTCACGTTGGCAAGATGGTCATCCTGCCGGACTGTGCCGTTGAAGACCCGGAGGAAGTTAATCTTTCCGACGAATGGATCAGCTGTTGTTTTGAAGCAAAGTGCAGCGGCTGGACCATCGGGCAGATTCATTGCGATGGCAGGTTCGCCGGACTTGTGGATCGAAACTCCCATCGCGTCCTTGGGTGCCTCGGTTGGAGAAGGAAGTTCGTGGACAATATGATCCAGAAGAGTCATGACACCAATTCCGCTCAGCGCAGAGCCTAGCATGACTGGGACGACACGTCCATGCTCAACACCGACGAGTAGGCCGTGTTCGACCTCTTCTTCGGTCAGATCTTCGCCTTCGAGGTACTTCATCGCGAGATCGTCGTCTCCTTCGGCGGCGGCGTCCATCATCTTTTCACGCCGGTACGCTGCATCGTCGGCATAACCGCTTGGGATATCCTCGATCTCGATACCTCGATCCTTGCCTTTGTAGACCTTCATTCTCAGCAAGTCAAGGACACCAGAGAAGGCGGCCTGGTGACCGATTGGGAGCTGGACCCCGACGACTGCTCGGCCATAGCGCTCATGCAGCGTCTCCATTAGACCATCGTAGTCGGCGTTGTCTCGCTCGAGCTTGTTTACAAAAATGCACTTAGCGAGTCCATACTCCTCGGCAACTTCCCAGGCAAGTTCGAAACCGACGTCTAGGTCGCGCTTTGCGTCAACGACCAGAATGAAGGCTTCCACTGCCCGGGCGACGCAGTGGAGTTCGCCAATGAAGTCCGGATAGCCCGGAACGTCGATAAGATTGACTTTGGTGTTTTGCCATTCCAGAGGCAGGACGCTGGAAGAGAGTGAAATCTTTCGCCTGATCTCCAGCGGATCGTAATCGCTCTGGGTGTTACCCGCTTCTACTGAGCCGACTCTATCTGCGGCTCCTGCGGTGTAGAGCATGTGCTCCACGAGCATGGTCTTTCCGGACCCTCCGTGACCAACAACGGCGATGTTTCTGATGTTTTCGGGCGTATATCGCTGCACCTAGTTTTCCCCCTTTTGCAAGGATTTATCGTTAGGGCGGCGTCGAGACCGGGGTGCCCGTGGTGGTTGCCCAGTGAAGGGAACCTCGGGGACGGCGTCGTCTTGATTCCAATATACGCCGACATGCTCTGTTTTGGAAGAAGATTCTTTCAAAGTGCGGAAAAGTCAGGACGTGTCAAACTAACTCTAGGCCTATGAATCTCGACACGACCTATCCTCGGCGAAAGACGACCCCCTGCCGGATTGGCCCATTGACCATCGGTGCCGGGCACCCGGTCATGGTTCAGTCGATGATTACGGAGGAGACCCGAAACGTCGAAGCTTGTGTTGAGCAGATTATTGACCTTCACCGTTCGGGTTGCGAACTGGTCCGGGTGACAACACCTTCGCTTGGCGAAGCGGAATGTTTGGAAGCCATACGAGCTAAGGTGACGGAACAGTACCAGTATGTGCCACTTACTGCCGACGTTCACCACCAAGGAACGGACATCGCGGTTGAGGCTGCAAAACATGTTGATGAGATTCGTCTGAATCCCGGTTTGTTTGTTTTTGTTCGGCACGGCTCCCGGGCGAAGAAGGCAGTTGGTGACGCGGTGGACGTTCGCGGTAGGGAAGGCGACGAAGTCGCTCGGTTGCGCGAAGAACTCGCCTATTCTTCCGATGAGTCAACACAGGAACTTGCCGCGATTGAGGATAGCTTGGTTCCGGTGATCGAGGCTTGCAAGAAATTTGATCGAGCAATGCGAGTCGGAGTGAACCACGGTTCTTTATCAGAACGTTTGCTGGTGACCTACGGGGATACGCCGGACGGCATGGTCGAATCCGCCCTCGAGTACTTGAGGCTTTGTGAGAAGCACGGCTATACAAATCTCAATATCTCTTGCAAAGCATCGCGGGTCCCGGTGATGGTGGCCGCAAATCGCCTGATGGTGAAGCGAATGGCCGAAGAGGGCATGAACTACGCGATGCACCTTGGTGTGACCGAAGCTGGCGATGGGGAGTATGCCCGTATCAAATCCACCGCCGGAATTGCGACTCTGCTGATGGAGGGGATCGGCGACACGATTCGCGTTTCCTTAAGCGAAGATCCGAAGAATGAGATCCCAGTCTGCTACGACATTCTTCAGTCACTCGGACTCCGAAAGACCAAGGTTGAGTACATCGCCTGTCCGTCTTGCGGGCGAACGAAGTTTAACCTCCCGATCGTTCTGAACCAGGTTCGCGAGGCGACGAAGCATCTTGTTGGGCTGGACATCGCTGTGATGGGCTGTATCGTCAACGGTCCGGGCGAGATGGCGGATGCGGATTATGGCTATGTTGGCGCGGCCGGTGGAAAGATCACGCTTTATCGGAAGCGAGATGTTGTCAAGAACAACATACCGCAGGAGAACGGCGTCATGGAGCTGATCGAATTGCTCAAAGCAGATAACAAGTGGGTTGAGCCTGAGGGTGGGTTGAAGTTGATTCAGCCAATTGCGCTAAAGAGCTGAATACCTGGTAATTCTTTGCTTCTGATAAGGTTATTTCTAAAGCTGATAAAGTATATTAGCTTTGAACCCACGCGTTGGCTGGGGCTCAATTGGAATGGCAACAATGAAGTTTAAAGTTTTACTTTCAACCACGGTGGTTTCGGCTTTGTCAGCAAGCTCGCTCGGGCAACTCGATTTCAAACATGTCGCAAGATTCGACCTATCGGCAGACTTTGGGGCCACGAGTTCGCTTGGGAACAATGCGAGTGATGTTGCATTTGACGGCACGAGCCTTTACGTAGCCGGCTACCGATCATCAACTGGTTCCGCCGGAATTCTGAAGGTAGACAACTGGTTGGGGGCTGGATCAAAAAGCACCTTCTTTACTCAGTCCAACGTTTTGGCTGGCGAGTCCAAACTAGATTTTGCGGGCGGAGCGTGGTACTACGGGTTCGGGCTGGGTCAGAATATCACTTCGAACTCCACTTCGACTGGAATTGCAAAGATTGTGACTCCAGGTGGAGGAGCTGCCGCGCTTAGTACGAACTTCGGAGGTGCGGATGGAATTCTTGATGCCATTGACGTTCAAGGAGCGGGAACTCGCCGACTTGATGGTTTTGCCGTGGATCCGCAGGGTGGCTTAGGAGTAGTTGCTCTCGGGCGCGGATTCATGTTCCGACGCCAGCAAGCTGATGGTTCGTCAATCGCTAATCCAACCATCTCGTTGGGGAACGGCTGGAGAGACGTTGCGTTTAATTCTAGTGGATCAGTCGGCTACTTCCGCGAGGATAATGACGTCCTGGCTGGACCTCGTTCAAGTGCAAACGCGAACATTACAAACTCGGTCATTGTTAATAATACAGACAATACTGGGTCGCAGTTCATGAGTTTATCTTTCGGGAACTCTGCCGCTGGAAATCTCTCCTACTTGGCTTTTAACAACCGCGCAGGGAGTCAGAACCAGTTATTCTTGACTGCGGTAGACGGAGCACAAACTGCAACCCAGGGTTCCATTTTGTCACTTACAGGTGCAGAAGCGATCAACGGTGTTGCTCAGGCTGGATTTGATTCCAACGTCATCAGTTCGTCCACCGGATCATTTGGTGGAAAGGACTATTTGTTCGTCGTGCAAGGTGGATCGGCAAACATTAAGCTCTCGGTCTACGAGGCAGTTCCAGAACCAGCCACCATGGCGGCTCTCGGCCTCGGAGTCCTCGGACTCCTGAATCGACGAAAGAAAGCCTAACTAGGCATTTTTGAATCAAAACCATAGTCCCGATGCGTGCATCGGGACTATTCTTGTTTCATGGCCTCCGAAACTCTCGCTCGACTCAAAACCCTCGGGATGCAAGCGATGCTCCCAATGGAGCTTTTGGCGTTTGCTGTTAGCAAGGACGACGACGAAGTAGATCGTTGGCTGGGAGTGTCGCGCGAGATGATGTTGGCGGGAAGGAAACTGCGAAAGTTTGCCGACATTTCAGCGGATGAGCTAGAGCGGGCATTCGATCTTGATCAAGCCACCTCCAAGCGCTTAATTGCTATGTTCACCCTCGGGCGCAAGGTTGGCGTGGCTGGAAAGGGCGAACTTGAGATCGAAACAATAACCGATCCCCAAGACGTCGCCGATCTGTTGGACGATCTTCGGCACGAACGGCAAGAACACTTTGTGGCGATCTACCTAGATTCAAAGAGTGTGATCCTTCGAGTCGCAACAATCCATATTGGAACCGCCAACGCTTCCATCGTTGGCCTGCGCGAGATCTTTCGCGAAGCCGTCCGCGAAGGCGCCGTCAGCCTCATCGTCGCCCACAACCACCCAAGCGGCGACCCCGAGCCTTCGACCGAGGATATAGAAGTCACCGCTAAGATCAAGGAAGCTGGTCAGCTTCTGGATATTCAACTTCTTGACCACGTCATCATTGGCGAGCGCCGATTTGTCAGTCTTAATCGACAGAAGTTGATGTAAGCCCGGGAAGGGCATTTGCCTGTTTTCGTTTCATTTCAATATTCTTGGGAATATCTGGGATGTCCTTTCCGTTCGCTTCGTACGCCTTGGTAGCCAGATCAACAGCAGTCAATGCCTCTGCCCTGAGCTTGGCGACGACAAAATAGTTGGCAAGGAAGAAGTACACCATTGGATCTTTGATGCCTTCGGTTGACAACAATTTTCTCGCGGCGTCTAGCGCGGTCCGGTTCTCGAACCTCACATAAGTGAGGCTGATCGATAGTTTGAAGAACTTCTTCTTTTCGAATAAGGATTCGATGAGGGCTTCCCCTTTTGTGGGATCGGCCCGGAGTAGGTATTTCAGCTCCCAGTCAGAGGCTAACCCCCAATACTTCGGATAATCAGCCTTGAGTTTCTCGAAGGCTCGGATTCCCTTGCTGGGATCCGGTTCGTCAAGCTGCGAATCAACCACATAGAGCAGTTGATTGAAAGCGCGCTCGCGAAGACCTTCGTCGCCGCTTTCGATGTATTCCTTCCGAGTGTTTGTTAGGTTGTGGGTTCCCGCTTGGACCGCAGACAGCGTTTTGGGAAGATCCTCGGGATGTCCGATCCATTGGATGACTCCATCCATTGCCAGAATGGTGGTCGGAAGTTGATGAATTGCTGCCGGGGTAATCCAATTCCTGGAGATGAAGTCCTTTTTGTCGCATGCCACATTGAACTTCATCTTGTCCCCCATACTTGCCACAAAGGTGCGTAACTTTTCTGGCGTGATATCTCGCTCCAAAACACTTAGTCCAACGACGTAAATGTCTGGATTAGCTGCGGCGAGCGCAGATAGTTCCGGCATCATCTCTTTGCACGGTCCACACCAAGTTGCCCAAAAGTCGATGACTGCGATGCCCTTGTTTATGTTTTTTGGGGGCGACCCTTTGAGCCACTCACCCACTTTCAACGATGGAAGCTTGTCGCCGGGGGCGAGAGTTACCTTGTCCTGTGAGAGCGCAGCGGTCGCCGTTAGAAAAAGAAGAGAGGAAAGGGCAAGTGGTAACCTTCGCATGAGTCTGGATACTCGGCGAGTTGCCGAACTAGTTCCATTTTGTAATAACAATGAGTCACTGGGACGAACTTAGGTTGGAAGCGCAAGCAATGCACGAGGCAAGGGAACAGGTCCTTGTTCGGTGCCGCAAACTCGGGCAGCTTAGCGCTAAGTCGATTCGCCACGTCCACCGGCACCAGTTTGACGTTGCCACAACACTGTTAGCGGAGGCTCAGACCGAAGCAAAGGCTATTCGAGAGCTCCTCTCGTCCCAACCCAATCTTAATCCTTCGTATCTCCATGACACGGAGAAAGAGATGGTGGAGGCAGCGTGCGTGCTGGCAATCGTTCTAGACAGCCCACTTCCATTGCCTTCTGCACTTGGAGCGCAGACCATGGCTTACCTCCATGGAGCCTGTGAGGCGGCTAGCGAGGTTCGCCGGTTTGTCCTAGACCTGATTAGGGAAGGAAAGATGACCGAGGCGGAGCGGATACTCGCTGAGATGGATGCGATCTACGAAGAGCTCGTTACGTTTGACTTTCCAGATTCGTTGACGAACGGTCTTCGACGGGCAGTCGATGCGCTACGGGCGGTACTTGAACGCACTCGTAGTGATCTAACGCTCACCGTCAGCCAACAGAATCTGATTGCCGAGTTACGACGAGAACGGGCATAGCATCATTCGAACGGCAGATCGACCGGCGGTCTTGGTCGATCCTTTATCTCGCGTTTCACACCGCCACGCTTTGCCAGTGACGCGAGTTCAAAGAGCGCCAGCATGTATGTCATCAAGGCTAGGAAAGCCAAGAGGATCATCGGCATCGAGACCTCAAAGTTTCGGCCGTCAGAACGGATGAACTCAGCCTTGAAGATGAGCAGCAGCGGCACCATAAACAAGAACCAACAACAGAGGTACACAACCCCTTTGATGGTCTGCCCGATAAACAGATGTCCGGCGCCTGGCAAGAAAAGCGATGCAAACGTCGCCGCGGTAGGTGAGGCCCCCATATCGCCCTCGCCTATGAACGGAGAATCCGATAGTCCCGCTTTGAGCTGGGATTCGATCGATCCCGCAAACGCTGCTTTGAGGCTGGCTTGAGCTAGCTTTTCCTCGATCGACTTACTCTTCGGAGCGATCTTTCGTGCCTTCTTAAGAACCGGTACCGCCGAGACGAAGTCTTTGGCTGCCATGAGTTGATCGGCCTTGAGTTCTAGCACGTCTGGGTGATTCGGCGCGGCTCTTTCCAGAGTTGCCAGAGCTTCGCGAAGGGCTGGTTTTCTTTCGGCCGAGAAGTGCGCCCGAGCTGCGCGGATTAGTTTTTCGATCTCCACCTGCGGGACTTCGACCGTGGACTCTGTTACTGTTGACTCTAGTTCCTCAGCCTCTTCAAGCTTTTGGATGGCCTCAACTAATTGAGCCTCTAGGGCATCCTTTTTGAACTTGAGAGCTTCAACAATGTCGTTATCCGAAGAAGCCGAAATCTTTGCCCCAAGTCGAGCGATTTCGGCTTTCAGTTCGGCAACAGTTGCGCTCGGATCCATCGAGAGTTACACCAAATCTGTGTTTACCTGAGCCGATGCCCAGAGAGATTCGAGGTCATAAAACTGCCGCTGCTCTTCTTTCATGACGTGAAAAACGACATCGCCGTAGTCCTGAAGAATCCATCCGCTTCGCTCACCTTCGCTGCGTAGCGGTTTGATCTTGTGCTCGACCAGTTTTTCGGCAACTCGGTCGGCGATAGCGTCAACGTGTCGATCCGACGTTCCGGAGCAGACCAGGAAGTAGTCGGCAATGGAGGTCTTCGCCCTTACATCAAGGACTTCGATGCGTTCGGCTTTCATGTCGTCTGCCGCGTTGCGGATCAGTTCTAGGGTTTCGTGTGATGTCATTTGTACAACTTGTTCTTCTTAATATAGTCGACGATTTCGGGAGTTGTGAGGCTTCCGATGGGCATTCCGCGCTGAACTTTTGCTCGGATGTCCGTACTGCTCGCGTCGAGGAGGGGCATTTCTATGATATCGACTCTAGCTTTGACGTAGTCATCGAGTCCTAAGAGGATTTCTTCGTGGACGATGGGTGGCCTTGCGGCTACGGCCAGGCGGCATTGGCGAAGAATCCGTTGGGGGTTTTTCCAGTCGCCAAAACCTTTGAGAGCATCTGCACCCATGATGAACCAGTAGTCGCCGGGATAAACCATCTGGAGCTCGCCAAGGGTATCTACGGTGTAGCTGAGGCCGCCGCGTGTGATCTCCATATCGCTCACTACGATCTTCGGGTTCTGCTTCGCAAGCAGGCTCACCATCTCCATGCGCTGTTGAGGTGTCGCACCGGGGCGTCCCTTTTTGAAAGGGTTCTTGTTTGCGGGAAGAACGATGACTTCGTCGAGTTCCAACTCTTGGAGCGCTGCTTCGACCAGCATGAGATGGCCGATATGAGGTGGGTCGAATGTGCCGCCTAAAATACCAATTCTCATGATTCGTCAATGTAGGAGAACTCGAAGTCGCCAATCACGACGGTATCGCCTTCCTGGGCTCCGCAGAGCCGGAGCTTCTCCAGAACTCCAATTCTTTCGAGGCGACGCTGCATGTAGCGAACCGCATCTTTACGCTCTAGATCTGTCATCGCAACCATCCGCTCAAGCCGCTTGCCAATAACACGGTAGCAATCTTCTTCCTCGACGATCTCCCAGTGATCTTCGCCCTGCTTTTCGAGCGCGGGCATAAAGACCGGAATCTCGCTCTCTGGCAGCGCCTCTTCTACGACGTCTGTCATGGCGTTGAGAAGGTCCGTCAATCCTCGGTTCGTGAATCCCGAGATCGGGAAAATCTGGTGGCCGAACTTCTCGAATTTTTCCACAGTTTCGGCAATTGCTTCTGGAGGAACCATGTCGATCTTGTTGAGCGCGATCAGTCGAGGTCGAGCGGAAATCTCCTCGCTGTACTTCTCAAGCTCTCGCTCGATCAGCTCGTAGTTAGAGACTGGATCGCTTTCATCGATCGGCAAAATGTCGACAACATGAACTAGCACTCTGGTTCGCTCAACGTGCTTTAGGAACTGGTGTCCTAGGCCAATACCCTCCGAAGCGCCTTCGATGAGACCAGGCATGTCCGCCACGGTAAACGTCGTGTCACGGAAGCTGACGACACCAAGGTTCGGGACAATAGTCGTAAACGGATAGTCGGCTATCTTCGGTTTTGCCGCGCTGATGGAGCTGATGAGAGTCGACTTGCCGGCATTGGGAAGCCCAATGAGGGCGACGTCGGCCAAAAGCTTTAGCTCAAGCTTGACCTTTACCTTTTCGGCAGGGCCACCTTTTTCGGCGAAGTTCGGAGCCTGGCGCACAGAGTTGACGTAGTGCATGTTGCCATGGCCACCGCGTCCGCCCTTGGCGACGATGTATTTCATCCCATGTTTGGTCAGGTCGACCAGTAGTTCGCCCGTTTCAACGTTCGTGACCACGGTCCCAACCGGAAGTTTGATAATGATGTCTTTGGCGTTTTTGCCTCGCTTGTTGCCAAGACCATGCACTCCGCTTTCTGCCTCATGGTGATCCATGAGCTTGAAGTCGTAAAGCGTGCGCTTGCCTCGCTCGGCGATCAAAATAACATCGCCGCCCCGTCCGCCGTCAGCGCCGTTAGGGCCGCCACGCGGGACGTGCTTTTCGGTATGGAACGCAACCGCACCGCTGCCCCCTTTTCCCGAGGTGAACTCTACAATGGCCTCGTCAAGGAACATAATAAGTAGTTTACCGGTTTAGGTTCATGCGGCATAAACCGACTAATTAAGGGGATTTCCCATTCATGAAGTATCTGGTCACTGGCGGAGCGGGATTTATCGGCTCAAATTTCTTGGTGAAGTACGTCGCGGAGCGGCCGAACGACCATTTTCATTGCATCGATAAGCTCTCATATGCCAGCAACCTTGCATCGCTCGGTCCGATCGATTCTTTACCGAACTACCAATTCTCAAGGCTAGATCTTGTCGATTTTGCCGCCACCATGTCGTTAGTATCTGACTATGCGCCGGATGTGATCATCCACTTTGCCGCTGAGTCGCACGTTGACCGCTCCATCACCGGACCGGCAGAGTTCATCCAATCCAACATCGTCGGAACGTTCAATCTACTTGAAGCCGCCAAACAGAAGGGTGTCAGTCGATTTCACCATGTTTCAACTGATGAGGTTTACGGATCGCTTGGCGAGGACGGATACTTTGTAGAAACGACCTCCTACGATCCGTCTTCTCCCTACTCCGCCTCGAAGGCAGCCTCGGATCACTTGGTCAGAGCCTATAACCGAACCTATAAGCTTCCGATTACGATCACGAACTGCTCAAACAACTATGGCCCCCGGCAGTTTCCTGAAAAACTAGTACCGCTGATGATCCTAAATTGTTTGGAAGGGAAGTCGTTGCCCGTCTACGGCAAGGGTCTGAATACGAGAGATTGGCTCTATGTCGACGACCATAACTCGGCGATTATGGCGGTCGTCGAGCGTGGAAGGGAAGGGGAGACTTACAACATAGGTGGTAACGCCGAACAGAAGAATATAGACGTCGTCAAATCGATCTGCCGGCTCATGGGCGAGGAGACAGGGAAGGGAGACCTTTCTCATCTCATCACCTACGTCGCCGACCGGCCAGGACATGACTGGCGGTACGCAATCGACGCATCCAAACTGCGGGACGAGCTGGGCTGGGAGCCAACGGAGACTTTCGATACCGGAATCCGTAAGACGATTCAGTGGTATCTGGAGAATGATTCTTGGGTCGCCGACGTGAAGTCTGGCGATTATCAGAAATGGCTTGATACGAACTATGCGGGGCGAAACTGATGGCACGAAAAGGAATCATTCTAGCTGGCGGCTCGGGGACCCGCTTGTACCCAGTGACGCTCGGTACTAGCAAGCAACTCTGCCCGATCTACAACAAGCCGATGATCTATTACCCCCTCAGTGTCTTGATGCTGGCGGGTGTGAAAGAGATCTTGGTTATCACAACACCGGAAGATCAAGCTGCATTTGTCCGCCTGTTGGGGGACGGCTCCCAATGGGGAATTTCTCTTCAGTTCGCCGTTCAACCGTCGCCGGATGGTTTGGCGCAAGCGTTTCACATTGGTGCTGAGTTTGTTGGTTCAGACCCCGCAGTGCTAGTTCTCGGGGACAACATCTTTTTTGGGCACGACCTTGAAGTCTTGCTTCGCAACGCTGACCAACGCGAGTCGGGCGCGACTGTCTTTGCCTATCCCGTACGGGACGCGTCCATTTATGGTGTTGTTGAGTTTGACGAAGCTGGAAAAGCTATTGGACTCGAAGAAAAGCCCAAGGTCCCCAAATCCAATTTTGCAGTCACAGGTTTGTACTTCTACGACAACTCGGTGATTGCGAAGGCCCGAGAGCTCAAGCCATCCGCGCGGGGCGAGCTTGAGATTACCGACCTTAATCGCTTGTTCCTAGAGGAAGGGTCGATGAGCGTCGAAGTGATGGGCCGAGGTTACGCCTGGCTCGACACCGGGTCACATGAATCGATGCTGCAAGCGGCCCAATTCGTCGAATCGGTCGAACAGAGACAGGGCCTGATGGTTTGTTGCCCCGAGGAAATCGCGTTTCGCCGTGGATGGATTTCGGCGGAACACCTCATCGAGATCAGCAGGCCATTGCAAAAGACTCACTATGGCCAATACTTATTGGCTCTTGCTGAGAAGAGAATCCGCTAAAGGTTGCAGCCTCGCCCGGAGGTTGATTATTCAAGACAATCAATTACAGAAAGGTCATAATAATGATTATCGGAAAGAACATGATTCTAATCGAATCTTGGCCTCAGAGTAAGATTCGCAGGATGAGGAGTCTCGTTAGTTTGTTCTGTCCATTGATTGTTTCGACTGCAGTTGGACAATCAAAGATCATGATCGGTGGAGGGCCTGAGCCATTCACGATTTACAAACCAAAGATCAAGCTGGTTCAAGTCCAGCCGGCGTTTGAAAGTACTGGCGTGGCTGCAGTAGTCATTCATGTTGGTTTATTGAAAGTGCCACTTGTTGACAATAGAACCCAGGCAAGTGCTCCAATGAGTATTCTCGATACCCGGCGCTGGAGTGCGACGATCAAGTCGATGGCGATACCCGTCGTGGGGGTCAAGTTTGATGCGGCATCCGAGCAGCTAGTTTTGTACCTTGGAAAGGCTGTTGACGAGATTCCTCGGCTCGAATTCGGAGGGCAAGAGATTCACAATGGCGGAGTCACATATGGAGACTCCGTTGGAACCCAGGGCCCGAGTTCCTTTAATCTCCTCGGCTTCCAGCCTACGGCCCAACTCACCGACGGTTCGACCGCGGGTGTTTACCAGATCGGGCTCAACCTACCGTTCGATTCTAATTTGAAGCTCAATGGCGTGCTCTCGACCCACATGAAGGATAAGCAGGCAAATATTGCCCTTGACTTCTTTCCCGCCAAGAATTTCAAATTTCAGGCGATCAGCAACCAACTTGGGACCTCTCAGATGCTCACCACCGGATACGAGCGCACCTCATTCAGCGGGCCATCCTACCCTTTCAACTACAAGGGCGAAGTTTCCCCCAGATTTAGCTCATCGACTGGCCTGTACTTCACTCGCCAACTACGCGTCGATAGCGACGTTACTAGTGGAGCCGATCCCGGTTCGGGGATTTACGGAATGACACACTTGAACATTCCTGCAGCGTTTGATGCGTCTGGCTTTATGAAGTTCAACCTCTCACTGAACCTGTACTACTTCCCTTCCACAACTGCAGATAAGTTTGGTGTAAACCAATTTGAGTCCGCGTTTGATCTCGGGACTCTAGTCCCACTACAACGACCGACTGAACTCAAAAACGGAGGCTGGAGGGAAGGAATGTGGCTCAAACTAGGCCTCGTCCACGGAGTCCAACCCGGAAATGCGTTCGGTAAAGTCAGCGGATTCCGCTTCGATATCGTCAAGAGCTTCTGATCAGCTAGCTTTCTGAAATGATTCTAGCTTCAACTGCAAGCTCTTAGTAGCATCGTCGCAAGCATCTACCCAGCTCTTGCCGAGTTCACAAGACTCAGTTCCGCGCAGCTTCTTTGCAAGCGCATAGGCGAGGGCACCGGTAGCGGCGACTCCAAGCATCCAAAAAGTGGCTTTTTTCATTTCAACATTCTCCGTGGCCATATTGAGCGTCCCTTCTTCTTTGAAGCCAACACATATACATTCGTTCCACGAAACGTGAACGTTGCAGCGTCGGTACACTCTTAACTATATGTTTGACAACTTAACGCGAAGACTTTCGGGTGTTTTTGCGGGTTTGCGAGGAAAAGGCAAACTCAGCGAAGACGACGTCAACGAAATGCTCCGCGAAGTTCGAGTTGCCCTGCTAGAAGCAGACGTCAACTTTGGCGTCGCCAAGCAGTTCATGGCCAGAGTCAAAGAGAAGGCAGTTGGCGAGGAGCTCTTCTCTTCCCTCAACGCCGATCAGACAATTATCAAGATCGTTAAGGACGAGTTGGAAGAAATGCTTGGTGGCGAAGCCGTCAAGTTCAACTGGGGTTCTGCACCTCCCACTGTCATTCTGATGTGTGGCCTTCAGGGCTCCGGGAAGACCACGACCACTGCCAAGCTTGCCAAGTGGCTGATTGATCAAGGCAAGAAGCCGATGCTCGCCGCCTGCGACATTGCCCGCCCCGCGGCAATCAAGCAGCTCGAAGTCCTCGGTGAATCGGTCGGAGTCCCTGTCTTTACGAAAATGGACGGCACAAAGCCGCCTATAATCGCCAAAGAAGCCCTAGAGCGTTGCAAATACCTCTTCAATGATGTCCTGATCGTTGACACTGCCGGACGAACTACCGTCGACGGCGAACTAATGGACGAACTAGAGGCCATCTACAAAGCGGTCAGTCCAAACGAATCCTTCCTCGTCCTCGACGCAACCACTGGTCAAGAGGCGGTCAGCGTTGCCGAAGCCTTCCACGCTCGAGTCAATGTCACTGGTGCAATCTTCACCAAGCTCGACGGCGACACCCGAGGGGGAGCGATTCTGAGCGTCCGCCAAGCCACCGGAGTACCTGTTAGATTTACCGGTGTGGGCGAGCAGGTTGAAGCCCTTGAGCTCTTCCACCCCGACCGAATGGCCCAGCGGATCCTCGGCATGGGTGACGTCCTCGGACTCATCGAAAAAGTAGAGAAAGCATTCGATGCCAACGACATGGCGTCGATGGAGCAAGGCTTTGGCAAAGGCCAAATGGACTTTAACATGATGCTCCAGAGCTTCACCATGATGAAGAAGATGGGGTCGATGAAATCGATGCTCAAACTTATTCCCGGTCTCGCCGCTTCCCTGCCCGAGGACGCGATGGAGCACATCAACGACAAGCAAATCAACCGCACCGAAGCGATCATCCTAAGCATGACGAGCAAAGAGCGAGGAAACCCGGATATAATAAACGGTTCGCGAAGGAAACGCATTGCTGCGGGTTCGGGTACATCGGTCGAAGAGGTCAACCACCTGATCAAACAGATGTACGAAATGCGTCGAGGCATGAAACAAATGTCCAAGATGCAGAGCCGCATGAGCAAGCTCCAACGCAGACGATAAAACCAAACTGGAACCATGGTAAAAATTCGACTTCAAAGACTCGGAAACAAAGGACGCCCATTCTATCGCGTGGTCGTCACTAAGTGTGAAGCTGGCCGCAACTCAGCTTTCGTTGAGAACATCGGCATCTACAACCCGATCTCCCAACCTAAGGAAATCCGCATCGACGAGGAGCGCGCACTGCACTGGCTTCGAGTTGGCGCAGTTCCTACCGAAACTGCTGCTTACCTGCTGAACAAGATGGAGATTCTTCCGAAGTTCCTCGAAGAGCGACCTTCGCAGAAGCCGAAGTATAAGTTCCTCGACAAGCGAACTGCTGCCATCAGCAAGAAGACCGCTGTCGAAGCCGCTCCAGCTGCTGAGTAATTTATGAGCTACTCCCCTTTCGTAGAAGAGCTCGTCAAGCAAATGGTCTCCGAGCCAGACAGCGTCGAAGTCGACGAAGTACTGGAAGGTAACACCCGAACCTTCAACGTTCGAGTTGCACAAGAAGACGTAGGCAAAGTGATCGGAAAGAGCGGGCGAGTCATCTCCGCTATTCGCCAAGTTGTTTCTGCGATTGCCAGCAAGAGCAAAGAAAAGGCATACGTCAAAATCGTTACTGAGTAATGGTCTTGTCCACGGTTCCAAAGCCCAGGTTGTCGCGACCTGGGCTTTTCCATTTTGGAGTCCCTAGTGCCTGAAGAACGAGTGCGAATCGGGCAAATCGTCGGAGCATTCGGCCTGCGCGGCCAGGTCAAAGTCGAAGCCCTCACCAACTTCGAAAGCCGCTTCGAGAAAGGCAACACCGTCTTCATCGATGACAAGCCATACGTCATCCAGAAGTTTCAGATTCACAAGAATCGTCCGCTCATCACTCTCCAGGGTGTCGATCACATCAACCAGGCCGAGGCGCTGCAGTGGAAGTACATGGAAGCCGAAGGCGAGCCAGAACTTGAAGATGACGAGTTCTTGATCGAAGATCTGATCGGACTACGGGTGATCACGGAAGACGGCGAAGAACTAGGAACCGTAACCGACATCGAGGACTACCCCGCCCACCAAATCGTTCTTGTCGGCGAAATAATGATCCCGCTAGTGGACGAGTTCATTACGGAAATCGATTTGGAAGAGGAAATCATGCGGGTGAAGCTAATTTACGGCATGCGCCCCGGCGAAGATTGATAAACTAGCAGCATGCGCGTGATGATGCTCTCCTGGGAATACCCTCCTCGAATTGTTGGAGGGATCAGCCCGCACGTCCACGAGCTTTCGCAGGAATTGGTCAAGAAGGACATCGAAGTCCATGTGATCACCAAAGCCACTCCCAAGGCCCCTGACGAAGAAATCGAAGAAAGCGGTGTTCATGTCCATCGGGTTCATCTCGACGAAGAGCCCAAAGACTTCGTTCACGAAATCCAGCTGCTTAACCAAGCCACCGATCGCCGAGTAAGAACCATGCTCGAAGACTGGCGTCCTGGCGGGCAGCCAACCGTTTTTCACGCCCATGACTGGCTCTCCCTCGACGCAGCTCGTAACCTGAAGTACGAATACAAGCTCCCCATCATCGCCACCCTCCACGCCACCGAATGGGGACGTCATGGCGGAATCTTTAGCGACATCAGCAAGTACATCGCCGAGCAAGAGTATTGGCTCACCTATGAGGCCTGGCGCCTCATTGTCTGCTCTGAGTTCATGAAGGGCGAAGCCGTGCGCCTGTTCAACACGCCGGCAGACAAGGTGGATGTCATCTTCAACGGAGTTGACTCGGCAAAGTTTGAATTTGACTGGAGCGAAGCCGAGCGGCTCGAAACACGCCGCAAATACGCCAAGGACGACGAGAAGATCGTCATCTATGTGGGTCGCTTCGTCCGCGAAAAAGGAATCCAAGTGCTTCTAAACGCTGTCCACTCCGTTCTCGCCGAGCAACCAACGACCAAGTTCCTCATCGTCGGTGGCGGAGTCAGAGACAAGTTCGAAAGCTTCACTCGATGGGCAGGACTAGGAGATAGCGTCAAGTTCACCGGATTCATGTCCGGCCGCCAGCTCCACGAGCTCTACCGTTGCGCCGATGTCGCCGTCTTCCCTTCTCTTTACGAGCCATTCGGCATCGTCGCCCTCGAAGGCATGGCTGCCGGAGTCCCCGTTGTATCTTCAGACGCTGGTGGTCTCAAAGAAATCGTCCAGCACGGGGTAACCGGAACGACAAGTTTCGCCAATGATCCAGCTTCTCTTGCCTGGGGAATCCGTCAAGCCCTTGGCGACGCTCAGCACACCCGTGAGATGGCGGAAAAGGCCAAAGAACGCCTGCAAACGGACTTCCACTGGGCAAATCTCGCCGATCAAACCATCGCCGTCTACGACCAAGTCTGGCGCGAGTTTTTAGACAGCTACTGGGCCGCCAACACCGTCTGGCCAGTCTCCCCTGGCGCAGAAGAACGCTACCAGCAAATGGCCCTCAGAGAAAAGGCGCAAGCCGTTCAGGCAGTTCCCCGCCCCATGCCGCGACACACCATCACCACGACTCCCGAAGCCGAGGAAGAGGACGTCATCGCCCAAATGATCGAGCCTTAATCGTAGTTGTGATCGACAGGCTCAGCTTCGCAGTCTTTTCGGAATTTTAAACGTTGACGGTCTAGGAATCTATCTCTTGTCTTTTTGCGCTCCACATACTCGTCAAAAGTCATCGTCGCGCGCCAGATTCGATCTAACGAATCCTCTTCGTTGTTCTTCGTGGAAATGTCTGTTGCAACTAGTGTCCGGTACCAGTGTCTAGCAAAGAAGTAGCTTGATCCGATTGCGAATCCTAACCCTAGATCAGCTTTCCCAGTCGAGCTTCCTACGCAATAGATGAATGCAAAGTAGATTGCCGTAAAAAGCGTGGTCACTAGAGGACACATGATCTTGCCGATACTACTCTGTGAATTTTCAGTCGAGGTGTAGGACATTCCTTTCATATTGTATCGTACGCAGTAAAAATCGCCAAATGATAATTACGGCAGTCGAAGAAGCACTCGCTCTAAGACATCCCTATAGCTCTCGACAACCGGCACGTCTAACCCAACGACCTTCGCCTCGTCGTCCCAACGACGAACTTGGATCGCTGTCTCATAATTCGGTTCCGTTCGCTCAAACTCTGCAACTTCCTCAGCAGAGAACGGTCCGCCCTGTAGCCGCAAACTATCTACCGACGCCACCGATAATCCTTCCAAATATCCCGGATCAGTAGCCGTCAGATATCGCTTGGCCGCCACGTGCAGCCGCACACAATCAAGAACAACCTGAGGGAACTTCCCTTCCAGCCACTCTGCCCCGACATCCTCGTGCTTTCCATCGACCCCGTGTTGAGCAATATCCTCACCAAGCCCGTGCATCAGGTGCCCAATATCATGAAGCAAAGCTCCTGCGATCACCTCATCCGCCGCCCCAGCCTGTCGGGCCAAATGGGCCGCCTGCAATGCATGCTCTGTCTCCGTAACCTGCTCTCCAAAGTAGAGTGAACCGCCGTGGTTATTGAAAAGGTCGAAGATCTGATCGATCACATGCATAAGAAGAATTATCGTTGGATTGTGTTAATGAATGGTTATGGCAGGATCATCCTTCCTAACCCTTGGACAAACCAAGCTCCCAGATACGCCAACACCGTCATATACATGAACATAAACAGCGGCCACTTGCGCGAATTCGTTTCTCGCCGCACGACGGCGAGGGTCGACAGGCACTGAGCGCAGAGCGCAAAGAAGACCATCAGTCCGATTGACGTTGGCAGAGTGAAAAGCGGTCGACCATCAGGCCATTTCGCCTCCTTGATCTTTTCTCCCAGCTTAGCTTCAGCTTCATCGCCTGAGCCGAGTGAGAAGAGAATCCCAAGGGAAGGGACGACAGTTTCGCGGGCGGGAAATGCACTTAGGATTGCCGTAGAGATTCGCCAATCGAACCCAAGGGGTTTGAAAACTGGTTCCACTGCCTTCCCTACTCGGCCCATCACCGAATACTCTAGCTGCGCAACCGCGGCTTCATTCTCTGGAAGTCCAGACTCCGCCTTCCGGGGGAAGTAAGAGGCCGCCCAAATGATCACGGACATGACGACTATGGTTGTTCCCGCAGTCGTCAAAAACACTTTGCCTCGGTTCAACATACCAAGGAAGACGTCTTTCCACCGAGGCATCTGATAGGGTGGAAGTTCGAGCATAAAAGGCAACCGCTTCCCTTTCAGCATTCCACGGTTAAGGAAAAACACGACTGGAATCGCTACCACCAGCCCCAAAAGGTGCATCGCAAACAGCGCAAATCCGGCCCAGAAAGCTCCGTATTGAGGCTCGATGAAGGAGCCGATGATGAGCATGTAAACAGGCAACCTAGCTGAACAGGACATCAACGGTGCGACAAGGATCGTGGCTAGTCGTGCCTTGGGGTCGGGCATCACTCTCGCCGCCATAACCCCCGGAATTGCGCAAGCAAAAGAAGATAGCAGTGGAATAAACGCACGCCCGTTCAGCCCGCACCACCCCAATAGACGGTCCATCAAAAACGCCGCTCGGGCAAGATACCCCGTCCCCTCGAGCATGGCAATAAAGAAGAAGAGAATCAGAATCTGAGGAAGGAACACAACCACTCCCCCAACTCCCGCGATCAGCCCATCTACGATGAAACTCTGCAATACCGGAATGCTCTCAAGTCGAGGCGAAATCACTGAGCCAAGCCAACCAAAGCCGGCTTCAATGGCATCCATGAACGGCTGTGATAGCGTGTAGATCGAGAAGAAGACGCAGTACATGACTACGGTAAAAACGATCAAGCCGAATACCCGATGAGTTAAGACTTTGTCGATGCGATCGGTGATGCTCAGAGCTCGCTTCGGAGCGCTCCGAACAATCGCCTCGCGTTGCACTTGCGCCGTCCATGCATATCGAGCAGATGGGTCCTCAAAGGCGGCGTTCTCCGCAGCTTCCTTAGCCCTATCCCAAGCAGGTTGTAGCTCGGCAAACGGGACAATCATCGTCGAAGAATCGTTCAAAACCTCCGTTCTAAGGTCACCTATTGTATGATCGTAGCCTCGCCGAGCAAGCTCAACCTGCAGATCTCTGATGGCGCCGATGTCGGTCAACAGCGTCGGTTCAGATGGAGAGGCAAGAGCAGTCTCGATCGCAGAGAGAAGCTCCTTGACGCCCTTCTCCTTGTGACCCACCATCGGCACGACCGGGCATCCGAGTAGTCGACGGAGTCGATCAATCTTCAGCGTTGAACCTGCAGCTTCAACCCGGTCAGTCATTGTAAGGGCAACCACAACGGGTCTCCACAACTCCGCGATTTGCGAATACAGATAGAGGTTTCGCTCCAGGTTAGAAGCATCAATGACGCAGACAATTAGGTCGGTCTCTTCTTCAAGAACCTTGACGGCGACCGCTTCATCCTCTGAAGCCGGGGTCAGAGAGTAGAGTCCGGGAACATCGATGAACTCGCACTCGAAAACGCCAACCTTCCGAGTTGCGGAAACCCGCTCGACAGTGACACCAGCATAATTGCCGACTTTCTGTCGGGATCCGGTCAAGGAGTTAAAAAGGGTGGTCTTCCCCGCGTTGGGGTTGCCCACAAAGGCAATACGCTTAGAAGACTTCGAGGCCAAATCCGGTCATTTCCTGCTTGCGAAGGCACAACCGATAGCCTCGAAGGTCGATCTCGATCGGGTCGCCGAGCGGCGCAACTTTGATGACTTTGAACTCGGTGTCTTTTACGAGACCCATTTCCATAAGCCTTCGGTGGTCGTCTCCGATCGAAGGAACTTCGACGATCCTAGCGGACATTCCTTTTTTGAGTTCTGCAAACGTCATCATGAGCCTTGCTTCCTTAATCTACCCTAAATAGTATAGTTTTCTTCAGTTGACTTTGAAAAGAGCCTGATTCAGGTCGGAATTCAACTTCAACTCACCTTCCCAGATCGTGCTGATGTTCAAATCAGTGGGAACGTTGCTGCCTTCTGGCACAATTCGAACTGATTCCACTGTCTGCACCTTCTTGATGTCAAAGTCCTTGCTCATTTGCATTTCAAAGCGCTCGATACGGTCGACTTCTTCGGATACGCCAATCTGTTTGACTTCGCCAGCGAATTTGGCGCCCCACTGGATCATCCCTTTCAGAGCCCATCCTTCTGAACCATCTTTGAGTTTGCGAGGAACTACGGAGAGCTTCTGCATTCGGTTGATGTAAGCCCGCAACGAAGTGTTGTTTCCTTCGCCAGGTGATTGCATGGTGAATTGAAGGTACGGATTCCAAGGATCTCCGAGGCTCCGGCGTGCGCCGTTTAAGAAATCATTGAATTTCAGCACCCGTCGAGCTCCAGTTGCGGTCTCTTCGACAGCCGTTGGTTCGAACTGTGGTGGAGCATTAACAAACTTCTCGCTTTGTGGAGCGTCGTATCGCCACTGAGCGCCATCGGAAATCACAGTCCATCGACTCTGGCGTCCCGGGGTTGGTTGCAGCCATTCCTGACTAAGGAAGAGCTTGTTCGGTCGCTGTGCTTGAAGTTGAGTTACGTAGACTTGCTTCACATCAGCAACTGTCTGTGTCCTTGTAATCGTTCCGGCAAAAGCTTCTGCGTCCAAGTATCGCTTTGCGACTCCCTGGATGACGTCAGCGACGCTTGGTGCGGCATTTTGATCGCCCTGTTGGGTGATCAAGATCATGGCTAGACTCGAAGCAATCATTATTCTCTCTTACTCCACGGAATGTCGGCGACCCCAGATTCAAAGTTCGCAAATCGACAACTACAGAATATCCAATCAGAAAGACGATTGACGAACTGCAATGGTTCATTTCTAACTATTGTTTGACTGTTTAGCGCGACTAACGAACGCTCGAGACGGCGACAGACGCCACGAGCGACGTGAAGATGAGCCGCCATTGGTGTTCCACCTGGGAGTATGAAGTTCTTCAACTCGGGCAGCTGCTCGGTCATGGCATCAATTTCATTCTCCAATCTTTGAACGTCGGCCTCAACAACTGACGTGAGAGCAAATTTGCCGTTTGGAGCACATGCAAACTCAGAACCGATATCAAACAACAAACTCTGGAGCCATCCCAGTGTCTCGACTACTAAGCTAGGACCAGGTGCCAACAAACAGACGCCAAGCGAAGCGTTCAGCTCGTCCAAGGTGCCGATGACATCCATCCGAAGTTCGGATTTGGAGATCCGATCGCCGCCAAAGAGACCCGTTTCTCCCGCATCCCCGGCTTTGGTGTAAATCTTCACTTCGTTGCTCTACGCACTCGGTAGTAGAACTTCGGCAAGTTTTTCACCTTATCGAGCTTCTTCGGGTTAAGTAGCGTCCGCCAAAGCCATTCCAGCCTCATTTTTTGGAATATAGCAGGGGCGCGCTTGACGGTCCCAGAGTGAACGTCAAGGGACCCTCCCACGCCGATTCCTATCTTGGCCCCAACGATTTCAGCGGTGTCCAAAATGAAGAGCTCTTGCCGAGGCATCCCCATCCCGACAAGCAAGATATCTGGTCGACTCTGGGCTATATCGTGAGCGATCTCTTCATCACTCAAACCATTGAAGAACCCGTCTCGAGAGCCAACAACGACGCACCCAGGATGCTTTTCAATCAATCTGCGAGATGCTGCCTCGGCTACCCCCGGTGCGGAACCTAGGAAGTACATCTTTGCGCCAGTCTTCGCCGATATCTGGCACAGAAGGTCCACTAGATCGACTCCGCTTACTCGACCTTCAACCGGCTTTCCGTACTGAGCCAACGCCCATACTGGTCCCGCGGAGTCCGGAGTGATCAAGGCTGCCTCGTCGAAGCAGCGTCGAAATCGTTCATCACTCTCGGCACAAACGAATGCGTTGGAATCCGCTGTAAAAACCAGATTGGTGCGATCAGAGCTCAGGAACTTTGTTAGGATTTCTTCCGTCTGACCAATTGAAACACGGTCAACCGGAAACCCGAGTACGGAGACGCGCTCGACCGACGACTCTGGGGGCATAAATCAGATTCTACCAAGCATCATTGCTAGTGTTACAGGATGGCCGAACCAATCATTCGAGTTTTTCCCTTAACACTGGCATAACACTTGCCGTTTCTGTTACCATGCACTGCGGGTCGAAAAAGGCTGACAGTGTTGTCGATCCGAACTCATTGACATTCTTTTAGGAGAACCTGAACAAACACATGACTCGCACAAAGGCATTCACGCTCATCGAGCTGCTCGTGGTTATCGCAATCATCGCGATCCTAGCCGCTATCCTCTTCCCTGTTTTCGCACAAGCAAAAGCTGCAGCGAAGAAGTCCGCCACGCTCAGCAACCTGAAGCAGAACGGTACAGCGGTTCAGATTTATCTCGCAGACGCCGATGACGTTTATTCGCAGTCCGCATATTGCACGGCCATGCCAGACGGTACTGGCGCCACTCCTAACGGAGTTCTCATTCCTGGTTCCGGATGCCGAGTCATCTCGATGTATGACGCGTTGATGCCTTACACCAAGAACAGAGACATCTTCACTGACACCGCTGAACCAAGGGCGATTCCCTGGGCTGCCATTCTCGGCTCACTTGGCGTTCGACCAAACACCGCAGACCAGACCAATCCCCTGTTCAACGGTTCTCAGTTCATCCAGTTTGCAGGAATGGTTCCCAACTTCGCTGTTTTTGAAGATCCAGCCGTTGCACCAAACTTTAACGAGCAAACTCGAAGCGCAACCAGTTTTGAGGCTCCTGCCGATACGATTGAGTTTGCAACCGGTAAGAACGTTGCAACTGCAACAAACGACGATCTCAACCCAGCAACTGCCATTGGTGCTTCGAACACCGTAGGCGTTCAGGCTCAAATCGTAACCAACTACCGCACCCCGGCTCCCGGCTTCAACGCTCAGCGATTCCCAGGTGTTGCTCGCCACAGTGAGTCGATCATCTGTAGCTTTGCTGACAGCCACGCTAAGTCATTCCGACGGAATGCTCGATTCGCCAACCTCGTTGCTCCAGATCCCAACGTTTCTGGTGCAGCTAACATTGTTCCGGTTTATAATTTCCCGTTCGATATCAACGGAATTCCCGGAATCCTCGCCGAGCCAGCTCCCTAACCGAACTAAGCTCAGCATATTCAAAATCGCCCTTCCCATCGGAAGGGCGATTTTCATTTCCACCCTCCTCAAGTAAACTACACCGTCCCAATGAGCACCGAAGAATCGATAAGAGATATCCGACTCGGCAAGCTTGCACGCATGCGTGAGCTTGGCTACGACCCGTACCAAGTCGAGAAATGGAAACTCACCGATTCTGCCGATGCCCTCCTTGAACAGTTCGAAGATGGTCGAGAAGTATCCTTCGCAGGACGAATCGTCTCGTATCGAGACATGGGTAAGGCCGGATTCGCTCACATGAGCGATGGCGATGGCAAAATCCAAGGCTACTTCCGAAAGGATGAACTGGGCGATGACCTGTACGAGGTCTACAAACTTCTGGATCTTGGAGATCATGTCGGGGTTGAAGGCAAGATGTTCGTCACCAAAACTGGCGAGCAGTCCATCCATGTCACTTCGTTTCACCCACTGAGTAAAGCTTTGCACCCGCTCCCTCTAGGAAAGGAAAAGGATGGCCACGTCTTCTACGGCCTCCAAGACGTCGAGACTAAGCTGCGCCATCGTCATCTCGACCTGATGTCCAGCAAGGAAGGTCGGGCGAAGCTTCTCAACCGAGCGCGTATTGTCTCGGCAGTGCGGTCCTACTTCGACGGTCAGGGGTACCTCGAAGTCGAAACCCCGGTGCTTCAAATGGAAGCCGGCGGAGCCGCCGCTCGGCCCTTCATGACCCACCTCAACGCCTACGATGTCGAGGTCAAGCTCCGAATCTCGCTTGAACTCTATCTCAAGCGAATCATCTGTGGCGATGTCCCCAAGGTCTACGAAGTTGGCCGAGTCTTCCGAAACGAAGGCGTGAGTTACAAGCACAATCCTGATTTCACGCTCCTGGAGTTTTACGAGGCATACGCAAACCTCGAAGACATGATGGATCACGTCGAGAACTGCTTCAAGTATGTTGCGCTCGCCGTGTTCGGCGGAACCAAGGTCGACCTTCCCCACCAGGACGGCTACGTCACCGTCGACTTTGCCGAGCCTTGGGCTCGCATCGACATGCTCGATGAAATCTCCAAGCACACCGGCGTCGCCCGTGAGCAACTCCTTGATCTTAATACGGCCGTTGAGGCCCTTGGCGATGGAGTTCGAGTTAACCCGGTAACCGGAAAAAAGGTGATCCCATCCGACGAGCGCAACCTCGGTGGCCTCCTCGAAAAGCTCCTCGAAGTCTATGTCGAGCCGACTCTAATTCACCCGTCGTTCATCGTTGGCTACCCCCTCGAAACTTCCCCGCTCGCCAAGAAAGATCCCAGCGATCCTCGCTTTACGCGCCGCTTCGAGGGCTACGTCTTGGGGAGCGAAGTCTGCAACTCGTTCAGCGAGATCAACGACCCTATCGACCAGCGTGAGCGCTTCGAATTCCAAGTTGGGGAAGCCGAGGCCGGAGACGACGAAGCGCACCCGATGGACGAAGAGTTCCTCTACGCCCTTGAGTGCGGGATGCCGCCGACTGGTGGCTGCGGAATCGGTCTTGACCGAATGGCGATGCTCCTGACAGGATCGAACACCATACGAGAATGCCTCATGTTCCCCTTCATGCGACCAGAAAAGGATCAAAACGAAGATGAAGACTGATCTCGGAGCAATCCTCGAAGCGTCGGGAGCAATCCTCAAAGGTCACTTTGTGCTCACTAGTGGACGCCATAGTGACACTTATTTCGAGAAGTTTAGAGTCCTTGAACAACCCGAAGTCCTCGTAGCTCTCTGCCGCGAGATCGCCGAGAACTTCAAAGACCAAGGGGTCCAGTTTGTTGCCGGGCCAACTACCGGCGGAATCATCATCGCCTTCGAAGTTGCTCGCCAAATGGGACTTCAATCCGTCTACATCGAATCCGAAAACGGTGAGAAGACCCTTCGAAGAGGAAAAACACTTTCTGAAGGTGCGAAAGTCCTGATTGTCGATGATGTCCTGACAACGGGCCGCTCGCTTTTCGAGAGCCGAGATGCGATTCTCAAAGCCGGTGGGGATCCAGTTGGCTACGGAGTCCTCATCAACCGTGCCCAGGGCGAACTCGACCTGCCAAACCTCTTCAGTGCGTACACCGTCGATGCGACAAGTTACGCTCCCGAAGAAGTTCCCGACTGGCTCGCCGAGATTCCAACGACAAAGCCTGGCACGCGAAAATAGTCCGACTCAGAACGGGGTTGGTTGACAAACGGGCAAGTTCTTCGCCTATTTTGTGATGGTCAATATCATCCATTGAACCAAGCGCAAAGCTTCCAAAACAACAAAGGGGCAGTCCCCGAGAGACTGCCCCTCCACTCTACACACGCGTTATTGCCTCGAAGGGCGTTTAAGCGGCTTGGCCCTTAGCCAACCGAGCAAAGTTGTCTTTGTCAATCGCTCGAGTAAGACACTCTTCGAAGGAAACAAAGCCCGCACGATACAAGTCGCAAAGCGCCTTATCCATCGTCTGCATTCCGACGCCACCCGACATTTCGAGAATTGAATACATCTGGTGAGTCTTCCCTTCCCGAATAAGGTTCTTAATCGCTGGCGTCCCTAGCATAATCTCAATCGCCGCACATCGTCCGCCGCCAAGCTTAGGAATCAGCTGCTGAGCAACGACACCTTCGAGAGTGTTACCAAGCAAGACTCGAATTTGGTCTTGCTGCTCGGCCGGGAAAACGTCAATGATTCGGTCTACCGTCGCCGGCGCGTTTCGAGTGTGAAGCGTTCCAAAGACCAAGTGTCCCGTTTCCGAGAGTGTCAATGCCGCTTCGATTGTTTCAAGATCCCGAAGCTCTCCAACGAGAACGATGTCAGGATCCTCTCGAAGAACCGCCCGAAGCGCGTGCTCGAGCGAATAGGTGTCATGGTGCAGCTCGCGCTGGTTCACCATACACCGCTTGTGCTTGTGAATATACTCGACCGGGTCCTCGATGGTCAAAATGTGCCCGGGGAAGTGCTCGTTAAGATCGTCAATCATCGAGGCAATCGTGGTGGTCTTTCCGGAACCAGTTGGACCGGTAACCAGAATGAGACCCGAGGTTCGTTTGCACATCTCTCGAATCGTCTGAGGAAGCCCTAAAGTCTCAAACGCCGGAATCTTCGTTGGAATCGAACGAAGTGCTCCCGCGACCGATCCGCGTTGCATGTAAACGTTGAATCGGAATCGAGCAAGGTCCTTAACCGAATACCCAAAGTCAAGTTCGTGAGTCGTCTCAAACCGTTCCAACTGTTCGTTGGTTAAAACGTCGTAAATCAGCCTACGGGCATCGCGTGGAGTTAGCGGATGAAACGGCAGAGGCTGAATCTCTCCATCCAGTCGAATCATCGGCGGCAGTCCAACTGTGATGTGAATATCTGATGCCTTGCGCTCCATTGCAAGACGCAAAATGTCATCGATGTGGTGATCTGTAGGACTCTTAAGCTCGTTGACAGAGTAACCGGAAACGCCTGACTCTGCTTCGATGGTGAATTTTGGAACGTTGACGTCTGTCGTATGGACTTCCTGAGAGACTACAGGAGTCTGCTGGGCATCCGGCATGACAGGTTCACCCGTAATGGGATGAAAGATCGCGCCCTCCTGCTGGAGCGGAGTTACGTCTCTCTCTTCTGTCAAGAACTGTTTCCAATTAAAATCGTCTGCCATATCTTCTATCCTTTTTCCACACTAACTCGTAAAACCACTTATGCGTAAATCACGCGCACGACCTCGTCCAAAGTTGTAATTCCCAACAACACCTTCGATAGAGCATCTGATTGCAGAGGTTTCATTCCCACCTCAATCGCCTTGTGTCTCAGATCGTGAGCTGCCGCTTCCTTCATGATCATGTCGCGAAGCTCATCCGTGACGACCATCAACTCGTGAATACCTGTTCGCCCCTTATATCCCGTCTTTTTGCATTTGTCGCAACCGACTCCTCTATAGAGAGTGACGACATCTTTTCCGTCGTTCGCAACCCCGTACGGCAATTCGAATCCGTAACGAAGGATGTCTTCCTTTCGAACTTCGTACGCCTGTTTGCAATTGGAACAGGTGACTCGGCAAAGCCGTTGGGCCAAAATTCCGATGACGGACGACGAAATCAGAAACGGCTCAACTCCCATGTCCATCAGTCGAGTCGGCGCCGCAGGAGCATCATTTGTGTGCAAAGTGGAAAGGACCAAGTGGCCCGTCAGCGCGGCTTCCATAGCAATTGTCGCCGTTTCACCGTCGCGCATTTCACCAACCATGATGATGTCGGGGTCTTGACGGAGCATCGCTCGCAGACCCGCGGCGAACGTCATACCAGCGCGAACGTTAACGCCGCACTGATTGATGCCGCTGAGTTCGTACTCCACCGGATCTTCAATCGTGATAATGTTGTTATCGCCAGTGTTTAACTCGTTGAGGATCGAATAGAGAGTGGTTGACTTACCAGAACCCGTAGGGCCTGTCACCAGGATAATTCCATAAGTCTTTGAACACATGTCCTCAAGCATCATAAGGTTGTGCTCAAGGAAGCCCAGCTTCGAGAGTCCAACGTTGATACCACCCTTATCCAGAACTCGCATAACGATCTTTTCGCCGAAGATCATCGGCAGGGTGCTGACCCGGAAGTCGTAGTCCCGGCCACTAATTGTCATGGAGATGCGGTTGTCCTGTGGAGCTCGCTTCTCGGCGATGTCCATATTTGAAATAATCTTAAAGCGGCTACAAAGCGGGGCGGCAAGCTTTTTGGGGAAGTGCATCCCTTCCACCATGACGCCGTCGATTCGGTATCGAACTCGCATACCGTCTTTCAGAGGCTCAATATGGATGTCTGAGGCTTTGTCGATGATAGCCTGGTTGATAATTAGGTTTGCAAGTCGAATGATCGGAGCATCATCGGCATCTGCCTCATCTTCGACTTCCTCGATTTTCTTCTGAATGTCGACGACTTGATCGTCGTCAAAGTCCTTTAGAACTCCCGCCAGCGCCTCACTTTCATTGCGGTAGAACTGCACCAAGCCGTTGATCAGATCAGCTTCGACTGCTATCAGGGGTTCAACATCGAGGCCAGTGGTGAGCCTAATTTCGTCGATCGCGAAGATATCGAGTGGGTTGACCATGGCGACCAGGAGGCGATTGCCTTGGCGCTCCATGGGTAATGCCTTAAACTTCCTGGCATTGTGACCATTCAGCATCTGCAGTGCTTCGGGTCGAGGAATGATTTCGGTAACGTCGGCAAAGGGTACGCCCCATACCTTTCCTTGGCACTTCACTCGGTCTCGCTCGGTGACATACCCGAGCTGAACAAGGATCTTTGCGAGCGACTCTTTACCGTCCAGCTCGCGTTGTTTTGACATGGCGTCATTGAGCTGCTCAAGTGTAATCAGCCCTTCCTTCAGAAAATGTTCGCCCGTCAATACCATGTCTCTGCCAGTAGGAACGCGAGGTTCCCTCCTTATCATCGGTTGACTGCTCGGTCAAATTTATGGCTTGTTGGTATACTGTTTGGAGTTGCCTGCTTAAGATAGATTTCTCGAAGAACGATACGCATCATTTCTCAAGATTCCGGACAAGCATTCAACCCGAAGGGCAACCTTCACTGAGAAAGAAATGAGCACAAAGAGACTCTATATTGGCAATCTGTCCTATTCGGCGACAGAAGATGAGCTGCTAGACGCAGCGGCTGAGTTCCAGCCAAGCAACCCACGAATCGTTGAGAACCGAGGTTTCGGCTTCCTTGACGTTCCAGAAGACCAACTTGACGCAGCAATCGCTAAGCTTGATGGCTTCACCCTCGGCGGACGAACCCTTCGTGTGAACGAAGCTCGTCCAAAGGAAGATCGTCCTCGTGAGGGCGGTGGTGGCGGCTACGGCGGCGGCGGTGGTCGCTCCGGTGGCGGCGGTGGCTACGGCGGCGGTCGCAGTA
>VYLG01000011.1_pt1 | contig 119666 bp, 109 predicted proteins | sample 5114351 | NCBI WGS metagenome assembly VYLG01 (sample SAMN12291798, study PRJNA351875) | freshwater metagenome | isolation source: freshwater lake | place: USA: Michigan, Kent Lake | collected 2013-08-15
GTGAAGGGTTTTCCACGGTTTTGGGAAGTTGTACCAGAGCGTTGGGGACCGCCGTATAATTGTGTCGATGCAGGATAGCTTCGGACAATATCTCAAGATTCCGCGCCCGTTGGTGATCCACGGGGAGTGGTCCGGGGAGACTCCTGAGGAGCACCAAAACTTCGTTCGCGAAGTTTTGGTGAGCCGGAAGGGGCAGGTCACGATGTTTCCGGCCTTTTCGGAAATTCCCTCGGACGGAGCGACTTTGCATCTATCGGAACTGGGAACAGTGAGCGGAGAGATTTCGCGGGGCGCGAGTGAGGTGTTGACGGCGGCGGCGAGGACGCTTCATCCGACTCACTCTTGGATGGTGACCGGGCGAAGCGCACCGATGCACATCCCAGGAAATTTCTATACGCCGACACCTTCGGGAATGGGTTCTCCTCTGCAGGAGGTCATTAACTTTTCTGGTCTCGAACTGCTCGTTGGGGTTCCTCTGGATCGTCTCACCGTCATTGAAGCAGCAGAGGAGATGGCAAAGGTTCCGTATGGAATGAGCCTGACACCCTTGAATGTCACGTTAGTCGAACAATCTGGGAAGACGAGGGAGTATGCCTTCACCATTCGCGATGCGGTACCGGTCGAACGGGATATCGAGAAGTTGGAAGCGCTTTTGATTGAGGAAGACGCCCTGGTCGTGGAGCCCTGGGGGGTTGTCGTTCATACCCGTGTTGCGTTTGACCGTATCTGTGCAAAGCTCCGAACTGAGCCCAATTGGCTACTCGGCTGATTGATGGTACGTTCACCGATTTCCTACAATCGCTCATTGAGCTAGCGTAAAGTCCGCATTTTCCTGAGTAGAATCCTCGAGAGAGTTATGAGGTTTCATCACATTATTTTTGCTGGAGTAGCGGCAAGCATGCTGTCTCCGATTTCGCAGGCGGTCGTTTGGAGTAACGAGCTTACCGATGCGAACATGATTGCTTTTGGCCAGGATGTGCGGTTCGCAGGAACTGGACGATTGAGCATTGGTGGCAGCTTTGGGACCGGGAGTTTTCTTGGAATTTCGCGAACTGGTGAGGCTTGGGGGATCTCGGCGAAGCACGTTGTCGACACCGGAGATACAGGTAGCTTTTTCTTGCCTGGTTTGGGCACGTACAGCATTTCGAACGCGACGGGGTTTGCGGGTAAGGATGTCTCGGTGTTCAAGATTAACGGCTGGAACCAGAATCTACCCTCCAGGCGGCTGTATACATCGGGTGTTTACACCGTTGGGACGCGTTTCTACTCAGCCGGGTTCGGCGGCAACCGCCCTGAGAGCGGAAATACCTACGACTTCGACAATAACCGAAGAGGATTCCAGACGATACTCGATCAGTACTTACCAGTGAACAACCTGTGGCCTGAGGCTCAGCCGTTCTTGATCGATCGTTTCGACGCTCCCGGTGACCCAAATCACCAGCCCTTCGAAGGATTCGGGGCTCCCGGAGACAGCGGCAGCTTTCTATTGGACGATCAGAACCAAATTTGGGGCGTTTTGAGTGGTGGTGACTTTGAAAAGTATGGAGCCGAGAACTGGTACGCCAGTATTACGCCTACACTAGCAAACCAGATCTACACCGTGACGAACATTGATCCTGTTCCAGAACCTGCGACGGTCATCGCTCTGATGGCGGGAGTCGGGGCACTTGCTCGGCGACGGCGCCAGCGCAACGTTTAGATTGGCGCGGTTGATCGTTTACTAGCCCGAGTCTCTTCGCAGAGATTCGGGCTAGCATTTTGGTAATGTGGTGTTTTGGTGGACCAGACGGGACTTGAACCCGCATGGCTTGGCCGATGACTCTTCGGAAAACTCGCTTCCCTACAGGATTTCACCGGACGGAACTTCCCCACCCTCGGCCCATACGGTGCCTTTCGGTGCTTCTGAAACCGCCTCTGCCCGTTGGGATGGGGCACTCTTGTTTCGGGGAACGCCGCAACGCAGCTTTTGACCCTCCTCCTCCAGCGCCAAGCTCTTTCGAACGCGCTCCACAGTTTTGCGTCGCCTATCCGTTTCGGCCACTGGCCCACTCAGGCTTTGTAGGACGACGCGGCTAGGGATTTGTTCGCCAGTTAAAACTCTGAAATTGTCTTCACAATTGACCCAACTTGATATACCGAAAAAGCAGTAAGATGCAGGAAGGCACTTCGCTCAGGTTCACCGATGAAAAAGCGCTACTTCCTTCTTGCCGTCCCGTTCGCGTTGGCTTGTATGCCGCCTGCCCGAAGTAATCCTTCCTCAGCCACTATGGTCAGCTCTGAAACGATCCCACAAACCTCCTCTGAAGTCGCACCTCTGAAAGACGCATTCGAGGGCAAGTTCCGCATCGGAACTGCGGTCAGTACGGCGGTGCTTAGGGGGCAAGATGCTGCAGGGGAAGCGGTTCTTTCGCGCCATTTCAATGCCCTTACCGCGGAGAACTCAATGAAGCCAGAAGGCGTTCAGCCTCGCGAAGGTGAGTTCACTTTTGCCGACGCAGATCGACTAGTTGAAATTGCAGATAAGGCCGGAGCGAGTGTTGTGGGTCACACTCTCGTCTGGCACTCGCAAACACCCAGATGGTTCTTCCAAAGCAAAGACGGCCAGCCGGTTACCCGCGAGCTCGCTCTGGAGCGCCTTCGAACACACATCAAAACCGTCGTCGGACGCTACAAAGGAAAGATCAAGGAGTGGGACGTGGTAAACGAAGCGATCAATGATGGTCCTGGCGTTCTCCGCCAAACCCCTTGGCTGCGCGCCATTGGCGAAGACTACATTGCTGAGGCATTCCGAGCAGCTCACGAAGCGGATCCTGACGCGATCTTGGTTTACAACGATTACAACATTGAGCTGGATTACAAACGACCGAAGGCGCTTGAGCTCCTTAAGAAGCTAGTTGACCAGAAGGTGCCGATTCATGCCGTTGGAATTCAGGCGCACTGGCGCATCGAGAATCCGCCGATGACCGAAACCGAGAAGGCGATTAAGGAGTTTTCGGCGTTGGGGCTGAAGGTGATGATCACTGAACTGGACATGGGCGTGTTGCCTTCCAAGTATCAGGGAGCAGATGTTTCACGTGTGGAGACAATGTCTCCGGAGCAAGTGGCGGTGATGAACCCGTACACCAAGGGACTTCCCGCCGAGGTTGCGGAGATTCATGCGAAGAAGCTACGCGAGGCGTTTGAATTGTTCAACCGCTATAGCAGCGTCATCGGTCGAGTTACTCTTTGGGGGGTTGACGATGGCCACTCTTGGCTGAATGGTTTCCCGATCCGGGGTCGAACTGATTATCCGCTTCTTTTTGATCGCGAGCTCAAGCCGAAGCCAGCGTTCTTCGAAATTCAGAAAGCCGTTAATGCGGCTGGTCGCTGAGTCTTGGCCGTATTGCAGCCTCGGGATGTGTATCCTGAGGCATTTTGATTTTTCGCACGTTGATGCTTACGATTTTGGGTAGGCGGCTCGAACGGCCTTTGTCCGCTGGATGAGGACGAGAATTTCTTTGCCGTGTTGGGTGAGGGCACTGGCTTGGGTGAAGCCTTCGCCGAGGACCTTGGCAATGGCTTTGTCGCCGTCGATTGTGATCTCCGTAAGTCGGCCCGAGCCTTCGATTTGGAGCATTGTCTTGGCTCCTGAGGTGCGGAGGCCGTCGGGGCGGGTGAACTTGACGGAGGTTTCGAGGTCGACAATTGGCCCTGCGGTTCCGTCGCGTTGCACTCGGACCCGGGAGAACTTTCCATTGAAGTAATTGTTGAAGTACAGGGCTCCGTCGGCGAGGAAAGTGAGTCCGTCAATGCCGCGAAGTTGGGGGTCGTTGACCCATACATCGAGCGCGGTTGCCTTTGGCTTCAGCCGAAGGATTCGCGAGTCACTCATATCGCTCACATAAACGGTTCCGTCCTTTGCAACGGCGATATCGTTGAACAAGCCGCCTCCAGGGGTTGGGTATGTTCCCTTCGCGGCTCCAGTTTTGAGATCGAAGGACCGGAGAGCGGTCTGTCCGACCGCGGGTGAGTTCCTGCCGGAGGTCACGTTGGAGCACACCCAGAGGGTTTTTCGCTTCTCGTCAGCGAGGACGCCGAGCACGTTTGTGAGTCCCACTTCGGTTGCCGAGATCCAGGGCTCAGCTTGGGTTTGCTTAGGCAAGGCGCGGTAAATCGTCCCTTTGGCGGTGCTGCCGAAATAGACGGTTCCGTCCTTGGTTGAGGTGATGCTCTCTGGCGAAGCTCCTGGTTCGCTGATTCCTACTTCGGCCAGTGGTTCGATTTGGGTTAAGGCTTCGGAGTTTGGAAGGTGTGACGAGAGGACGATGGAAGCTATTGTCAGGGCGATCATGGTGTTGCTCGGTTGAGTTGTGCGATGCAGGGAGAATACTCACATTGAAAGTTGGAAAATTTGACACCTCAACAGCGTGACCTCAGTTGTCAAAGACTAGACATCTGCTGAACCAGTACTCGCAACGCTTTCGGCGTTGAAAACTTCCAACTTTGCATATCTACAGCATGATCAAGGTCGCTCGAGATGAGCACTTGGATAGATTCGTTCAGGTACACGCCCGCCTCATGTGTCGGATAGTGTAAGAACAAGACATTCAGGGCTTTGCTACAGAGTTCCCATTCCTGCAGGCAAGCAAGACTCCAGCACACTTGATAAACGCAATTGGGGTGAATCCTATCCCAGGTCACATGGTCGGAGAGGCTAAAGAGGACAGCGGCATTCCAATGCTTGCTTTCGCGCTGAGCCTCTTCAGCTTCTCGATAAAGTCTGAGAGCCAATTCCTGATGATCACAGGACACCTCAGGTCGAATAAATCCTTCGATCTAAGCCCTCCGAGGAGACTTTGGCACTCCAATCCAGAGTTGGATCACCTTCCACAGGAACATTTTATCTAGGCTTCCAAGCCCGGATAACGTCGCGAACATACGTTCCCGACGCCGTAAGCTGACTGACTGGCCAGTTTCCATTCCCGCTAGCTCCAGGTTTCAGAGCTGCTGCCCCTTCAACCTTATCGGCGACGGACCAGTTGCACATCGTTAGAGAGTTCTTCTTGGCGAAGGCGAGCCATTCTTTTGTGGAGGCGTCGTCAACGGCTCCATCGCCGTCGTAGTTGACGGTTCCCCATTCGGTAATCATCAGAGGAACTCCGGCGTTGAGGGCTTTTTGGGCTTTGTCGCGAAGGTACTGCTTGTGGCCTCGCGCATAGAAGTGGAGGGTGTAGGCGACGTTTCGGTCCTTGATTGGGTTGGGGATCACGTCCTCGACGTCCTGCGACCAGTTGGGCGTTCCGACGATGATGAGGTTGTCGGGGTCGTTTTTGCGGATGGCGGCGATGACGGTTTCGGCGTAAGGCTTGATCGTGTCTTTCCAGCTCACCTTAAGCGGCTCGTTGTAGATCTCATAGATCACGTTCTTGTGCTTGCCGTACTTCTTGGAGATTTTGCTGAAGAACTCGACGGACTGAACGGTATGGGCTTCGGCCTTGTGGTCGTGCCAGTCGACAATGACGTAGATTCCTTCTTTGACCGCGGCCTCGATGACGGTTTCGGCCTTTTTGAGCTCGACAGCGGGCTGTTTGAGGTAGCCACCTTCGTCGGCGGCGATGGCGGCGCGGACGATGCTGCACTTCCAGTCATCTTTCAGCCACTTTACGGTTCCGGCGGTGTAGAACTGGCCCATCCACTGACTCCAGAAAAGGCTCATGCCTTGGAGAGCGACCGGCTTGCCGTCTTTGGCGACGATACGGTTTCCTTTGGCTTGAAGCAGACCGTAGGTGTCGACCGGTCGGGCGTCTTTGAACATCATTGTTGCGATCAGGGCTGTGAGCATGGCGTTACCGTTAAATCATATCACCATTTCCCGCTCTTAGAGCGGGATGGTGATGACTCCGCAACCGAGGCGCGGAACGGTTGTGCCTTTAAGTTCGAAGATATCGACCTTTCGGGCGCGACCGGGGGCATTCTTATCAGTCTCGGCTTCGCCGGTGACGATGTACGCCTTGGCTTGGTCGAGCTTTGCGCCAGGGTAGTTGAGGTCGAACCTGACGGCCTGGCTGGTTGGGTTAACGACGCCTACGGTGAGGGTCTTTCGGTCCGCCGAGAGGGCGGCTTCGATATCAAGTTCGCCAAAGTTGCCTTTGATTTGAACTGGAATGGAGCCGTAGCGCTGTCGGTAGACCTGGAGGACGAGGCCGGTGCTTTCCATTTCGGCGGCGGTGCGGTTTGTTTTGATGGCACCGATGACGTTGACGGTTTGAGCGTAGGTCGCGATGTGGATGATGTCGGACTGGCGGAAGAACTCGTGAAGTCCCGCCGCGATACCGAGGGCGTCCGCGAGGTCGTATTCGCAGCCGAGTTCACCGTAGGTGTAGTCGCGGTGCCAGTAGTTCCATTCATCCATCGCGATGGGGATGGTTTTTCCATTCAGATGCTTCATACCCTTCTGCATCTTGCGGTGGCCGTCGGCCTTCTTGCGAATATTGGTTGCCATCTGCTTGACGGCTTCGTTGATGGGGAATCGCTTGTTCTTGTTCCAAGGCAGGCGACCATCGTAGAAGTGCTCGGAGATGAGGTCCATGTATTCAGAGGAGCGCTCGAGCATGCCTTTGGACCAGCTTCGGTTGGCAACTTTGCCGTCGAGTCCGGTGACTTCGGGGTCGCCGAGGTCGCCGCTGCCTATGAGGGTCAGCGATGGGTCGGCTTTGAGCATGGCCTCTGACACCCAATTGTGCTTGCGGGTGTAGTGGTCCAACTTCATGTAGCCGAGCTGGAAGTCGCCCCACATCTCGTTTCCAACGCACCAGATTTTGATGTCGTAAGGTTTGCGGTATCCGTTTTTCACTCGCCAGGAGCCACCGATGGTTTTGGCTGAGCCGTTGCAGTATTCGACCCATTGTGCGGCTGTATAGGCGTCGCCGAAGCCGGTGTTGACAGCGATGAGGGGATCGGTGCCGATCTCCTTGCAGAACTGGATGAACTCGTCTGTGCCGAAGTCGTTGTGCTCGACTCCGCCCCAGGCGGGGTTTCCTCGCGGTGGACGGCGATCTCGATCACCGATTCCGTCGCGCCAGTCGTAGCCACTTACGAAGTTTCCGCCAGGCCAGCGGTAGATGGTTCCCCCGAGTTTCTTGAGTTGCACCAGAGTGTCGCGGCGCATGCCTTTGACGTTGTCCGCAGGCATGATCGAGAGGGTTCCGAGGGCGATGGAGCCGCCTTGGACGGCAACGGAGATGGACATTTCATCGCTGGTTTTGTCGGCTCTGAACTTGTAGGGGAACTTTGCGTAGTCACCGGGTTTCGGGCTCAAAACTGCCGTTTCGGAGCCAAAGGAAACGGAGACTTTGGGGGTGCCAGAGAGGGGCTTAAGCCAGATGTAGCCAATGTATTCTTTGCCGGCGAGGGTGCCGAGGCGATGCTGGCTGATCTTGGTTCCATCCGCAAGCACAGGAGTATGGCGGCCGACGAAGACGTCCTGCTTTGACATTTCAACTTTGCCGCTATTGATCTCCCAGGGCGAAGCGCCGATGCCGGGAAAGTCGGTGTCTTTCATCGAGACGTATGGCGCGTAAGTGGTCTTGATGGGATGGAAGAACTTCCGATCCTCGACCATCTCGGCCCAGATTCCGCCGTAGATGCACCGGCCGAGGTGTTCGATAAACTGGCCGTAGATGTAGGGGTTGATTGCGTCCCGGGTTTTTGTTGGGTCTACGGAAACGCTGATCGGAGTGGCATCTTGCATAGCAAGTGATAAGAATGCCACGGCGGCTATAACCATGCATGCATTTTACACACAGATTAGTCAGAAATCGAAAAGGAAGATGGTGGTGAGTGATGGATTCGAACCAACGTAAGCTCTCGCTGACAGATTTACAGTCTGTTCCCATTGTCCACTCGGGCAACTCACCACACGGACAAGAGAAGATTATACCATAGCTCTGCGCGTACACTATCTGCTATGTCTTGCCAGCGTGTGCTGATCGATTACGACCCGTTTCCGATAGATCGAAAGCCTGCGCCTTGGGACCGTGGACAGCTAGATGCTTCGTTTGTGGCAATGCCGGGACATCATATCGAGCCATTCTTTGTCTCCTACCGATTGGATGTTTCATTGAAGGAGGCGGTTTCAACCAAGATTCACGTCACTGCGGATGAGCGGTACCAGTTGTTTGTGGATGGCGATTTGGTCGGACGTGGTTCGGAACGCGGCGATCCGGATAATTGGTTTTACGAGTCCTATCAGCTTGATTTGGCGGCGGGCGAGCACCGGATCGAAGCATTCGTTTGGTCTCTGGGAAACAAGCATGCTCCGTTCGCGCAGTTCATGTTCCGACACGGCTTTTTGCTGATCGCCGAGGATAAGGCACTCGCGCCGCTGTTGACGACGGGCAAGGCTCCCTGGGTGGCGCGCGAAGTACGCGGGATCGAAATGATCCCGCGTACCGCGACGTTCGCAACGGGAGACCGATTTCGAATTGTAGGCGAGGATGCGGAGCGGCCGTGGGTCGCGGCGGTGAAGTCCGAAAAGCCGACCATTGAAGGCGCGGGAGATACCTTTCCGGTCCGGCTTCTGCGGCCATCGATGCTCCCGAACCCGTGGCTGAGAGATTGGCAGCACTTTGTTGTACGTCACGTCGACGCTCCTAAGGGCGCCAAAACGAACGAACTCCGCGTCCATCTTGCGGCTGATTTGCCTGTCGAGCACGATGGTTGGACGTCTCTGCTCAACGGATTTTCGCTCACCATTCCAGCCAACACTCGTCGGCGAGTGATTGTGGATTGCGAGACCTATCTGTGCTCCTATTGGAACCTAAAAACTTCTGGCGGTAAGGGATCAACCCTTCGGCTTACCTGGGCAGAGTCTCTGTATCACGAACTTGCCTCAAATGAGAAAGGAAACCGAAACGAGATCGAGAACAAGCTGTTCGGCATGGTCTGGTCAAAGGCCCTGGGTCAAGGGGACGAGGTTCGCCCAGCAGGTGGCGATGAGGAGTACCGCGCACTTTGGTGGTTGGCGGGGCGGTACCTGGAGATCTACGTTGAGACAGCTGATGAGCCGCTCGTCCTCCGCAACTTGCGATTTGAGGAAACTCGTTACCCGCTAGAGCCTTCGACGCATCCGTTTCGGTGTTCTGATGCTCGGCTCGACAGGATTTCCGACATTTGTTTGAGAACGTTGCAGATGGACTGCCACGATACCTTTACGGATTCGCCTTATTACGAGCAACTTCAATATGTCGGTGACACCCGAATCGAGGCACTGATGACTTCGCTACTTGGCGATGATGATCGGGCACATCGGAAGGCGATTCTTATGTTCGACGCATCCCGATCTCGACGGGGAATCACCCAAAGCCGATATCCGTGTCGGAACCGGCAGTACATCCCGCCGTTCTCGCTATGGTGGATTCTCATGGTAGCGGACCACCATGAGTGGCGGGGCAATCGTGACCTAGTGCGGGCGCATTTGCCGGGAATACGGGCGGTTCTCAATTCGTATCAGATGCTGATCGACCCTGAGACGAACCTTCCGAAGGCGCAAGAAGACTGGAACTTCCTTGACTGGGTTCCGGCTTGGGACGCGGGGATTCCGCCAGGCGGGAACGAAAAGATCAATCTCGGGTTTGCCTTGCAGTTGTTACTTGCGCTTGAGGCGACTTCGGAGTTGGAGAGCCTGTATGGGTACGCGCAGAGTCAGCGGCCGATTCTTATGTGGGTTCAAGAACTTCGAAAGGCGATCAAAGCTCAAGTTTCTTCCACCGGCTTTATTCCTGATGAGCCGGGCGGGGCGACTTTCTGCGAACACACTCACGCGTTGGCGATTCTGTCTAATGACCAAGAGCTCCAGCGAATCGGAGCTCGTTGGTATGATTCGAAGCCGAAGGGGCCCGAGGCGACGTTCTACTTCCAGCACTACCGCTTCGAGGCGTTAGCGAAACTGGGTCGGCATCAGCAGATGCTGGATTCGATTCGCAAGGATTGGGGTGCAATGGTCGATAATGGGCTGGTCTGCACGATGGAACAGTTGGAGCCTTCGCGATCAGATTGCCATGCTTGGGCGGCTCACCCTCTGATGCACTTCCAGACGAAGATTCTCGGCTTCCACCCGCTGGAACCAGGGCGGATTGAGTTCCGTCCGCATCTTTGCGATTTGGAGTGGGCAGAGGGATACATCGCAACCGGCAAAGGGCTACTCCATGCGCACGTCCGACAGAAGGGCTCGTCCTGGGAGGCAACTTTGGTCGTTCCGGAAGGGATCACGGTCTCAATCCCGGACGTCAAGGGAATGATTGCGGGTCCGAGAACGGTGACAATTGATCCTTCAGCCTAACCGTCTTGGTGTAGGCAATTCGCTTCAAGGTCACTACTCCTTGCGGGAAGTCAGCGCCGACCATGATCTAAGGTTAAGTCAGGCGGCGCGACGCTTGAAGTACCGGATCAAGCCGCCAACTATGGCGGCGATCGTCGCCACTATCCCGCCAACCCAAAGGTAGAGCTGATTCAGGTGCGATCGCATCTCTTGCTCGCGGGGAACGCCTTCTTTGTAGCGGCGTTTGTCGATTTCGGGGACGTCTTTTAGAGCGGACCAGAAGCCTGGAGTGATGTCAGGGTGACGCTCTGCGGCAAGTTGACTCAGCACGTACCGCTTTCGACCATCTTGGAACGCTACTGCATTTTGTCGAAGCTCAGCTATTACTACCGCGTCCATCTCAAACTCGCCGGGGTTGTGGCCCGGAAAGTAGATGTTCATCGCCTGAAGAGCATAGTCTTTGGGAGTATAGTTTCCGCTGAGTTCTCCTGACCGGACCCTTAGGAGGAGTGCCATCGGAATATCGGCTGGGACTAGTTTCTCCATAGCTGTGAGCATGATCGGCGAATTCCAGGCGTTGCCGAGGACCATCATTCCGGCGATGCCCTTGCGGAGGGCTTTGTGGTCGACTTTGTCGCGGTCGGCGATGGCGATCAGATTTTCGGTGAAGTTGCGCTTCCAGTCGCCCTCTTTGGCGCCTTTGAGGATGGCGCGCATGCAGTAGAGCTGGGCGAACTCGCGGCCGAAGTGGGCGTCGGGGTTGATTTCGATGGCTTTGGCGATGTGTTTTTCGGCTTCGATGGCGTCGGTCAAATCGTAGTTTCCGCCAACGGCGATCCAGCGGTGGATGAGGAAGGTGCCTTCGTTTGCTTCCACAGTGTAGCGGTGATTGACAGGCGGAGCGTTGGGGGCAAGTTCGTCTTTTACTGCGGTGAGGGGGTTTACGCCGGGTTTATCGAGCAAGGCGCGTTCTTTGCGGATGGTGGCGATCGCTTCGTCGTGTTTGCCGATTCGGTCGTACGCTACTGCGAGATTGTCGTAGGCAGTGAGGTCGTTGGGATTCTTTTTGAGGTTGGCGGTTTGGATCTCGATGCGGCGCTTGTAGTATTCCGGCGGGTAGATGGTGAAGCGTCCGGCGATGGCGTAGGTGATGTCGAGGTTATCGCGCAACTCGGTAAGGTTGGTATCGCTGTCGTTGTAGCAGGGGGCGGCTACTGCCGCCAGGACGACGGCGACGAGCAAGGCGCGCGCTTTCATTTTTGTTAGGACGTACTTTTGGGGAGGAAAGGTTTCTGGTTTTGCTCGCACCTGGTGGCACGGAACCCGAGGTGGCTTCGTCCACGAAGCTACTGCGGAATGGACGGAGACGTCTCGGGTGGGGTCTGGCTTTGGGAATAGCGCGCGCTACTTGATTGAGAATGGGAGTTGCTTGGCGGTCTTTAGGAGTTTGAACTCGCGACCAATATCGCCTAGTTCGCCGATTTGGGATTTAGTGAGGGGTTTGCCTTCGAAGGTGGTGTATGCAAGCTTCTGGGAGAGGAGCTTGCCAGTTTTGCTGAAGAGGCGGGTTTCGGTTTTGCGGAATTCGAAGGGGTTAAACGAACTGAACTGGACGGTTGCGGTGGCAAACTGGTTGTTGGTTCGGATGGCGTATTCCTCGGTCGCGAACCAATCTCCGCTGGGCGATGCATAGGTAATGTTCACGTACGTTCCTAGGCCAGATTTTTTCCAGACGCTACTCACTGCTTCCACGTCTTCGCGCCACATACCTTCAGCGTCGAGTTGATCGTCGGCTTTGGTTGATACCTTCCAGGCGCGCTTTGGCTTGTTGATCAACAGATACTTTTTGTGCGTCTTGGAGCCTTCGTCTTCAGCGTATGCGGAGAGGTCTTTTCCTAGTTTTGCGGCGGCTTTCGATTCCGTGGATTGGAGGTTCGCGAGGAGGATTGTGGCGGCGACGATCATGCAGGAGAGTATAACGGCGACTGCCCAGCAGAGGTTGCTGGGACAGTCCTTACTTTCCAAGTTCCTTACAGCGGCGTTTTTGCCAGAGGCTTTCGGACCACATGGTCGGGGAACTGGTCTAGCCGAGCTTTGCCCCACCGGAGGTGTTTGGCGTGGGTGTCGGCGTAGATGTAGTTCGCGCCGCCGTTGTGCCGGTTTTGGAGAAGCCAGCCTTCGTTGGGTCGGCTGCCGCTACCCCATTGGACCATTGCGCCCTCGCCTGACCATGTGTCGTAGTCGTCTTGGGACGTATAGTGGAAGTCGCTTTCGGGGTCAGCAAAGCCCGCTGAGTTTCGCTCGCTGAACATGATGATGTTCGGGTTTTCGAGACTGGCGAGGACGGATTCGGAGGCAAAGCCGCCTAGGGAGCCATCCATGGCGTAGGTGCAGGATTTGTGGGTGAAGATGGAGTTGAGCAGGTAGCTCCACATCGTGAGGCGGCCTTGTTCAGCGCGGCATTGCTCGCCGGTTGGGGCAACGGCGCATTCGGTCCCGATCTCTTCAATTCCCCCGTTGTACTCCTCAATTGTTTGGGAGAGGGTTGTTGATTTAGGCGTCGAATCGTGCGGACAGAAGAGGATCTGACGGTTCTTAAGATATGGCTGAAAGAAGACGGCCCAGGGCTTTTCCGCTTGGCTATTGCCGTACCCGCCACCCTCACAGCCGCTGATGTCGGCGGGAAGATTATCAGTAAGTGAGCCGTCGTCGAGAACCCACTGCTCGTGGTGATGATAGAGCGCACCGTCGTTGTCGGCCATGTAGAGCTGGGCACCGACTCCAAGCTGCTTCTGGTTGGATAGGCAGACGGTTTTTTGGGCGGCGGATTTTGCTTGGGCGAAGACTGGGAAGAGGATCGCGGCGAGGATTGCGATGATGGCGATGACCACGAGGAGTTCGATGAGTGTGAAGGCACGTTTGGACATGCACTCATCGTGTTTTGGGTTGCTATTTGTTTGATGAAGCGTAGCTGAATGTTTCCTGAACTCAAGCGTGTCCGTAGCCTCGCGGGGCGGACGGGAACGTCCGCGCTCAGTTTTGAAGTTGGCCTGTAAGCCGGATTCTGTATTTGTGTGACGATTTATCTACGCGGCCAACCCGGAGGGTCGTCGGGCCGAGTCAGCCCCTCCCTATTTGGCCTTGCTTCTGGTGGGGTTTGCCCTCTTTGACTATTGCTAACCAAAGACGTGAGCTCTTACCTCACAATTTCACCCTTACCCCGATTGCTCGTGGCGGTTTGTTTCTGTTGCACTTTCCGTCGGGTCGCCCCGCCCCCCGTTGCCGAGGGCACCATGCCCTATGAAGTCCGGACTTTCCTCCCGCTCGCGCGAGCCGTCACCCGGCCAACTTCGGATTACAGGGTACCTGGATGGGGTTGGTGTGAATCTTCGGGGGTGGTTGGGGCGTATCATTTGGCGGATGTCGGACGAGCCGAGGATTTTGGTTTATGAGGGGCGGCGATTTTTGCGTCCCGAGACTGAGCCGAAGATGGAAGGAGCCAAGGAGGCGGGGTTTGAGAATTTTCCTCGGTTAGCAATTGCATCCGTTGGGACGACGGTGTTCATGATCGGGAGCGGGGTTTGGTTTGCGAACAAACTCCGGTCAGGGGAAATTCCTTGGGATGGGCCGATGAAGTGGTTTGTGCTGATGATCACACTTGGCCCTCTGTTCTTCTTTTGCGGGTTGGTTCTGATTCAAGGTCGGAAAAGGCCGCCACAGAAGCCTGTATTGCCTCCCAATCCGGTATTGCTACTGTCGTCCCTCGCTCCTAATCAAGGCAAGACGAAGATTTTTGGCTCACTCGAGTTAAAGAACGGCTTGATTCGTGTCGTAGGAGAGACGCAGACGGTCGAGATAAATCGGCTGGAAGTTCAGAATGTTAAGATTGTTGAAGGGCGGGTTCGGCTAGTGATTCCAAAGTTTCACAAGCTACCGGTCATACACATCTCGCTCTGCCCTGTTAACGAGGAGTTGGGCAATCTGGCGGTGAAACGAGAAGGGCTCAAGGAGCTTGTCTCGCGCATTGCGAAGATGCCGACTTCGACTCTTCCGAGTACGTACCCGAGGATCGAGTTTCGGGAGTTTCAGAGACCGCCAGGGACTCTGGCAAAGTGTGTTGTTGCAGGAGTTATATCCGGACTTGGGCTGATGAGTTTGGCAATTGCTATTGGCAGACCCGAAACAGCCGACCCGACTTCGACGGCGATGGGATTCGTCCTGATGCCCGTATGCTTAGCTACTCTTTTCGGAACTGTCGCATTTGGAGATGTTTGGGTCGCCAAGTCCAACAACAAATGGCTACGAAAGAAGGGGATTATTCAGGACTAGTCGGAGTTGTCGAGTTTAGAGCTAGCGGTCCAATCGATGGAGCAAAGAGTAGCCAAGCCAAATTTCCAGTCCGCTAGCCAACACGAACGCGAGAATCCACTTCGCGGCAAGGTTATACATTTCCCTGTACTTTTTTCTCTCAGCATACAAGAGCAGGCAGATCACGCTCAGACCCGCTGCACAGACAGGAATTAAGGAGCTGGGAAAGAAAACCCACGTTGGAATTGATCTAATGCTGAAAGTGGCTAATCCGGCGAGCGCGAACACAACATTCCCGAAAAATCCTGACACTCCGGCGATTCGCACTGCTCGGATGCCTTTGTCTTCAACCACACCTAAAATCTTCCTATCTCGCGAATTGCCAGGCGATGCGTTGCATTTCTTTGACGGCCGCCGCATCAGGGCGTTGGTTTATGGGTCCGTTGCCGTAGAGTTGTTTGCCCCAGTATTCGCTGCCCCATCGGCCTTTGACGTCGATGGTCAGACCCTCCGGTGAGCGGCCGAAGAGGACGGCGTATTGGAGGCAGGCGATGAAGTACATTCCGGCAGGCTTGATGTGGATGTCGTCGCCGAAGAAGTCTTGGGCGGTTTTGAAGCCGGGAACACGGCCGGCTTCGGCGGCATCGACTAGCGCGCCCAGGGCTTGGGCTTCTCGGATGATTGTGATCTTCTTGCCGGTGGCTTTTTCTGCGGCGGATTTGATTCTTAGCCACATGGGGGCGTCGGCGTCGATGCGTTTGCGCCAAGGGAGGGTTCGAGTGGGGCTGTGGGTGTCCCATTCGGCTTTGCCGGTGCCGCTCTTGAGGCTGTGCCAGGGTTCGACGTAGTAGATGTTGGCGTTCGGGTTCGTGCGACCGATGTAGTCGGCGAACTTGGTGAGGAATTCGATGGAGTTCTTCTCTTGCCAGTCGCCGCCTCTTGGGACGGAGTCGATAAGGACGACGGCGTTGTAGCCGCCTTTGCCGAGGCTCTTGGGGTAGCTGATGCGAAATTGGTTATCGTCCCATTTGTCGGCGGGTTTGGTGGCTTCGTTCCACTGGAGTTCAAGCGGAGCCCCGAGGCGGAACTGCTCTTGGAATTCGAACTTGAGGCCGGGAGTGTTTTTTGCGAGCGAAGCGACCATATCGGGGATCTCGCTGCTGAGGGAGTGCCCGATCGAGTAGAGCTTGATGCTATTCGACTTTGGAGTTTGGGGAGCCGAGTTGCAGCCGACGATGGCAAGGCCGAGGAGGGCGCGAATCATTTTTGTGGTTTACCTCCAAAGGCGACTTCACACGGCGTCGATAGGGTGAAAGGCTTACCATCGATGTTGTAGCGGGCTTCGAGGAAGACGGCGCTGTACTTGCCGGGTTTGAGTTCGGTTTTGAGAATGTCGGTTTTGGCCTTCTTTTCCTCGACGAAGCGTTGCTCGCGGAAGTCTTTGGTGTCGCTTTCGGCTTTCCAGATCGAGACGGCTTCCATTTGGCCCTCACTGGGGTCGAGGTTGAAGGAGACGTCTTCTTCGGTAACGGTTGTTTTGCTTTGCAGGCGAGGGAATTTGAAGGCCCCGTTGAGCGAACGGGCGAAGGCTCCGATGGTGTTGGTCAGCCGGATTCGGTCGCTGAGGCCGTGCCCGTTGTTGGGGACTTGGAGGACGTTTTTAGGTTGCTTGAGGTCGTTCCAGTACAGCTTGGTGGCATCAGCGGCCCAGTATTGGTCATTCGAGCCGTTGACGATGAGGGTCGGAACCTTGATTCGGTCGCGGTAGGAGTACGGGTCAACCATCTCCATAAGCTTCTGACCGGCTTCGGTCTGAAGCTTTTCCTGAAGGCCTCTCCTGGTGTAGTCCTCAATCTGCTCACTGTATTTGCCCCAAGATTCGATTTGGTGCTTCATCTGAGCGTCGATCTTCAGGTTGTCGTATACCATTGGGGCGATTCCGGCGACCCGTTTATCCCCGCTGGCGGCAGTGAGCCAGGTGGTCCAGCCGCGCTTGCTGGCTCCGGTGACGACGAACTTCTTGATGTTCATCCCGTTCTGTTTGGTGAATCGCTGGATGACGTCCATAGACGAGACCGCGGCTTTGGTCATCGGGAAAAGGAGCGGCCAGGTGGCATCGCCGGTTTCCAGATACTTTGTAAAGGTGTGAGCGATAAGATCGTCTTCCCGCATCTCCCAGATGGGCTGATTAGGAATATTGAAGAGCATCATGATCGGCATTCCAGTGGCGTTGGATAGGAGGTTGATATCTACCATGTCGCCTTTGAAAGGGCCGTCGCCAGTGATGTAGAGGATTGCCGTCTCGGATTTCTCTGCGCCCTTGGGAACCTTCATAAGAATCCCATGCGACCAGAGCTGTTTTTGCCACATCTGGCTGCAGAATTCGATCTCATCGATGCCGTTGTTTCGGGTGAGCTTTGCGGAAGGGAGCCCGCGCTGGGGCAGTGCCAAATAGTCCAAGAGAGGACGTTGTTCGAGGTTTGACATCACAACAGTTGCCACTAGCGCAGAGAGCATCTCTTTATTGACGCACAACCTGTTACAGAAAATTGTCAAGAACGCAAAAAGATCGTTGACATTCTGGACCAGAAGTGCGACAATAAGCCACCTGTATTGCTATCCGGGGGGATAGTGCTTGGTGATAACATGGTGAATAGGTTCACGAAGATTAAAAGAACGATGGCTTTGGCGGGCGCCGCTGCCCTCTCCGCTGGTTCGTTCGCGTTTGCATTTGATGCCGAGATTCTGATTCAGCGCGCGCTCAACAGCCCGACGCTGACTGTGAAGTATGACGGTGCAAATGCCTCTTTGGTCGAACTTCGCATTAACGGCGAGTCGTTCGCGACCCGCGCCGTTGCGTCGAAGGAAACCAAAGGAACCGTTGAGTTCACCGTCACCGTCACCGATCTGAAGGACGGAGACAACGAGGTTGAGATTCGGCTTTACGATAAGACCGGCAAGGTTCTTTCGAGCCAGAAGCAGAATATCTCTACGGACCAAGGCAACAAGGGTCCTGTCTACATCACAGGTCCAAAGCAAGGCGAGACCGTCAAGGGCCCAGTCGAAATCAAGATCGGTTTCGGCAAAGAGCTGAAGAATGCATTTGTTTCTTTCTTCATCGACGGCGACCACAAAGATATTAAGAACACCCCCCCTTACAACTATGTGTGGGACACCCAGAAGGAGTCCAACGGGTGGCACACCGTAGAAGCTTGGGTGGTCGATGAACTGACCAATACCTACAAGTCGAAGCAGGTTCGCGTTTTTGTTAACAACCCAGGCGGTCGAACCAATCGAACCGGACTCGGCGGTGGGGAAGCTGTTGTGTCGAAAGGAACGTCGATCGCGACCATTGAGGACACCAATGTCAAAATCAAGGGTTCCGAGATGGCAGTCGCAGCCACAACTGCTCCAGTTGGGGTATCGACTCCAAAAGTATCTGCAGTCAAGGTAACTGAAGCGAAAACGCTTCCAGTGGTCAAAACTACGGTCACCGCAACTGCTCCAGCAGCTGGGACTTCAAAGCTCCAACCGACAACCACCAAGGTTTCTCCGAAGATTGACGATAAAGTCGCCATTCTGAAGTCGCCCGTCGTCGATGGCGGGATTCCGATGGGCAACCTCAACATGGTCCCAACCGGAGCTCGCGTTGCTCGCCCTTACGGCTTGCCGAACTTTGCCGCAGAAGCAGCAACGAAGGTTCTTTCAATCGATAAAGGCTTCCGAATGGAGGGAGTCAACACTTTCTCCGTCCTCTACAACGGTCGATTTGTCGAGTTTGATGTTCAGCCTCGAGTTGACGAAGGGATCCCAATGACCCCGTTCCGGCACTTGATCGAAAAGGCAGGCGGAATGGTCGAGTGGCTCAAGTCTGCTAAGGAAGTCAACGCTTCCGCCGATGGCACCAAGATCTGGTTCAAGGTCGGAGATGCAAACGCAAAGGTCAACGACCAATCGTTCAAGCTAGAAATGGCTCCATACATCGATCGAGGACGAACCATCGTTCCTCTAACATTTATGCGAGACGCTCTCAAGGTCAACATTGATTTCGATCCTTCGACCGGACATGTTTTGATCACCAAGCAAGAGTCCAAGTAAGGCTCAATCTGAGCAAATAAGAAAGGCGATCCGAGTTTCGGGTCGCCTTTCTTATTTTTGATGGTTCGCAAGTCTTAGTATATGGAATCAACTCTCCGATAACTCTCTTGTACCGAGCTTTGCTTGGTCACCGAGACTAGGAGAATTCCGTTGAATCTGGCATATAACACTGACAAAAGACGCTACATTCGGTACGAGCTGCTGGATTACGCAGTGATGACCATTGATGGTTCGTCTGACACGGTAAACGTTGTTATCACAGACATTGGTCTAGGTGGAATTCAGGTTCGGACTCGCTCCCAACTGGTCTCCGGTTCAAAGGTTTTTATTCAAGTAGCTTGCACCGAAGGCGATAACTTGGAACTCCGAGGGGAGATCCGACACACCGTCGAAATTCCGAACTCCGACTTGTTCAGCGCAGGCGTTCGGTTCGTTCCAGAGAATCATGAAGAACGGATGGCAGTGGCGGAATTTGTCCACCAGGTCTTCCAACGTCAGGCTGACGACTTGGCCTCCTAAGTGTCTCCCAAATTTTATTGGGCCAAGCGATCATAAATCGCTTGGCCCATTTGGTTTATCAGCGCCTAGGCAGGAAGGATTGTGCCTTCGACTTCTCCGAATCCGACTCGGAATCCGTCGCCTTGGCAGTAACCGGTTAAAACGAGACTATCCCCGTCCTCAAGGAACTTCCTAGAGACTCCACCAACCTCGATCGGCTTCGATCCTCGCCAGGTGAGCTCCAGCAGAGAGCCGAAGGTTCCTTCCTCAGTGCCGGAGATCGTTCCACTGGCATAAAGATCACCCCATGAGAGCGGAGTGCCATTCGATGCTTGATGCGCTAGCTGTTGGTCGAACGACCAGTAAAGCTGGTTCGCGTTGGTACGCGAGACGTTCGCGTACTCTGTTGCGCCTTCTGGTTTCAGTTTCACTTCGAGCGTGACATCGTAAGCCATGGGCTCGCTCGTCCTCAGATGGCCCAGCACAGGAGGATCTTGTTCCAGCCGGGTGACTCGGAACGGCTCAAGGGCGTCCGGGAGCACTACCCACGGCGAAACGGATGTTCCGAACGACTTGGCAAGGAATGGTCCGAGAGGCTGGTACTCCCAGCGCTGGACATCTCGCGCCGACCAGTCGTTAACTAGCACAAAGCCAAGGATATGGTCCTTTGCAAGGCCAATATCGACGGTCTCGCCCATAGCCGACGGCATTCCGACATAGAAACCCATCTCGAGCTCAAAGTCCAATTCTTGGGTAGGACCAAAAGTCGGCACTTCTGCATCAGGGGCTTTGGTCTGACCCTTCGGACGACGAATCGGAGTCCCGCTCACGACAACACTACTGGCCCGACCGTTGTATGCCACGGGAAGGTGGCGATAGTTAGGAAGAAGTGGGGGCATGTCTGGGCGGAACATTCGGCCCACATTGCTCGCATGGTTTATTCCTGAGTAAAAGTCAATAAAGGCAGTCGGTTTGATCGGAAGAAGGAGCCTCGCCTTGGTCAAAGGGATCAAAGCTTTGAGACGGAGGATGTCGTTGTCTCGAAACTTTGGGTTCGACTCTTCAAGAAGCTCGTAGAGTGCCTTTCGGAGCACGGTGAACTCTTCTTGGGTTAGGTCGGCAAAGCTGTCGAGGAACGGAAACTGCTTGTCCGAGATGAGGCCAGCGTCGCGCAGAACGGTGATATCGACAACATAATCGCCAATGGCGGTTGCTAGAGTGACTTCCCTCCCCAGCGGGGCCAAGATTGCGAAGGGCAGGTTTTGGATTGAGAAGTGAGACGAGGGATCTACGTTGACCCAGGAGCGAGCGGTTTTTGGTACGACAAACATGGTTTAGTTTCCTGCGAGGCGGTCGAGTCCGGCGAGTGGCTCAGCAACACTGCACGAGCCAAAAGTGGTGAAGAAGGAGCGGAGGTCCTCAAGATCGTCTTCCGAGAACTCACGGCCTCGGTAAGCGAACGCACCGGTGATCGAGAACGAGGCTGGATTCTCATCGGCGAGAATACTTGCCATTTCGCTAATGCTGGAATCCTCTAGATACCGCATCCCTATCGCGGCGAAAACGTTTAAAAAGCCGTGCTGACCCTCGTGAGCGATCGGCTCATGCAGTCCCGCAGTCAGTTTGAAAGGGAGCTCTAAATCGATGCACTCTTTCAAGACCGTCGCGAGCTGGGTAGGCGTAGGAGTCGCTGCTCCCCCACATCGAAACTTCGCGGAAAGCCATTCGCTTTCGGCCATCATGGCAAGCTCGTCGGTTACATCACGATCCCAAGGGACCTCGAAGAACACATCGGTCTCGTCGCGGTAGCTCTTCAGCGAGGCAATTCCCGCGCTGAAGTGCGAAAGAGGCGGGGCCGGACACTCGTAGGTGCGGATCATGGAGTTCTGACTCATCCCCAAGAACACTGACATGTCCTTCGCGTCATACTCCCTGGCTGCCTGCCAGTCTGCCCACTCAGCTCCAGTGCGACCAATTGCCGCGATTCCCACGTTTCGATTTCCGAGTAAATCTGCCAGAGTTGCGAGATCGGCGACTCGCCATGCCAGGTTCTCAATGATCCAGTGATCGTCGGTCTCCAACAAGGCGAAGTAACTCTCAACAGCTTCGGAAGCGGCGAGTGCGGCAGGGGGAAAAGTGCCTGCGTAATCAATGATCTGATCGAGAAAACCGTCTGCGCGCTTTGCCACGGTTCATTTTAGCTTAGATCATGGTATCTTTTAGATTCGCGATGCGGATCGACGAAGATCGTGTCGGCACCCAAAAAGCCATGTCCCAAGTTCGCGTATTGATTGCAGATGATGAGCCGATTATCCGGCTTGACCTCCGCCAGATGCTGGAGAGCCTGGGCTACGAAGTGGTTGGCGAAGCCGGAGACGGTCAAGCAGCGGTTGATTTAGCCCGAGAATTAAAGCCAGATGTCTGTATTCTTGACGTCAAGATGCCCGTCATGGACGGAATAGAGGCGGTCGACATCATCACCGACGAGAACATCGCTCCGACAATTTTGCTGACGGCGTACTCGGATAAGGAACTGATTGACCGAGCGCGCGCAGCGGGCGTCTTTGCGTACTTAGTGAAGCCATTTAAGCCGAGTGACTTGGCTCCTTCCATCGAAGTCGCACGGGCCCGCTTTGAGCAGAATGTCTTGCTGACTAAGGAAGTCACGAACCTTTCCCAACGGCTGGAAGCTCGAAAGGCCATCGACCGGGCAAAAGGAATCCTAATGGATTCGCACAGCCTCGGCGAAGCGGAAGCCTATCGACGGATTCAGGTTCAATCGATGAACCTTCGGAAGACGATGCAAGAAGTTGCCGAAGCAATCATTCTCGCCAAGTCGATCTAGGGTCTAAACTAGACTCCATGCCAGAGAATTTGTGGGCGCCTTGGCGGCTGAAGTATGTCGAGAAACCCTCGGCTTCCGGCAACATCTTTGTCGAACTACCTGCTCGCAACGATGATCGCGCGAACTTCATTCTGTATCGCGGTGAAACCGCCTTTGTCATTCTCAACGCGTTTCCATATACGAACGGCCACTTGCTCATCGCCCCATTTCGGCAGACGAACGACTTGCCAACAATGACCGATCAGGAGCTTTTGGAGATCAACCGATTGGTCGCCCGCTCAGTTAAATGGATTACCGAGGTCTACAAGCCAGATGGATTTAACATCGGAATCAACCTTGGCCGAGCCGCTGGAGCAGGAATCCCGGAACATATTCATTGGCACGTTCTGCCACGCTGGAACGGGGACACCAATTTTCTCACCACCGTCGGGGACACTCGTGTGATGCCGCAATCGCTAGAGGATAGTTACGACAAAGTATTGGAGGCGATTCGGCGTGACGCTTGATGAATTGCGTTCGCAGGCCCTGGTCTGCACTGCCTGCGGTCTAAGCGAGCGACGAACCAACGTCGTTTTTGGCGAAGGCGATCCTCGATCGCCACTGGTTCTTGTGGGCGAAGGGCCGGGCGATCAGGAAGACAAGACCGGACGTCCGTTTGTCGGTCGGGCTGGCCAACTTTTGGATAAAGCTCTTATCGAGGCTGGACTGAGCCGGCAGACGGTTTACATTTGCAACACAGTGAAATGCCGCGCGGCGGATTGGACGACAGGGAAACCTCAGAATCGCCCTCCAACCGAGGAAGAGACCGGTGCATGTCGCCAATGGCTACTCCCCCAGCTTTCGATCATCGGGCCAAAAGTGATTCTCTGTGTTGGTGCCCCAAGCGCCAAGAACTTGATTCGGAAGAACTTTGCGATTACCAAAGAGCGCGGTCTTTACAACGAATGCGAGTACGCCAAAACCGCCATCGCTACACTGCATCCAAGTTACATTCTGCGACAACAACGACCAGATAACGATGGCGGTTACAGCCTGTTGGTTGCGGATATCCGGAAGGCGTGGGATGCGGCGGTTCGGTTGCGCGACAAGATGGGCTAAGATAGCTTATGCTTTTCGGCTCGGCACTCGCTGCGACTGCGTTTTTTGCGCCCGACATTCGGCCACCTCACCAGTTTGACCTTCTAGACGTCAAGCTAGACGTCACGCTAGATTTCAAGGCGGAAGCGGTTTCAGGCGTTGTCTCCCACAAACTCGTTACGACCGCCAAAGACGCGGTGTTGGCGTTCGATAAGGGTCCGATGACGATTCAATCGGTGAATGTAATCGGAAAAGGCAAGTTTAAGACGGATTCGACTGCAAAGAACGTCTTTGTTCGGTGTAGCGGTGTCCCCAGCGGAACTCCGCTTACCGTCTCCCTAAAGTATTCTGCGGCTCCTGAAGCCGGCATTTACTTTGTCCCCGCCGAACGGGCATACCCGAGCAAGGGCTCACTGGCCTACACCCAGGGCGAAATGGAGGACAACCGATACTGGTTCCCCACCTACGATTTTCCGAATGACAAGACTACGACCGAGTTGATAGCACGAGTTCCGAAAGGGATGAGCGTATTATCCAATGGAAAGCTACTCGGTACCAAGACCGTCGGTAACCAGGCGATCTGGCATTGGAAGCAGGACCAGCCGATGTCGACCTACTTGATGTCACTCGTCGCTGGTGACTACACGGTCATTCCCGACGGAAACTTCAAGGGCAAGCCCGTACAAATCTGGGCTCCGAAGGGGGCAGAGGACGCAGCCCGAACGGCATTTAGGGGCACTGACAAGATGGTCGAGATCTACTCGAAACTGACTGGTGTCGATTACCCTTGGGCAAAGTACGCACAGTCGGTGGTGCCGGAGTTTATGTTCGGCGGAATGGAGAACTTGAGTTGTACGACTCAGACGATCGGGGCGATCTTCCCCGAGAATGCAGCGGCGACTTCTTCCGCCCGAGGCCTGAATGCGCACGAACTCGCCCACCAGTGGTTTGGCGACCTGATTACAACTCCGACCTGGGCCCACATCTGGGTGAACGAGGGCTGGGCAACTTTTCTCCCTCACTTTGTAACTCGGCAGATGGATGGAGACAGCGCTTATCACATTGAGCGCTTCAACACCTACGAGGCGTGCAAGGGGTCCGCGCGCGAGCATCCGATGGTGCGAACCGACTACACGGTGCCGATGGAAATGTTCGATGGCAATGCATATCCTGGAGGCGCAACCCGAATGTTCATGCTGATGCGCCAGCTTGGCGAACCCAAGTTCTGGTCCTCAACTAAAGCATATCTTGGGGAATACGGTCGCAAAAACGTCACAACGGAGCAGTTCTTCGCATCTTACGAGAAGACTTCGAGCGCAAAGCTGCAGGACTTCCGGAAGCAGTGGTTCTACACCAAAGGAGTTCCGAACTTCAAAGTAGCCAAGACCGCCGATGGATTCAGCGTAAAGCAGACGACTCCAGGATTTGACATTGATCTGGAGTACGTGATTATGAACGGTGAGATGGTCACACGGCGAGGCGTGCTGGGTGGGACTTCTGCCGAGGCGGTTCCGGTCGCAGTGAAGGCAGACGAAACGCTAGTCCTCGATCCGGGTGCTTGGCTGCTTTGCGATATCGCTTACCCTTCCGACTACAAAGCTGCAGACTGGGAGCGCGCATGGACTCTAGCGGACAATGACGCCCAGCGCATGCGCTTAATTGACAAGCTTTCCCCCGTCTTCCGAATGGCCGAGATTGATCGACCACGCTCGGACGCCCTGAAACTTGAGTTACTTCGCCGGACCTCTAACGATTCCTTCCTGCGAACGGTGCTGGAATCCTCGAGCAATCCGAAGTTCCAGCTGACCGCTCTCTGGGGGCTCTCGGCGAGCAAAGGCTCCAAGAACGAGGCAACATTTGAAAACTTCTTTTCAACTCACTCGAATGAGGAAATGAAGAACGCCGCATATGAGAAGCTGATTTCAGTTCGTAATGATGCTGCTACCGCCGAACTGGGTTGGAACACTATTACGTGGAATCTACAAACCCAAACCCGGGCTCTGAGTTGGTTTGCGGCGAATGACAAGGATCGGGCAAGAACGATGGCTCTCAAGGCGGTTCGGGAGTTTGCACCTGGACCGGTGCGAATGAGAGCGATCAGCGTGCTCGGGCAGGTGAAAGATACTGCAGGTTCAAAAGAAGTGTTCGAGCTCCTCGTCTCGCTTGCCAAGGGACGGGCATATGCGCCGATGGACCAGGCGATCAACGCCTTGGCGGACTATGGGGACAAACGAGCAATTCCGGTCATTGAATCCCGCCGGAACCACTCGCTGCACTTTGCGCGAAACACCATTGAGGGAGCTCTCGCGCGGCTTCAGCGCTAGAGTGGCTTTGCGGCCTTCAGAACTGCCTGCATGGCGGTTTTGAGGGCTTTCTCGTCAATTGGTCGGTTACCGTCTTTGTCGAGGACTCGGACGACCGGTTCGATTCGCTGGAATCCGCCAGTGGCGCTATCGAGCGTCGCAGCGATATCGAGCATGTCTAGGCCGTTCCTAAGGACTTCTTCCAGGGACCGAGTCGCGAAGGAGCCCTCTTTTCTTCTCAGGTACTCGAAGACGCCTTTGATCTGCATGCTGCCGGATCCGGCGCAGGCGTACTCATCGTTGAGGAAGCGAGCTCCTGCTCCGTCGAAGAAGTAGAGCGCAAACTCCTCTTTGTCTTTGTCGTAGGCCGCGAGAATCGGCAGGAAGACGCCGATGCCTTCCATCGCCGAGGCGGCGTTTCCGGCTAGGGAGCGGCTGATTTCGGCGAGTTTGCCTTCGAGACTGAGTTCTTGGAGGACGGAGCGGCGGTAGTACTTGAAGCTGTGCTTCAGATAGCGGCAGATTTCGACAGATCGAGCAAATGAGCCGCTGATGGCGACGACGGTAGAGTCGTCGAGCGACATGATCTTGTCGGCCTGCTCGAACATGATGAGGTTCCCCATCGTTGCTCGGCGGTCGGCGAAGATAAGGATTCCGTCTTTGTATCTCAGCGCGAGGACGGTGGTTCCGTGGGTTTCCGGGTGGTTGCCGGTGGCCTCAAGAAATGGGGCGGCGACCAGCTCGTTGAACGGTTTTGCAAGCGGACTCATCATTGTCCTGACCTCTGGCGATACTTCTTGGCTTGATCGGGATCAACCTTCTTGAGTCTTCTCAGGAGTTCGTTTCCGCCTTCAGGTTTGGTGACGTCGGGGGCTTTGGGGCCGCTGTCATCGCCGAGTTTTCGCTCGGGGCTGGAGGGTATCTGTCGTTGCGGCTGTTCGGCGTTTATCATCTGATCTCCTTGAGGGCGGCTATGAATGATTCTACGTCAGGGCAGTCGGCGAGCGTCGCGGGATATTCCTTTTCTGGCGGTAGATCGATGAATTCATTGTTGATGGTAATTCCTCGCCATCCAACGGTTTGGATGTGGTCTTTGAATTTTGTGATCGCGATGGAGCGGGCGAAGGCACGAGTTTTGGGGATAGATTGGACTTTGTTTTGAGGAATCGGGGGATGGACAAGATCGGCTTGCTCCAATGCAAAGTAGAGTCCTTCGTAGGGATCGATGTTGTGGAACTCGAGGTCGTAGGAGCGCAGATCGGCCGCTTCCCCAAACTCCTTGCTCACCTGATTCAGCAAGTCGTGTTTTGCAAGCCATTCTATCCGCTTCACTATCGCAGGTCGAACTGACTCCAAACCGGCAAACAGCTCGGTAGCCGTATTAGAGACCCATTCCATCTCAGGGTCAGTCTCATTTAGATTTGCCTTTTCTGCGGCCACCAGATAGCTGTCAATGATGTCCCAGGCTGAGCCTCGGGTCGTCGAATCTTCGGCAGTCCTGCTGAAGTGTTTGAACTGGGTAACGGCATCGTCGATTTCCCACTTGGGAACCTGATTTGCATCGAGAAGGTAGAGCGCAAGTTTCACAAGACCAACCTTCAAGGCCGAGCCAACCTCCATCATGTTCGAGTCTCCCGTTATGACGTGAAGCCGAATCCACTTGGCTGGATCGGCGTGGGGCTCGTCTCGGGTATTGAAGATGGGGCGTCGCCAGAGGGTTTCTAGGTTGCAGAGTTCGGAGAGGTGGTCGGCGCGTTGGCTGAGTTGGAAGTTGCAGGGTTCACCGGTTTCGGCTCCTACTTTTCCGGCTCCAGTGAGGAGTTGGCGAGCGATGAGGATTGGAACTACGGCTTTCTGGATGGCTTCGGGCGAGTGTTTACGTGAGACGAGGTAGCTTTCGTGAGTTCCAAAGGAAGAGCCGTGGAAGTCGGTATTGTTGCGGTAGAGGGTGACAGCTCGGCCAGTTTTTGCTGTGTACGCTTCGGCGGTTGAGCGTAGGTGCTGGTCGCCTTCGGAGACAAGCCTTGCTAACTCCAAGATTGAGAATGACTCGGGAGTGGCGTATTCGGGATGACCGTGATCGTTGTAAAACCGTGCGCCGTTCGGCAGCACCCGATCTGCTCGAAGATCTTTCGGATCGCCATATGACTTCCCTTTGTCAAACTTGGCGTCGTTGGGGTCAGTTTCGAGGCGATCTACAGAAAAACCCCTAAGGTCATTTCGAGGATTCTCGAACCGGTAGTCCCAGCCAACAAAACAAGGACCCGGATAACTTCTTACGAAGTCTTCCGAGTCCTCGACTTGGGTATCGGCTCCTCGCCCTTCGATACGGAGACCGTACTCCGTATCGATTCCGGCGAGAATGCGATGCATTATCGGCGCAATACGACGATCTTTCCGCTACTTGGGAATCCTGCTGGAGGCGTTGCAAACGAGAAGTCAATCCAGCGAGTCTTCTGTGGCGATACTGTCGAACCGCCTGCGGAGTTGTACTGAGTTCCAATGGAGCCAGCAACCTCACCAACTCGGTTGGTTGTAGCGTCCGCGTCACCAATGTTCTTGATTGGATACAAGAACAGTTGCTTGGTACCCATGTCGATGTAGCCCCACATGATGGCAGTGATCGTCGCCGACTTCGCACCATTTGCTGCGGTGCTGATCGTCTGGTTAAAGAAAACCACATCCTGTCGCTCATCGTCTAAGCTGCTTGGGAAAGCGACCGCCTCGAACGAGTGAACGTTCTTGAAGTACCCAACGTCGGAAATTGATCCTGTGGACGGATCTTGACGCTGTTGGAAGTGAGGCTTCCAGGTGCCTTGGAAGGAAGTGATTTTTCTCGCCAAAACTGGATCAGTCGTGGTGACGTCGGTTGGGTCAACACCCAAAGTGGTGTAGCTGCCTGGCGTCAAGGACAATGCGATTCCACCTGGAAGCGTTGCCGGTGCCGAGTACCGGCCGACGACCGAAGCATCTTGCCCGGCGGGGAAGATCGACTCAAATGGGGCTCCACCGGCAACGGGGTCACCAGCTCCGAGTGCGTATCCGTCACCCGAGAAGAAGATTCGATTTGCAGCGCCAAGACCTTGACTCAAAGTTGGGCGATCTCCAGCAGCGATGGAAGAAACATCGAAGCAGATGTAGTCGCTGAGGAAGCCGCGAACAACGGTAGTATCACCTTCAATTTGGTTGATGCTGTCAAACCAAGTTCGGTCAAACACCGCAACTTCGGTATCCACGCCACCGATGTTCTGAGTCTCGGTGTTGATGGTCGAACCATCCATGAAAAGTGGGACCAGGCTTTCTCGACCCTTGTAAATCCGAACGTCCGACGGAATGGTGCCCGGAATACCTGAAATGCTGCTGAACGAGCGTGTGCCCGTGTCATCCGTGAGGACGTATCGAACGACATTAAGGTCCAACTTGGTGAAGTTTCGAGACTCGGTCGTTTTGAGTCCAACATTCATCGGAAGAAGCTGGGACTGGTTTGAAGTCAGAGTGAGCGTCTTCTCCGTAAGGTCAGACATCTCGATTCCGAAGTTGTCCGTGACCGCCATGTTTCTTGCCACCGCGACTTCAGTCGCTGGCGCTCGTCCTGCGCCCGTCAGGAAGACGTACTGAAGAAGTGCAGGCGTGTCAGACAGGTTGACAGACGCTACGTCAGGGAATAGCCCACCAGAAGTGGCAGTTGACCCAGAGGTTGCAGTGGACCCGGAGGTCGCAGTAGAGCCCGTAGAAGAGCCGCCAGCGGTGTTACCCGCACAGCCAAAAATCGCGATGGCGAGAGCGCCAACGCCCAAGCCCCACTTCAGTTGTTTCCAATCCAATTGACGACGCATAGTGATCCCTAGCAACAAGAGTGATCGGAGTATAGCAAGTTATGTTCCCACTTGGATAGGTTTTTTTGGGAAAACGCCACGCTGGTACAATTTCAGTCCGGTGCGAAGGGACGACTTACTAGACCTCAACGACGTTCTCCAGCATCCTGGTCGGGAGCTGGCGGTTGACATTGCCACAGAACTGCCTGAAATGGAGGATCTGGACCTGGTCGCCCCTGTTGAAGGATTCCTCGAAGCGATCTCGACAGGCAATGCGCTTTTGCTTACTGGCGAGTTCAAAGCTCGTGTTGTTTTAGAGTGCTCGCGATGCGATCAACCGCTCGAAATGGATATCGAGTTTGTTTTGGATGAGCAGTTCGGAGTCGTGGGAATTCCAAGCTCGATGAGCCATCAGGATTTTGCCAAGGTCGAAGCGGATCCCGATGAGCCCGTTAAATTTTTCGAGGAGAACAACTTAATGGTGGAGGCGCTGATCCAACAGACCTTGCTTCTCAACCTTCCGATTCACCCTCAGTGCGAAGGGGATGCAACCGCGGAGTGTGATCGGATCTTTGCCGAAGGCGCAACCCGCATCATCGACAATGACAACAGCGAGCTTGGCAAGCTCAAGAAACTCTTGGGAGATCCTGCCGAGTGAGTGAGGCCGCGCAGATCCACCTTTCTGAGGTCATCTCGCACGGCGAGCCGAATATCGTTTTGGACGCCATGGGCGGCGACAATGCGCCGGATGAAATCATCTTAGGTGGTTTACTAGCGGCGACTTCAATAAAAGGAGACCTTTTGCTGGTCGGCCAGCAGGACGTGATCGAAGCATCTTGGAAGCGCGTCACTGACGGATTGGTTGGTGTGGACGCTCGCCCGACCAACGTAAAAATCGTCCACGCAACTCAAATCGTCGAGATGGACGAGAAGCCACTCGAAGCATATCGGAAGAAGAAGGACTCTTCCATGCTCGTCGGCTGCCGTTTGGTCAAAGACGGCAAAGCAAAGGCGTTTGTTTCTGCGGGTTCCACTGGAGCAGCTTCGGCAACTTCTCTTCTGACCTGGCGCCAAGTACATGGCATCCATCGCCCGGCCATTGGATCGCAATTGCCCAATATGCACGGGGGATTCTTACTGCTGGACTCCGGGGCATCGCCAGATGTTGATCCCGAGCACCTCGTCGAGTTCGCAATCATGGGCCGGGCTTATGCCGAAGCCGTGATGGGCCGCAAAAACCCTCGTGTTCATTTAGTCAACATCGGCGAAGAAGAAGGCAAAGGGAACACTTTTGCCAAACAGGCATTTAGGCTCTTACAGCATCACGAGTGGTTTGCTGGAAACATCGAGGGTAAGGACATGTTTAACTCACCCTGTGATGTCGTTGTCTGCGAGGCCTTCGTCGGAAACACGATTCTCAAAACTGCCGAAGGAGTAGCCGAAATGTTTGCGAAGATGATCAAAGCTGGAGTTCCGACCAACAAGTTGATGCAAACAATGTATTGGCCCCTCAAGAAGGTCATGAAGCCGATCCGCAAGCACATGGACTACGCTGAAGTAGGGGGTTCCCCGCTTTTGGGGCTCAACGGCACCTGCATCATCGCGCACGGTCGCAGTAACGCAAAGGCGATCAAGAACGCAGTCCTCATGGCGGACAAGGCGATTAGATCGGAGCTGGTCGATCACATCAGGGACGCTGTCCATCGTGAGCTACCACAGAACTTCGTTGAACCCCAAAACGGGTAACTTCTTTGGAAGTTAATGAACAGAAACGCCGTCGTCAAAGGCATCGGGCACGCACTTCCCGAGAAAATCCTTACCAACGAGGAACTCAGCAAAACCGTTGATACAACCGACGAGTGGATTGTTCAACGCACAGGGATCAAACAGCGCCGTATCTGCGGTCCCGGCGAAGGTTGTTTCGACTTATCCCTTACTGCGGCTCGAGAAGCATTCGAGGATTCCGGACTCGATAAAAGCGACATCAACATGGTGATCGTCGCCACGGTGTCCGGAGACTGGGACTGGCCGACCGCCGCATGCTACGTACAAGATCAACTTGGCCTCAAGAACGCGGGTGCCTTCGATATCGGCGCCGCCTGTGCAGGGTTCATCTACGCCGCATCGGTGGGCAACGCGATGGTCGTGAGTGGTCAAATCGACAATGCGATCATCGTCGGGGTTGATACCCTTTCAAAGCAAGTTAACTGGAACGACCGTTCGACATGCATCTTGTTTGGCGACGGGGCAGGAGCTATCGTTCTTGGGCACCAAGAATCAACCACCAGAGGAATCATCAAGACCGCGCTGATGAGCGACGGCAGCGGCGCACCCCACATCATGAACGAGCTTGGTGGCACCAAGTATCCGCCCAAAAGCGATGAGTGGTATGCCCGCACTTACGGCATTAAGATGAACGGAAATGAGGTCTACCGGTTCGCGATCGGAGCCATGGGAGACGCCTGCGAAAAGGTCCTGCACGATGCCGGGATGAGCGCCGACCAAGTCGACCTTTTCGTTCCGCACCAGGCAAACATTCGTATCATTGAATCAGCAGCAAAGAGACTGAATCTGCCCCCTGAGAAGGTCTTCATCAACCTAGACAAATACGGCAATACCAGCGCTGGTTCGATTCCGCTTGCGCTTTACGAAGCCGTCGAGGCTGGTCGTCTCAAGGAAGGAATGGTTGTTATGACCGTTGGTTTCGGAGCTGGTCTAGTTTGGGGCGCTAACCTAATCCGCTGGTAAGCGCGCTGAATCCGGATGACACTTTAGCAACCAGGTCTCGCTTTTCCGGATCCGGAAGAAAAGCGTTTTTCGCCGCATTGACCGCAAGAGAATAGACGACGTCGGTCGAGAATTCAAATACCTCGGCGCACCGCTTGTACTCATCAGAAAGAGTTGTACTGAAAAACGGAGGGTCGTCCGAGTTGATCGAGATATTCAGGCCCTCGTCCATCATTCGTGGAAGCGAGTGTTCGTCCAGCGACCGAAAAACGCCGAGGCAGACGTTGGAACTCGGATTAACTTCGAGGTGGATTTGAGAGTCCCTGAGCTGAGCCACGAGATGGGGATCCTCGACGCAACGTACACCGTGCCCAATCCGATCTGGGTCAGCGTGTTCGATGACTTCGCGAATCGAATCCGGACCCTGAGTTTCTCCGGCGTGAGTGGAACACCTTAATCCAGCTTTTTTAGCATCACGAATGGCGGCGGAGTGCCTAGAAACCTCCGTACGCCCTTCGAATCCTGAAAGGCCTATGGCGCAGACCCCTTGTCCAACCCACTTTTTGCAGAGTTCGGCAGTCCATTCCCCATTCGGCGTCTCCATGTCGCGCACGATGTCGATGACGAGTTCGACTCGCGTCTCGGGAACTTTTGCAAACCCAGATCTCAGAGCCTCGATTTGCTCGTCCGCCGGCACTCCACATCGCCGAAAAATGGTTTCAGCGGTGTAGGTTGCCTCTGTGTAAAGGATGTTTTGACGAGCTTGTTCGCGAGCGAACTCTTCTGCAAGAAGCTCAATATCTTCGCCTGATCGGAAGCATTCAATACAGGCGATGTAAACCTGGACAAACTGATCAAAGTTCTCGAACTGAAACCACTTCTTGACTCCTTCGAGGTCGGTTGCTGGCAGCTCGATGCCATTTTTCTTGGCGAGTTTGAGAAGAGTTTCGGGCTGTGTTGCCCCCTCGAGGTGGACATGGAGTTCCACTTTTGGCATCGATTCGAAGAACTCGGGGGTGAGCATGTACGGACGAGTTTACCGTTCGAGTCGCTCGCGGGCTTCTCTGTCCGCCCATTCATCGATGTCCATGTTGACCGACGTCGGCTCTCCAGCTTGGAGCCAGAGTTGGAATCTTCGGTCGTTCACACTCGGACGCTGTCGGAGGTCGTTAAAGTGCCCCGCAATGGCGACACCGAAGGCGGCCAGAACAATCCCCGGCCAGTAAAATTTGCCAAACATCGTGATGGTATAGATCACGTTCAAAAGAACTGTGATGGCACCGTAGGTTATCAAGCTAGACCGAAATCCCGCTTGCTTGGCCGCCATGTACTTGTCGATTTTGGCCTCCTTACGGTACTGCTCCTCAGCTTGCGCAAGGGCCTCCGGAGAGATCCCCAGCTCATCCGCCGAGCGAGCGAGGCGTTCGCGCAACTCGTCAACTGACCCGTGCTCGTTCCTAAGCGCGATCTTTAAGATTGCTTCAACATCTTCCCCCGATCTTAATAGAGGTTCCGCCACGTCCTTTATGATACGGCATACTCTTAGTTAGGTTTCAACGAAGCCGGCATGGAAGCGAATCATTATGGATAGGCGAACCAAAATCGTGGTCACCCTGGGTCCCGCAGTGGATTCAAAAGAACGGATTCAGGAGCTAATAGAAGCCGGCATGTCCGTCGCTCGGCTGAACTGCAGCCATGGAGACTGGGAAGCCAAGGGCCGGTGGATCGAATGGATTCGCGAACTCTCTCCTTCGACCGCTCCCGTAGCAATCCTCGCTGATCTTCAGGGACCGAAGTTCCGGGTCGGCGATGTCGGAGTTCACGGCCTTGATCTCGTCGCCGGGCAAACCGTTACGATGGGTAAAGGTGCCGAACTTCCGATTGAACAGGATGAAATTCTCGAGGTCATGGACCCAGGCGAAAAGCTGTTACTGGGCGATGGCGAAATCGAGATTCGCATTGAAGAGAAGTCCGGTGAGTGGTTCAAGGGCCGTGTTGTCACCGGCGGAAACCTAAAGAGCAAGAAAGGAATCACGCTGGTCGGTCAAGCGTTCAACGTTCCGGCGCTTTCGATAAAGGACCTCGATGATGTTCAGCAAGCGGTCAACCACGGCTGCGACTTCATCGCTTTGAGCTACGTCAAGCACGCAAAAGACATCGAACTCCTCAAATGGGAGCTCCAGAAGCACCACTCATCGATGAAGGTATGCGCCAAGATCGAAACCCCCGAAGCGATTCGGGAACTCGATTCGATCATGGAAGAAGTCGATATCGTGATGGTCGCCCGCGGCGATATGGGACTTCAGATGGACATCGAGGATGTTCCACGGCTCCAAAAACGGATTATCGAGCACTGCGGCAGAGCCGGAATACCGGTGATCACCGCGACCCAGATGTTGGAGAGCATGATGACCAACCCTCGCCCAACGCGCGCGGAAGTTTCGGACGTGTTTAACTCCGTTCTGGATGGCACCGACGCAGTGATGCTTTCGGGAGAAACCGCCGCCGGGCAGTACCCAATCGAGTGCGTCAGGGTCATGGCGCGAATTGCCCTGGAAGCCGAGTACGAGCTTGGTGACGACATTTATGACCGATACACCAAGGAAGACCCGGAGGAGCACACCGAGGCGATTGCGGCAGCCGTGGCGATTCTTGAGCGCCAGTTGGTTCCGTCCGCCGTTGTAACCACGTCGACCAGCGGTCAAACCCCCCGCTTAGTTTCAAAGTTTAGACCGAAGGCGAAGATTCTCTGCGCCAGTTGGCGACCTGAGACCGTTGCTTACATGGCTGTCGTCTGGGGAGTTCAGGCTACTCTGGTTCCTCAGCCTTCCTTGACAGACGACGTTATGGCAGAAGCGGTTGAAACCTTCACCACGAACGGTTGTCTGCACTCTGGTGACCTCGTCATCCTCACCGGCGGAGTTCCGGCTGGAAAAGCCGGAAACACGAACATGATCATGACTCAGGTTGTGAAATGAGCCGACGGCGCACTCGAAAACAGAAGAAAGGGCTATTCCTGCCTATCGTGATCATTCTGGGAGTAGCGGCGGGGCTCTTTGCTGCTCGTGGCCCTTGGCTGATGTACGGCGACCAAAAGGCGAAGGCGAGCGCGATGCGAAAAGAGATCAAATCTCTGAAAGAATCCGAAATTAGGGAATCCGAAAAGAGTCGTGAAGCGACTAATCCTTTGGAGATGGAAGAGAAAGCTCGCAAAGCGGGCTGGGTTCCACCTGGAGAAACTCCTTTGAAATGACTTTGATTGCCGCATTGGTATTGCTTCCATCTTTCAAGGAAGGGCAGATTTGGGATTATTCCCTCACTTCTCGGTTTTCTAACGCGGACACCGACCTTGCAAACGAAGAGTCCTTACGGATTCGGGTGGACAAGGTCGAACCAAAGGCGATCCAACTGACGTTTGTTCAGAAGCTGCTCGCAACGTCCGTAGACGGACAGCGGATTTTAACGGACTCCAAGGCCGCTCCTTCAGAGCGAAAATGGACTTTGTTCACCACTGGCTCTGTGGCATATTCCCCGCCCGAAAGGGGTCCCGTCGAAGGTGTTTTCCAGCGAGTCTTGCGCTCCATTCGGGAGCGGGATTCAGATCGAGGCGACTGGGTTTCGGAATTCATGGATGAGACCGAGTCGATGAACGCCGGCGCGGTAGCAGTTGTTCGTTCTGCCCAGAACAAGATCCGCGTTGACCAAATCATTTATCGGGCAAAAGGCCAACCGAAGATCATCGGAACCGCGATCTGGAACTCAAAACTTCCGTTCCCTGAGTTGCTCCGCCTGAAGATTCCAAAGACCAGGATGCAAGGTGGCACAGAAGAAGTCGCTTGCGATTTCGAGATGAAATTCGTACCCCCACCAGAAAAAAAACTGCAAACCGCCAACCGCTAACTGCAAACTATACGCATGATCGCCAAAGCCCACTCCGCAACCCTAAACGGGATTGAGGCGTTGCCGATCGTGATCGAGGTTGACCTTCAGCCTGCAGTCGACAAGATGATGTTCACCCTTGTCGGACTCCCGGATCAGGCGGTTGGGGAGAGCAAGGAACGGGTTCGGACGGCGATCAAGAACTCCGGGCTGGACTTCCCTTACAAGCGGGTTCTGTGCAACTTGGCTCCTGGAGACTTGCGGAAGGAGGGGCCGTTTTTGGATTTGCCGATTGCGATTGCGGTTTTGGCGGCAAATAACGTTCTTCCGATTTCCGAACTGGAATCGACGCTGATCATTGGTGAGATGGGTCTTGACGGTGAGATGCGTCCGGTTGATGGTGCAGTTTCGGTTGCACTAATGGCTCTGGAGCAGGGGTTTAAGCGGCTCATTATGCCGTTCCAGAATGCTCGCGAGGCGGCGGTTGCGGTTGGCGTTGAGGTTTACGGGGTTCGGAATCTGTTGGAAGCAGTGGAGCTTTTGAACGGGTCGTTGCTGGTTGGGCCGGTGGTTTTTGACGATGGCGAGGATGTTCGGTTGCCGCACTATGAAGTTGACTACAGCGACGTGAAGGGGCAGAGGCACGCGATTCGGGCGCTGGAGATTGCGGCGGCGGGTGGGCATAACGTGCTGATGGTTGGTCCTCCGGGGTCGGGAAAGACGATGTTGGCGCGGCGGTTGCCGACGATCTTGCCTCCGCTGAAGTTGGAGGAGGCGATTGCGGTGACTCGGATTCATTCTTCGGCGGGGCAGAAGGGGGCTCGGGAAGGGTTGGTTTGGGAGCGGCCGTTTCGGTCGCCGCACCATTCGGCTTCGCATGCGGCGATTGTGGGTGGGGGGAAGAATCCTAAGCCGGGGGAGATTTCACTGGGGCACTTTGGCGTGCTTTTGATGGATGAGATGCCGGAGTTTGATCGGTCGGTTCTTGAGGCTTTGCGGCAGCCTTTGGAGGACGGGGTGATTACGGTTGCTCGGGTCAGTAACACTTTGACTTTTCCTGCGGAGTGTATTTTGATTGGGGCGATGAATCCTTGTCCTTGCGGGTTTCGGGGGTTGCCGGAGCAGAAGTGCGTTTCAAATCCGGCGTCTTGTAGCAAGTATGCGAGCAAGATTAGTGGGCCGTTGATGGACCGGATTGATATTCACCTTGAGGTTCCTCGGTTGAAGCCGGATGAGTTGATGGATAAGGAGCCGGGGGAGGCTTCTTTTGCTATTCGGGAGCGGGTTGTGGCGGCTCGGGAGCGGCAGGGGGCTCGGCTGGGTGGGGCGAGGGTGAATGCTAAGATGACTCCCCGGGAGATTCGGGAGATGGTGGTTTTGGACGAGGAGTGCGATCAGTTTATGCGGGCGGTTGCGGCGCGGATGAATATTTCGGGGCGGGTGTTTGATCGGATTTTGCGGGTGGGGCGGACGATTGCGGATTTGGACGGGTCGGAGCAGGTTCGGAAGGCTCATTTGGCGGAGGCGGTGCAGTATCGGGAGAGGGGGTAGGGGAGGTTTGAGGTTTGAGGTTTGAGGTTTGAGTTGTTATCTTTCTCCGGTGACCATTATCATTCGGTTGGCGTAGGGGAGGTCGGAGGCGGCTAGGGATAGGGCGATGACTAGGTCGTCGTGGCCGCATTGGGCGGCTAGGGTGATGTGTCCGGTTGCGGATCTGGTGGCTTCGAAGTTGTCCAGTTCTTCTCGGAGGGGTTTGTAGTCGGGGAGTTGGATGTGTTCTCGCTCGATGAGTTTGACGAGGCCGTCGATTAGCTGCGGTTTGTTCTGGGCGGTGATGGTGTGGTCTTTCACGGATTTGGTTTTGAGTTCTTCGCGTAGCCAGCTGGTGATACCGTCTCCGACTCCGGTAGTGTCGCAGACGATTCTGGCGTTGGGGTAGCGGTCGACGATGGTTTTGACCCATTCGATTTGTTCTTTCCAGCCGGTGCGTTGGAGGCGGTCGGCTTCGAGGACGGAGGCGCGGGTTTGGTGTCCACGTAGGACGACGAGGGCGGTGTAGTCGTGGTACCTCGCCCAGTCGATGGCGATGATGTCGGGTCCGGGGATGTCACTTTCTGGTTCGAGGTGCACGCACCGCTCGACGGCTTCGCGGGCGAAGACGTAGCCGTCGTGCTGGACGAACTTGGCTTCGTATTCGGTTTGGTAGGCACTTGCGCTGAGGAGCTTCTTTTGTTTCTCTAGGAACTTGGCGATGACCATGGGGTTGTCGGAGCTCGGGCTTTGGAGGCTGAAGAACTCGTCTCGGTCGTGGTCGGTCTTGATGCCTTCGGAGAACTGTTCGTAGAAGTGGTTGGTTCCTTTGGGGGTGCTGATGAGGGTGAGTTCTCCGTCGGTGGTGGCCATCATGGGGCTGAGGACTTCGTCGATGACTTCTCTTGTGACGAACGCGGCTTCGTCGACGGCGATGTGGTCGGCTTCGTCTCCTCGCAGATTGTGCCTTTGTCCGGCGCTGCGAGCGCAGATGGTGTGGTGTCCGATGGTGATTTCCATGTCGCTGTCCCGGAAGGTGGGGGTGTCGATGAACTTTTGGAACCAGAGGTCTTTGTTTAGCAGGCGCTTGATGAGGCTGACGATTCGTTTGTAGATCATCTTCGCTTGGGCTTTGGTGGGGGCGATGATGAGCTGGCGGCGTGGTTTGTCGTCAGTGAGTTTGCTCAGGATTTGGACGGCGCAGGCATCGGTTTTTCCCCATCGGCGTCCGCAGGCTAATACTTTGGTTTTGGCTTTTGCCTCTAGGAAGGCGAGTTGTCCGGGGTGGGGTTTCCAGATGGGAGAGAGCCAGTCGAGGAATTCTTGCATGCACTTATAGGCGATGAAAGAGGGGTTTTGTCAACCAGGTTGGTGGACAGTTCTTGGTTTTCGGTGGGGAGCTTGGAGGCTCTCGACATGGAGGCCGGCTCAGGATTTAGCCTCGGGATGAGTATCCCGAGGCATCGAAGGGCAATTGAGCTTGTTCAAGGATTCGGAGAGGGCATAGCAATCAATCCGGACATAAGGGGAGCTATGGATGGCGGTACAGCTGGTTCTGAGAATCTAGTTGCGACTACTTTTATGAACTGACCCACCGCCACTATTACGATTAAAGAATCATCAGACGTAAAACACGCATCTGAGTGAGCAACAATGTTTCTGTACGCATCCTTGAATGACTGGATACTTAGGATTGCTTTTGAATAGAAATCCTTATCCCCCGGAAGAGCGCCTTTCCAGTTATCCTTTTTTAGGGGTTCGATCTCTTTCTCTACTCGGTCAATGAGGGTTCCCCACATCAGACCATCAGGATCAATTCCAAGTCCCCTAGCTATCTCCTTGAGACATATTTCAGATGCCCTCATAGAATGAAAAACGGAGGCAGTCGGGAAGTCATAGGCCGCCGCCGCCTTGGCAAGATCAAGTTCGCCTACTGCTTTGGGAAATTTAATCAGGGATTCATCAGAACAAAAGTTCCTAATTGGGTTGTTCAGCATTTGAGCTCTCCCATAGGGCATATATATGATTGTCCTAGATGATGACTCCGAATAAATCTCTTCACTGAGCGCTCGAAGCTGGTAGATGATTTCAGACAAAATTACATCGTTAGAGAGACAAGTTTTAAGGGTATCGACTCTTGATGCAACAACTCCAAGTTCAAGGTTCAATGCTAACACCTCAGCATCACGAACAACTAGTTCAATTAACGGTGTAAATTGATCAATACTCTGGATGTTAGTATTCGGATCATGTAGCTCCAAAGCACCCTTGCATAGCATTAAGGCTTCTTTGATGCCTAGCATCATTGGACCAGATAACTGCTCTAACAAAGACCTCAAACTCCCAGTCCTCAATTTACCTGGTTGGAAGACTCGGGATCCTTGTTCCCGAGGCTTAGCTTTTGGGCCTAGCAGACGAGCAGCAGGGAGGTCAAAAGTTCTTGGTTATCGAGGGGAATACTAGGGCATTCGGCATGAGCTGACGCTCTGGACTTAGCGATGGGATCGAGGATTCCGAGGCATCAAAGGCTGTTCACTGACAAGCTGGTTTTTCGGTGGTTGGAAGTTCTCGGGGTTTGGTCGCTTGACAGTGCCACCCCAGCTACTCCTGCTTACCCCGCCCACGCTCGTGGCTCGCCCCAGGGTCGGGTATCCCGAAGCACCAAAGGCTGTTCACTGACAAGCTGGTCTTTCGGTGGTTGGAAGTTCTCGGGGTTTGCTCGCTTGACAGTGCCACTCCAGCTACTCCTGCTTACCCCGCCCACGCTAGTGGCTCGCCGAGACCTGTCTTCGGCCTGATCTCGGAAGCATAAAGCACATCACGACTCGAGATTCGTAGAACATTTTCTCCACACAACAAACTTGGCACTAATACTTCGTGAACATACTCTGTTCGAATCTAGTTAAAACTCCAAAACGCTTGGGCTGAGGTTCAAATTGCCTTTAACGCATTGGTCATCCAAATCAAAAGATCAGTTGGCCCGTAACCACCATCTTCAAAGTTCGCATTGACGTAAATAAAAAGGCCCCTTCCGGTTTGAGGCTCGAAATAGCTTACACATGATTCACCTCTACCGGTACTGCCGCTGTTGTGGAGCCAGTCACGAGTTTGATCTCCGAACCAAGCCCCTCTCGTCATGTCTTGATTCCCAGCCATATTCGACAGCAAATATTTGAGCATTTTGGGCGAACCGGGAAATCCCTGCGTGAACTGCCCGCGCGATACATAGTCAATGTACTTTGCCACATCGATAAGTCGAAGGCAGATTCCTCCAGCCGGATTCGCTTGGTGAAGAAACGGTGAAGCTCGCCGGTAAATTGGAGTGCCCCCTGTCTTCGACAGGTAGTGCCCAGAAGGGGACGTAAGAGCGGAGAGGTTTTCAGGATTGCCAATATAGAACTCTTTGATACCCAAGGGAGTGAACAAATATTTCTCGAGTAATGATTCGAAGGAGGCTCCAGTAATCTTTTCAGCCATTGAAACCGCAAAGATAACGCCGTCACTGTAGTTGTACTCCTCGCCAGGGGCACTCATCGGTGACAAGGAGATCGCTTTTTTCATGTACTTGTATCGCCAATCATAACCCTTGGCATCATCCCAGTACAAATCCTGAGCCCGGGCTATGCCAGACATATGACTGAGCAACTGCTCGATGGTAGCACTCCCTCCGCTAAAACCCTTAAACTCAGTGAAGACTTCGGAGATCCGCATATCCCAACGAAGGACTCCTTGGTCAAGGAGTACGCCGATCAAAGAGGCTGTTACACTTTTACTGATGGACCCGAGAGGGATGAAGTCGTTGACAGACGCTTTTGAGCTTGCATCATTGACATTCCTTAATCCTTCTGCTGAAAGCGCAACACACCTACCATTCTTCAATGCCAACGCCCACACTCCGGGTACAGCTTCCCTTTTTCTATAGTCGGAGATCGCACTTTGGACGCCTGTTTGAAACGAACCAACGTTGTTCCAAATCAGTTTTGGAGTTGAAAAGGACACTAAGTTTGGGCGAGTAAGCCATGCTCGGTTTGCCGATAATAGGACTGATGTTGAGACCTTGTCGACAAGTCTGACCTGCGCCAGCTTGGGCAACCTATCATCAACATACTTGCTGACGTCCCAAGAGATCTGAGTGAAGCGTGCAATGCTCTCAGGAGATTGGCGGAACATTGATTTGCCATCGATGAGGAGTTCTGCATAGGCACCCGAGAACGAGTTGGTGCCAGCAATCTGAAACGTCAAGGTCTTCATCTTGCTGGTGAGTGGGAAGTAGAACGAGTTGGCTACGCCGACTCCATTGTTGGGTGATACCAGCGCTAGCGTCTTTGCATCAGGACCAGTAAACGAGAGACCCCTCGCTTTTCCAAGCTCGACGGGATCTGGACTAAAAGCTCCTTCGAACGTCCAAGGAAGCTTTCCATCCTTTGGAGCTGTAACAGGAATGGTGAATGAACCGTCTTCTGAAACTGCCGGAGTGAAAATTTCTGAGTCGGCAACAGGCGTTCCGTTCCAGTTGTACTTGGCTTGAGGCAGGAAGAAGGTCGAGAACGGATCGGCGGCTTGGACTGTGCCTGCCACGAAAATGGCGGTTATGGTCAAAATTATCCGGCTCGACATTTCAGTATTTTACTAGCAGTGTTCGGTTAGATGCCTCGGGATCCGAGCAACAAAACCTTGTGTATTATCAACCAGTGGTGCCGGGAACGGTCGTTATGAAAAACGATCCTCGCACTCGGGAAAGAATCCAATGTCGCAATTAGCAATAGTCCTTCTGCTCACTTCGGGGTTAGCGGCACAAACCCGTCCGCCAGCAGGCGGGCAGATTCCGCCGGCCAACTCTGTCGGTCGGGCTCCGAAGACCCGGATCGTTGATCATGTTGCTCGTGGTAAAGCGGAGATTCCGAAGTTTGCTTTCGCTCATTCCGACTGGATAAAGGCAGCTGCCACCACCACACGTATTCAGGCGCAATCCGACTTGTGGTTCCGGAATCCAACAGAAGCTTCGAAGAAATTGGCCGAGCTGAACAAACGCCCGGTTGCAAAGTGGGATCGGAGTCAACTTTGTGAAGGTACGGTGGCAATCACCGTTCTTCGAGAACTCGGAAAGCCAATCGATACAAAACTGGCGGTATCGATCTTGTCGGCTTGGAACAGGTTTAAGTCGATTGACTTTGTGGAATATCGGTGGGCGACCTATCTCCATGCAAACTGTCTACCGAATCCTTATCTCTTGGCTCCACTTAAGCGACTTGACAACGCCGTGCCTGATAACTATCTGACCCAAAGACACATCATTTTGATGTCAGGGGCGAGAAGCGAAGACATCGAGTTCGGTTTGGCGTTGGGGAAGAATTACTCCAAGAAATGGGCTGATTATTCAGCTGCTCAGGTTTGCTACGCGACCATCCTTTGGGACAAGGCAAGAAAGACGAAGCGAGCATCAGACTTCGACGTCGCAATCGCTCAGATGGAAAAAGCAAAAAGGTGTCCTGACTGCGATCTTGCCTACAAAAAGGTTATTGACTTGTGGATCGGCAACATTCAGTTCACCAAGAAGCGTGATGCTAAGACGTAAGTCTCCCCGAGAGGCTGGGCAGTTGAGTTGCCAGGCTTCGAGTTCCAGTTCGGGTTCGCACCTGTGGGCAGAGCTCCATTTGTAGAAAGTTGGCCACTACGTCAGTTGGGCTCGGACGTGGTTCAGAACTGGCCTGAAAAAAAACAGCCCCACCGGTTCGACCGGAATCTCACAGACTCCCCGTCGAGCGGGGAGTTTTGGGTTGGTGGCGCGATGGGAGTTGGGGGTTTTAGCCTGCGGGATCGAAGCATCTAAGAATCTCTTTCGTTCAGCGATTTCGGTTATCAGATACATCACTTAAATTTGCAATTCGTATATTTTGATACACAGAAGCAGTCAGTCCAATCGTTGAGACTGGGCTTCCTCGGAGTGAGCCTTTTGAAGTTTCTTAAGTTAATCATAGGATTCGTCTTTCTTGCGACGGTGTCCCTATCTCATGCGGGCAAGTTTGAAGTGTCCCCCGGAGGAACGGTTCTGCTGCTCGACGACAGTGTCAAATTGGCGATTCAATTTGACCGCGAATCAAGCATCATTCCAAAAAAGGCCATCGAGTTGCGCAAACTTGTCGAAACGATTCCCGGTTTGAATATTGATGAGGCGGGAAGTGACGACATCATCCAGGCAGGAAGAGCTGACGGGGTCGTGGGTCGAGATATCCTCCAACATTTTGATTTGACGCTTAACTGGTGGCATCTTCACTATGCGCTGACTCCTCCCAAGGCATCCCCAGAAGACTACTTCCGAGCCTCTTTCAAGATTGCGTTCCTCGGAGACGATCCATATCTCGAACTTGATGTCAACGGAATTGCCTGCCGCATGGCACTTACTCTCCTCACCAAAGGCACGAGTTTCAACGGTGAGACCTTTAAGAAACTCGGCTCGGTCTACAAAAGGGGCGACGAGATCTTCGGAATGAGCAGAAAGAGCATTGACGGCCTTGAGAGTTGGTTTGAGGCCAGCATCGACGACGATCTTCCTTCAGCTCTTCATGGTGACTTTGGCGCCGACATGATTCTTGAAGATCAGCTTACAATCTCATTCAAACGCGGCGTTTTCGAGACGCTTCGAAAAACAAAGAATTTCCCGTTTGCAGTCATTGTAGCCACGGTAATTGGCGGGCAACCCGAACTGATTGGCACGGAATTCTGGATCCCCTTGCGACGCGGGGATGGACGACAATCGCAGGGCAAGATAACTCACATCGACGGGATGGACATCGATTTTCTTTTGAGCCGATACAAATCAGGCGGGCTTAAAGCTCTCAAATCGGTAATCGAAAACCGGAGGGCGAGAAACGCAACCGTGCAGACCGTTCTAGGCGAGTCCGTAGAGATAGAACTTCGCAAGCCTGATGATGAATAGAGATCTGGTTGATTGCCGTTTTGGGCCGATTGGGGCGCTGGTTCTGCAAACCATTGAAACGAAGCCATACACGCATCCACAAGGGACGTACCCCTCAAATCGAGAATTCATTTTGAAGCCTCGGGATCTTACAAAGGATGACGAGGCATCGAAGCGGAAGGACCTGCGCTAGATGATGCGGGGGCGGTCGGTTCTGATTAGGCAGAGTTCGAGGGGGTCTCGGTCTGCTTCTAGAGCTTTGCTCCAGAGGGCTTGTCTTTCGGTAGCTTTCAGCTTGAAGCTGAGTTCGGATTCGAAGAGAGGCATCACGCAGAGCAGGTTGATTGTGTGATCCTTGGTGGTGCGGAGTACACGGTGCTGTAAGGGAAGAAAGTATGGTTGGACCAGCAGCACGGAATTGAACGAGGTTCCGGGGATACACGAGTCGTTTTCGGTCATGGAGATACTGTTGAACTCGAGGTTGGTCATGCCTTGGCGAAGTGGCAGACGAGCCACTCGTAACAGCAGGTTGAACGGCCACCAGTTCTTTTGGTCTTGGAGGTCTTCGAACTCGGTGGGCCAGTCGGCGGGAAGGACGATCATGTATTCGCAGTAGGGGCTGACTCCGGGCGGGACGTCCATGGCGTAGCTTGCGGCTCCGGTTGTGTAGACCCGTTTGTGCGGGAAAACTGGCGTGGGCGGGAGTACGTAGAGGTCTAGGTGGAGTTCGTCGGATTTCTTTTCGTGTAGGACTAGGGGTTCGACGCCGAGTTGTTGGCAGTAGAGGTCGAAGGCTTCGATGATTCCGTAGGTTGGGATTCCGTTTCGGAGGTGGGGGTCGAGGAGTTTTTTGAGGAATTTCATCGGGGTTTGTTCGGTGACCTTTCTCTGGGGGCGCTTTGGGTTAGGGGTTGGATTTAGCGTTGCTTAGCTGGATGTTTAGCGGACTTTTGCGGGACGGATAACCCCTAACCCTAAATCCCTCCACGAAAAGCCTGCCTTCTGGCAGCCTTTTCGCAGACCCTCCCTGCGGAAGGGGCAAGGGACTTCTGGGCTCGCCTTGCCCGCATTCGGAACTATTCGCCTCACGGGGCTATTTTACGGTTTGGATTGTGGGGTCGCTGGCGATGCCGGTGCGGGTGAAGCTGATGGCGGCGACTTGGGTGGCGTCTCTTAGAGGGACGCCGTCTTCGGCGTGGGTCCAGGGGGACCAGGTTCCGTCGCGGCCTTTGAGGGAGACGGCGGTGGTTTCTTCGTCACCCCGGCATTTGAGGGTGATGGTTCCCTCTTCGATGCAGATTTGGGGGGATTTGGGTTTGCGGGGGGAGAGCCAGGGGGATTCGGGGACGAAGGCGTCGTCTTTGTAGAGGCCGCGTTGGAGGCCGGTGCTAAGGAGGCCCCAGTTCTTCATGAGGGCTTTCATGCTGAAGTGGACGTTTCCGGCGGTGGCTTGCTTTTCGCGCGAGAGGCGGATTTGGTCGCCGATTTCTTGGGCTTTCCAGGCTCCTCCGGCGGGGTCGGTTCGGCTGGTGTAGAGTCCGGGCCAGACGTGGCGCTTTTGGTCGTTGACCTTGATCCAGTAGTCGAGGAGGACGGGGTAGGACTGGGGGGTTTGGGAGATTGGCCAGTAGAGTTGGGGCGTGTAGTAGTCACACCAGCCCTTTTTCAGCCACTTTTCAGCGTCGGCGTAGAGCTCGGCGTATTGGTCGACTCCGGCTTTGATGGTTTCGGGGATGCCGGGGCGGTAGATGCCGAAGGGGGAGATTCCGAACTTGACGTGGCACTTTTGGCGCTTGATTTCTTTGTAGAGCTTCTCGATGAAGTCATCGACGTTTTTGCGACGCCAGTCGTCTTTGTTCATTCCTTTGCCGTACTTGGCGTAGCTGGGGGCGTCGGGGAAGTCGACTTTTTTCTTGTTTTCGTCGAGGATTGGGTAGGGGTAGAAGTAGTCGTCGATGTGGACGCCGTCGATGTCGTAGCGTTTGACGACGTCGATCATGACGTCGAGGGAGCGCTTTTGGACGGCGGGCTCGCCTGGGTCCATCCAGAGGTAGGTTCCGTATTTTTTGACCACGGCGGGGTTGGTTTTGCTGAGGTGGTTGTTGGCGACGGGGTTCTTTTGGGAGGGGTGCTGGGCGCGGTACGGGTTGAACCAGCAGTGGAGTTCGATGCCGTTTTTGTGGCATTCGGCGACCATGAATTCGAGGGGGTCCCAGGCGGGGTTGGGGGCTTGGCCTTGTTGGCCGGTGAGGTATTCGCTCCAAGGTTCGAGCTTGCTTTTGTAGAGGGCGTCGGCGGATGGGCGGACTTGGAAGATGAGGGCGTTGAGGTGGAGTTGCTTTGACCTCGCGACGATGTTTTTGAGGTCTTGTTTTTGGGTTTCGACGGTGTCGGTTCGCTTGGTGGGCCAGTCGATGTTGTCGACGGTGGCGATCCATGCGGCGCGGAATTCGCGATTGATGGGCGGAAGGTCGTTTTGCAGCGTTGCAAGGGCGATCATCGCGGTGAGCATTGGTCTAGTCTACGGTAAATTCTTTGGGTGAGCAATGATTCGTCGGTTCAAATTGGGAAGATTTCGTCGACGATTGAGTGGCTGATGACCCCGGTGGGGTTGTTGATTGATCACGTTGTTTTTGAGGGGGAATCGTGGCGGTTGGAGCCTTCGGACTTAGCTCGGTCATCGGGGTCGGGGCGGTTTGAGGCGACGGTTCGGGCGAAGTCGATTGAGGTGTTTTTGGAGAACTTGAAGCCTGCCGATCTTTATGATATTTCGGTTTCGGTGGCTTCGGATGGGGTGCATATTGAGGCGAAGAAGCAGGTGATTGTTCCGATTCCGGTGACGGCTCATGCGGTTTTGGCTTTGTCGTCGCCTTCGGAGTTGTCGATTCAGTTGGTTTCGGCGGCGGCGATGGGGGCGGGGCTGAAGAACCTTGTTTCCTCGCAGATTGAGAAGATGAATCCGATTGTGGAAGCGGAGATGTTTCCGGTGCCGGTGGTGTTTGAGGGGGTTGAGCACCGGGATGGCGAAGTAATTGTTCGGGGATCGGTTCGGCTGAGCTAGGTAAACTAATAGTTCACTCGGGCGAGTGGCGAAATTGGTAGACGCACTGGATTTAGGTTCCAGCGGTTAATAGCCGTGAGAGTTCGACTCTCTCCTCGCCCACCAAAAAGCTCCTGATGCCAAGCGGCAGTCAGGAGCTTTTTCTTTCTGTTTGCCTTATGCTTCGGTGGTTTCTTCGGCTTCTGCGGTTCCTGAGCCGATGACGCCGTCCTTGTTGAGGTCTTTGCCCGTGACGTTCTCAGCGACTTCGACGGCTTTGTCCTTGAGGTCTCCGAGGACTCCACCGACTTTGCCGAGAAGGCCGCCTGCGGCTTCTTTGGCGTCGACTGCAACATCTTCGACCTTGTCCTTTACGTCGCCTGCGACGTCCACGGTCTTGTCTTTGAGGTCTCCGGCAACGTCGACTGCCTTATCTTTTACATCGCCAGCTACGTCAACGGCTTTGTCTTTTAGGTCGCCTGCGACGTCTGCGGCTTTCTCTGCCATTTCTTTTGCCTTGTCAAATATGCTCATTTTTATCTCCAGTTCGCCCTAGTAGTTTTCTGGGGCTTGATTAGTATGAATCAGTTTCTGCGGGTTGCGATCAGTGGGGCTTCGAAATGCTCGATGCTCCGCTGGCGCTGGTTGAAGAGGTGTTGAAATGACCGGTTATCTCCACGTTTGAGGCACCAGAGGCGACGGCTTTGCACTTGCCGCCGGAGAGTTTTGCGGTGATGTGGCTTGCGCCGGAGGCGTTGATTGCAGCGATCTTTGCGGTACCAGCGAGACGGAGTTTGGATGCACCGGAGACTTCAGCGACTACCGAATCCAGAGTCAGCGTGCCGAAGTTGACCTCACTTGCCCCGGAGGCGTCGACATTGAGACTTGAAGGACTTCCGAAGACGGTCATCTTGGTTGCACCGGATGTCTTGATGTCGAGAGGATGCTTGCCGATGTTTTTCAGTTCGATCTTAGCGGCACCATTTGCATCGAATGCGGAGAGCTTTGCGGTTCGGCCAGTGATTCGGAAGCCTTTTTCCGTGCTGATAGAGCCTTTGGTTGTCACGAAAAGGGTTCCGTTTTCAACCTTTGTTTCGATCATGGAGAGCAGGTTAGATTCGGCGCTGATGGTGAGCGGTCCCGGAGTGCTTTCAAAGAACTGACCTTCGAACGAGGAGCCGATGACGACTTTGGTGTAGGGTGCCACGTTTCGATTCTGATTGATGACCTTTCCGTTGCCCTTAACTGTTGGGTAGCGCTTGGAGGTGCTTTGGGCGAGGTGTGAACCTGCGTAGACGTATCCACCGAGGGCGAGGACTCCGACGGGAAGGAGGATGAGGGCTTTCATGCAACTGTGTACGGGACGCCGACTGTTTCGGGTTCCAGAAACTTAGATGGGGCGGCCAAACTGCCCAGCGGAAGGTTCGAAGTGGGTTGTTTGGACGGGGGGGAGTCTCAGGTTGAGCTGCTCGGCCATTGCTTTCATTCCAGGGTTTTCGGTGGCGTAGTGTCCGGCGGCGACTATGGCGAGCCCGGCGTTTCGCGCTTCGATAGAGATGTGGTGTTTGACCTCTCCAGTGACAAAAACGTCAGCTCCGGCTTCGAGGGCATTCTTCCACTCTCCGTCGGCGGCTCCGCCTACTACGGCGACTTTCTCAATCATTCGTTGTGGGTCACCCCAAGCCATGCTGATTGTTCCCAGCGCGGTGTTGGTCTCAGTGATGAATTGTTGGAGGGTTATCGGACTGGGCAGGGAGCCGACACGTCCGCAGGGTTGCTCTTCGAGCGGCGCGAGGGGGATAACGTCGAAGGCGGGTTGCTCGTAGTTGTGCTTCTCGATCATTGCAGAGATGACGTCGGAGACTCGGTGGGTTGGGCAGATCATTTCGATCTTGGTCTCTTCGATTTCATCCGACTTTCCGATTCTGCCAACGGATGGGTTTGAGCCGGGAAGTGGCTCGAACGTACCGATTCCGTGAGCTTTGAATCCGCAACGGCGGTAGTTGCCGATGTTTCCGGCACCGTGTTCGGCCATCACGTCGAGCAGGATGTCTTCTTGTTCTTGCTGGCAGAAGACGATGATTTTGCTGTAGGGGACGCTCGCGGCCGAGCCGAATGAGTTGAGATTTTGGAGGCCGAGGAGACCGGCGAGGGTGTCGTTGATTCCTCCAGGAGCGGAGTCCCAGTTGGTGTGAGCGGCGATGTGGGAGATTCCGTGTTTGGCCAAGGATAGAGCGAATGCAGTGTCGTCTTTTGCGTCAGTGATCGATTTGGTGCCTGCCCAAAGGATGGGATGGTGGGTGATTACCAGCTCGGCGCCTTCGGCGACGGCTCGCTCGACTAGAGCGGGAGATGGGTCAAGGGCGGTGATGATCTTGGTGACCGGCGAAGATTTTGAACCGACGAGCAGACCTACGTTGTCAAAGTCGAAAGCCCATCGCACTGGGGTGAACGATTCTAAGGTTCGGAGGACGTCTTTGACGGTGAGCATCCTTAACATTATGCCGACTCCGGAGTTCGATGCAAAGCCCTCAGGCGGCTTGCGAGGAATCTCGGGCTGACATCATGTCGACAAACTGCGCCGCAAGTTCGGGATCAAATTGACTACCACTTCCCTGTAGGATCGCGTCGAATGCGATCGCTCGATCTAGCCCTTTTCGGTAGGGTCGGTCACTTGTCATGGCGTCGTACGTATCGGCAACGGCGAGAATCCTTGCAGTCAGAGGAATCTCTTCTCCGGCCAGCCCATCGGGATAGCCCCGTCCGTCGTATCTCTCGTGGTGCCCGCGAATGCCGGGGATTGTGTCGGCAAGTTCGGGAATCTGAGAGACGATTTTTTCTCCGAGTGCCGGGTGAAGTTTGATCATTTCAAACTCCTCGTCGGTGAGCTTGCCCGGCTTCTTGAGTGCGGCATCGGGGACTCCGATTTTGCCAACATCATGCAGCGTACCAGTGACAAAGACGAGATCGACGAAGCCTGAATCGTAGCCACAACGTGCCGCGAGGTCTCTTGCATACTCCGCGACTCGCTGGGAATGTCCACGGGTGTACTCATCCTTGGCGTCAACGGCCTCTGCAAGTGCACGAACTGCCGCGTAACTTGACTGCCGCAGAAAGGATAGATCGCCGTCGGTGACCGATGCCCCAAAGCCATCGAACAGCCGGACCCGGTTTTTGCCAGAAGCTTTTGCTTGTCCAACGGCTAGTTGGGCGGAAAGGAGGAGGAGGTCGGTGCGGCTATTGGCTTCTCCTTTCTGAGCGAGGCCAATGCTGAGAGTAACAGGGTACTGGTCGCGGACCTTGCGTCGGATTTGTTGGAGTATAAGCTCGGACTCGGGGCCGGCGCACACGGCAAACTGGTTTCCACTGTAGCGAGCGATGACCGCATTTTCGTCGAACGATGAACGGATGAGTCGACCAACGTTAACTAAGAGATCGTCTCCGGCATCATGGCCAAATTCTTGGTTGTAAGCCTCGAAGCCGTCGATGTCGGCGATGGCGAGCCAGATTTCGTCCTCGGACTCAGTTGCTTCTTCCACCGCTCGGCGGAAGCTACGGTAGTTGAGGAGTTCGGTTAGCGGATCGATGTCAACCATCTGCAGTAGGCGTTCTCGGCTTGACTTGATCGAGAAAACCATTGAGTCGAAGGCTCGTTCCAGGCCACCGATCTCGTCTTGGCGGGTAGTTGTGACTGCCTCGGGCCAATGCCCTTTTTCAAGTTCGTTGCTGGCGCCGACCAACCTTTCCAGGGGATTGCTGATCATTTGTGCGAGGGTGCGGGCGCCAAAGAAGCCAGCCGTTAGACCTAGTCCAAGCAGAATCGCTAGGGCGGTGTAGATTGGAGCAAATTTCTGTTCGACAGAGACACGTGAGACCAGCGAAACAACTTCCAGACCCTGCCCTAAGCTGGCACGGGTCCAATGAAACTGCTCCGACTTAAGGGTTGCCTCTCCGGAGGAACCCTCGAACTTTAGATTCGAGAACTCGGGCGCGGATGCAGCGAGAACTTGACCTTTGTAAACCAGCGCTGCCTGGCTATCACTACTAGAAATGAGTGAACGAATGGCGGCATCGGTGATCGCAGTTCCGAAGATTAATCGCGCCTGTTCGTACTCGCCAACGAAGATCTGGGCTTGAGCAGTGATGTACACCTTGCCACCGATCACCATGAACATCCGGTTGCCGACGTCCAAGATTTCGGTTGGCAGGTTCAATCCTCTCGCGCCGAGCACCTTTGAATTCGGGTCGGTCATTACAGCCCAATCCACCTTTGCGCGAGCAATCACGTCGCCGAAGTGATCTGAGATTGTTGCCTCATCCGCTTGAAAGATGTCCTTTGTGCCTGGTCGGTCGGCAAACAAACCAGCGTGGATTCGTAAGTTGCGAGACTCTGTACGAACCTTCTCGTTGAGCGACGCCAGAATGGACTTGGATGATTGTTGGGTTGCTTCATCAACCCGTGTGCTTACAACTCTCCCAACGGCAAAGAACCCGCCTACAACAATGACCCCTACGAGGGTCATCACGAAAACAGAAATTCGGAACCGGAGAGAGGAGAAGTTCATCGCTTGAGGTCGATCTTTAAGGCTCCGCCAGACCACGTTCCCTTTTGAGTCGCCCCTGCTTCGTGCCATGCTTCGAACTTGGCACTACCGCCTGGGAATCCTTTGATTTTGAATGCACCTTTGGCGTCGGTTTTTGCAAAGTAGGGGGTGTCGACAACGACGACATAGGCGCTCATGTTTGAGTGGACATTGCAGAGAACCGACACGACTCCGGTCTTATCGAAGACGACATCTCGGGTTTGGCCTTTGGGATACATTCCGAGGTCGAACTTTTTAGCTCTGTACTCTGCAAAGACGTTGTGGAACAAGTCGTCTCGGTTGGGAAATGCCACCCGGCTTCCCGAGGTGACGACTAGAACATGGGGGAGAAACTCCTTCCCTTTCTGGACGATCTCGGCTTTCCCTGGTTTTGAGCCAGTCTCGGAGGCAAACCAGACGACGGCATCTCGAACGGGCTTTCCGTTGAGGGTGACGACTCCGGTCACATCGGTGGCAAGGGCGAGGATGAGGCTTAACATGGGATTAGAACTTGAGGGTCTTGGAGAGTCCGAATGAGATGCCGCCGCCTAATGGCTGGCGGTTCATATCTGGGCCGAATGTATAGTTGGCTAGGAAGGTAGTCCCGAAAGGCAGTTCAACTTTTGCGGATGCGGTTGTAGCAAAGAGCCAGCCGGGGGTGCCGACCATGTTTAGGGTGCCCTCGTGGCGCAAGCCAAGGGTGAGGTCTTCCCAGCCAGATTGGCGGTGGGTTACTTCGGTGAAGAAGCCGTTGGATCTTGTGGTTTGAGTTGAATAGCCGACGACTTGACCACGGAAAATCCAGTGGGGAATCGTATGGCGGACGTCTAGCGCAATGAGTTGCTCTTGGCCACCGAGCTGGTCTTGATCAAGAAGCACTCCGGCTCCGTAGACGGTGCCTTTGTTGAAGTGAGTCCAGCGGGCGGAAAGTCGGTCGAGCTTGTCCGGGAGAAGCTGGTTCTGTTGGAACGTGCTACTTGTTGCGGAGAATTTGAACGAGTTGGCTCCGACCGTAGAATCAAATTGAAGTCCGGTGACAGTTCGCTCGAGCACCTTTCGAGCTCCATACGTATTGAGCTCCAGGTTTGGAACAAACACGAACGCCGAGTACCACTGGTCATCCCAGGTACTCATTCCAACTGGATTGAGAAAGCGGCCTACCTTGACTTGCTTGGAACCTGATCGATAAGCAAGATTAGTCTCATCGAGATCGTGCCAGTCGCAAAAGGAGTAGTTCCAGATTGATGCGGTAGCAAGCCAACTACCTTGCTCGATTTGAATTTGTGATCGGTTGAATCGCTCGCTGGTTTTTCGGTCGCCGAAGAATTTCCCGGAGACACCGGCGGCTTGGAGACTGCCGGAGACGGTCGCTTGTTGCCCGGATGTAAAGGCGGTGAGCCCCCCGAGTGCAACCATGCTTAAAAATCTGCGGAATAGCATCCTAGTAAAGTTATCAGCATGGCGCGAGCAGTTCCGCAGGTTGTCTGTGAAACGTTCAGGCTTCTGGATGAATTGGAGTTGCAGGTCTGGCTCAGTCAAGATATCTGGAAACAAAGAGGGGAGGCATCTTGCCTCCCCTTACTCTGCTTCGTTTCACCTCGGTGCAACGGCTGCTGTATTTAGATTGATTGAATAATTGCTCTTATCGCTTCGTTGCGAACAATACGCCGCCAGTTTCCGCATTGCAACCGCTGTCGCTTCATCAACCGGCCCAGGGCTGGTTAGACAGAGTCCCAACAGTGCGAATGCTTCGTCCTCGGTGAGCTTCAGTCCTCTGTTTGTCAGAGATTCCATGATTGCTCCTCCTTGGTCTTTTCGACTACATAAGTGTACGGCAAGTTCGGTGCCATCATCTCTTTGTCGGGGTTTTGGGTGATTCGTTAAGTAATCCTTAACATTGGGTGGGGATTGAGGCCCATTGGTGAGAGTCTGAAGCGGCAAGTTGGAAGTCGGAAGCATTTGACTCTTGCAACTTCCGACCTCCTACTTGCGCCCCGGCTATACTTACACCGATGTCCAAGGATGAATTCCTGAGTGTTGGCGGTCAAGCGATCATCGAGGGAGTGATGATGCGGTCGCCGAAATACTTTGCGGTGGCTTGTCGCGCTCCGAACGGTGAACTGGTTGTGAAGGCCGAGCCGCTAGAGAAGACTTGGATCGGGCGTCAGAAGTGGCTTAAGGCACCGTTCTTGCGCGGGTCGTGGGCTTTGCTGGATGCGATGTCGTTGGGGATTCGGGCGATGAAGTTTGCGTCGGATGTTCAGCTGGCGCCGGAGTATCAGAAGCCTGAAGATAAGGTGGTTGATGCGGCGGAGGATGTGACGAAGCACTCACAGCCCGTGGCTTCCAAAGCTATCCAGGACGGTGTCGTCGCTGGAACCATTGTGGTTTCGCTAGCATTCAGCCTTTTCCTTTTTAAATATCTGCCCCAAGTCGGTGGCACAACGCTTCGACAGAAGTTTGATCTTGGGCCCCAGGTCACTAATCTGCTCGTTGAGACGATCAAGTTTGTGTTCTTCATTGGCTATCTTTTGCTGATCAGCCAGATGAAGCAGGTGAAGGAGGTCTTTATGTACCACGGGGCGGAGCATAAGGCGATCAACACCTTTGAGGCCGAGCAGGAGCTGACACTGGAGAATTGTAAGGCGCAGACGCGGCTGCACCCTCGTTGCGGGACGTCGTTTGCGATCATCGTTTTGCTGCTTGGGTTCGTGATCTTCCCTTGGATTCCTCGGTTTGAGGATCACTTTACGCAGTTTAAAGGCAACACCTTGATGATTGCACTAGGCAACTTTATCTATCACATCGCTGTTCTGCCTTTCATCGCGGGAATCGCGTACGAGCTTCTTCGGTTTGCTGGAAAGTTCCGAGATAACGCCGCGATCATGGTCATGTTTAAGCCAGGTTTGTGGACGCAGTTGATTACGACTTCGGAGCCACGGGATGATCAAATCGAGGTTGCTTTGGATTCGCTGAAGGCTTGCCTTGCCGGCGAAGAGACTCTGAAGGCTAAGCCAGCTTCATAGGTACGCTTATAGGCGTATGTCAGTCCGCGTTCGATTTGCGCCAAGCCCCACCGGGCTCCTCCACGTAGGAGCTCTGCGTACGGTTTTGTACGACTATTTGCTCCGGCAAAAAGAAGGCGGATCGTGCATTTTGCGAATTGAGGACACTGACCGAAGTCGGTACAACCCGGAGAGCGAGCATGAGTTTGTTGAGACTCTTCGCTGGGTGGGGATTGAGTTTGATGAGGGGCCGCATCTTGAGGGTGGGCCGCATGCTCCTTACCGGCAGTCGGAGCGCCAGGCGCTGGGAATTTATGCTTCCAAAATCGCTGAGTTAGAGGCGAAGGGGCACGCCTATAAGGCATTTGATACGACTGAAGAAATCGAGCAGATGCGCGAGTTTCAGCAGATCAACAAGGTTCAGATCGGCTATTACGGCGGCGACTGGCGCGATGCCGATGCGGCTAAAGTTGAGGCAGCGATTGCGGAGGGCAAGCCTTATGTAATTCGATTGAAGGTTCCTCGGGATCGGAAGATTGTGGTTCAAGATTTGATTCGCGGACGAGTCGAGTTTGACTCAAATACCCTTCCTGATCCGGTTTTGATTAAGGCGGATGGGATGCCGACTTACCATTTCGCGGCAATGGTTGATGACCATCTGATGGAGATCACCCACGTTTTGCGCGGTGAGGAGTGGATTTCTACTTCGCCGATTCACTGGCTGATTTTTGAGGCGTTCGGATGGACTCCGCCGATTTTCGTTCACTGTCCGGTCATTGTAGGGGCGGACGGGAAGAAGCTATCGAAGCGGCATGGCGCGACTCGGGTTCTGGATTACATGGCTCAGGGGTACCTGAAGTCGGCGCTAAAGAACTTCATCGCCTTGATTGGATGGTCGCCGGGGGATGATCGCGAGGCGATGACCGAGCAGGAACTTGTTCAGGCGTTCTCGTTGAACGGTTTGCAACCGAGTCCGGGCAAATTCGACATGGAGAAGCTGAAGTGGCTGAACGGTCATACGATCCGGTCGATGACCGCCGAGCAGGTCTTGGCGGAGATCGAAGGGTTGTATGCCGAAGAGCACACGAAGGGGTTCTGGGAGAACTTTATTGATGAGGAGGTTCTTCCGAACCAGACCCCTCGGGATGGGAAGGCGATTTTTGAGCGGTTTGAGAAGTTCGTTTTGTTTGCCCGGACGAATCGGGAGTATGCGCTGGAGTGCATCAAGCTGGAGCAGGAGCGGGTGACGAACCTGATTGAGTTCGGCGAGGCTTGCGAGTTCTTTATCGTTGAGGAGCCAGTGATGGATCCGAAGGCGGTTGAGAAGTGGTTTGGTCAGCCTCACGCTCGGGCTTTGTTCGAGCATATTCGTTCGGTTTGTGGGGCATCGGCTTTGTCGCCTGACGAGATGAAAGCCGCGTTGGTGGCTTTCCAGGAAGCTAACGGAATCGAGAAGTTGGGGCCGATCGTTCACCCGACACGGGTTGCTCTGACCGGAAAGACGTTCGGGCCGGGGCTATTTGAGCTTATGGCGGTTCTAGGTCCGGATCGGATTGTAAAGCGGATCGATCGGGCACTTTCTATGCTATGAAACCGGTTCAGGACGTCCCTCGTACAGATTCGACAATGACTTTGGAGATTCCGAAGAAGGATCAAGGGTTGGCGATGCTGGTGAATCTGGCATCGATTCCGTTGCCATACGTTGCGCCGATCGTGGGTTCAGTGATTGGCACGAAGTCGCCGTATGTCAAATTCCACTCTTATCGCATGCTAATAGAGCAGGTGATCAGTACTGTGATCGCGGGCATCTTGATCGCTTGTAGCCTAAGCTATAGCATCTGGAAGATGAAGGAGGATGGAGTTTGGGACTCGACGGGGATCCATCCGGAGAAGATTGGCTGGGTCGGCATTATCGTGAAGAGCGCGGTCACTTGGGTTCTCTTTGCGCTGTGGGGACTGTGGAATACCTTCAACTCTTTGAAGGACGCGATGGAGGCAGGCCGGGGCTATCTACCGCCGAAGCCTCGGTGGAGCGAGCGGTTGGCGCTTAAGTGGTCAGGCTTAACAAAAGGGTAAAACCAAGAGCCGGTTTCAATGGCGAGCCGCGACATTGAGCCATGAATCTCGTTGATGTAACTGTGATCGGCGGCGGCCCTTGTGGGTTGTTTGCTTCGTTTTATGCTGGCCTGCGCGGGATGTCCGTGCGGATTATCGATTCCCTTCCCGAACTTGGTGGGCAGTTGATGGCGCTGTATCCGGAGAAATACATCTTCGATATGCCGGGCTTTCCGAAAGTTCTGGCCAAGGACTTGGCGAGAGATTTGATCGCTCAGGGGACGCAGTTCCATCCGAAGTTGGTGCTAGAAAATACGGCGGTTTCGGCGGAGGATTGTGGCGATCACTGGATGTTGCGGACAGATAAGGGCATGGAGTTGCCTACTAAGACGGTAATCATCTCAGCCGGTGCCGGCGCGTTTTCGCCAACGAAGATTGGAGTCGAACGTGAAGATGAGTTTGTGGGCAAGAGCGTCTTCTACGGGGTTCGAGATCGCTCGATCTTTACCGGAAAGAAGCTGCTGATTGTTGGCGGCGGAGATTCGGCGTTTGACTGGGCGATGAACCTGAATGACATCGCAGAGAGCATCACACTGGTTCACCGGCGAGATGTGTTCAAGGCTCACGACCATTCGGTGGAAGTCGTCAAGAACTCCTCGGTAAAGATGAAGCTGTTTTACGTAGTGAAGGAGCTTCATGGATCGGACGGAAAACTGGAGGCGGTGACTCTGGAAAATACTCAGACCAAAGAGCTGGAGCGGGTTGAAGCGGACGCGATCTGCGTCAATATTGGCTTCAAGTCTTCACTTGGTCCGCTCAAAGAGTGGGGTTTGGAGATTGAGAAGAATCAGATCAAGGTCGATGCTAAGTACGAGACCAACCTGCCAAGGATTTTCGCAGTTGGAGACGTGGCGACCCACGGGTCGAAACTCAAGCTGATTGCAACGGGCGTCGGTGAGGCGGCTACGGCGGTTTGCTTTGCGAAGACCTACATTGATCCGGAAGCGAAGCTGTTTCCGGGGCATAGCAGCGATATGGAGTTGTAGGGTGTATCATCATTCCCAAACCTCTCGGAGTTGTTAAGAAATTGGGAAGCGCATATACACCTGGATTGACCGTTAGTGGGGACATCGTCGTCCGCCGCACACGCCGACTGCCGATTAAGGGTGAGGTCTTGGTGGGAATTGGGGATGTGGTGGAGCCAACCACTCCGATCGCTCGCGCGCTTCTTCCGGGAAATTTGCAGACGATGCGGATCGCCGATCCGTTAGGTGTAGAGCCAAAGGATGCTCAGTCGTTCATGATCGTCAAGGTGGGCGATCCTGTGGAGAAGGGCGATCTTGTTGCCACTGGCAAAAAGCTCTTCGGCATTTTCAAAGCCCCAACTGCGACTTCCGAGCACTCGGGGACGATTGAGAGCTACAGCGATATCACGGGCAATGCGTTGATTCGCGAGCCGTCGATTCCGATTGACATGAATGCCTACATAAAGGGCAAAGTCGCAGAGGTTTTGCCGCAGGAAGGTGCGATCATCGAGACGCGCTGCGCAATGGTGCAAGGAATTTTTGGAGTGGGCGGAGAACGGCAAGGAACGCTTCGCCAGGCCGTCGGCTCGCCGGACGAGGTTTTGGACGAGAAACACATTCTGGATTCGGACGCTGGAAAGATCCTGATTGGGGGCGCGGGCATGACAGCAGCAGCCATTAAGCGAGCATCTGCAGTGGGCGCCGCTGGGATCATTGCCGGCGGACTTAAGGATAGCGACTTGATCGAGTTCTTGGGCTACGACATCGGAGTTGCGATTACAGGTTCAGAGAAGATCAATCTGACCCTTATGGTCACTGAAGGCTTCGGCTTCTTGCCAATGGCTTCGCGGACGTTTGAGCTTTTGAAGTCACTAGAAGGGCACGATTGTTCGATTAACGGAGCCACGCAGATTCGAGCGGGAGTTATTCGGCCTGAGCTGATCGTTCCAGAACCGAGAACAACTGGCGAAGCAAGCAAAGAGGCAAAGGTTCTTTCGCTTAATATTGGGACACAGATTCGGGTTATTCGTGAGCCTTACTTCGGTTTGCTGGCTAGCGTGACCGATCTTCCGCCGGAGCTAGTAACTTTGGACTCGGGAACTCACGTTCGGGTCTTGCGAGCGAAGTTGAATAGCGGCGAGGAAGTGACGGTTCCGAGGGCGAATGTTGAGATTATCGCCGCAGGATAATTAACAGGATTAAGGAGTCTTTACTCAGCCTTAACATCGGCGCGTAAAACTGGCATTGGAAACATGACTCTACTGATTGTTGACGATGAGCCGGCGATCTCCGAAACTCTGGAAGCGAAGTTCCGACGCGAGGGGTACACCACGTTTACCGCTGAAAGTGCGGAGGACGGCATGCGGCTGTTCAAGCGGGTAAAGCCTGACCTCGTGATTCTTGATATCATGTTGCCCAATCGCTCGGGCTTTGACTTTTGCCGAGCAGTTCGGAAGGACAACCAAACTCCAATCATCTTTGTTTCTGCGAGGGCGGACGAGGAGGACAGGGTCAGGGGCCTTGAGATGGGCGCTGACGATTACGTGGTCAAACCATTCAACATGGCCGAGCTCGCAGCCCGTGTCAAAGCAATATTACGCCGCGCTCAAGGCGAGCCAGCAAGCGAAGTTATCGAAAGAGGTGGCCTCATGATCGACCCTCGCACTCATGAAGCGAGCATTGATGGGAAGCCGATGACGCTTTCGCCGAAGGAGTTTGCGCTCTTGATGTTTCTCGCGAAAAACGCCGGGCAGGTGTTCACCCGCGAGGCACTCCTCGATCGAGTTTGGGGGAAGGACGCTTACGTTACTTCCCGAACTGTGGATGTTCACATCCGCTGGCTCAGAACTCGAATTGAGCCGGACCCGAACGTTCCCGAGAAACTCGTGACCGTCCGGGGTGTCGGCTACAAGTTCATGGGTTAGGCTGACTTGCGTCGTCGTCGGAGCAGGGCGAGTGAACCAAGTCCGAGGGCAGTCATGGTCATCGGTTCTGGAACTGCCGCGAGCTGAGATTGGCCGCCCTTCTCGCTGGTGCCGAAATACATGACGCTGTTTGTCGGAGTGTCGCAGTAAGTTCCGTAGTATTGCGAAGCAAAGCCCAGGATTTCCGAGCTCACGTTCTTGGCCTTAAATTTGGCGCCAGAAGCGTCGAAGGTGGATCCACCGTCGTAGATTGCTTCCCAGACGGCAAGCTGGAGTCCGGCTTGCTGGGCAGCGGTCAAAGCAGTCGCCTGGTTATTGGCAATTATAGTGCCCGCCTTACCAAGGTTGGTGTTCGGCGTGAGGGTGAGGGAGCTGGCGGTGTAGCTGTTCGACGTCTTGTCTAGGAACGACAAAGCATCAGCGCAGTAGGAGCTGAGAGAGCCAGTGCTTGATGAGAAGTTGATCTGCCCTGCGTAGACCGAAGTGAAAGAGCTTCCATTGACGGAGATCGATGCAGTTTTGGCATCGGGAAGGCTCATACCAGTAAAGGTGAGGTCGATAGCCTGAGCTGAACCTGCAAGTGCAAGGCTGCCGGCTAGAAGCGATGGGAGGATTACTGACTTCATATCTGCTCGATGACTCCTCGTGAGTCACCAAGCGGATGTGCGAAAATTGTGCCAAAAACCGAGTGGTCATAATAATCCCGTGCCGAACCCTTGCTTTCCAGGCTGGTATGCCGACCCCGAGCTTCACTTCTTTGCGGGTCGCTACTACATCTACCCAACGTATTCGGCAGCGTATGAAGAGCAGACCTTTTTTGAGTGCTTCTCCTCGAGCGACTTGGTGAACTGGACAAGCGAGGGAAAGATTCTCGATTTTGCGGACGTTCCGTGGAGCACGAATCGAGCAGCCTGGGCACCATCATGCTGCGAAAAAGACGGCAAGTACTACTTTTACTTTTCGGCTGGCGATGGAGCGGGAATCGGCGTCGCGTCTTCGGACTCTCCTGCCGGACCCTTCGCAGACGCATTGGGTGGTCCATTGGTGAGCGACTATCACCACGGAGCCCAGCCGATTGACGCGCACGCCTTTATCGACGATGACGGTCAGGCTTACCTGTACTACGGGGGATGGAAGCATGCGGTCGTTGTTCGGCTCGGAGATGACATGATCTCGACCGTAGGTGACTTCGTGGAAATCACTCCGGAGAACTACGTCGAAGGTCCGTTTATGCTCAAGCGGGGCGGGCTGTACTACTTCATGTGGTCCGAGGGTGGCTGGGGCGATTCCAGCTATGCAGTTGCCTATGGAGTTTCCGCGTCTCCATGGGGGCCATTTGAGCGACGAGCGAAGATTTTAGAGAGTGACTTTGCGGCGGGGAAAGGAGCTGGACACCATTCGGTGCTAAAGTTGCCAGGATCCGACAAGTATGTGATTTGCTACCATCGGCGACCCCTTGAGGAAGAGCATCACAACCACCGAGTGACGTGCCTCGACAAACTTGAGTTTGACGGAGAGGGAAACATCTTGCCCGTCAAACTCACTTTTGAAGGAGTCCCTGCTCACAGAACTGAGTCGCCGAACGCTTGAATCAGTTGTGAATCGCTCATTTGGTCGGGGCGGGCTGATTTAGCGGGTCGGGCGAACCGCATGTAATCAAACTTGGAGATCAGGTCGGGACGGCCGCCTCGGATGACGGTGTTGTTTTGTTGGATCGGGGTCATTTGGCTGACTGAGTTCCAATCGGTGTAGACAGTGAAGCCGACTTGAAGCGTGGCGGGCATATCGCCTCGGTCATAGCGCTTGTGGACAGTCCAGTTCCCGCCCTGCTTTTTGAGGAGCACAACCGAGCGTCCGACTCGAACGAACTGCAACAGGGCTTCGCCGGAGGCGGCCAGTGTTTTCTCTAGAGTTGAAACACTGTTTTCGGTGGTTTTGACTTCGAATTGGAAGTTGCCGGGACGATCTGCAGTTCCGATACTGAGGAAGATGTAGTTCTCTTGACCTGGGCGCCATGACCTAGCGTTGTCTTGTCGCGGGGTTCTGACCATGATGCCACCGAGCGAATAGTCGGAACGGGGAGCGGATTGGCCATCTCGACCCGTTGACGTCACTTTGGTGGTGACGATGAAATCGCCGGTCACTTCTTTGTAGAGGAGGACGCCGCGATAGTCCTGATACCAGGAACTGCTGTAGGGCAAGAGGACGAGGTTTCCGTTCTCAATCGCGCACTTTTGGAGCTGGTTTGCGGTCCAGCCTTCGGTTTGCCAGATCTGCTTCCAGCTCGATAATGACTCGGGCTTGTCGAATTCATCCGACAGCGATTTTAGATCAGGAGCGCCGGTTTGAGCGGTGGGAGTTGCCGTCGGTGAACAGGCGGCGGTGACGAAACCGGCCAAGTAAAGGAGTCTGAGTGACATGCGTGATTATATGACTCAGACTCCAAGATTGGCTAGTGATCTAGGCCAGGAGTTCTTAGGCTTCTTTCGATTTGATCATCCGGGTCCGTGATGTCCTTTTGGGCATCTCGCCAGAGCCAGCGCATCATGTCGGGGAGGATTTGTCCGCCGAAAGCTCCGCCGTGATTGTTAATGCCCCAGGTGTAGTTCAGGTCGTATCCCTTCTTGGTGAGGGCGTCCTTCATGCGGACGTTTTGGAGGTACCAGTCCCAGGTTGCGTCGTACTTGCCGTTGCGGACGCCTCGAAGGTCGTTGCGGCCGTCGCATAGGAAGACTCGGAGGGGCTTCTTCTTTTCCTTTGCGATGATGTCGGGATATTGGTGCCCGCCTCGGATGTTGGTGAAGGAGCCAACGATGCTGAGAACCTTTCGGAACGAGTTCGGGCGATGCCAGGCGACGCCGAAGGCAGCGATTGCTCCGGAGCTTGTTCCGCCAATTCCGCGCTGCTCGGGATCTTTGCTGATGCTGTAGGTCTTCTCGACCTCAGGAAGGATTTCGTCGGTGACAACGCGGGCGTACTTGTCGTCGAGGGCGTTGTATTCTTGCCCTCGGTTGGTAAAACCATCGCCCCATCCACGTTGAGCGGAGGGTTCATCCTGTTGTGGGGTTCGGCCCGGGTTGATGAAGATTCCGAGCATCACGGGGATTTCGCGGCGGAAGATGAGGTTGTCCATGACAATGCTGGCCCGGAATCCGCCGTCAGGTCCGACGTGAGCATGGCCGTCTTGGAAGACCATGAGTGAGGCTGGCTTCTTGGCATCGTACTGTGCGGGAACGTACACCCAGTAGGTGTGTTGAGTGCCAGGATAGGCGCTGCTGGGGAGCATGAACGGCCCCTTGATTTCCCCTCTGGGAACCCCTTCTTTGACCTGAGAATCGGGTCCAAGTTTGTAAAAAGAGTCGGGATTCGGCTTTGCAGCCTGGTTTTGGGCCACGACGAGGGTTGTGCCGACACCGGCAAGGAATGCGAGGGCGACGATACCGCTCTTCATGGAGGGTACGTTACCCCTAATTTGTTGGAATCGGGCGACTCTTTGTACGGAACCGCGACAAACGCAAGCTCTTAGCAGTAGAACAAGGGTTCTTATGAGCTTCCCTACCCGTGCTTACGCCGCCCATGCTTCATCGTCACCACTTCATCTATGGGAGTTGGAGCGAAGAGCGCTCAGGGATGATGATGTATTGATTGACATCCTGTTTTGCGGTGTTTGCCATAGCGACCTCCATCAGGCGCGCGATGAGTGGGGCGGTTCCGTTTTTCCCATGGTTCCGGGACATGAGATTGTCGGCAAAGTTCTTTCCGTGGGGACGGGAGTTTCGAAGTGGAAAGTTGGTGACACGGTCGGAGTTGGGGTTTTTGTTGATTCCTGCCGCACCTGCCCGCAGTGTCTTGCCGGTGAGGAGCAGTATTGCGATGAAGGGATGACCGGCACCTACAATGCTCAGGCTCGCGATGGATCGGGACCAACTTATGGGGGATATTCCACCCAGATCGTCATTCAGGAGGACTACATTGTGTCGATTCCGGAGGGACTGCCTTTGGACGCTGCGGCTCCGCTGCTTTGCGCAGGTATCACGACTTACTCGCCTTTGCGGCACTTCGGGGTGAAGCCGGGGGACTCGGTTGCGGTCGTCGGGCTGGGGGGTCTTGGGCACATGGGGGTGAAGTTTGCGAAGGCGTTTGGCGCGCACGTCACGGTTCTTAGCCACTCGCCATCGAAGCGAGATGCGGCTTTGGCGATGGGCGCGGATGATTTTCTAGCTACCGGAGATGAGGCCGTGTTTACGGAGAATCGCAAGAAGTTTGACTTGATTTTGGATACGGTTTCGGCGGATCATGACCTTAACTCCTACCTTGGGCTGTTGAAGCTGAACGGCACGATGGTTCTGGTTGGGCTTCCTAACCCTTCTCCGGTCAGCGCGTTCTCTTTGATCGGCGGTCGTCGCTCGCTCGCAGGATCGATGATCGGCGGGATTAAGGAGACTCAGGAGATGCTCAATTTCTGCGCCGAGAAGGGCATTACCTGTGATATCGAGGTCATCGCGATGGACTATATCAACACGGCTTATGAGCGGATGTTGAAGAGCGACGTCAGATACCGATTCGTGATCGACCTGGCTTCTCTTAAGGGGTGATCTCGATCTTGACGTGCTCTTCTTCCGGAGCTGGTTTGTAGTAGACGGTCGCTTTGATAGCGGTAATGGCGACGATTTGTCCAAGGGCTGACAGGCTGGATTCTGGCGGGGTGGTCCAGTTTTCGACACTCTCGGCTTGATATACCATGGCCAGGTTGTCTAAGTCTCCGGAGGGGCTTCTGAAATAGTCGACGAGCCCACGGGTCAGGCTCTTAGCCATCGGACATTCGGTTCCTGGGCTGAGCCATGTCAGAGCTTCTCTGTGTTCCGGTTGCTGAAGGACGGAAATGAACATCCGTCCGTCCCGATAAGGAACGATTCGGACGAACTCATCCCAAACATCTTCGTAAGGCATGTCGTTAACTGCTTTTTGGGCTGGTTTTGGGCCGAAGAGCTTCTTGAGTAGCGACATTTCTGGATTCTATCACTTCGCAATTTCAAGGTGAAGTCGCAAGGACTTCGCGATCGATCGCGCCGTTTTCGGAACCTGTTCTTTGGTGCGGAAGTCTGCGCCAACCTCTAGCTGAATCGCATCGACTCCTCCGGGCGAGCCAGCGCCGTAGTGCCGGGTGATAAAGCCGCCGTTAAAACTGGCGTGCTCTTTCGCACCGGGGTTCGCAATGGAGGGATCGATCTTCATTCCGCACGTTTCGAGGCTAGAAAGAAAGCCATTTGGCCCCTCATATGGAGCAAGTGACTTGTCCTTTAGCGAGCTCAGATTGGCTGTTCCTCGATAAATCGTGCCCTTGCTCTTGCCCTGCGAGTGGATGTCGAGCAGAAGACATTTGGGGGTTGACTGAACTGCGTTGACCGCAACTTTGAGTGCAGCGTGATACCGGCGGTAGACCGCCTTGCCAGCCTCACTCTCTGTTCCATCCTTTTCAGGCCGGTTAGCATCGACGTATTTTCTACTGAACCTCGCGATCACGACCCATGGCTTCTTCCCACATTTCACCTCGACTTCCTTGGCGGTTTCCTCGGCAAGTTTGTCTGAATTGGTATCGAGCACGGTCACAAACTGGGGAGCACCCGTGTTGGTCTGGATCGGACAATCGGGAATCGGCAACCTGCCGCCGTGGGGGGCCGAGATGATGATTGGCAGCTCACCCTTTTGAATGAAGATCAACGGATCTTCATTCAAAAGGAGCAGAGCTGCGAGTTGGAGCATGGTCAAACCTTGAGTTTTAGAGTGATGATCTCGAAGGGTTTGTAGTCAAACTGAACAGCACCGTCCTCGATTTCGAGTTCGCCCATTTCAGTTTCTTCCAGGTTACAAAGTTGCGCCCCTAGGATCGGTCGCAGGGAGCGAAGCTCGGCGGTGCCACGAGTGTTGTGACATTCGTAAACCCTCACGATGAGATCGTTTGAGTCCTCGGCTTTCTTGACCGTCTCGATCACGATGTTCGGATTGTCGCAACTGACCAGTTGTGGAAGACAGGCCGCTGCACCTTTGCTTGGATTAAGCGGAACCGATCGCATAGGAGCGTTCAGCGCGTAGGCTGAGCGGACGACATCTGCGTACTGATGCGGCCCGAAGTGCGGCATGAGAACGTAGGTGAACTTGTGGACGCCCATATCGCACTCAGGATCTGGCGCTTTGGGGGCGCGAAGCAGGGACATGCGCATCACATTTTGGTGGACGTCATGGCCGTACTTTCCATCGTTGAGGAGTGCCACTCCGAGGTCGCCTTCGCTCACGTCGATCCACTTTTGGGCGCAGACCTCGAAGCGAGCCATGTCCCACGTCGTGTTGTAGTGAGTTGGTCGCTCGACGCTACCAAACTGGATCTCGTACGTCGCCCTCGCGGCGTTGACATTGAGCGGGAACGCCACTTTTAGCAGCTTGTCGTCTTCGTGCCAGTCGATCTCGGTATCGAACCGGATTCCAGGCGTAGGGCCGAGGCTGATGCGCTGCTTGATCGTTGACTTTCCGAACTTCTTGACGACTTCGACGGCAACGCGAACGGGGCCGCGTTCGACGATCTCAAAACTCTCGCTTTTTAGCAGGTCTTGAGCGGTTTCGTACGCAAAGACGTCAACGTCCCATGCGCTCCAGAAGAGCGGTTGGTCGTCAAATAGCTGGAATACATTCGCGAGCTTGCCCGGCTCAATGAATTCCGTTCCGTCTTCAAGGCTCTGAATCGAGCTGATGTTTCCGTTGACATCAAAGCGGATGCTCCACTGATCGTTTTCAATCTTCCTCCCGCTTGCCTTGAGCCGGTACTTGGTCGTCGGGTTCAGATCGCTGAAATCTGCCGCAGCGACGGTTCCTTGCGCAGCGAGAGGAGTGGAGAAGATGAGTTCGCCCGCTACGCTTTGTACCGGTAGGACTTCATCACCGCAGACTACGCTGGTAGGAATTGGATCACGAGTCCAGGGGATTGAGCCTTGGGTCTGGACGGTGGTGTTTTGGAAGATTGCGTGCGGGCTTCTCATCTCCGTCGTCGCCAGCTTCTCTCCAATTTCCGTCAGAGCGGCTGCGACGATAGATTTTCCAGCCTCCTCAACCTTTTGGTAGTCAACTTTAGAATCACGATAGACCTCCTGAACGGACGACCCTGGGATGATGTCGTGGAATTGGTTGAGCAGAACCAGCTTCCAAGCGGCTTCGAGTTCTTTAGACGGGTACTTCTTGGGGAAGCTAGCAGTGAAGGAACTCAGCCATTCGGCATCCCTGAGTAGGAACTCGCACTCGCGGTTCGACTTCTTGTTTGCAGCTTGCGAGGTGTAGGTACCTCGGTGAAGCTCAAGGTAGAGTTCTCCGACCCACGTCATCAGGTCTTTCGACTTGGCTTTGGCCTCTCGGAAGAAGTCGATTGCCCGCTTGCCCGACATCACTTCGGGGTAGTTCGGTGCCATGCGACCCCGCCGGATGAACTCGAGGTGCCTTTCGGTTGGGCCGCCACCACCGTCGCCATGGCCGAAGACGTAGAGGGACTGGTCGGCTCGTGCGTGGTCTTTGTAGTTTTTGACTGAGTAGACGACTTCTTTGGGCTCCGCCGAGGCGTTGTAGGTATCGGCCGGCGGAAAGTGGGACCAGACTTTGGTGCCGTCAATGCCTTGCCACCAGAAGGTGTGGTGGGGGAACTTATTGAACTGATTCCAACTGATCTTTTGAGTGAGGAAGTAGTCGATGTTGAACTTGGCTAGGATTTGTGGAAGCGCTGCCGAGTACCCAAACACGTCCGGAAGCCACATGTCCTTGGTGGTGTAGCCGAAGTGCTTGCGGAAATACCGCTTACCGTAGAGGAACTGCCGGACGAGGGATTCCGCGCCAGTGAGGTTACAGTCCGCCTCAACCCACATCGAGCCAACCGGTTCCCACTGGCCCCGAGCAATGGCTTCTTTGACGCGCTTGAACAGCTTTGGATACTCGAGTTCGAGCCACTCGTACTGGCTCGCTTGGCTGTGCACGAAGACGTACTCCGGATAGCGTTCCATGAGGCTGAGCTGAGTCGACGTGGTGTGGGCCATCTTCTTCTTGGTGATGTCGATGGGCCAGAGCCAGGCGGTGTCAAGGTGGGCGTGGCCCACCGGGTAGATCGCGTGTTTGAACTCGCCGTTGAGGGATCCCAGGGCGTCTTTGATTAGCTTTCTGGCCCTCGGAATCGACTCAATCTCATCTTTGACCCACAGGTTTATGACTTCGTTGAGCGAACGGAGTACGGTTGCGTAACCGGGATCGTCTTGTTGGTACGTCTCTAGGAGGCTCAGGCAGAAGTCGATATCAAAGTGAAGTGCTTTCACCTCGGGGCGGACGATTTTGAGATAGGCGAACTCGACCTTTTCGACTTCCTTTTCCCTCGGGAGTTCTTTGAGATGCACCCGGCACTGGGGGTTTTTTGTGTACGCTTCCAGGATGTACTCGACAGATTCTCCACCCCTGACAGGACCGTCAGTTGGCAGAGTGCCACCGGTAAGGAATCCAAAATCTGTGTGCTTGTAGTCGATACCACGGTAAGGACTATTGTCTTTCCATAGTGTTCGCTCACTACCGATCTCGGCGTGGACCACCACGTTTTCTCCTGCCCAGGACTTTGGAACCTTTCCGGTGAGGCGGAACCAGAACGTAGTGTAGGCGGGTCCGTATGCAAATCCTGGCTTGACCTCTTCCCATGACCCGGCGATGGCTTCCTTTTGATCCTTTGCTGGATGACGATTGATTTCGATTTTCAGGTCAACTTGGTCGCCATAAAGGAGTGGTTCCAGCGTATTGACCAGAAACTGCGAGACGCGGCGGCGGGTAAGGTCGGAATGCTTGAGCATTTTTCTTTAGCGGAGTCTACTTTGGCTCGATGCTCGATCCGGTGCTTTCGGGGAAAAGTGATCAGGATGGTGGCAATTCGGAGTTTGTTGCGAATATAGCCGCAAAAAAACCTTCCGAGCCTAATTTTCAGGATGAATAAACACGATATACTTAGTACGAGACGATATGAGAGCGTTAAGTACTGTTTTGGCAGCACTCTACGGGGAAGGTGAGAGCCGTCCTGGCTCGAGATCGTCACGCCACACCCAAATACTCTCATGCCTTCGGCGGGGGCTCGACGGGGAGACTGAACCTTCGTGGAGCTGGATTCTCTCGACCCTACGCCGTGAGGGTTTTGTCACCGAAGCAGTCCACTTAATGGACACCCGGCGAATCACGCAAGCGGAAGTACTGCTAGATCGACAGGAGATCGTGACTTCGGCTTGTGCGGCTTACCCTCAGGCTTTGTTGAAACACCTTGGACGCTTTGCCCCGCCTCTCCTTTGGCTCAGCGATCCATCCATGGCGGTCACACCACCTTGGCAGGACGAGAACGGCTTGGATCGCTTCGGAGTGGGTGGGGTCGGCTGCCGGCAACCTCTCACCGTCGGGATTGCACTGGCCCGCGCGACGGGTAATTGGTGCGCGGATCGGGGCTACTACGGCGTTTCAGGTGCAGCTGCGGGTTGCGACACTGCGTTTGGCGACGGAGTGTTGTCTGCTCAGGGTGATGTCGTTCACTTCTTGCCGTGTGGAATGGACCACGGGAAATGGCTTGGTTATGCGGTCTCGGTCTGCCCACCTCGCGAACCATTTAGCGCTGGCCGCGCTATGGAGCGAAACGGACTGATCTATGCAATGGCGCACTTTACTGTGGTTTGCTCAGCAAGATTTCGTATGGGTGGTTCATGGCAGGGTGCGGCCACGGCTATCAAAGGGCACCAAGCGGTCGCGATCGCGGATTGGACATCAACCGGGCATGCCGCCTCACTCATCGAGCATAACCAGGGAACCTACGGGGTAGCCCAACGCGCGCTTGCGAATCTGGGTGCTTACCAACTGGCCGTCGATTTGGCAACGTATCGCGAAGAGTATCCGTTTGCCCTCGATGATGCGATGAGTTGGGCCTACGATTTTCGAGCCGGGGCTATCAGCGATGGACTATTCGCTGCAGCAAGCTAGCCGGATCGAATACTGCGCTTCACCTAGTTAAAGGTAAAGACGACTTTTCCGGCCTTTCCGGCTTTCATCAACTCCATCGCGTTCTGGAATTCGGTGTAGTGCATAACGTGGGTCACGATCGGATCCAGATTGAGCTTGCCGCTTTGTAGCAAAGCACCCATCTGATCCCAGGTGTCCCAGAGTTTTCGCCCGACGATTCCCTGCAACTCAATCCCTTTGAAGATGACCTCGTTGAGGCGGATTGTCTGCTCTGCTTTTCCGTACACCCCTAGGAGGGAGACGCGACCACCAGGTCGCACCGCGTCGATGGCAAGCGAGAGCTGCGAGGGATGGCCCGACATCTCCAGCACAACATCAACACCACCGGGGCAGTGTTTGAGGGTCTCGGCTAAGGCATCTTGAGTAAGCGGATTGAAGACGGCATCAGCCCCGACTTTGAGCGCAGAGATCGTTCGAAACTCGCTGACCTCGGTGGCAAAAACCTTTGCGGCCCCTGCAGCCTGGCAAACTGTTACCGCCATCTGGCCAATTGGCCCCATACCGGTGATGAGCACGGTTCGACCTTCGAGTGGACCCGCCATTGCGGTATGGACGGCGTTGCCAAGAGCATCCTGGAACGCCGCGACGAGCGGCGACACTCCTCTCGGAGTCGGGCGTGCGTTTTCCCAAGGAATGACCGCGTATTCGGCAAATCCCCCATCAACGTCGACGCCGAGAATGACCGTATTCGCACAGACGTGAGCTTGTCCATGAAGGCATTGAATGCAGTTGCCGCAGACGATATGCGATTCGCTCGCAACAAAATCCCCAACTGCTCGTTCGGTGACGCCTTCGCCGACTTCGACAACAGTTCCACAGAACTCATGCCCTATAATGCGCGGCGGTTTGATTCGGGCCGACGACCATTCGTCCCAGTTGTAAATGTGCAAATCGGTGCCGCAGACCGAAGCCGCTTCAAGTTTTAGCTTGACGCAACCAGGTCGGACGGTGGGTTCAGTAACTTGGACAATTTCGACCCCCGGCTCAGGTCGCGTCTTTGCGATGGCTTGCACGGCGATCATTGTACTTGGCGACGCCCCGGTTCGGTTACATGGGAGTCCGGTAAACTGAAAGCCGTGTTAAAAGTTGCAGTTTTGCCCTTGAATGCCGGAGAGGGCGCGAAGCCCCAGCTCGGGCGCCAAATTTCCGCTTTCGTGGCAGACCAACTTCGTAGCCACGGAGAGGCTGATGTTCAGTCGGTGAGTTTCTTGACCCAAGTCGAACAGGGCGGAGTTGCTCGCACAGCTTTTGTGAATATTGGCGACGGCCTGTTGGAAGCCGATCAGCTTGGCGATTTATTCAGTCAGTCTGGAGTTGACGTTTCTATGGACGGTTCGATTGCGGTCGTTGATGGCGGCCACGAGATTACGGTTCGCTATACAAAAAAGGACGACCTGGCCGGAGGCGTTACGGAAGTTCATAAGTTCACTGACGACCAGATTTTCACCGTCCTCCACAAGATGGTCAAGCGGCTTGCCGACGAAGCCCAGATCGGGCTCCCCGAGTTTCTGGCGGGCGAGACAATGGAGTTCGGGACCGACAGCGCCGCTTGCTTCCTTAAGTTCCTCGAGGGTTACGATGCTTTGAACTACATCCAGCAGGCCAACGGCCTCGTGGCACAGGAGTTCTCACCGGAAGGCGCTCTTGAATCCCTAGCCGAAGCCATCGAGCTTGACAAGGAGTTTGAAGGGGCGTACCAAGTCCTCGTTGGTCTTTGCAGAGCTTGCACGCAGTATCAGATCGGAACCTTTGAACTTGTAGAAGGAGCGTTGAACAAAGCGACCAAGCTGGTACCAGACGACTTTGGTGCATTCTTCGCACTTGGTGAACTGCACCAGGCAGCGAACGATGCCGCGAAAGCTGTTGATTTCTTCGAAAAGTCAGCACAGCTTAAGGCAGATGATCCGGGGATTTTGAATCGACTCGGCAACGCACAGGCGTCGATGAACATGTTCGTCAATGCCGAGCGCAACTTTAAGCGCGCGATTGAGCTCGAAGATGAGACCAAGCCTTCAATGGATTTCTTGGTCGGAGTATTGAACGCGACTGGTCGAGGTCACGAAGTCCCTGCCCTTTGGAAAGAGCTGGTTGATGCGCACCCTCAGAATCCGGAGTTTCATGCCAAGTACGCGATCTCGTTGATCCAAAATGGACGCCAGTCCGACGGAGAAAAAGCCTTTGAGCACGCCATCGTGAGTGTCGAAGAAAACGTACTCGTGAAGCGATTCTACGCTCCTTATCTCGCGCAGAACGAAGATCTGGACCGAGCGATGGACTTCTATGAGGACGTCATTGATGTTGCCCCGGCCGATGTTCCGTTGCTTCTCGAGTACGCTCAGACCCTTCAGGCGGCAGACCGCGAGTTCGAAATTCCGGCAGTTCTTCAGAATGTTCTGAAAGCTAACCCAGATCCAAATACCAAGGCGCAGGCAACCGCTTGGCTCATTGAACTGGAGCAGCCGAAGCGGATCGAAAGCGTTCAGGCTGCGGGCGAAAAGTTAGCTGCCGGAGATGCTGAGGGCGCAATTCGCGACCTCAAACCGCTCCGCAACTGGCTTGCCGATTACTGGAAGATGTGGGCAATGCTCGCCTCTGCATACAACCGGGTAGGCGACCATGTCGAGGCAGAAGATGCAGCCCGACGACTGCTCGAAATGTATCCTGGCTGTGAGCCGGCTTACGGCGAGTATCGTGAAGCACTGAATGGCCAAGGTAAGAACGAGGATGCTTGGCAGTTCATGCAGTTCGCGTTCTCGCAGAATCAGCAGAGCTTCGGCGTTTTCATCAACCTCGGCCTCGCCGCAAAGCGTGCTGGTCACACGGAAGAAGCCAAGCAGATCGCCGAGCAAGTTCGGGCGGTTGTCAACGAAAACCCGGACATGATGGGTGAACTAAAAGACGTTCTTGCCGAACTTGAGGCGTAAACTAGAACGGTGCAGGTAACCGCACCACCTGAGAACAAACGCGTACACCCATTGGTGTGCGCGTTTGTCGCTTTTAACGTCTTGATGGTGACGATTTACGCGCTGCCCAAGCCCACACAGGCCGTCGTCAACAATGAGGCACCCGCTCGCGGTACGGATATCTTCCTCAAGTGGAACGACGCAACGCTCAAAACTCATCCGGTGTTGGAGACCTATATCCTTCCTACTGGACTTTGGCAATACTGGGACATGTTTGCCCCAAACCCGGCGCAGACTGATTTCTGGTGCGATGCCAAGATCATCTTTTTTGACGGATCGCATACGACCTACCAGTATCCGAGGATGAAGGAACTTCCGCTGACTCAGAAGTATCTGATGGAGCGGTATCGCAAATTCTATGAGCGGGTCAATCAGAGCGATCCAGCTCACGGTAATGACAACGGTTGGATGTGGCCCGTTTTCGCCCAACACTTCGCGTTGATCAATGCGAAAGATCCCAAAAATCCGCCAGTCAAAATTGGATTGACTCGGCACTGGCAGGAGGTTGCCCGGCACGACGCAACGCGAGGTCCAGAGCCGCCATACCAGAGCTACACATATTACTGGCACATTGTTGATCAGACAAAGCTAGCGAGAGACATGGGGTGGAACGTTGGAAACCGCTAGGCAGCTTTACCGCTGGTGGTTTGGGTACGGAAGCCCGGTGACTCTTGGGGTGTTCCGAATCATCTTCTGCACGTTGTTGTTCATCAACTTCGTCATGATCGGGCTGTTTTGGAACGACTGGTTTGGTCAGACAGGTTACGTTCCGGCGGAGATCGGCGCAAAGTGGATGGATTCACACTATATGAACGGGGGTGATCGTTCGCTCCTTATCAACCGAATTGATCCGTTGTTTGGCGTGACCAATGACCTCGTCGTGAAGGCGGTTTATTGGGCGACTACCGGGTTTGCCGCTCTATCTGCACTTGGGATATGGAGTCGGGTTAGCACGTTCTGCTTGGCACTGGGCGTCGTTGCTATTCATCACCGCAATCCGATCATCCTTCACGGCGGCGACACTTGGATGCGAGTCGCTTCAATCTATTTAGCGATGGGACCATCTGGCGCAGCAGTTTCGCTCGATCGATGGATTGCGCGGCGAAAGGGGACCGCTGAGGAGAAGCCGGCTCTGATTTCAATGTGGCCCCAACGGTTGATTGCTTACAACTTGGCATTGTTGTATTTCACCACGACCTGGGCAAAGTGGTTTGGGGGCCTCTGGAAGTCGGGAGACGCGACTTGGTACCCTGCCCGATTGCACGAGTTCGACAAGTTTCCCGTGCCAGCGTTTATGAACGACTACCCGATGGTGAAATTCACCACATGGGGCAGCCTTGCGATCGAGTTCGCGCTCGGCACTTTGGTGTTTTTCAAGCCGCTTCGGAAGTACGTTTTGATTGGCGGAATTCTGTTGCACTCATGGATCGAGTATTCGATGAACATTCCGCTGTTCGCATTCTTGATGATGACTTCTTACATCGTTTTTTATGAAGGTGAGGAGACGGCGGCTTGGTGGGATAGACTCAAATCACGGATCGCGCGCTCTTCATGATTGCCGAATTACGAGTCGAGAACCTTGCCATTATCAACCACGTTGAGCTTTCTTTCAACGGCGGGTTTTCTGTTCTAACTGGCGAGACCGGAGCGGGAAAGTCTCTGATGATCGACGCCCTAGAACTTGCTTTGGGCGAGCGGGCGGACACGGATTTGGTTCGTACCGGAGCGGCGAAGGCATCAGTTCAGCTTGTTCTAGATTTGTCAGCGCGAGCTGATTTGTTGGCTCCTTTGTCTGAGCTAGGTTTGGAGTTGGAGGATGGACGACTGTTCGTTCTGCGTGAGGTTTTTGCGGAGGGTCGGTCGGTTGCGCGGGTGAATGGGCGGACAGTTCCTATCGCCACATTAAAAGCAGTCGGGCGGCTGATCGTTGACCTACATGGTCAGCACCAACATCAAGCTCTGCTTGACCCTTTGACTCATGTTGGCTATTTGGACCAGTGGATTGGCGTGGAGTCATTCGCCGCTTTGCGGGCGGTTGAAGCAGCTTTCGCTACCTACTCCGGGGTTCGTTCGAAGATGGACGCCTTGCGGAGGGGGTTGCGGGAGCGCGAGCAGCGGCTGGACATGCTTCGGTTCCAAGTGAACGAAATTCGCACCTTCTCGCCTGTGGAAGGCGAAGAGGTGGAGTTAACTGCAACTTTGTCTCGGCTCAAGAACTTGGAGCGTATTACCTCGTCCGTCCAATCGGCTTTAGCGGCTCTCAGTGAGGGAGAGCTCAATGCGCGTGATCTGCTGGCGGGAGGTTCCTCGGCGGTTTCGGATGCAGTACGCTTTGATCCATCGTTGGAGCCGGTTGCCTCCGGGCTAGAGTCTGCAGTGGTGAACTTGGATGAGGCGGTTCACACCCTTTCTTCATATATTGAGCGCTTGGACGCTGACCCGGGTTTGCTTGATTCGACAACAGAGCGGCTCGACGGGCTGAAACGTCTGAAGCGCAAATACGGTGAAAGCGAGGCCGCGATTCTGGCATTCTGTTTCTCCGCCGAAGAGGAGTTGGCAACTCTGGAAGACGCCGAGGCGAGTGAGGAGTCGCTGGCTCAGCAGCTCTCGATTGCTTCTGAAGAATTACGGTCGGCTTGTGCCGCACTGACTACCGTCCGTCGATCGAGGGCGGATGCTTTTGTTTCTTCGATGAGAGAGCACTTGGACGACCTTTCGATGGGCAAAGCTCGCCTAGAGGTTTCGATCAAGCCTTGCGAGCCATCTGGGGCTGGGGCGGATGAAGTGGAGTTCCTCTTTTCGGCAAACGCTGGAGAGCCACCAAAATCGTTGGCAAAGATCGCATCCGGCGGTGAAGTATCGCGAGTCATGCTCGCATTGAAGAGTGCTCTCGCCGGAAGGGCAGGTGTTCCTACGTTGCTTTTTGACGAAGTGGATACTGGGCTGGGCGGAAAGGCAGCGGCGGCGGTTGGGCGAAAGCTGGCGGCACTGGGATCGTTCTATCAAGTGATCGCAATAAGCCACTTGCCACAAGTGGCGGCTTGCGCGGCGCACCAGTATCGAATTGAGAAGCGTGAACAGGATGGTCGCTCACAGACCTCAGTAGTTCCTCTTTCTCAGATTGACCGGGTTGAGGAAATCGCTCGGATGCTGGCCGGAGACGAGGTGACGGAGACTGCGTTGGCGAATGCTCGGGAACTGTTGCAACTGCGTTAGAGCTACTTGATCACAACTTCTGTTGAAATCTTCGGGTTCTGGCGGAGTGTAGCCGCCACCGAGCAGTATTTCTCATCGCTCAACGAAACAGCCCTTTCGACAGCAGCAGGATCAAGGTCTTGACCAGTCAAAATGTGCCGCACGACGAGTGCGGTGAACGGACGAGGATACGTCCCTGGCTCAGGGCGAGTACCTTCGACTTCGATCCGGTAGCTCTCGACAATCTGGCGTTTCTTGGCTAGGATTCCGACGACATCGACCGCGGAACAGGCGGCGAGTGAGGCGACCATTACTTCGAGTGGAGTTGGTCCTTTGGGTGTTGATTCATCGTCGTGGCTTGCGTCCATGACAAAGGGAACTCCGCTCGGGGCGGTTGCCTCAAAGGTGAGATTCCCTTTCCATTCAACTGATACGTTCATGGTTGTTCCTACGCCAAATCGGATTCTCTCAGATCAACCCATGAGCTCGCGCTCGGCCGGAAACTCTGAGTCTCCGATGAGCGAGGGCTGGTCGGGCTTGGTCTCGAGGTTGATGAATCGATCTTGCTCGGAGGACTCGATTGAAGCGAGCATCGCGTCGAGGACGTGGAACGCGAGGTCTCCGCTAGCGCGGTTTGGTCGACCCTCGGCGATAGCATGAACCGTGTCGAGGACTCCGAGGCCGCGGGAGTTTGTCTTGAACGGCTCGGTTGAGCGAATGATTTCTGGTTCGCCGTTCTTGCGTACGATGATGTTGCCGGTCTCTGGGCGTCCGTCCCAGCCGTCGAAGGAGTTTGGATCAGGGACGATCATGGTTCCGTCGCCACCGTAGACGACGATGCAGGGCTGGCCCTCAAAGCCGTGGGTGTCGAACGACATCGTAAGCTGTCCGACCACACCGCTGTGGAACTGAACAGTAGTCCCGAAGTGGGTCGGAGTTTCGACTTTGATCACGGTTCCCTTCTTAGGCTCGCTGGTGACGGTGCGCTCTGGATAAGTGATGTTGGTGATGCTGGCGACTCGGCGAATTGGGCCAAACATGTTGACCATTGCGGTCAGGTAGTAGGGACCCATATCGAGCATTGGACCTGCGCCGGGCTTGTAGAAGAATTCGGGATTCGGGTGCCATGACTCGACTCCTCGGGAGGTCATGTAGCCGTGGACTCCGACGACGGGGCCGATGATTCCGCTCTCGATGAGTTTGCGAACGTGTTGGTGGGCGGCGCCGAGGAATGTGTCGGGGGCGCAACCGATGGTGAGACCCTTTTCTTTTGCGATGCGAAGCATCTCGCGCGCTTCTTCTCGATTAGGAGCCAGAGGCTTTTCGTTGTGGACGTGCTTTCCGGCATTGAGCACTTGAAGAGCAACTTGCCCGTGGACAGCTGGAATCGTGAGGTTGACAATGAGATCCACCTCATCCGACGAAATCAGTTCATCGACAGTGAACGCCTTGATCTCGTACTTTTCGGCCTGCGCCTGAGCGGCGGCAGGCAGCAAGTCAGCGATGCCAACCAGCTCGGTTGAGGGGAACTTCTTGAGATTTTCGCAGTAGATTGAGCTGATATTGCCGGCTCCGATAATGCCGACTCGCATGGGCTTCATGGGGTCAAGTTTACTTGACCCCTTCGTTTGATTGATCCGTAAATTCTCCGGAATCTAGGTTATTCCATTACAACGTTGATCGCGGAAATCACTTGATCAACGTCAGGCAGGGCAGCGTACTCATAGATCGGGTTGTAGCCGATGTGGACGTCGTCCCGGCAGACCAGTTGAGGCGGCGAAAGGAAGAGATTGAATCTCTCCGGCACGCTGACCATTTCGCTGATAATCGACTGCCCAAAGCCACAAGTCTTGGTGTCTTCATGCACAACGACCAACCGACCCGTCTTAGCGACCGACTCGGTGATTGTCTCGTAATCGCAAGGAACAATCGACCGCAGGTCGATGATTTCACAGCTCACACCGCTCTTTGCGGCTGCCTCGTGGACGAGTTCCATCGTGTTGCCGTAGCTGACGATGGTCACATCGCTGCCTTCCTGCACGACATTGGCGACTCCAAACGGTACCGGCTCGACGTTCTCGACTTCGATCTGCATTCGGAAGATGTGTTTCGGAACGAGAACGAAGGTCGGATCGTCGCCGTGGATTGCGCTCCAGAGGAGTCCGGCGGCATCTTGCGGGGTGCTCGGAACTGCGACTCGCAGACCCGGGACGTGAGCGAGTGAGCCTTCGTTGCTCTGGCTGTGCCAGAGCGAACCACCGGGCAGGTACGCGCCATATGGGGCGTAGATTACGAGCGGACACTTCCATTCTCCAAAACTGCGCCAGCGGAGGGTGGACATTTGGCCCGTGATCTGGTTCCAGCCAGGGGCAATGAAGTCGATGAACTGGAGCTCGAAGACCGGTCGCCATCCGTAGGCCGAGAGACCAACGGCAACACCCATAATCGTGGCTTCGGCGAGTGGCGAGTTAAAGACCTGCTTGGGGAACGCTTCGCTGAGGCCCTTGGTGACGCCGAAAACGCCGCCCTTCGGATCCTCAATGTCTTCGCCGAAGAAGACGATCTTGGGATCGTTTTCGAGGGCTTTTCGGAACGTTGTGTTAATGGCCGAAACCATGGTTTGGCGTCCGGGAGTGATTGGCGGAGCCTCGGCGTCAACCTCGTCGCCCCAGCAGTCGCGCATGGTTTCTTCGCTGATCGGATCGTCGGCTTTTTCGGCGGCGATATAGTCTTCGTCGACTTCCTTAAAGACCTCATCTTGCATTGCCTGGAACGCAGCTTCGGTGAGTTCTCCGGACTTAAGGAGTTCTTCTGAGAGGAGGCGAATCGGATCGCGGAGTTGCATCTCTTCGATGTCGTTCAGATCGCGGTAGACCCTATGGTCGTCGCTCGATGTGTGCGACGAAAGACGGTCGATGTCGAGCCAGATCATGGTTGGTCCTTCGCCTTTTCTAGCTTTCTCGATGGCAGTTCGACCTGCTTCTAGGATGTTGTCCGGGTGCCGGCCGTCAACTTTGACAACGGCTTCTGATTCGAATAATCCGAGGTGGAACGGCATGAACTTCTCGGTCGGAGTCGAGATGCCGTACTTGTTGTCTTCCAACACAAAAACGACGGGAAGCTTCTCTTGAATCGCAAAGGCCCAAGCTTCATAAAACTCGCCCTGGCGGGCAGCGGCGTCGCCGATGGTGGCGATAGCAACGCTGTCCTTGCCGTCCATCTTCATTCCCCAAGCGGTTCCGCAGGCCGGAAGACAGTTGCCGCCAGTGAGGGTGCAGACGCTGAAGACATTGTGCGGTCGGCTGCTGTAGTGGCCGGGCATCTGGCGCCCGCCGCTGCTGCCGTCACGCTTGGCGAAATAGGCTAGGGCGAGGTCCTTGTTGGTGAGTCCTCGAGCCAGCATCAAGCCACGGTCGCGGTAGTAGGGGAAAATATAGTCGTCTTCGCGAAGCAGGTAGGCAAGCGCTCCCAGTGCTTCGTGGCCCATCCCGGAGACTTGGAACCAGCCCTTGCTTTGTCGGAGCAAGATTCCCTCGCGACGATCCCCCTCTCGGGAGAGCATCATCAATTTGAGGAATTCGAGCTTGTTGAAAGTGCTTTTTGAAGTCTTGGTTGACATGGTTGCCTTAGTTCTTTCTACGTTGAAAGATCACGGTCGACTGACGCACTATTTTACCGGAACCGTTCTTGAGGAGAACTGACCAGCGAACTGTGCATTGGGCGGTGTTAGTAGAATTTAACGAATGATTCGCATTTTGACGACGGGCGGGACGATTGACAAAATTTACTTCGACTCGCTCAGCGAGTATGAGGTTGGGAATCCCGTCGTTGAAGGAATCCTGCGTGAGGGTGGGGTGACGGTGCCATACATTGTCGAAAGCGTTCTTAAGAAGGACAGCTTGGAGATCACCGACGAGGATCGGGCAATGATTCTCAAGAAAGTGAACGAGTGCATTGAGGAGCGGATCTTGATCACTCACGGAACTGATACTTTGGCGTTAACTGGTCAATTTCTGCAGGGGCGGACCTCTAAGACGGTGGTTCTGACCGGTTCACTACAGCCAGCGAACTTTCGGTTCACCGATGCAGTTTTCAACGTAGCGTTTGCGATGGGAGTGTTGCAGAGCACGGCTAGAGGCGTTTATCTGGCGATGAACGGTCAAGTTTTTGATCCTTCAAAGGTTAAGAAGAATCGAGAGCGGAACCGCTTTGAGCCCGCCTAGCTAGTCCGTGTGACCCATGAACGAAACGAAAGGGTACAACTCTGTCGTATCGTTCTCATTAACACAAGGTTTCTTTCCATTCATGAGTGATCTCGCCACTTGGTATTACGTTGGTTCGTTTGGGCAGCTCGGTCCACTCACCAAGGAACAGCTCGAAGAGCTGATTGAGGGTGGCGTTATTGAGAAGCAGACCTACGTTTGGCGACCAGGGATGGGCGACTGGCTTCCCGCCTCCTCGGTGCCCGAGCTGACGGGTGCATTCCAAGCGATTGAACCGTTTGCCTCGCCGCCGCCAACACCATCCACGATACAACCAATGCAGCCGATGCCTCCGATGGGGCAGGGTCAGGGCTACGCTCAGCCCATACAGCAGATTCCCCCGATGCAAGCTCAGGCAAACTACCCGCGACCATCTTATGGGTATCACATGCCCGCAAACATGCCAAGGAGCGACAAGAGCCGAACCCTAAGCGGTGTGCTGCAGTTACTAGTCCCTGGAGTTGGACGAATCTACATGGGTTATTCTGCCCTCGGCGTGATTCAACTGATCGCTGCAATCATCACCTGCGGCACGCTCCATGTCTGGTCAATCATCGACGGAGTCCTAATTTTGTCCGGCCAAGTACGGCTGGACGGCTACGGTCGAGCGCTTGAGGACTGAAACGCCGGGCGCGCATATACGTCACAATATGTAGTTGAGGCGTATGCGTTCACTTCTGATTTGTCTGGTTCTGGTCTTGGCGTCGGCTTTTTCAGCCGCTCAAGATAAGCTCGTTTTCGCGATCGAGGGTCGTGGCGAGTTCACAATGACGCTGGATCAGAAGGCAGCTCCGAAGACCTGCGCTCAAATCTTGGGACTTGTCTCGAGAGGATTCTACGATGGTCAGCGGTTCCACCGCTCGATTCAGAAGCCGAAGCCATTCCTGGTTCAGGTTGGCGATCCAGCCTCGAAAAATGGCTCCGTAGATGAGGAGTCAAATGGAGGATCGGGCAAGAAGGTTCCGTTCGAGGATAGCGGGCTCGCTTGCGATCTTGGTGCAGTTGGACTTGCTCGAAATCCTGATGATAAAGACTCCGGCGACAGCCAATTCTTCATCCTTCTCACCCCGAGCCGATTCATGAATGGTAAGTACACGGTGTTTGCCAAGATCACTGCCGGAATGGACGTGGTTCAAAGGATCGCGGTAGGCGACAAGATCAGCTCGGTTCGTGTTGTTAAGGGCTGAGGTCTGCTAAACTTTTCTGGTGCAGTTGGTCAAAGCGCTTCTATCTAGATTTGCGTTTGGCATTGTCAGCCTTCTGTTCATTTCGATCATCACCTTTGTCGCCTCGGACTTGGCTCCGGGCGATCCGGCTACCTACATTGCTGGTGAGAAAGCCTCCCCAGAGACAATCCAAAGGATTCGTGAGAACCTTGGGTTAGACAAACCGTTGCCGATTCGCTATGTGAACTACATCGGTGGGATCGCGAAGGGCGATTGGGGCGAGAGCTATTCAGGGACACACGAAAAGGTGTCGGCGATTTTGGGTCGGACAATGCCGATGACTCTCCGGCTCGCGCTGCTCGCCATCCTGCTTGCATCCATTGTGGGAATCTCGATGGGCACGATTGCCGCGATCCGGGAGACTAAGTTGCTTGACCGAGGCATTTTGTCGGCCTCGACCTTTGGAGTGACGCTGCCGAACTTCGTTCTGGCTCCGATTCTCACGTTCATTTTCTGCATCAAATTTGATGTCCTGCCAACAACTTGGGAGACTCAGCTCCGGGGTCCGCTGTGGATGTATCTGGCCCTGCCGGTAACGGTTTTGTCGCTCAGACCGATGTCCTTGCTAACTCGATTGACCCGAGCATCGATGATTGAAACCTTGCGGCAAGAGTTCATCCGCACGGCGACGGCCCAAGGCGTTCCACCTTTTCGACTGATGACGAAGTACGCGCTCCGGAACGCGATTCTGCCCGTCGTGACCGCGATTGGAACCACGTTTGGATTCCTACTCACTGGCTCGTTCGTCGTTGAGCGCTACTTCAGCTACCCAGGGATCGGAAGCACCACGATTGAGGCGATCCTCTCGAACAACGTCCCAGTGATCCAAGCATGCGTTTTGGTGACTGGCTTCATCTTCATTGTGGTGAATCTGATCGTTGACATCCTGTTGCCGATTCTCGATCCACGCATCCGGGAGGGCCAGGTTTGAAAGGTAAGAAGATTCGAGACCCGCTGTTCTGGATCGGCGTCACCTACATAGCGTTGCTGCTGCTTTTCGCGATCTTTGGGCCGTTGATTCCCATCCCGCTCGGCTCCGACGGGAAGGTTCTAGACCCTGTTTTCGATAATGCCGGGAAGCCTCACTTGCCGATGGGTTCACCAGGAGCCTTGCTCGGAACGGATGAGATCGGACGATCGTTCCTCCAGCGCCTCGCGTACGGTGCGCGAATCAGTCTTTTCATCGGCTTTGCGGTTCAGACGATCAATTTGATTGTGGGAATCACGGTGGGAGTGGTTGCCACTTTCTCCAAGAAGTGGGTTTCGAATGCAGTGATGCGGTTCACGGATGGCATGTTCGCCTTCCCAGACATCTTGTTTGCGATCCTGATCGTCGGAATTGTTGGAGCGACCAAGGTCGGCCCGCTTGCGGTCATCTTTGCCCTCTCGATCTCTGGGTGGCCAAGCATCGCGAGGCTTACAAAAACGCAGTTGGCAACGTTGAAGGAGCGAGAGTATGTGGTGGCGGCAAAAGCATCTGGAGCTTCGACGGCCTACCTCGTCTTCAAACACTTGCTTCCGCAAATGTCGGGCATCTTCCTCGCCGTTTCGACGGTTGAGCTGGCCGGGACGATTATCTCCGAGTCGACCCTAGGCTTCCTCGGTATTGGTGTTCAGCCGCCAACGCCGACGTGGGGCGGAATGATCAACAGTGCGCGCACCAACTTCAACTCGTACCCAGTTGAGCTACTATGGCCGTGCTTGATCCTCAGCATGACCGTTTTCTCGCTCAACTTTATCGGGGATGGACTTCGGAACTACTTCGATCCGAAGTCCAACCAGGGTTAGCGTTTGGTGATCGCTTCAACTGCTTTCGCGAGTTGATTGTCCTTCTTCGGATTACCCGACTCGAACTCTTGATCAGGGTCCGGGGCGACCGCTACGTCCGGCTTGAGTCCGCCGCTGATGTAAATGCCATCATCATCAACCTTTCGCGAAAGGGCTCCTTGCTTGGGAAGGTAGTACTTGGCTATCGTCAGCTTGATTCCAGCTCCATCGGACTGCTGGAACACGGTCTGAACCGAGAACTTGCCGTATGACGTGTCACCGACCAGAATTGCCTTTTTGTAATCCTGGAGAACTCCCGCCATGATCTCTGCCGCGCTCGCCGAGTCTTCATTGATCAGAACCGCGACGTCGTAGCCAATCTGTCGAACCTGACCCCCTGGTGTGTTTGCCTTCTCTTCTCCGCCTTCGCGGTCTTTCAGAGTGACTGCTAGCCGGTCATCGATGAACGCTCCAAGCATATCGACGACCGCATCGAGTGCGCCGCCGGGATTATCTCGGAGGTCGATGACGAGCCCTTTGAGGTTGCCTTTGTCCAGAGCTTCCCATTCACGAATGAACTGCTCGGGGACTTCTTGGGAGAAACTGGCGATTTTGAGGTAGCCAACGTTTGAACCTTCGAGCAGTTTGCCTTCGACAAGCGGTGGAACGACCTTCTCGCGACGGAGATTAAAAACGAGCGGTTCGGGCTTACCTGGCCGCATGATCTTGAGCTTAACGAAGGTGTTCTCCTTCCCTTTAATCAGCAAGATGATATCGTCGGAGTTCATTCCGGCGATGCGCTTTCCATCGACCTCGACGATCACGTCTTCACCTTTGATTCCGCCTCGGATGGCAGGGCCGTCTTTGAAGACTGCGACGACTTTTACGCCAAGCGGGTCCGGAAGCAACCTAGCACCGATTCCGTAGAACTTGCCACTTGTATCATCGCGAAACGCGGTGTTGATTTTTGGTACGAAGAAGTTGCTATGCGGATCGCCAAGTGAGGCAACCAGTCCTTCCATCGCCGAATACTTGAGTTCCTTTCGATCCTGCTCGCTTTTGTGCGAACTCAGAATTCTAGAGAATGACTGCTTGAACAAAGACTCAGCGCTGGCCGCTTTTCCGGGAGTTTTGATTCCTAGGAGCAGGTCTTTCTGCGCCGAGCCTAGTTGACCATTGCGGATATCCTTCCACAGGAATCCGAAGCCGAAACTGGCACTCAGTCCGAGAGTGATGGCGAGTGCGCGGGTGAGAGTTTTCATACTTGTGCCTCCTCTTTGGCTTGGGCGACCTTGGTTGTTGGCGGTTTGCCGGGGGTAAACGTACCGATGTTGAGCGTGTATCCGCTGCCGTCCGGAAGTTGGACGACGTCTTTTAGCTTGCGGCTGTTACCCATGTCGGTGCCGCTGAGGGTCGCGATCCCCTTGCTCTGAAGAGCAAGAGCGAAGATCTCGGCGGCGTCACGGGTGCTCTGGTCAACAATGAGCTTGATCTTTGGAGGAGTCGAGTTCCCCTTGGAAATCGTGAGTTGAACCGGTGCCGACGACTTTCGCTCGTTCTTGAAGTAACCATAGGTTCCTGCAGGCGCAACCAACGCAAGGCAACGGCGCATGGTCTCCATATCTCCGAGGACATTGTTTCGCAGATCAAGGGTGATGGCAGTCTTCCCTTTCAGGGCCGTAGTGAGATCCTCAACGGCTCCACTGGTGAACGTGAGGTTAACCGTTCCGTCGGTAGCAACGGCGCGTTGGACATCGGTTTCCGCTTTGGCGATCTTGGTCTCGATCTTTTTGCCTGCGCGTTCCCAGACAATGGCTAGCTCTCCGGTGTTGCCGGTGATGAGCTTCTCGCGAGCTCGCACGGGCATGATGCTCTTGTCCATTCGGGCCTTGAGCGACTTTCGCATGTCGTTGATCGTTTTGAAGTCGATCTTCTTTGCCATGAAGTCGGCCTGGGCGGCTTGGTACTTGATGATGGCTTCGCTGTTCATCACCCAGTGGTCATCCACCGAATCGAGCAGATCGCCAGGCTTCACTCCTGCTTTATCCGCTGGTGAGCCGGGGGCAACTGACACGACGGTGAGACGGGGCATATCTTGCTCTTGGCTTACTCCGCCGAGCTTGAGGCTGACCTTTTGGGGCTTGTAGTCCATCCAGACTCCGATCCCGGGATAACGTCCGGCACGGATGCTCTTAAAGGCGGTGAATTCCTCGGGTTTGTAGAACTGGCTGTCAACGTCTCGAAGTCCAATGATCATTCCGCGGACGGCACCGCTCAGGAGCTTGTCGTCTGTGGGCACTTGATCAACGTAGCGGCCCCGAAGGAGCTCGATGATTCCGGTGAAATAGTCTGTCTCAGCGATTTCAAGCTCTTTGCCTGTTGAAGCGAGCATCGAACTCAGATTCGTTTCCTGTGTATTCGGTAGATCACGGATCGATCGGAACTTCATTCCCGCGATTCCAGCGACCAAGAGGCCGGAAATGACCAACGCGCTGCTCAGGCTTTTGCGCTCAAGACTCATATGAAACTATTCTACGTCAGATTGGTGCGCCAAGCTTCCCGACGCGAGCTTTATGCCTTGGGACTTCACTAGGTTTTCCGCTCAGAAAGGCTTGAGTGATTGCCCAAGCCTGCTCAGTGCCGAGGACCCTCGCTCCAAGAGCCAAGACGTTAGCATCGTTGTGCTCACGCGCCATAGCGGCCATATATTCGGTCGTGCAGAGCGCGGCCCGGATTCCCGGGTATCGATTGGCGCGGATGCTGATGCCGATTCCGGTTCCACAGATGACGATACCAAAATCGTGATTGTTCAGAACTTTGGCAAGTTCGTCGGCTGCATCTGGGTAGTCGTACGCGTCAGTGGTTAGCGCGCCTACTTCTGTGGCTTGATGCCCCTCGGCTTCCAGTTTGTCTCTCAGGTAACCCCTCAGGTCCAGGGCGGCGTGGTCGGATGCGAGAACGATCTTCATTGCAGTGCTAACTTCGCTACGCCTTCGCGAACCAGCGGGCTCTTGCTCTTCTTGGCGTTCTCGATAACGTTTGCCGGAAGTTTCCACTTCCCTCGTTGGGCGCCTTCGACCAGAGCCAGCAACACGGCGGGATGCTCTTCCGCAAACGTATTCTGAATTTCACCGGACTGCGTTGCATCTGGTAGTTTTGCAAAACCGTGGAGCGCGGCTGCGCGCACATAGGTGTCCCGGTCGATCACCATGCGCTGGAGTGCCTCACGTTGAAGGCTAGGTGGAAGCTGTTCATAGACGTGCTCCCTAACATACGGACTATCATCAGCTAGGGACCCGAAGAGAACTTCCTTAGGCGCGTTGGCCGCCGCGAGCTGCTTAAGACATTGAAGCCGGACTTGCTCGGACGGATCGTTCACCAAAGAGTATTCAAGCTGCTTTCGCTCAAGCTCAACGTCAGGTTTCATCACCGCGAGAGCGGCGGAGCGAATGATCGCCATATCTTGCCCCGTGGCGGTTAGGAGAAGCTGTCTGGCGGCAGGCTTGGCTTTGAGGTCAGTCCTGTCCAGCGCGGCAAGGGCCTTCACCGTCGCGATCCTGGTTCGCCAGCTGCGGCGAACGATGTTCGGAGCGATGGCTTCGAACGTGGTCTGTTCGGGGTGCTCGGCGAAGTACAGCAGCGCGGCTTCGCGGGCGTACTCGTTCGGGGCCGTGCTGACCATCCGATTCATGAAGGCTTTGCCGATGAGGTCATCGTTTGCGATTCCGATTCGACCGTACGCCTGCACGGCGCCGAAGGCAACGGCGGGTTCGAGTTCAGTCGACATTTCGAGGAGCTTGGGCTGGAGGGACTTAAAGGTTTCTGGTGCCTTCATCATCTCCCGAATCGCTAGCCGCTTCAATTCAACCGAACCGGACGCCAGGGCCTCACTGACACCGTTCAACGATTTTAGATCGGGCTGAATCCTAGGCTTTAGCTTGGTCGGGGCTTCGGCAACCAGCCTGAAATCTTTGAACTCATAACGAATGATCTCGTTCGGGTTTCTGGTGACTCCCGAAATCGATGGCGGCGCGCCAAATCCTACTGCGCTTGATTTGCCATCGGCTGTACCAAGACGCACTGTTTGCCACGTACCATCATTAGCAATCTGAAGATCACCATTCTGCCCAAGGGTGATCTCTTCTGTGGTCGGTCCAGAACCACCGGGTTGGGTCGCCTGGATCATCGTGAATCCTATAGGGTTCACCGACTTTGTTCGAACCTTAAATTCAAGGACGCCCTGCGGCGCTCCCGGCAACGGGACAAAACCGCCTCTAAAAATGGTGGACTCGGTGTAGACAAGCACTCCACCTTCCGCATTGCTCTTGGAGATCATCTCGGCCGGGCCGAAAACGGATGAAATCACTCCCGTATCCTTGGCTTCGGTGCGCTCTGAAAACACCTGAGTTCCGAGCTTGACGAACTCGAGGTCGTTACGCAGCGTCGGATCCAATAGGCTCGACCCAACTCCTTCACGAAGCGTCGGCCAGGCGCTGGAGTAGGTAAACGGGCTCGTTGGCTTCGGTTCTACGAATCGCGACGATACATTTTTTGCCAACGAGCGGCATACGTTGAGGATCAATGCCTGTTCCAGACGGACTCCTGGCAACGGTCCGCCCAGTGCAAAGAAGCTTTCTGCAAACCCAATCGACTTGGACGAACTGCTCACAACAACAGTCGCCGCGAAGGGGCCCCTTTCCTCTCGATCATCTGCGTCGAATGCAAACCGATTGAACTCTGTGTCCAAGATTTGCTTGGCTTCGTACTCGTCGAAAACCGGATCGGGAATGAACCGTGGGATCACCTCGACGTCCAGATTCCCGCCGCTTGACGAAGAGAAGAAGCTTCGTATCCGAGACATCGACTGGATGAGCCGCGTCTTGTCAGATAATTCGAGCGTGTTGCTGACCGAAGGGTTAGTAAAGTCCCGCTCGAAAACAAGAAGCAGCACCCTCAGTTTGGTCGCCGTTGGCTTGGGTTGCACAAGTTGCAATCCAGACCAATCTGGGTCGGCGTATCGTTGATTAGCAAATGCGGTTGAGTCAGTTAGATACTGAAAAATGCCTCGATCTGTCAGCGCCTCTGGATTGCGAGCTTCCGGCTTCGGAAAAACACTTTCCCCCTGGCCTGCCGAAACTTGAGCAAGTGTTAGCGACGAGAGGGCGATTAGAGTCGAGAGCATAGGTTAGTCCAGCAATTCAAATAGACGAATATCGTTGGGTGAGGTTGCGTGTCCGTCTCCACGAGTGTACGCCAGCGAGGCTCGATGTCCAAGGGCGGTTAGGTCGGAAGGCATCTTGCCGATCATGTCAAGGACGACCTTCTTGATCTTCTCTGAGTTCTCCTTGAAAACACTCAAGACGTCGTGTGCATTCACCGCTTCGGCACCGGCGTGAACTCCGCTGTCGTAGTCGGTGATCAGCGAGATGTTGACAACGGCCATCCCCATTTCATGGCAGAGATACGCCTCGGGATACTGGGTCATGTTGATAACTTCCCAGCCCTGGTCGTGGAACCACTTGGATTCGCTCTTCGTGCTGAAGCGAGGACCCTGAATGACGACGACTGTTCCGCCGTCGTGGCAGGTGATGCCGTTCTCCCGAATGGTCTCAACCGCGAGCTTTCGAAGCGTGGGGTCGTACATGTCAGCAGGGGAGACGTGGGTAACGATGGGTCCGTCGTAGAAGGTGTCGGCTCGGCCGTTGGTTCGATCTACAAATTGGTCGCAAACGACGAAGTGAGTTGGTGCAACGTGGGCCTGAAGAGAACCGGCGGCGCAAGGCGAAATGATCGCCTGGACACCCAGAGATCGCATGGCCCAGACATTTGCCCGGTAATTGATTTTGTGCGGCGGCAACGTATGATGTCGACCGTGGCGTGGCAAGAAGGCGACTTTTCGCCCAGCCACTGTCGCCAGGAAGACAGCGTCACTTGGCGCGCCGTAAGGTGTGTCAATTTTGACTTCCTCAACATCCTTGAGAAGGCTGTAAAAGCCTGACCCACCGAAAACTCCGATTTCTGCGCGTTGATTCATTTATTTTTTGATGACGAGCATCAGAGCCTTGTGAGCCTGCTCGATAAGGGTGTCGACACGGCCGCCACGGCGGACCCACATACTTTGTTCGTTGCCGAAAATCTTAAGGGTCTTAACGGCTGTCAAGTTGGCGAACCGGGTATCGGCCAAGAACGACTTTGCCTCCCCAGCCACCACAATGACATCCGGATTCGATTGAAATAGAAATTCAGGCGTTAGCATTTCGAACTTCTCGGAGTCGGGACCGAGAGGCTGGGCGCCCACAATCTTGAGCACGTCTGCCTGAAATGACTTTACTCCGGCGATCATGTGACTCCCACCCGACCCGGGAAGAATGAGAACCGCCTTCGGCCTGGGGGATGGTGAATCTCCCTCGGCTGCCCGTCGCTCTCTCCGAATGCGATCCACGTAAGATTGAATACTCGTTTCGCTTCCGACAAGACTTCCTAAAATCTGCATCTCCTTCTCGAGTTCAGAAACTGTTTTTGCTTTAAACTCAAACACTTTTGCGCCGGTCGAGTTTAGCTTTGTCTTGTCCTCGACTGAATACAAGTCTGCATCCATAACAACGAGCTGAATTCTGTCTTGCGTGATCTTTTCAAAGTCTGGTTTCAAATCGCCGTAAACTGGTTTCGACTTCACCATGGCAGGGAAATCACAGGCCTTAGTTCTCCCTTCGAAATTGATGGAAACAGTTGTGAGAATCTCTGACGAGCCAGGACTCAAACTTACGATGTGCTGAAGTCTCTCGCCCCGCATTGGGACTGAGACTGTCGTTGCTTTGTCACACCCTGTAAACGCTAGGGATGAGAGCAAGAATAATCCAAGCAAGTGCCTGCGCATAACATTCATTGTGGCTTGAAACCACACCTGATTACCAGAACAAGTCGCGGAGTTTATTGGTTTCCAGGCTTTGCGGTCGCTCTTCGCTCGACCGTGAATCGCTTGCTCGCACTGAAGCGGCTGAGAACTCCCTTCTTGCTAAACGCGATCACGCTAACTTGGTACTCGCCGGAGACGACATCATCCGAAAAGACCCACTCGAATGTGGTTCCTTTCGCCGTGAACGATCGCAAGAATCGGGTTGGAACCGTCTTGGTGTTGTTAGAGATAAGAACGATTTCGACTCCGTACGCCACGGCGTCGGGGATTGCATCCCACTTGACCAAAAGTTTGTCCTTCGCTTTCTCGCCGTTCTCTGGTGCGGTCAGTGCAACTCTGGCGAGACCAGTCGTGTCGGTCGGTGGTTTCGGTGTTCCCTCTGCAGGCTTCGAGCTTAGTGCGGAGAACGACGCCTCTCCCAAAGCGGAGTAGCCGTCAAATACCAGCTTGATGGACTGAGCTCCTTTCAGCGGAATTTCGACCTTCACCGGCTTTGCATCGGCCGCGGCGCGGAAATCCTTCACCAGATCCCCGTCGACGTACACATAAAGCGTTGCATCAACCCATGCGGAGGGAAATCCGTCTGGAATTCCAAACCTAGCTTTGAAGGAGGTCGTACCCGCGGGGACGGAATAGACGAGTGTGGCCTTCCGCTCGTTGGTCGGCTGAGCTGTGTCCCGAGGGGTGAATAGCAAACCCTCCGACAAAACAACGCCTCCAATCGAAAACGCCTCGTTCTTTTCAAGTTGACCAGTTCCAACCGCCTGAGTGACAGGTTTTAGGTCAGACAGCCTTGTCTCAAGCTTTTGCTGGAGATTCGCGATGAGAAACGAGGCGATTCCTACTGCTACCATGGTGTTACAACGTAGAGCTTACCGAGATTCATCGCCGTCGCCTCGTAGGTCGATTGGGTCTGAGCCTTTTGTAGGCTCTGGCTCCTGCTTTGGCTCTTGCCTTGGTTCAGGATTCTTCTCCGCCGGCTCCGAGGGTGCAGGCTCGTCTTCTCGCAATTGGATTCTGGGTCGGCTTTGATCTCCTGGTGGCAACAGTTCGTCCTCTTGTCGAGGCTGAGGACTGTCGAAGTTCTGTGGAGGCGGGACATCCTCGAGGTTCTCAGTTCGAGGTTTGACCTGAACCGGATCACGATACACTGCCGTATTGAATCGCTCCGCCGCTGAATCCGATCTGTTTGAGTTGATAATGAACAGAGCTGCAAGGGCAGCGACTACAAAAGACGCAATGCCAATTGTGGCAACGGTGCCCGGTGGATAACTTCCAGGCTGTGGAGCGACGGTCGGTTGAACTGCAACCGGGGCTGGTTGAGGCTGAGCAGAAAGTGGCATCGGCTCGCCCACAATCATCGACCCATCTTCGGCTCTTTCTACCCGGCTTGCGGAAACAGCAACTCCTTCAGAGTTGTAATGAACCATTCGTTCGTTACCTAGAAAGTCCTTTTCCAGCTTGCTGTATTCACCGTCCATACTTGACTAGTATAAACGCATATCCTCTTGGATCGGTTTCTGGAGTTTTCCGCAAAAAAATGGCAGGGGCAACAGGACTTGAACCCGCGACCTACGGTTTTGGAGACCGACGCTCTACCAACTGAGCTATACCCCTGCGCGGAGACCGATATTTTACCGCATAACTACAACGCGCCTCTACCGAACAGGGCAGTGTACGTTGCCTGAGGCGAATTGCCGTTCACGTTCGCGAATTTCACCTGGAACACCTGCTCCTGCTTCGGGGCGAGGCTGGTTCGGCGAATCAGGCAGTAGGGCTTCGGAGTTCCGTAGAGGGTCATTCCCTGACGGTTGACGACTTGGGCGGTGCTCTTCGGCCCAGGAGTTACCACGAGCCAGACTGGACCAGTCAAAGTTGTCGTTCCGTTGTTCCGAACGCCGACCGTTTGCGTTTGCGTTGCAGGATCGTAACTCGTCGTCCGGATCACAATACTGGGACTTGAAGCAGCTCGCATTGGTTGGTAGCTGAGGAAGCTAGGAACCGACAAAGAGTTCGTACCGGGATCGCTCACAACATTGGACTGAGTCGGTAGGAATTGGTTAGAGAGCCAGCTTAAAGGTTCGGGTCGCCCGCCAATAGTTCCTCGCAGAGGATCAGTGGAAAGCAAGGTCGTGCCCGATTCTCCAGTCGTTCCGAGATAAGCCAAGAAGCCCATTGCCTGCCCGCTGACTGCACCGTTTGGGAAGATGGAGCGCAACGGAATAGCCGCCTCAAGCCCGGTGAGTGTCCCCGTGGGTGAAGTCCGAGGCTGGATGGCGATGCTGCTGGGAATCCCAATCAGCGCGTTCAGCTTGTTAGGGTCGATCCGCCAGGTTCCAGCTTCGGCTCCAACGGTTTTTGGAAGCGTGGGCAGACCGGTGATTCCTGATTCCGGCGACGTGCTCAGCACGCTATGGCGGAAGCTAGAGAGAGCCAGCTTTGCAGAAAATCCACTTGGAACAGTGAGTCGTGTATTCGATAACAGCCTGGGAGCCGGGCCACTATCATCGTTAAGGGAGGCGAGATTTGTGATCCCTCCACCTGAACCGACCGCTGGATCGATGAGCAACGACATGCCATTCGTCATTCCCTCGGCAGGGTCGACTCTACCCGCGAGTCCGATATAGAGGTACTGGTCGTCGTTCGACAGGAAGAGCCCATCAAGACGATTGGAGCTTGAGGAAGGCGTTCGTTGCTGCCACCAATTGGCTTGGGTACCGAATTCAGTGAAGTTTCCGTCGACAGTCCAGCCAGTTCCAAGCCCCCTTCGAACATCGAACCAGTAGAAAAAGTCGCTGAAAACACCAGGACGGCTCCCAGTATCAGCAAACACCCTAACCTTGAGTACGTGCAATCCGTCCTCAAGATTGGAGATATCAAAATTGGAGATCCTGAAGCTGCCGTTGGCTAGCCTAATAGTGGGGAGGTAACCGTCGGTAAGACCTTCTGGTGTATTGGAGAGTCCCGCATACCACGGGCCCGGCTTGCCGTTATCGAGCATCACAAACGCCGTGTTTCCATCGGTAGTTGTGTTGATATTGATGTTGAGCGACTTTCCAGTCACGGTAGCTCGCTTCGTCTGAGTACCCGCTGTCTGCGCAAAGGAGCCGGTCGGTTGTGTAATCGTTGTCTCGGGGTAGGAAACCGTTGTGACCGCGTCTGAGACCACGATCGGAGTTCCACTCGCCTTTGGTGAAACCGGCGCGTAGAGCACGTAGCCTCGAGCGTTATTACTATTGGTCGAAGTGCTGTTGGAAGGCACCGTAATCGTAGCCTGACCCGAGCCACTGACGGTCACATTTGGCTGTTGACCACTCAAGTCTTCCAAAACCGTTCCTGGTGCAAACGCAGTGTTCACAGTCTGTGTCAGCGCAGTGAGATCACCTCGAATATTCATACCGACCAGGATCGTTGCCTGACCGTTCACGTGACGCTCGAAAATGTAGAGCTTGTCGTTTGTCCAGCGGTTGAAAATAGTGCCTCGCCCGAAGCGGTTTCGCGCATCGACCATCTTGAGGGTGTAGTCGCTGCCGTTGCCAAGCGAATCGTAGCGACCTGGTCGAGGGAACTGACCGTAATCGGAAGGATTCAGGTTGTTGCCATCGTAGTAAACAACCGAGCCGCCTGGGCGCAAAAGCGAGAAAGCGTGTGCAAGATTGTTAGAAACTGGCGCGTTATCATCGTGACTCTGGATGAAGCTGACTCCCAAAGTCGGATCAACTCCGCCATTCTGGAAGCCCAACCCAGTGTTGCTGTCAATTCCAAAGCTGTTCGCCAATTGAGTCAGATCGCCAAAACCGCTAGAGTTAAACAACGCGGCAGTTTTGAACTTGAGCGGGAAGTCGAGGAGCTGCGAGCCAGTCTTAGCAAACTCGCGCAACTCGTAGTTGTCGGAGGATAAGACTTCACTAAAGATGTAGGCGTTAGGATTAGCCGCATAGATCGATGGCAATAGGTCGGAGTTATTCGCATCGTAACCCGCTTGCCCTTGCGTTTTCATCATGAAGCGCGGATTGACGTGCTTCAGCGCATCTACTCGGAAGCCATCGAAGCCCACGACTGTACTGAGCCACCAACACCAGCGGCGCAGATACTCCCTAACATCTTCCTTGACCGGAACGCCGCCGGGATAGTATTGCGGCGTTGTTGGTTGTCGAACGAACCACGGCTTGCCCCACATGTTCCACTCTGCGTAGCTCGGCAAGTTGAAGGCTCCCGTTTGGGTTAGGTTGCCATTTTCGTGGGCAATATCGGCTAACCCGACAAGGTCGTGATTGAGCATTGAGAAGCTCAACGGGCCAGCGTTGTTAAAGTTGATTTCGTCGTTCCCAGTGTCCGCACTGCTTCGGATGTGAAAGTCCTCGGGGATCATGTCTGGATAGCGGTTGATTGCCCAGCTCGCACGGTTATCGTTGTGGTTGATGATCAGGTCACAATAGACCTCAAGGCCAAAACGCTTTGCTGCTCGGATCAGGTCCTGAAGCTCCTCCGTGCTACCGAATCTTGTCTTGACGGTTCCGCTCAGCAGGCGATCGCCGAGGTCGAAACGGTCGATTGGGTTGTAACCTGCGCTGAATCCCCCGCCTCCCGACTTGGATGGAGGCGGCAAATAAATCGAACCGTATCCCGCTTGGACGACTTCGGGAAGTCGCTTGAGCATCGTTTTGTAATCGGTGGCAAACCATTGGAGAATCGCGCCTCGCCGAGCCGCTGGTGAGTAGCGCCAGGTGTATTGGAAGTTTTGGCCGCCGTTGTTATCGTACTGGACGGTGTTCCCTGAGCCGTTTGCGCGAAGGTAGAACTGGACGTTTGTTCCTTGCGGGTACGGGCCGACGATGCCGTACCATTTGGTGTTGTTGCCAACGTTGCCATCAAAGTTGAGCGGAATCTCGGTTTGGGTTTGCCAGTTGTTGGTCGTGACCACGGCAACGACACTTTGGCCGGCGGCGATTGGGAAGGTTTGGGTCGAGATTGTCACGCTCGAAAACGGTTGCATATAGGCGCCAACCGTCGGTATTTGGCTCCCCATATTGTAGGTGGTTGTGCCACCTAACCACGACAATTGCGCGAGGGTCGCTTGAGCGAACAAAGCGAGCACAAAAATGCCTAAAAACCGAGCCTTCAACAACATCGTCAAACCCTTGCCCTTTTGCGACACCGCAAAGGGAGCAACTGAGAATTCGTATTCTCAGTTCTAATCTAACACATTCTGTCAGGTTTTGAGACGCAGAGTAGGTCTTTTGTTACTTGGTTTCGGGAAAGTTCTTATTGGCGGATTGCATCAAGGCTTCTTGTGATCGCTGACCGAACAAGACGACCGACTGACCGTTGACTTCGAAGGCGATTGCGTTCTGATTCGAAGAAGTTTCTCCGGCGGAATACCGAGTTCCATTCACCGGGCTGAGATTCTCGAAGTTTGCGATCGTTGGGAAAACAAGCATCTGCAATGGACCGTTCGCATCTCGCACCAGGAGTGCAGTCGCGGGCTGACCTTCCAACACGACTTCCCTTCCGTCCAGGACTTGCAACCTCGAAAGGTTGGCATCGACTCGGCTCAGGATATCGGTTGAGATTGCTTCAGAGAGAGCTTTATCTGGAGTCATCCGGTTGGACTTGCCTACAAATCCAGCCAGTGCACCAGTAGAGATTGATGATTGCTGCGTGTAACGAGAAAAGGTTCCACCGACGACCACGATCATGGCAACGCCGAGGGCGAACGCCCAGGAATACTTGGAAACGAAGTTTCCGCTCTTTTCAACTCGCTCAATTTCTTTGAGTCTTGCTTGGCAGGCAGCCCACGTTTTGTCGCAGGTTTGCGTTTCAAGCCGACCTTTCAGAACCGTCTTCACCGACTGAATTGCGGCTAGCTCTTCTCGACTAGCTTGGCAGTTTGCCAGCTTTGATTCGATTTCTTTGACCTCAGTCTCGCTGAGCTCTCCGTCTAGATATGAATGCAAGTTTAATGGGTCGATCATAGATCTTCGCCTTCCTTAATAAATCCCTCTTTGAGGGCATATGATTCGAGCGAGCGGCGGAGCATGGCTCGCCCTCGCGCAATTCGAGATCGTACCGTGCCGATGGGCACTCCGGTTGCATCCGCGATTTCCTGGTAGCTCATTTCTTCCACATCGCTGAGGATGACGGCGAGCCGGAACTCTTCGGGGACGCTTTTGAGGGCCTTTTCTACCTCGGCTCCGACCATTCCGTCGAAGAGTTGGCGGTCGGGGATTTGGGCCTCGGTTGACATTGGCTCGGCGACGTTTTCGTCTTCGAGCGATGCCATCATCGGTCCGCGCTGGCGGGAACGGTACTTGTTGATGTAGAGGTTGGTGGTGATCCGCAGGATCCACGCTTTGAAATTGGTTCCGTCGAAGCGGTCGTAGGCTTCGTAGGCTCGGACGATGGCTTCTTGGGCGAGGTCTTCGGCTTCTTCGCGGCTTCGGGTGAGGCGCAGGGCGGTGCCGAAGACGGAGCTGAACACTCGCTCGGCTTGCTGCTCGAACGAGTCCTTTTTGTAGTCTCGGCGCCCGAAGAGCATGGCTCGTCCGAGTCTACCTTTCGCGTCGATTTCTTCCCGCGTTGGTGCCTTGATGCTTAAACTAATCCCCAGTGCCATCTGGTCTTGAACCTCTGTGGGGGTTCAACAGGGTAGCGAGGCGGTTGGTTCCTAGTTTGTTACTGGGTTTTTCGTGTTTTGGAGCGGGCGGCGTGCGTGGAGTTTGAGGAGTAGGGATTTGAAGTCTTGAGCGGTTCTCGAAGAGAGAACTGCGACGCATTTTGTTGGGTAGTCAGGTTCAACGAAGTTCGGATTTTGGGCGAAAGTTGGGTAGGGTTGGGTAGGCGTGTAGAGGTTGGAACTGAGCCTTGTTGTGAGCCTTTTTCTGGGCTTTGCTCGAACATCCGCGTGGGCAGGCGAGGGGCCCCGGCTTGATCGGCATGCTCCGTGCACGGTCTGCAGAACTACATCATCAATACATAGGCGACATCAATACATAGGCGACGAAATCGGAGGTTTGTCAACCAGGGAATTGCGGAATTCCACCCGCTCGCGGGAAGGTGAGCGGGAGGCTGATTGGCTCACGCGCGCTTGTCGGTCCCTGATCGGGTCGACTTCCAAGATTGGACTGAATCTCAAAAACGCGATGTGCCCCGTGATCTAGCGTACTTACGCAATTACCTCAATTTGAATTACATGATTGATTCATTCTATGTATTAACGCGGATATAATGCGGAAACAATGCTGAATCTGCCGCCCAAGCTCCTCGCGATTTTCCTGTTGGTGGCGCAGTCGACACCAATATACACAAGTCCTCTAAGCACCCAGATTGGGGAGATTCACGTTGCGCAGACAAATCGGACCGAGTCCTCAACGGATGGACTCTACGGGTTAACGCCAAGCGCGGAGCGGTTACCGGCTCCGGGTGAAGATTCGGCTACTATGCTGATGCAATCGCCACCGAGCTTAGGTGTGCAAATTGTGCCTTCTGAGCCAGGAGTTAATGGCTACAGTGCGTTGGCTAACTGTAACTGGCGAGCTGAGACGACTGGAATATTGGTTGAGCAGTTCAATCCCTCCACAGGCGCATTTCAACAAATTGCATTCCGTTTTTTGCAGCTAGGAAACTACACCCCAGATGATCGTTCCTTTGATGAACCTCTGCATCCCCAATGGGGTTACCCGTTCATCAGAGTCAGAGCGAAACACTACTTTATAGATGAGTATGGAAACACCGCCGAAACGCTCTGGCGCTATGCCAACGGGGCAATGCCGGGTCGCCGGCTACCCAGTTATGTAAAAAACAGGGGGATGAGTGGAACAGATGAAGCAGAGGGTGCAGACCCTGTAGAACTCTCTTCAGGGACTGAAATCTACAGTCCTCCAGCAGATATCGTTGCGTTCAACTCCCTCGGTCCTTCAGCGAGTTTTCGGAGATTATGGAGATCGGACAATGCCTACAACGACGTTTCATCAAAAGGACTCGGACAAGGATGGAAGCACAACTATGATCTCAAGATCTCTAAAGTGAATGGGGACGTGACCCTTTTCGGGGAGGGTTCTGATCTCCTCTTCTTGAACGGCCTGGCGCCGAATCCCGACTCCCCGAACAGGATGGGCACCCCCCGAGGAGTGCCCTTTGCCGTATATGGATACAATTTCGATAGCTATAGCTTTCCTGGGAGCGCAGAGATAAAGCATGTGGATGGTACCGTCTGGAAGTTTGAGCTTAGTCCCGGCGAGGGAGCGACTCTTCGCCCAGTAAAAATTTCAGATGTCAATGGTAACTTCATAACCCTCAGTTGGAATAATGGTCGGCTCGTTAATGTGGCAAATTCAGTAGGTGTAGTCCTTCTCAACCTCACCTACGAAAACGGCTACCTTGCGAAAGTTACCGATTGGAATGGCCGCGCGGTCACTTACCTACACGGGACAACTGGTCCGGATGCTAGTGTCGTAATGACGGCGGTCTCTCAGATCTCCGCCGCGTCAAATCCGAACCCTTCAGCTAAAGCTAACTATGCTTATACTCTGTTCGGAACGGAATTCGCCTTAGAGCCGCTAATGACAGGCATTTCAGTTCCAAGCCCAACTGGAACGGGAGTCTCAACTACAACTATTACTTATGATCCGTTGACGATGTACGTCTCGCAATACCAAGACGGCAATGGCAATAAAGCGACGTTTACCTATAATGCGGGAACCACAACTATGGAGTATAAAAACTCCGGCAATGCAGTAGCCCTTATTCGGAAACAGGTTTCAGATATCTACGGCAAGGTCTTCCGAATCATTGATGGAGACAATAATCCGACAAATATATTCTACGGTGATACCAACAATCCGTATCTCCCAACTTCAATTACAGATGCTGATAACAAGACAACCTCATTTAGCTATAACCTGTTTGGAAGGCTGACTAGCTCGACAACTCCTAGGGGAGTAACTACGAACTACAGTTATGATTACAGTCTCTTCCCTTGGGGCTTACTGACGAAGGTGCAGACCGGTACGCTGCCTGCCGTCTCGTATTCGTATTTCCCGAATGGAGCACTGAAATCTATAACCTCGCCAAAGCCTGGAGCGAGCTCTGGAACAGTTACGACGACTTTGACAAAAGATTCCTTCGGGAACATTACAAGCATCTCAGCGCCGGGCAACAATGCCGGCACTGTAAACACGACTACCTTTCACTACACCACAGATGGGACATATACCCAGCCCATGGTTGTTGGTCAACCTATCCGCATTGTAGATTCGACCGGTAAAGATGTGCATTTGCGATATGATTCTAATGGTCGGCTGATCAGTAAGCGGGACGCGCTGGGGAACACTCATCAGTTTCAGCACAACATCGCAGGTCAAGTCACCGCAGAACTCCTGCCAGCAACCGGTCAAACTGGTTCTGGGAACGGTCGGATTGTCAAAAACTACATGTTCCCAGGGAGCTTTGAGGTTTCCTCTCAGTTATTCAACGAGAGCAACTCATTGATTCGGCAGGAAAACTATACAAGAGATCAAGTTGGTCAAGTATTGTCAATCGGCGGACTATCGGATCCTGCGACATACACTTATGACGCTGCGGGCAGGGTAACAGCCAGTTCAGATGGAAATGGAAATTCGCATCAGTTTTTCTACAATGCGGCTGGTCGAATGCAATCTAAATCCTTGCCGGGAGGAGCATCTATTCAATATACATCGTACTCCCCGGCGGGGCGTTTGCTGTCGCTTACGGATGCGAGTGGTACAGTCAAGAACTTTGAATACAATGATCCGGATGGACAGTTAACGGCGATTAAATTCCCAGGAACCACCTCGCTTAACTCTACATACACCTACGATGGTTACGGGAGAATTCTGACGGTTAACGATGGTCAGGGAAGTTATTCAAACACCTATGGTCAAGCCGGAGAAATAGCTACGACCACGACAACCTACACCGGTCTACCAGCGCGGACAATGTCCTACTCTTACTATCCGGATGGATCGCGGAGTGTGCTCGCAACACCGTTCGGTAACTTCACTTACAACTATGACTTGGCGGGAAGACTGACGAGTCTTACCAATCCAAATTCTGAGATCTCAAGCTGGAACTACTATGCAAATGGCTGGTTGCAGAGGCAAGTCTCTGGAAATGGTTTCAAGGCGGAGTCTTCCTACAATGCTCTGGGTCTGTTGACTTCCCTTCAGAATAAAACTTCTGGGAATACGATTAGGTCATCTTTCTCTGGTTTTGGGTACGATGGAGCAGGAAACCAAACAACCGTCAGCGCAGCCAACCCAGGTTTGACAACTTACTCAGGCACTGTTACAAACGCGTTCAACTTGAAAAATGAGTTGACTTCGCAAGTATCAGCGATTAGCGGCGGATATTCGCACTCATTCGGCTCTGACCAGGGTGGAAATCTCACTACGATACGCGGTGCGACCCGATCTTACAACACCAAGAACCAGCTGACCGGAACAGGATTCTCATACGACTTGGACGGGAATGCTACAACGTACGCGGGAGTAACAAATACCTTTGACGCAGAGAACCGCCTGCTAACTCGAGGGACATACTCTGCCGGCTATGGGTCGGATGGTCTAAGAGCTTGGCGGCAGAACGGCTCGGTAAAGACGTACTTCCTGTACGACGGATCCATGCCAGTTTTCGAGATGACATCGACTGGTGCTTGGTCGGCGACGAACACATTTGGTGCAAATGGTTTGCTTTCTCGAAGAACTGGGACGGCAACTACCTACTATGCCTTTGATCCTCAGGGAAATACCGTTCAAAGGATCAACGCTGCCCAAGCAGTCATCTCGAATCACAGAGTTGACGCATATGGTAGCGTCACCTCAAACGTGGCTACTACCAGCGATCCGTGGCGCGGTCGTGGGTCAAAGTTTGGTTACTATTGGGAGAACACTCCCGGGCTATACGTTACCGGTGCTCGCTACTACGACCCAGTTCACGCTCGGTTCCTAACTCAGGATCCGGCGGGGCTGGCAGGAGGGCCAAACCTATACCGCTACACGAGCGGGAACCCCATAAGCGGAGTCGATCCCTCGGGGATGACTGCCGCTGATGTTGCCAACGCGATGCGGTCAAATTGGGCTTTTGGAAAAGAAGCGGCAATTGACTCCCTTTCGAGACACGGGACAGTCGGGGTTTTTGCAGCGACAACAGTCGCAACCTTAGGCGACTTCGGCGTAGGCTTGGTCTCTGGCACACTCGGAATGGGAACCGACTTAGGTCGATTTGCTGGGGGCTGCGGCAATGGAATCTCTGCAGCTCTCGACGCGGGAAGTATATTGGCGAGTGCGGTTGGTGCCGGAGCAGTTGCGAAATCTGTCACGGCGGCTCGGGCAACCGGCATTGTTGCATCCGGTGAAAAGGTCGTTATTGGGGAGACTATGGCTCGGGTTAAGGCTGCAGCAAAAGATTTCGGAGCCAGCTACTATGAAGGCAATCCATACCACGATTATTTGCCGAGCTTAGATTGGATCCATAATAAAATGTGGCTCAATAGGCAGGTTAAGAGGGGGCACGAAATACTTGATATTGGACTCGACATTTCCCGCCCAACCAGGAGTCCAGTCTATGCTAAAGAGGATCTTTTTCTGATCCGCAAAGGTCTCTCTAAGCAGGGTGTGAATAGAACAAGAGTTTCGTACCCATCAGCAAGCGAATTGAAATCAAGAGAATTTAGAGGACTCATCCATTGAAGAATCCGTTCAGAAATCTGTTTAAGCCTAAGAGTCGTATTGCAGTGCCGATTACCGAATTTTTCGGGCCGTGGCTCGAGCAAACTCAGTACATCTTGGTTGATCACGACACTACGTACAACCTAGAAGCCGTCGATTTTGAGGGACCGATTTGGCGCATCAATTTCTTTCTTGATATCTATGAGAAGAAACTGAGCTGCGTGATCAGTCAGAAGGGAAAGCGGAGCGAGAGTAAGCGAAATTTCGATGTGTTTTCCCGGATTGGGAGTGAGACATCTGACGACGCCGAGCACATTAGAGACATTAATGACCCTTCAGAGTTGCGTCCTTTGATCCAAGCAGCTTGCTCCTGGATCATGATGAACGAGCCACGCTTCAACGATGTAGTCTAAGGATTGCTCCGCGACTGCGGGATAGTGAACTTTAACTCTCGTGCTAGAAGGAGTACTTTCCATAATCTAGTTAGGAGCTTGGGAGGGAGCTGAGGTCATGACGAGAGTCAGGGTTAGGAAGGGTGATGTTTATGAGTGCACCACCGGGGGGAAGAAGTTCTGGATTCAATATCTAGGAACCATTGATGAGATTCACCCTGGGATACGCGTTTTCAGCAGCCCGGATTTATCGGAAGAGTCGATCGTTCGGAAGATGTCTTTTGTAGGCATCTTGGCGGGAGTCAGAGACGGCAAGTGGGAGAGGGTTGCCGTAAATACGGCTATTCTTCCCATGTCTGAGGATTACTTGTATAGCCGATCAGGTCAAGATGAAGGCGGCCCATTCATTACCAAGTGGATTCTGCGCAAGAACGGAGAAAGCACTGATCTTGGCGCAACCCTTCCTACCGAATATCTGGATCATCCGCTTGCAAGCGTCGTAACTTGGGAGACTCTCGAAGAACAACTTGTGGAAGGTACTGATTCCGAAATTGCCCGAAACGTGATTGCTACGATTCAGCGAACGCGCGCGAACTGGGCGGAGATTTCGGCGGGGTTTAAGGCAGAGGCGGCGAAGCGAGGCAACAAATAGTGGCACCAAATCGAAACGTCTCGGAAGCGTATGTCCGCTCTGTCGGATTTGAACCCAATCCCCATTTGCCCAGGCTTGACGTGGTTCAGTACACCAAATCAGCCGACCAGGCGGCGGATCGACTTTTGACGATGTACGCTTGCGCGGCCTGTGTGTACGGTTTTCCGCCAGACAAGGCGATGAATTGGATGCACGAGGAGGCGATTCTGCCTGCCTTGACGATTGAAGAGTTCGGCTACATTCAATCTGGAAAGGTTCCGCCAGTCAATGGCAACTTGGTCGACAGTTGCTGGAGCTTGGCGTGGGCACTCGGGGCGGTGGAGATCCTCAATCCTGCAAAGGAGCTTCCTGACAACTTTGTGACTTTGTTTCCGGACATCAAAGTGGCTGCGGCCACGAGTATGTTCAGGTCATCGCTGCGACTACGCCCGATTGCCCAAATTGAAGAAGCATTAGATATCTATTACTGCCTTCATAACGCGGTGCTGAACGAAGTGCTTGCGGGACGCAGATCGACCCGTAACCTCGACATGTTAGCTACTGTGCAATATCAGCGGCATTCCCTTGAGTGGTTGGTTCAAGACTGTGAATGGGATGACGTTTCACTTGATACCTAAGTGTTTACTTGTTGCGGAGGGCAGCTGGCAAAGTGCGCCATGATGGACCATCAGTTACTGAGCGAAGTGTTAGGAGGCTTTTTAACTTAGGATTTGAGGAGTTTTCACCCGCCCTGGGAAAGCTGGGCGGGAGTTGGGGGCAGGAGCGGGAGGCGGTTCACTGACAAGCTCGTTTTCGGGTGGGAGGAAGTTCTCGACGTTTGGTCGCTCAAAAGTGCCCCCCTGGTGCTCCTGCTTAATCCGCCCACGCTATTGGCTCGGCGTGAGCCTATTAGAGCCTTGGATCGACGGGTTCGCTTTCCAGGGCAAGGACGGCGAAGACACATTCGTGAACTTCCCGCAGCGGTCGTTTCTCGATGAATCTCTGAATTGATTCCAAACCTAGAGCAAACTCACGTTGGGCCAGGTCTCGCTTGGTCTTTAAACCGCGCTTGCGAAGGCGAGATATGTTTCCTTCATCAAGATAATCTGGGCCATAGATGATTCGTAAATACTCTGGTCCGCGAACTTTCAGCGCTGGTTGTAGCAGCCCGCGGGTGCTTCGTACAGTGAAATCGATTGGTTTCACGACCATTCCTTCGCCTCCTGCGCCGACAAGCGATTCCCACCATTCGATTGCGTTTTGCACCTGGTGTTCATCAGCAAGATCAATGATGTGATGCGGAGTGGCGTGAAGGATCACGTCCAGATCGCATGCCCGGGCAATTGTGCTCATGTGCCACTGGTGGTCGGCACGCAGGTGAGACTTCCCTTCCGATGCAAGGATATGGAACGGAGCAAGCCGGTACTCGTCGATGCCGTTGACTTCCCAACAATACTTTTGATAGGCCGTCTGATACTTCAGAGCATTCTCGAGTTTCCGATCAAGCGACTCGCGGAGAGTGGTATCAGCACCCTCAAGGAACTCCTTTACCGCAGTTAAGGAGGCAACCGCCGAAACACCGACCGGCTCGTACTGCTCCCGAATCAGCCCCTGGGCTTTTGCTGACCAGGGCATCAATTCGCAGTCGAGAGCAATCCAGTCGCTTTCTAACTCGTCCATCACTCCGGCGCGCTCGAAAGCACTGTAAACACGTCGTACAAACTCTTGTTCCAAGTTTGGATCGTCGAAGAATCTTCGGCCGGTTCGGGTGTAAACGATTCCGGATTCACCTTCCACCCCAAACCGCTTCCGGGCAACGTCGGCATCTTTACAGGCGATCACGACGGCACGAGAACCCATGTGTTTCTCTTCGCAGACGACCCGCTCGACCCCTTCATTTCGATAGAAACTGAACGCCTGCTCCGGTCGCTCTAGATAGCCGGGTTCAAGGCTCGTTTCTACAGGCGACATCGTCGGGGGCAGATACGTCAACCACTTGGGGTTCGCCGCAAAGCGGCTCATGATTTCGAGCGCGGCGCTTGCGTTCTCTTCGCGAATAATGATTGTCCCTCGGTCGCGAGTGACGACATGCATCCGCTTCAAAGTATCCGAAATGTCGAGGAGATCGTCGTGCTCGTGTTGGGCGCTCAAGGTTGGAACAGCATCGAGCGGCTTTGCGGGGATCGCGTAGACCTGCCTTGCGTCGACGCTGACAATCTCGCGCTCGGGCCATCGGAGAGCCGACAGCTTTCCGCCAAATGCACAGCCGGTATCAATATCAATGGTTTCGTTCAGCCATTCCGCTTCTGGAACGGGAGTGTGGCCGTAGACCACGGCGGTCTTCCCTCGATAGTCGAGTGACCATTGGTATCGAACGGGAAGGCCAAACTCGTCAATCTCTCCCGTGGTTTCGCCGTAGAGCGCAAACTCTCGGATTCGTCCATGGGCTAGGCCAACCATGTTGGCGGTTAGGCCGGCGTGAGCAATCGCGAGCCGACCGCCGTCGAGCACTAAATGTCCTGGAAGAGACTCGTAGTAGCGACGGAATGCCTCGTGGAAGTCTGCTGACTCTTGCTCCATTTCCGCCCAAGTTTCGGCGAGTCCATGGTTGAGGGTTACGTCGCGCCCTCTAACTTTTCGATAGAGCTTTTCATCGTGGTTACCGGGGACGACGAGACCGATGCCAGACTTGATGGCGGAGACGACGAACTTGATCACGCCAACCGAGTCGGGTCCGCGATCGACTAGGTCGCCGACAAATGCGAGCTTTCGATTCTCGGGGTGCGAGATGCGGAAGTACTGCGGGAAGGAAGCGACATCAGGATCGCTTGGACGGGCGATGAGGTCCTTGGTCGAGTAAGGGGCGAGTTCGACGGGGGCGTTCAGGTCGAGCTTTTCAACTTGATAGCCGAGGTCGCTGACGAGGTCCAGCAGCTCATCCATGCAGCCGTGGACATCGCCAATGATGTCGAAGGGTCCGGAGTCGTGGGTTCGATCTGACCACATTTTGACGCGCTCGAATCCTTCGAATTCGTCGACTTGGGAGGGTTCGTTGAAGAACTTGACGAACCGAAAACCTTCGCGCTTAATCGTTTTGAGCGAGCGGCGGAGCTCGCGCACATGGCCCGCCACGACGTGGCGTCCGAACTGGCGGTTTTCGCGGCTTTGGTTACGCTCGAAGCAGATATCGACGTCGAAGTTGAAGACCACACCGACGGTCTGGTAGTAGTGTTTATCCGCGATCTGGATGAGCTTCTTACGCGAGTCGGGTTGGACGTTGGTGGCATCGACGACGGTGAGGCGGCCGTTCTTCATCCGCTTTTCCACGATGTAGTGGAGAAGTTCAAAAGTGTCTCCGGTGGCGAGTTGGTTGTTATCGTCGTCGGAGACGATGCCTCGGCACTCGTCGCTTGAAACGATTTCGGTTGGCAGGAAGTGCTTTTTTGCGAAGGTCGATTTTCCGCAGCCGCTGGCCCCGATTAGGAAGACAAGGCACTTTTCTGGGATCATCTGCTTCATTTGTTGAACACCGCCAGTTGGGAAGGTGCGCCGAATTCTTCGTGTTCAGGGCCGACCCCTGTGATACCGAAACGGTAGCCGTATCGACTTTGGATTTTCTCACACCAGGCTTGGAATTCCTCTCGGGTCCACTCAAACCGGTGGTCTTCGTGTCGCATAGAGTCCTCCTCCATGCCTTCGAACACCGCGTTGTACTCCTTGTTTGGAGTAGTGAGGACGACGTATTGTGGCCTTGCGCACTCGAAAAGCACTCGTTCGAAGGCTTCGAGGCGCGGGATGTCCATGTGCTCGATGACCTCGACAACGGCGGCGGCATCGTAGCCAGCGAGTCGGTCGTCGCGGTACATGAGTGAACCATGGATGAGTTTCAGTCTTTCCCTCAGGCGCTCATTTGCGTCCTTAAGGTTGAGCCTTCTTTCGGCCATGTCAAGGCTGCGGAGGCAGACGTCCATGCCTAGAATTCGGCGGAATTGGCGTTGTTTGACTAGGAGCTGAAGCAGCCGACCTTCGCCGCAACCGAGATCGGCGACGGATTGGGCACCAGTTTCGATGAGTTTGCTTGCCACTTCTTCGAGACGCTGGGTGTGGAGAGTGACCTTTTTGGTTGGCTTCTCGATCGGTTCTTCGACGCTCACCTCTTCAACTTCTGGATCAAACTCCTCGAGGCGAAGGATCGCTTCGCGGGTGAGGATTTTGTCGTAGCGGAGGTAGCGGCGGCTGATCAGTTCTCGCAACGGGTGGGTCGGGAGCCATCGATCTGCCCGCTTGAACAGCTTAGTGACTTCGTCCCGGCTGACATAGTAGTGCTTGTCGTTATCCATCACCGGGATGAGGATGTAGAGTTGGGTGAGGAAGTCGCGGATAAGGCCGGTGAACTTGCCTTCGATTCGAAAGTGCTTTGCGCCGACGGGTTCGATGGTCAGTTCGTATCCGAGCGGCTCGAATAGCTCACGGATCGAGGCTTCTCCGCCTCTTGCTCTTACTGCGCTGAGTTCGAACTCGAGGGAGAGTTCTTGGTCGGCCAGGTCTTGGCGTTCTTTGCTTCGGCCCGACATCGCGGTGCTGAAGAACTCTGTCATCGCTGAGCTGAGGAAGGAGTTCGCGGTATACGGTCGGTCGTTGACGTATTGATCATAGGTCGCTCCGCCACGCACGAGTCCGACTGCGTCAACATCGATGATGAGGGCGACTTCGGTTTGACCGTCTCTTTCGCGGAAGGCGACGAGGCCTGTGCCAAACGAAAATTCCGCCTCGTGGAGGCGGGTTGGGTTCTTATGGAGCAGGTAGCCGATGTCGGAAGACGGCTCTTGCAGCAGTGCGAACTTGAGGATCAAGGACTAAGGTTACCGGATTCCAAACTCTGCGCAGAGGTCGTCTTCTAGGGCATCCTTCTGGGGATCGACTACGCCTTTGACCCCGGGGGCGGTGTAGTGGGCTACGATTTCTTGGGCGCCTCGGCTGAAGGGGGTGGTGCACACGAAGGCGGGGACGAGAGACTTGATCTTTGAGTTATCGAGGATGAAGCTGTTGGATTTGTCGCCGAGGAGGCCGGGGCCTCGGTTGGGGTCGCGGACGGCGAGGATGTCGGAGGGGACGTGGACTTTTTTGGCCTCGACTCCGGCGGCCCTGGCGACGATGTCGTAGATCTGGTTCCAGGTGAGCCATTCATCACTGGTGATGTGGAACGCCTCGCCGATGGCGGCGGAGTGGCCCATGAGTCCGACGAAGCCTTTGGCGAAATCGGTGTGGTGGGTGAGGGTCCAGAGGCTGGTTCCGTCGCCGTGGACGACGACCGGCTTGCCTTTGAGCATTCGGTCGAGGATGGTGTATCCGTAGTCGAACGGGAGGAGGGTTTTGTCGTAGGTGTGCGACGGGCGCACGATGGTCATGGGGAATTTTTCGTCGCGGTACGCCTTGAGCAGGGCCTCTTCGCAGGCGATTTTGTTGCGCGAGTATTCCCAGTAGGGGTTATCGAGAGGGGTGGATTCTCTTACCGGTAGTGAGGCGGGAGGGGTTTGGTAGGCGCTGGCGCTGCTGATGAAGATGTACTGGTTGGTTTTGCCCCGGAAGAGCTCGATGTCTCGTTCGATTTGGCTGGGAACGAAGTTGATCCAGTTGACGACGACGTCCCACTTTCTTCCTTTGAGGAGCTTTTTGGTCTCTTCGAGGTTGTTGATGTCGCCGTGGATGACTTCGACGCCTTCGGGGGTTGGTCGGGCGGATTTTCCTCGGTTGAGAAGGGTGAGTTCGAAGCCTTGCTTCACGGCGAGGGGGGAGCTGGCGGAGCTAATGATCCCGGTTCCGCCGATGAAGAGGGCTTTCATATCGCTAGGTTACCTAGCTCAGCGCGGGAAGTTGGAAGCAGGAAGTCGGAAGCGGATTCGGACTTTTTTTGCTCCCTCTACTCCCTGTGCAGAACTCTGGGGGAGCCTTTGGTTTCTTCGATTTGGTTGTTGCGGATGACGATCCATTCGCCTTCGTCGAGGCCGATTCCGAGGCTGGCGGTGCCGGAGAAGAAGGCGCGTTTGAGGCGCATTTCGCGGTTGCGTTTGACGAAGTGGGTGTCGATGAGGAGGTCGATGAGACCGAAACCAGGTTCGGCGACTTCGTCGCGGATCATGGGGTCGGAGACGCACATGGCTCCGGCGCTGGTTCCGAACCAGTTGGTGCCGTTCTTGATGGCTCGGTCGAAGAGGTTTTTGCCCCAATCGGCGCCGAGGCGCTCGACGATGAGGCGTTGGTCGCCGCCGGGGACCCAGATTCCGTTGGCGTTGAGGACGGAGGCGGCGAGTTCTCGCTTGCGGGTTAGGGAGAATTCGGAATCGTCGTAGAGTTCGACGTTTTTGAAGCCTTGTTTCAGAAGGAATTCGCGGCTTTTGGTGGCGTCTTTGGGGTCTCGGTGGGTTTGACCGAGGACGACGATTTTTGCGTTCCAGCCGCCGCAGAGGTTCGCGAATTTGGCGACCATTTCGGGGGTCGTGCTGCCTCCGCCGACGAGCAGGAAGGCTCCGGACTTGAGGGCGAGCAGCGACGCGAGGATCATCCGATGTACATGAGGGGGTCGCCAGGGTTAACGATGGCTCCGCCTTCGGCGACGATTTTCTTGACGGTTCCGCTGACGGTGGAGTGGATTTCGTTGAAGACCTTCATGGCTTCGATGAGGCCGATGACTTGGCCGGCGGTGACAGTGTCGCCTTCCTTGACATAAGGGTCTGCCGAGGGGCTGGAGCTGGCGTAGTAAATTCCCATCATCGGGCTACTGATCGGGGTTCCGGCTTGAACCGGAGCAGGAGCCGGGATCGGAGCGGCGGGAGATTCCTCGACAGCTTGTTCGATGAACTGCTGGGGAGCAGGGGTTCCGACCATGACCTGCGGGCGTTGGCGACGGAGGACAATTTTGAAGTCATCGACTTCAAGCTCGGCTTCGGATAGGTTGTATTCCGAGATCAGCTTCGCGACCTCATCGATATGTCCCTGAAACTTCTTGTGATCGCCCATGCCTTCCCCTTATTATGACTTAACCGCTACATAGACGCCGGTGAACAGTGCGGCGGCTTCGCCTTGGCAAAGGACGTCAACTTTTAGCTCGATCCGGGCGGAGCCTCGACGATCGAAGGAGTCGATGAACGCCTTGATTTGCGAATCGGAAGGAGGACGGAGTTCGGCGCTAAAGTTCGCCTCGACCGGATGGTCGTATTCGATGCTGCTTTTCGAGATGACGATGTTGGGCGGGATGGTCCGTTCGCGCATCATCACCCAGATCCACGCCCAGCCGGCGAGGGTTGCGATGCTGGCGATGCTCCCTCCGAAGCCGGTACCTCGGTGGTTGCGGTTTGGCTCGAGCGGGCATTCGAGCAGCACTCTCGCCGGGGAGGCAACGGCGACCTTGATCCCCATCGCGGTCGTGATGGGGATGTTTTCGGCGAGATAGTTCTGTAGTGCGGTCTCCAAGTTTGCCCTGCAATGATATCACGAAGCGCCCAGGGAGACAACTTGCTAGCTGGTTGGCTTCGAGACTGAATCGAGAAGATTAGATAAGTCTAACTCGGTAAATGGTTTCTCTCCTTGCTCAATTGTCTCCTTGTATGCCTGGACCACGGCATCCTGGTAGCACTTGAGGGCGTCGAGGGCTTCGGAACAGTGGGAGCACTTCTCAATGTGCTTTTTGACGTACGCCATGAACAGCCCGTTTGAGTCTCTGCCTTCGGCGATCTTTTCGAGGCTGGAAGCAATGTGCGGGCAGGGGCGGAGTTTTGGTTCGGCGTTGGTCATACGGGGTTCACCATAAAGTGGAGTCGGGCGGCGAGTTTCAGGCGGGCGCGGGAGAGACGGGAACGGACGGTTCCGACGGGAATCCCTAGGATGTCGGCGGCTTCTTCGTAGTCAAACTGGTTCATATCAACTAGTTCGACGACTTCGCGCTGGTCTTCTGGGAGTTCTCTCAGGGCTTGATGCAGGATTGCTCGAGTGTCTGAGTTATCGGCGTCTCTTTGACCGTCATGAGGAGGCAATTGGGCTTCGTAGCCGCCCTCCTCTTCTGAAAACTCAACGATGCGGCGATCCTTGCGCTTCATCATCAGGAATTCGTTTCGGGCGACGGTTGCGAGCCATGACATGGTTCGGTCGCTCAGTTCAAGTTTGCCAGCCATGAAGCTTTGAAATCCCTTCACAATGGCTTCTTGAGCAATGTCACGGGCGATCTCACTGTTGGACCCCGCTAGCTGGCGGGCAAAAGCGTTGAGCCGGGGAAGCAACGGAATAATGAAGCTCTCAAAGTCTTCCCTTCTCGGTACTGTGCTCATTTTGGGGATTTCTAGGGCGAGGGCTATCACTGCAACAGGCTTATGAGGCTCTCATCAAAATCGTTCCATGTAATGTCGAATAGCCAGATCCGGCCTGAATCTGGCTATCGTTGATAGGCTAGTATCTCGGCAATTAAAATTCTTGGTTGTTACCGCCGCCGCCCTCGTTATCGTTGTTATAGCCGTTGTTGGTTTGGCCACCCGCGACTCCTGGCAACGCGCCTCCGCAACCGATGAAGATTAGGGCCATGATGACGAAGAGAGCTAGTGCGATTGGTTTGAGGTTCTTCATTAGAACTTGCCTCCGATTCCGAAGGTGAGGGCCATCTTGTTTCCGACCGAGCTGTTGAGCGAGAATCGGGTCGAGTCGCCAAGAGTGTTCGTCACACCGACGAATGCGTTGAGCATTTCGGACAGTTGGTAGTTCAACCGAGCGTTAACCAGGACATTTCGCTTGGCTGCTCCGGTCGTCTCGTCAATGGTCGAGTAACCGGTGATCAATCCGCCAACTTCGGCGTTGAACGAAAGCGAGTCGTTCAACTTGAAGTTCTTGTTAACGAAAAGTGCGTTAGCAGAAGTTGCGCCGGTGTAACCCTTGATCGAAACATCAACCGTATCGGTCAACGATCGGGTGATGCCGTAGATGAACGACGTGGAGTTATCCGCGAACGTGTTGGGGAATGCAAATCCCAAGGAGTAGGTGCCGTTGAAACCTGCGATGTTTGCCGTGATTCCGAACTCGAGGTCGTTACCGCCGGTGTTGACTGCGGGAAGAAGACCAGTGGTTTCGCGTCCGCTCTGAACAGCCTTGAGGTGGAACGAGCTGCCATCGCCGTTAAATGCACGATAGGTATAGCTGCGGTAGAGGCTTTCGGCTCCGCCGAACGATGTGTATCGCAGTTGAAGTGATTGGCTCCCATCGCCTTCTGCAAGGGCGACTTGACCAACCAGTGCAGCGGCGACACCGATAAGAATACGAGTGTTCTTCATAGATTTCCCGCCGTCACTATACCAAGAAATTGCATCTAATACAAACGGAAAGTCCCGAATCGCACCTGCACCAGCGCTCTAGATCTTCGTTAAAGTGATCCTATTTCCGAAGACGTCGTAGCGATAACGTGCTACGTCAGCGATTTCTTTCAGGAAGCCCCAAGGACTTCCCTTTTCGTCTATCTGGGCGACGTTGATTACTTTGACGTTTCCAGTGCTGGTGTTCCAGGTCACTTTGGTCTTGCTTGAGTTTAGGGAGAATGTGCCGTCCGGGCGCAGCAAGTTGAGGAGTTCCTTGATTCGGCATGTTGGTCTGCCACCGACCATGTGGACAAGGCGGATTTCAAGGCCAGTGCTGAGATACACCTTCCAGGGCACCGAACTACTCACCATGTCCGGAGGTGGTGTCGTTTTCATTGCGCTTGCAACTCTCGCCACAATGTCACTCTTTTGGACTTTCAACCCCGGGCAGGTTTTGTTGGTTTGAGGGTCGTCTCGGTGAAACTTCAAGGTTTCGGGGGTCGCCGAGATGCGCTTGTTCATCATGGCGATGGCTTTGACACTATTCTCTCGAACTTTTGCTCCGCGCCCGGTGTTGATCTCTTCTGAGTCATATTCACCCAGCATTTCGATCCCCCAGCTGTTGCGGTTGAAGTTGACGGCATGAACTCCGCGCTTGTCCAGACGCTGGAAGACAATGATGCCGTCCTCGCGGTCGTCAACGAAGAGGTGAGGTGCACCGTTCCAACCGAGCTCGTTTTGATAGTAGTTGAGAAGGTTTCGCAGATGCTGGTCGGTGAGCCCCTCTGGCCTTGTTGCCAGCGACGGAGCCCCCGTGTGGTGGAGGGTCACGAACTCCGGGCGGAAATCGGTGAACGTGATGGTCTTGAGATACGCCTCAAATTCGGCGGGGCGGAATCGACGACCGATAAAGGGAATTGGCATATGTACCTATAAGACGAGGAAACTGGCAGTTTGTCAACCATCAATCGAGTCGGATAACCTCAACTTCTGAGATCGGAGTGGTGCGAGCTCCAGCCAAGTGGGTCACTTCGAGCTTTCGATCTGATGTTTGGAGCCGGAACATTCCGAAGTCTCCTTTCTCATGGTTATATGTCCTTCCGTCATCCTCATAAATCATTCCGGAGCATGCCAGTTTCCCGTACGCCCGGACCACGATGGCTTTCGAGGAAATGCCCCTTGAGACGCTGGTCGTATTCTTGAATGTAGGAATCGCACTGCCGGCTTTGACATAGAGGGGGATCTGATTAATGTCTGGCTTGATCGTGATCTTTTGGTTTGCACCAACAAGTCTCCCGGTTGTGTATTCGCACCACTGTCCTTTTGGAAGTCTGACCGTTCGGCTGGTTTCGCCCGTAAACATGGGTGCGGCGAGGAGGGAATCGCCGATCATGTATTGGTCGGTTTCGGTTCCGCCGTCAACGAGGCTCATTGGGCGAATCGGCGGGGTTCCGTCCATCGCGTACTGAGCGAAAGCCGTGTAGAGATACGGCACAAGTGATTCGCGAAGGAGCATGGCTTCCTTGACGGTTTCGTTGACCGACGGGAAGCTCCAGGGCTTGGTTCCATCGGCCCATGCATTGAGCTGGGCGATGGGTGAGAGACAGGCGGACTGCATGCGCCGGACCCACTCTTCGGGACTGCTTGCACTTCGAATTTCGGCGCACCACAGGGTGCCGGCAAGCGACGAGCTTGTTAATGCCGTGACGTACTGACGGTGATCGTAGGTGTCGCTGTAAATGGCGAATGGAAGGTGGCTCGCGCCGCCGTTCGAGGCTCTCACCAGACCGAAGGTTCGTTCGTTCTTCTTCTTGTACATTTCCAGCAGTAACTCTTGCCAGAGCACCCCGTAGATTTGTCTCATTTGGAGGCCGTCGGGACCTGACTTGAACTCGGCATGGTCAGGCCAGAGCCAGACGTCGAAGCCATCGACTTCGTCAATCTTGTAGCCACTGACTCCGGGGTGATTCGCGGTGTGGAAGTCTTGGACAGTCTTTCGGGCCTTCTTGTCGAGAACGTCGGGGGCTCCGCCGAGCCAGACGGTGTGCGAGCCGAACTTGTCCCCGAGAGCCTTAAAGAGCTCAGTCTCTGGTGCGACGTACGGGTTCTCCCACAGATTGACTTTGATCCCCTTATCGCTGAGTTTCTGGAGGAATGCGGTTGGATCAGGGAATCGCTCCTTGCTCCACTCCATCGAGCCAGGGTAGGAGCGGGTTTGCCAGCCTGGTTCGAGGCCAATGACATCGAGAGGGAAGCCCCGCTTTTCGAACTCTGCTGCTTCGTCGAGTACCTGCTGGGCGGTTGCCAGCGAAGGGGTTCGATGCCAGAAACCGAGGGCCCACATCGGGGGCATTGCTCCACCGCCGCAGAGGAGGTTGTAGCGGCGGATCGCGTCCATCGCGGTTGGCCCGGTGAGGACGATGACTTCGAGCCCGGGAGCTTCGACGCTGGCTTCGACCCAGTCACTCGGTGGCTGGTCGTCCCATTTTCGATCAGTGTTGCGATCTCGAAACGGCGGGCGGTTGGCGTCGTCGAGCCGGTTTCCGATCCCGACATAGAAGTTGGTTGGGCGACTGGTGTTGAGGAAGACCGCGTATCCTGCACTGCTGACGTAGAGCGGGGTTGGCACATGAAGGCGATCGTTACCTTGGTCGTAGTGGTCAACTCGCAGATGATAAATTCCCTTCCGCCGATCTGCCCCTTTCATCTGTAGTCCGAGGCCGAATATCTTCTCGCCTTTGCCAAGCGGGATGTGGACTGTGGCGAAGTTCTTGGATTTTTTCAATCCTATAGATTCCAGCGCAAACGGAAGCTTTCCGGCGGGCATGGCGGCGAGCCGCTCGGCTTTCGCTTTTGTTCGACCGGCATCGGTCAGCGTCGGCTTGTCGGCCGAGCCGATTTGGGCTCGCCAGATTCCTGGCTGAATCTCTTGCCAGTTCGATTTTGGTTCGTTGCCGATGATCGCCATGAGGACTCCAAGTAGAACTTGCATTCGCGTTTCCCTGTATGTGGACTTCGGGAATCGTACCGCAGGTGCGGGCAGGATTGGGATAACATCTGGGAATGCGGTACTGGGCGGTTTTTGGGTTGGCTTTGGTTTACGGAATTGCTTCGGCAAAAGACGTGACGACACCGAAGCAATTCCTGGGGTTTGATGTTTGCGCGGACTACCACTTGGCCGATTACGGGCAGCTTTCGGCCTATTGGAAACTTCTTGAGAAGGAGTCGGGGCGGCTCCACGTCCAGTCGATGGGGAAGACCGAGGAGGGTCGTGATCAGTACATGGCAATCGTCACTGATCCCGCTAACTACAAGAATCTCAAGAAGTATCAGGAGATCAATCGGCGGATTGCTTTGGCGAAGTCGATTGGAAATGAGGCCGAGGCTCGGAAGCTGGCGAAAGGAGCCAAGGCGGTCGTTTGGATTGACGGTGGCCTGCACTCCAATGAGACGATTTCGACTCAGTCGCTCATCGAAACCGCTTACCGGCTCTCGAGCAAGGACGATGAGGAGACGAAGCGGATTCTGAAGGACTGCATCGTGCTGCTGGTTCACGCGAACCCGGACGGGATGGACTTGGTTTCGAAGTGGTACATGCGGCGATCTAAGCCTGAAGAACGATCTTTGGCGGGGTTGCCTCGGCTTTATGAGAAGTACGCGGGGCACGACAACAACCGAGATTTTTATGCCTCGAACCTCGCCGAGACGCGGAACATGAACCGGATTTTGTATCACGAATGGTTCCCGCAGATTGTTTACAACCACCACCAGACGGCTCCATCGGGAGCGATCATGTTCGTGCCGCCGTTCCGGTCGCCGTTCAACCATAACGTGGATGCACTGGTGCAAATCAGCACCGATTTGGCGGGGACATTGATTCACCAGCGACTGATTGCCGAGGGCAAGAAGGGCTCGGTGATGCGGAATGGCGCGGGGTATTCGGCTTGGTGGAACGGTGGACTGCGAACGACGACTTACTTCCACAACATGATCGGGATTTTGACCGAGCTTTGGGGCTCGCCGAATCCGGGTCCGATTCCGTTTGTGGCTTCGCGCCAGGTTCCGACGGGTGATCTTCCTCTGCCCGCCGATCCTGGAATGTGGCATGCGCGGGACTCGCTGGAGTATGAGATCACGGCGAACTATGCCCTTCTCGACTACGCCTCGCGCCAGCGCGAGACCCTGGTTTACAACATGTACCGTGCGGCACAGAACTCAATTGATAAGGGGTCGAAGGATAGTTGGACGAAGTATCCATCGAAGATTGCTAAGTACGGAGAGAAGGCACTTTCGGATCCTGAGCTGAGGGATGCGCGGGCGTATCTGATTCCGTTTGACCAGCCGGACTTGCCGGCGGCGCTCAAGTTCCTGGATCGGTTGGCGATTTGCGGCGTGGAGATTGAACGGTGTGAGAAAGGCTATCTGGTTCGGGCAAATCAGGCGTTTCGTCCGCACATCATCGACATGTTTGAGCCGCAGGACCACCCGAATGACCTTCAGTACCCGGGAGGGCCACCGAACCGACCGTATGACTCGGCGGGATGGACCCTGGCAATGCAGATGGGTGTAAAGTTCGAGCGAGTTCAGAATAGCTATCCGGCCGTAAGCCGCCCTGCCACGATTTTTGGGCCAAAACCTCAACCCGAGTCCATGGAATTCGGACTGCAACCGCTGCTCGACGCGCAAAAGTTCTCATCGAGTTCCGGGATTTCGTTTGCTTGGGCAAATGTTGCGTCCGAACGAGGTTGGAAAGTTTCGAACGACACCTCCGGAAATTTCATTATTGACATCGGAAAGGGTGGTGTTGAAGTTGCTGAGCAGTTACGGTTCGGGCGGGAGACAAGTGTTAAGGGCGAACACGGCAAACCCTACAAGCGACTCCGCATAGGACTCTGGGACACTTACGGCGGGTCGATGGATTCGGGGTGGTTGCGGTACACGCTGGAGAAGTATCACTTTGACTTCAAGGTGATCTATCCGCCGCAGTTTGGCGAGGATTTGGGAGAGAAGTTTGACGTGATCCTGTTCCCGGATGGCGCAATTCCGACTGGGGATCGGCGGGGCGTGAGCGAGATGCTGACGGACACCACGATTCCGGCGGAGCTACGGGCGATCATGGGCGACATGAACGCGGAGCGGATTAAGAATCTGGAGAAGTTCGTGAAGGACGGCGGTCGCGTTGTGGCGATCGGATCGGCTGGAAAGAACCTTGCTTCGCGGTTCTCGCTGCCAGTTGAAGACGCACTGGAAGGAGTAAAGGGGACCGAGTATTACGTTCCGTCGTCGGTTCTTCGGATGCGAGTTGAGCCAAGTTGGCTGACGCGCGGATACGAGGAGTATGTGGACGTGATGTTCGACAACTCGCCGGTTTATAGACTCAAAGAAGGCGCGACGAGGATCGCATGGTTCGACTCGGCTTCGCCGCTTCGGTCAGGTTGGGCGCTGGGTCAGGAGAAGCTGAAGGATGCGACGGCGGTGGCCCTTTGTCCGCTCGGAAAGGGCGAGGTGGTGCTCATTGGGCCGGAGGTCAACTTCCGGGCGCAGAGCGACGCTGGGTTCAAGCTCCTCTTCAACGCTCTGAGTCAGAAGCCCGAATGAGCTAGAATCTTGGCTGAGTGCAAAGCGCAGAATACGCCCGGATGTATGAGCTGGAGGACACCTACTGGTGGTTCGTGGCGCGTCGGGAGCTGGCACTTTCGATCTTACGCGAGGAAGGGTTGTCTGGGGCGACCCTTCTGGATGTTGGGTGCGGAACTGGGGCTGGGCAATCCGCTTTTGCTGAGTTTGGGACGGTTTACGGTGTCGATTTTAGCCAGGAGGCTCTGGAGTTTTCTGGTTCTAGGGGCCTCACTCTACTCACGAAGGCAAATGCTGAAAAGCTCCCAATTCGTACGTGTTCGGTCGATGCGGTCGTGACGTTGGATACCATTGAGCACGTCCCCGATGATCTCGCGGCGCTCGAAGAAATCGCACGAGTCCTGAAGCCCGGCGGTCTGCTGCTCATGAACGTGCCCGCGTTCATGTTTCTTTGGGGGCCGCACGATGTCGCACTGATGCATCAGCGACGGTACACCACGGGCTCGGCTCGCCGAGCGGTTTCGGCGGCAGGTCTAGAAATCGAACGCGCGACTTACAGCGTCTTTCTGCTGTTCCCGATGGTGCTGGCCTCAAGGGTTTTGAGCAAGCTGAAAGGCGGAGAACCCTCGGCGAAACTACCCGAGCTTCCGGCATGGTTCCAGCGCTATCTCGGCTGGGTCATGCGGATCGAACTCGCGCTCCTAAAGGGAATCAACCTGCCCTGGGGAAGCTCCGTGGTGGTCGTTGCAAGGAAGCCGAAGTGAGCGCTGTTGGGTATTCAGGGAAGCCGGTTTGGGAAAAGCTCGGCCTCAAGCCGGGGCTAAGGGTTTCGGTTCTGGGTCAGGACGTTGAGTACGCCGCGCTGGTCGGAATGGACTTCGAAATCCTTAGCACCTTGCCTGCGGATGCAGATTTAGTGCACATATTTGTGGTTGAACGAGCCCTGTTAGAACGAGAACTCACCCGTCTGTGGACGGAGTGCTCACGCCAAGTCATGGTCTGGGTGAGTTGGCCGAAGAAGGCTTCGAAGGTTCCCACCGACATCGACGAGCAGGTGATTCGGGATGTTTGCCTGCCGATGGGGTGGGTTGACGTGAAGGTGTGCGCCGTCAGCGACGTTTGGAGCGGGTTGAAGCTGGTGGTCCGAAAGGAACTACGGTAGTCGCAGTAGTTCCAAGTTCTCGTAGACCAGCCTTGTGAGCTGACTGTCGTCGTGGCTAAGGGCGATGGGACCGACGAGAAGGCTCGCGGCCTTTACATTCGTCGTTCCTACGACCTGCCAAGATGACCCATCTTTGGAGATTGAGCCCGTTAGGGTTGATCCTTGTCGAGTGAGCCTGAACCAGAGTGGGGACGTCGCATCGGCCTCGGCTTTTCCACCTGCCTCGGCGTCGGTGGCTTCGCGCACGGCGAATTGGACTCCGCCGTCGGGGAAGACGCTGAGGAGGGCCATTGCGGAGTTTCCGGCGAGACTCTCTCTGACCATGAGCCCAGCTTTTGCGTACTGCTCCCCCTTAGGCTGTTCGAGCAGGTGGACGGTCATCTGGAAGTCGCCTTGCACAGTTTGGTGAAGGAATCTGGCTTGGTCGGAGTTGCCCCAGATGTCCGAGCCGGCGCCAAGGAGAGCGAACTTTCCGTTGCCGAGGTTGTGGAGGCCGCCTTTCCGGGAGTTATTGAGGTCGGTTGCTGTCCACGTTGGAAGGGTGTCCTGGTGGGGAGTAGCGACAACT